>CEAH01068369.1_pt1 | contig 269645 bp, 271 predicted proteins | sample 557571 | NCBI WGS metagenome assembly CEAH01 (sample SAMEA3182092, study PRJEB8094) | gut metagenome | biome: human; feature: gut; material: Stool; isolation source: human stools | place: Canada | collected 2013-11-25
ACGACCTTGCGGGTGAGCGCAATGTTATCCTCAAAGGACTTGGAGGATGCGTCGATCATGACGGAGGTGAAGCCGCCGTCTATGCAGGATTTGCAAAGCTCATAGCTGTCACCGTGGTCAAGATGGAGTGCTATGGGAAGTCCAGTCTCCTCGACCGCAGCCTCAACAAGCTTCATCAGATAGGTGTGGTTTGCGTATGCGCGCGCGCCCTTGGACACCTGGAGGATGACCGGAGCTTTGTGCTCTGCGGCCGCCTCGGTGATGCCCTGCACGATCTCCATGTTATTGACATTGAATGCACCGATGGCATATCCGCCATTATAGGCTTTTTCAAACATTTCGGTAGTAGTTACGAGTGGCATAATTGATCCTCCTGTAAGAAAAATGGTGATATTGCACAATTTTTTTCAAAATCATATTTATTATAAACCTAAAACATGTTATAATCAATAATCATTATGAATTGGAGGCGTAGTTTTGGATAATTTTTTTGAGCCGCCGCTGATTGGCGCATGCATATTTGGCCAGTCGGGCGGTCCCACCGCGGTTATCAACGCGAGTGCTTACGGCGTTATCAGAACAGCACTCGACAGTGATGTTATAACAAATGTATATGGTGCTGCATACGGTATCAAAGGTGTACTTAACGATGAGCTTTATGACATGGCCGAAGAGGAAGATTATGAGCTTAAGCTCCTACTTAACACTCCTTCCTCCGAACTTGGGTCATGCAGATATAAGATCGCAGATCCCGAAGTGGACGACACAGACTATATAAGAATACTTGAAATATTCAAAAAATACGATATAAGGTACTTTTTCTATAACGGCGGAAACGATTCCATGGATACCTGCAATAAAATAAGCAGATATATGGAGAAGGTCGGCTATGAGTGCCGGGTCATGGGTGTTCCCAAGACCATTGACAACGATCTGTTCGGAACCGATCATTGCCCCGGCTATGGCAGTGCCGCGAAGTTTATTGCAACATCATGCATGGAGGTCGGCAAGGACACCGACGTTTATAATACGGATATGGTCACCGTCATTGAAATAATGGGCCGACATGCAGGCTGGCTCACGGCATCGGCTGCACTTGCGACCGAATACGGAAACGGCTGCGGTCCAGATCTTATTTACCTTCCAGAGCGCGACTTTGATCTTGATCAGTTCACGGAAGATGTCACCAAGATCATGAAGCAGAAAAGAAACGTGCTTGTTGCCGTCTCGGAAGGACTGCATTATGCTGACGGATCGTTCGTGTCCGAGGCAAAGACATCGGGTACGGACGGATTTGGCCATGCGCAGCTCGGCGGTCTGGCAGTAAAGCTTGCAAATTACCTGAAAGAGCGCATGGGACTTAAAAAGGTTCGTGGCATTGAACTCAGCCTTCTTCAGCGCAGTGCAGCGCATATCGCTTCGGCAGTAGATATCGATGAGGCATACTCTGTCGGCAAGTATGCCGTGGAAGCTGCGATCAACGGCGCTACCGGACAAATGGTAGCACTTGAACGTGAGGATAATCAGGGACTGTACTCCTGCAAGCCTACGCTTCTTTCACTCAGCAGCGTTGCTAACTATGAAAAAAAGGTTCCCCTTGAATGGATAACCAGAGACGGCAACTATGTTACAAACGAATTTATTAACTACGTTCTCCCACTAATACAGGGCGAGCCAAGAATTCCTCAAAGCAATTCCCTCCCCCGCTACGCGAGACTGAAAAAGGTCAAAGCAAAGCCCTGCGAGAAAGCAGCTGCTGAATGAATAATTAATTAAAATGCCACTGTTTTGACAAAGCTGTCAAAACAGTGGCTATTATTTTTCGCTTTAAAGGTCAAAATTGTGCAATTTAGCATAAAGAACGCGTTAAGAATTGCGCAGGACTATAGCCAAGCAGTTACCCGTATGCTAATATACGAGTATTATTTTTGGGAGGAATAGTCATGCAGCAAAAACGTAAAATCAATTTGGCCGGTTGGATAATCATATGCATGCTGGCCGGTATCCTTGTAGGCTTTGTATTTCTGCTCGTAGCGCCGAAAAGCACTTTTACAACAGATTATCTTAAGCCCATCGGAACGATATACATAAATCTGCTTAAGTTTATGGTCGTTCCGGTCGTCCTGTTCTCAATTATGGACGGCGTAATTTCACTCAATGACCTCAAGCGTGTCGGTAGTGTCGGCGTAAGGACTTTTATCTACTACATGTGCACAACGGCTGTTGCGGTCGTTATCGGCCTTGTTGTGGTTAATTGCTTTAAGGGCTTCTTCCCTGTTCTTGACTCAAGCGTTACCGATTCGCTTGAATACACGGCAGCCGAGGCTCCCAAAGTCATGGACGTTATAGTCGGCATATTCCCGGATAACATCCTTAAGCCCATGGTTGATGCAAACATGCTTCCCGTAATCTGCATTGCAATATTCTTCGGCGCAGGTATCCTTGCTGCCGGTGAAAAGGGCAAGAAGATCGGCGAGCTTGTCAATTGCATGAATGAAGTCACCATGAAAGTCCTTATGATGATCATAAAGCTCACCCCGATCGGCGTATTCTGCCTGATGGCTGACGTTGTTGCGGTAAACGGTGCAAAGATCGTCGGATCTCTTGCGCTAGTTGTCGGTGTCGCCTATATCGGTTATATTCTGCACGTTATCATCGTATACGGATGCAGCATCAAATTTCTGTCCGGCATGAGCCCGATAGCTTTTTTCAAGGGTCTTGCCCCTGCAATGCTGACAGCATTTACCACAACCTCGTCCAATGCAACTTTGCCTATCAACATTGAGTGCTGCAACGAGATGGGCGCCGAGCCCGAGATAAGCTCTTTCGTTCTGCCTCTTGGCGCGACCATAAACATGGACGGTACAGCGATATACCAGGCGGTTTGCGCTGTGTTTATCGCCTGCTGCTACGGTGTTGACCTTACCCTCGGCCAGATGGCAATGATCGTTCTTACGGCAACACTTGCATCCGTCGGTACTGCCGGTGTATCCGGTGCAGGCATGATAATGCTGTCGATGGTTCTCATGTCCGTCGGCCTGCCTGTTGAAGGTATCGCGATAATTGCCGGTGTCGATAAGCTGTTCGATATGGGCCGTACAACGCTCAATATCACCGGTGACGCTACCGCGGCAATGTGGGTATCGAAGGTCGAGCGCAGGAAAATGGCCGCAAAAGCAGTAAAGTAAACTTGTATAATGTATGCTCCCCCGTGGCTGCGGGGGAGCTTTTTTAATCAAAAGCCGGATTTACAGCATAGAAGTTTTTCGAATCGAGCTTTTCGATCGCATTTCTCAGCCCTTCACCGAAGCGCTGATAGTGAACGATCTCCCGCTCACGCAAAAATTTTATGACATCATTAACATCGGGATCATCGGATAGCCTCAAAATGTTGTCGTAGGTTGTGCGAGCTTTCTGCTCTGCTGCCATATCCTCACTAAGATCCGTTATGACGTCGCCCTTCACCTGCATCGTTGCTGCCGTCCACGGTGTACCAGATGCAAATTGCGGATAAACTCCGGCTGTGTGATCAACGAAATATGCGTCAAATCCGGCCTTTTTAATTTCCTCCGGAGTCATCTTTCGCGTCAACTGGTGGACAATTGCCGCTATCATTTCAAGGTGACCGAGTTCTTCGGTGCCAATATCGGTCAAGAGGCCTTTGAGCTCAGGATACGGCATGCTGTAGCGCTGGCTGAGATACCGCAGCGAAGCGCCGAGTTCGCCGTCCGGGCCGCCATATTGGCTAATTATAAATTTTGCCAACGCCGGATTGGGGCGAGATATCTTAACGGGATATTGCAGCTTTTTCTGATAAATAAACATACTCAGCCCTCCGTTTTTGCGCAGTAATCCCATGGCCAGGGATTCTTAATCCAAGTGTAGCTCTGAGCCTGAAGAAGATCGCTGTGCGTCAGCGGACCGTAGAGCTTCACATACTTTTCCTTTGCCGTCTTGGACAGGGCGAGAATGCTTTTATATAATTCAAATGCTTCTTCATCGGCGCTGTGCGTATCAAGATAAAGCGCAAGCTCCTGCGCAACGAAATCTAGAGCCATTACCTCGCCTAACGGTGTGCCGGTCAGATCGCCGGTGTTGACCATATTCATAAACGGAAGGTCAAGGCCTGGAAACAGTGTTCCCCTGCTCAAAGCCTCCGCAGTGCTGTATACAGGCTTTACCGACCGCTGCATCGGCACATATGCCATAGCAAGCGGCGCACAGTCGGGAAGTATGCCTTCCTTGCAGCCGCAGTTTTTGTTATCATCCATTGGTGCAGTCCTCCTTTGCAACCACATTATATGGAGACACTGCCGACGATGTTAATAAAAACGCACCGGGTGCATTCCCGGTGCGCTGATTGCTGCTTTGGCTATTTGATCATTTCGTTAAACTGATCTTCGTTTATAATATTAATTCCGAGGTCTGTGGCTTTTTTCAGCTTGCTTCCGGCATTTTCTCCGGCAAGAACGTAGGTCGTCTTCTTTGAAACCGACGAGGAAGCTTTGCCGCCGTAGCTTTCGATTATTGCCGCGGCCTCATCGCGCTTATAGCCGCTCAGCTCACCGGTGAGCACAAAAGTCATGCCGGCAAATCGGCTGTCCTTAACGGCATCTGTGCTGTCGAATGACACGCCTGCTTCGCGCAGCAGCTTTATCTGATGCTGTGATTGAGGAAGAGAGAACCACTCTACGATAAAATCGGCCGTGATCGCGCCGATATCCGGGACGTTTGTAAGCTCCTGCCGCGTGGCCTGCATAAGCTTATCGAGAGAGCCGAAATGCATGGCAAGAGTCTTTGCGGCCTTCTGCCCTACCTGTCTTATGCCGAATGCACACATAAGCCGTGCAAGGCCGGCGCTCTTACTGTTTTCAATGGCATTTATAAGGTTTTCGGCCGATTTTTCGCCCATTCGGTCGAGCTGGGCAACAGACTGCACGTCAAGCGAATACAGCTCGGCAGGGCTAACGGCTAGACCACTGTTTATAAGCGCCTGACAGACCGAGATACCGAGACCTTCAATGTCCATTGCCTCACGCGATGCAAAGTGAGCGAGATTGCGAAGACGTTGAGCCGGGCACTCGGGACTTGTACATCTGAGTGCAACTCCATCCGGGTCACGCATAACAGGTGCGCCGCATTCAGGGCAAAACTTTGGCATTTTGAAAGGTTCGGTTCCGTTAGGGCGCTTATCTTTGTTGACCGCAAGTACTTCGGGGATGATCTCTCCGGCTTTCTGAACAAGAACGGTATCGCCGATTCTTATGTCAAGCCGGTCTATATTATCCTGATTGTGCAGCGTTGCATTGCTGACCGTAGTTCCGGCAAGACGAACCGGCTCAATGACGGCTTTTGGAGTTAAAACGCCGGTTCTGCCGACCTGGACGACGATATCAATAACGCGGCTTTCCTTTTTCTCGGGTGGATATTTGTAGGCTACTGCCCAGCGCGGAAACTTCGCAGTGCTGCCGAGAGAAGCGCGCTGAGCGAGGGAGTTGATTTTTATGACGGCTCCGTCGATATCATACGCAAATTCGCCGCGTGATTGACCTATCCAATTGATTCGCTCGCAGCATTCTTCAATCGTGCTGCACAGCTTATACGGCACGACGGGAAAGCCCATGTGCTTCATTGCGTCAAGCGTTTCGGCGTGCGTGCCGTACGGCTCGCCGTCTGTAAACTGCATATTAAAGCAGACAATGTCGAGCTTGCGAGACGCCGCAACCTTCGGGTCGAGCTGGCGGATCGAGCCGGCAGCCGCATTGCGCGGATTTGCAAGCAACGCCTCTCCGTTCAGCTCTCTTTCGGCGTTAAGCTCATTGAACACGGCTTTAGACATATAAACCTCGCCGCGGACAATCAGGTGCTCCGGTGCATCGACTAAATGCATAGGAAGGCTGCGAACCGTGCGGAGGTTTTCCGTAACGTCCTCGCCAGTAACGCCGTCGCCACGTGTTGCGCCGCGGACAAAATATCCGTTTTCATACTCAAGTGACATCGACAAACCGTCAATTTTCGGTTCCACGCAGAATTCTCTGTTCTTGCCGAGCGCCTGATCCATGCGTTCTCCGAAAGCAGCGAGTTCATCGAACGAGAACACATCGCTCAGGCTTTCAAGCGGCACCTGATGGTGCACAGGCGTAAACTGTGAAAGAGCCTTGCCGCCTACCCTCTGCGTGGGAGATGTGGGGGTTATAAGCTCCGGGTGCTCCTCTTCAAGCTTTGTAAGCCTCACCATGAGCATGTCGTAGTCATAATCGGATATAACAGGCGCATCGTTAACGTAGTACAGCCTGTTGTGATATTCAATTTCCTCGCGGAGCTTTTCGATCTCTTTTTTTGCGTCCATGCTCAGTTCTCCATGTTTAAATATGTATTCGGTACCTTGCCGACTATAACGGTATCTGCAACTATGACCTCGGTGACGGTTGTTGCGCTTTCTGTTCCCCACGGGATCAGCACATCAATGTCTATCGTGACTTCAAGCACAAGCTGATATTTTGCCTGATTAATGCCGCATGAAACGACCTCGTTGCGAAAATCGACCCGAGACGAGGTGAGCATTATTATCTGCACATTTACATCGGGACCTTTGTTCAGCATGAGATTAAGACCTGTAAGATTGCCGAACGGGATACTAACATTGATTACTCCGTTGTCGGTGGATGCGATAACAGAGTTAAGTATATCCGTTGACAATGTGTTTATGTGCGCCATGTTGCTTGTTATCGCGGTCACGCTGCCGTCGGAATCTTTATCAAGATTTACAAAGTAATCAAACCCGTAGATACCCTGGCCTATGACCTCATTTATCGAATCGTTGACGGCCTTGGTAACAATATCTGTTGCATCGGATACGGCTATCTGCGTTGAGAGCTTCCCAAGAAACCAGCTGACGGCTGCACACATAGCCAGAACAACGACGGCAAAAGCAATTACTCCGGCAGACCTGTGCCGGCGCTGCCTTGCGTACATCGGATTGCGATACCGGCGAAAATACATGAGACCACCCCATGTATTATATGCACTTTTCAGCTCAGCATTTCATTTACGGCCATCATAATTCCGAGCTTTCCTGATTCGTAGGTTATGCCTCCCTGAACATACAACGTATATGGCTCACGCATGGGGCCGTCTGCCGATAATTCTATGGACGAGCCCTGAACAAATGCTCCTGCCGCCATTATGACGGGAACATTGTACCCCGGCATCTGCCACGGCTCGGGCGTAACATATGAGTCTACGGGCGCGCCTGCCTGAACTCCGCGGCAGAATTTTTTCATATTCTCTGCGTTTTTGAGCGTTACCATTTGAATTATATCGTTTCTTGCCTCGTCGGGAGCCGGGGATGATTCAAAGCCGATCTTTTTCATCATTGCAGAGCAGAAGGTAACAGTCTTGATTGCCTGGGCCACTATATGCGGCGCCATGAAAAAGCCCTGGAAAAGAAGCCTGTTATTGCCGAGCGAGGCTCCGCATTCGCCGCCTATTCCGGGTGTTGTCAAACGCATTGCGGCGTTTTCAACAAGATCCTTTCGGCCGACGATATATCCGCCGGTCGGCGCAAGTCCGCCGCCGGGGTTTTTGATAAGCGAACCGGCCATGATGTCAACGCCGTACTCGGTAGGCTCATGCTCACCGGTGAACTCACCGTAGCAGTTATCGACCATAACGGTGACATTCGGCGCAACACTTTTGACGGCACTGCATATCTCGCCGATCTCCTCTGCCGAGAGCGCCTTGCGGTTTTCATAGCCTCTTGAGCGCTGAATTAGCACCGCCGATATCGAGCGGTCGGCGAGCGCGGCTTTTATAGCATCGAGATCGGCTTCTCCGTTCTTGAGATCGACCTGCTTATAGTTAATGCCGTAGAATTTTAGCGAGCCGTGGCAATCGCCCTCAATACCGATAGCGTTTCTGAGCGTATCATACGGAAGCCCCGTGACGGAAAGCAGTGTATCGCCCGGCTTGAGTATTCCAAAAAGAGCTGCTGAGAGGGCGTGCGTGCCGTTTACAAATCCAATGCGCACAAGAGCCGCTTCCGTGCAGAACACCTGGGCGTATACCTTATCAAGCACTTCCCTGCCCAGATCATCATAACCGTAGCCGGTAGTTCCCGCAAAGCAGGAGTCGGATACCTTGTTGTCCTGAAATGCGGTCATCACCTTCCGGGTGTTGAGCATTGCGATGCGGTCTATGCGCTCAAACTGAGGTCTTATCTCCTCTTCTGCCTGACGAGCAAGCTCGTATACTTCGGGTCTTATATCGTTTACGTTCATTTTAAAGCTCCATAACTATCTGTTTAAAGTATTTTCCGCGCTCCATAAAGTTTTTGAACTTATCAAAAGCAGCGCATGCCGGCGAAAGCAGCACTACATCTCCGTCCTGTGCTGAATCGGCGGCAGCAAGAACGGCGTCTTTAAAATCATCGATTTTCTCGATCGGCAAGTTTCCGTCAAAATACTTCGACTTAGTAACTGCATCATAGATCTTTTCGGTCGTAGCACCTGTTAGGTACAGCTTTTTGACATGCAGGCATATCTCGTCGCCAAGCTCGTCAAAGGGTATGTGCTTATCATATCCTCCGGCTATGAGTATCGGCTTTTGCTTGAGCGCGTGGAGTCCTGCTGCGGTGCGTGTGGGGCTTGTTCCGATGGAGTCGTTTATAAATGTAACTCCGTTGAGTACCCTCACCTGCTCGAGGCGGTGCTCGACGCCGGAAAAGCTCTTTGCTACGGATATGCAGGTGTTATCGTCAACATATCCGTCCGTCGCGGCAAAAGCCGCCATATAGTTTTCAAGATTATGCGTTCCGGGCAGCTTGATATCGTCGGCAGCCATGAGCTTCTGAGATGAACCGTCATGAACGCGGTAGATATAGCCGCCTGTACAGTAAACACCGTTATCCGGCTTCACGGCACGACTGAAATACGAGATGCTCGACTTTGCCTTACCGGCATAGTAAGCAGAAAATTCGTTATCGTGATTAAGAACAAGGCGATCATGCTCGTCCTGATATGCAAATATCGAGCTTTTAGCATCGATATAGTCCTGATAATCCTTGTGCTTATCGAGATGATTGGGAGATATGTTAGTAATAACGGCAACATCGGGCTTGCATACCATGCTGTGCAGCTGAAATGAGCTAAGCTCGAGAACGGCAACGTCGCTTGCTTTCATATCGTCAACATCGCAAAGCAGCGGCCTGCCTATATTGCCGCCGAGGTGTACAGTGTATCTCTGAGCCTTTAACAGCTCAGATATTATTGTTGTCGTTGTTGTTTTTCCGTCGCTGCCTGTAACGGCAAAGATCCTGCACGGGCAGAGCTTCATGAAAAGCTCCATCTCGGACGTCAGCTCCGCTCCGCGCTCAACGGCTTTTTGAAGATGCCCGTCAAACGGCATAAGCCCGGGAGTGCGGAAGATAATGTCGAAGTCGAGATGCTCAAGATAATCCTCGCCGAGGCAAAACTTTGCGCCGAGCTTTGAAAGCTCCGTATGCTCCTGCCCCAGCTGCTCGGCAGTGCGCTTATCGCAGGCCGTTACGTCGCAGCCCGAAGCAAGAAGCTTCTTAATTAGCGGCGTGTTGCTCACACCAATACCGATAACGCAAATGCGTTTGTGTTTTATGCTGTCTATATATTCATTCAAAGTCATGCTTAAAGCCTCCTGTTAACTAATATATTATACGGCGGCAAACGTTTAAAGACAAGAATTTTCTATTGACGAAAGCGTGAATAATGGGTAAAATAATCAAATGAGTGGGTCGAACGACCGCGGGTGCATTCCGAAAGGAAGTACATGAGGAAAGTCCGGGCTCCATAGGGCAAGGATAGCGGGTAACGCCCGCCAGGGGTGACCCTCGGACAAGTGCAACAGAAATATACCGCCGAGCAATCGGTAAGGGTGGAAAAGTGAGGTAAGAGCTCACTCGTCGCATGGAGACATGTTGATGCTGTAAACTCTATCCGGAGCAACGCCGTGGGAGGACATGTGATTGGCCCGATCGTCCTCGGGAGGCGGCTTGAGCCTGCCGGCAACGGCAGGATTAGATAGATGGTCGTTTAAGACAGAACCCGGCTTACAGACTCGCTCAATATACGGAAAAAACCGCCGTGTCAGGCGGTTTTTTTCTTATTCCCACTTTGCCCAGATATCCGGCGCGTAGCCGACGGTCGCCTGCTTGCCGTTGCGGACGACCGGTGTTTTAATAAGCCATGGGCATTCAAAAAGCTTTTCAAGCTTTGCGTCATTTGACGCAAGGTATTGAATAAGCGGATAGTCAACGTCGTTTTCATTGATCATATTATCAAGACCGACGGCATTTTTCACAGAGTTCAGCTCTCCCCTGCTCATGCCGAATTTCATGATATCAACGAACTGATATTTTATTCTGCGCTCTTTAAAATAACGCTCGGCCTTTTTTGTGTCAAAGCATTTGCTTTTGCCGAAGATTTGAATATTCACAGCGCCTTCTCCATAACTTTAAGAATATTATTCCTGAAAATATCGCAAACAAGCTGCTCGGAATAGTTGTGCCTGAGCAGCGTTTCGTATATTCTGCCAAGATCCTGAACGCCGCTTATGCCGCGCGGCATTTCTTCAATACCGTCAAGGTCACAGCCGAGGAAAACAGATTTTTCCCCACCAAGAGACATAAAGTGCTCAATATGCGCAAAAACAGCGTCAATATTGCGTCCGAGGCCGAGAAATTTGGGATAGAGGTTTATTCCGGCTCCGCCGCCCTGACGAACCAATGCCAAAAACTGCTCATCGCTGAGATTGCGAGGAACGTTGCAGACTGCTTTTGAGTTTGAGTGTCCGGCAATAACGGGGCGCGTGCTTATCTCGAGCGTATCCCAGAATCCGCGTTCGGATATATGAGACATATCGAGCATTATCCCAAGCTCCTGCGCTCGCATAACAAACTGCCGGCCTTTATTCGTAAGCCCGGTACCGCCGTCCATGGCAGCGCCGCAGAGCAAATTGTCGTGATTCCATGTTAGGTGTGCTATTCGCACGCCGCGAGCATATGCGGAGTCTATATCCTCTATCTGCTCTGCACCTTCAATAGATAGCACAGCCGCGATCTTCCCCTCATTCTCCGTCGCGACTATATCCTGAAAATTCAGACATAGCTTTGCCATGTCTGAATTTTCTTCTATCTGGCGCAGGAAAAACGCAATCGATCTGTCTGCAAAGGCGACGGGATCAGGATCGTCAACAGCGCAGATCGCGAATACCTGACCTGCCGGAGCGTATGCCGCGAGCCGTTCGAGATCAAGCTGCATTTTATTGCGGCGCAATATCTCGCCCTTTTCAAGTGCGTGCGTGGCTGTATCGCAGTGACAATCAAAAACAGGAACGCTCATTATACCTCTGAAATAAGCGGCAGAATCATGGGACTGCGCTTGGTGGTCTTATAAAGATAAGACGAAACGTTGCTCTTTATCCTGCTTTTTATTGCAGACCAATCTTTAACTCCGCTCTCTTCACATGCAAGAACGGTTTCCTTTGTAACGCGCTTTAGCTCCTCAAGCATGTCTTCTGATTCCTTAACATAGACAAAGCCGCGAGTGAGTATTTCCGGATCGGACAGCATTGCATTATCCCAGGAGGAAAGCGTGACAACGATGACGACCATGCCGTCCTCGGCAAGTCTGTGCCTGTCGCGCATTACGACGCTGCCGACGTCGCCAACGCCCATGCCGTCAACCATAACGGCGCCGGACTGGACCGAGCCGTTGAGCTTGACGCTTTTCTTTGAAATCTCAATTATCTTGCCGTTTTCGGCAATGACAACATTTTTCGGATCAACGCCCATAAGGCGGCCAAGCTCGGCATGCTTTACGAGCATGCGGTATTCGCCGTGAACGGGGATAAAAAATTTCGGGCGAACCAGCGCCAGCATCATCTTCTGCTCCTCCTGAGAGGCGTGACCGGAAACGTGAAGCGCGGTGTTGCGGTCATAAATGACCTCGGCGCCCTTGTGGAACAGCTCGTCGATGACCTTGCTGATCATGTTTTCATTGCCCGGAATTGCGGATGCGGATATTATGACCCTGTCGCCGGGGGCAATGTTTATCTGCCTGTGCTCCGAAAAAGCCATGCGATACAGAGCGGACATAGTCTCGCCCTGCGAGCCGGTCGAGATTATTACGACCTTATCCTTGGGTAGCTTGTTGATCTGAGCAAGATCAACGAGCACATTTTCCGGCGCGTTAAGATATCCCAAAACGGTTGCGACGCGAAGAATATTTTCCATACTGCGCCCGGTGATCGCAACCTTGCGCTTATATTTTGCGGCAACGTCGATTATTTGCTGCAATCTGTGAACGTTAGACGCAAAAGTCGTTATGATAATACGCTGGTCGCAGTTTTTAAACAGCTTATCGAAAGTCTCGCCGACCTTGCGCTCAGAAGCGGACAGCCCCGGCTTTTCGACGTTTGTGGAGTCGCTAAGCAGTGCGAGCACACCCTCATTTCCGAGCTGGCCAAATCGAGGAAGGTCAATGACCTTGCCCTGAACAGGCGTGAGATCAATCTTAAAATCGCCGGTGTGTACGATCGTTCCGATAGGCGTTTTTATTGCAAGTGCAACAGCGTCTGCAATGCTGTGGTTAACTGCAATAAATTCAACGCTGAAGCAGCCGAGGCGGAATACATCGCCGGCTTTTTTGGTGAATATCTGAGTATTGTACAGCAGATCATGCTCTTCGAGCTTGAGTTCAATAAGCGCCGCAGTGAGCGGAGTCGCGTATATGGGAACGTTCAGGTCATGAATAACATAAGGCACTGCACCAATGTGATCCTCGTGCCCGTGGGTTATAACAATGCCGCGCACCTTTTCGGCATTTGCTTTAAGATATGAAATGTCCGGTATGACAATGTCGATGCCGTACATATCCTCGTCCGGAAAGCCAAGTCCGCAGTCAACAACGATTATATCCGTGCCAAATTCAATGGCTGTCATATTCTTGCCGATCTCTCCAAGACCGCCAAGGGGAATGATTTTAAGCTTATGAGTCATATATTAACCTCCATTTGAGTGATTATTTCCGAAAACGCAAAGTAAAGGGACCCTCACGACAACTGCCCCGATACGCAGCGTGCCGTGAAGCTTTCCCCCTCTAATATTCGGTATGTAGTAATTTTTATCGTACAGGAATTATAACCTGTTTATCACATTTCAATTCTGCCCTCAAGAGCACGAAGAAGTGTAGCATCATCGGCAAACTCAAGATTTGAACCGACAGGGATGCCGTATGCAAGACGCGTCACCTTAACGTCAAACGGCTTCAAAAGGCGCGAAATATACATGGCGGTAGCCTCGCCCTCCGTGTCGGGGTTTGTTGCCATGATTATCTCTTTGATCTCACTGTTATCGGCAGCGACGCGATGTATAAGCTCGCTTATGCGAATATCGTCAGGCCCGACATGACTTATGGGCGAAAGAACACCGTGCAGAACATGATACACGCCATTATACTCATGGCTGCGCTCGATTGACAATACGTCGCGAGGCTCGGAGACAACACATACGATGCTTTTGTCGCGCTTGGTGCTTGCGCAAACTGAACACACCTCACCCTCGGTAAGGTTCTGGCATATCTTGCAGCAGCATACATTCTTCCTTGCTTCCAAAATCGCGTTTGCAAAGCTTTCACCCTCGCCCTCCGGCAACGAAAGAACGTGGAACGCAAGTCTCTGCGCACTTTTGCGGCCGATGCCGGGGAGAGATGCAAATTTATCTATCAGGTTTTCAAGTGAAGCAGGGAAAAACGGCATTTATATTATCTCCAATAAGTGTTTATGCGTTTCTGATCGCATCAATTTGTGCTTTCCTGTCCGGCTTTCCGAAAACGGCGCTTCCGGCAACAAGAACAGTGGATCCGGCATCTTTTACGAGCTTTGCCGTCACGGGATCAACGCCGCCATCAACCTCCAGTTCGCAGGCAAGGCCTCTTTTGTCGATCTCTTGTCTGAGCTCGGCTATCTTAGGCAGCTGATCGTGCATAAAGCTCTGACCGCCAAAGCCCGGTTCTACCGTCATGACCAGAGCCATATCGAGTCGATCTATAAACGGGTACAGTACGCTCGCAGGCGTTCTCGGCTTGAGCGCAAGGCCGACCTTTTTCCCGTTTTCCTTAATGATATCAATAGCATCAGATATGTTCTGATAAGAGTCTGCCTCGACATGGAACATGACAAGATCGGCGCCGGCATCGCAAAAAGCCTTTGCGTATCTGACAGGCTTATCGATCATCAGATGAACGTCGAGAAACATCTCGGTCATTTTCCGCACAGACTTCAAAACGGGAATGCCGATTGAAATGTTAGGGACAAAAAATCCGTCCATAACATCAAAATGAACATATTCCGCACCGGCAGAACGTATATCTTCAATCTCGGCACCGAGCTTCGTGAAATCGGCAGAGAGGATCGAGGGCGCAATCTTTATCATATCAATAACCTCGGAAAAGCAGGCGGCATAAAATGTTGCAGCGGTAAAGTGCGCACAGCCGCTTTTATATACGGGGGCGCTGCGGTGCCCCCGGTCTGCGCACAATTATAAACATTATACAGCAATTTTGTATGAATTACAAGAGCTACAAAGTAAAATAGCAGAGGGAAACCGTGATTTCCTTCTGCTATTAATATTATTTACTATTCGGGGAGCTTACAGACATCGATCCACTCGATGGCATTTGAGTATTTATACAGCTCATCAAGATCAAGCTCAATTGCGCTGTTTGCGCTTCCGACCGCCGGGAACACGGTTTCAAAGCGCTTGAGGCTTTCGTCAAGATAAACGTCGATACCATCGTTTATGCCAAATGGGCACACGCCGCCAACAGGATGGCCGACTATACTAAGAACCTCTTCGGGTGCGAGCATTTTGGCCTTCATGTGGAATTTATCCTTGAACTTGTGGTTGTCGATCCTTGCGTCGCCTGCTGCGAGGATCAGGATACAGCTATCATCCTTTTTGAAAGAGAGTGTCTTTGCAATCCTTGCGCCTTCAACACCGAGCGCAAGCGCTGCAAGCTCGACCGTTGCACTTGAAACATCGAACTCACGCACTCTGTCTTCCATTCCGAACTGTCTGAAATATGCTCTGCCTTTTTCTATGGACATGCCGATCCACCTTACTTGAGAATAATTTTGTTGAAGTTTTTCTTGCCGCGCTTGAGAACTACGCCGGCTTTGAGGTCGTCTGTCGTGAAACTGCGGCCGATATCGCTTACCTTCTCGTCATTTGCGGAAATGCCGCCCTGCTGGATATTTCGGCGAGCTTCCGACTTTGAAGAGCAAAGACCCGTGAGAACGAGTGCACTCATAACGTCAATAGCGCCGTCTGCAAGATTTGTTTCCGAAAGCTCGGTCGTCGGCATTTCGCCGGACGCACCGCCGCCGAACAGAGCCTTTGACGAAGCCTCGGCCTTCTTTGCCTCTTCTTCGCCGTGAACAAGTGAGGTAAGCTCGAATGCAAGAATTTCTTTTGCTTTGTTAAGCTGAGAGCCTTCCCAGCTGTCCATCTCGTTGATCTGCTCGAGCGGCAGGAAGGTCAGCATACGCAGGCACTTGAGAACGTCGGCATCGTCAACATTGCGCCAGTACTGATAGAAATCGTAGGGCGAGGTCTTGTTGGGATCAAGCCATACAGCGCCGGCCGCGGTTTTGCCCATCTTTTTGCCCTCGGAGTTGAGCAGAAGCGTAATTGTCATTGCGTGAGCATCCTTGCCGAGCTTGCGGCGAATAAGCTCTGTGCCGCCGAGCATATTCGACCACTGATCGTTGCCGCCAAACTGCATATTGCAGCCGTAGTGCTGGAACATGTAGTAGAAGTCGTAGCTCTGCATTATCATGTAGTTAAACTCAAGGAAGCTGAGGCCCTTTTCCATGCGCTGCTTGTAGCACTCGGCGCGAAGCATGTTGTTTACCGAGAAGCATGCACCGACCTCGCGAAGAAGCTCAATGTAGTTAAGCGGCTTGAGCCATTCGGAGTTGCGAAGCATTATAGCCTTGCCCTCGGAGAAGTCAATGAATTTCTCCATCTGCTTCTTAAAGCACTCGGCATTGTGCGCTATTGTTTCCTCGGTGAGCATCTGGCGCATATCGGTTCTGCCGGAGGGATCACCGATGAGCGTAGTACCGTCGCCTATAAGAGCGATGGGGCGGTTTCCTGCCATTTGCAGACGCTTCATAAGACACAGAGCCATGAAGTGACCGACGTGCAGAGAGTCGGCGGTGCAGTCAAAGCCGATGTAAAACGTGGCTTTGCCGTTATTGATCATGTCTTTTATCTGATCTTCATTGGTTACCTGCGCGATAAGCCCTCTTTCGACCAATTCTTCGTAAATACCCATTAGTTTTTCTCCTTTTTCATTATATCTTCGGCCGTTTTGGCCATGAATGCAATTATTTCACTGCAATTTATATTGCCCTTTAGATCTGCGCAGCGCACATAGCCGTACTTTTCGCGTGCAATGGCAACACACTGCTTTGCAATAGCTGCGATCTTATCCTTTGCCTCGGTATCCTGACCGTCGTTAAACGGGAAAACGAGTCCTTCGGCCATTATGGCGCCGGTGACCGCTCCGCAAAGCTCGCCGCTTCTCGCGCCGCCTCCAAAGCCCGCAGAAATTGCAAGCGCCGTTTTTTCGTCCATACCGGTATACTCACAGCACGCGGCGAAAACCGACTGTGCGCAATTATAACCGTTTTTGTGATAATCCAATGCTCGTTGTCCAATATCCATAGCTGCCTCCTGTAAAAAAGCCCCCTGTCCTAAGACAGAGGGCGTTGTGAACGCGGTACCACCTCTATGCGCCTTATCCTTGCGGATAAAGCCTCGGTGAGTGCATGACTCACGCGCTGTATCGGGCGCACCCGTCATCGCCTACTAACATTTCAGCGAGCCGCTCCAAGCCGTATTCATTCATCCTCGCTCTCCCCTTTCCAGCAAACAGGGTCTCTCTGTGCAGCAAAAAATGAATTACTTCTGCTTTTCATCGCGTTTTCGTGTGAGATTATACTAAACTAATCGTTTCTTGTCAACTTATATTTATCCGCTGCCGCAAGCTGCTCCTCGGCTCCGGCAAGGGTCGTTTCCGTGATAACGTCGCCGCCGTAGAGCCTTGCAAGCTCCATGCGTCTGCCCTGACGGTCAAGTTCTTTTACGACAGTGAAGGTTTTTCCGTCCTTTTCGGCCTTTTCGATCTTATCGTGACTGTCGGCCAAGGCTGCGATCTGAGGCAGATGCGTTATGCACAGAACCTGCTTGCCGCGTGAAAGATCGCTCATTTTTTCGCCTACGCGCTGAGCGGCAACACCCGAAACACCGGTGTCAATTTCGTCAAACACCATAGTCTCGATAGGGTCGTTATCAGAAAATGCGGTTTTCATTGCAAGCATTATTCGGCTAAGCTCGCCGCCGGATGCAATTTTTGATATTCTTCCAAGCTCCATGCCGGCATTTGCCGATATAAGAAACCTGACCTCGTCGGCGCCTGTTTTATCGAACCCAAGTACGGATTTCATTGGTTCAACGGATACCTTGAACCTCACAGACGGCATGCTGAGATCACGAAGCTCACTGCAAATGCGCGCTTCAAGCTTTTCGGCAGCTTTTTTGCGGCATACAGTTAGCGCCGCAGCTTTTTTTGTGCAATTATCCTTGTGCTCATTAAGCTGTTTCTCAAGCTTTTTGAGCATGTCGTCAGAGTACTCAAGCATAGCAAGCTCACGCCTGCTATCGTCAAGTATCTTGAGCATTCCCTCCTCGTCAGCGTTATATTTTCTGCCGAGACGCCTGAGTTGGTTTGTGCGCGTTTCGATGCGGTCGTACTCATCGGGAGAGAATTCAAGACCATCGCGAAAGTCGCGTATACGCTCGGCAGCGTCATAGATCAATGACGACGCGTTGCCTATGATTTCGGCCGTTTCGCGCAGCTCGTCGGATATTAAAGCGGCTTTGCTTATCAGCGCGGACGCTTCATCGACAAGCGAGCCGGCGTTTTCATCGCAGGCATACAATGCGCTGTATGCTCCGTCGAGTGCTTCTGTAAGCTTTTCGGAATTTCGCAAAAGGTCGCGGCGGGCGATAAGCTCATCCTCCTCGCCCACTTTAAGCTGAGCGTTTTCAAGCTCTTCTATGCGATAACGCAGACTGTCGGCCAAGCGTTCCTTTTCCGCTTCGTCCATGGACAGCTTGTCCATCTCGCGCTTGCAGGCTGTATATTCTCTGTAAGCCTCACTAAATGCCGCAAGCTCGTTTGATGTTTTGCCGAATCCGTCGAGGTAAGCAAGGTGCGAATCTTCGTCCATAAGCTGGCGGCCGTCATTTTGTCCGTGGATATCCAAGAGGAGCGAGCCAAGCTGCCGAAGCTGCGAAACCGTCACGGGATTTCCGCATACGCGGCAGTTATTTTTACCGTCTGCAGATATCTTGCGGCGTATGATTATCTCGTCCTCAGGCTCAAAATCATTATCCTCGAACCATTTTGCGGCGGCGTCGGTTTCAAAAACCGCCGACACAACGCCGTATTCGGCCCCGGTGCGCACAAGCTCGCGGCTTGTGCGAGCGCCGAGCACAGCACCGAGCGAGTCGACAATGATTGACTTACCGGCACCGGTTTCGCCGGTCAGAACGGTTAATCCCTTGCCGAACTCAATATCCGCTTTTTCAATTACAGCAATATTTTCAATATGCAGCTGTGTAAGCATAGGAGACCTCTTTATCAGAACATTTCTTCTATCTCATGGCAGAAATCCTCTGCCGCTTTATTATCCTTCATCGCCAAAAATGCGGTATCGTCGCCGGCAAGCGTTCCGGCAAGAGTTTCAATATGCATCGAATCGAGAGTCGAGCACGCGGCCGATGCAAGGCCGGGAAGCGTCTTAATGACGATGATATTCTGTGCGACAGCATACGATGTGACGCTTTCTCTGAAAATTTTGCGAAGGCGCTGCTCGCGATCATTATTTCGCGATTTGCCGCTGACAACATAGTGGTATTTACCGCTGTTGCTAAGCTCTTTTACAAGATGGAGCTGCTTTATATCTCTTGAAAGCGTTGCCTGAGTGCTGGGGATACCGTGCTCGGCAAGCGCTTTTATCAGCTGGGCCTGTGTCTCGATCTCCTGATCGGAGATTATCTGGAGAATAACGCTTTGTCTTGAATCTTTCAACTAAGTTTCCCCTTTCAGTCAACTTTGTATTGCAGTTTTTCAAATGTTGAATCATAAAAGCTGCGCTCGCCAAGATGTACGAGGTTTGCAAGCTTTGACGAGCGGCGAACGATGACGATATCCTCGTTTGCAAGCTCAAATCCGTCGGTTCCGTCAACGGATACATACGCGCGGCGATCGTGAAGCTTTTCCGCTTTAATGGTTATCTTGTGCTCGGATGACAGAACAAAGCTTCTTGAGCCTATATAATGGGCACAGATCGGCGACACTATAAAGTTGTATGCCTCAGGTTCAACGATCGGGCCGCCTGCCGACATTGAGTAGCCGGTGGAGCCTGTCGGCGTTGCGACGATAACACCGTCGCCCGAGTAGCTCATTATCCTTTCACCGTCGCACCGGGCGGTGAGCTTTATGCAGTCGCCCATGCCGTGAATAACGGCGTCATTGAGTCCGATATCGGTGTAAATTACCTCTCCGTTTCGGATAAGCTCAACGTCTATCATCATTCTGAAGCTTGAGGAGTAGTTTCCTGCGGCGGCTTCAAGTATCCGGCCGATATCCTCCGGCTCGATCGACGCCATAAAGCCCTTGGTTCCGAGGTTTACCCCAAGCATGGGGATCTGAGTGTGGTTAAGATACCTTGCGGTGTGCAGAATGGTGCCGTCTCCGCCGATGACGATATACAAGGCCGCGCGCTCCGTAACGGCGCTCCACGCGGTAAGCTCGACATCGTCGGGGATGACCTTGGCATCGTGCGCTCCGAAAACCGGGCAGATCGCAACCTCATATCCGCCGCTTTTTAATAACTGTTTTGCCTTTTTTGTAAGCTCAAGGCCGCTGTCCCTATATGGATTTGGGCACAACACTATCAGTTCGGACATTTTTACCTCACAGTTTTTCGTGCGAGGCTTCAACGATAGCCTGCGCATCTATAATTGGGGCATCAAAGCTGCCCTTTTTCATGTAGCATAGATACTCAATGTTTCCCTCGGGCCCCTTTATCGGCGAAAAATCCAGCCCCATAACTGTCATCCCGACGCTCGGCGCAAAATCGAGAATGCTCTCGATAACCGAAAGGTGGACGCCTTTGTCCCTGACAACGCCTTTTTTTCCGACCTCTTCCCTGCCGGCCTCAAACTGCGGCTTGATAAGGCACACAAGCTCTCCGCCGTCCTTGAGCAGCGAGCACACAGCCGGAAGAACAAGCTTAATAGATATGAACGACAGATCCATAACGGCCATGTCGATAGGCTCGGGGATCTGATCAGAGCTAATGTACCTTATATTGGTGCGCTCCATATTTATAACACGCACGTCCTGCCTGAGACTCCACGCAAGCTGACCGTATCCCACATCGACCGAATACACTTTTTTTGCCCCGTTTTGCAGGAGAACATCAGTAAATCCACCGGTGGACGCACCGCAGTCGATGCAGACCTTATCCTCCGGATCCACAGGAAAGACCTTGAGTGCCTTTTCGAGCTTGAAGCCTCCCCGGCTGACGTACGGGAGCGCAGCCCCCTTTACTTCAACGTTTGCGTCAGGTGATACCTGCATACCCGGCTTATCGGCACGCTGTCCGTTAACAAATACAAGTCCGCTCATTACAGTGGTCTTAGCTCTTTCCCTGCTCTCGGTAAGACCAAGGTCAAAAACAAGCTGATCGAGTCTTATTTTTTTCATTATTCACCCCTGACCAGCTTTTCGGCTGCTTTTGCAAGACTGTTTTCATCAAGTCCGCAGTGTCTTATCAGTTCGGGCACTGTACCCTGAACGACAATGCCGCTGCCAAGATTCGGAGTATATGCGCATTCTATCTTAACACCTGCGCGCTCGGCATAGGCGAGGATCTCATCGGCAATGCATCCGGTTTGGCAAACCTGCTCACTCATAAGAAAGCGCCCAGTTTCCCGCATAGAGTCAATAATATCGGCATAATAGCCGCTGTCAAGGCGCGAAAGCTTATAGACATCGGCATAAATGCCCTTATCGGCGAGTATGTCCGCCGTATTGAGTGCAATGTTTATATCAGTTCCGTATGCGGCGATAGTTATGTCGTTTCCGCTGCGGAGATGAGTGCAGCCTTCTGTATGGCAATCGGTGTATCGGCCTTCGCCGCCGCGCGGATATCTGATCGCGACAGGGCCGGACATACGGTTTACGGCCTCGTCAAGCATAGCTTCAAGCTCGGCAAAGTTTGCCGGGCACAGCACCTGCATGTGCGGAACTGAGCGCAGATAGCTGATATCAAAAGCGCCGTGGTGAGTTTCGCCGTCGTTTCCGACAAGGCCTGCTCTGTCAACGCAGAAAACAACATGCAGATCCTGAAGCGAAACATCGTGGATGAGCATATCATATGCGCGCTGGAGAAATCCCGAGTATATTGCGACGACAGGCAAAAGCCCCTGCTTCGCCATGCCGGCAGCCATTGAAACTGCATGCTCCTCGGCTATGCCGACATCGAAAAATCTATCCGGAAATCGCTCGGAAAACCCGGTAAGACCTGTTCCGGCGCACATTGCGGCGGTTATGGCTACAATATTATGGTTTGTCTCGGCAAGCTGCGTAAGCTTATTGCCGAAAACATACGAAAAGCACGGCTTTGCTTCAGACATTTTACCGGTAACGGGATCAAATCTACCGACTCCGTGGTACTTATCAGGGTGCTCCTCGGCGTATGCGCAGCCCTTTCCCTTTTTGCTTATAACATGCACAAGCACTGGCGTGTTCATTTCCTTGGCCCAGCGGATGACCGTTTCAAGCTGGTCAACATCATGTCCGTCAACGGGGCCGAGGTAATATATGCCCATAGAGTCGAACATATTCGACGGCAATATCGACTTTTTGAGAGCTTCTTTGAGCTTATGGCTTGCGTTATAAATGCCGTCCATTCCGCTGACAGCCTGCCTGTACCAACGCTTGAAGTTGATATACCCGGGCTTTACGCGTTCTTTTGACAGCAACTTTGCTATACCACCGACGTTGCCGTTGATGCTCATGCCGTTATCGTTAAGAATTATTACAATCGGCTCGCTGCTTCCGCCGACATTGGCAAGGCCCTCATAGGCAAGGCCGCCGGTCAGCGCGCCATCACCTATAACGGCGCAAACGCTGTAGTTTTCACCCTTTATGGTTCTCGCGCGAGCCATGCCGAGAGCGACCGACACCGAGTTTGAAGCGTGGCCGGCGATGAAAGCGTCGTCATCGGCTTCGTAGGGCTTGGGAAACCCGGATAAGCCGCCGTAGCAGCGCAGAGTGCCGAATGCGTCGCGTCGGCCTGTTATTATTTTGTGAGCATAGCTCTGATGGCCGACATCGAACACGATTCTGTCCACCGCGCTGTCATAAACTCTGTGCAGCGCAACGGTAAGCTCGACAGTGCCGAGATTGGATGCAAGATGTCCTCCTGTTTTGGAAACGTTTTCAATAATAAACTCGCGAAGCTCGGCGCAAAGCTGAGGAAGCTCGTTTTTATTGAGGCGTTTTATATCGTTAGAGGAATTGACTTTATTCAGGATATTCAAAACAAAACCTCGTATTTAACTAAATATTCGTAAAATATACTATTTTACAGTATAACAAACCGCGGCGAGGATTACAAGTGACATTCGCCGCGGTTTTACAGATTATTCACTTCATTTTCTTCTCGTTACCATGGAATCGGCAAGGTCGCAGAGAAACTTCGTGTCGTTAAACGTGCCGCAAAGCGCGCTTTTCGCCTTATTTGTCAGCTTTTCGACCATTTCCATGCATCTTTCCTCGCCGAGCAGAGCCATGTATGTATTCTTATGCTCCTGCGCATCCGAGCCTACGGGCTTTCCAAGCTCCTCGCTTGTGCTGATAACGTCCAGAATATCGTCGCGGATCTGGAACGCCGCGCCGACGCAAGCACCGTAATGTGCGGCGGCTTCGAGCATCTCTTCGCTTCCTCCGGCGGCTGCAACGCCCATGCGGCACGCGGCGATAAGCAGCGCTCCGGTCTTTCGCAAATTGATGTCGTCAAGCTCGTCTTCCGTAAGCTGCTTACTCTCGCCAACCATATCGAGATACTGCCCGGCACACATCCCGTCGCTGCCTACGGCGTCGGCAAGGATCTCCACGCAGGCAATCTTGTTCTCTGCCGGAAGCTCGCTTCGAGCTATTGTACCGAATGACTCGGCCTGAAGAGCGTCGCCTGCCAGCGTTGCGGTGCATTCACCGTAAACAACATGATTTGTCGGCTTGCCGCGGCGAAGCTCATCATTGTCCATGCACGGCAGATCATCGTGAATGAGGCTGTAGGTATGCAGCATTTCTATTGCGCACGCAACAGGAAGGGCTTTTTCAATATCTCCGCCGGAAATGCGGCAAAACTCAAGAACAAGCGTCGGGCGTATGCGCTTACCGCCGGCTGTAAGGCTGTAATGCATTGATTCAAGAAGCCCGTCGTAGCTCAGCTGCGAGGGATTAAAAAACTCCGAAAGCTTTAAATCTACAAGGTTTTTATATTCCTTTGCCGTCATATCACTCACCAAACGGAAGCTCCTCCGGCTCTCCGTCCTGACCTTTCCTGAGCTTTACGACCTTCTGTTCTGCTTCATTGAGCAGCGTGTCGCAATTGGATATGAGAGACGTTCCCTCTTCAAAAAGCTTCAGCGATTCGCTCAGGGGCGCGTCTCCGCGCTCGAGCAGCTTGACGATCTCGTCAAGGCGCTTTACCGAATCTTCAAAGCTCATTTTATCTTTAGCCATGGCTTTTTGCCTCACTTTCATCTACAGTGCATTTTATAAGTCCGTCGCTGACGCTGAGACTGAGCTTATCGCCCTTATTTACATCGCCGACGCTTTTTATAAGCTCGCCGCTTTCGCTCGACGCAATGGCATATCCCCTGCCGAGGACCTTGAGTGGGCTCATAGCATCGAGCGACGCCGCAAGCGCCACGAATTTATGCCTGTTTGCCGCATTTGTCTTTTCGGCAGCGGCAATTAGCTTGCCGCGGACATAGTCAAGCTCTGTACGCTTGGTATCGACATACGCCATTGGGTCAAGAAGAACACGGCGGTTTCTTATATCGTCAAGCCGCGTATTCATGCGGCTGAGGCTTTTCTGCATAGCCTGCGTCTGACGTATGTTCATATTCATAAGATACTCGCGTATCTCGGCTTCGTCGGGAACAGCGATCTCTGCCGCGTTGGATGGAGTGGAGGCACGGACATCCGCAACATAGTCGGATATCGTAACATCCGGCTCATGCCCAACGGCGGAAATGACAGGCAGCTCGGATTCATATATTGCCCTTGCCACTCGCTCGTCGTTAAAAGCCCACAGGTCTTCGATCGAGCCGCCGCCGCGGCCTGTTATTATGAGGTCCGCGACCTTATGCTTATTTGCGTAGCGTATCGCACCGACTATCTCCGGCGGAGCTTCAACGCCCTGAACACGAACCGGCAAAAGCACGACCTTAGTCATGCTCCAGCGCGTACCGAGTATGCGTATCATATCGTGAACCGCCGCTCCGGCAGACGATGTTATGATCGCGATCTTTTCCGGAAACTGCGGAAGAGGCTTTTTATGAGCCGGGTCAAACAGTCCCTCGGCTGCAAGCTTTGCCTTTAGCTGCTCATAGGCTATCTGAAGATCGCCTGTTCCCTCGGGAATAAGGTCGGTACAGTAAAGCTGATACGCACCGTCGCGCGGAAATACTGATATACGTCCAAAAGCAGTGACGCCCATTCCACTTTCGGGGCGAAAGCGCAGCTTGGACGCACTGCTTTTAAACATAACGCAGCGAAGGCTGCTCTCGGCATCCTTCAGCGTAAAGTAATGATGACCTGAAGGATATATCTTGTAGTTAGATAATTCTCCGCGTACGCAAACTTTGCTCAGGATCGGTTCGCCGTCGATAAGCGTCTTTATCATCTGGTTAAGCTCGGACACGGTGATACTGTTCTGGCTCATCACACAGTCTCCGTTATATTCTGCGTACCTTCGGTCTCTGAGAACTCGCCGCGCATAATGCCGCCGAGAATGCCGTTTATGAACGAAACCGTCTCCGGCTCGTCATAGCCTTTTGCAAGCTCGACAGCCTCGTTAATTGCAGCGTTTGCCGGAATATCGTCCATATACATGATCTCGCTTACTGCACAGCGCAGGATCGCCATAGCGGTTTTCGACATTCTCTCCGGCTTCCAGCCCTGAGCGTATTTTTCAATAAGCTTGTCTATCTGAATGCGATAATCATATACCGTTTTCACAAGACGCGAGATATACTCCTGCTGCTTTTTCTCAGGATATTCGGCAAACAACTCATTTTCATCGGCAAGAGTATCATAATACTCTTTGTTGAAAAACTCATTGAGCAGCTCGTCCACATCTTTTTCGCTTGTACTTGCATAAAAGCTCAGCTGAACCGCAATTTCTCTGGCGGTAGTTCTCTTCATCCTCAAATACCTCGTGTTTTACTTCTCAAAGGCCACGCCGGAAACGTGAACATTTATCTCTGCTTTTTCAATACCGGTAACAGCCTGAACGACCTCGCCGACGGAGTTCTGTACCTCACGCGCAACGTTTACTATATTGCAGCCGTAGCGTACAAGAATGATAACGTCAACCTTAACGGTGTCATCAATTATCTGAACGGTGATGCCCTTGGACATGGATTTTATTCCGATAAGCTCGGCTATTTCGCCAGTAGTCGTGTTGGAGATTCCGGCAACTCCTTCAACCTCGGTGACGGCTGTGCGCACCATTGCGGAAATGACTTCTTCGGATATATTTATGCTGCCGTTCTCAGCTTTGCAGCTAATGTAGTTTTCGCTCATGTTATGCCTCCGTTTTATCTGCACCGTCGGTGCAAAAATTCTGTCATAGTATTGTACCACAACACAAGTCAAAAATAAAGAAAAAAGACGGGAATTTCCCGTCTTTTTTACGATGGAACCTCTATAACATTGAGCTGAGCGGCAGTATACGAGGTTTCAGAGGTTACAGTCTCGGTTATTCTCGCAACGGCAGCTTCGCTCAGCCCATCTTTAGGTGCGGGAACTGCAACGGTTATGGAGTCCTCACTCATATACACAACGCAGTCGGAAAAGTCCTTGGCAAGCAGCTTATTTTCAAGCTGCGATTCCTTCATCGAATAGTTTGCCATTGCGGATATGGACGTCATTGCGGAATCTATTGTCTCCTGAGAGGCCGTGTCGGACTTCACCGCATCTTCGAGAAGCTTTATCGCCTCGTCGCGCGATACCTGACGATTGAGCCTGGCTTCGGCAAAGTAGCCGGTTGAGCTTTTTGTGTTTGCCGCTTCATACGCTTCGTTTGCCGCCTTCATCGCCGCGTCCTCGGCCTTTACCATGGCAGGGTCTGCCGTTCCCCACTTGTTGTTGTACGACCAGTTGAGATATACCGCCGCACATACGAGCAGCAGTACCGCCGCAATAGTCACGTTTCTTTTAAGATGCTTCATTTTACCCTCCTATATTCGGCGCAGTTTTTATTACCTGAATACTGTCGCTTGAAAAGCCCGTGAAAGCTTCAACAGCCTTGATGATTGACAGGCGTACCGCGGCATCATCCGCGCCGTCGCACACGATAACGGCACCGGTATCGGACAAAAGCGCAGTCACATTGCCGACACCGTCGCACCTTTGCAGAACCGCCGCAAGCCGCTGCTCATCCGTCTGAGAGCTTACGCTCCGGCTCGAGCTTTCGCCTATCGGTAGGAGCATTATTATCAGTCCGAGCACGAGCGCGAGCAGCGGATACTTAAACTTATTCAGTTGAGCTTTGAGTTTGTCACCCATTTTCACCGTCGCTCCAATCCTGATTTTCTACGCTTATGCCGAGCTGCGTCTGAATGCAGTCGGAAAGTTTAGCCCTCTGATTTTCATCTGCCCCGGATACGATGCGCACCTCGTGCGGATACCAGTAGCCGTCGGTGCTCCACTCTGCCGTTACAGTGACTTCGGCAAGCTCTGTGCCCGTTTCATCGGCTTTGTCCAATATATATGCCCGGCATTCGTCCTCTATGATAGTACGATTCAAATTTTTGCTGTACTGCTCTCCCTGTGTGGTATACTGCTCGGCGTCGAGCCTGCATCGTGCCATGGCTTTTGAATACGCATTAAAGTCAAGTTCCGATAAAGGTGAAACGATAGCGGCACACATTGCCACGGCGCAGAGAATTTTAAGTGCATTTTTAACTCTGCCATCCGGCGAGAGCATGAGTGCAATTGAGCACACGATGCCTGTGTATATGACCGCGTGCAGCCATTGACTGAATATATCCGTCATTATCCACCCACAGCCTTTATAGAAACCGCCATTGATACAAACAGGATCAACGCACAGCAGCCGACAAGTCCGAGGAGCATTCCTACCGCCGAACCAATACAATCTGTTAGCTCACCCAGTCTTGCACAGCCAAACGATTTGACTGCAGCCGCCGTTAACTTATAGCCTACGTAGTTGAGCGCCATTACAGCAAACGGAGATACGCAAATCGCAAGCAGCGCTACCATGCCGAACACGCCGAGCGTATTTCGCATTGCTTCAGCCCCTGCGACCACGGTTCCGGCAGCGTCAGATATTATTCCGCCGACGACCGGCAGCGCGGTCGAGATAGCGGTTTTTGCAAGCTTTGAGGCAACAGCATCGCCGCCCGACGCAACGATTGAGCTTATGCTTATATACGCAGTGAAGCCGAGGGCTGCCGCAGTCATTAAAAGCGTGCATGCACGCTTTAAAAGTGCGGATATATCCTTTAGACTTTTGCTGCCAAACGATGAGGACGCAATTCCGGCTGCAAGATAGGCGTATATAACCGGCAATATGACGCTTTGAGCTATTGTCACAAAAGAATCCAAAAACAGTACCGACGCCGCGTATTTCACCGTTGCTGAGGACAGAGTTCCGCACGCGGCTGACGCTGCACACATTGCAGGCAGCAATGTTTTTGAAAAGCCGGACAGTGCCGTTATCACATCGGCACCGGACGACACAAACGAATTAACATCAGACACGCTTATTATCGCTATTGCCGCGCATCCGCCGAGCGAGACATACTCGGGAGCATCATCGCAGAACATAGTGAGTACGGCGCATATTATGGCAACGGCGATTATGCTCAGGGAGCGCTTTATCACTCCGCTCAGGCCGCCGGACAGTGTTTCTGTGAAGGCGCTTTCTATCCGCTCAAGTCCCTCGCTTGCCGGCTGAGTCGCTTCGCCTGCAAGGTCTCGGGCATAATCGGGCAGCGAGTCTTGAAGCGAGGCCTCGTCATAAGGCGCTGCACTGCACGGCGTTATCAGAAGCAGCGAAAATATAAAAATAAATATAAGTTTTTTCATATCAGTCCGCCGATCGTTTCCAAAAGTGAGCTTATTACCGGAATCGCCGTGAACAGCGCTGCGGCAGAGCCTAACATTTCAAGCGACGAGGCGATGCCGCTTTGCCCTGCATCCTTGCACAGACCGGAGCCTATCTTTACGATTATAGCAATTCCGACGCATTTGATTATCGGCATGAACAGCGCCGAGCTGAGGCCTGTTTGTCCAATAGCATAGCGGACAAGCTCCATTATGCTGCCGAAAAGCTGCGCCGCAGCAAAGCAGATAACAGCCGCTGCCGCGATGGCCACGGCAAGTCCGATCTCCCCGTTGTTCTTTTTTATCAGCAGAATGCAAATCGCCGAAACCGCCGCAATCGCAGATGCTTTTATTACTATCTCCATCAGAGCTGAAAAAGATTTTTTATGAGCTCAAAAAGCTCACTGATCTTTTGAACCACTACAATGAGTACGACTACCAACGCCGCGATCGTCGTCATAAGTGCCTGCTCGTCCCTTCCCGATCGCGACAACAATATGTTCAGAACAGCGACCAGAATACCTACGGCCGCTATTTTAAATATAAGCTCAACTTCCATTTTTCCTCCGGTATACTCAGATAAGCACGATAGCTATAATAAGCCCCGTGGCGCCGCCAATGCCTATGTACATTCTTTTGTTTGAGCTGAGCGATAAACGCAAGGTTTGCTGCTCAAGGCTTATCTCGTTTATGCAATGGTCTATTGCCGTGCACTGCATGGTGCTGTCATATCTTCCAAGGCTTGCTCCCAGCTCCTCAACAGCCGAAAGCGCTCTCTTTGACAAACTTTGCAGATTATCCCGAGCGGCGCTGCACCATATGCCGCAGAACGAATCCTCACCGAGCTTTTCAAAATCGCGCCTTACCTGCGACATGAAACGTCCCACATCTCCGTTTGCCAAGCCAGCCGCTCTTTCAAACGCTTCGTCAAGCGGAGCCGACAAAGTTACGATCTCATTTTTTATAAGCGTCAGCATGGCTATCAGCGTGCCGTAGGTCTTGTCCAACTCGCTCAGACTGCGAGCTTTCATCAATCCCGCTGCCGTGCAGGAGAGCATTATGAGCATTGCTCCGATCAGATTCATTGCAGCGTCTCCAATCTGTACGAGCGAACCCCGGCATTGTTTTCAATGACGACTATGTTATTAAAAACATCCTGCGCCAAAAGAAATCTATATACGTTGCGGCGCTTAAGGTCGGAAACAGACGCTGCGTGCGCCGTTGCAATGACGCGCACTCCGCATCCGACGGCAGAGGCTGCCGCGCGGCAATCCTCCGGCGAGGATATCTCGTCCATCGCGATAACCTGCGGATTCATCGAGCGTAAGAGCATCAAGGCTGCTTCGGATTTCGGAATGTCGGACATAACGTCACTCATGGGGCCAATGTCAAACTGCGGCACTCCGCGAAATACTGCCGCAAGCTCGCCTCGCTCGTCGCATACCGCAACTCTAACGCCGGAGCTTGATATGGCTCTTATGCATTCGCGCAAAAACGTCGTTTTTCCGCCGCCCGGCGGAGAGATGATGAGGACGTTATCCTTAGCGGCGCAAAGCTTTTTTAATACTTCTCCGCCGCAGTTTGTACTCTGCCTTGGTATTCTGATCGAAACCGAGCTTATATCCCGAAGTCCTGTCAGCTTTCCGCCGCTTATCACTCCGGTGCCGCATACTCCGATGCGCAAGCCAAAGCCACAGCTTATAAAGCCCTTGGACATGTCCTGCCAGACGGCATGAAGCGATGCATTTGTCGCTTTTTCAAGCACACAGGCGATATCATCGCGAGTAACTGCTCTATCGGCTATTGCTTCCTCTCTGCCGCCAATCAGCGCACATGGGTATCGTCCGGCTCTTAGTCTGAACTCTTCGGCAGTTTTAAATCTCTCGCCGAGAGCTGCTGCCGTTTTTGACGGCAGCAGCCTGACGGCTTCATCATAAGCGCTTTTCATGTCTACACCACCGGTATGAGCAGCAATCTGTCGGTCGGCACTTCCTCGATTTCGTTTATTTGCTTTATAAGCTCCGTGTCTGAGCCGTATTTTTTTGCAAGCGTCCAGAGATCACCGTCGGTGCAGCGGCACATATACAGCGCTGCGCTTGGCCTTTCGTGTTCAAGCTCTGTTTCATCGACCTCGGTTATTATGTTGATATTATCGTAGTTGAGATATCTTGCCGATATGACTACACATATATCAGCACTCAGACTGTCTCCCTTTGCCGAGGCACTAACGCTGACGGCAGCGACGTGAATCTTATCCGGCCGGCGTCCGTCCTCCGGCAGGTATTGTGCCTTGCCTCTGAGCTTGCACGATCTCAGCTCGCCCTCACGGTCTTTATATATCAGTTCGGCTGTAACTTGGATAAGCACTTCCGTTTCAGATATCTCAGGACACGCAGCATATACCGCGGCCGCAATAACGGCTTCGGCACCGTAATCGGAATTGTACGAAAGCGTGACTGGGCAGCTTGCGCTTACAGTGTCGATCCCGGTAAGGCAGCTTAGCTCGCTGCTTGAAAGAGCAAGCTCTTTTTTGCATGAGTATGCATCGCATATGTAGCTCACGCTCTGCTCCTGAAGGCATATTATCTGGATCGCTGCGCGGATATCCGCAGAGAGTTTGCCGTCAAACGCTTCAAAATATTGTCCTGTTATCATGTCGCAGGCAATGACCTCGGGGTCGGTGCAGCCGTCCGGCATAGTGAAAAGCTGAGAAAATGGCAGCGAAAATCGCGCTGTTTGAGGGACGCCGGATACAAGATATATCGCTTCGATCTCGGCTGAGCCCTTAACCACAAGTTTTGTGCCGACGACTTCGCTGGTGCTTAGCTTTATACTGCTGAAAGCTCTTACAAAATCCCCACCGCTGAGCTGTTCGGGGACATCCAGCTCATCCTCAACGCTGAGCGTTTTTTCGGAAACGAGTACAATGCTTTTGCATTTAAGCTCGCTTGTTTTGAAATACAGCTTATCCGGCGCGTTCTCGGGAGGCTCGAACCAACACACGTCTGAGTATTTATAGCAGCTAAGCTCCATAACGGTGCTTGTGCTAATTAATATTTTCCTGGGGTTTACTGCCTTAGCGTCAGCATTGAGCGCAAGCAACTTCGTAACGGCAGAGCTTGTGCTGTCAGCCCCCGGTGCACTGAAGTTTATTTCAAACGGAATGGTCGTTCCTACAACGCGCACACCATCGCCCGTTTCGGGAATATACATAACCGTTACGTCAATTTCTCCGCTGACGCTTACGGCGTCCTGGCCGACGTTTTTTTCGCGTATTCTACATTGGCGGCGACAGCTTAGGATACGAAGAATATCCTCCAGCGAGTCCGGCACTATAAGCTCTGTATCGCTATTAGCTTCCGAAACCGAGGTACACAGTTTTTTATATACGCTGCCTTCCCTGCTTTTAAGTTCGATCTTCATGGCATTTCTCCTTAAACTTGCTTTTGTACATACTATGCTCACGGCTGCCGCTTAATGACACCTAAACAGCCAAACACCAAGGCATATCAGTGCCGCTGCAAGCATAAACCACCAAAACTGCGTAGGCAGTATGAGAGACAGGATAATGATAACTCCCGAAACAATTGCAATTACAGCGAAAAACGCACACGGACCTTTACGCAAAAAACCGCCCCCAGCACACGCATTTTATAAAACGTATGCCGGAGGCGGATTAGTTATTCTATTTATTTTCCCAGAACTTATTTTTGGCTGCAAGCTCATAGAGTCTTGAGTATGATTCGTAGCGGCTTTTGGGGATGCCGCCTGCTTTGACGGCGGCCGTTACCTCGCAGCCCGGCTCTTTGAGATGGGCGCAGTCGGCAAATCGGCATGAACCGATATACTTTTTGAAATCACGAAAATCGTATTGCAGCTCAGATTTGTCAATGGTCTGCATCATTTCGATCTCAAATGAGGCAAAACCCGGAGTATCTGCAATATATGTCTCATCGCCTGCGTCAAACAGCTCAACATGTCTCGTGGTGTGTCTTCCTCGACCGAGCTTTTCGCTGACCTCCCCGACCTGAAGACTGAGTCCCGGGAGCATAGTATTGAGTATGCTTGACTTGCCGACGCCGGAGTTGCCGGTAAATGCGCAGATCTTACCTTTGAGCGCGGCTTTTAGCTCCGAAATGCCGGCGCCGCTTTTTGCGCTGACTCTATGTGTTTCAAACCCGGAGGATGAATATATGCCGTAAAGCTCATCGGCCGGGTCAATGTCGGCTTTATTGATGCAGACGATAAGCTCGCAGCCGGCTTCCTCGGTTATGACGGACACTCGGTCTATTAGGAACGGATCTGTCACGGGGTTTGTGTTTGCCGCGATAAATACAAGCGCATCGATATTTGCCACTGCAGGCCGGATGAAGAAGTTCTTGCGATCGTGCACGGCGGTTACATATCCCTTTTTTCCTTCGGGGTCAAAGCTGACCCTGTCTCCCACCATGGGAGATGTGCCGTCAAGACGGAATTTGCCGCGCGCACGGCATTCGTAGACCTCATCGGCGGATATGACATAGTAAAATCCGCTGAGGGCTTTGATGATCGTTCCGTCCATTCAGCCACCGTTTCCCGACGGTCCGGAGGACACGGTTATGGATATTTTGGTGTGCTCTTCGATCTCGGTTCCGGCGGCAATGTTCTGATCAATGACTGTTCCGGCGACAAGATCGCTCTCGGCGGTCGAAATATTGCCGATGCTGAGGTTGCTGCTTTCTATCTTTGCAATGGCGGACTCTTTTGAAAGCCCTTTGAGCTGAGGAACCTTGGTCATCACGGTTTCTGGACCTGTGCTGATGATAATTTTAATTTCCGAGCCTTCGTCGGCCGCAGCGCCGGCAACGGGATCGGTACTTATAACATAGCCCTTGGTTATGCTGTCTGATGGAGCCTGCTCAAGAGTATAGGTAAAGCCTGCATCCTGAACCATGCTTATGGCCTCTTCCCGCTCGTGATTTACGATATTAGGCACCTTCAAAAGGCGCTTTTGATCGTCAACCGTTTCGGCGGCACACACAAGCTCAACGACTATTTTGCTGCCCTTATCGCTCACTGTTTTACTGCGGCCTGACTCGGGATCCTGCGAGAGGATAATTCCGTACTCATGCTCAAGATCGACCTTGAACGTGACCTTGAAGTCATAAATTTTCTTATAGTCCTTGTCGTTAATGACATCCTCATAGTAACGCCCGACAAAGTTATCGACCTTAACCTTAACGGGATCGGAAAACAGATCTTTCAGAAAATAGCCGTTTAAAAAGACAAAGCCGATAATTATAAACAGCAAAACAGCCAGTATTCCCGAGCTGAGAGCTATTTTTTTGCTGCGGCGGCTGCGCTTAGCTCTGCGCCTAGGCGGTTCCTCGCTGTCGATAAGTACAGCCTCGGAATCTTCGAGCACATGAGCGGCAAGGCTCTGCGACTTGTATTCCTCAAGATCGGCGAGCATTTCGCTTGCCGACTGATAGCGCTCGTCTATGTTTGAATTCATAGCCTTAAGGCATATGCGCTCAAGCTCTTCGGGAATCGAAGGCACTATGTCACGCGGGGTTACGGGGTCGGTGTTCATATGCTTTACGGCGACCTCGACATCGGAGTTTCCGACATAAGGAAGCTTGCCGGTGAGCATTTCATACATCACTATGCCGAGTGAATAGATATCGCTCCTCGCGTCTGGAGCTTCGCCGCGCGCCTGCTCGGGTGCAATATAATGCACAGAGCCTACGGTCTCGCCGTTATTCTCCTCAATGGTATTTTCAAGCGAAGCAATGCCGAAGTCGGCGACCTTGATCATGCCGTCTTTGAGAAGCATGATATTCTGCGGCTTTATATCGCGGTGGATAATGCCCTTGCTGTGCGCATGCTCAAGAGCTTTCGCCGTCTGGATGGTGAAATCCAGCACCTCGGACGGATCGAGTACGCTTTTTTTCTGCAAATACTGCTTGAGCGTTATTCCGTCAATAAGCTCCATAACGATATATTCCACATCGTCACTATGGCTTACATCGTACACCGAGACGATATTGGGGTGAGAAAGCATTGCAACAGCCTGCGACTCGGCACGGAAGCGGCGGCGCAGCTCGGTGTTTGCGGCAGTCTCATCGCGCATGATCTTTACCGCGTCATACCTGTTCAATCTGTGGCACAGAGCCTTGTATACATTCGCCATGCCGCCCGAGCCGATAAGCTCGATGATCTCATAGCGATCGTCAAGGATCTTGCCTATATATTTATCAGTAGTGTTTTCCATAGCAGCACCTTTGATATCAAGTCTTAATTAAAACGATCGAGACATTGTCCCTCGCTCCGCGCGCAAGCGCAAGCGCCATAAGCTTGGAGCAAACATCCTCGGGCAAGGCATTTTCCTTGAAGTGATCGTGAATTTCCTTATCGCTGACCATATTGCTCAGCCCGTCGGAGCAAAGCAGAATACCGTCGCCCCTGTGCAGAGGGCATTCAAAATAGTCGGCTTCAACGGATGCGTCAACGCCGAGTGCGCGTGTGATTATATTCTTCTTCGGGTGATGGGCTGCCTCTTCCTTTGTTATTGCCCCCACCGACACAAGCTCTTCGACATAAGAGTGATCGCGGCTTATCTGCCTGATCCCATCATCGGACAGGTAATAGGCCCGGCTGTCGCCGACGTTGACAAGGCAGGCCTTGCGGCGCGTTATAATGCCGCCGACAAGGGTCGTTCCCATGCCGCTGTAGTTTGCGTCAAAGCGCGAATATTCATATACGACGCCGTTTGCATCCGCACAGCTGTCGCGCAGGAGCTTTTCGGTGTTGCCCATGAGAAGCCGCGGAGCGGCAAGGCGTTCGTAAACGCGGCTGACAAACTCCTTGCTTGAGAGCCTGCTGGCAAGATCTCCTGCCTTTGCGCCTCCCATACCGTCGCAGATAACTGCGATCACACATTTTCGCTTATCGCAATTTTCGATTATATAGCTGTCCTGGTTTTCGCTTCTGACCTTTCCTTTGTCAGTAATGCCGAAACTTTTCATTTTACCTGATTGCCCTTCTGCATTTTTCTGCGCAGCTGTCCGCAGGATGCCTCAACATCGCCGCCGAGCTTGCGGCGGACGGTAACGTTAACGCCGTTATCCTCAAGCACTTTGACAAATGCTTTTATATGCCCCTGAGTTGAGGGCTGAAAACGGCTCTCTTCAACGTGGTTCATCGGAATCAGATTGACATGCGCGCCGACATACCTCGCGCGCTTTGACAAAAGCTCCGCGTGATACTGCGTGTCGTTTACTCCGTCGATCATAATATATTCAAACGATATCCTGCGGCCGGTTTTTTCGTAATAGCGGCGGCAGCACTCCATAAGCTCGTCCACACCTCTGCCGTGGTTGGCAGGCATTATCTTCGAGCGCGTTTCGTCGTCCGGAGCGTGCAGAGATACCGATAAAGTCAATTGTAAATTAAGTTCGGCCAGTTTGTCAAACTTTTCTGTTATTCCGCAGGTTGAAAGCGAAATATGCCGCATGCCGATATTCATACCGTCCGGGTGATTTACAAGCTCAAGGAACTTGACAACGTTATCGAAGTTATCAAGCGGCTCGCCGATGCCCATGAGGACGATATTTGATATCTGCTTCCCCGAATCGATCTGCGAAAACATGACCTCCTCGAGAATTTCGTGCGGCTCGAGGCATCGGACAAGGCCGCCTATGGTGGACGCGCAGAAGGCGCAGCCCTGGCGGCAGCCGACCTGAGTTGAAACGCAGACGGTATTCCCGTGCTTATAGCTCATGACAACGGTTTCGACCGCGTTGCCGTCATACAGCTCCCACAGGTATTTTATCGTGCCGTCTATTTTTGAGACCTGTTTGCTGAGCACCTTAGGCTCGTAAACGGTATATTCGGTTTTAAGCTTCTCGCGCAGTGATTTGGGGATATCGCTCATTTCATCTATTGAGCCTATTCCCCTGCCGAGCCACTTAAACACCTGCTTTGCGCGGTATTTAGGCTCCCCGAGACCTGCGAGGATATCTTCTATTTCATTCGGGAGCATGCTCCTAAGGTTTTTCATTTGTTTCTCCTAAGCTTGCTGACAAAAAATCCGTCGGTACCGTGGATATCCGGCCAGAATGTCATATATCCGCCGACGGCGGTTTCGCCGTTCGGGAGCGTAAAGCTCTCTGCCGAAAATTCGGCGTGTTCGCGCAAAAACGCATTCACGACATCTTCGTTTTCACGCTCGAGCACCGTGCATGTAGAATAAACGATCACGCCGCCCGGCTTAACATATTGCGAAAGGTTTTCGAGTATTGCCGCCTGTATCGCAGGCATCGATGCGCTGTCTTCAAGCGGCTTATACCGTATCTCCGGCTTTTTTCGGATAACTCCGTAGCCCGAGCACGGAACATCGGCAATGATCGCGTCATACTGTCTGTCAAACGCCGCTCTTGCATCATGTGAAAATGCATTTATGCAGGAAAGTCCGAGACGCCGCGCGCCTTCATTTATAAGTCTTATTTTTTTATCATGCAGATCGCAGGAATCAATGCTGCCTTCATTTCGCATCGCAATGGCGGCCGCAAAGCTTTTTCCGCCCGGAGCTGCACAGGAATCAAGCACATTCATTCCCGGCTCAAGCGCCGCTGCCAGAACAGCGCATTTTGCGGCAGGGTCCTGAACGTAGAAAAGCCCCTCGTCAAAGCCGGGCATTGAGCTTACGCTTCCGGCCGTGACGATACAATCCGGCAGCCATGGGTGCATTGAACACGGAACGCCATCTGACGAAAGTCGCAGCATAAGCTCATCGGGCGTGATCTTCAGCGTGTTCACCTGAAGGCAGGTATCCGGGATCGAGTTATCGGCCGCAAGGAACGCCTCGGCGGCATCATACCCCCGGCGATCAACGATATACTGAGCAAGCTGCTGCGGATGGCTGTATTTAACCGAAAGGTACTGCGCCGTTCCCTTTCCCGGCGGTTCGGGCAGCTTGTCCGAGCAGGACGCAATCTTTCTCAAAACAGCGTTGCAGAAGCCGGAAGCCCTTGAATAACCGAGCTTTTTGCACAACGCTACCGATTCGTTCACGGCGGCGGACGCGGGTATCTTGCCCATAAAAATGAGCTGATACGCGCCGCTGCGCATTATATCACGCACCTTCGGCTCGATCTTCGATGCCGACTTGCTGTTTAGATCAATGTAATAATCCAGAAGCGCGGTGTTCTGCAAAACGCCGAGACTTATACTGACGGCCAGCGAAAGCGAGCGCGAGTCAAGATCGTATTTAGTTTTCATCGCGTCGCTGAGCGCCGACGTCCATGCGCCGTCACGTCTTGTGCGCTCAAGCGCAAAAACAGCGGCTTCCCTGGCTTTATCCAACGCTTAATCCACCTTTATGGGGTGTCCGAGCAAGTAGTCGGACGCTTTCATTCGTTTTTTTCCTGCTGCCTGAAGCTCGGTTATGAGAACCGTTTCACCGTCAAGGCAGGCTATCTCAATGCCTTTTTTGCCGGCGCTTACCACGCTTCCGGGAGCTTTATCGGTCTTGTTCTGCGTATACTCGGCAGAATAAATTTTAAAGACCTTTCCGTCAAGCTCCGCTGTTGCGACCGGCCACGGCTGCAAGCCGTATATCTGCTTTATGACCTCGCGCGGCGTTTTCGCCCACTCTATGGGGCTGAGGCTCTTATCAAGCATTTTGACATAGCTTGCCTTGCTGTGATCCTGCGGCGTTCTCGGCGCCGTTCCGGCTTCAATATCGCGCAGAGTGCGGTCAAGAAGCTCGGCTCCCATGATCATCAGCCGGTCAAACAGCTCACCGGAGGTTTCAAACTCGCCAATCTCGGTTTCGGTTGTGTAAATGATATCGCCGGTATCCATTTCCGACGCGAGATACATGGTCGTAACGCCGGTGATCTTATCGCCGTTCAAAACAGCCCACTGTATGGGCGCTGCACCTCTGTATTTCGGCAGAAGCGAAGCATGCACGTTTATTGCGCCGTATTTCGGTACCTCGAGCATATCGTCCGGCAGAATGCGCCCGTAAGCGACAACTACAAGAATATCGGGATCAAGGCTTTTTATAAGCTCGGTAGCCGTTCCGTCGCGCAGCTTCGTCGGCTGATAAACGGGAATATTGTTTTCCAGCGCAAGTTCCTTTACAGGACTGTATGAAAGCTTCATGCCCCGGTCGCGCGGCTTGTCCGGCTGAGTGAAAACGGCTGCAATATCGTATTTTTTATCTATAAGCTTTTTCAATGAGGCCGCAGCAAAGTCCGGCGTACCCATAAATACTATGCGCATACTCACCCCTCGCTTCCGCTGCCCTTTATCTCATCCTCGGAGAGCATACGCTCGCACTTTTCGGTGAACAGATGACCGTCAAGGTGGTCAAGCTCGTGACATATGCACCTTGCTGTAAGGCCTGTTCCTTTATATTCAAACCAGTTTCCGTCCCTGTCCTGTGCGCGGACCGTTACGATAGACGGACGGGTGACTATACCGTATTCTCCGGGCACGCTGAGACAGCCCTCCGCGCCGGTCTGCTCGCCTTCGGAAGAGACGATGACCGGGTTTATAAGCTCAAGTATCTCCTCGTCATCTTCATCTTCAACATTGGTTTCAATGACGAGGACAACACGGCGCAATATGCCGACCTGCGGAGCCGCAAGGCCGACTCCGTTTGCGTTTTCAAGCGTTTCGGCCATGTCGTCAAGAAGCTGGTGGAGTCTTGAGTCAAATTTGACCTGCTCGCGGCAGACCTTATGAAGTATACTGTCCTCTTTTGTTACTATATGTCTGAGTGCCATGTTCGTCTCCTAATCAGAGGGGTTATTGTCGGCAAACACGCTGACTCCCCTGTATTTTCCTGATCTTGCACAGCGAATGAGCACCGAAGATATTATCTCGCGGATCTGCCTGTCGGCTGTGCAGCATATATTTACTCTGTATCTATAACGGTTATTTACTCTGACGACCGCCAGCGGCGCAGGGCCGAGAATACGTACATCGCTTCGATTCCTAAGCGACGCTTTTACCACCGTGCATATATCCGTGCAGCATTTTATAACTGTGCTTTCCACCGTTCCGGAGGCGGTTATAGCAATTATATCCGCAAACGGCGGCGTATCCTGAAGTCTGCGCAGGCTGAGCTCGGTTTTAAAAAAGCCCTCGTAATCCTGCTGCGCGGCAAGACGTATTATCTCGTTTTGCGGAGTGAAGGTCTGGATAATGGCGCGTCCCGGCTTACTTCCTCTGCCGCTGCGCCCTATGACCTGAGTTATAAGCGAAAACGTCCGCTCTCCGGAGCGATAATCGCCGCAATAAAGGCTCTGGTCGGCGGAGACTACGCCGATGAGCGTCACATTTTCAAAGTTAAGCCCCTTGGTGACCATCTGAGTGCCGACCATAATGGGGATCTTTTCGTTTTTAAATTTGTTCAGCAGCACATCGTGACTGCCTGCCGCCTTGACAGTGTCGGTATCCATGCGCAGAACCTGCGTATCCGGGTACAGCTGCTTAAGCTCTTCCTCAATAAGCTGAGTTCCTGCGCCGACAAATGTAAGCATTCCACCGCATTCGGGGCAACGGCTGTCGGCTCTGCGAGTATAGCCGCAGTAGTGGCAGATAAGCCGCTTATTGACGCTGTGGTACGTCAGCGAAACGCTGCAATTCGGGCACTTATATACATATCCGCAGTCGCCGCAGCAGATGAGCTTATTTGCTCCGCGGCGATTGATAAACAGTATGCTCTGCTCGCCGCGTTCTATGTTCTCTTCAAGCTCGGCTTTAAGCCTTGAGCTAAGCTCGCTGCCGTTTCCGGCCTTAAGCTCGCTCTTCATATCCACTATCTCGACAGACGGAAGCTGCATCGCATTATAGCGCTCATGCATCTGAAAGAATTTATACTTTCCGATCTCCGCAGCATACCGGCTTTCAATATCGGGAGTTGCCGAGCCAAGCAGCAAAAGCGAATTGGTCTTTGCGCAGCGATACTTTGCAACATCGCGTGCATGGTATCGCGGAGAGTTTTCGGACTTATAGCTGTCCTCCTGCTCCTCGTCGATAATGATAAGTCCGAGGTTTTCAAACGGTGCAAACACCGCACTCCGCGTTCCGATCACGAGCTTTGCGCCGCCTGTTTTTATACGCTTCCACTCATCATATCGCTCACCGACGGCAAGGCTGCTGTGCAGTATTGCAACGTCATTGCCGAAATATTCGGAAAAAGTGTGTATCATCTGCGGCGTCAGCGCGATCTCGGGCACAAGAAGTATGGCACATTTTCCGCTTTTGATCGTATCGTCAATTAGCCGGATATATACCGAGGTCTTTCCGCTGCCGGTAACACCGCACAAAAGCGCAGCCTCCGGGCAAGGCTCGTCAAGCAGCTTTTTTATGCCTGAATATGCGATTTTCTGCTCACGGTTAAGCTCGGGGAGAGCCTTCAGCTTCCCCGTCCACACTTCGGGACGGCGGAACACCTCTTCCTTATCTGCAACAACTAACTGCGCGTTTATAAGCGCATTTAGCGACTGCCGAGATGCTCCCGTAAAATGCATGGCCTCCCGAGCGGATACACGCCCGGTCGAGCACATAAGCTCCAGCAGTGCAGCCTGCATGGGAGCCTTTCGACGAATGTTCTGCGCAGTGTCAAAGGCTTCTTCCGCGTCGATAGCAAGACTTATCATCTCTCGCATTTTGTCGTTCACCTGGCGCGCGCCGTCGGCCTTAAACCAGCAGCCGGCCGGGAGAATGGTCCTGACGGCGTCATACACCGTGCAGAACAGCCTGTCATGCATCCACAGAGCGAGCTTGAGCTGAGACGGCGTCAGCATCGTCTCTTTATCAAGGCAGGATTCTATAGGCTTTAGGCTTTCATATTCGCTGTTATCGCTGACAGCGAGGACAATGCCCTCGCTGCGGCGATTTCCGCGCGAAAACGGCACGGTAACGCGCATTCCCGGAGCTACAAGGTCTGCCATACTGTCGGGTATGAGATAGTCATAGGGCTTGTCTATACTGTAGTTTGCGGCGGCAACCGCAATTTTTGCTATGCGCTTTTCCGACATACCCACCATCCTTCATCCGACATTTTGGTGCAAAATCATATGCTTTAAGCAAAATTCAGCGGAGCGATACGGCTCCGCTGCTGATTATTTTGCTATGGTAAGCTTGCCGGTGTATACTTCGTCGATAGCTTCGCTAACGGGCTTCTTATCGAGGATGATACCCTCTTCCTCGGCATTTGCGGATATCTCACGCGCTCTTCTTGCAACGAGATTTACAAGCTGATAACGGTTGCCGGTCTTGCTGACAAGCTCGGCAACAGGGGGATAAAGCATCATGATCAGTCTACCTCACTTAAATAGTTTTTTCTAAGGTCATATTTGCAGTATTCTGCGGTTATAATCGCCGAAAATTCCTTTGCGGCCTTATCGGCATCGTCATTGATTATGATATAGTCATAAAAGTCCGCTGCGGCATATTCCTCTTTAGCGCGGATAAGGCGAGCCTCGATCTTGCGTTCGGAATCCGTTCCTCTGCTGCGCAGTCTTTTCTCAAGCTCTGCCATAGACGGCGGGATTATGAATACCATGACCGCCTCGGGCATTTTCTGATGCACCTGAAGAGCGCCCTGAACCTCAATGTCAAGCAGAACATTCATGCCCTCGCTGAGCTTTTTCTCAACATAAGCCTTTGGCGTGCCGTAGGAGTTGGCTACATACTCTGCATGCTCAAGGAACTCGTCGTTTTCGACCATCTCGCGGAATTTATCGAGATCTACAAAGAAGTACTCCTTGCCGTCGACCTCACCGGGACGAGGCTTCCTCGTCGTTGCGGAAACGGAAAAACATATGTCGTTTCGTCCCTCCAGGGCCTTGAAAACGACCGTGCTCTTCCCTGCTCCGGACGGTCCGGATATAACTATAAGCTTTCCTCTCTGTTTAGCCATTTGCTGCACCTTCCTCATTCTTGTTTGACATTCGCGCCGCCAGAACCTCCGGCGTGAGCGCGGACAGGATAACGTTTCCGCTGTCCATTATAAGCGCAGCCTTCGTGCTTCTGCCGAAGGATGCGTCAATTAATAACCCCTTATCTCTCACATCCTGGATCATTCGCTTTATCGGCGCCGATTCAGGGCTTACCATGGCAATAACGCGCTGAGCGCTTACCATGTTTCCAAATCCAATGTTTATGAGCGTCATGCTGCCCTCACTCAATATTCTGAATCTGCTCACGGATCTTTTCGATCTCGGATTTGAGGTCAACGACCGTGTGTGCAATATCGGAATTCTGGCACTTCGAGCCGGTAGTGTTAGCTTCGCGGTTAAACTCCTGAAGCAAAAAGTCGATCTTTCTGCCTATAGGAGAGCCTGTTTTAAGCATCTGACGGAGCTGAGATATATGGCTGCGCAGGCGCACGGTCTCTTCATCAACGGCTATTTTATCGGCAAATATCGCCGCCTCGGTAAGGATGCGGGATTCGTCTATGCCGGATGAGCCAAGGACCTCGTTGAGCTTCCCGAGGAGTCTTTCACGATACTGTTCGACCGTAACAGGTGAGTTCTTCTCTATTACAGAAACATATTTTTCGATATTCTCAAGCTTTGAAAGAACATCGGCTTTTAGCTTTTCGCCCTCAACGATACGCATGCGATCAAAGTCGCACAGCGCCTGCTCGGCAATAGTGCGCATACCTTCCGCAACAGCGTCCGCATCAAGCTCTTTTTTCTCGACCGATAGCACATCCGGAAGGCGGCTCACGCCCATGACGCTTGCATCGTTTGCAAGACCGTACTTGTCCGCAATAGTGTTGAGCGCATCGAGATACCCCTTTAAAAGCGGCTCGTTAACCCGGACGATCATATCGTCCGCCATTGAGCTGTCGATCGTCACAAAAACATCGACCTTGCCGCGGCTTATGTGCGAGCTTACAGCCTGCTTTATCGTCTCCTCGGCAAACAGAAAGCTGCGTGGCAATCTTATTGACGTGTCCAAAAACTTGTTATTTACACTTTTAAGCTCAACGCTAACTTCTATGCCCTCGACAGTGCCCTTTGCGCTGCCGTAGCCAGTCATACTTTTAATCATTTTATCACCTCAACGCAGCTTGACTATCTCGAATTTTATGGGATTTTTGCGTTTGCTGCGGCGCTGATAAACTACGATCACCGCAACTGCGGCGCAGAAAGCTATAAAGCTGCAAAGCACGCTCATGCCCTCGCTCAGTCCGCAGCTTGCCGCGATTATATAGCCGATAACGAACACCAGCATAGGAACGATATAAACAATGAATGCCGCTCCGAATATTCTGGAGCTAAGGCTTTCGATCACGACCTTTTCGCCCGGCTTTGCATGAACCGAGTTTTTGGCAAACGCTTTTATCTCATTCTGAAAAACACAGCTTTCACAATTGCCGCAGTTGCTTCCGCACGCCGTGCCGCGTGCTACGACGACCTCGGCCATGCCGTTAGGAAAAACCTTAGTGACCACTGCATCCTGAGTCATTAGTAAAGACCTCCAGTCTTAATCCTTGTATATAGTGACCGTCACTCTCACATCGCCCACAGCGCCGACGTTATCATGCCCGGCAACTGAGACCTTAGCATTGACTATTATCTGTCCGGTCGTCGAGCCGTAATCGGACAAATCGGCAATGACGGTGATATCCTCCGGCTTTACTCTGTTAAGCGCATCCTGGCTCAGCGCACGGAGTGTAACTTCGATCTCCTTGGTATCGATAGTTGCATGATTACCGTTGGAAACGCCCTTACATGCGATGTTAGACGTTGTAAATGTCTTAGTGTGCGATCCGTTTACCTCCACGGTCACCTTTGCATCTGAAACGCCGGTCAGGTTCTGGACACCGTCGGGAAGCTCAATCGCGAACGTGTGCTCATATCCGCTGCTGAATGATGACAGATCGATCGTTCCGATCTCGATGCTTTCCATATCGTCAATAATTCTCGAATCTCCGGCAACCTTTATGCTGCTCGGGTCGATCGTGACATCACAGTCGCTTTCGGTTATACCCCCGCCGGATATAAACCGCACGTTGAGCGGCAGCTCTTTGGTTTTGAGTATCGGCTGGGTCGCCGTGACGGTCTCTTCCGAGAGACGCAGACCATCCTTCGGGATAATGTTATCGTTCTTATCGCGCAGCGTGAACTCCGCTTCCTCAACATAGGCAGAGTCAATGGTCTGATTCTTGCCGAACTCGACCCATACATGGTCTATCTTGTTTATTATCTCCTCCGGCCCGTCAATCGTGAGTGTTTTGGGATCAAAAACAAATTCCTCGGCTACGCAGCCCTCGGCAATGGTCCCTTCAAAGCTGCCCTTAATATCGACCGTTTTGCTGCCGTTTTTAATAACGGTGAAATTGATAGTATCTGGGTTTTTGCGCACAACGCTTATCTCGTTTTCATTGACATAGTTCGGAAAAACGAGCTTGTATGTCCATGTCATATTATTCGGCGCAGTTATGCTGCTTACGTCGATAACAGCCTTAATATCCGAGGCTTTGAGCTTAGATATAGTGCTGCGGTTTCCTTTAACATCGATGCTGACTGAGTCCGCACTGACATCAGTTATTGACAGATTCCTCTCGCTCAGCAGTTCTTCCTGCCCCTGAAATTCTACAGGAATCCCCGTGAATGTCAGATTCTTATCGGTCGTATCCTGGCTGGTAACATATGCCCACATCATAAGTGAACACAGCAGCGAAATGATCATCCAGAATACCTTGCTGTCGTATATTTTCTTAGTTCTTTTTTTCTGTTCCATCTTTGTTCACCTTATGCTTATCAAAAAAACGAGAAAAAACTTCAGCTGCGGTACTCTTCTTTGTTTCTTCAACCACGAGTTCTTTACGCAGGATCTGTTCGAGCATGGCAACGGAGAGGTTGCGCTTGAGCATACCATCAATGGCAACGGATATGCCGCCGGTTTCTTCAGAAACGATGACGGTTATTGCGTCGGAAATCTCGCTTGCGCCGATTCCCGCGCGGTGGCGCATGCCAAGATCCTTGCTCAGGTTAGTCTTGGCCGTAAGCGGAAGCACACAGCCTGCGGCCGCTATACGAAAGTTGCGGATAATAAGCGCACCGTCATGCAGCGGAGCCTTAGGATAAAATATGTTTTTCAAAAGCTCGGCGGTTATATCAGCATTTATGATCGTGCCGGTTGTCATTATATCACTGAGCTTCATGTTGTGCTCGAAGATGATAAGCGCGCCGGTTTTCGTTTTTGACATCTGCTCGCAGGCCAGAACCGTCTGCGTTATGGCGGATTCGGCCTTGCTCGTTATCTGAGTTTTTTGCGAAAAGATGCCGTAAAAGTCCTTACTGCCCATTCTTGAAAGCAGTTTTCTGAGTTCGGGCTGGAATATGATAACCAAAGCTATAAGCCCTATCTCGACCGCTTTGCGCAGGATAAAGTTAATCATCGTCAGATTGAACACCGACGGTCCCGACAGCCAAAGGAAGATAAGCAGCAGAAGTATTCCCTTTGCGAGGTTATATGAGCTTGTCTTGCGTACGAGATCTATGACCTTATAAAACAAATAAGCGACGATAAGGATGTCGATGACATCCCAAAAGCTTATTGTCGAGAGGTAATTGAGCATTCTCAAAAAGTAACTCGAAAAGTCCTGCATTATAATCCCCAATCGTATTTATCTGCGGACTGCGGGCGCAGTCCGCACTTTGCTATATTTTTAATTACTATATTATATAATATATACGTCCAAAAGGCAATTAAATATTAATTAAATTTCTCCGTTTGCTATCTTTTCTATGACGGTGCAGGCATGAATTACCTGGCGGCGCTGCGTAAACGGCGAAAAGCTGATGCGCACAGTGCCGGTTTTGTCGGTTCCCGCAGTATTGTGTGCAAGCGGCGCGCAGTGCAGGCCGCATCTGGCAGCAATTCCGCATGAGCCGAGCTTTTCACAAAAGTTCTCACAGTCAATTGAAGTGTGCCTAAACGACAGCACCCCGGCCTGAACTCCTGCTTTTCCGCGGAACACTTCAAGCGACGGAGCACGGCTCAGTCGTTCTGCCGCAGTGCCGCAAAGCTCAGCTTCATAGCTGCCGATTTTATTCACACCTTTGCCGAGAACGTATTTTATCCCCTCGCACAGTCCGGATATTCCGACGACGTTGTGCGTTCCGGCCTCGGCTCTGTCGGGCAGATAGTCCGGCATGCTCTGAATGATGCTTTCAGACCCCGTTCCGCCGCTCATAAGCGGAGCCGGCAGTGTTTTACACAGGAGTATGCCGGTTCCCTGCGGACCGAGTAGGCCCTTGTGTCCCGGCATTGCTATGAAGTCGGCATTAAGTCTCTCCGCATCCAGATCTTCGATTCCGGCCGACTGCGAAGCGTCGATAACAAGCGGCACACCGAAGCGGCTGCACATCTCCGCTATCTCATACACCGGCTGAATAAAACCGAAAACATTTGAGACATGGTTGCAAACGACAAGATCAGCACCCGGAATTTTTTCTTCAAATGCTGCCAAGACGCTGTCCGGATCAAAAAGCTCGCCGGCAGCAACAGACACATCGGCACCTATATCGTGCAGCGGCCGGGTAACGGAATTGTGCTCATATCCGGATATCACGACTCGGGTTTCTCGCCGTGCAAGCGATTTTATTGCAATATTCAGTGCATGAGTTGCGTTCAGCGTGAAAACGACACGCTCCGGCTTATTGAAATTAAACAGTCTGCATGCAAGCTCCCTGCATTCATAGACCTTATCCGCAGCGAGCATTGCCGCGTTGTACGCTCCCCTGCCCGGGCTTGACATGGTGTTCATAGCTTGCATCATAGCCGCTTTGACACCCGGCGGCTTTAAAAAGCTCGTCGCCGCGGAGTCGAGATAGATCATAGGATCACCTCTGTATGGCTTCCGTCGTCATGCCGCAGGAATACCTTGCCCTGCAAAAGCCCCTCGCGGCGCAGAACGCCTGCCGCCGCAGTTCCTTTCATATATGAAACGCTGACACTGTAGCTGCATCCGCTGCCGCTCAGCCCTGTCGGAGCCTTTTTGACGGATGCCGATATCGCGTTTTTTTCAAGCACCCGAGCCGCAGACTGGGCATACGTCAGCGACCGGCACATAAATACATAGCGCATAATTGACCCCTTCTTTTTTGCTACATCTTATGCGCCGTGGGGCTTGACGGTTAAAATTATCAGGCAGCCGGAAAAGCTGCCTGATAAGATCAATTTATTAGTACAACTGCGTGCGCGGCAATGCCGAGCCCCTCGCCGGTGAAGCCGAGGTGCTCCTCGGTAGTTGCTTTCACGCTGACGGCGTCAAGCTCAACGCCCATGGCCGAGGCCAGCACCCGGCGCATATCCTCGATATATGCCTTGAGCTTCGGTCGCTGAGCAATGACCGTGCAGTCGGCATTTACTATACCGTAGCCCTTATCGCACAGCAATCGAATAACAGTTTTCAGCAGTTCAATGCTGTCTGCACCGAGGTAGGAATCGTCATTATCCGGAAAAAGTCCGCCAATATCGCCGAGCGCAGCAGCACCGAGCAGTGCATCCATGAGCGCATGCGTCAAAACGTCGGCGTCGGAGTGGCCGAGCAAGCCTTTCTCATACGGTATTTCAACGCCGCCAAGAATCAGCTTCCGCCCCTCGACGAGCTTATGAACGTCATAGCCGTGTCCGATACGCATCATTTGCCGCTCCTTTCGGCGAGGATACCCTCGGCAATGTACAGGTCGCGAGCAGTCGTGAGCTTTATATTATCAGGACTACCGGCAACAACCGTGACCTTGTATCCCATTGCTTCGACCGCTGAACAGTCATCGGTAAGTTTAGTGCCCTTCTGCTGCGCACGCGTCAAGGCCGCCTTTATCATCTCTGTCAGGAACACCTGCGGCGTCTGCATAAGCGCAACGAGATCACGTGACGGCGTTTCGACTACAGCACCCTTTACGTTGAGGATACGCACGGTGTCGGTTGCGGACACGGCAGGCGCTGATGCCCCATGCTGATGAGCAGAGTGAACAACGCGCTCAATAAGGCTGTTTGTAACAAACGGCCTTGCTCCGTCGTGTATAGCAATGTATTTTGCTCTTTCATCGGCATTACTTACGCCGATGAGTGATGATTCAAGCCTTGTCTTGCCGCCGACAACGACCTTGCTTGCCTTGCTTATGCCGTGGTCATGGCATATATCCGCAAGCTCCTGGAGTCTTTCATATTTTGTAACAACGACGATCTCATCGATGCATTCGGCGCTTTGTAGTGCCTTTAGCGTGTGCGCAATGACGGGCGCTCCGCCGAGCGGCATAAGTATCTTATCCTTCCCCATGCGCTGCGAATTCCCGGCCGCAAGAACGACCGCTGTGCAAAAGTCATCATTCGATTTTGATTTGAACAGTTTATTTATAAACGACACACTCATTACCCCTCTTTTAGTGCAGCGCACAATCTTTTCTCCACTCCGTCATAGTCCATATCTGTTGCAATTACAAGCTCGGATATGAGTATCTGTTTTGCCGAATGCAGCATTTTACGCTCACTGGTAGAAAGTCCTCGCTCGCTGTCGCGGCACATAAGCCCTTTGACAACAGACGCAACATCTAAAAGATTGCCGCTTTTTATCTTATCCATATTTTCTCGATAGCGCTTATTCCAATTCTGAGTCATGGAAATCTCGATTTCAGAAAAAGCGCTGAACAGTTTTTCGGCCTCGCTGCGTGATATTATCGAGCGCACGCCGATATCCTCGCAGCCGGAGACAGGCACCATAACGACCATATCACCGACCGGGAGCTTAAGGACATAGTAATCCCGCTGCGAGCCGTTAATTTTTTTCGTCACAATACTCTCAATAACGCCTGCGCCGTGCATCGGATGTGTAATGTAATCACCAATCTTGAACAAGACTACTCCTCCTTAGACTCTTTTTTATTATATTTTAATATAATTATACACAAATTGTTGAATTTTTGCAAGGAAATTAACGAGTTTTCCTTGATAAATCAATAAAAACAGCCTGCCGCAGATGCGGCAGGCTATTACAGACTGTAAAACTGTATTACTCTTCGACTATCTCGCCCTTGGCTTCGCCATTGGTGGATACTTCGTAGACAAGTGCGTCCTCGCCATTGTCCTCAACCTCAGGAGCTTCTTCAACTTCTGCTGCTGCAGGCTCTGCAAGTGCGCGGATGGACAGAGAGATCTTGTGATTCTCGGTGTCGATAGCGGTGATCTTTGCCTCGACAACGTCGCCGACGGAGAGAACCTCTTCGGGCTTGCCGATGCGGCGGTTTGCGATCTGAGAAATGTGGATAAGGCCGTCAACGCCGGGCAGGACTTCTGCAAATGCACCGAAGGTCATGAGCTTTACGATCTTGACCTCGGCGGTATCGCCGACATTGTATTTGGTGGTGAACTTGACCCAGGGGTTCTCGTTGGGATCCTTATAGCCGAGAGATATCTTTTTCTTCTCCTTGTCGAAGCTGATGACGTAGACATCGACCTCGTCGCCGATATTGAATACTTCGGCAGGATTCTTGATGCGGCTCCAACTCATCTCGGAGACGTGAACCATACCGTCGATACCGCCGATATCAACGAACGCACCATAGCTGGTCATGGACTTGACGACACCGTGATACTTATTGCCGACCTCCATCTCGTTCCAGATGGCCTCTGCCTTCTCGCGGCGCTCTTTCTGAGCGACGGCACGGATGGAACCGACAACGCGCTTGCGGCTGCGGTTGACCTCGGTGATCTTAACGCGAACCTTCTGCTTGAGCAGCTGGTTCATGTCAGCCTCCTTGGGCAGGCCGGACTGGGATGCGGGAACGAATACGCGAACGCCCTTGACGTTGACGACTACGCCGCCCTTGTTGATCTCGGTAACGGTGCCTTCGAGGAACTCGCCGCTCTCGACTGCTTCTTCGACCATTGTCCAGCTCTTTGCGGCATCAAGACGCTTCTTGGAGAGCATAACGGTGCCTTCAACATCGTTAACGCGGACAACAACTGCTTCGATGGTATCGCCGACCTTGACAGCGTCTTCGACCTTGATGCCGTCATCGGTAAACTCGGTGGTGGGAATGAAGCCAGAATACTTGGTGCCGATATCGACACTGACTTCAGTGCCGGTAATAGCAACGACATAGCCGGTTACCTTATCTCCATTATATATAGTCTTGATGGATTCCTCCAGCATTTCGTCGAAGGACATCTCCTTCTCTTCTGCCGGGATTGCATCAGTTTTGATTTCTTCGCTCATCGTGTTACTTACCTCCTTAATTATCCACGCAGGCGTGGACGCTCCTGCCGTGATCCCGACGGTGTCGGCGCTTTTGAGCCTGTCCGTATCCAACTCACCGGCATTTTCGATAAACTGAACGTTCGGGCAAACCTCGCTGCATATCACCGAAAGGTGGACGCTGTTCGCGCTGTGTTTTCCGCCTATAACGACCATTGCATCGCACTCTGCCGCCAATTTTGCGGCTTCTTCCTGACGCATGGATGTTGCACCACATATTGTATCAAAGATTTGAAGATTTGTACATCTTTTTTTTAAGAAACTTGCACATTCGGTAAAATTACTACGAGTTTGGGTAGTTTGGACTACCATCGTTATCGGTTTAGTCAACAATTTGCCGAATTTTCCGTACCATTCATCCAATTCGGCGGCATTTTCGCATATCACGCAGTCGCCGCACCAACCCTTTACGGCCTCGACCTCGGGGTGATCGTGCATCCCGATAATGACTACAAATCTTCCGTCCTCCTGTGCCTTGCGGACAAGCTCATGTATGCGCTTTACCTTCGGACACGTTGCGTCCGTTATGTCGGCGCCGCGCTTCTCGAGCTGAGCGTACACTGCCTTCGACACACCGTGCGAGCGTATCATGACCCTAGCTCCGGCAGGAAGCTCGTCGGGTGAATTTATGACCTTAAGTCCCCGGCCTTCAAACCGGCGCACAACATCGTCATTGTGTATAAGCTGGCCGAGCGAATACGCGCTGCCGCTTTCAAGAAGCTTCTGCGCCATTTCCACCGAGCGGCTGACACCGAAGCAGAAACCGGCGCTTTTTGCAACGATAAAATTTTTCATATCGCACGCCCCGTCTTTTCGCTTATCAGGCGGCAGACCTCGTCTATGCTCTCTTCGAGCGTGTTTCCGCTCGTATCGAGCAGCACCGCATCATCTGCGGCCTTGAGCGGAGCTGCTGCGCGCTGTGTATCCTGCTCGTCGCGCTTCTCCATTTCCGCGAGGACCTCATCAAAAGGCTTTTCCATGCCCTTGGCGCACTGCTCTTCATAGCGGCGGCGCGCGCGGTCGCGGACATCGGCGGTGAGGAATATCTTTAAATCAGCATTCGGAAGGATAACGGTGCCTATATCGCGGCCGTCCATTATCACGTCGTATTTTTCAGCCATGCCGCGCTGCATATCAACAAGAAACTCCCTGACCGCAGGAATGGCTGAGACCTTTGAGGCAAGCATCGAAACCTCCGGCAGTCTTATGTCCCGGGAAACATCGTTCCCGTCAAGATACATGTGCTGCTCACCGGCATCGTTATATTTAAGCTCTATCTCAAGCGTCGGAAGCAGCTCAATTACCGCAGCGGTATCGTCAAGGCTCACGCCGCGTATTTTGGTCGCAAGGCCTATGGTTCTGTATATAGCTCCGGTATCGACGTATATAAAGCCGAATTTTTCGGCTGCTTTTCGTGATATTGTGCTCTTTCCGGCGCTGGACGGGCCGTCGATGGCTATTGAGATCATAAGCTATCCATCCTTAAATCGAATTTGCGGCAACATATGCCGTTGACCATGCTATCTGAAGATTAAATCCGCCGGTGTACGCATCGACATCCATGACCTCACCTGCAAAATACAGGCCGGAGACAAGCTTTGACTCCATGGTGCGCGGATTGATCTCCTTGGTCAAAACGCCGCCGGAGGTGACTATCGCCTCATCTATCGGGCGCGGTCCGCTGATCGAGACCGGAAATTCCTTGAACAGACGCAAGAGATCATGCCGCTGCTGTCTTGTTATTGAGTTTACCTTCTCCTCGGCCGGAATGCCCGACAGTTCAACAAGCACCGGGATCATAGTTTTGCCGGCAAGATCACACAGCGAGTTTGCGAAATCGCGGTTTGCGTACTTCTCAAAGTCCCGGAGCAGTCTTGCATCGAGCTTTTTTTCATCAAGCGCCGGTTTGAGATCTATACTAAGCCGATACTTTGCGCTGCCGAAATTGCGCATATGAGAGCTTGCCGAGAGCACAAGCGGCCCCGATACTCCGAAATGCGTAAACAGCATTTCGCCAAGCTCGCGAAAAATCAGCTTATCGTTTTCATACGCCGAAAGCGTAACGTTTTTAAGCGAAAATCCCTGCATCTGCGCGCAGTATTCATCGTCGCTCTCAAGAGGGACGAGCGACGGCCGGCACGGCGCTATACTGTGTCCTAACTCCCGAGCCATTTTATAGCCGGCTCCTGTAGAGCCTGTGAGCGGATACGAAAGTCCGCCGGTACAGATAACTGCGGCACGACAGGATATAACTCCGCTGTCGGTCTTTACGCCGGTGACTTCGCCGTTTTCTGCAATAATATGATTAGCACTTTCGCGTATGTGACGCACTCCGCTGCGCTCAAGATTGCGCGCGAGCGTTCCGGCAACGTCGTTTGCGTTGTCGGACACCGGAAACACGCGATTTCCGCGCTCTGTTTTCAGCGGAAGTCCGAGAGACTCGAAAAACTGCATCGTATCTCTCGGTGAAAGCCTGTTGAGCGCACTGTACAAAAATCTGCCGTCGCCGGGTATGTTGGTAAGGAAGTCTTTTATGTCGCAGTTATTTGTCACGTTGCAGCGCCCCTTGCCGGTTATGCGCAGCTTGCGTCCGAGCATTTTGTTCGGTTCGAGCAGGATAACGTCAAGACCGCGTCGCGCGGCTATAAGGCTGCACATCATTCCGGCGGCTCCTCCGCCGATAACTACTGCGTCAGCACTTAGTTTTGTCATGTCGTACCGCCGTGTTGGGTCTGCTCATAGACCTTATTTTCGCTCCATACAGTCTCCAGCCGTTCGAATGTTTTCGAAAGGTTTTCCTTGTTTTTAATGCCTACGGCAATGATTATCGCGTTTATAAGGCTCATCGGAGCCACGAGCGAGTCAAGGAACGAGACCATGTCGCTTTTTGCGTGCAGGCAAACGTCGGCAATGCCGTTGAGCGGCGAGGCAGGGCCGTCGGTTATTGCGGCGGTCATAGCACCCATTTTCTTTGCAAACTCCATTGCGTCAACGGTATGGCTCGAATAGCGCGGAAAGCTTATCGCTATAAACAGATCGCCCTCGCCTATTCTTATTATCTGCTCGAACACCTCGCTTGCCGCGGTGTCGTGAATAACGCTTACATTGCTGCGCAGAAGATTGAGATAAAGTCCCAAGAAGCTTGAGAGCGACGTTGACGTGCGCATGCCGACAATATAGATATTCTTCGCCTCAATGATCGAATCGACAAACTTATTGAAGCTGTCCTGCTCGAGGATTTCTAGGGTTGCCTGAAGATTCTGAATATCGCTGCCGATTATAGAGCGCACGATATCGTTATCGTCTATCATACTTTTTGCAACCTCTATGCGCTGAACGGATGTAAGGCGATTGCGTATCATCTCCTGCAAGGCCTTTCGCATGCTCGGATATCCGTCATAGCCCAGCTCGGCCGCAAATCGGACTACCGTCGATTCGCTGACGCCGACTATTTTGCCGAGCCTTCCGGCGGTCATGAACGCCGCTTTATCATAGTTGCTCAAAATATATTTTGCAATGATTCTCTGTCCCTTCGAGAACTTGTTGCCGCCCTTAGAAAGTACACTCAGAAGATCATTTTCCACATCGATCATCTCCATGTTAAAACATAAACCTCATTTTACTTTCAAATTGCTTTAATTGCAATAGCATTTTGCAATTTTTTTAGTTCAAACTTGCATATTCCGGTGTATTTGCGGCATGCAAATAAAATTCCACAGCCATTGAGGATTCATTCCAGCTGCAAATCTTGCAATTCCGCTTCCGTCATGTGTCTCCACTGCCCCGGCTTGAGGTCGCCGAGAGAAAGCGGTCCCTCAGAAACGCGCTTGAGCTTTGTCAGCTTCACGCCTGCACATTCGCACATCTTCCGTATCTGGCGGTTTCTTCCCTCGTGAATGCAGATGGAAAGCTGGGTGTAATCATCGGTCGCAAGAATTATGTCAACCTCGGCCGGATGAATTTGATAGCCGTCTATGACAAGCGGACTGCGAAGGACCTTAAGCGAGGTTTCGCTGCACTTTCCGCTTATCCATGCATGATAGGTCTTGCTCGTTTCCGACGATGGATGCATGAGCCGGTTTGCAAAGTCGCCGTCATCGGTCATTATGAGTAAGCCCTCGGAGTACATATCGAGCCTTCCTACCGGGTACAGGCGCACGCCGAGGCCTTTTACAAGCTCGCTTACGCAGCGCCGGTTTTTTTCGTCCTTGAGCGTGGTAACATAGCCGCGCGGCTTATACAGCATTATGTACGTCCGCTCCTCGCATTTAGCAAGGAGCTTTCCGTCTACGCAGATAACATCGGTGTCGGGGTCTGCACTGTCGCCAAGCGCGGCAGGAATGCCGTTGACAGTGACCTTTCCCATTTTTATAAGCTCCTCGCTTTTGCGGCGCGAGGCAAGCCCGGCCGCAGATATGAGCTTTTGAAGGCGCTGCTTCATTTTGCCTCTCCTTCGATATAATACGGTCTGAGCGCCGTATCAAATATTCTCAGTATTCTCTCGCCCGGCGTGAGCCGCTGAGCGGGGTCTGTCTTAACGTCCTCAGTATAAACCAAATTCTCCTGCGCCGCAAGAGAGCCGTTTACAAACAGGCTTATCTTCCCTATCCGCTCTCCCTCGATTCCGCCTGCGAAAAGTATGCGCGGCGCCTCGAGCTTAACATCAAGCTCGTCATCCGAGCGCACGAGAAGCTTAATTTCGTTTTGTGGGATCGCCTCGGCTGTGCTCGCAGCCGAGGAAGCCACGTCGAGCGTTACCTTGAAGCTGTCCGGACTGTATGACGCGACGCGGTAGTCCGAAAACGCCTTGTCCAGAAGATACTTGTGGTCATTCCAGTCGTCGGGAGCGCTGAGCGTTACGCACACAAGGCGCATGCCGTTTCGCTCGGCACAGCTTACAAGGGTTCTGCCGGCTGCCATCGTATAGCCGGTTTTTACGCCTATGCAGCCCTCGTACTCGCGCAGCAGGCGGTTGTGATTATAGTAGGTCACGCCCTTAATAACGGCGCAGTTTGTTGATGCAATGCCGCGAAAATCGTCGTTTTCCATGCAGTAAGCCGTCAGACGCGCCATATCTCGGGCGGTGGAATAATGCCCGTCCTCATCCAAACCGTGCGGATTGCGGAACGACGAATTTTCCATGCCGAGCCGGGAGGCAGTTTCGTTCATTTTTTCAACGAACGTGCTTTCGTCGCCGCAAACGGTGCAGGCTAAGGCGGCAGCCGCGTCATTGCCGGAATTGAGCATCATCCCGTAAAGCAGCTCTCTTACCGTATAGCTCTGCCCGGGATTTGCATACATGCTTGAGCCTTCGATGGCGCTCCATTCGGGCTTAATTACTATCTGCGCATCAAGATCGGCATTTTCTATGACCACGATAGCGGTCATGATCTTTGTTATGCTTGCAATGAGCATGCGCTCATCTGCGTTTTTTTCAAAAATAACATCGCCTGTGTCGGCACACAGGACTATAGCGCTGTGTGCGCTAAGCTCGTGCTCCTCATCGGCAAGAACCGATATCGGCAGCATTGCCGATATGACTGCAGCAGCTATAACTACCGAAACGATTTTTTTCATGAAAATAAGCACCACCTTTCCGGGCAGTGCTTATTATTGACGAAAATATGATATTTTAATCGGTTTTCTTATTAGTATTTGCGATACTCTCGATCTTATCCATAACATCGGGCACAAGATCAATTATGCGGTCAACGCCGTTTTTGGCCGGCGGAGCAACGTTTATCATGCGCACACCGTCATCCTTGACGACAAGAAAGCCTATAGGCTCTATCTTGACCGCAGCCGCGCTGCCGCCGCCGTAGCCCTGCTTGCTGCCGCCGAGCGAGTCTCCGCCGGCGCCGCCAAAGCCGAAGCTGAGCTTTGACACGGGTATGATCGTCTGCCCGTCTGGCGTGACGATGGGCTCGCCTACTATATTGTTTACCTCAACAAGGTTCTTGATGTTGTTCATCGTTGACTGCATCATTTCGCTCAGTTTGTTGTTTTCCATTGCGTGCCACCCTTTCACGGATACGCTGTATCCTGTTTTTTATCAGAATTTTCAGAAATCCAAAGCCTGCCGCAAGGCCGACCGCGATCACGCATCCAAGTCTTACGGATGCCGAGACCTCAAATTCGGCTTTGCTTTTTTCTCCGTTCATATCAAGCCCGATATATATATCTTTCCGCTTTACCTTAAATTCGTTTTCAAAAAACGGTATGATCGAACCGACAAAGCCGTTTACTGCGTTATATCGCATTACGGCGTCATACGGATCCGGCGCGGATACGACTGCGTGCAGGTATATATACCCGAAATACACCCCGTTTTTAAATCGGCCGAGCGCGCGCAGCGCAACCTTAATAAGCTTCAGCCAGTCATCGAGCGCAAAGCCGAGATCGAAGCTTTTCTTCGGCTTATCCTCTGTTTCTACATCGGCTTCTGTTTTCTCTTCGCTTTCTCCGGCTTTTATCTTCGCCGGATACAGCCTGAGCTTATAAAACCACGCGCTTGCAGCGACCGTGAACTCGCCTTCGCGGCAGACAACGTTGACACCGAGCGGAATGAGCATGATCGCCGCAAGAATTATTAAGATGATAAAAAGCGCGACCAAGCGCACCACCTCGATGAATTATTTAAGCTCTTCCATCCTGATCTGATTATTTCCGACCGTATTGAGCTTTTCTATAGCATCCTCGAGCTTTTTGACTCCGTCTCCCGAGCTTATATCCGGAAGCTCCGGAAGCTCCTCGAGCCTGCTCACGCCCATCGTGCGCAGAAACGTGTCCGTCGTGCGCAAAAGCGAGGGCCTGCCCGGAACATCAAGCTTTCCGCAGCGCTCGATAAGGCCGCGGTCGATAAGAACACCGACCGTATACGAGCTGTCAACTCCGCGCACCTGGTCGATATACGCCCTTGTGACGGGCTGGAAATACGCAACGACAGCAAGAGTTTCAAGCGCCGGCTGCGAGAGCATCGGCGGCTTGCGCTGCTCGAGCGTTTTGCTTATGACCGCCGCATATTCAGGCGACGAGCACATCTGGAGCTTATTATCCAGCGTAAGTATTCGAACGCCGCGCCTGTTGAAGCTGTATTCATCGGCAAGCTCCTTTGCCGCGGCGAGAACCGCATCCTCACTAACCTCAAGGATAAGCGATATGCGCGCCGTGGGCACGGGTTCGCCGGCTGCAAAAAGTATTGCCTCAACGGCTGACTTTATATTCTCTGTTTCCATTACATATCCTACTCTACTATTCTGTCAAGAATTTCGTTCACATTTCCTCCCGTGAACGAAAGCGTATAATCGCTCTCATCGCCGCTTAGCTCAACACTGCCCATGCTGCACAGCTCAAGGATCGACATAAACGTTGCAACGATCTCGGATCTGCTGCGGCAGGCCGAATAAAGCTCTGAAAGCTTTGCCGGGCCGCTCTGGAGCCGGGCTATAAGCTCGCTGCTTTTTGTGCGTATCTCATAGACTATGCGCGTCGGAGCAAGACGCCGGGCAAATTCCGGCTCGGCAGGCTTTCCACCGCGCGTTATCACGTCATACAGAGCTTTGAATAGATCGGCAGGCTCGTGCCGGTACTCATACTCGCGCTTTACATTCGGCAGTGGCTCGGGCAGCTTTGTATAGTACAAAAGACCTTTTTCCGACGCGCTTTTCAGCTCCGGAGTTATCTTTTGAACAGCGGTGTATATATCCTTGCATTTTAGCTGTTCAAGCGAGGTCATGAGTTCTTCCAGCTCACTTACCTCTTCCTCGCCGGCAAGCAAGGTTTTAGTCTTGATATACAGCAGATGCGACGCCATTTGGACAAACTCACTGGTTATCTCAAGATCCATCCGCTCCATGCGATCAAGATACTCAAGATACTGGTCGAGTATATCCGCAATTTTAATATCTCGGATCTCTATTTTATTTTTCGACAAAAGCATAAGGATCAGGCTGAGCGGACCGTCAAAGTCCTGAAGCTCGTTTTTGTCCTTGACAATGCTTTCAAGATGAAAAGTCGGATTATCCATTATCAATAAAACAGTATGCGCGAAAGGCTAAAGCCCCATTCGGCAAACGCAAATAAAAATTTAAACACAGCCTGAGTCACCATCTGGAGAGGTGCTCCTAGGACGTCCGATGCAATAAGCACGAGCAGTATGATCATTCCATAGTGCTCATAGCGCATGAGCTTATAATAGCTCTCATCGCTCATGAGAGAAAACAGCACCTTTGAGCCGTCAAGCGGCGGAATAGGAATAATATTGAATATGGCAAGCGCTATGCTAAGATATGCTGTTATGTAAACCATATTAAGCACGCTGTCCAAAAACGAGCTGCCGGAGAGCTTGCACGGCAGGAAGATCAAACCGTATATGAACAAAACAATGCAGCAGATGAGCACGTTTGACACCGGGCCTGCAAGAGCGGTTATCGCCATATCGCGCTTCGGATGCTTAAAATTACGCATATCAACAGGCACCGGCTTTGCCCAGCCGAATTTGAATGCGACCATCATGACAAGGCCGAATATGTCGATATGCTTTATTGGATTTAGCGTCAGTCTGCCCATATTTTTGGCCGTATTATCGCCAAGTTTGTAGGCAACATAGCCGTGGCTCAATTCATGCAGCGTTATGCACACAAGCGCCGGGATTATCGACATGAGTATTTCCATCGGAACGGACCAGTCGAGATTTCGCATTACATCGCCAAAAGAATTCATAAGAAGCTACCTTAAACGTAATTGAGTATCTGTGACATAAGCGCTTCGCGTCCGCTCCCCTTCTCAGCCGAGAACAGGATAAGCGGAGTTGAATCGTCAAGGCCGAGCGTAAGCCGGATAAGCTCGAGATTAGGCTCGATCTCGCTTTTTTTGAGCTTATCGGCCTTGTTTGCGACAACGACAAGCGGACAGCCGGTGCTTTTGAACCACTCGGCCATTGTAACATCATCCGCCGTGGGCTTATGGCGCGAGTCAACTATCATAACGCCGAGGTCGATAAGTCCGTCAACGGCGAAAAACTGCTCCATGAGCTTGCCCCAGCGCTCGCGCTCTGCCTTTGAGACCTTGGCGTAGCCGTATCCGGGAAGATCGACGAAGTAAACCTTTTTATCGATGAGAAAATAGTTTACATGAACGGTCTTTCCGGGCGACTGGCCGACTCGCGCAAAGTTTTTCCTATTCAAAAGCCTGTTTATGACCGAGGATTTGCCGACATTTGACTTGCCAGAAAAAACGATATTGGGAAGCGCATCGCGGATAAAGCCCGCGGGTGCCGCCGCGCTTTTAATAAACTCGGCTTTGTTTATATTAAGTTCTGCCATGCTTCACCTACTGTCTTATTTCCGGGCGGCTTTTTTTGCCCGAAACAGGCATTATGACCTCATGCTTATTATCCGCGTCCTTATGAACGAGCGCGGTTTCCAGAACGGTATCTACCTTGTCGGCAAGTACAAAGTTGAGCGCTTTGCGCACCGTCGGGTCGATCTCATCAAGGTCAGGCTCGTTATCGGCGGGGATTATGACCGTGGTGACTCCGTTCCGCATTGCGGCCATCGTCTTTTCCTTGAGGCCGCCGATCGGAAGGACGCGGCCGCGCAGGCTTATCTCGCCCGTCATTGCGATATCGCGGCGCACAGGCGTTCCCGTGAGTGCGGAAACGATCGCCGTGCACACGGTCACGCCGGCAGACGGACCGTCCTTAGGTATTGCGCCCTCTGGGAAGTGGATGTGTATATCCTTCGTTTTATAGAAATCGGCCTCGATGCCGAGCTTTCCTGCACGGCTTCTGATGCAGGTCATTGCAGCCTGGCAGGACTCCTTCATCACATTGCCGAGATTGCCGGTAAGCTCAAGCTTGCCGCTTCCGTCAACAACGGCGACTTCGACATCGAGCACCTCGCCGCCCACGCTTGTCCATGCAAGGCCGCGCACAAGGCCGACCTCATCGGTCATTCTGCGATGCTCCGGCTTAAACTTCGGCGCGCCGAGATAAGGCTGCAATGCGCCCGAGCGCAGCGAAAGGCTCTTGCGCTCACCGTCGGCGATAGAGACCGCGGCTTTACGGCATAGCGCTGCTATCTGGCGCTCAAGATTGCGGACGCCGGACTCGCGCGTATAGTAGCTTATGATCTCTCGTATTGCATCGTCGCTGACCTTGAGTTGAGCGGCCTTCAGGCCGTGCTTTTTGCGCTGCTTCGGCAGCAGATGCTGCTTTGCTATGCTGAGCTTTTCCTCATCGGTATAGCTTGACAGCTCAATTACCTCCATGCGGTCAAGCAGCGCTCTGGGGATGGTATCGAGCGAGTTTGCGGTCGTTATAAAGAAAACGTCGGACAGGTCAAACGGCACTTCAAGGAAGTTGTCGCGGAAGGTTGCGTTCTGCTCGGGGTCAAGCGCTTCGAGCAGTGCAGCCGACGGGTCGCCGCGGTAATCCGAGCCGAGCTTATCTATCTCGTCAAGGACCATGACGGGGTTCATGCTCTTTGCCTGACGTATACCGGAGATGATCCTGCCGGGCATTGCGCCGACATAGGTCTTGCGGTGGCCGCGTATCTCGGCTTCGTCATGCACGCCGCCGAGGGATATACGCACGCACTTGCGGTTTGTTGCCCGAGCAATGCTCATGGCTATGCTGGTCTTACCGGTTCCCGGAGGGCCTACAAGGCACAGAAGATTTCCGCCGGCCTTTGGCGCAAGCTCCTTGACCGCAAGATATTCTATGATGCGCTCTTTGACCTTCTCAAGGCCGAAGTGATCTTCGTCGAGAACCTTACGCGCTTTTTCTATATCATTGGTTTCAGCGGTCTTTATATTCCACGGCAGTTCAAGGCAAACATCGAGATAGCCGCGGATGACTGTTGCTTCCGTCGAGCCGAACGGCTGCTTGGCAAGATGCGAAACCTCCTTGAGAAGCTTCTCTTCGATCTCTTTTGAAAGCTTGAGATCGCGTATCTTCTGCCGGTACTCACCGATATCATCGGTGCTGTCGTCCTCTCCAAGCTCCTGCTGGATTATCTTCATCTGCTCGCGCAGATAGTAGTCGCGCTGGCTGCGGTTTACCTGCTCGTTTGTCGCCTCGTTGAGCTCCTGCTCGATGCTCATGACATTAAGCTCATGGTTGAGCATCTCAATGAGCATTTCAAGTCTGCGGCAGGGGTGGAGCTCTTCAAGCAGTACCTGCTTCTGCCGGTAATCAAAGCGCACATTCTGAGCGGTATAGTCGGCAACAAATGCCGGATCACGGCTGACAACAAGATTCAAAAGCATTTCGGGCGGCATGCTGCCCGAGAGCTGAATGTATTCATCGAAAAGCCCGACTACAGTGCGCATAAGCGCCTCTTTTCTGTCGACCGATACCTTTTCGGGCTTATCGGGCACGCTTTCTATCTCTCCGAAATAACACGGCTGATCCGAAGCAAGAGACGTAACTTTTCCTCTGTAAAGTCCCTCGGCCATTACTTTGCACAGCTTGCCGCCGGGCTGGCGGACAAATTGACGTATACGGCAGACAACACCGTATTCGTAAAGGTCACTCAGCTGCGGCATATCGTTTGATATGTCCTTCTGAGTGACGAGGAATATCTCCTGATCGTTATTCTGCGCGCAATTGAGCGCGGCAAGCGATATCGGTCGCTCAACGTCAAAGCTCAGGAGCATCCCGGGGAATATGTTAAGGCCACGCAGCGGCAGTATAGCCATTGCGCGGTTCGGTATTTTCGTGTTCTGATTCATGTGATTACCTCCTTGTGAGGGATAAAAAACGCAGCAAGACAGGGCAACGCCCCGTCTTGCCGTGTTGTATCATTTGCGTATTACGTCGGGGCCGGTTCCGTTTTTCACGCAGTCGGCAGTGACAATTACTTTCTCAATATCGTGCTCGCTGGGCACGGTGTACATGATGTCGGTCATTATGCCCTCCATCACGCTTCTCAGGCCGCGAGCGCCTATCTTCATTTCGATAGCCTTATCCGCAACGGCTTCGAGCGCGTCCTTTTCATAGACAAGCTTTACGCCGTCATATGCCATAAGGGCCTCATACTGCTTGGTCATTGCATTCTTCGGCTCTGTAAGTATGCGGACAAGATCCTCGCGCTTGAGCGAGGTGAGCGGAGCGATAACCGGCAGTCTGCCGATAAGCTCGGGTATGATGCCGAACTTGAGCAGATCATGCTGCTGAGCCTGCTTGAGAAGCTCGCCGACGTCGCGCTCCGTTGAGCTTTTTATGTCAGCGCCGAAGCCCATGCTCTTTTTCTCGGTGCGCTTTTCGATGATCTTATCAAGTCTGTCGAATGCGCCGCCGCAGATGAAGAGTATATTTGTTGTGTCGACCTTTATAAACTCCTGATGGGGATGTTTACGCCCGCCCTGCGGCGGAACGTTCGCTACCGTGCCTTCGAGCAGTTTCAAAAGCGCCTGCTGAACGCCCTCGCCGGATACGTCGCGCGTGATGGACGTATTCTCGCTCTTGCGAGCGATCTTATCGATCTCGTCAATGTAGATTATGCCCTTTTCGGCGCGCTCAACGTCAAAATCGGCAGCCTGCAAAAGCCGCAGAAGAATATTCTCAACGTCTTCGCCGACATAGCCGGCTTCGGTGAGAGTCGTTGCATCGGCTATTGCAAAGGGCACATTGAGCATCTTGGCCAGAGACTGCGCAAACAGAGTTTTGCCGCTGCCGGTCGGGCCGATGAGAAGAATATTGCTCTTTTGAAGCTCAACGTCGTTATCGCCGGCATAGAGGATGCGTTTATAATGGTTATACACCGCGACCGACAGAACTACCTTTGCTCTGTCCTGCCCGACGATGTATTCATCCAGCCTTGCCTTTATCTCGGCAGGCTTCGGAAGATCCTCAAAGCGCAGGCGGTTTCCCTGGCTGTCATGCACGGGAGCCTGCTCATCCTCGGCGATGATGCTCATGCAGAGATTGATGCACTCATCACAGATGTATGCGCCGTTTCCGGCAATGAGTCTGCCGGCCTGAGCCTGTGTTTTTCCGCAGAAAGAGCAGCGGATGCTCTTTCTGTCGTCTGTTCTTGCCATAGTTTTACCTCAAGAAATGATGTAATATGGGGGAACAGAAAGTTCCCCCATACAGAAATCGCTTATCGCTTGGTTATCACCTTATCGATAAGGCCGTATTCCAGGGCTTCCTGTGCAGACATGAAGTGATCGCGCTCGCAGTCTGCTTCAACAACGGCGATATCCTTACCGGTGTTTTCAGCGAGGATCCTGTTCAGATTTCTCTTGATTTTCAGGATCTGCTCGGCCTGTATCTGAATATCGGTACACTGACCCTTGCTGCCGCCGGACGGCTGATGGATCATGATTTCGGCATTGGGAAGCGCAAGGCGCTTGCCCTTTGCACCGCTCGAAAGCAGGAATGCGCCCATTGACGCAGCCATACCGATGCAAATGGTGGATACGTCCGGCTTTATATACTGCATGGTATCGTATATAGCCATGCCGGAGGTCACACTGCCGCCGGGGCTGTTGATATAAAACTGAATATCCTTATCGGGATCCTGCGCTTCAAGGTACAGAAGCTGTGCTACGATCAGACTTGCGGTCGTATCGTTAACCTCCTCGGACAGCATGATTATGCGGTCGTTGAGAAGTCTTGAAAAAATATCATACGAGCGCTCGCCGCGGCTTGTCTGCTCTACTACATAGGGTACTAAGCTCATTTTTTAACGTCTCCTTTCGTTGCTGCTTATCTCGGAGATCATATCCTTATGCTCGGATAATTATTCAGCCTCTTTCTCGGCAGGCTCCTCTGCGGGAGCTTCCTCGGTAGCGGACTCGATAACTATCTTGGTTGCTTTTTCTTTCTTGAACTCGTTTCTGATATACTCATCGCCGAAGTACTGGCGGATCTGCTCGGGGGTTGCACCGACAGTCTCGGCAGCGCCCTTGATGTAGTCCTCAAGCTCTTCATCGGTGACTTCAATGTTTTCCGCATCAACGATTGCATTGAGAAGCAGCTCCTGCTTCACCTGGTACTCTGCCGCAGGACGGATGGTAGAATCGATGGCTTCCTCATCAAGGCCCATCATCTTCTTGATATCGTCGGTGCTCATCTTCGGGTCGGTAAGGCCAAAGTTTGCCGCATAGCTGCGGATAAGCTCATCGATCTTCTCCTGCATCATGCTCTCGGGGATCTCAACGGTCATGTTGTCGCATGCCTTGGTCATGATAGCGGTGCGGAACTTTGCGTCCATCTGCTCGTCCATGACGCGCTCCATGTCCTTACGGGTGTCGGCTCTGTATTCCTCAACGGTGTTAAACTCGGAAACATCCTGAACGAAATCATCGTCAAGCTCGGGAAGCTCGGTCATGGACAGGCCGTTGAGCTTTACCTTGAACACTACGTCCTTGCCTGCAAGCTCTGCAGTGTAATCCTCGGGGAAGGTGATGTTTATGTCCTTCTCGTCGCCGATATTCATGCCGACGATCTGCTCCTCAAAGCCGGGAACGAAGGTGTTCGAGCCGAGCTCAAGCTCATAGCCCTCTGCCTTGCCGCCGTCAAAGGGAACTCCGTCGAGAGTGCCTTCAAAGTCGATATCTGCGGTATCGCCCATCTGAGCCTCACGCTCGAGGTCGATAACGCGGCCGTTGCGTTTGCGAACACCGTCGATCTGACCGTCAACATCTTCTTCGGTTATAATGTAGGTCTCTTTGACTGCGCTGAGGTTCTTGTACTCGCCGAGGGTGACTTCGGGATAAAGCTCAACGTCAAAGGTCAGGGTGAGAACCTTATCATCGGAAAGATCCATGTTGGAAACCGCGGGTTTGCCGATGATCTTCAGGCCGCAGTTGTCGTAGCCGTGCTCATATGCCGGTGCAACGAGCTCATCGATAGCATCCTGATAGAAAACATCATGGCCGTACATGCCCTCAACGACGGCACGGGGAGCCTTGCCCTTTCTGAAGCCGGGGATGGAAATGCCGCTCTTGTTCTTTTTAAACGCCTGATCAACAGCAGCGTCGAACTCCTTGGCATCGACCTCGACCTGGAAGCTGGCGGTCTTGGAGTCTTTCTTTTCTACGTTCTTGACTAACATTTATATATTCCTCCTAATATAATTCACATAGGCCAAAACATAATAACAGATATTTCAGCCAAAAGCAATTATTTTCTTTGAACGAAAAAAATCAAATAAGCTTTACTGGCTTAAATTTAACATGATCGGCTGAAACGAGCATGAAATCAGTGCCGGAAAGAGTGCCGTTGAACGCATACTGGCAGCCGGCACCGTGAATATGGCCGTAGCAGCAGCGCTTTACATTATATTTTTGCAGCAGCTCGAGTATCTCGGGGCATGTATAGTTAATGTACTTCGGCGGATAATGTAGAAAAACATAGATCTCATCCGTTTTTGCCGCCTTGAGCGATGCCTCAAGCCTCATGATCTCGCGGTTCATTATTTTTTTATCATGCTCAACGCCCTTGCTTTCCTCATAGAACCAGCCGCGCGTTCCGCATATGGAAACTCCGGCGTATTCAAAGCTTGAGTTATGCAGCACGTCAATGGTCTTTATCTCGTTTTTCTCAAAAAAGCTGCGCGCCTTGGTCGCCGTTGTCCACCAATAATCGTGGTTTCCCTTTAAGATTATCTTTTTTCCCGGCAGAGCGTCAATGAATTTGAAGTCCGGCAGAGCCTCCTCCATGGTCATTCCCCAGGTAATATCTCCGCATAAAACTGTGAGATCATCGTCATTGAGCTGCGAAAAGCCCTCGCTGAGCTTTTGCACATAATTTTCCCACCGGCCGCCGAAAACGTCCATAGGTTTATTTGTTCCAAGCGACAGGTGAAGATCGCCGATCGTGTATAAAGACATGCCGCCTCCGTATAAAATTAAAATTGCTGTCAAGAATAATAATGTCTAACGACAATACTCTATGGAGGTAATAAAATGAACAATAAGAAAATGAGTTCCGGTCAGATCACCGGCGTTGGCTGTGATGTCAGCAACTGCAAGTACAACACCATAGACTGCAAGTGCTCAGCGTCGCAGATCAAGGTTCAGAACGATAAGGCCACTACCAAGTCCGAAACCTTCTGCTCAACATTCTGTCCGCGCGGCTGCTGCGACTGATACTACGGGGCCTGTGCCCCTACATATTATTTTAGAAAATCAGCAACTGTAGCTTTCATTTCCGGCTTGTCAACAACAAGCTCAAATCGCTTTTCGCGCCTATCAAGGCCTTCAAGCGGTTTGGGTATTGCGGTTTTCGTCACTTCCGAAAGCTTTTCGATAAGCTCTGTTCCTGGAGCGTCACTCTCCTGTCCCAGTGCCTGAAGAACACTGTTGCAGAACTTATACGGGCTTGCCGTTGACACTACAACCGCCGGCGTAACGCATCCGGTGTCCTTGCGGTAAGCTGCAAGCTTATTATAAGCAACAGCCGTATGCGTATCCATGAGGTAACCGTTTTCGGTGTATACCTTATTTATAGCAGACTTTGTTTCGTCATCGGAGCAATAACCGCCGACAAAGTGCTTGCCTATGACGGCCTTCACTGCATCGGAGACCTCATAACGCCCGGTGCCTGCGAGTTCGGCCATATAGCCTGCCACCTCAGTATCGCTGCCGCACACGGAATAGAGCAGGCGCTCAAGGTTGCTGGATATGAGAATATCCATCGACGGGGAAATCGTGGTATAGAATGTCCTGTTGCGATCGTACACACCGCGCGAGAAGAAATCAGTCAGAACGTTATTCTGGTTTGACGCGCATATGAGCTTTCCGACCGGCAGCCCCATATTTTTAGCGTACCAGCAGGCCAGAATATTGCCGAAATTGCCGGTGGGGACAACGAAATCAACTGCATCGCCGTAATTTACGCGGCCGGAATTGGCATAGTCGCAATAGGCAGAGAAATAGTAGACTATCTGCGGTAGGAGTCTGCCCCAGTTAATTGAGTTAGCCGATGAAAGGAACCAGCCCTTTGCGCTGAGCTGCTCGGCAAAAGCAGCATCGCCGAATATTTGCTTAACACCCGTCTGAGCATCGTCGAAATTGCCGCGCACGGCTGCAACACCGACGTTATCGCCGGTCTGCGTTACCATCTGGAGCTGCTGGACATCGGAAACTCCGTTATGCGGATAGAACACAAGGATTTTTGTGTTTTCAACATCCGCAAAGCCCTCAAGTGCCGCCTTGCCTGTGTCGCCGCTTGTTGCGACAAGGATGCAGACCTTGCGCCGCTCACCGCATTTTTTTAGCGAAGCCGTCAGCAAATGCGGGAGCATCTGAAGAGCCATATCCTTAAATGCGCAGGTGGGACCGTGCCACAGCTCAAGAACGGCTGTTTTTTCATCAAGAAAATGAACCGGCGCAGTATCGGCGCTGTCGAAGTTATCGCCGTATGCGCGCAAGATCATGGCTTTAAGCTCATCTTCCGTGAACTCATCAAGGAACGGCTTCATGATGCTCAGCGCTCTGCCGCGGTAGTCCTTCTTGCCGAGCGTTTTTATATCATCGAGCGAAAGCATCGGCAGGCTCTCGGGAACATACAGTCCGCCGTCAGGCGCAAGACCATGGGATATTGCCCATGATGCGCTTACCTTTTCGTTTGAATTTCTTGTGCTGAAATATTTCATGTCGGCTCTCCTTCCGATCAGAATGCGTTTTCAATGTGGTTTATGCTTACTTTTCTTGAATTTACGCCGTCGGGTGCGTAAACCTCAATTACATCAAAGCGAGGCTGAAGCTCGGTCTCGTGGCTTTGAAGCCAAAGCTGCGCGGCCATGATAACTCGCTGCTGCTTTGCATATGTCACAAATTCGCGAGCCTCGCCAAAGGCGTTGTTCTTTCTGAGCTTCACCTCAACAAAGACTATGTAACCGCGTTTTTGCGCAATTATGTCGATCTCACCCTGCCTGTACCGGCAGTTTGTATCTACTATCCTGTACCCATGCAGGCGAAGATAGTTTGCCGCCTTGCGCTCGCCGAACGCTCCGAGTTTTTCTTTTGCCATCAGTGCATTTTCCTCAAAAAGCTCGGGCGATGTATCTCGCACGGGCCGTACTCGCGCAGTGCCGCATAATGCACTTTTGTACCGTAGCCTTTGTGCTTTTCAAAGTGATACTCCGGATATTTCTCCGCCATTTTTATCATATACCGATCACGAGTTACCTTTGCGAGGATCGACGCCGCCGCAATGTCGGCACATTTAGCGTCGCCCTTTACGATGCAGCGGCTTGGCATGCTTATTCCGGAATTGCGATTGCCGTCAATCAGTGCAAGCGAGGGCTTGACCGACAGCTTTTCTATCGCATGATTCATGGCAAGCAGCGCCGCGTTTAGAATATTGATCTCCTCGATCTCTTCGACACTTGCAAACGCTATGCCGAAGCTTACAGCTTCAGAGCAGATCAAGTCAAAAAGCTTATCTCTTTTCTGCTCGCTGAGCTTTTTTGAGTCGTTGAGGCCCTCTATCTCAAGGCCGCGCGGCAGTATGACAGCCGCTGCGCACACGGGGCCTGCAAGCGGTCCGCGTCCTGCCTCGTCAACGCCGCAAAGGATGTCAACTCCGCTGTCATATATCTCATTTTCAAGCGTCCAAAGCTCCGTCATCACGGCTTCTCCAGGCTTATTCTGCCGAGCTTTCCGTCGTGATACTCGCCCAACAGAGTGTTTGCCATTCGCTCAATATCATATTCGCCTTTTGATACCAAAAATCCGCGTTTTTTTGCGGCTTCTTCGAGAAGCTCAAATCCGTTCATCTCAGGATCCGGCTCGAATTTATACCTTGCGGTAAGCGCTTCGGGATACATGTCCCGAAGTCTGAGCATGAAGTTCGCCGCAAGTGTTTCTTTATCGAGAACATCGGCCTTTATCGCATTGGTGATAGCCAGCATTTCACCGACCTCCTGCGAGTCAAACTTCGGCCAGAGTATGCCCGGAGTATCCAGCAGATCAAGGCCCTTGTCGATATTGATCCACTGCTTGCCGCGCGTAACGCCGGGCTTATCACCGGCAATGGCAGCCTTGCGTTTTGCTACCTTATTTATAAATGTCGATTTTCCGACATTCGGTATGCCGAGGATCATGACTCGCATCGGGCGGTTTACCTGCCCCTTTGCAGCATAATCAGCGATCTTATTCTTCAAGAGCTCGCGAAGAGCCGGAGCAAAGCCATTGACACCCTTTCCCGATTTTGCGTCGGTTTCGAGGATCTTTATCCCCTGAGCTTCGAAAAATACTCGCCACTGTGCAGTGATCTCCGGGTCGGCAAGATCGGTTCTGTTTAGGATGATGAGTCTCGGCTTTCCCGAAGCAAGCCTGTCGATATCCGGGTTGCGGCTTGAATTGGGTATGCGCGCATCAAGTATCTCGCACACGGCATCTACCTGCTTTATGCTGTCCTCAATCATGCGCTGTGCCTTTGTCATGTGGCCGGGGAACCACTGGATATTCATTTTTTCGTAGTTAATGCCGCTCATATCATTCACCGTTGGGTATGCCGATAGAGTCAAGCGGAAAAACGCGCAGAAGCACCTTGCCGACGATAAGCCGCTCATCGACCATGCCGATCTCGGCCTTGCGGCTGTCGGACGATGCATTGCGGTTATCGCCCATGACGAACACGCAGCCCTCGGGAACGGTCTGCGCTCCCTTAAAATCGAGCTGGTTTCTCGTCGGCTCGGCGATATACGGCTCGTCAAGCAGCTCGCCGTCAACATACACTCTGCCGCGGTCAAAGTCGATCTCGACCGTCTGCCCTTCGGTTGCGATAACGCGCTTTACAAGTGCCTCGGGCTTGTACTCATCCTTGCGGAAAATTACGATATCGCCCTGCTTGGGCTTATAAAAAACGTCGGAAACGACGAGCTTATCGCCGTTTGTGAGCGTGGGGTTCATCGAATCGCCGCTTACGTCAACTATTCTGAACAGGAACACAAACACAAGAATGCATATTATTAGCGCAAACACAAGGCTTTGCATCCAATCATATATCTCGCCTCTTGTGGTGGTTTCGGTCTTGGTAGCCTCCGGTTTTTTCGCTTTATCTTTAGTTTTTTTCATCTCAAACTACCTCTTGATGAGTTTATCAATATATTATACACGATAAGCACTCATTTAGGCAACAAAAAAAGCGGCTTGTGCCGCTTTTTTTGAACCGATAATTGGTCGGGCGCTTACAGGCGCTCCTTGACCTTTGCTCTCTTGCCGACGCGCTCGCGCAGGTAGTACAGCTTTGCTCTGCGGACTTTACCGCGGCGAACTGTCTCTACGGAGACGATGGAGGGAGAGTGTACGGGGAAGACCTTCTCGCAGCCTACACCGTAGGAGATGCGGCGGACGGTGATGGTCTCGTTGATGCCGCCATGCTTCTTGGCAATGATGGTGCCTTCAAAAGCCTGGTTGCGCTCACGGCTGCCTTCTTTTACGCGGACTGTGATACGGACGGTATCGCCGATGTTGAGCTCGGGCAGCTCGGGCTTCATGTACTGTTCGCTGAGAATTTTGATCAGATCCATAGTCTAATCCTTCCTTTACTTAAGACGTTCGTGCCGGAGGGCTCCCTTTTGGCCTCGGCAGAGGACCGTTTGATAGCCTGCGATGCACACAGGCCATGATATGTTACCATAAGATACTTGAAAATGCAAGCATTTTTATCTGAATGGCTCCATGTTTTCGTCAAATATCTCAAGGCGCTTGAATTTCGCAAAATCGGGCGCGATATCGGGAGTAAGCTGGCGCAGAGCGTCAGCTATAAGCTCCGGATTGAGCGTGGGTTCCTGAGCGGATATGACCGCCTGCATCCGCACGTCGCTGTCAAGCCGCTCAAAGCTTATCTTCTTTATCGCCGGGCGGATATTACTCTCACCCACTCCGCGCTTTGTTTTTTTAGTTATAACGATGCTGTCGGCAGAGTAAAACTCATTGAGCCTTTCGGCCATTGCTGCCGCATCGCGATCGTCATACTCGAAAATGCCAGAAACGCACAGCCATTTGATTTCCTTGACCTTGCGCTCCGGCTCATACACCTCGAGGACCTCTATGCCCTCGGGCATTTGAGTTGAAAGTCTGCTTTTTATCTCGTCGCAGGGCATATCCTCGAGCATTTTGAAATCCATGATCTCGCACACGCTCTCGCAGCCGACAGACAGCGGAAGCGCGATAGATATATTTGGATGGGGGTTAAAGCCCTCGGAGTATTTGAGCCTGCATTCGGCGCGCAGAAATGCGCGAGTTATCGTGCGCATGAGGTCGAGGTGCGAAATATAAACCGCGCGGCCGGTTTTGGAAAAACGCATTCTGTATCTATCCATCGCATTTTCCTCCCTTCAGGAGCTTTGCCGCTCCGCAGGCCGAGCACTGCTTGCGGCAGTCCGGCGAAAGCTCGGACTTGTACGCCTGCTCGCGCTCGTGCCACAAATGTGCTCTGCGCACACCGACATCAACATTATCCCAGGGCATGACCTCATCCTTATCGCGCAGACGGTGGGCATAGAACGTGGGATCCACTCCGGCATCGTCAAAGGCCTTCATCCAGCGATCAAACGAGAAGTAGTCGCTCCACGCTTCAAGCCTGCCTCCGGCGCGCCATACGTTTTCTATGACGCTTCCCATGCGCCTGTCGCCGCGCGAAAGTGTGGCTTCGATATAGCTTGTCTGCGGATCGTGCCAGTTATAAACAACGTTTTTCGCCTTAATATTATCGCGCAGGAGGTGCACCTTTCGGATATATTCCTCCATCGTCACCTGCTGCTCCCACTGGAACGGGCTGTGCGGCTTCGGGACAAAGCAGGAGGTGGAAACCGTTATGCGCACTCCCCTGTTTTTATTCTTTGCATACAGACGCCATGTGTGCAGCACCTGATTTGCAAGCTCCGCTATGCCGAGGATATCCTCATCCGTTTCGGTCGGAAGGCCAAGCATGAAATAGAGCTTGATCGTGTTCCAGCCGCCCTCGAACGCAAGGCGGCATGTGTGCAGCAAATCTTCCTCGGTGACGTTTTTGTTTATAGCGTCACGCAGACGCTGGCTTCCGGCCTCGGGCGCGAACGTCAGGCCGCTTTTGCGCGTTTTCTGTATGCGGTGCATAATGTCCATGGAGAAGTTGTCCGCTCGCAGCGACGGCAGCGAAAGGCCGATGCTGCGCGGCTCGCAGTAGCCGAGAAGCTCGTCGCACAGCTCCGACAGGCAGCGATAGTCGCTGGAGCTGAGCGAGAGCAGCGTTATATCCTGGCAGCCGGTGTTTTTGAGCAGCACCTTTCCCTGCTCTGCCAAAAGCTCGGGCGATTTGGCTCTTATGGGTCTGTAAACATGTCCGGCCTGGCAGAAGCGACAGCCGCGAACGCAGCCGCGGAACAGCTCGAGGTTCACTCTGTCGTGAACGACCTCGGTTGACGGCACTATCGGCGAGAGCGGAAAATGAACCGAATTCATATCCGCAATTATGCGCTTTGTTACCTTTTCGGGCGCGCCGGGATGCACATCAAAGTGATTTATCGTGCAGTCGTCATTATAAACGGGCTTATAAAACGACGGAACATATACGCCGCCGATCTGAGACGCCTTCTCCAAAAAATCTTGCTTTGACCAGCCCTCGGCCTTTGCAGTGCGCAGGAGCGCGAGCAGCTCGTTATTCATCTCCTCACCCTCGCCGAGCAGGAAGATGTCGATAAAATCGGCCATCGGCTCGGGATTGAGCGCCGCCGTTCCGCCTGCTATGACAAGCGGCAGCAGAGTTTTCCTGTCGGCGCTGCGAATAGGTATGCCGGCCATATCCATCATATCGAGCACGGTCGAATACGCCATCTCATAGCCTATCGAGAAAGCCAGCACATCATGCTCGGATATCGGGTCTCCGCTTTCAAGCGCGTACAAAGCAACGCCGTTTTGCTTCATCTGCTCGTACATATCGCCCCACGGAGCATAGACGCGCTCGCACCAGACATACGGCAGCTCGTTCATCGTTGAATAAAGTATGCCCATGCCGAGGTTTGACATGCCTATCTCATATGTATCGGGAAAGCAGAACGCCAGCCGCAGCTCGACCTCGTCCTTGTTTTTTATTATCTGATTATACTCGCCGCCGGTATACCGCGCCGGTTTCTGCACCTTAGGCAATATTCGTTCAAGTCGTTTATCCATATTATCTCCATTATAATTATCTGTATATCTGTTTGATTTTACATCATACGCGTGCTTTTTACAATAGTTTGGCGGCTCAAATTTGTGCAATCAAAAGACACACCGACGCCGCAAGAAATGCTGCGCCAGCTTGTGTATTGTGCGAGTATATGCCGATCAAAGCGAGTACAAGAGCCGTTATTATGCTCATGCATTGCATAATTCGTTCTGCTATTTTAGCTTCGGTAAAGCGCTGGATAATAATCAGCAACGCTCTTCCTCCGTCAAGAGGCAGCGCCGGAAGCATATTGTAAACCGTCAAGACAAGGCTTATACCAGCAGTATATAGAAGAAATCCATTCGTCGTCAAATTGCCAAGCATTGATGAAACAAGTGCAAGCGCAAGTCCTGCCGCAGGACCTGCGAGAAGTATTATGACTTCACATGCCGATGAATATGCTCCAAAGCCGGACATACACAGTCCGGAATAATCAAATCTAAGAGTTTTCACCTTGCCGCCGAAGATGCTTATGGCCGCCGCATGCCCCGCTTCGTGGACAGAAACGGCCGTTATTATCGCTGCAAGGTTCTTAAATCCACCGAAAAAATAAATAAGCGCAAGCACAAGTATTGCGCCAGGGCTTAGAGAAAAGCGGTTCATATATAAAATTCCGGGTTAAGGTAAACATCGTCTTTCTCAAGCTCAAAATGCAGGTGCGGACCCGTTGCGGCCCCGGTTGAACCAACGAGCGCTATCACATCACCTTTCTTTACCTCGCCGCAATTCATGCAGATTGCACTGCAATGCGCATACAGCGTTCGGTAGCCGTCCGGGTGGTCGATCATAACATACTTGCCGAACGAATCCGAGTCGCCCTGTGCCACTATCATTCCGTCGGCAAATGCTGTTATGGGTGTTCCCGTATCTGCGGCCAGGTCGGTGCCGTAGTGGTATTTCACCTCGTTTTTTATTGGGTGCATGCGATATCCAAAGCCGGAAGAAGTCACACCGGCAACGGGGCTTGTGTACTCAAACGGAAGCTCAGGCCGCTCGTAGCTGACCGTTTCGGGCACGGTGTAGTCCGAATATGCCGATTGAGCTTCCATAAATGCGGCGACCGCAGGATGCACCGTCGGTTCGGGTGTAGGTGCAGCTGTCGGCTCCGGCGTCGGAGTAGGTGCTGGAGTCGGAGCCTGGCTTGGTGTCGGTTCTGCCGAGTTCACTGCAGAAACAGGTTCAATCTGAACGTTTTTCTCAAATCGGTCAATGAATGTTTCAATAATATCTCCGTCTGCAAGGCTCTTACCTAACTCTATGACGGCCTCAGTCTGCTCCTGTTCCATATTTATCGCCTTACTTATCCCGTCGGATACACGCTCGGCCAGCGCCGGAGATGTAAAGCGCAGCACCGTAAGGGCAAGAAATATGGCTGCGCATATATAAAACTGCGTTCTGTTCATGCTTGTCACCTCGGATAAGCATATGCAGGCAAGTTGTGATAAATTATTCTTGACAAGTCAAGCCTGACTTATTATAATATAAAAGCTGTTTCGGGGTGTAGCGCAGTTGGTAGCGCGCTTGGTTCGGGACCAAGAGGCCGGGAGTTCAAGTCTCCCCACTCCGACCAGATAAGTCCGATGGTTTTTATACACGACCATCGGACTTTTTATTTAAAATAAACACCACAATCTGATACAATCAATTCGACAAACCGGAAGTTAACGGAGGTGTTAAGCGTGAAAAAGATGCTTGCTTTTTTGATAAGTATTCTATGTGTTATTTTGCTGGTGGGATGTGGGGCAAACGCAGGGAGTAATACAAGCACCGATAAGCCCTACGCCGGTGCACCCAAAATTGTATTAAACGGACAGGATTATTTCGCCGACGAAGCGGTAATTGTAAGCGAGCTTCCGGACGGATATTCTTACGCAGGCGAATTAACCGGCCAAGAAAAAGAATTTGCTTATATTAACGGAGAAAAGTACTATATTCCCACCGGAACGGAGTCTATAGAGGATTTCTACGTTTATCAGGAGTGCGGAACACCTGTAAGTAAACAAGAAATAGACAATACTAAGCGTCAATGGGCTTATGTTAAATGGAGCTTAGGTCAATAACAGCTCCCGTGTTACAAACATATAAGCATGGTTTCACCTCCATTGCTATGGTTTCATTTTTGGGTGAAACCATATGAAGCCATTTGAAACTGTATCATTTTTATCAATTGTTACCATATCGAAAATTCCGCAGTCCTTTGAAGTGACTGCGGGATTTTTATATATTCAGGGGCTTGACTTTTGAATTTTTCTGTTGTAAACTGTACCTGTCAGTCAGGCTGACACATGCATAGGGAGGGACAGCATTTGCCGCACGAGGAGCTGAGAGAAAAAAACATCAGGCTCGTAATCGAGAACGCCCTTGATAGTTTTTTGGAAAACGGAATAGAAAAAACCAAGGTAGCCGACGTTGCGCGCCGCTCCGGACTCACGGAGCGCTCGGTTTTTCGGTATTTTGAAACCAAGGCCGACCTCGTTTTGGCTGCGTCGCTGCTGTATTGGAACAGGATACTTGCGCTTATCGACCGTATGTCGCATGAAAATTCCGACGGCGGCACGACCGGACTTGAGGACGCGGCAAACGTGCTCGTGTGCTACTCAATGCTGTATCACCTCGACCCCAAGGGTATGCGCTTCACGCTCGACGCAGAGCTGACCCTGCAGGCAGCAGGCAGGCTGCACGAGATAAAAAACCAGCCGCCCGAGCCGTTTGAGACCTCCGGAGGCCCCATGGCGAAGGCTATCCGCAAGGGTCTTGCCGACGGCTCGATAAGCCCCGAGGTGGACGTGAAGGAGATATACTACAACTCCTACGACGCAATTCTGGGAATAATGCAGCGCCTTTCCATCGGCGGCAGCCCCAGCGCGAGAGAGCTTGATTACGACAGCAGAATGCTCCATCTCAGCGAAATGTTCGTTAAAGCGCTCAGCGGAAAATAACAAGCGAATTTCACATCCCGAGAAATCGGGATGTGTGTATGCCCGCTTTTGTCAGTTTTGCTGACACAAACGGGTAAATATAAAAATCACACAGGGAGAAGAGCCGCAATGAAAGAACTGAAGCATTTGATTTACTTTGAGAGCCTGCTGGAGGACACGAACAACGAGCTTGTCCGCAAGGCAGAGTCGGAGGGGGACTTGGCGCTCGGTTACACCTGCTTTCACGCGCCGGAGGTGCTCATGAACTTGGGCAATTGCTTCTCCGTCCGGCTTCGTGCACCGCACACCAATTCCATGGAGCTTGCAACCTATTACATGGCCAACAACAGCTGCGAGTTCGCCCGTGCGCTTTTGGAGCGCGCACTTGAGGGCAACTACGCATTTCTCCACGCCATGATAGGCGTTGACGTCTGCGAGGCGAATAACCGCGCCATCGAGAACATGGAGATTATGCACATGCAGGGCGAGGACAAGGACAAGTTCTTCTACTGCAATCTGGACATTCCCTATTCCGACGACGAGGACTGCGTCGAGCACGTCCGCGAGCAGGTCTCCAGAAAGATTTTAAAGCCCCTGCGCGAAAACTACGGCATAGACACCTCGGACGACGCCATCCGCGCCGCCGTGAGCGAGCACAACGAGGTCTGCCGCATCCTCACCGAGATAGGCGAGCTGCGCAAGCTGGATATCCCGCCCATCACCGGCTATGAGTACGCCGTTTTGGTTCTGGTCAGCTACACCTGCCCCAAGAGACTCATCCTCCCCTACCTGCGCGAGACGCTTGAGGAGATAAAAAGCCGCAAGACCGACGCCGAGAAGGACTACCGCGTCCGCGTTGTCGTTGTCGGCTCGGAGATCGACGATCCCCAGCTCATTAAGCTCATCGAGGGCTGCGGCGCACTGGTGGTCGCCGACCGCTACTGCTACGGCTCCTTCCCCGGCAGACAGGAGATCATCCTCTCCGATACCGAGGACGCACTGACGCAGGTCTGCCGCTGGTATCTGCAAAACACGGAGTGCCCGCGTCAGAGCGCAATGCACCGCGTCAAGTATCGCAACGACCACGTCGCGCAGCTTATTAAGGACTTTAACGCCGACGGCGCAATTTACGAGCAGATGAAGTTCTGCACTTACTGGTCGTATGAGCGCGTAATCGCAAGTCAGGTCATGCCCCGCGACTACGGCATCCACATGCTCTCCATCGACCGCCCCTATATTTCCGGTCAGAGCGGACAGCTTCGCACGAGAGTGCAGGCATTCGTGGAGAGCCTTGAAATAAAAAAGCTTAGGACAGCTCAGAAGGAGGAAAACTGACATGGCATACAATCCCAAAACCGGCAAAGGCTTGGGCAGATATTACGATGCCGAGCACCGCGCCTTCCGCGCCCGCGAATGGAGAGGCTTTAAGGACACCTTTTACGATTTCTTCCGCTGGCTCTACCTTTACGGCTTTATGGCCGTAAAGCTTGGCTGCCACCCCATACTCATGGTCAAATCTATGCTGCGCTACCGCTGGATGGTCTCCTACCTCACCGCGGCGCACATGGTCGACCGCCACACCATGGGTCTGCGCGGCAAGGAACTGCATTATGCTCACAACCAGTTCTTCTCCGTTCTGCATAACTCCGTCATCGGCGTTCGTGACATCATCGTGCGCGACAAAAACCTGCGCCCGAACAGCAAGCGTGCGGCAAAGCTGCGCGAGAACACCGTCATGTTCGACGAGATGACCCCACACCTTATCATGATGGGCTTCCCCACCGTCAAGTGGATAGACATCGCCATGTTCGCCATCGGGCTGCCCTCCGAGGTCGACCAGAACGCAAGTATGTTCTACATAGACGCAATGGAGCACCTCGGTCTGCCGGCAGACGTCTGCCCCGAGCCCGCCTCCGAGTGCGGCTGCGCCGTGGTGGACGACTATCCCCGCGTCGGCAAGTGCTACTTCACCGGCACCATGCCCTGCGACGGTGCTATCTCTCAGACAAATATCCTCACCCGCCACTTCAAGGATCTGCCCTCGTTCCAGATAACTCCCCCGCAGAGAATAAATGAGCCCGAGGTACAGACCTACGCGATCAAGAACCTCAAAAAGGGCATCGAATTCCTTGAGCAGCAGTTCGGCGTAAAGTGGGACTGGGACGCATTTTGGAAAAATGCCGAGATGTACAACGAAAGCTCCCGCTGCATGATTGAAAAATGGGACGTCAACTGCACCGACTATCCCCAGGTCTGCGGCGCGGCACTTGCGCTCCAGCGCGAGTATGAGTTCCAAGCGGCCGCGTGCATGGACGAGTTCATGCTCAAGACCGACCGCAAGGTCACCAAGATGATGCTCAAGGGCTATGAAAAGGACAAGGCCGCAAACGCACCCAAGCCCAAGTACCGCTGCCTCGTCTGGGCATGCCCCGCGCATTATTACACCAACTTCACCTATTGGACTCAGCACTGCTGGGGCGTCACCTGTGTAAACGACATGGAGGCAATGCTCAGCTACCTGCCCATCAGCACCGACAACAAGGATCAGGCGCTTGCCGACCTCGTTCGCTGCTATGAGAGAATGATGATGCGCTCCCACACTAACGGAGGTTATGTAAACCTGCTCGACGAGTGCTGGAAGATGTGCGAGAAGTTCAACGTCAACATCGTCATCATGTACGACCACGTTTCCTGCAAAAACGTCGGCGGCCTGCACGGTCTGTTCGAGGATCAGGCACGCGAGCGCGGCATCCACCTCATTTGGATACCCCACGACGTTATGGATCCGCGCACCGTATCTCGCCGCGAGATGCGCGAGGCATTCAATCAGTACATGACGACCGTCCTGCGCGAGGAGCCCCTCGACCCGACGCTGCTCGATTACGAAGACAATCTCAGCTGGTAATTTAGGAGGAAATAAAAATGGCTTGGTACTGGATAGTTTTAATAGTTCTGTTCACTCTGCTCTGTCTGCTGTTTCTGGCATACATGACCAACGCGGACATGAAGCTCATCGAAAAAATATACAATGCCCTTATTAAATACCACGACAGCAAGAACGTCGAGGAAAAGATCTGATTTAATTTTTAAAACAGCATAAAGCGCTATAACGAAAAGAGCAGACTTCGGTCTGCTCTTCAGCGTGTCAAAAAAGTCTGTGACTTTTTTGCACGCTTCAAAAACGCCACATTTTTTGTGAAAACAGGTTTTCACGAAAAATCTCGCTACGCTCGTCAAAAAGCCTGATAAATCAGGCGTTTTTGATGGCTATTAATCCAATTTCGAGTGGGGCCTTTGCCCCCTCGAGCTCCCCTGCTGCTCTACTATCTTTCTTTTGCAGCATAGTTTTTCGACAGCCTGAAGAGCAGACTTCGGTCTGCTCTTTTTTGTTAGTTTTCCGACATAAAGCAAAGTTTTATGTTGCAATTCTCATCGAAAATGTTAAAATAATATCGGTTCGCACTATGCAGGCCTATCGCTAAGGTAAAAATACGGAGGAAACATGAAATATTTAAAGCATCTGCTGTATTTTGAGAATCTCTTGCAAGAGGCTTAAAATGAACTGATCCTGCAGGCGCAGAGCGATGGGAATATCTGCCCGGAGCATTCTCGACCCGTCTGCGTGCGCCGCGTACGGGCGATGGAAATGGCAACCTACTACATGACGAGCTTCCTTTGCGAGTACAGCCGCGCCCTGCTTGAGCGCGCGATTGAGGGCGGCATCCGGTGTTGGGGTGTTGATGCAAATCTTTTTCTTTCGCAGTGCAACCAGCGAAGTTCCCTGGGGTACAGTGAAATACAGATTGACGCCGGAGAGCGTGTTCAGCTGATCCCGGATATATATGTGGAAGTCATAGCTTGAGTTTGCATCCAAAGAGCAGAGTTCCAGATTGGAATAGTAAAAGCTGCTGCCGCTCTGCGTGACTGCATCGGTAATGGTAATGTAGTTTCCGTAGCCTGACGAGCTGGTCCGCTTAAGGTGCTGTTAAGGGAGGGTACCGCAATGTCTGATATGAAGAAAAAAATCATCATCGTATTGATTATAATCGCATTGATTTTACTGGCGATTGCTGTTATCTCCATTCTGGCACAGACACCGGCATTGATTTGAGCGATAGATATGGGATGAATCAGTGAAGTGCTGAAATGTTTTGGCTAGAACCGGATTTTCAATTTTGAAAGTATAAAGCGCAAGACTTTGTGGAGGTGACGTAATGGACTATTTAGAGACTGATGTTCTTGCTTTTTTTGATGCACACGCGTCCGCATTTCCGCTATATCAAGCATTCCATCGAAACTGATAAGTGAATTTCCGGAAGCAAAGATTCAAGTGAAAAAAAGCCAAATTTCTTTTTCCAATCGAAATCTATTCGCGTGAGTGTCTTTTCTTAGGGTGAGAAAAAAAGCAGACTTGCCAGACCCGTATATCGTGATCACGCTTGGGTTGTCCTATCCAATGGAATCCAGCCGTGTTGTAGGAAAAACGGAACCGTATCCGGGCAGATGGACAACACATATTGTGATAGGCAGTGTCGAGGAGACAGTCCGATATAATCAATTCGACAAATCGGAAGCTGAGGAGGCATTTATGAACAGAAAAATATGGCTAATTCTATGTACAATAGCAATATTCGTAGTTGCAATTCTCTTTTATACCAATTTTCAAAAGGAACATACATTTACACTTGCAAACAATGGGGGCATAATCAAATCAGAACAAATACAGCCACTATTTGGAACCGTAAAAGTAAGTGGCGATTGTGATACGGATGTGGTCTTTACTGATATTGAAACGGGTGAAAAATATGTGGTAGGGTATATTACATCTGGCGTATCAGAAAAAATCAAACTGGAGAAAGGTAAATGGTACACTGTAGCTGGAGGAGGTAATCTTGTAATAGGCCCAATAAATGTTCGTATTGAATAAAAAACGATAACTTCCAGTTTATAGAACAGATAAGCATGTTTTCATTATTATCAACTGTTTACACAGAATCAGCCCATTGGATAGGATGGGCTGATTTTTGTTGGCGAATATAACAAGGCCGTCGATCAGAGGATCGGCGGTCTTGTTATATTGGGGTGTTATTGGCATTGGCTTCAGCTTATAAAGCGTCCGGGGGCGCTCAGCCTTTTATCGACATAAACCTGCTTATCAACCTTATAATCACTCTTATATTTATCGCAGGTTCCGGGGAGGTCGCGCTCGGCAACACCAGCCCGGGCAGCATAATGGCAGCTGTGACCTACGCCTCTTCCCTTCTCAACGGCATAATGGGCCTGACTATGATATCTCAGAACATTTCACGCGGTATGGCCTCTTGGCGTCGACTGTCCGAGATTCTCGGCAGCAAGCCGTGGATTGAAAACGGCAGCGTCAGCTCTTGGCGATAGCGAGAGCCTTTGTTGAGGATTCGGAAATACTCATCCTTGACGAGGCCACGTCAAATGTTGACACGCGCACCGAGAAAGAAATTCAGGACGCCATGCAGCGAGTTATGCGCAGCCGCACAAGCCTTGTCATTGCCCACAGGTTGTCTACCATACGCGATTCCGACCTCATAATCGTCATGGATCACGGAAAAATCGTCGAAAGCGGAAACCACATGTCGCTGCTAAAGCAGAAAGGCAAATACTACGAGCTGTATATGACACAGTACGCAGGCTTTGCGACGTAACTCGATATATAAAGCAAAAAACCTTTGTCAAAAAGACAAAGGTTTTTTTATTGGAGCGGGCAACGAGACTCGAACTCGCTACCTCCACCTTGGCAAGGTGGCGCTCTACCGGATGAGCTATGCCCGCACACGGAACGAGATAAATAATACCACATTTTTCGGATTTGTCAAGTAAAATTTATCTCGTTCGACGAATTTTATTGATTATCGGTGATATCGCCGAAGCCCTTGCCGAAAACGTTCTTTGCATCGGTGATTATGAAGAACGCATTCTCGTCAATGCTCTTTATGATCTTGCGGATATCGGATATCTGAGTGCGCTTTACAACGCACAGGAGTACCTGCTTATTCTGATGCGAATACGCACCCTCGCCCTCGAGGATTGTCACGCCGCGATGCAGCCTGTCGGTTATATCGCTCACAAGCTGGTCGCTTTTTTCGCTTATGATATAGCAGACGTTGGAGTTATCAATGCCGTAGAGCACAAGATCGACGACCTTGGAGACCACAAACATTGTAATGATCGCATACATTGCGCCTTCGACCTCGTTGAAGATGATCGCAAACGCGATTATTATGACGGCGTCGGTCAGCAGAACAAGCGTTCCGAAGTTTATATACGGAAACTTCAGGCGCACAAATTTTGCGATTATATCGGTTCCGCCCGTCGTTGCGCCGGCATAGTAGATTATGCCGAGTCCGAGTCCCTTTACTGCGCCGCCGACGATGCAGGCAAGCAGCATGTCGTTCGTCGGACAGTATTTTATAAGCGCAAAAACGTCAACAAGCACCGACGACAGCAGCATTCCGACAAGAGACGCAATGATGAATTTAGTTCCGAAATGCCGCCACGCGATGATAAACAGAGGGATGTTCAAAATGATGGTCATAACGCCGACGGGCAGAGCGGTCAGATAATTAATTATCATCGCTATACCGCTGACTCCGCCGACGATTATGGAGTTCGGATACAGGAAAAACTGAAATCCGGCCGCAAACAGCACGGAGCCGAGAATTATAAGTGCATACTGAGCAAAATACTCGCTTGTCTTTGTTGCTTTCATAATGTCCTCCTCAGTCGATAAGTGACATCTGAGTCTCTCCCCTGTCCTCATCCCTGAGCAATGCTCCGGCGGCAGGCAGGCTTCTGACTCTGTAACGCGAAACATTTTTGATAACGGTGTCCGTCAAGGGAGCAGCCGAGATCAGCTTATGATTTTTCTTCAGATTCATCACCGCAACGCCCTGCGTAGTGCGGCTCGTTTTAAGCTGCAGCAGCGTTGTGTTGAACACAAGCGCGCGTCCGTCGGACGAGAACACGGCAATGTCTATCTCCTCGCCTATCATATACACCGCCGCAAGCTGGCTTTTATCGCAATAGGCGTTTATGAGCTTTTTGCGGTTTGTTTTCGTCTCGTAGCTTGCAAGGTCAAGGCGCGCGACCTTGCCGTTTTCAAAGAACAGCAGCAGATTTTTGCGGTAATTGCCCGGACAAACGACCTCTATGACTCGCTCGCCTTCGTCCATACTGAGCTTTGTCGGCAGATATGTGCCAAGTGCCGACGCTTTCGTATCGTCAAAGTCGGACAGGCGTGTTTTATATACCTGTTGCTTATCGGTGAATATAAGCATCTCCGAGCGATTTGTAGCCTCAAAGCTCATACGCAGCGCATCGCCGTCTTTAAATTTCTGCTCGCTGTTCATGCGCAGCGATAACGGCGTAATTTTTTTAAGGTATCCCTCATTTGAAATGAAAACCGTCACGGGGTAATCCTCCACCGTTTCGCTCTCGACATATTCCTCGATCTCTGAAGCGTAAACGATACCGGTTTTTCGCGGCGAGGGGTATTTCTTTATTATTGCCTTTAGCTCGGAGATGATTATATTTTTGATCTTTCTGCGGCTTTTAAGCGTCTCTTCAAGCTCGGCTATCGCCTGCTCAAGCTCTTCTATCTCCGATGTGCGCTTGAGGATATATTCTCTGTTTATATTTCGCAGCTTGATCTCGGCAACATACTCGGCCTGTATCTTGTCAATGCCGAAGCCCATCATAAGGTTCGGTATGACCTCGCTTTCAAGCTCGGTATTGCGAATGATCTCAATGGCTTTATCAATGTCCAGAAGAATCATTTCAAGACCCTTGAGAAGGTGCAGCTTGTCCTTTTTCTTTGTAAGGTCAAAATACACGCGGCGGCGGACACACTCGATCCTCCACGCCGTCCACTCGCCCAGGATCTCTTTTACGCCCATGACTCTGGGGTTTCCGGCAACAAGGATATTGAAGTTGCACGGGAAGCTGTCCATAAGCGGCGTGAGCTTAAACAGCTTCTGCATGAGCTTTTCCGGATCGGTGCCGCGCTTGAGATCAATGGCGAGCTTGAGACCGCTGAGGTCTGTTTCGTCGCGCATGTCGTTTATCTCTTTGATCTTGCCGGCCTTTATAAGCTCGGCGACCTTATCGACGATAGCCTCGGAGGTCGTGGTATACGGTATCTCGTATATCTCGATTATATTCTCCTTCGGAAGGTGACGCCATCTGGAGCGCACCTTGAAGCTTCCGCGGCCGGTATTGTAGATAGTCTCCATCTCGGCGCGGTCGTACACTATCTCGCCGCCGGTCGAAAAATCGGGAGCCGGCATGGAGAGGAAAATATCGCACTCGGGATCCTGAAGATATTCTATCGTTGCGCGGCAGGTCTCTTCAAGGTTAAAGCCGCATATCTGGCTTGCCATGCCTACGGCTATGCCGGTGTTGCCCGACACGAGGACGTTCGGAAATGCCGTCGGCAAAAGCGCCGGCTCTTTCATGCTCCCGTCGTAGTTATCGTTAAACTCGACCGTGTCCTTATCAATATCGCCGAAGATATCGGTGCATATCGGAGCAAGCTTTGCCTCTGTGTATCGCGATGCAGCAAACGACATATCACGTGAATAGACCTTGCCGAAGTTGCCCTTGGAGTCAACAAAAGGCGTTAAAAGCGCATCATAGCCCTTGGAAAGGCGCACCATGGTTTCGTATATTGCCGCGTCGCCGTGGGGGTTGAGGCGCATTGTCTGGCCGACAATGTTGGCGCTCTTGGTTCTCGCACCGCTTAAAAGTCCCATCTTGTACATAGTATACAGCAGCTTTCTGTGCGAGGGCTTGAAGCCGTCTATCTCGGGAATTGCTCGGGATATGATGACGCTCATGGCATACGGCATGTAGTTTTGCTCAAGAGTTTCGGTTATCGGCTGCTCAAGCACCTCGGCGCGCAGGCCGACGACGCTGGGATTATTGAATTGTTTTCTTTCGGGTACCTGTTTTTTAGCCATAAATTATCCTTTCAGCGCTTCTTTCCCTTGCTTTTTGCGCCGGTTATGAGGTTTCGTCTGCATCGTGGACAGTTTACCGCCTTGAACAGGCCGAGGTATATTCGCTTGCCGCAGTTAGGGCACTTGCAGTAAAGCGAAATTACTATGAACGCCATGATGAAAAACAGAACAGATATCAGCGCCGATATTGCTCCGGCCTGGCTTCCGTTCGTAATTATTCCGGCAGTGCAGAAAACTATGCACATGGCAAGCAGAAGCTTAACAAGGTTGCGTGCTTTATCAAATTTCATATTGTCACCTCTCAGGAGATATCCGCCATATCAAGATACAGATATCCGTTTTCGGCAATGTGATTTTTTCTTCCGGCAAGATCGTCGCCCAGCAGCAGATCGAACATCTGTGACATGTGCTCGGCTTCCTCGGGCATGACCTTTATAAGGCGGCGCGTCTCTGGGTTCATGGTCGTCATCCACATCATGTCCGGATCGTTCTCGCCAAGACCCTTGCTGCGGTTTATCGTCGCTTTTGCTCCGCCGAGGCTGGAAACTATATCCGCCTTCTCCTTGTCGGAATAGGCAAAATAGGTTTTTCCTTTGCACTCGATCTCATACAGCGGCGACTCGGCTATGTACACATAGCCCTCGCGGATGAGCGTCGGCACAAGGCGATATATCATTGTAAGTATCAGCGTTCTGATCTGGAAGCCGTCAACATCGGCATCGGTGCAGATGATGACCTTGTTCCAGCGCAGATTGTTTATATCAAAGGCGTTTAAGTCCTTCTGTCCCTTTGCCTGGACCTCGACTCCGCAGCCGAGGACCTTGAGCAGATCCGTTATTACGTCGCTTTTAAATATGCGGACATAGTCGGCCTTAAGGCAGTTGAGGATCTTGCCGCGCACCGGCATGATGCCTTGAAAATCCGCATCGCGTGAAAGCTTACAGGCGCCCAAAGCCGAATCGCCCTCGACGATGTATATTTCGCGCTTTTCGGGATCGCGGCTGCGGCAGTCAACGAATTTCTGCACACGGTTTGCTATGTCGATGCTGCCGGAGAGCTTCTTCTTCATGCCCTGGCGCGTCTTCTCCGCTGCCTCGCGGCTGCGCTTATTGACGAGCACCTGCTCGGCAATCTTATCTGCCTCGGGCTTATTCTCAATGAAATAGACCTCGAGCTTTTCCTTGAAGAAATCCGTCATCGCTTCCTGAATGAAGCGGTTGGTTATCGCCTTTTTGGTCTGGTTTTCATACGAGGTCTGGGTCGAGAAGCAGTTTGTGACCAGCACAAGGCAGTCGGCAACATCCTGGAAGTTTATCTTGCTCTCGTTTTTCTGATATTTGCCGATCTTCTTTATGTAAGCGTCGATGGCATAAACAAAGGCGCTGCGAGCCGCCTTCTCGGGCGCTCCGCCGTATTCAAGCCACGATGAGTTGTGATAATATTCTATCGCCTTGACTTTATTTGAAAAGCAGAATGCCGCCGAGAGCTTGACCTTGTACTCGGGCTTGTCCGCCCTGTCTCTGCCGCGGCGCTCGGCGCTTATGAAATACGGCGAGGTAAGCGGCGATTCATGTGCTATCTCATGAACATAGTCGAGAATGCCGTTTTCGTAGACATACTCTGTCACATCGAATTTATTGCCGTTTTGATTGCGGAAGCGGAAGGTAACGCCGGCATTTACGACCGCCTGACGGTGGAGAATATCCTTAAAAAACTCCTCGGGTATATCAATATCGGTAAACACCTCGAGGTCTGGGCGCCATTTGATAGTGGTGCCGGTTTTTTTGCGGTCTGCCGGAGTTATCGTCAGCTCCTGACCCTTTTTGCCGATAACCTTGCCCTTTTTAAAATGCAGCTCGTATTTATTCCCGTCGCGCCAAACGGTAACGTCCATGTACTCGGACGAATACTGCGTTGCGCACGAGCCGAGGCCGTTCAGGCCGAGGGAGTATTCATAGTTTTCGCCCTCGTTGTTTGCGTATTTGCCGCCGGCGTACAGCTCGCAGAAAACAAGTTCCCAGTTGAAGCGCTTTTCGTTTGCGTTCCAGTCCAGCGGACAGCCGCGGCCGAAGTCCTCGACCTCGATGGATTTATCTGCATAGCGCGTGAGCGTTATCACCTTGCCGTAGCCCTCGCGTGCTTCATCTATGGAGTTTGACAGGATCTCAAACACTGCGTGCTGGCAGCCGTCAAGCCCGTCCGAGCCGAAAATTACTCCGGGGCGTTTTCTGACTCTGTCGGCACCCTTGAGCTGTGATATACTGTCGTTACCGTATTCTGCGGTGGTCTTACTCATTTAAAATCCCTCTCAAATACAACATCTTGCGTAAAATTGCACATATTTTCAGATTATATAGTATATAACATAGCTCAAAAAAAATCAAGAAAAAGCAAATCGGAGGCAAATGATTTAACATCTGCCTCCGCCGTCGGATGAAATGCCTTTCGGCTTTTCCGGCTCGACGAAATTCAATGCATTCTTATCGCCTGAGCAATAAGCTTTGGCATTTCATCCGACGTGTCTTTCAGACCTCTGTCCCGGATGTTTCGTCTGGTTGTATTATATGCCGCACAGAGCCAAATAATCGAGGTAATTTTTACCGTTTAAAAGGCTTTATAATTGAATATACTTATTACACGGAAAAAGATCACTCACAATAAGGAGACTTACAGCATGACAAAAAAGGAAGAAAAACGCCTCAAAGCCGAATACTCGCGCCGCCTCGCCGAGGTAGCGGATATACGCATGCAGCTCAGGCGCGCATACGCCGCATTTGACAATACGACAGATTGTGATATGATGGATGCATGCATTTATGAGATAAACGCGCTTAAATCACGATACAACAGCGCCGTTGTCAATGTAAAAAATCTTATGCTTTAGGAGGATATATGGACCCGTTACATACCATATTGACCGTTGTCATTGCCGTATTGCTTATATGGCTTGTTATAAAAATTTTCGCAACGCCTATTAAATGGGCGCTCAAGCTGCTGCTGAACGCGCTTTTGGGCTTTGTTATGCTGTTTATATTCAATTTTCTCGGCGGATTTATCGGACTGTCGCTCAGCGTGGGCTGGATAAGCGCCATAGTTGCCGGCATTCTCGGCATTCCGGGAATAATCCTGCTGCTGCTTATAGAAAACTTCTTTATGTGAGGGTCTCGCCGTGAAAAAACTACTTAAAAAAATATACCGCTTTTTCTATCCGCCGACGACAAAGACCTTCTGGAAATACAGACGGCGCATCCTCTATCCCAAGGGGCTGCAAAAGTATTTCAAATGGTGGTACTCCTTCAGGGCCACAAGGATACTTGAAAAGATGGACGCCAGCATTCCGATAACGGACAGGATCAGAACCTTCCAGACGCCGCACGGTCTTGCGGGCATATTCATATCAGCCGGCGCGCGCGTCGGCAACGGATGCACGATATTCCAGCAGGTCACGATCGGTTCAAACACCATGCGCGGCAGCAAAAAGTGCGGCGCTCCCGTTATCGGCGAGCGCGTGTATATAGGCGCAGGCGCAAAGATCATCGGCGGCATAACCATCGGAAACGATGTGCGCATCGGCGCTAACTGCATCGTAACAGAGGATATTCCGGCAAACAGCACGGTGGTTATGGACAAGCCTCGCATCATAACCTACGATGAGCCGCGAGACAACACCTTCGTCGAGTGGGATAAATACAAAGCATCGCTTAAATAAGCAAAACGGACTGCATTGCAGTCCGTTTTGCTTATTTCAGAAGCTTCAGCGCTTCGGATATTTCCTCAAGCTTCATGCTGTGCGAGGCCTTTACGAGCACCGTATCGCCCTTATTTATAAGCTGCGACAGCTGTGATATAAGCTGAGCATTGTTATCAAAATGAAGCGCGGCTATGCCATCGGCGGCGCGGCATGTGTTTTTGGACATTTCGCCGACGCATAAAAGAAGCTCCACGCCCTTTTGCGCCGCATATCTTCCGATATCGGCATGGCGCGCGGCACGCTCAGTGCCCATTTCGAGCATATCTCCGAGTATGCACACCTTGCGTCCGCCGCCTTCTGCCATCGAGTCGATGGCGCATTTGACGGAATCGGGATTTGCGTTGTAGCAATCGTCAATGATTGTGATATAACCAGTGTCGATCACGTTTGCGCGGCGTCCTACGGTCTTGTAAGCCGCTATTCCGCGTATGATCTCATCATCGGTCAGTCCGAATTTAATGCCGACCGCCGCACCCTCAAGAGCCGCATAGACCATGTGGCGACCATAGGCCGGTATGCTGACGTGCATGCGTCTTTGGCCGGATATGATATCGCAGGTCTGCTTGGCAGCACTTTCGGTTTTTATATTCTCTGCCCTGACGTCGGCATTTTCGCTGAGGCCGTACAGGACCTTGCTCTGTCGGCAGATGCAGGTACTGAGCAGATCGTCGTCGGCATTTAAAAACACCGTACCGTTATCGGACATAAAGTCGAGCATCTCGGTCTTTGCCTTGAAAACGCCGGACCTGTCGCCAAGTCTGTCAAGGTGGGCGTTTCCTATGAGCGTGTACACCGCGTCAGTCGGCCTTACCATCTGCGCAAGGCGGCTCATCTCGCCGAAATCAGAGATGCCCATCTCGATCACCGCCGCCTCGTGCTCGGGTTCGATGCGGAATATCGTAAGCGGTACGCCAAGCTCGTTGTTGAAATTTTTATCCGTTTTAAGCACGTTAAATCGCTGCGACAAAACCGATGAGATCATTTCCTTTGCCGTAGTCTTTCCGACAGAGCCGGTTATTCCGACAACAGGTATGCCGAGTGTCTTTCTGTATCCCTCGGCGAGCCGTGCCATGGCCTTTGCGGTGCTGTCAACAACGATCAGGCAGCCCTGTGCATCGGGTATATCGCGCTCGACGATGCAGCATGCCGCGCCAAGCTCAAACGCTTTTGCGACATAATCGTGTCCGTCCACGCGCTCTCCGGGGATCGCGGCAAACGCAAAGTCCGGCTCGACAAGTCTGCTGTCGATCACAAGGCCGCGCAGTTCACGCTCAATGTCGCCCTTTCCGGACAGCTTGCCGCCAACAATGGCGGCCGCCTGCTTAACACTTATGCCCCTCATTAGTATTTCTCCATGGAAAGCTTGATTATCTTCTCGCAGACCTCGCCGAAGTCAAGGCCCTCTTCCCTGCCCATCTGAGGGATAAGGCTCGTCGGAGTCATGCCGGGCAGCGTGTTTGCCTCAAGGCAGTATATCTCGCCGCTTGCGTTATCCATAAGGAAGTCCGCGCGGCAATATACATCGACCATAAGCGCGGCGCTCACGCGCTCTGCAAGGCGCTGGACTCTGTCGGTGTCCTTTTCGCTTATAGGTGCCGGGCAAATCTCCTCGGTAAGGCCGGCTTGGTATTTGTTTTTATAGTCATACCAGCCGGTTTTGGGAATTATCTCGATAACAGGCATTGCCTTGCCGCCCATAACGCCGACAGTCAGCTCCCTGCCCTTTATAAAACGCTCAACAAGAACGTGATCTTCGAATTTAAACGCAAGCTCAAGCGCGGCTGCATACTCTTCTTCGTTTGCGACCATTGACGTTCCGACGCTCGAGCCGCCGCTGCATGGCTTTACAACGCACGGAAAGCCGACGTTTTTAAGCTCGCCGCCCTTTTCAAGAACTATGCCCTCGGGAACGGGGATGCCGCTGTCGCGCAGCATGATCTTGGTTATCTCCTTGTTCATGGCTATTGCGCTGCCGAGGTAGCCGCTGCCGGTGTATTTAATGCCGTGCATGTCAAAGGTGGCCTGAACCTTGCCGTTTTCACCGTCCTCGCCGTGCAGCGCAAGAAAGCTTATGTCGGCCGCTTTGCATATCTCAATGACATTTTTTCCGATCCTGCTTCCGTCACCCTCGGCAAGGATCCTTGCTATATCCGGAGTTTCCTCCTTGACGGAATACTTAACGTCCTCCTGCTCGCGCTCAAACAGTTCGGCAGGATCGTCATAGCTTCCGCTGTAGCCGTAATACAGATCGACAAGCACGACCTTATGTCCGCGCTCGCGCAGTGCGCGCGCAACGCATGTGCCGCTTGTTATGGAAACATCGCGTTCGTTTGACAGTCCGCCGCAGACAACAGCAATTTTCATCTTTCTTACCTCCAGCATCATTTACCCGCTGATTATATCACATGCGTTCGGCCTGTTCAAATATATATTGAAAAAACATGCCTATGTGTGATATAATTCATTTTTGTAATCTAAAGTAAGGTCGTTGTGTTTATGAATTATGTAGTGGTCGATTTAGAGTGGAATCAGGCGATGAGCTCAAAATCCTCCGTATTCAACAAGCTCCCGATAAAGCTCAGGGGCGAAATTATTGAGATCGGCGCAGTTAAGCTCACGCAGGACATGCAGCCTGCCGAGGAGTTTACTATCGACGTTAAACCCGTTTACTTTAAGCGCATGCACTATAAGGTGAAAAAGCTCACCGGATTTGATAAGGAGCGTCTTGCCCTCGGGCACAGCTTCCCCGACGCTTTCGAGCAGTTTAAGCAGTGGTGCGGCGAGGATGTGACTTTTCTCACATGGGGCTGCGATGACCGCGGCATCATGGAGCAGAACATTATTATCCATGATCTCGACTGGGACTGGATAAACTCTTGGATCAATCTTCAGCTTATCTATAACATGCAGACCGACGGAGACAAAAACCAGAAGTCTCTGGCGACGGCTATGGAGCATTTTGGCATCGAACAGACCCGCGTTGCACACGACGCGCTCGGAGATGCGTACAACACCGCGCTCGTTTGCTCAAAGCTTGATATGGAGCTTGGTCTTGCCCAGTATGCCGAGGCTTCGCGTATGCTCAGCACACGCGCAAGACGTGATAAGCCGGATGACAACGCACCCGATGCGATCGAGCACATTGTTTTCCCCGGCTACGTTTCGAAGGCCGATGCTTTTGCCGACGAAGAACTCACCGGCGTCCAGTGTCCGAAATGTCAAGGCGAGCTGACAGCTCAGCGCTGGATCAATCAGGGCGATCAGCGATACATGAATGTTCTTACCTGTCCGGAATGCGGCAGCTACCTTGTCCGCCTCAAGTTCCGCAAGCACGAGGACAACACATGGTCTGCAAACAGGCTCGTTTACGAAGCCGACGACAGCATGGTCGATTTTTATCGCAGCAAGGCTGCGCTCTCGCGCCGCCGCGGCCGCGGACATTCAAAAAAGAAAAACCGTCCTGCTTCAAAGCAATAAATTTCAAATCCCGGACTTGGTCCGGGATTTTTCTTACTTTCTGATAACTATATCGTCTTTAGCTTTGTATATGCCGTCCTCAGGAACAACGCCGCGCACGCAGGATGTGGGGTACACGCTTGCTCTGCGGCCGAGCACAGTTCCGGGATTGAGTACACTGTTGCAGCCGATCTCAACGCAGTCACCGAGGATAGCGCCGACTTTTTTGCGTCCGGTCTCTATAAGCTCGTCACCGTTTTTTATAACGACAAGCGTCTTGTCGCTTTTAACGTTCGAGGTTATCGAGCCTGCGCCCATATGCGCCTTGTAGCCGAGTATCGAATCGCCGACATAGTTATAGTGCGGCGTCTGCACATTATCGAAAAGGACAACGTTTTTAAGCTCGGTGGAGTTACCGACAACAGCGTTTTTGCCGACTATGGCACTGCCTCGGATAAAAGCACAGTGGCGAACCTGCGCACCATGGTCGATGATGCACGGCGAGCCGATATACGCCGACGGAAAAACCTCGGCGTCGCGCGCTATCCAGACGTTTTCGCCGCGCTTTTCGTACTTCTCCTCGGGCAGAGTACTGCCGAGCGCGATAATGAAATCGCTTATATCCGCTAGCACCTCCCACGGGTAGGTCTTGCCCTCGAAAAGCGGAGCGGCTATGGTTTTGCTCAGATCGAGCAGGTCATTTATCGTATACATATCATTTCACCTTGATAAGTCTGTCGCTGCGGCGCATGGCGTCGATTATATAGTCAACGCACTCCTCGCACTGCTCATGCGTTTTTGCCTCGGCCATAACGCGCAGAACAGGCTCGGTCCCACTCTTGCGCAGAAGGATGCGTCCGTCGTCACCGAGCTTTGCTTCCATATCGGCAACAGCCTTTTTGACCTCGGCGCATTCAAGAGTTTCGTCCTTATCGGTAACGACAACGTTTTTAAGAAGCTGCGGATACATGACAACCGGCGCTGCGAGCACGGACAGCGGCTGCTTGCTCTCGCACATGGCCTCCATGATCTTTATGGCGGTCAGAATACCGTCGCCGGAGTTTGCAAGGCGGCCGAAGATTATATGTCCCGACTGCTCGCCGCCGAGGATATATCCGTTTGCACGCATATTCTCCGCAACGTATTTATCGCCGACCGCGGTTTTTTCATATCCGATACCGAGTGCGTCAAGTGCTTTGTAAAGCCCCATATTGCTCATAACGGTCGTGACGATCTTCTTCTCGCCGAGTATTCCGCTGTCGCGCATATATTTGCCGCAGACATAAAGAATATGGTCGCCGGTTATGATGTTGCCCTTTTCGTCCACTGCAAGACAGCGGTCGGCGTCACCGTCAAACGCGAAGCCGACATCGAGCTTATTATCGAGCACGAATTTCTGCATCTGCTCAATATGCGTTGAGCCGCAGTTGACGTTAATATTAATACCGTCGGGATTATTGGAGATAACATAGGTATCGGCACCAAGAGCGTCAAACACGCTTTTTGCCATCATCCAAGTCGAACCGTTTGCACAGTCGAGGCCGACCTTCTTGCCCTTGTACGAGCGAGTTGCAAGCGAGATGAGAAATCCTATGTAGCGATTGCGGCCTGCCGAGTAGTCAACGGTGCGGCCGATTTTCTCGCCGGTTGCATACGGAAGGCAGTCCTTCTCGCCGGCTGAGGCGCGGTCAATGTAAGCCTCAATCTCATTGAGCAGCTCGTCGCCCATCTTTTCGCCCTTGCCGTTAATGAGTTTGATGCCGTTATCGTAATAGGGATTGTGGCTTGCCGAGATCATAATGCCGCAGTCAAAATCATCGGCGCGTGCAACGTAGGAAACGCTTGGCGTTGTTGTGACATGCAGAAGATATGCATCGGCGCCCGAGGCCGTGAGTCCTGCGCACAGGGCAGATTCGAGCATATAGCTCGAGCGGCGCGTATCCTTGCCGATGACGACCCTTGCCTTTTTATCCTTTCCGTAATACCAGCCGAGGTAACGGCCTATCTCAAACGCATGCATGACGGTCAGATCGACGTTTGCCTCTCCTCTGAATCCGTCTGTGCCAAAGTACTTACCCATATTCTGCTCCTTAGCTTATTTGATTTTTTCGGCTGCTGCATCATCCAGCAAAAGCGTCATATTCATATGCATCTGAAGCATTGCCGCAGGGACATATGTTGAGGTTTTGCCATAAACCAACTGGTGGATTATCTCGGCCTTCTCGCTGCCGAACGCGACAAGGATGACGTTTTTAGACTCGCAGATCGTTTTCAGTCCCATCGTCACGGCATTATCGGGAACATTCTCAAGGCCGCCGAAAAGCTCTGCATTCATCTGCTTTGTTTTATCCGTTAACAGCACGGTGTGCGTATATGAATCATAAGGCGTTGCAGGCTCGTTAAAACCGATGTGGCCGTTTGTGCCTATGCCGAGAACGGAAAGTTCAAGACCGCCGCACTTTTCTATCTCGGCGTCAAATTTATCCGCGTTCTCCGCGCTCGGCGTAAACACCTGCGTTATGCCGGCCTTGGAATAAAGCTCCTCGTTAAGACGATAAGCGCAGGAGCGAGCGTCGCCTTCCTCGAGGCCTTCGTACTCGCACACGGTAAATGCCTTGCATCCGGCAAGCTCTTTAACGTTCATTGCCGTCAACGCATCATAAACCTTCTTTGTCGTTCTGCCGGCGGCAAAAGCCATGGCACAGCCGGGTTTTGCCTTTGCATGCTCGGCGATCATGGACGCTGCCATGCTGCTGATCTTATCCTGAGAGTCAATAATGATCTTCATACTTAGCATCCTTTCCTGATAATTTACTCTCCGTTGGTGAAAATATCAATGGAGGCGATAGATTTGGCTATTATATTTATCCGCACCGTTATACTGTATTTTGCGATACTCATTTCAATGCGGGTCATGGGCAAGCGTCAGCTCGGAGAGCTTGAGATCTCCGAATTCATTGTTGCGGCGCTGATCGCGGATCTTGCGGCAACACCGCTGCAGGATATCGGCATACCGCTTTTAAACGGGCTTTTGCCGATCCTTATAATGTTCTGCCTTGAGATAATAATCGCAGGGCTTAATATGAAAAGCATAAAGCTGCGCAAGCTGACCTACGGTAAGCCCGAGATAATTATCCGAAATGGCCGCATCGACCGCGACAGCATGCTGCGAAACCGTTTCACGGTAGACGAACTCATGCAGGAGCTGCGCGCACAGGGTCAAAATGACGCAAGCAAGATAGCTTACGGCGTTCTTGAAACAAACGGTCAGCTCAGTCTGATCCTCACAGGGCCGGAGCAGCCGGCCACAGCCTCAATGCTGGGCGCAGCGCCGGCGGAAACAGGCTATGCGCACATAATCATAAACGACGGCAGGATACTGGACAAAAATCTCGCGCTGCTCGGCAGGGACAGACGGTGGCTCGAAAACGAGCTTAAACGCCGAAAGCTCAAAAGCGCCGACGAGGTTTACATCCTCACCTTGTCCGAAACGGGAAACGTTTTCTGCCAACGCAAGGAGGACTGACATGAAAAAAGAGCTTATTGCCGCCGTTTTGCTCGCGGTTATATTCGCAGGCGTTATGCTGAACATCCGTGCAAGCGAAAAGATCGTTTCATCGCTCATGAGCGAGGTTGACGCAGCCTACGCTCAGCTTAAAAGCGGAGACAGCGAAAGCGCTGCCGAAACGCTCGACAAGGCCATCGAGCACTGGCTGACGCTTGACGGATATACGCACATTTTCATCCGGCACAGCGAGATAAATTCAACGACCGAGGCGTTTTTCCAGTTTAGATCCGACATCGGTTCTGGAGATGCCGATGCCGCCGAGGGCTCATACGGGCTTTTATCCGAGACCCTGCGCTCCATTATGACAATGGAGCAGATAAGCCTCGGCAGCATATTTTAGCGTAAATTATTTATCGCTCAAAAGCTTTGTAAGCTCTTCCATGAAGGTGTTTATGTCCTTGAAGCTGCGGTAAACGGAAGCAAAGCGGACGTAAGCGACCTCGTCAATGAGCTTTATGCGCTTCATGACCATTTCGCCGATATCGACGGTGCTGACCTCGCGCTCAAGCGCGCTCTGAAGCTCCTGCTCGATCTCGTCGGCTATGCTCTCAAGCTGTGAAAGGCTTACCGGACGCTTTTCGCAGGCGCGAACCATGCCGTTTATGAGCTTCACGCGGTCAAACTGCTGGCGCGAACCGTCGCGCTTTACAACGACAAGGGGCAGATGCTCGATAGTCTCGTAAGTAGTAAAACGCTTCTGGCAGGCCAGGCATTCTCTGCGGCGGCGTATGGTGGTTCCCTCTTCGGCCGGACGCGAGTCGATGACCTTGCTCTCGAGAAATCCGCAAAACGGGCATTTCATATGTTTATCCTCCAAAAATCATATATACTCTGAATAATTATTATATCACACAGGAATGTATATTGCCAATGTTTTTAAAAGCTGCGTGCAAGGAACTCATCTTTGCTCATAAGCGCGTTGAGAACCGGCAGAAACGCCTGAGCGGTCATTCTTTGAGGAAGGTTCATGGACGCAAGAAGCTCGGCACGCTTTGCGGCGCTGTCCGGCTTTCCGGCAAGGCCGGCAGCGTACATATCGGCCATTGTGATCCCACCCGTCATCCTGCCGCTCTCACCGTCGATCGTTGCGCAGCACCGGCGCAGTGCCTGCATGATAACATCCTCGCTCATGCCCTCGACTCCGAGCTTGCCTTCTTTTGACGCTTTGCTCTTTCGTTTTTCCTTGCCGAAAATTTCGGGCATGTAGGCATGCTTTACAAGGCTCGGATCAACGCAGCTTTTAACAAAATTGCGTATGACAAGCCCTGCTCCGTCGGGATCGGTCATGACGATCAGGCCGCGCTTTTCGGCAAGAGTTCGCAGAAGCTGCTGCTTTTCCTTGTTGTTGAACACGCCAAAGCCGCTCGTTTCGATTATCACGGCATCGACGACCTGCGAGAGCGTGTTTTTATCATATCTGCCCTCTACGACGATGACCTCGGACACCTTATGCATGCTCTTCACCTGCCGCAATACGCATGACGCACTCTTTAAGAAGCTCTGTCGGCTCGGTTCTGCTGCTTTTCATGGCATAGTCCGTTTCGGCGCACAGCTCCACCGCCCGTATTATCTGCGCTGTCGAGAATCTTCTTGATGCGGCCAAGAGCCTGTTTGCCATAAAATCATAGCGCAGGGACAGCGCTTTCATAACATAGTCCTTGTCGAGACCGTTATCAATGGCAACTCTGGCGGCATACATCTTGCGCATCTGGCCGCCGACGATGGCAAGTATCATTGTCGGCTCGTTATTCTTATCCGCAAGCAGCTCGCCGAGAAGCCGCATTGCCGCGTTATTCTCGCCCTTAGCCAGAGCCTCGGTCATGTCAAACACGACCGCCTCGGGAATGTGATGTGCGACAGCATCAACATCCGCTTCGGTCACTCTGTCGCCTTTTGTGTACGATGCTATCTTGTTTATCTCCGGAATAAGGCCGTTCATAAGCTCGCCGCTTACATTGATCAGCCGTTGCACGGCGTTTAGCTCAATGCCCTTTCCCTCGGCTGCAAATCGGCGGATGATCCACTTTATGAGTATATCTCCGCCCTGCGCCGTTGCGCATATCTCCTTTCCGTATTTTTGTATCGCCTTGTATATTTTAAGACGCTTATCCGGCTCAAAGCCGATCGGAGCCATGAAAACAACAGTGCAATAATCGGGTATATCGGAAAGCACGGCGCTTATTTCGTCGGATTCCCTGAGCTTGTTTATATCAACGCCGCGCACTTCAACAAGGCTGCGCTCGGACAGAAACGGTACGCTGTCTATAGCTTCCTTCAGCGACAGAAGCGAAAAATCGCGCTCATCGAGCCGCCGGTAGCTGAAATCGTCGGCCTCGCTTGTTATGCAGAGCTTTTTTATCTCCTCAAAAAATCTGTCGGCAAGGTAATCCTCCGGCCCCCAGATAAGATAAAGCCCGGCCGGCCCTTCGGCCTTCAAGGCATTCACGCTTGCGTTATAATTAAATTTTTCGTCTTTTTTTGATTTCTTAGCCATCTAATCACCTGACGCAACGTGCAAAACTATTCTGCCAAGCTCATCTGTGCGCAGAACATTCACGCCATATTCGTTTAGTTTATCAAGCGTCTCCTTTGTCGGATGCCCATATCTGTTATATCCGGTAGATATGACCGCCGTTTCCGGCCTGAGCTCCGATAACAGCTCATCGCTCGTTGAGTATTTAGAGCCGTGATGCGGAACTATAAGAAGCTCTGTACCGGACAGGTCATGCGAAGAGACAAGCTCGCGCTCAACGACCTTTTCGACGTCACCGGTGACGAGCATATCATAATCGCCTATGCTGACAGTTGACATAATTCCGCTCTCGTCCCTGCTGCCGCGCTCGGAGCTTTCGTAAACCGAGAGGCGTATCGCACCGGCGGTAAACTCGGTATCCCGAGTTATGTAAACTATTTTAGTTCCGTTATCCTCACATGCCGCTATGATATCGTCCAAAACGTCATCGCCGTTTGTGTCCTCTGCGTTATCCGGCAGTATCACGGTGTTGACGTTCATGAGGTTAAGCAGCCGAACAACTCCGGTCGTGTGATCCGAGTGCAGGTGCGTGAGCATGAGGTAGTCGATATCATATCTTCCTCCTGCGCGCAGATATGACGAGAGCATGCTGCCTGCGTTCTGCGTAACACCGTAGCTTCCGCAGTCGATGACAACGACGCTCTCCCCTTCCGTTACGGCAATGCATTGTCCGTTTCCGACATTCATTACGCTAATTGTTCCCGTGTCCGAGCGCATATCGCGCCCTGTCAGGGCAAACACGCCGCAGAGCATCGCAAGGCACAGAGCCGACGGAACGAGTGCGCTGATCTTCTTTTTACGCCGCAGAACAAAATATGCAATAAACAACGCATATGCGGTCAAAAGCCACGCAGGCGCGTACTTATTTTCCATGTAAAGCGCGGTTACCGGCAGCTTCGCTGCATATTCTACCACAAATGCTATGTATCGCACAAGGCAGGATAATACAGCTGCAAGCCACGAAGCCGGGGCCGGCAGCACAAGGCCGACGGCGCACACGGCAAAGCCTCCGACGAACAGAAAGGATATCGCCCAAAGGCAAAGGATATTCATCACCGGGGCAAGCAGAGTTATATAGCCAAAATGCACGGCAAGCAGCGGAAATGTGAACACGGTCACGGCAAGCGAGCTTGACAGCGTTGCGATTATGTAGTTCCACACCGCTCGGAAAATTCGCGGCGGACTGAGCTTTTTGCTGAAATACGCGTATATCGGCTGCGAAAGCAGAAACATTCCGGCAACAGCGCCGAACGACAGCTGTAGAGCAACGCTTCCTGCCGAAAACGGATTTGTGACAAGAATTAGCGCAAGAGCAAACGATAAGGTAGTCGCTCTGTCGTTTATTCGCCCGAGCACGGGTGCGAGCATCAGCAGGCTTATCATTATTCCGGCTCTTATAGCCGACAGCGGCGAGCCGACCATGACAACAAACAGCCACACAAGGCAGATGCATATAAGCGACGATCTGCGGTTTTTGCCGAGCAAGCTTTGCAGTACGCCGACAAGGAACGCAACATGCATGCCGGATACGGCGACCACATGCGCAAGGCCGGCAACATTCATTGAAGCATAGAGCTTATCGTTTCCGTAGTAATCGTCCTTGTAGCCTGCAAGCAGCGCTTTCATAAAAGGAGCCGTGTCTTCGGGAAAAAGCTGTCCAATTTCATTATGCAGCACATTTCCGACAAGCTTTGGGAAATATATGAACGAGCCTGACCATCGGCCGGTTTTTTCGATTTTTTCGGATGTGTAGCCGCTGAGGTACACGCCCTTTGATATGTTTGAATCGGTCTCTTCGCCAAATCTTTCGGTCACGCTGCGCAGCTTGAGCTTGACTTTTATCTCATCGCCCGGTCGGAAGTCCGCTTCCTCGTTTGAATAGTCGATTATAAGCGCGCTGACGTTGGGCAGATTATCATCTGTTATCTTCACGCTCAAAAGCGCGCATCGGTCGCGGATATCGGGAAAGTCGGTTATTCTGGCAGTCGTCTCTATTTCCTTTCCGGCAAACACCTCGCATTTGGCAACCGTAAGGTCATAATGAAGCCAATACTGCCCGAAGCCGAGCGTCATAGCCAAGGCTGCGATAATTATCCTTGTGCGCATTCTGCCGCGAAACAAAAAGGCGCTCAAAGCAAGCATAACAGGCAGCGAGAGCACGGCAATAATGCTCTCACCAAAGAGCAGATAGTGCGACAAAAACACCGCCGTGCAATATCCAATTGAAGCCGTGCAGAGAATGCGGACTGACTTCATACCATCAAACCTCTGTATGCGCAAAAAAGCAGCAAGACGCTGCTTTTTTGACGTATTAATCTGAAATTATGCCATTCCCTCGGGAAGCTTCTTTCCGCCAAGCAGGTGGAAGTGGAGATGCTTAACGGTCTGGCCGCCGTCCTCGCCGCAGTTATTTACGACGCGGTAGCCGTTCGTAAGGCCCTCGCTTTTTGCGATTTTCGCAATGGCCTCAAAGCATTTTCCGACAAGCGCGGAGTTTTCGGCATCTATCTTATCTGCGCAGCAGATATGCTGCTTGGGCAGGACAAGAACATGCACCGGCGCCTGGGGATTTATATCGCGGAACGCGAAAACATTCTCATCCTCGTAAACCTTGGTTGACGGGATCTCTCCGGCTATGATTTTGCAAAACAGACAATCGTTCATTAATATTACCTCCGATTAAAGTCCGAGTTTTTCGGCCACAAGATCATCGACTATCGCAAGCGCGTTATCCATCTTCAGCACATCGGTGCCGCCGCCCATAGCGGAGTCGGGCTTGCCGCCGCCCTTGCCGCCGGCAACAGCGCAGACGGCCTTGATGATATCGCCGGCCTTGATGCCTGCCGCCACGGCTTCCTTGCCGCAGCTTGCGGTGAAGGTGACTTTGGACTCTGTAGCTGTTGCGAGAACGGCAACTATCTTTGGATCCTTATCGCGCAGGAAATCGCCGATCTTTCTGAGATCATTTGCGTCAAGATCGGTGCGCGTTGCTGTCAGAACATTAAAATCGCCTATCTTCTTTGCGGCAAACAGGAACCTTTCAACGTCGGAAGCAAGGATCTTATCCTTCATCTTCTCAACCTTCTGGCGCAGATTCTTGACCTCGGTGACGAAGCCCTCGGCCTTGCTCAGAAGCTCGCCCGGCTTTGCCTTAAGGCTCTCGGCCGCGCGTGCAACGGTCATGTAAGAATGCTTTGCCATCTCGAGATACTTTCTGCCCGTTACCGCCTCGATGCGGCGCACGCCGCTTGCAACGGAATACTCGCTTGTTATATGGAACATGCCGACCTTGGCAGTATTATCAAGATGCGTGCCGCCGCACAGCTCGGTGCTGAAATCGCCCATTTTGACAACGCGGACAACATCGCCGTATTTTTCGCCGAACAGTGCGGTAGCGCCGCTGTTCTTTGCGTCCTCAAGGCTCATTTCGCTCACGGTGATATCGGCGCCGTCGAGCACCGCGTTATTAACGGCATCCTCGACTGCGGCGACCTCCTTCGGGGTCATGGCCTCAAAATGCGTGAAGTCAAATCTCAGGTAATCTGCATCGACAAGCGAGCCTGCCTGATGGACGTGATCACCCAGAATAGAGCGCAGAGCGGCATGCAGCAGATGCGTTGCCGAGTGAGCGCGCGATATTGCCTTGCGGCGCTCGGGATCGACGGAAGCAATGACCTCCTCGCCGACCGATATGGAGCCGGACTCGCAGACGCCATAGTGCAGATACTTGTTTCCTTTGTCCTTCTTGACATTGTTAACGACAAAGCGCGTGAGCTGGCCGTGCTCAACATCCTCGAGGCTGAAGCCGATCTCGCCCTTATCGGCAAGCTGGCCGCCCATTTCGGCGTAGAACGGGGTTTTATCCATGACGATGATACCCTCGCAGCCCTCGCTTATCTCGCCTGCAAGCTCATCGCCGTTTACGATAGCAAGAACAGTCGCGGTATCGGTGAGCTTATCATAGCCCGTAAACTGCGTCGGAGTTGCGTCAAGGCCAAAGTCAATGCCCTCCCAGCCGAGGTCGCCGAGAGCTTTTCTCGCCTCGCGGGCGCGGACGCGCTGCTCCTCCATGAGAGCTTTGAACTCGTCCATATTAAGCGTCATGCCCTCGTCAACGAGCATTTCTGCGGTCATATCCACGGGGAAGCCGTAGGTATCATAAAGCTTGAATGCGTCGGCGCCGGAGAACACGGTCTCGCCCTTTGCCTTGTGCTCCTCGAGCAGACTGTTATATATCTGCAAGCCGGAGTCGATGGTCTTTGCGAAGCTGTCCTCCTCGCTTTTTACGACGCGGGTTATATACTGCTGCTTTTCGCGCAGCTCGGGATACTGGCATTCGTTTTCGTGAATAACGGTGTCAATGATCTTATAAAGGAACGGCTCGTTAACGCCAAGGAGCTTACCGTGACGCGCAGCTCTTCTGAGAAGTCTGCGCAGGACATAGCCACGCCCCTCGTTTGACGGAAGAATGCCGTCGCATATCATAAATGTTGCACTGCGTATATGGTCGGTAATAACGCGCAGGGATACGTCGCGCTTGTTGCTCTCGCCATAGTGTGCGCCGGTTATCTCGGACACCTTGTGAGTGATGTTCATGACCGTATCGACGTCAAACAGCGAGTTTACGCCCTGGCAGACGACCGCGAGACGCTCAAGGCCCATGCCGGTGTCGATATTCTTCTGCGAAAGCTCGGTGTAATTGCCGTGGCCGTCGTTATCAAACTGCGAGAAAACGTTGTTCCAGACTTCGATATATCTGTCGCAGTCGCAGCCGACAGTGCAGTCGGGCTTACCGCAGCCGTATTCCGCGCCGCGGTCATAGTATATCTCCGAGCAGGGGCCGCAGGGGCCTGCTCCGTGCTCCCAGAAGTTGTCCTCCTTGCCGAAGCGGAATATTTTCTCTGCCGGTATGCCTATCTCGTCATGCCAGATGTTCCATGCCTCGTCATCGTCAACGTAGACCGAGGGATAGAGTCTGTTCGGATCAAGTCCGACCCACTGCTCGCTCGTGAGGAACTCCCAGCTCCATGCTATTGCCTCGTGCTTAAAATAATCGCCGAAGGAGAAGTTGCCGAGCATTTCAAAATAGGTGCCGTGGCGCGCGGTATGGCCGACATTTTCGACATCGCCGGTGCGTATGCACTTCTGGCAGGTGCAGACACGCTTGCGCGGCGGTATCTGCTCGCCCTTGAACCACGGCTTCATCGGGGTCATGCCGGCGTTTATGAGCAGTATGGATTTATCGTTCTGCGGAACCAGCGAGAAGCTGGGCAGGCGCAGATGACCCTTGCTCTCAAAAAAGCTCAGGAACATTTCTCTCAGTTCGTTTACTCCGTATGCTTTCATATATCTTCTCCTTTTCTTATCTTTGTTTTATGCGTCTTAACACAGACAGTCGGCTGCACGGAAACGGCAGCTTCATTTTTATCATCATCATCGCATGCGGCGTTGCCTCTATCGTATCTCCGTCACCGTTTTCCATATACTCGACCGTAAACGGCACAGGCTCATGATCGTTTGTCATAAGCTCGACCGTATCGCCGAGGCAGAAACGGTTTCGCTGCGTCAGCACGGCATTGCCGTCTGCATCGCAATCCTCAACAACTGCACACACCTCGGCATCGGAGTAATAGCTTGTCTCCGAATAGTGCTGGCCGGGGTCGCCGTAGTAAAATCCGGTGCAGTACGGTCGGTGGCTGAGCTTATCGACCTCGTCACGCCATATCTGCGGCAGCGGCTTTTCGGCTTTTGCACAGTCTATCGCGTGGCGATACGCATTTGTAACGGCAGCGGCATAATAGGCCGATTTCATTCTGCCCTCTATTTTGAAGCTCGTAACTCCGGCGTCTATAAGCTCGGGTATATGATCGATCATGCACATATCGCGCGAGTTCATGATGTACGTGCCTTTATCCTCGGTAATGTCAAAATACTCACCCGGGCGCTTTTCCTCAACAAGATGATACTTCCAGCGGCAGGGCTGCGCGCATGCTCCGCGGTTTGCGTCGCGGCCGGTCAAATAATTTGACAGCAGGCAGCGCCCCGAAAACGACACGCACATAGCTCCGTGGACAAATGCTTCAATTTCAAGCTCTTTCGGCGTATTTGCCCGAATTTCGTATATATCTCGCATCGGTGTTTCGCGCGCAAGAACAACGCGGCTTGCGCCCATGTCGTACAGCACGTTCGCAGTTGCGCTATTTATAACTCCAAGCTGGGTACTTACATGGCGCTGAACGTTTGGCGCGTATCTCTCGGCTGTCTTCATAACGCCGAGATCGGCAATTATAAAGGCGTCCACTCCGGCACTCTGCGCCTGGCGAAGAAAATCCGGCAGAACTTTAAGCTCGTCCTCACGCGGCAAGGTATTGCAGGTAAGGTGGACCGCCGCACCCTTTTCGTGCGCTTTTGCGCAGGCGACGGCAAGCTCTTCCATGGAAAAATTGCCTGCCGAGGCTCTCATTCCAAAGCGTTTACCGGCAAGGTAAACGGCATCCGCGCCGTAGTGGAGCGCCATTTCAAGGCGCTCCATATCTCCGGCCGGAGCAAGAAGTTCTGTTTTTCTGTCAATCATAATTCTGCGTTGCGACAAAGGCATTGAATGCATCGGCACTCGTGAAGAATTCATGCTGACCGGTGGCCGTGTTTAGTGCATAGTACATATAATTTGTGCTGCTCGGCTGCAATGCCGCCCTTATCGACGTAATGCCGGGGTTGCATATCGGAGACGGAGGCAGTCCCTTGCTGATACGGGTGTTATAGGGACTGTCCTTGGCCAGCATTTCCGCCGTCGGCGCGCCCTCGTGGTCGGGGTACTCATAAAGCGTCGTCGAGTCTATCTGAAGCGGCCAATCCTTATTAAGGCGGTTGTAGATGACCGACGCGATAGTGTACTGCTCGGTGTCGTTTGCCGCTTCCTTTTCGATCATGGACGCAATGGTCACGATCTGGCGCATTGTATAGCCGCTTTCCTCCTGCCACTCGAGCATCTCGGCCGTCATTCTGTAATGGAAGACCTCAAGCAGCTTGTTGATAGCCGTTGCTGCCGGCATGCCTTCATAAAATTCGTAGGTATCCGGGAACAGGAAGCCTTCAAGCCTGCTCGCATCGCCCTTTTCGGTCCCCTCAAGGAATGAGTAGTTAAACGTTGCGTTTGCGGCAGCGTCCATAAGCTCGTCATAGTCGCACACGCCCTCTGCATCGAGCTTTTTAAATATCTGGTGCATTGTGTAGCCTTCGGGGAAGGTTATCTTCTTTGTTACCATGGCGCCCGAACCGGAGGTCATTTTCTTTACAAGCGCCTTATAGTCATATATCGCCTTAAGCTCGTACGTGCCGGGGTCTATCTTCTCGTCGGCGTTATACACCGCGCCGAAGATCTTGAACAGCCACTTGTATTTAATAATGCCGTTATCCTTAAGCTGATCGGCAACATAGCTCATGTCGGCATAGTGGATCTTCTTTGTTTTTGTGTTGCCGTCATCGTCCTTGACCTCAACCTCTTTGTAAGTGAAGCTGTCCTTATCAAGGGTTATCTGTGCAACGGTGTCCGAAGACTTAAATCCCAGAACATCGGTCGCCGCCGCCCATGCAAGGCATGCCAAAATAATACTGACGCTTATTACAAAAAGGAAGTATACAGCGCCGCCTGCAAGGCCGCTTTTATTCTCCTTGCGTACGTCAGATGCGCTCTGCTTCGGCGCGGAAGCCGCCGGGGATTTTCTCTGAGTCGTGGCGGAAGCCGCTTTTTGGGGCTTCTTTTCAGGCTCTTTTTTCCCGAAGAGCTCTTCAAAATCTGTTTTCTTATCAGCCATAGATATCTCCTTTGCCGATTGTAACCTGATTTGCCGTTACGGCATAATATACAGCAGACGCAGCGATCGCTGCTCTGAATGCGTGATAATCATCGTGTCGTAAGTCCGCCGCGCCGGACCGTACTGCGGAATTTTATGCGCGGAGAAAGGCAATATATATGTTCTGCAACAATAACAACAGCTGCATCTGGATAATTCTCATCCTCATCATTCTCTTCTTCGGCTGCGGCAACTGCGGCGGTGGCTGCGGATGCGGCAACTCCTGCGGCAACAACGACTGCGGCTGCGGCTGCTGATCATCCACGGGGCTCAATCGAGCCCCATTTTGTTTTCAGTCGCTCAAAACGAGCGATACCGCAATGTCGGTATCCTCGGCCGGCAGCTTTTCTTCGAGCAGCGCCTTTCTGCAAAGGCACACGCTGAACGCCTCCGACTGCGCAAGGTAGCGGTCATAGTACCCTGCTCCGTGGCCGAGACGATTTCCGTATCTGTCGCAGCACAGCGCCGGAACAATGATAATGTCTTTTGCTCCCGGCCTTACCTCCCGTGTCGCCGGCGGCTCGGGGATGCCGAATTTGCCGGGGCGAAGCGTGTCTTTGCCGACAACGGGGTAAAAGCTCATCGCGCCGTTATTTCCGCTCACGGGGAGCGCAGTGCTTCTTCCCTCACCCAGGAGCTTTTCAATGAGCGGCACAGTTGAAACCTCGCGGCCGACACTGTAATACAAAAACACAGTTTCCGCATTTTTAAACTCGCCGAGGTTCAGCAGCTTTTCGATTATAGCTCTGTCGCTTTCTTTAATATACTCGGGCAAAAGGCTCGCTGTCTGCCGCTCTTTTTCACGGCGAAGAATGCGCTTTTGCTCACAGAGCGGACTTGATGATCGAATAGATCTCTTCATGCTTTTCGTCGATCTCGCGCTCAACGCCGTTTTTCTTAAACGGAATGCGAGTCCAGCCGTAGTAGTCTGCCGCCTTGTCGGCAACTCGCAGGCAGTTTTTAAGATACTCTATGTCCTTTTCGTGGATATCCGCCGAGGTGTGCGTTTTCTCCTGCCTGTGCTTCATGCGGCGGAGCGACGTTTCAACGTCAACGTCGAGGTAGATCACAAGATCCGGCTTCGGCAGGCCGAGCTTTACATATTCAAAATCATAAAGCCATTCAAAAAATGCCGGAAGCTCCTCGTCGGGAAGCTTTGCTCCCTGATGCACGGCGTTCGAGGTCGTGTATCTGTCCGACAGGACAAAGCCGCCGGAATTATATATATCGCCCCAGTCCGTTCGGTATGAGGCAAAACGATCGACAGCGAAGAAAGCCGACGCGGTATACGCATTGACATCGCTCGGATTTGAGCCGAACCGGCCGCCGAGATACATTCTTATGAGTGCGCTGCTGTCATTATCATATCGCGGAAATACGATGTGGTGATAGTTTATTCCCTCGGCCTCAAGGCGGCTGCACACGCGCCTGTAGTGGGCGGACTTGCCGCTGCCGTCGATGCCTTCAAATACGATAAGCTTACCCTTTTCCATTGAAAAACTTCCTTATGCGTTTTATCCACGCCTTTATTATAAAAAGCGGAAAGCGCGCAATGCGCTTGAAGCGCCACGGCTCTTTGATGCAGCGATACAGCCACTCGGCATTCATCCTCTGCCACGCCTTCGGAGCGCGCATGACCGTTCCCGCAAAAACATCCAGCGAGCCGCCGAGGCCTGCCATCAGGCCGACATCCAGCCGCTCGGCGTTCTGCGCCATCCAAAGCTCCTGCTTCGGCGCGCCGAGGCAGACCATTAGAAAATCGGGCTGCGCGGCATTTATCTTCTCGACCACGGGGCCGTCATCCTTAAAATAACCGTCGTTCGTTCCGCAGACGTTAAGCCCTGGGTACGTTTCCTGCATTTTTTCCTTTGCCGCATCGGCAACTCCGGGCTTTGCTCCGAGCAGGAACACGCTTTTACCCGTCTGCGCGGCATACTCAAGTATTGCCTCGCCTATCTCGATGCCCGGCAAACGCTCTTTGAGCGGCGTTCCGATAATTCTTGCCGCTTTCACAACGCCAATACCGTCGGGTATTACAAGATCTGCGTTGCATATCGCATCGTGCAGCTCGGCATTTTCCCACGCCGCCATCACTATCTCGGGGTTTGGCGTTACCATATAGGCGCTGCGATGCTCATCAATGAGCCTCTTGCACAAATCTATTGCATTTTCCCGCGTCAGATCATCAAATCCAACGCCCAAAACATCTATCCTACTCAAAGCTGGCTGAATACCTTTCCGATCTTTTCGTGTATGACAAGGTCTGCCCTGTCGTCATAAGGCGTGCTGCTGAGGTTTACGAGCGCAAGCTTATTTCCCCGGTAATAGTTTATAAGTCCTGCTGCCGGATAAACATTCAGGCTCGTACCGCCGATTATGAGCACCTCCGCTTCCGATATGGCTCGGACAGCCTCGGTGACGATGTTCTCATCCAGCGGCTCTTCATACAGCACGATATCAGGGCGGATAACTCCGCCGCAGGTGCAGTGCGGCACACCGGCACCGTGATTCATTTTATCGGCAGGATACGGCTTTCCGCACACCGAGCAATAGCTGCGCAGTATGCTGCCGTGAAGCTCCAGCACCTTTTTGCTGCCTGCCGCCTGATGCAGCCCATCTATATTCTGAGTGACGACCGCGCGCAGCTTTCCCTTCTGCTCAAGCTCCGCAAGCTTGAGGTGCGCGGCATTGGGTTTTACGTTATCGATAACGAGCTTTTCCCGGTGAAATCTGTAATACTCCTCGGGATAACGGGCAAAGAACGAGTGGCTGAGTATCGTTTCGGGCGGATACTTCCATTTTTGGTTATACAGGCCGTCAACGCTGCGAAAATCGGGTATTCCGCTTTCCGTAGATACGCCTGCGCCGCCGAAAAACACGACATTATCGCTCTCGTCTATCCATTTTTTAAGCTGCATTATTTTATCGTCCATAACGCTCACTCCTAATCGGTTTATTATACAATAATTATTCTATCTAATCAAGAAAATATTGTTCAATTATGGCCGCCACGCCGTCGCTGTCGCAATCGGGCGCGATAACGTCGGCAATAGCCTTGACCCTGTCGCTTCCGTTTGCCATCGCGGCCTTAAAGCCGACCGCTTTGAGCATTTCCTCATCATTTTGCGCATCGCCTATCGCTATGCACTCGGACATATCTATGTCAAGTGCGCCGCACAATGCACGCAGCCCCCTTGCCTTGCTCACGCCGCTTGCGTTTATCTCAAGCGAGCGTGCGGTGTGGCTGGTTATGCTCACGGGCAGAGTTTTTATCTGCTCATAAACAGCGTCGGCCTCACCGTCTGCGGCGAAGAACAAATTGAGCTTTTCTACGGGCTTGGGATCTGCCATAAACATGGCAAACGCATCATCAACCATATTCATTCCCTTGCGGTAGACAGGCTCATAAGCGCTCAGCCCAAAATCGGCGCAGTTATCTACGCACCATGCGCTGCTGTAGGTCTTATCGTCTATAAAAAATATCGGCATAACATAGCCGGCTGCACGCGCGGCAATGTATTTGACAGTTTCCGGGTCTATCGTTTCATACAAAAACTTTTTACCCGTTTGCGTATCGATAACCGACGCGCCCGAGCCTGTTACGGCATAGCGCATGCCACGCACCATATCTATGTACGGCTTTACAAGACTTATACTCCGCCCTGTTGAGAAAACAACGGTCTTACCCTGCGCTATGGCCTTCTCCATGGCGCTCACTGTCGCCGGAGTAAGCTCCTTATTCGAGTTTAACGCCGTCGCATCCATGTCGGCGGCAAGAAGTTTATATTTCATTTTTCTCTCCCCATGCTTCTTGCGTAATAAAAAATATACTGCTGGGCAAGCCCTGCATACTCCCCGAGCGTTTCCGGCTCGAAATCCGGCGGAAAGTTCTCTTTCAGGGCGCGCTTCATCCACACATCTATCGGGAACGCCTCCATGTGCCACAGCCCGAACAGCACTACGCAGTTTGCCACCTTCTCACCTACTCCGCGTATCGATCGCAGAGCCTTTATCGCCTGCTTATAATCGCATTTTTTCAGAGCTTCAAGGTCAATTTCTCCATTGATGACCGCACGGGCGGCGCAGATTATGTACTCGGCTCTGTAACCGGAGCGGATACAGGCAAGCTTCTCCGGCTCGAGCGCCGCAAGCCGCTCGGCGCTCGGGAACGTGTAATATACCTTATCGTCAACGCTTATCGGGTCGCCGAAATTTTCGCAGAGGCGCTCTACGATGCCCTTGATGCGGCTTATATTATTGCACTGCGATATAATGAACGAGCACAGTGCCTCCCAGCTGTCCTGCCGCAAAATGCGTATGCCGCGGCCGTACTCCACGCATTTTGAGAGGTATTCTCCGGTGAAAGCACGGCTTATCTCGGCGTAATCGGTACCGAGATCAAAATACTGCTGCCATATATCCTCCGGTGCGTCAGAAGTTATGTAAACCTCTCCGTCCTTTACCGAAGCTTCGGCATAGTATCCGGCAACAACGCCCCTGTAAACTCCGTCATCGCCGCAGTTCCAGCGGAAGCACTGACCGCATTCAAATGTTTTTATAATATCGAGCTCCTGTGTGCTGCAAAGCTTCATATTATCCCTCGAAAATTGAAAAATGATAATAAATTATATACCCATACAGGCGTTTTTACAAGTTGCGCATATTGATAAAATATGCGATAATAAGGGCATTAAATTCGGGAGGTCTGTCATGGGCTTTTTAAGTGAATACAACGCAAAGCTCACAAGCGCCGAAACGGCTGTCAAGTGCGTCAAGAGCGGCGACTGGGTCGAATATACGTCAAACCTCGGCTTTCCTGCCGCCTGTGATCTTGCATTGTCGAAGAGACGCGACGAGCTTAAGGGTGTGAAAATACGTGGGGATCTTATCTTCGGGCCAATTCAGGTCATTGAGTGCGATCCCGAAATGGAGCATTTTGTTTATAACACCTGGCACTGCTCGGGCTACGAGCGTAAAATGTGCGACAAAGGCAGAGCTTTTTTTGAACCGATGGTGTTCAGGAATCTCGCCTGGTATTACAAAAATTTTCTCACCTCCGACGTCTGTATGGTCACGGTCTCCGGGATGGATGACGATGGGTATTTCTACTTCGGCCCCTCGCTCGGCATGTCAAAATGCATAGCGGATAACTCGAAGATCGTCATTGTGGAAGTCAACCGCAACATACCGCGCATAAAAGGCAGCGAGGAAACGAGGATACACATATCCGAGGTTGACTACATCGTTGAGACCGGCGATCCTCCGCTGTTTGAGATGCCGAATCCCGCGCCGACGGAAAAGGACGTTAAGATCGCAAACCTGCTGCTTCCGTACATTAAGGACGGAGCGTGCGTGCAGCTTGGCATCGGCGGTATGCCGAACGCCCTCGGCGAGCTTATCGCCGACAGCGATCTCAAGGATCTTGGTATGCACACGGAGCTGTGCTCGGATGGGTATCTTGCCATGTTCAAATCCGGAAAGCTCACGAATGCAAAGAAAACGCTGCATCCGGGCAAGGGCGTACTCGGCCTTGCGATCGGAAGCCACGAATTTAATGAGTGGCTCAACGATAATCCGGGCTATGTCGGCTATCCCCTTTCGTATGTAAACGATCCCTATGTCATATCGCAGAACGACGACATGGTGTCGATAAACGCCTGCATCGGAGCCGATCTCTACGGGCAGATAAGTTCGGAAAGCTCCGGCACGAGGCAGATAAGCGGAACGGGCGGCCAGCTCGACTTTGTTTGCGGCGCGCAGATGTCGCGCGGCGGCAAGGCGTTTATATGCATGAGCAGCACCCACACCGACAAGAACGGCGTTATGCACAGCCGGATAGTTCCGACATTTTCGGGCGATATAATCACCACTCCGCGCTCTCTTGCGTTTTACGTTGCAACGGAATACGGCGTCGTTAATCTCGCCGGGCTGACAACATGGGAGCGCGCTGACGCAATGATAGGCATTGCTCACCCCGATTTCCGCGATGAGCTTATAAAGGCGGCCGAGGCTAACCGCATCTGGCTGCCGTCAAACAAGAGGTAAGGCAAATGGAAACATCTATTCTATACGAAGGCAGACCCGAAAACTACGCCGACAGGCTTCCTAAGGAGCAGCGCTGCTACGATATGCTCGACAGGCTTGGCATAGCGTACAGACGCGTCGATCACGAGCATGCCGATACTATCGAGGCCTGCCACGAGATCGAACAAACGCTGGGAGCCGAGATATGCAAAAATCTTTTTCTGACTAACCGCCAGCAGACGGAGTTTTATCTTCTGCTCATGCCGGGAGACAAGCCGTTTAAAACGAAGATTCTTTCAAAGCAGATCGGCACTGCGCGCCTGTCGTTTGCCTCGCCCGAGCATATGCAGGAGCTTCTGGATATAACGCCGGGCTCCGTAAGCGTCCTCGGCCTTATGAACGATGGCGGCAAGGTGCAGCTCGTGATAGACTCCGATCTGCTTAAAGACGAGTTTATCGGCTGCCATCCGTGCATAAACACGTCTACGCTTAAAATTAAGACGGCCGACATAATTGAAAAGTTTCTTCCCGAGGTCGGGCATGATTACGCCGTTGTTGAGCTTCCGTGGGAGGTCGAGTGATGAAGATTGGCATTCTTTGCGCATGTGCGCCCGAGTTTGAGCCGTACAGGGCAACTCTCGGCGGCGAGAGCACGTTTATTCACGGCATGCAGCGCACAGACGGTGTACTCTGCGGACACGAGATATCCGCCGTATTCTGCGGCATCGGCAAGGTAAACGCAGCACTCGGCGCAATGACGCTTATACGCGACTGCGGCGCGGACAGGATAATAATGTCCGGCGTTGCAGGGGCGATAAGGCGCGGCGTTCACATCGGGCAGTGCGTTATGATAACAGACTGCATCTATCACGATCTTTCGCCTCAGCTTATCACGGATTACCACCCAAGCGGCATCGACCCCGACTTTTTGTGCGAAAAAGATGTTGTTGATATCGGCGCTGCCGAGGGCATGCTCTGCGGCAGGACGGTGACGGGCGACGTATTTATTGAGCAGGATGGGCGCGAGAGCATAATCGAGCGCTTTGACCCGGTTTGCTGCGACATGGAAACGGCGGCCGCCGCACACGTCTGCCATGCCATGTTAGTTTCGTTTAACTGCGTGCGCGCGATATCCGATACCGAGGACGAAGCAGGACTCGGCAGCTTTGAAAAAAACGTGGCCTTCGCCGCGCAGAAGGCCTTTGACGGCGTATGCGCCGTGCTCAGCGAGCTGTAAATGAAAAAATCACCCACCCTGTGCCTGTCGGCACAAGGTGGGTTTAATATTGTATTCGTTTTATTCATCGTCGATTTTGCAGCCGCAGTACGGACAAAACATCTTTTTGCTGCTGTACAGAACGCCGAGAAAATGCCTGCAAAACGGGCATCTAATCTTTATAAGCACAACCGCAAGCGCCGCAATAATGAATATAACACCGCATATGCTCAAACCAGCTCCAAAGCTGTCATTGTTTATTATTCCAACATTGACGAAAACCGCGCCAAGCAAAAATATGATAGATGATACCCAATCCCAGAATTTCAGCTTTTTCATCTTCCATCACCGTTTGGCTTTTGCTTTCACTTGCTGACTTTTTCATAGTATTATATGCTAATCTTCAAGCACATGCCACCGCGTTTGAGTAAAGTGCGCATTAAATCGTTGTAAAATATCATACGCCAAACCGTCAAACGGTCTGTTGACCCTTGTTTTTGCGCAAAAAAATTCCGCATCCTTCGATGCGGAATTTTCATTGCGTAATTAATAATAACGCTTATTCTTGTTCTTGCGTGCTGCTTCGCTCTTCTTGCGGCGCTTGACGCTGGGGCTCTGGTAGTACTCCTTCTTTCTCAGATCAGCCAGTACACCGGCCTTGGCACAGCTGCGCTTAAATCTTTTAAGAGCATTGTCCAGAGATTCGTTCTCCTTGACATAGACTTCAGACATTTATTTCACTCCCTCCATTAACGCCTTTCGACGCTTTAAGGGCCAAATTCTTGGCTTAACGAATGATATTATACTCACTTTGGGGCATAATGTCAACCTTTACTTTATGATAAGATTGATAAGTTTATTCTTTACGACGATAGTCTTAACGAGTTGTTTGCCCTCCATCAGGCGCTTTACCTTATCGTCGGCACAGGCGGCGTCGATAACGACGCTGTCCTCGGAGTCGGACGGAACGGTGATAGTGGACTTGAGCTTGCCGTTTACCTGAACTGCCATCTCGCGAGTGGCATCGACGGTCTTTGCCTCGTCATACTCAGGCCACGGCATCTGCATGGCCATCTTGCCCTCTTTTGCGGCAAAACCCATGTTCTCCCACATTTCCTCTACCATGTGGGGTGCGAAAGGACTGAGCAGCAGGCACAGAGCGCGTACATCGCCCTTGGAGCAGCCGTTTGCATAGAACTCGTTGACCATAGTCATCATTGCTGCGATAGCCGTGTTCATCTTCAGCTCGTCGATATCCTGCGTGACCTTTTTGATGGTCTTATGGACGATGGATTCGTTCTTTGCGGATATGTTCTCATCGTCGGTGGCCATGTCCTGCAGATTGAAGCAGCGGTCGAGGAAGCGCTTCGAGCCCTTGACGGCCTCGTTCGACCATGAAACGGCCTTTTCAAAGTCGCCGATGAACATGATGTGCAGACGCATGGTATCCGCGCCGTACTGAGCGACGATATCGTTGGGGTTGACGACGTTGCCGCGAGACTTCGACATCTTCTCACCGCCCTCGCCGAGGATCATGCCGTGGCTCGTGCGCTTGGCATAAGGCTCCTTGGTGGGGACAACACCGATATCATACAGGAACTTGTGCCAGAAGCGAGAGTACAGCAGGTGTAGAGTCGTGTGCTCCATGCCGCCGTTATACCAGTCAACAGGCGACCAGTATTCGAGCGCTTCCTTGCTTGCAAGCTCCTTATCATTGTGCGGATCCATATAGCGCAGGAAGTACCAGCTTGAGCCTGCCCACTGGGGCATCGTGTCGGTTTCGCGCTTTGCCGGTCCGCCGCAGCAGGGGCAGGTAGTGTTGACCCAATCGGTCATCTTGCTCAAGGGGCTTTCGCCGTCGTCGGTCGGCTCATAGCTGTCCACCTGCGGAAGCACCAGAGGCAGCTGATCCTCGGGCAGCGGCACCCAGCCGCATTTTTCGCAATTGACGAGGGGAATCGGCTCGCCCCAGTAGCGCTGACGGGAGAACACCCAGTCGCGCAGCTTGTAGTTTACCTTCTCCTTGCCTATTCCCTGCTCTACAACGTATTTTTTCATTGCTGGGATAGCTTCCTTGACGGTCATTCCGTTGAGGAAGCCGGAGTTTACCATGACGGCGCTGTCGTCTTTTGCGACGAACGCCTCCTTGGTGATATCGCCGCCGGCAACAACCTCAATGATCGGCAGACCGAACTTTGTTGCAAACTCCCAGTCGCGCTGGTCGTGGCCCGGAACGCCCATGACGATACCGGTTCCATAACCCATGAGGACATAGTCGGAAACGAACATGGGCAGCATCTTATGCGTAACGGGGTTTTCCACCTCGATACCGTCAAGGCGGACGCCTGTTTTGTCCTTATTCAGCTCGCCGCGCTCAAAATCGGACTTTCTCGCGGCTTCCTTCTGATAAGCCTCTACCTCGTCCCAGTTTTTGATCTTGTTCTTCCACTCGTTGAGCATCGGATGCTCGGGGGAAATGACCATGTAAGTAGTACCGAACAGGGTATCGGCACGGGTGGTGTATACGGTGACCTCGCCGCCGATATTGGTCTTGAACGTGACCTCGGCACCGGTGGAGCGGCCGATCCAGTTGCGCTGCTGAATCTTTACGCGCTCGATGTAATCGACATCATCCAGATCGTCGATAAGGCGCTGGGCATATTTTGTAATTCGCAGCATCCACTGGCTTTTTTCCTTGCGGACGACTTCGCTGCCGCAGCGCTCGCAAACGCCGTCAACGACCTCTTCGTTTGCAAGGACGCACTTGCAGGAGATGCACCAGTTGACGGGCATGGTCGCCTTGTATGCAAGGCCGTGCTTATACATCTGGAGGAATATCCACTGCGTCCACTTATAGTACTTGGGGTCGGTGGTATCGACGCAGCGATCCCAGTCAAAGCCGTAGCCGAGCATTTTCAGCTGGCTGGTAAAGTTAGCGATGTTATTTTTGGTGACTATTGCCGGATGGATATGATTTTTGATAGCGTAGTTTTCTGTCGGCAGGCCGAAAGCGTCAAAGCCTATCGGGAACAGGACATTGTAGCCCTCCATGCGTTTTTTACGGGTGACTATGTCAAGAGCGGTGAACGGTCTGGGGTGGCCGACATGAAGGCCCTGACCTGAGGGATACGGGAACTCGATCAGTCCGTAGAACTTGGGACGGGCAGTATCGCCGGTAACTGCCGCATAGGGCTTTGTCTCTTCCCAGATCGCCTGCCACTTCTTTTCAATTGCTGTGAAATCGTATTTCATTTAAAATTTAACTCCCTTATAGTTTTATATTTTTGTCCAAATGCCCCTTAGCAGGGGCCTATAAGGGATGAGAGATCGATCTCCTCGGCGTCTGACCACAGATGCTCAAGCTTGTAAAAGTCGCGCGCTTCCTCTGTGAACACATGAGCCACGACGCAGCCGAAATCGAGAAGTACCCAGCTTCCGCTGCGGTAGCCTTCGCGGCGGATTGGAGGCTCACCGGCCTCGCTCATTGCCTTGTCGATCTCGTCTGTAAGAGTTTTTATATGCGTGGAAGAAGTACCTGTGCAGATGATGAAATAATCGCACAAAGATGTGAGCTTATCGGTTTTGAGGACTTTTATGTCCTTTCCCTTTTTGTCGCTGAGCGCCTTGGCGGCTATCTTAACGACTTCGTTTGGTGTCATCATTCGTTATCATCCTTACTGCCTGAATTTGTTGTGCTTGGGCTGCTTGTGTAGGTATAAACATTCGCCATGCCCATAGTACTTGACGAGCTGTAATTCAAGAACGAGGAAACTCCGCCGGAGAGTTCGCCGGTCGTGGAGTAGAAATTGCCGTCCTTATAGGTGACGATGTTAACGTTCTTGGTCGTTACCTTAGCCTCCCACGGGTTGAGGCACTCATTGACCATATCGAGCCACGCGTCAATATCGCAGAACACATAGCTTGCGCCGAACACGTTGCCGCCTGTATCGCCGGGCATAGTGTAGAACTTAATGTTCTCGCTGTCAAGCTTCAGAAACTCCTTAGCGTAATACAGCATATTCTCGGCCGTGAGGCTCGTCTCCATATTATCAGACACTATGCTGATTACCTCGGTGAGGTTGGGGATGTTCTTGAGGCTTATCATCTGGCTTGCAACGGCCATAAGCAGCTCGTGCTGCATGTCGATACGCTGAATATCACCGCCGGCATAGCCGCTTCTGAAGCGCATGAGCTGTACAAACTGCTCACCGTTAAGTTTCTGCTGGCCTTCGGGAATGTGAATGTGCAGATCCTGAGTCGGGTCGTCGTAGTCCATTCCGGGCGGAACGTTGAAGTCAACGCCGCCGATGGCGTCAACGACCTGCTCTGCCGCATCCATATTAACGAGAATGTATCCGTCAACGTCAAAGCCGAGGAAGGACTTGATAAGCTCTTCTCGCATCTTTTTGATCGGATCGCAGCCGTAATATGAGCTGCTCTGTATGCCGGAATAATACGCGGCATAATGATATGCGGAGTTTGCCTTCTTGACCTCATGCTGAATGTTCGTGAGCGTATCACGCGGAATGCTGACAACATTGAGTGTGTGATTTACGGTGTCGAGCCGGCCGATCATAATGGTGTCGGTATTATTGCTGACAACGTCAACGCCTGCTACAAGCAGCGTATACACGCCGGGCTTTCTGCCGTCAACCGTATTCACCGGGGGATCATCGTTATTTGTGATGCCGTCGCCGTTGCTGTCGGGCGCAGCCATGAAATACTCAACGTAAACATAGGCCGCCGCAAGCAGGACAACAATGCAAAGCAGGATTATGAGTATGACCTTTCCGGCCTTGCCCTTCTTTTTCTGTTTTTTCCCGCCCTGAGCCTTATTGGCCGGCTGCGCAGAATGCGCGCTCGGCTTGCTCTCTGCATAGTAATCATAATCGTCGTATCTTTCGGGTGTGCGGCCGCCGTTATTTTTACTGCTGTCTGTATGCTTGCCGCTCTTTTTGCCTCCGAATAGCTGCATATTATTTTCCCTTCTCTAAGTCGGCATCCTGCCGTTATTGCTTTTGCGCGGTATGATCTGAATACCACTTATACGCATCGGCAGTAGCATAATACGGCTCCTGCCCATAGCTTCTAATATCTTCAAGGCTCATTTCAAGCCCCAGTGCCATCGCCTCATCAAGATCCTCATACGCAAGCTTTCTGAGCTTGTCCACCCCGTCAAAATCGCGGTTCGGCTCAATATAATCGGCCATGTAGATGATCTTTTCAAGAAGCGTCATATCAGGCTTGCCGGTCGTGTGCCAGCGAATGGCGTCATAGACTTCATCGCTTATATTAAACAGATCCCGTGCAAGCGCAGCCCCCGTTTTTGCATGCAGGAGCTTGACGTTTTCTTCCTCAGCGTTGTCGTTTATAATACCATATTTTCTGCACAATATCAATTGGTCGGATAACACAAGTTTTTTTGTAATATCATGCAGAATTCCGGCTTCCGCGGCATTTTCGGGGTCCTCTCCCCAGCGATTGGCAAGCGTGACGGCCTCGGCCTCGCAGCCGACGACGTGAGCTACACGCTTCGGGCTGAGCATGGCATATGCCTTATCGCGCAGCCAGTATAGCTCCGGCTTTGCGTCATAATCCCCGTTTTTGATTATGCGCGCGTAAACACTCTCCGGCAAGTACGATGCGCCGCGCCTGTTCGGCAGCATATCGCGTATATCCGACGACGACATGGGCTTAGGCTCGTGATTTATAAACACGCATTTTGCGCCGTACTGCCGTTTTAGATAGTCGGCATGCTCCATGATGCGCGCATCCTCGCCCTCGCTGCGGCAGAAAACGCCGAGCGTCATGTTTTCAAGCAGAAAACGGAATCTGTACCACTCCTCAAAGCTGAAGAGCATATCGCTGCCCATAACGAAGGTAAACTCCGCGCCGGGATAAAGCTGCATAAGCTGCTCAAGCGTGTCGGCCGAATAGCTTTTGCCCTCGCGCAGGATCTCGATATCCGAGACCTCGGCATTCGGGATATCGGCAAAGGCGAGCTTGGCAAGCTCCAGGCGCTCTGCCGGATCGGGACTTCCGCCGGCCAGCTCCTTATGCGGCGGTATGCTTGCCGGGATTATGAGCATTTTATCGGGTTTAAGCCGTTCGGACACGGCATAGGCTGCCTCAGCATGACCGCAGTGCGGCGGATTGAAGCTTCCGCCGTAAATTGCAATTCTCATTTTTTCTTATCTTTTACAAGAGCTATTTTAGGCTCTTTTTCATTACGTTTATACAATACGAACTTGCTTCCTATGGTCTGCACGGTTTCGGCGGCGCATGCCTCTGCCAGAGCGTCGGCAGCCTCGCGCGCCGTGAGCAGGCTGTTTTCAAGAACCCTGCCCTTTATAAGCTCGCGAGCTTTGAGCGCGTCCTTTACCTGCGTTATCGTATTTTCGGTTATACCGCCCTTGCCGATCTGGATTATTGTATCCTCGGTCATTGCGAGTCCCCTGAGCTGGGCTCTCTGCTTACTTGTCAGTGCCATTTATTCTCCTAAGCTCCGTTCTGAATTTTTCGAGCGCATGCGCTCTGTGTGATATCTTGTTTTTTACCTCGCTGCCGAGCACGGCCATACTATCGGAATACCCGTCGGGCATGAAGACCGGATCATAGCCGAAGCCGCCCTCGCCGTGAGGCTCTGTTAGTATCTGTCCGCGGCATTCGCCCTCGGTGCGTATCTCCGTTCCGTCGGGCAGCAGGCAGCAGATGCTGGATACGAATTTTGCCCTGCGATCGGTCACGCCTTCAAGCTTTGACAAAAGATACATGTATTTTTCCTTATCGCTTGCATCGTGGCCGCCGGGGGCGTAGCGTGCAGAGTAAACGCCGGGTTCGCCGTTCAAGGCGTCCACCATGAGTCCGGAATCATCGGCAACGGTAGCCTCGCCTGTTGCGTCAAAAACCGCTTTTGCCTTGAGGTATGCGTTTTCGGCAAAGGTTGTTCCGGTTTCTTCAACCTCAAAGTTGCAGCCTGCCTCGCGCTGAGAGAGTATCTCAACGTCCATATCCGACAGTATTGCTTTCAGCTCCTTGAGCTTTTTTGCGTTATTGCTTGCAAGTATCAGCTTTTTCACTTAAACAGCGCCTCCACGAATTCATGAGGATTAAACGGGATAAGATCGTCTATCCCCTCGCCCACGCCAACATACTTGACGGGAAGCTTCAGCTCATTGGATATTGCAAACACTATGCCGCCCTTTGCGGTTCCGTCAAGCTTTGTGAGAACTATGCCGGTTATGCCGGCGGTCTCGAGAAACTGCTTTGCCTGGATAAGTCCGTTCTGCCCCGTCGTTGCGTCAAGCACCATGAGCGTTTCAACGTCGGCATCGGGAAACTCACGGCGGACAACGCGCGTTATCTTATTAAGCTCGTTCATGAGGTTTGCCTTATTGTGCAGGCGGCCGGCGGTGTCGATAATAACGACATCCGTTCCGCGCGCTTTCGCCGCGCACAGTCCGTCATACACCACCGCTGCCGGATCGCTGCCCTCCTCGTGGCGGACGATATCCGCTTCGGAACGTTCTGCCCAAACGCCGAGCTGCTCTGCCGCTGCGGCGCGGAAGGTATCGCCGGCACAAAGGAGCACATTCTTGCCCTCGGCCTTAAGGCTTGCCGACAGCTTGCCGATCGTAGTCGTTTTGCCGACACCGTTTACGCCGACCATGAGGATAACCGACGGCTTGGTGTCAAGCTTGAGCTTTGTGTCCATATTGCCGAGCATGTCCTGCATGTATCCGACAAACGCTTCCTTTGCGGCTTTGCCCTTGTTTATATAGCGGCGCAGCAGAATACGCTTATAATCCATCATTATCTGCGCCGTGGTCTCGCCGCCGACATCGGCCATTATCAGCATTTCCTCAAGCTCGTCGTAGAAATCCTCACTGTCGATATCGTAATTGCGGAATACCTCTTCAAGATCCTCAATATTTTTTCTGGTCTTTGTAAGACCGGAGAACATTTTATCAAAAAAGCCCATTGTGTGCCTCCTCAGTCATTTTCGATCGAGCGCTGCGCTTGGTCAAGATCAAGCTCAATGACCTTTGAAACGCCCTTTTCCTGCATTGTGACGCCGTAGAGGTGGTCTGCCTCCTCCATTGTGCCGCGGCGGTGGGTTATTACTATAAACTGCGTCTTATCGCACATTCGGCGCATATATTCGGCATATCTGATAACGTTTGCCTCGTCCAGAGCGGCCTCGATCTCGTCCATAACGCAGAACGGCGTAGGACGAACCTTGAGGATGGCAAAATACAGTGCAATGGCCACAAACGCTTTCTCTCCGCCGGACAGGAGACTTATATTCGACACCGCTTTGCCGGGCGGCTGAACCTTGATCTCAATGCCGCACTCAAGCGGATCGTTCTCATCCTCAAGGATGACCGATGCCTTACCGCCGCCGAACAGCTCAAGGAAGGTCTCGCGGAAGTTTTCGTCAATGAGCTTGAACTGGCCGAGGAAAACCTCTTTCATCTCATTGGTTACGTCGTTTATTATGCCCAAAAGCTCTTTCTTGGCTTTCTCAATATCGCTGCGCTGCCCGGTCAGGAATTCATAACGGGTGTTTACGCGCTCAAATTCCTCGATAGCGCCGATATTCGGCGTGCCGAGGGCGGATATCTGGCGGCGCAGATCGCTTATTCCGCGCGACTCCTTCTGCAGATTTTCAACCGGCTGGCGCAGCTGCTGCGCTGCCGAATGGCTCAGCTCATAATTATCCCAAAGCTTATCGAGGATCTGCTTTTCCTCAAGGTCTGACGACAGCTTTTTCTGCTCAAGCCTTGCACAGCTGCGCTCAAGCTCAAGCAGGCGGCGGTTGGACTCCTGGCTGTCCTTATCGGCCTTGGTTCTGCGCCCTTCAAGCTCAAGGCGCTTTGCGTTTATCTCCGCGATCTCGGACTTTATCTTTTCAGTCTGACCGAGTATATCATCTCGCTGCTTCAAAACGGCATCGAGCTGCTGCTTTATCTCTTCGCATGCGCTCTGCGCTTTTTCGATCGCCGCGCGGCGCTGCTCACTGTCGCCCGACAGGCTCTGCGACAGGACCCTGAGCTGTTCAATTGCAGCATTTGTAGCGCGCTTTTCCGCCTCGCACGAGGCCTTGTCGCGCTGGATCTCGGCGCGCTCTTCAACAGCCGCGTCAAGCTCGTATCTGAGGCCAGACAGGGCGTTTACCGATTTTTCAAGCTCGATCTGAGCGGCATCATACTGTCTGCCAAGGGTGAGTCTGCGTTTTTTCAGATCCTCAAGCTCGTTTGCGCGCGAGAGTATGCCCGTTCCGCGCGCGGCGCTGCCTCCTGTCATTGAGCCGCCTGCGTTTATAAGCTGTCCGTCAAGGCTGACGATGCGAAGGCGGTTGCCGTTTACCTTTGACATGCGCACAGCGTCGGCAAGCGTTTCGGCAACGACGGTGCGGCCGAGAAGATTTGCAAATATGCCGTCATAGCGCTTATCAAAGCTGACAAGGTCATACGCAATGCCGACAAATCCGGGATCGTTCACCGGCGCGTCCTTCATGATATTGCCGCGGACGGTGTCCACCGGCAGGAACGTTGCGCGGCCGGAATCGAGGCGTTTTAGCATCTCTATCGCGCTGCGGCCGTCGTTCTGCGTGTCGATGACTATGTTCTGCATCGCCGCACCCAGAGCGGTTTCAACGGCAAGCGCGTATTCGTTATCGGTTTTAATTAGGTTTGCGACAGGACCGTGAACTCCGCGCAGGTTGCCCCTGCCCGATTCGCGCATAACGGTCTTGACCGCTTTTGAAAAGCCCTCGTACTCTTTTTCCATCTCCGAGAGCATGTGAATGCGCGCGTCCATGCTTCGGCAGTCAACGGAGAGTCGGTTTACCTTTTCTCTTAGCTGCGCGGCGGCATTCTCGCGGCTTTGCAGCTTCATGCGGCAGCCTTCTATCACGTTCGAGCTGCCTGTCTCCTTTGCCGAAAGCTCTGCGATGCGCCCGGCAAGCTCATCGGCTTTGGCGCCGTTATCATCTATCTGACGGGCGATCTCGGAAAGCCTCGCCTGCGCTCCTGCGATATCGCTTTTCATGCGCTCGACCGATTCGCCGCTGCTTTTTATATTTGCGCTCAAAACAGCCGCGCGTGAATCGCAGTCGGCAGCCTTAGCCTCGGTCTGCGACAGGCGCTCGCGCGCCTTATCGGCCTCAATGTCCTTTTCGTGCATGCGCTCGGATATGCTTCCTGCCGAGGCATAGAGCGCTTCAAGGCTGCGGTGAGCCTCGTCAAGCTCCGATTTTGCCGCTTCGTAATCGGCGTTTATCACCTGCGCCTGAGCGTGCAGCTTATCGAGCGTCGCCATCCAGACGGATATCTCGCGCACTCGCAGCTCGTCGCGCAGGACGAGATATTTCTTTGCCGTTTCCGACTGGCGGCGCAGCGGCTCGACCTGAAGCTCAAGCTCATCGATCTTATCGTTTATGCGAAGAAGATTTTCCTCGGTTTTTTCAAGCTTGCGCTCGGATTCCTCCTTACGGCTGCGATAGCGCGATATGCCGGCCGCTTCCTCAAAGACCTCACGGCGATCGGAGCTTTTTGTTGAAACTATCTCGGCGATCTTGCCCTGACCGATGATCGAATATCCGTCGCGTCCGAGTCCGGTGTCCATAAGCAAGCTGTTTATATCCTTAAGGCGCACGGCCTCGCGGTTTATGTAATACTCGCTTTCGCCGCTGCGGTAATAGCGGCGCGTGAGCATAAGCTCAGTGCTGTCGCAATCAAATATATGCTCGGTGTTGTCTATAATCAGCGATACCTGCGCAAAGCCGAGAGCGCCGCGCTTTTCGGTTCCGCCAAAGATAACGTCCTCCATCTTTCCGCCGCGCAGAGTCTTTGAGCGTTGCTCGCCCATGACCCATAGGATAGCATCGGAAATATTAGATTTTCCCGAGCCGTTCGGCCCGACTATTGCGGTTACGTCTTTTTCAAATGTGATCCTTGTTTTGTCCGGAAAGGACTTAAATCCCTGCAATTCGAGTGCTTTTAAATACAAAGGTTTTACCTCTTAAATAAGTTCATTCGTAGTATTTTATAATAAAGAGCCGTCTTAATCAAGACTGACAATGCTTATTTCACCACTTTTTACACTTGCTTCATGAATTTTCAGCTCTCTGAGCGAAAACTCGGATACGAGCGCATGTACATTGCAGCGGTGCTGCCCTATCATCTTTGATACATCCGAACGGTTTACGCCCAGAACGACGCTGCTTCCGGGCCTCGCACCGGCAAGAAGCCCTCGCGCTTTTTCGAGCATTATCCGCGAATGGACAAGCTCACCGAGCGCCGGATGATACGCTCCGCCGAGTGCGTCTCCGCCAGACAGATCCTCCGTGGGGTTTAAGCCCATGCGGATTATCGGTACCCCTGCCTCATTAAACAGCGGCACTATCTTTGAGCACACGCGCACAGCGTCCTCTACCGTGTGCTCCTTATACGTTCCGGCACGCCACATGTCGCAAAGGACCGTATCGCGCACGATGACCGTCGGATATATCCTGACTCCGTTCGGCGCAAGGTCAATTATTTTCTTTGCCGTTTCAATGCAGCTTTCGTCCGTATCGCCGGGAAGGCCGGTCATCATCTGCAAAATGAGGTCAAAGCCCGCGGCTTTTATGAGCTTTGAAGCGTCTGCGACCGCCGCACTGTCGTGTCCGCGGCCGGATAGCTCAAGCACCCTGTCGCACATTGACTGCGCGCCAAGCTCGATGACGGTGACTCCGTATTTTTTCAGCCGCTTCAGCACAGTTCCGTCAATCGCGTCGGGCCTCGTGGACAGTCTTATGGAGCTTATAGTTCCGTCGGCAAGATACGGCTGTGCCGCCTCAAAAAGCTCGATCTGACGCGCTTCGGGTATGGCGGTGAAGCTGCCTCCATAAAACGCCAATTGCCGCTTTGTCCCCGGTGGGGTCAAGGCGGCCGCTTCTTCTATTGCATTTTTGACGGTTTGCGCCGTGGCAGGCTCGATGTGACCGGAAATTCTGCGCTGATTGCAGAAAACGCAGTCGTTCGGGCAGCCCAGATGCGGCACAAACACGGGTATTATACTGTTTCTTGCTGTCATTTATTTAGTCTTTCAAGCGCCTTACAGGCGGCTGCCTGCTCGGCTTCTTTCTTTGTTCTTCCGCTGCCGCAGCCAATGATCTCGCCGTCTAAGCTGACCTCCGACAGGAACACCTTGTCGTGATCGGGGCCGGATTCGCCGGCCTCATGATATTTCAAAACCCGGTCGGGCTTGCGCTGAACAAGCTCCTGAAGCTCGGTTTTATAGTCGGACGCATGATGCGCCTTAACGGCCTCGGGGCTGAGCACCATGCGCTCTATAAAGCTTGCCGCAGGCTCTATGCCGCCGTCAAGGAAAATGGCCGCTATCACAGCCTCGGTGGCATCGGCGAGTATGGACGCGCGCTCGCGCCCTCCGTTTTTCTCCTCGCCGTGACCCATGCGCAGATACGCTCCCAGCTCAAGCTCCTGCGCGACGCCGTAGAGGCTGTGCTCGCACACAAGCTCGGCACGAAGTCGTGTCATTTTGCCCTCCGGCAGCGTGGGCACCGTGTTATACAGGTGCTTTGCCGTTACAAAGCCGAGCACCGAATCGCCCAGAAACTCCAGGCGCTCGTTGCTTGGAATCCCCTCGGCACGGTTCTCGTTTGCATAAGAGCTGTGCGTCAGGGCATTTTTTAAGAGCATCGGGTCTTTGAACTTATATCCTAATTTTTTTTCCAACTGCTTCAATGTATTACGCTTCTTCCGAAATCTTCATGTAATCAATATTGTTTTCTATATCGCTGACGATATCAGCCTCGGCAAAGGCCATCGCCTGACGGATCGCTGCAAAAAACGCTTCGTCGCCGGACGAGCCGTGAGCCTTGATAACGGGCTTCGAAATGCCAAGGAACGCGGTTCCGCCGACCTCATTGGGGTCGATCTTCTTCGCTATGCCCTTGACATCGCCCTTTATAACGGCCGCCGCAAGCTTATTCTTCGTGCTCATCATGAACACCTCTTTAAGCTCCGTAAACAGCCATTTTGCAACGCCCTCGGCGGTCTTGAGGACAATATTGCCGGAAAATCCGTCGCTTACGACAACGTCAACGCCGCCGAGCAGCATCGTGCTGCCCTCGACATTGCCGACAAAGTTGATCCTGCCCTCTTCGCTCGCTTTTTTGAGCAGCTTATACGTTTCGTGCTGAAGCGCGCCGCCCTTTGTCTCCTCCGCGCCGATATTGAGGAGTCCGACACGCGGCTGAGTAAGCCCCATCATTCTGCGCGCATAGAAGCTGCCCATGTACGCAAACTGGAGCAGGTACTCGGGAGTACATTCGGCATTTGCGCCGCAGTCGATGAGCATTATGCCGTTTTCACGGCTCGGAAGCACCGGCGCCATGGCAGCGCGGCGAACGCCCTTGATGCGCTTGACGATAAGCGTGGCTCCGGTTAGCAGAGCGCCGGTCGAGCCGGCCGATACCATTGCGTCGCCCTCGCCGTTTTTGAGCATGGTGAGCGCAACGGTCATGGACGAATCCTTTTTGTGGCGCGTTGCGGTGCTCGGGTCATCCTCCATCGTGATAATGTCGCGTGCATCGACTATCTCGATATTGTTTCTGTCCTCGCCGAGATATTTTTCTATCTCTTCCTTGCGGCCGACGAGCACTATCTCGGCTCCGAGCCTGTCGCGTGCATAGACAGAACCTTTGACTATGGCTTCGGGCGCGTTATCGCCGCCCATTGCGTCAACTATTATTTTCACAGCCGAAGACCTCCTTTTTCATAAGCTCTTCAATTATTGCCAGACTCCTTGCGGAGATCTCGGCGTTTTTATTGCGTTTGCCCTTGACTCTGTAGCCAAGAGGCGAAATTATTCCGAAGTTCACGTTCATCGGCTGGAAATCGCCGACGCTGCCGCCGGAGATGTACAGGCTGAGAGCGCCGATCGCGGTCTCCTGCGGAAAATCGACCGGTTCAAAGCCGAGCATGCGCGACGCTGTTTCAATTCCGACGAGCATTCCCGACGCTGCCGATTCGACATAACCCTCAACGCCGGTCATCTGTCCGGCAAAGCTCAGGCGAGGCTCGGCTCTGAATCTGTAGTATCTGTCAAGCAGCTTCGGGCTGTTGAGATATGTATTGCGGTGCATTACACCGTAGCGGACAAATTCGGCGTTTTTCAGCGCCGGTATCATTGAAAACACCCGCTTCTGCTCGCCCCATGTGAGGTGAGTCTGGAAGCCGACGATGTTATAAAGCGTTCCGTCGGCGTTATCGCGCCGCAGCTGCACAACGGCGTAATTTTCGCGCCCCGTGCGCGGATCGCGCAGGCCGACAGGCTTCATCGGGCCGTAGCGCAATGTATCCTCTCCGCGGCGAGCCATGACCTCGACAGGCATGCAGCCTTCAAAAACGCCGCCGTCGTCAAAGCCGTGGACGGACGCCTCCTTAGCGGCGCAAAGCTCGCGAACAAATGCTTTGTACTCCGCTTCGTCCATCGGGCAGTTTACATAATCCGCCGTACCTTTATCATAGCGCGATGCGAAAAAAGCGCTTTCCATGTCAACGCTCTCAAGCGTTACGATCGGCGCGACGGCATCGTAAAAGTGCAGTCCCTCGCCGCCGCACAGGGAAGCGATCTTATCTGCAAGCGCGTCGCTCGTTAAAGGCCCCGTTGCGACGATGCACTCCCCCTCGGGAAACTCCGCCGCTTCCTCGGGGACTATCTCGATATTATCACATGCGCGCAGCTTTTCGGTTATGTATCGCGCAAAGCCCTCTCTGTCAACGGCAAGCGCGCCGCCGGCAGCAACTTTATTTGTATCCGCACTTTCCATGATAAGCGAGCCCATTTTGCGCATCTCGGCCTTCAATAGGCCGACGGCATTGGTCAGCTCATCACTGCGCAGCGAGTTTGAGCAAACAAGCTCGGCAAAATATTCGGATGTGTGTGCCGGAGTCATCTTTGCCGGCTTCATTTCGTAAAGCCGGACCTTTATTCCCCTCTTGGCAAGCTGCCAGGCGCATTCGCTGCCCGCAAGCCCCGCTCCGAGGACTGTGACCTCATTCATAATTTATTCCTTGGCCTTTTTCGCTGTAGTTTTCTTTTTCGCCGCCGGCTTCTTTTCAGCGGTCTTTTTACCCTCAGCCTTGCTATCGGCAGCGGCTTTCTTTTTATAGCCGCGCTTATCCTCGGGCACGAACTCCGGGCAGTCCTCGTTTATGCAGAACGCCTTCTGTCTGCCGCGTCCGCTGGGCTTGAAAAGCGTTTTGCCGCAGCTCGGGCAGTTATCCTTTGTCGGCACATACCAGGTCATGAAGCCCTTGATCTCGCTGCCGTCGGCAGCCGTGCCTCTCCACGGGCAGTCGGCGCCGCGCTCGCAGGCGTAATAGGTATTGCCCTTTTTCGATGTGCGCTTCAAAATCCTGCTGCCGCACTTGGGGCATTTGCCGGGCATTTCGATAACTATGGGCTTTGTGAAGCTGCACTCGGGGTAAGCCGGGCATGCGAGGAAGCGGCCGAAGCGGCCGGATTTCACGACCATCTGGCGTCCGCAGACATCGCAGTATTCGTCGCTCAGCTCGTCGGGCACCTTGATCCTGACGCCGTCAAGCGCCTTTTCCGCCTCTTCAAGCTCGGTGCTGAAATCGCCGTAAAAGCTGCGCAGCAGCTCCTTCCAATAGAGCTTGCCGCTTTCGACCTCGTCAAGCTCCTCTTCCATGTGGTTTGTGAATTTAAGATCTACGATATCCGGGAAGCGCTCCTCCATGAGCTGGGTAACGATCTCGCCGAGATTGGTTGGCTTGAGGTATTTTCCGTCCTTGACGACGTACTCGTGCGAGGTTATCGTCGAAATGGTCGGCGCATAGGTCGAAGGACGGCCGATGCCCTTTTCCTCCATCGCGCGGATGAGCGTAGCCTCGGTATACCGTGCAGGGGGCTGAGTGAACTGCTGCTCGGGGAGCATTTTTTCGAGGAATACCTGCTCGCCCTCTTCAAGAGACGGCAGCTTGCTGCGCGGCTCGTCGCTTTCCTCGTCCTTGCCCTCCTCGTACACCGCCGTGTAGCCGGCAAAGCGCATCTCGGAGTAATTTGCGCGGAACACATAGCCTGCAGAATCGACATCGACAACGACGTTATCATACACGGCGTTTGCCATCTGGCACGCGGTAAAGCGGCCCCAGATCAGACGATAAAGGCGATACTGCTCGTTAGTAAGATCCTTGCGAACAACGTCGGGGCTAAGCTCTATATTGGTCGGGCGGATAGCCTCGTGCGCGTCCTGCGCGCCGGATTTGGTTTTAAACACGCGGAACGAGCCGTGGTAGTATTCCTGCCCGTAGTGGTCGATTATATAGTTTTTCGCCGCCATGAGCGCCTCGTCGGAAAGGCGCAGAGAGTCGGTTCTCATATAGGTTATAAGGCCGACTGTGCCGTAGCCTTTGATGTCAACGCCTTCGTAAAGCTGCTGCGCGATCGACATCGTGCGGCGCGGCGTCATGCCGAGGCGGCGGCTTGCCTCCTGCTGGAGGGTCGATGTGATAAACGGGGGTGACGGGCTGCGGTGCTTTTTGCCGCGCTTGACCGTTTTCACCTTAAACGGCGCATCCTTCGTTGCGTTGATTACGGTGTTTACCTCGTCCTCGGATTTAAGCTCGAGCTTCTTATCGTCTTTTCCGTAGAAACGAGCCGTGAACTTTGCGTTTCCCTCGCTCTCGAGCATAGCGTCAAGCAGCCAGTATTCCTCGCTGTTAAAGCTTCGTATCTCGTTTTCGCGGTCAACGACCATGCGCGTTGCAACGGACTGCACTCTGCCTGCCGACAGGCCGCGGCGGATCTTTTTCCAAAGCAGCGGCGAGAGCTTGTAGCCGACAAGGCGGTCGAGCAGTCTGCGCGCCTGCTGTGCATCGACAAGATTGTTGTCGATATCACGGGGCTTATTGATGCTGTCGGTGACTACCTTTTTGGTTATCTCATTAAAGGTTACACGCCTTGCTCTTTCATCGGAAAGCGCAAGAAGCTCCTTCAGGTGCCACGATATTGCTTCTCCCTCGCGGTCCGGGTCGGTTGCAAGATAGATTGTTTTTGCGTTTTTGCTGAGCTTCTTTAGCTCGTCAATGATCTCCTTGTGATCCTTCACAGGGATATACTTCGGCTCAAAATCGTTTTCTATATCAATTCCGAGGGTGCTCTTGGGCAGATCGCGCAAGTGTCCCATGGACGCAACAACTTTGTAATCGGTTCCGAGATATTTCTCGATCGTCTTGGCCTTGGCCGGTGACTCGACTATGACCAGATTCTTTTTTGCACTGGGCATCGGGTATCCTCATTTCATCTTAATATTTAAAGTAAAGCGCTTGCCCGTCTCCTGCCGGACATAGCCCTTGATCTGAAGCAGAGTAAGCTCGGCGAGCACCTTTGCCGGTGCAAGACCGCTGCGCTCAATGATCGTGTCAACATGAATCGAAGCTTCATCCATTGCTCCGATTATTTTAAGCTGACTTGGACTTAAGCTCTCTAATTGTTTCTGCAAGTCAATATAAGCCGCGTTGGGTGCCTTGTCAACAACTTTTTTCGTACTTTTTTCGGCACGGGGCGCTTTACGCGGCGCGCTCTCGGCCTTCGGTATAACTCCCGAAGGCATTTCAAATTCAACTTTTCTAACCTTTCCGGGATAAAGCGCGGCAAACTCACTGACTACCTCCCAGCCGTTTGTGACAGGCTTTGCGCCTTCTTTTATCAGAAGGTTCGTTCCCTCGCAATTGGGCTGATCGGCATTTCCCGGAACGGCGAATATCTCCTTGCCTTGATCGGCCGCCTCGTTTACGAAAAGGCGTGTTCCGCTCTTGAGCGGTGCTTCGACGACTGCAACGCCGAGCGACAGTCCGCTCGTTATGCGGTTTCTTGCCCTGAAAAACGAGCCGTAAGGCTTCGTACCGGGCGCATACTCGCTCACGAGTGCGCCGCGCATCACAACATCCTGCGAAAAGCGGCTTTTATCCAATTCATGCGGAAGTCCGAGCACGCCTATCACCCTGCCGTCGGCAAGAAGAGCGCCCTCGGCCGCTGCGGAATCTATCCCCATCGTAAGCCCGGATATGACCGTTGCGCCGCATTTTGCTATCTCATAGCCCATACGCATGCCCATTTTGATCCCATACGGCGTTGCCTTGCGCGTGCCGATAACGGCTATGGCTGGCTCGGCGTCAATGTCGGGGAGCTTTCCCTTTACATATATAACTGCCGGCGGAAGATGAATATTTCTAAGGCGCTCGGGGTAGATATCCTCGTTCATGGTGACAACGTCGATACCCGTGTTATCGCACTTTTCAAATATACGCTTTGCCTCGTCAAGATCGCGCTTTTCAAGTTCCTCCGCACCTTCGATATTGCGCGGCAGCAGGCGCGTTATCTCGCCGACCGGAGCAAAGTACATTTCCTTGGGGCTTCCGTAGTATTTAAGAAGCGAGGTTATCGCCCTCGGACCTATGCGCGGCGAGGTCGAAAGCCACAGCCAGTAAATAACGTCGTTCATACGCTACCTCGACATTTCCCACATAATAACGGATGCGGCGATAGCCGCATTTAATGACTCGGAGTGAGGATTCATCGGGATTATAAGCTCTCCGCCGCATATATCGAGAAGCTCGCGGCTGAGTCCCCTGCCCTCGCTGCCGATAGCAACGGCACTTCTGTGAAGCTCGGCATTTCGGATGTCGGCAGCCTTATCGCTAAGCGCCGCGCCGAAAAGCGGAAGGCACTGCCTGCGCGTAAACTCGTCAAGCTCATCAATGCTCATTTTCAGCACTCTTTGCCGGAATATAGCGCCCATGCTCGCGCGTACTGTCTTGGGGTTATAAAGATCCGCGCACGCGCCGACCATGATAACGGCGTCGATGTCAAATGCGTTTGCGCTTCTTATTATCGTTCCGACGTTTCCGGGATCCTGAAGATTTTCGATAACTATGGCTCGCATTATGCGCTCATCGCGGCTTTGCTGCGGAATTTTTACAGTAAACACAGGGCCGGGACCTGATTTTAACGGAGATGCATACTCGACAAGATCAGCCGGAGCGCAGTACTGCTCGGTTTCCGGCGGAAGCTCATCGGTATGCGCCCCCTCACGCCATAGTACCTGCACTATCTCCGCTCCGTATTCCAGCGCTTCCCTAAGCGTTTTTTCGCCGTCGCATATGAATTGTCCGACCTCGCTGCGGTATGCTGGGTCTGACGCAACTGCGCGCATATGGCATATTATTCTGTTTTTTCTTGAGCTTATCTTTTCCATAAAACTTAATTTATATCATATTATTATAATTTGTCAAACCAACATTAAATTATAACGGCAAAAAAACCGCGTCGGGCGCGGTTTTTTTAAAATGTCAGCCGTATATCCATGCATTCGGCATATAGCGGCAGGTTATGGCCGGGTTCGAGCATTTTGTCACGTACTCGCCGTCGTACCACATTACAGAGCTTGTGCCGCCGTCCATATTCATTGCCTGATATGCATCATATCTGAGCAGTATCTCGGTGCAGTCCGGCAGGCCGATCCCAAGTGAGCGGCCGACCAAACGGCCCTCTATAACGAGCATCATAACATCGCCGTCCTTTGCCTGCGCTATTACCGTGCGCGGCTGGATAGAGCGGAAGCCCGACTGTTCGTCGATAAGTGCCTTGCCGTCAACTATCAGCGCCGGCGAAAACTCGACAGCGTCGCGGACGTTTGAGGCAACGCTCGTATCCGCGTCAACGATGTACATCTTATCGTCGGTTCTGAACTCCATGCGCTTTCTTCCGTAAGTGACGTGATAGCCGTACTCCTTGCCTTCGCATATGGCAAGGCCGTCAACCGTTCCGCCGTTTCCGACACCGTCGGGATCGTAAAAGCCGCTGGCGTTTACGCCGATGATGCCATTGCATCTGGGCACGAAATCCTCAAGCAGTTCACCGTAGCCGCCGATATGCGCAGCGGCACAGCAGCGCATTTTTGATGAGTCCTTGAGTACCGCAAGAACACCCTGGTATCCCGAGCCTTTTATGCGTACAAGCAGCACTCCTTTCTTTGCGTTTATCGCAAGCACCTGGTCGCCCTGCTTTGTTTTTATCGTCGTTCCATTATCGTCAAGGCCGGCCTCGTTTATGTCAAGCTCCATGAGAGACTTCTTGTCATATTCCGGATGCGATTTGAGATACGATTCAAGGGATGACTTGTCTATCTCGTCAAAAAGCTCATAGAAGTTTCCGTCGTCTCGCTCCTCGACCTTGTGCGTCCATTCGCTTTCGATGCCCTGCTGCTTTTCGGTCGCGTTGTTTACCCGGCTCATTACGTCGGCAATAACGTCATCGGGGAAAAACAGCTCGGCCAGCCAATGGTGGCTCATCGTCTGCATGGCCGTTTCTATGTAAGCGTCACGCAGATTTTTTATAAACGGCACATTGCTGTATACAACGAATGAATAAAGTCCGGCAAGAACAGCAATTATGCAGAAAAACACGACAAAGCCCTTTCTGCGCTTTGCGGCCTTTTTCTTCTTTTTGACTTTGCGTACCCTGTCCTCCGCCGCAGTGACGTTAACAGTCTCGCGAACAGGCTCCGGCTTTACGCGCGCCGCAGCTTTGGACGCAGCGGCTTTTTTTGGCGCAGGCCTAGCTTTTGCATGCGCCGGTGCAGCCGTCTGCCTTGTTGATTTTGAGCTGAATATTTTTATGGGAGATGCCTTCTTTCTGTTGGGTTGATACCATCGGTTAACAAGAGCAAACACGCCTAGCAGCGTACCTTTTCGGCGCTTTTTGCCCTTTTCGCCTTGACTTACGACAGTAAGACGGTTTATCTATAAAAATGTTCCCTGCTATGCTGCATTACCGTATACCCATGCATTGGGAAGATAGCGGCTCTGAATAACGGGATTTGAGCACTTTGTTATATACTCTCCGTCATACCACATCACAGAGCTTGTGCCGCCATCCATGTTCATCGCCTGATATGCATCGTATCTGTTCATGATCGCGGTGCAGTCCGGCAGTCCTATGCCCAAGGAGCGTCCTACGAGTCTGCCCTCAATAACGAGCAGAAGAATGTCGCCGTCTTTTGACTGGCCGACGACCGTTCGAGGCTGGATAGAGCGAAACGCCGACTGCGCGCCGATAAGGCTGTTGCCGTCAATTATAAGCGCCGGCCTGAACTCGACCGCATCACGCGTTTCGGGATTGGTTTCGGTACTCGCATCCACTATGTAGATCTTATCATCGTTCCTTAGCTCGAGACGTTTGCGGCTGTTGTCAAAATGCTTGCCAAACTCCTCGCCGCTGCACATAGTGTAGCCCTTGACCTTGCCGCCGTTGCCGCCTCCTTTATAGTCGGAAAAGCCGCTGGCATTTACGCCGAGCACGCCGTTGCACCTCGGCACAAGGTCGCCCAGAAACTCGCCGTAAAGTCCGAGGTTTTCCGCCGGGCAGCAGCGCAGAGCGGAAGGATCTTTGAGTATTGCCAGTACGCCCTGATATCCTGTGCCCTTCACACGGACAAGCAGAAGCTCATTTTTTGCATCAACAGCAAGCACCTGATCTCCCTGCTTTGTCATTATGCTCGTTCCCTCATCGTCAAGGCCGGCTTCATTTATGCGGATATCCCGCCAGTTACGCCTGTTGACGGCAGTGTTTTCCTTGAGGTATGCCTCAAACGAAGTCTCATCGAGCTCATCGAACATATCGTATATGGTCTCTTTGCTTTTTTCTTCCTTATTCTCGTTCCACTTGCTTTCAATACCTACCTGAGCCGCGCGCTCAGCTCTGACCTTATCCATGACCTCATCGATTATGCTCTCCGGGAACACCCACTGAGCAAGCCACTGGTGAGTCATGGTCGACATAGCTGTTTCTATGTAAGCATCACGAAGGTTTTTGATTGCAGGAATGCTTGTGTAGACAACGAAGTTGTAAATTGCGGTCAGTACAAGAAGTATCGCGACTATTACTTTAAGAAGTTTCTTCTTATCACGAGGTTTTTTCTGCTTAGGCTCGGTATCTGCGTTTTTCTTTGCCGAGCCTTTGTTCAAATGCCCTTTCGTAGATCTTGAGCTGAATATTTTTATTTGAAACACCTTCTATCTGTTTCGGTCTCGGTTTGAGTCATCAGAAGCCCTCAAAGAGGTTTATCTGCGAGCTTTCCGGCATTTCGCCGAACGCACCCATGCGGCGCAATATTTCAAGGTGGGTCGTACTTACCTTGGGGCAGGCAGCGCTGACCTCCTCGATCGATATATAAGTATGTCCGGGCTTGGCGCAGTTTTCAAGATCCTCGGCAGCGGTTTCGCCGAGGCCGGCGATCGCGACAAAAGGCGGGCGCAGCTTGCCGTCCTCGGTTATTTTGAACTTCGTCGCGCTCGACTCATAAAGGTCGATCGGCGCAAATTCAAAGCCGCGCATGTAAAACTCGTAAACCGATTCAAGCGTTGTCAAAATACTGTCTTCGTTGGCGGTCGCGTCTTCTTTCTGACGCAGATCATATATCTTGCGGCGCACTTCGTCAAGCCCGGCAGTCATCATTTCGGCATCGAAGCTGTTTTTCTGACTGCGGCGGTAAAAATACGCGCTGTAAAATGCCAAAGGCTCATGAACCTTGAACCATGCAATTCTGAACGCCATCATGACATATGCGACGGCATGCGCCTTCGGGAAAAGATACGCGATCTTGCGGCACGACTCGATATACCACTCCGGCACGTCGAGCGCGCGCATCTGCGCCTCGGCGTCACCCGGGAACTCGCCGCTTTTTTTGACCTTGCCCTTACGCACGGCCTCCATCGTTTTAAACGCAAGCGACGGCTCCATGCCTTTTTGAATGAGGTAGAGCATGATATCGTCTCGACAGCCGACGGTCTCGTTAACTGTTGCAATGCCGTTAACGATAAGGTCGCGGATATTGCCGGCCCAAACGTCGGTGCCGTGTGAAAAGCCCGACAGGCGCACGAGCGTGTCAAACTGCGTAGGCTGCGTATCTACGAGCATCTGGCGCGTAAAGCCCGTTCCGAACTCCGGTATGCCGATGCTGCCGGTTTTGCCGATTATATCGTCGTCATCAGGAAGGCCGAGCACGGTGGGCGTTGTGAATATCTTCATCGTGTCGGGGTCTGAGAGCAGTATTTCACGCGCGTTTACGCCCGTTGCATCCTCAAGCATGCGGATCATGGTCGGGTCATCGTGGCCAAGCTCGTCGAGCTTCAGGAGGTTTGACTCCATGCAGTGATATTCAAAGTGCGTCGTTATTATCCCACTCTTGGGATCGTCCGCCGGATGCTGCACCGGGCAGAAATCGGTAACGTCCATATCCTGCGGTATGACGACAAGTCCGCCGGGGTGCTGGCCTGTTGTGCGCTTAACGCCGACAAGGCCCTTGGCAAGGCGGTTTTCCTCGACCTTTGTGACCTTGATCCCACGCTCCTCGAGATATTTTTTCACATAGCCGTAGGCCGTTTTCTCGGCAAGAGTGCCTATCGTTCCGGCGCGGAAAACGTGATCCGAGCCGAAAAGCTCTTCGGTGTATTTATGTGCCTGCGCCTGATATTCGCCGGAGAAGTTAAGGTCGATATCGGGCGTTTTCTCATTTCCCGGGAAACCGAGGAAGGTCTCGAACGGGATATCAAAGCCGTCCTGCCGCATAAGCGTTCCGCACTCGGGGCAGTTTTTAGGAGGCATGTCCGCGCCGCAGCCGTAGGAGCCGTCGGTTATGAACTCGGAATGCTTGCATTTGGGGCAGACATAGTGCGGCGGAAGCGAGTTGACCTCGGTGATGCCGGACATGTATGCCACGATAGACGAACCGACGGAGCCACGCGAGCCGACGAGGTAGCCATGCTCGAGCGAGTTCTGAACAAGCTTCTGGGCGGACATGTAGATAACGTCATAGTTATGGTCAAGTATCGTAGTAAGCTCGGTATCGACGCGCGATTTTACGATCTCCGGCGGATTTTCGCCGTAAATATCGGTCATTTTGCCGTAGACAAGATCGCGCAGGTCACGCGCAGAGTTTTCTATCTTCGGTGGGAACAGATCCTTGGGCAGAAGCTCGATATCATCGACCATATCGGCAATGGCACGCGGATTTTTGACAACGACCTCGCGCGCGACATCGTCGCCGAGATAGTCAAACTCCTTGAGCATCTCATCGGTCGTGCGGAAGAAGATCGGGCAGCCGCGGTCGGCATCGGAGAATTTCTTTGCCGCCTGAAGTATCTTGCGGTACTGCTCGTCCTCGGCATCGAGAAAATGCACGTCGCTTGCGGCGATGACAGGCTTATTGAGCTGACGGCCGATATCGAGTATGCGGCGGTTATAGTCCTGCAAAACGCTTATGTCGCTGACAACGCCGTTGTCAACAAGGAATCCGTTATTGCCGAGCGGCTGAATTTCAAGATAATCGTAAAACGACGCTATGCGCTTGAGCTCGGAGTCGCTCGCGCCGTGCATCACAGCGCCGTAAAGCTCGCCCATACCGCAGGCGGAGCCGATCAGCAGCCCCTCGCGGTGCTTTATCAGCAGGCTTTTCGGCATGGTCGGGGTTTTGTAAAAGTACTTGAGATACGACTGCGAAACAAGCTCGTACAGGTTTTTAAGGCCGACCTTGTTTTTTACCAGCAGTATCATATGCCGCGACTTTGTGTGGTCGGCAGGCTTGATGCGCGCATAGACCTCCTGAATATCGTTTACGGTCTTTGCTCCCTGCTGCGCGAGCATCGGCAGGAATCTTCCCATTATGCGCGCGACGACAAGCGCGTCATCCGACGCACGATGGTGGTTAAACTCCGGCAGACTCAGCCGGTTTGATACTATATCAAGCTTATGCCGCTTAAGATCGGGCAAAAGCGCGCGAGCCAGAACGAGAGTATCAAGATAAACAGGCTCAAACTCAATTCCGCTTCGAGCCGCCGCAGCCGACATAAAGCCGGTATCGAAATCGGCATTATGCGCAACTATGGGGCGATCGCCGACAAATTCGAGGAAGCTTTTCATAGCCTCGGCCTCGCTCGGCGCTCCCTTAACGTCGCGGTCTGTTATTCCTGTAAGCTGCGTGATCTCGGCCGGGATGTGCATGCCGGGGTCAACGAAGGTGTTGAACGTTTCTTTTATCTCGCCTCCTGCATAAATAACCGCGCCTATCTCGGTCATGCGGTCGGAGCCTGCGTTGAGGCCGGTGGTCTCAATATCGAAGGCCACCATTTCGTCGTTCATATCTCTGTCGCTGCTGCCGTGAACGGCAAGGCTTCCGTCCATGTCGTTGACAAAATAGCACTCGCAGCCGTAGATAATCTTAACGCCGTGCTTTTTGCCGGCCTTCCACATATCGGGAAATGCCTGCAAAACGCCGTGGTCTGTGACGGCTATGGCCGGGTGTCCCCAATATGCCGCGCGCTTAACTATAGCGGCTGGGTCGGTCAGAGCATCGAGCGCGGAGAAACGGGTATGCGTATGCAGCTCAACGCGCTTTTCCTCGGCGTTATCCGGGCGTATGTATTTCTTTCCGACAACTATGTCTTTCGGCTCAAGGACTATATCCTCGTCATAGCGGCTGTAGGTAACAAAGCCGTTTATTATGAGATGATCGCCGACGTTTATCTTATTGATGATAGACTGATCGTCCTCGGCACGAAGAAATTTTATAACCCTTATCGAGCCTGTGAGGTCGGTAATATCAAAGCTCAGCATAGCTCCGTCGCGCTTTTTGAGCTTGCGGCTGGTGACCTCAAAGACATCGCCCTCGATAGCGACACGGCCTGAGTCCTGATTAAGCTCGCCCATCGGCGTCGGAGATTTTTTGATGCTGTGCCCCATGAGCACCTTGCCGCTGCCGCCCGACGGTGCCGCCGAGACAGATGCGGAAGCCGCCGCTGCCTTCTGAACCTCGGGACCGTCGGCAATAATGCTTACTCTCAGTCCGTAATCTGCACGGAGAGCTGTACATATGGAGTCCAGCTCCGCAGGCGCCGGAGTGCGCGCAAAATGCGCGCGTATACTCATCGTTCCGGCCTCAAGGCTTATCTCGACATCGGTAACGTATGCTTTTTCAAGGCCTCCGCAGCTTGATGCATGGCTCGCGGTGCCCGGGAATATTTCAAGAAATGATGTATGTTCGCTCAATTTAAACGTCCTTTTCGATAAGGTCAATAAGTGCGTCGCACAGGCGGTCGTAGGGGTAAGTTCCCAAAACCTCGCCATGCTTAAACAGCAGTCCGCAGTCCTTGCCGCCGGCTATGCCGTAGTCGGCTTCCCGAGCCTCGCCCGGGCCGTTGACAACGCAGCCCATAACGGCAACGGTTATGTTCCGGTCGATGCCGGATATGCGCTTTTCTACCTCGTTTGCAAGGGATATGAGGTCGATATTCGTTCTTCCGCAGGTCGGGCACGATACAAGGCGTATGCCCTGCCTGAGTCCGACAGATTTAAGAATGGCTACGGCCGTTTTGACCTCATCGACGGGGTCTGCCGTAAGCGAAACACGCACGGTGTCGCCGATGCCCTCGCTCAGAAGCGTACCTATGCCGACTGCGGACTGGATAGTTCCGTTCCATGCCGTGCCGGTCTCCGTTACGCCGACATGCAGCGGATACGAAAGCTCGTCGGAGGCAAGCCTGTAGGCTGCAATGGTCAGCGGAACGGATGAAGATTTCATGGAAATGCAGATATCGTCAAAATCGTATTTATTCAAAAGCTTGATATGGCGCTTTGCGCTTTCAAGCATTGCCTCGGGGCACGGATGACCGTACTTTTCAAGCAGCGGTTTTTCAAGGCTTCCGCCGTTCACTCCGATGCGGATAGGTATATTGCGCTTGCGGCAGGCTTCGGCGACCTTGCGGACATTCTCCTCACTGCCTATGTTGCCCGGGTTTATACGTATCTTATCTATTCCGCGCTCGGCAACCGCAAGCGCGAGACGATAGTCGAAGTGGATATCCGCAACAAGCGGCATATCGGTCTTCTCTTTTATCTCGGAAATTGCCTCGGCCGCCGCCATATCGGGTATGGCAAGTCGCACAATATCGCATCCGGCGGCACGCAGACGCTTTATCTGCTCGACCGTTGCCTCAACATCGTGCGTTTTTGTATTGCACATCGACTGGACCGAGACGGGCGACAGCGCGCCTATCTCCACTCCGCCGACGGTTATTTTCTTTGTAAGCTTTCTTTCAAACATTTACTCACCCCGTTATGAGTCGTGCTATGTCGTTATACATTATAAATCCCATCAGAAGCAGCAGGAGCACCATGCCGCCGGCATGGATATATCCCTCGTACTTGGGATCGGGCTTTCTTTTTGTTATGGCCTCAAAAATGACCGTTACTATCATGAAAAACACTCTGCCTCCGTCAAGCGCCGGGATCGGGAGCATGTTCATTATAGCAAGGTTAATGGCGATAAACGCCGAGAAATACAGCATGCTGTACACCGCGTCGGCAGTGCTCGCCGCCGAGGAACCGACATCGTTCATCATATCGACTATTCCGACGGGGCCTGCCATTTCGTCAACGCCGACCGCACCGTGGATAAGGTCGCCGAGGCCGAGCCAGACAAGGCGCGAAAACTCCTTTGCCGTGTTCCAGACGTATTCGCACTTGACGCTGAACGTTGCCTTTTCAATGCCCCACACGAAGCCGTATTTAAGTCCCTGCTCGCTCTCGATGGTCGGAACAAGCTTCATATCGTTAAACTCGACCTTCTGCCCATCGCGCAGCATGACGATGTCGTAAACTCCGTTTCCGCGCTCAAGGAACATGGACACGTCGCTTATAAGATATATCCTGTTGCCGTCAATGCTGTAAAACTCATCGCCGGCCTGAAACGCATCGGCGCTGTTATACGCGCATCCGTCCAGAAAATCGTCTATTATCGGGGCGCGGAAGGCTTCCGCACCGCTGTACATAATAACAATAAGGACAATGCCGAGCAGGAAGTTCATAAACGAGCCTGCGCACAAAATGGCAAGCCGCTTCCAGAAGTTCTGATTCGGAAATGCGCGCGGATCCTCCGACTCCTCATCCTCACCCATTGCGCAGTAGCCGCCGATGGGCAGAATGCGAAGCGAATACTGCGTTTCGCCCTTCTGCTTTTTGAAGATCGCCGGGCCCATGCCTATCGAAAATTCATCCACGCGCACACGGCAGGCCTTTGCGGTTGCAAAGTGGCCGAACTCATGGATGGCGATAAGCACGCCGAACATAAGTATTGCGATTACGATATACATTAAGAAAAATGCTCCCTGACAAATACTCTGGCCTGCTCATCGGCAGCCAGTACAGCCTCAAGGTCGGGCTTATTAACTATTTCTATGCTTTCTACCGCCTGCAAAGCACAGTCATATATCCGATTATAGCCGAGGCGGTGGTTAAGAAACATTGCAACGGCAACTTCGTTTGCCGCGCTCATGATGCACGGAGCCGTACCGCCGATGCGCGCGCAGTCCATCGCAAGCTTAAGGCACGGAGTTTTTTCATAGTCGGGCGCTTCAAAGGTCATGTCCTTCATGGCATAGAAGTCAAGATGCTCAAAGGGCGACGCCTTGCGCTCGGGATAAGTCATCGCAAGCTGAATGGGAAGCCCCATATCCGGAACGCCGAGCTGCGCGATAACGGTTCCGTCAACAAGCTCGACCATGGAGTGAACGATGCTCTGCGGATGCACAACGACCTGAATATCATCGGGCGTTACGCCGAAAAGGTGCATTGCCTCAATAAATTCAAGGCCCTTATTCATCATCGTTGCCGAATCGACGGATATCTTTGCGCCCATGCTCCAGTTAGGATGCTTTACAGCCTGCTCGGGCGTTACATTCTCAAGCTCCGCGCGGCTTTTGCCTCTGAACGGGCCACCGCTGCCGGTGAGCAGTATCTTTTTCAGCTCTCCGGGCGCTCTTCCCATTAGACACTGGAAGATCGCAGAATGTTCCGAATCCACGGGAACGATCTCGGCTCCTGCGGCTTTGGCTGCCGGCATGACGATCTCGCCTGCGCAAACGAGGGTCTCTTTATTTGCCAAAGCTATGCGCTTTTTTTCACTTATGGCTGCAAGCGTGGGCTTAAGTCCCACGGATCCGGATACGGCAGTCACAACACAGTCGGCGGCATTCAGCGTTGCAGCTTCAATGAGTCCCTCCATGCCGCTTCCTACGCGAATATCGGTATCGGCAAGGCGAGTTTTTAAGTCTTTTGCCGCGTTTTCGTCAAATATCGCAACAAACTTGGGCTTTAATTCTCTTGCCTGCTGTTCGACAAGATCGGTTTTTCTGTTCGCCGTCAGCGCGACGACGGGCACTCCCAAATGCTTTGCGGCAGCGATGCTTTGGCGGCCTATCGAGCCTGTCGAGCCGAGAATGGATACTGCTTTAATCACGGTTTTACACCTCCGAAACGGCGGTCGCGGCTGTTATACGCTTCGATCGCCTTATCCAATTCCTGCGGAGTGAAATCCGGCCACAGGGTGTCGGTATAATAAAACTCCGAGTACGCGCACTGCCAGAGCAGAAAGTTTGAAAGCCTGTACTCTCCGCCCGGGCGAATGAGAAGATCCGGGTCTGGAATGCCGGCAGAGTACATGTAATTTGAAAACATGTCCTCGGTGAGACTATCGGTGACCTTTCCGGCGGCGTAATCCTCGGCATAGGCCTGTGCGGCGCGCACTATCTCCGCTCTGCCGCCGTAGTTTATGCAGATATTCGCCTGAAAGCCCTCGATATCTTTGGATATCTCATCGGTCTCCGCTATAAGCTCCTGAAGCTGCGGAGAAAGGCGCGAAACGTCGCCGAACACCTTCATGCGGATGTTCTTCTTTCGCATATCGCGTATCGCCTCGTGAAGATACTTATCCAGCAGCTTCATTATGCCGCCGACCTCTTCCTCGGGGCGCTTCCAGTTTTCCGTTGAAAACGCGTACACCGTCAGGTATTCAACGCCTATTTCCTTGCAGTAGGTCGCGATATTGCGAAATGTCTCCGATCCTGCAAGATGTCCTGCATTGCGCGGCAGGAGACGCTTTTTGGCCCAGCGGCCATTGCCATCAAGTATTATGGCAATATGGCGTGGGAGACATTTTGCCTGCTCCCACGCCGCATTATTAGTGATATTCTCTGCCATGATCAGATCTCGAAAAGTTCCTTTTCCTTTGCTTCCGCTATCAACTCGACTTCCTTAATATAGTCGTCGGTCAGCTTCTGAATGTCCTTTTCAATGTCCTTGTAGTCATCCTCGGTGATCTCGGATGCCTTCTGCTGCTTTTTAAATTTATCGATTGCCTCGCGGCGGATATTTCTGACCGCGACCTTGGACTCCTCGCCGTACTTCTTGACCTGCTTTGCAAGCTCCTTGCGGCGTTCCTCGGTCAACTGCGGAAATACAAGTCTTATGACTCTGCCGTCGTTCTGGGGATTGATGCCAAGCTCGGATGCGAGGATGGCCTTCTCAATTCCCTTGAGAACGGATGCGTCCCACGGCTGGATCATCAGCGAACGGGGATCGGGAACGGAGATGGATGCGACCTGCTGGATGGGGGTGGGCACGCCATAGTAATCGACAGTGATCTGATCGAGAACCGCCGCGTTTGCTCTTCCTGCGCGCACGGATGCAAGCTGAGTTTTCAGCACCTCCGCGGTCTTTTTCATTTTGCTTTCGATTTCGGGATATTTGGACATGGTATTACCTCCTGACATTTATATGCGTTATATTAATCTGCTTACTTGTTCACCGTTGTTCCGAGCTTTTCACCCTGAAGCACGCGGACAATGTTTTCAGGCTCTGCAAGAGCAAAAACTATTACGGGGATATCGTTATCCATGGCAAGGCTCGTTGCCGTACTGTCCATTACGGCAAGATGCTGCGCAAGGACATCGTCGTAGCTTATGCTGTCATACTTAACTGCGCTAGGATCGACCTTCGGGTCTGCCGAGTACACGCCGTCGATGTTCTTTGCAAGCAGTATCGCGTCCGCTCCGATCTCGGCTGCGCGGAGCACCGCGGCAGTGTCGGTCGAGAAAAACGGGCAGCCGGTGCCGCAGCCGAACATGACGACCTTGCCGGACTTGAGATACTCTATTGCCTTATCGGTGCTGTATCTTTCGCCGACGCCCTGGATATCGACGGCCGTGAGCACCTTCGCCTCGCCGCCGGACTGGCGGAGAACATCGGCAAACGCAAGGCAGTTCATCGCCGTTGCAAGCATACCCATACGGTCTGCCGAGACGCGCTCGACATGGCCCGCTCCGTCCTTAACGCCGCGCCAGAAGTTGCCGCCGCCGACGACTATGCCGACCTCAACGCCCATTTGGGTGCATTTGTTGACCGTTTCGCAGACCTTTGACATGAAGTCAAAGTCAAAGCCGGTCTTTTTATCCCCGGCGAGCGCCTCGCCGCTTATTTTGATAAGTATTCTCTTATAAACAGGGTCAGACATATTCGATCTCCTTTATTAAATATCAAGTATACCCAATATCACTATGCCGGCAACCACGAGCAGTATGGAGGCGTAGTGCTTAAGTGAGAGCTTTTCCTTGAGGAAAATGCGGCTCCACACGACGGAGGCCACGCAGTATGCCGAGATCATCGGCGCTGCAAGGGCGGCATGCGCTGTGTCGGCAAGTGCATATATGTACGCAAACTGGCCGGCCGTTTCAAAAATCGCACCGGTGTACTTGGGAGCCTCGCGTCTGGGGATGAGCTTCTGCTTTTTAACGCCGAGAACGTACACGGCGCATACGATACCGACGACCAGGAAGGTCAGCTCATACGCAACGTTTGCCGAGTCCTCATTGAGGGTTTCGAGCACGCGGCTGTCGGCAAATGTGCCGAGCGCATCCAGCAGGCAGTAGATAACGGGAAGCGCTATTGCAAGCCAGCTTTTTGCATAGTGATGATTGCTCGCATCCTGACGTGCGCGGCGCAGCTCCTCATCCTCGTTTGCCTCGGTAAAGCCGAGGGCGATAACGCCGATGCAGACAAGCGCAACTGCCGCAAGAGCCATCGGCGGCAGGCCGTTTATGCCCTGCGTTGCGAATATGAGCACAGCCACTATCGCGCCGGACGAGTTGCATATCGGCGAGGATATCGAAAGCTCGATATATCTAAGCCCGACATAGCCGACCGTCATCGAAACGATATACAGCATTGAAACGGGCAGGTATTTTAAAATTACCTCTCCGTTTATCGTAACGCCGCCGACGAATATCTCATACGCGGCATGAATGCCCATTACAAGGCCGACGGCCATGACCATCTTCAGGTGACTGTATTTATCATCAGAATCCTGACAGCCGATCTTTGAAAAAAGATCGGAACCACTCCAACACAAAAGCGCTATCAGCGCAAACCAAAACCACATAGCTTATCCTTTACAATTAATATAATATTACCGCAGACCGGGCGTCCACAATCAAAACTAATGTATTTTACCATACCAAAACGCATTTGACAATTAACAAATGACAAATTGTGCGCCCGGAGGCGCTTATAATTTCGTTATGGACATCATTTACATAGACCGGCTGTTTTTACTTAACCTCGTTCTCGATTATCTCATCGTCTTATGCTCGGCACGCCTTTGCGGAATAAAGCTCCGACGGGCAAGGTACGCCGCCGCTGCCGTTTTCGGCGCGCTCTACGCCGTGCTCAGTCTGCTTCCGGGACTTGCTTTTTTTAAGCTCTGGCCGGTTAAGCTCATATGCGGCCTACTTATGGCGCTGATCGCCTTCGGCGGCGAGGATAAGCTTTGGCGCTGCTGCCTTACTTTTTTTGCCGTTTCCGCATTATTCGGCGGAGCTGTCTGGGCAATATCGCTGCAAAACGGCGGAAACTTCGGCTCGGGAGCATACATACCTGTTTCGCTTCCGGTGCTTATTTTGTCGTTTGCGCTTATCTACGCCGTTTTGAGCTTTGTTTTTCGAAGGAGTGTAAAAAGCGCCGATGCCTGCGTTTCGGATGTTGAGATCGAATTTATGGGAAACCTTGTTTTTTTGCGCTGCCTGCATGACAGTGGGAATGCACTTCTCGATCCCGTGAGCGGTGACAGTGTGCTGATAGCACCGGCTGCACGTCTGGCTCCGCTGTTTCCCGGCTGCGAGGATGAGCTTTCGAGCACAGACTGCACAAGGCTCATATCCCTGCCGCAGCTTTTGGGAAAAATGCGGCTTATACCGTACAGCGCCGTCGGAACAGAGTCCGGCATGCTGGCAGCGTTCAGACCGGACGCCGTTTACGTTGACGGAGAGCAGCTCGACGATGTGATAGTTGCCGTATCCCCCACTCCGCTCGGCGGAGACGGGTTCGATTCGATCATATGAAAGGAGAATGAATGTGGATATTATAAGCATTATAAAAAGCTGGCTTGAGCGGCATCTTCTGCCCGAAAAAGGGCTGTTTTACATAGGCGGCAGCGACACTCTGCCACCTCCGCTTGACAAGGCCGACGAGGAAAAGGCAATAATCGCAATGGAAAACGGCGACGAGTGCGCCAAAAAATTGCTTACGGAACATAATCTGCGCCTCGTCGTCTATATATCGAGGCGGTTTGAAAATACGGGCGTTAACCTCGAGGATCTCATTTCCATAGGAACTATCGGCCTTATAAAGGCAATAAACACCTTCCGCAGCGACAAGAACATAAAGCTTGCCACCTACGCTTCACGGTGCATAGAAAACGAGATACTGATGCATCTGCGCAAGATCAGCAACCAACGCAGCGAGGTGAGCTTTGACGAGCCGCTGAACACCGACTGGGACGGCAACGAGCTGCTGCTCTCGGATGTTCTCGGAACCGATGACGACGAGGTGAGCCGTCCGCTTGAGGACGACGCCGATCGTCAGATGCTTTTAAACGCCGTAAATTCCCTCGGTGACAGAGAAAAGAGCATAATCACCCTGCGCTTCGGCCTTGGAGGCGGAAGCGAATACACGCAAAAGGAGGTAGCAGACATGCTGGGCATTTCACAAAGCTACATAAGCCGGCTCGAAAAGCGCATAATCCACCGCCTGAAACGCGAAATTATACGTCAGCTCCAGTAAATAGTATCTGTCCCTTTTAAAACTAAAAAACTTTTGTTTATACATCGCATAATTTGTTGACAATTTGTAACCAACGGTGTAAATTATGTTTGTGGAATAAGCTGCACCGCAGCTATATAATAACGTGTTTTTTAAGAAGGAGAAACAACATGAAAAGATCAACAAAACTGATCAGCTTGCTTCTTGCGGTTCTGATGATCGCCGCTCTTCTGCCCACTGCGGCTCTCGCCGACGATGCTGACACACAGTCCATCGGCGATACCGTCGGCAGCGTCGTTGACACCGTAAACGGCATCAAGCTCCCCACTTATCTGGTTTACTGCTCCCTGATGAGCAAGCTGCCTGCAAGCGGCGCTCAGGTCACACTCACCAATAACCTTACCGGCGAGGCCAGCACATACACCGCTAACCTGCTCGGTCTTGCTCTTATCCCCAAGAGCATCGTCGGCGTATACACTGTTGCAGCTACCTGCGACGGCCCCGTATCCGGCATAAAGTACAGCACTCTGCCCGGCATCAAGTGGTCCTTCGGCGCAAAGTTTGATTCCGACAAGCTCATCCTGTACCCCATGCTCAACATCGGCCTTAACTACACCGATCACTTTGCATACATGATAGGCTACAAAGACGGCACCGTTCGTCCCAACGCCAACATCACCCGTGCCGAGGTCGCAACTATCCTCTACCGTCTCATGACTCCCGAGACCCGTGCAAAGTACCAGAGCACTTCCAGCACCCTTAAGGACATCAACGCAAACAGCTGGTGCAACAAAGAGGTCTGTACCCTCGTCAAGGCCGGCGTTATCTCCGGCTACAACGACGGCTACTTCCGTCCCAACAAGAATGTCACCCGTGCCGAGTTCTCCGCTATGATCGCTCGTCTGTTCTCCGTCTCCTACGTCGGCAACAACAAGTTTGAAGATCTCAACGGCCACTGGGCTGAGAGCTACATGAACCTCCTTGCAAAGCTCGGCATCCTCAACGGCGATGCAAACGGCAATGCAAATCCGGATGATCTCCTGACCCGTGCTCAGACCGCAGCACTGTGCAACCGCCTCGTCGGCCGCAACTCAACCAGCAGCAGCATGAACGGCTGCACCGGCGTCAAGGGCTGGCCCGACAACGCAAATTCCGCATGGTACTATGCCGACATTCTCGAGGCTACCAACGCACACAACTACACTTGGACGCTCAACGTTAAGAACGTTGTCAGCGGCGAGTTCGTCGTGACCGAGCAGTGGACCAACATCCGCACCGACGCTCCCGACTGGACCAAGTAATTTGAGTTTATAAGCACAAAAAATCCCGACCGACAGTCGGGATTTTTTTATTGCCTATTCAGCTTTCCAGCTCCTTATACATTGCAGGAGCTTCCTCTTTTTTTGCCGTTTCATTCACAGACAGCACCTCAACTTTAAGCTTGCGCTGTCCGAAAGCGACCTCAATAACGTCGCCGATCTTCACCTGGTAGCTTGCCTTGACCTGGCGGCCGTTTACGCTCACGCGCTCGGCATCGCAGGCGTCGTTGGCAACACTTCTACGCTTTATAAGCCGTGAAACCTTAAGGTATTTATCAAGTCTCATGATCCTATCTCCTTTAGTATGGCAAAATTCCCACGATACCGACGTATCGTGGGAATCATATCAAATATTACTGCGATGAAATTACTCTGCTACTGCGTCCTTGAGCGCCTTACCTGCCTTGAAGAAGGGAACCTTGCTTGCAGGGATCTCGATCTCTTCGCGGGTCTTGGGGTTACGGCCGATACGAACGCCGCGCTCCTTAACATCAAAAACGCCGAAGCCAACCATCTGAACCTTTTCGCCGGATACCAGAGTCTCAACGATGGTATCAAATGCGGCGTTGACAGCCTTCTCGGAGTCCTTCTTGGAAAGACCGGTCTTCTCTGCGACGGCTGCTATAAGTTCTGCCTTATTCATGTGTAATCCTCCTAATTTATGCGGCATAAAAGCCTTTTCTATATAGCCCGGTGCGCCGATTGCGCCGTGCCGGGTTATTTACAATGAACATGCGCCTTGCGGCGCGGATTAAAACTTATCACAAAATGCTGCAAATATCAAGTATTTTTTTGAAAAAAGCCAATTTTTTCAGGGAGATATAATTATCAGGCCATATGCAGAAGCTTTGCTATCTTCTCCCCCTTGGGAATGAGCTTCATATCTTCGGTGGTTATGACGCGAAGCTTTATGACCGACACCGCGTAAACTATTACGGCAACACCGATGGCAATGCACATAACAAGCGCCATCATGAGTCTGCTGTCGGACGAAAGCAGATTCATTACGCCGTAATATACCGCAAGCGCTATGACACCCATGATAGCGCTGGGCACGGCAGGACGGACGAAAATATTCTTCATTGACAGTCCCTTTTCAAAGCTGCGGTTAATGAATATAAGATTCAAAACGCACATTGTTACGTAGCAGCAGATCGTTCCGATCGCGGCGCCGTAGATATTTATTGACGGGATCGCGACTATAAACCAGTTTATTGTGATCTTCACAAGCCCACCGGCAACGATGGAATAAAGCGTGAGCCGCTCCTTGCCCGTTGCCTGGAGAACAGCCGTGCTCATAAGCGAAAAGCAAACGAAAACCGAGGCAACACCCAGCAGGCACAGAAGCAGCGGTCCGGACTCATGGGCATTTGGGTAGATAACGTTCATAATGGGCTCACACAAAACTGCAAGTCCGACGCCCATAGGCAGTGCAATAGCCATCGCTATGCGTAGTGAATCTTCGGATATTTTGCCTGCCTCTTCCCTTGCGTCCATTACAAGCTTTGCGGAGATCGCAGGAACGATGGACACCGTCAGCGGAGTAATGAATGCCGCAGGAAGATTGAACAGCGTCTGAGCTTTTCCGTAGACGCCGTAGAGCGTTTTTGCGTGCGAGTAGGTGTATCCGACAGCGCTCTGGAGCCTTGTCATGCACAGCCCGGCGTCAATAAGATTGATAAGCGACAGAGCAACGGAGCCGAGCGCAATAGGGATACCTATGCTCAAAAGGTTTTTAAATATTGTTCCGGCGCTTTCCGGAACATCGGGCTGCGAAACGGTATCAAAGCGGTAGTTGCGCATTTTGTATATGAGCATGTACAGCAGTGCGGCAAGCGAGCCGACTGTAACGCCGAATATGGCGCCTGCGACCGCAACGGGCTTATCATAGCCTGCCTTTATCAGGTATGCCGCGAGAGCAAGTCCTGCCGCGACCTTGGCCAGGACCTCGAGTATCTGGCTGATAGTGGTCGGGGTCATGTTGCCGTAGCCCTGAGTCAGTCCTCTGTAGGTTGCGGTGATGCAGCACAGGAGCACCGCCGGTGCGAGAGCCTGGATGCTGAAAGCGGCATCGGGACTGTTTATAAGCGTGTTTGCAAGCCAGTCGGGGAACACGAACATTACCGTCGAGCAGACAGCGCCGAGGACAAAGAACGTCCACCATGCCACACGATATGTACGGCGTGCCTGCATCTGCAGTCCGCGAGTCTGCGCCGCGCTTATCATGCGCGAAAGCGCCACCGGAAAGCCCGCCGTCGCAAGCGTCAGAAACAGGCTGTAAACATAATAAGCCTGCAGGAACAGACCGTATCCGTCGTCGCCGAGCATATTGCCCAGGGGGATCTTATACAATGCGCCGAGGATCTTCATTATTATAACGCCGGCGGTCATTATAGCTGCGCCGTGCAGATAATTCTGCTGTTTTGCTTTTGCCACCAAAAGGCCTCCAATCATGTAGAAAGAGTCGTTTTCAGACTTTGAAACTATATACTATAAGAGCAAATAAATCAAGGGAATTCTGTAAATTCCCTTGATTTAAAACAGCTAAATCATTTAATTTTCACATTTTTCCGGGCATGAATTTAAGTACTGCTACCTGGGCCGGAGTGTCTTTATCTATCGATATCGTGTTCGTATCATAAAAATGAACTATAGGCAAAGGCATATACTGATCCGTAAACGCCGTCACTCTTTCCATCCGGCGGCTGCCGCAGCCGTCATGCGCATAGTGCATCGGGATAACGACGTTTGCACACAGCTCATCTGCCAGAGGCTTGGTTTTGTCGCTGGGCATTGCGCGAAAGCCGCCTGCGTTTATCATCAGAACATCGGCTCCGAACAGCATGTCCTTCTCAGCATCCGTCAGGAAGCTGCCGTGGTCGCCCATATGGACGAGCTTGAATCCGCCCCAATTTATAATATGTATCTTGTTTTTGCCACGCAGGCTGCCATAGCTTGTGTCGTGAAAGGTATCTATCACCGTCACCTCATACGGGCACTCTCTCGCCGTGCCGGAGAGCTTGACTCCGGCGCGGTAATTGTGTCCGCGGTGCTCATGGCTGCACAAGACGGCATCTGCGCTCGTGCTCATGGGCGGATAGTTTGCATTCGTAAGATCATAAGGGTCTATAACAAGACTGTATCCGTCATGGCTTATCTTAAAGCAGGAATGTCCGAGCCAGCTTATCTGCATATTTTTTCTCCGTTTCAGGTCTCGTAATCGTCGGCCAGCAGATGCTCGCCGATTTTATACACGTTGCCGGCTCCGACCGTGAGAATAAGGTCGCCAGGCTGCGCGGTTTTGCGCAGGTCGCGCTCGATCTCTTCAAAGGTCTTAAAGAATTTTGCGCCCTCAATTTTCTCCGCGAGGTCTGCCGAGGAGATGCCGAGAATATTCTTTTCACGGGCGGCAAATATCTCCGCAAGGTACAGCACATCCGGCCGGCGCAGCTGACGGACAAAATCGTGGAACAGCGCCATAGTGCGCGTATAGGTGTGCGGCTGGAAAACAACGATCGTGCGCTTATATCCAAGCGCTTCGACAGCATCCAGAAGTGCCTTAAGCTCGCCCGGATGGTGCGCGTAATCGTCGTACACATCCGCGCCGTTGAATTTGCCCTTAAACTCAAATCTTCTGCCCGCTCCGGAAAAGCCTGCAAGACCGTATTTTATTGCCGTAGGCTTTATGCCGAGGCAGATGCAGGCCGCAGCGGCCGCCAGAGCGTTTTTAAGGTTATGCACGCCGGGAACATGGATGTTCACTGTGTCAAACAGTTTTCCCTTGTACATAATATCAAACTTAGTCAGTGAACCGATACGGATAACGTTTTTAGCGTAAACATCGGCCTTTGAAGTGAGGCCAAAGGTCACGATATTGCGCTCAAGTCCCTTGACGGCATCCATTGTGTTCTCGTCGTCATGATTTACGACAACATAGCCGTCCTCCGGAACATGGCTTGCAAATTCGCGGAAGCTCTTTTTAATATCCTCAATACCGGAGAAGAAGTCAAGGTGATCCTCCTCAATATTGAGTATAACGGCAACGGTCGGGTAAAACGACAAAAACGAGTTATAATACTCGCACGACTCCATAACGATGGTGTCGCCAGTTCCGACTCTGTGCCCTGCCTTGAGCAGCGGAAGCGTTCCGCCGATCATGACGGTGGGGTCCTTTTCGGCCGCCATGAGGATATGGGTACACATGGAGGTCGTCGTCGTCTTGCCGTGGGTTCCGGCAATGCACAGGGCGTTTTTATAGCCCTTCATGATAGCGCCCCATGCCTGGGTGCGCTCAAACACGGGAATGCCCATCTCATGCGCGCGGACGATCTCGGGGTTTTCGTCATGCGCCGCGGCCGTGCGCACAACGAAATCAATGTCGCTTGTTATATTCGCCGCGTCATGGCCGATGGATATTACTATTCCCTTTTCGCGCAGATGCGAGGTCCGCTCGCTCTCCGCGATATCGGAGCCGCTTATTATAAGTCCTGCATCGGAAAGCACCTCGGCCAGAGGCGACATGGAAACGCCGCCTATGCCAATGAGATGGCCTCTTTTTCCTCGCACTAAATATTCACTGAAATCCGGCATAATTTCTCCAATCACGCTTTATATTAACAATTTGATGTTGATGTTGCATTTAGCAAATGATATTATAATACTGTAAAGTCAACTTGACAAGAATTAAAATCTTTGTACATACAGGAACTTGATCACTATGCCTCAAATCAATCCTCCCAAATATGTCAGGCAAATACTGTTCGGTCTGCAGGCGCGAGGGCATCTTGCCTATCTCGTCGGCGGCTGTGTTCGCGATGTTATTATGAACATTACACCGCAGGACTGGGATATATGCACGAGTGCCCTGCCTGAAGAGGTAATGGAGCTTTTCCCCGGCTCGCGTCCTACGGGTCTTGAGCACGGAACGGTCACGGTCATCATCGGCAGCAAGAGCGCCGAGGTCACGACCTTCAGGACCGAGGGCGACTATCGCGATCACCGCAGGCCGGATTCAGTCACCTTTGTTTCCGACCTCATCACCGATCTCGGCCGTCGCGACTTTTCAATGAATGCTATTGCTCTTTCGGCCGACGGTATGCTTGCCGATCCGTTTGACGGAGTGAGCGACATTGAAAAGCGCTGCATTCGCTGTGTCGGAAATCCTAAACTTAGGTTTACCGAGGATGCACTGCGAATGTTCCGTGCTCTGAGATTTTCCGCAAGGCTCGGTTTTACCATTGAATACGACACGCTCAGCGCAATTGAAGAGTGCGCCGAGCTTGCTTCCGAGCTCGCTCCGGAAAGAGTGCGCGATGAGGTAGAAAAAATCCTGCTCACTACACGTCCGGAGACCATGAGCGCCGCAATTAGCTTTGGGCTTATGAAAAGGTATATAAGCGGCGCAGGCTGGAAAACGCCCAATTTTGCCGACCTTGCAAGCATGCCGCGCAAGCCGCTTTCGCGTTGGGTCGCATTCAGTATCATGCTCCGCAAATACGGCTATATTCCCTCGGCAAGCGAATTTCTCAAGCAGCTTCGGCTTGACGGGCGCACAATACGCTGCTGCACGGACGCCGAGGTGCTTTTGAGTCAGGATCCGCCTTCGGACAGTCTCGGCTGGAAAAAGCTTTTGAACCACTACGGCGTTGATACCGTCACCTGTGCTGTTCAGGCTTACTCTGTTATAATGGGCATCGACTGCGAAAAGGAGCTGAGAGCCGTTCTCAAAAGCGGAGAGTGCTTTTCGCTCAAGCATCTTGCCGTCACGGGCGACGATTTGCTATCGCTCGGTCTCAAGGGGCCGGAACTTGGCGAAATGCTGAAGTTTTTGCTTGAATATGTTATGGAATACCCCGAAAATAACAAACGCGAAATTTTGCTTGAGCTTGCAAAATATTCGGAGGAAAGCTGATGGATAAGGCAATGGAAGAGCTGCGCGGCCAATGTCTCGGCTGCGAGGGCTGCGTTCTCGGCAAAACGCGCACGAAGCTCGTCTTTGGCGACGGTAACCCCAATGCTAAGGTGATGCTTGTCGGTGAAGGCCCCGGCGAACAGGAGGATCTTCAGGGGATTCCGTTCGTAGGCAGAGCCGGCATGCTGCTTGACGATATGATGAAGATGATAGATCTCGATCGCAGTCGCGTATATATAGCCAACATCGTGAAGTGCCGTCCGCCGCACAACCGCGATCCGCTGCCCGAGGAGAGGGACGCATGCTCGCAGTGGCTTAAAAAACAGATCGAGATAGTTGATCCGCTTATTATAATATGCCTCGGGCGCATTGCTGCCACCTCGCTTATCGACGAGGATTTCAGGATCACCCGGCAGCACGGCCAATGGTTTGACGTTGACGGCAGGCGCTGCCTTGCAATATACCACCCCTCTGCTCTTCTGCGCGACGTTTCCAAACGTCCGGAAACGTTTACAGATCTCAGAGAAATAAGGAGTGAGATCCGCAGGCTATGCCCGGAGGTGTACGAATGATATACAACATCCGCGAGTATACCCGGGAAGACACATCCGCTATGAGGTCGCTCTGGAGCGACGCTTTCGGCGATCCTTCTGAGCTTATCGACTTTTTTTTCGAACTGCTACCCTCGATGGGAACAGGCTTTGTCGCCGAGCTTGACGGTGAAATCTTCGGTGCAGCATACGTGCTGGACGCATTTTTGCATCTGCCCGGAGGCGAGACAAAAAAGCTTGCGTATATCTATGCCGTTTCCGTTGATGAAAGTGCGCAGGGGCGCGGCATCGGCGCCGAGCTTACGAGGGCATGCATGCGAAACGCATGGGAATATTCGGCAGATATCTGCTGCACGCTGCCGGCAGAGGATGCGCTTTATGATTGGTACGAAAGCCGCTGCGGTCTTGCCGCTGCAAGCTATTGCAACTATGAAAGCGTCAGCGCTTCCTCGGAGCTTGACGGGATCAGGCGTTTAAGCGCCGATGAATACGGCTTTCTGCGCGAGGATATGCTCAAGGGCAAGGCCCATGTGAGCTTTTATTACGGCTATCTGTGCTTTCAGGAGGAAATTTTCACGTCCTCCGTCGGCGGTTTCTTCGAGTATCAAGGCGGACTTGTCTGCGGATATGTAGAAAACGGTATTTTTTATGTCAAGGAAGCGCTCGGTGATACGCCCGAGTTTATCCCGGCGCTGTGCGCATCACTCGGAGCCGGAAAAGCCGTGATAAGACGCGCAAGCGCGCATGGCGAGCGCTATATCGCGGCATATCAGAGCAAGGACTTTCCGCCCGACACTGTGTGGAACTTAACATTGGACTGAAAAAAGCACCCGGATGGGTGCTTTTTTCAGCATATTGAGAACTTATAGCTTGTTTTTGAAAAATATCGCTCCCCGGCGCGCAAAAGCGGAGACGGGAACTCGGGATGGTTCGGGCTGTCGGGATAATACTGCGTTTCAAGGCACAAGCCCGAGTTTTTGCCGTAAACCGCGCCGCCCTTTCCGAGCCGCAGCCCCGTTGCGCCGCCGGCATAAAACTGCACTGCCGGCATATCGGTAGCGAGAGTCATTGCTATGCCGCTTTCTTTACTCACAAGTCTCGCGCACGGCTCACTTCCGCTTAACACAAAGCAGTGATCGTAAAAGCCGTTTTCAATTTTTCGCATTTTTCGGAAATCAAATTTCGTATCCGAAACGGAGCATACCTCACCTGTAGGGATAAGCTCCTCATCAACAGGCAAATATCCGTCGGAGTTTATCATCAGCTCATGGTCAATGATATCTCCCCTGCCGGAAAGGTTAAAATAGCTGTGATTTGTTAGATTTAAATATGTATCGGCATCGGACACGGCCTCGTAGCTTATGCTAAGCTCATTATCCTCGGAAAACTCATACGTCACGCGGGCCTCGACTTTTCCCGGGAATCCGTCGCCGCCGTCGGGGTCGGATATGCCGAGAGTAAGTGCGTTCTCCCCTACCGCTATCTCGGTAAAGCGGCGCTTGCTCAGGCCGTTTCCGCCGTGGAGCGTGTTTTTCCCCTCATTTGCGCTTATCTTATATTCTCTGCCGTTTAGCATAAACGCGGCATTCGCTATTCGATTTGCGTATCGGCCGACGAATGCGCCGAAGTAGCCGTCATTGCGCAGGTACTCCCCCGGCGTGTCGTATCCGAGCACAACATCTGTCGGTGCTCCGTTCCTGTTCGGAACGACAATGCTCTGCACCGCAGCGCCGAGGCTTGCTATGCGCACATACGCGCCCGACGAATTTTTTATCGTATAAAGCTCATACTCACCGAACGTGCTTTTTGTTACCGGCATGTTCATCTCCTCCGTTTCTTTGCCCCATTATAAGTCGGAACGGCGCGCTTATCAAGTATTCCGTCAATTGCAAGGCGCAATTGCACCCGAAAACGTGCAATTTTAGTTAATATTTTATCATAATATTCGAAAATTCGTTGATATTTCAGCATAAATATAATTATGAGGTAATTTCGTATGTTGACAATCATATGCAATTGAATTAGAATAAATTTTGTTACAAATGGCTTGAACAAAATAATTATAATGATAAGAGGTAATAAGATGTTTAAAGTCGTACAAAAAAGATTTCTGAACGATGCAAAGAGCATTTGCCTGTTCGAGATCGAAGCTCCGCTGGTCGCAAAGCACGCCCAGGCAGGTCAGTTCGTCATCTTCCGTCTGGATGAGCAGGGCGAGCGTACTCCTGTTTCCGTAGCAGGCTATGACCGCGAAAAAGGCACCGTTACCGTTATGGTACAGGCTGCCGGCCGCACCACCAAGATGCTGCACACCGTGCAGGAAGGCGATTACATCACCGACTTCGTCGGCCCCCTCGGCAAGGCTACCGAGATGGACGGTCTGAAGAAGGTCTGCGTTGTCGGCGGCGGCGTCGGCTGCGCTATCGCATACCCCATCGCCAAGGAAATGCACGAAAAGGGCATTGACGTGACCTTTATCGCAGGCTTCAGAAGCGCCGACATCGTCATCCTGAAGGACGAGCTCAAGGCCGCTTCCGACAAGCTCATCATGTGCACCGACGACGGCACCTACGGCGAGAAGGGCTTCACCACCGAGTATCTCAAGCAGGAGATCGAGGCCAACATCAAAGAGGGCAAGCCTCAGTTTGACCGCGTTATCGCCATCGGCCCGGATATCATGATGAAGTTCCTGGCTGAGGTCACCCGTCCTTACGGCATCAAAACCATCATCTCCCTCGACCCGATCATGGTAGACGGCACAGGCATGTGCGGCGGCTGCCGCGTCATCGTCGGCGGCGAGACCAAGTTTGCCTGCGTTGACGGTCCCGACTTCGACGCACACGAGGTCGATTTCGACTCGCTTATAAAGCGCGCAGCGTTCTACAAGGAAGAGCAGGACGAGGCTGCAAAGCATATCTGCAATATGACCGGAGGTAAGCGCAATGGCTAACATGAGAATGGATAAAAACCCGATGCCCGAGCAGGATCCCGTAGTCCGCGCCGGCAACTTTGACGAGGTCGCTCTCGGCTACACTCCCGAGATGGCAATGGACGAGGCAAAGCGCTGCCTCAACTGCCACAACATGCCCTGCCGCACCGGCTGCCCCGTTTCGGTACGCATCCCCGAGTTCATCGCCAAGGTCGCAGAGGGCGACTTTGACGCAGCATATGAGATCATCACCTCCACCAACTCCCTGCCCGCAGTCTGCGGCCGTGTTTGCCCGCAGGAGAAGCAGTGCGAATCTAAGTGCGTGCGCGGCATCAAGGGCGAGAGCGTCGGCATCGGCCGCCTCGAGCGCTTTGTCGCCGACTACCACATGAACAAGGAAGTCAAGGACGAGGTCAAGGCCCCCGAATCCAACGGTCACCGCATCGCGATCGTCGGCTCCGGCCCTGCCAGCCTCACCTGCGCAGGCGATCTGCGCAAGATGGGCTACGACGTTACCATTTTTGAGGCATTCCACAAGTCCGGCGGCGTTCTGGTCTATGGTATCCCCCAGTTCCGTCTGCCCAAGGAGATCGTTGCTGCCGAGATCGAGAACCTCAAGGCCATGGGCGTTAAGATCATAAACAACGCCATCATCGGCAAGAGCGAGACTGTTGACGAGCTGTTCGAAGACGGCTATGAGGCAGTGTTCATCGGCTCCGGCGCCGGTCTGCCCCAGTTCCTGCACATTCCCGGCGAGAACCTCCTCGGCGTTTACTCCGCTAACGAGCTTCTTACCCGTGTAAACCTCATGAAGGCTTACCGCGATGATTACGATACGCCGATAAAGCACTTCCACAATGTCTGTGTCGTCGGCGCAGGCAATGTCGCAATGGACGCAGCGCGCGTTTCCAAGCGTCTGGGTGCAGAGCATGTTTACATCGCTTACCGCCGCGGCAAGGATGAGCTGCCCGCCCGTAAGGAAGAGGTCGAGCACGCAGAGGCCGAGGGCATTGAGTTCAGACTGCTCAATAACCCCGTAGCCATCCACGCCGGCGAGGACGGCCACGTCACCGGCATCGAGCTTCAGAAGCAGGAACTCGGCGAGCCGGACGAAAAGGGTCGCCGCAAGCCCGTTCCCGTTGAGGGCTCGAACTGGATCCTCGACGTTGACACTGTCGTTATCGCCATCGGCACCAGCCCCAACCCGCTGATCCGCAACACCACCAAGGGTCTGACCTTCACCCGTAAGGGCGGCATCGAGGCAGACGAAGGCGGCGCAACGGCTCGCGAGGGCGTTTTCGCAGGCGGCGATGCAGTCACCGGCGCTGCAACCGTTATCCTCGCAATGGGCGCAGGCAAAACCGGCGCAAAGAGCATTGACGAGTACATAAAGAGCAAAAAATAAGTCCAGATAAGATAACATAAGCACCGATGCAATCGCGTCGGTGCTTATTTCTTCGCGATTTTTCAGACAATTTCAGATAACGCTGTCGAAATTTGCTTGTATGCCGGGAATATTACTAAAATTTTTATTAAAAATGCACCCAAGGTCTTGCATTTTTATATCATCTGCCGTAGAATAGCGGATGTATTTGAGTTCATTTTATATTTGACATATTATATTTTGCTTCTAATCAAGCACGAAAGGATTGATTTCATTGAAACGCGATCAGTTTCAGGTATACCTTGACGCAAACCCGAGCGCGAAGCTGCGCGACATCGTTTCGCAGATGCTTTATGACGAGATCGTCTCGCTGTGCATAGCTCCGGGAACAAAGCTCAACGTCAACAGCATTGCCTCCGCCCTCGGCATATCACGCACGCCTGTTGCCGAAGCAATAATGAATCTGTGTGAGCAGGGCTTTGTTGTTTCAAAGCCGGATACGAGCGGTTTCTTTGTAATTGATCTGAGCCTTAAAGATATGATAGATCTTTACGACGTGCGCGCTGCGATCGAATGCGAGGCTGCCGCCCTGTGCACAGAGCGCGCCGATGCCGGCACCGTAAATGAGCTTGACAGGCTTGCCGGTGAATTTGCCGACTGTGTTATCCGCAGGGACTATGACGGCATGATCGCAACAGACATGCCATTCCACGGCCTTATAGTCGAGTCCTGCGGCAACAAGTATATCCAGAAGTGCTATAAGATGCTGCTGCCGAACCTGACGATGTATCAGTCCTCCATGATAAAATTCATCAGCAACTCTTCCGAGGATAACCCCTGGTCGCCGAGCGTTATTTATAACCACGTTGCGGTCGTGGAGGCAATAAAGATGCATATCCCCGACCTTGCCAAGCAGGCCATGGCAGACCATGTTAAGTCAAGCCTAAATTTCACCATGTTCTCCGGCGGCGGCGCGGATCCTTTCTCGACCGTCAGGAAGCCCAAGCCCGGCAAAAAGTGAATAATTTAAGCAGACGCATTTGCGTCTGCTTTTTTAGTGCTTATTCTTGATATCATGCAGAAATCTGCGGTTGTATTTCATGGCTGCATAGCGAGTGATACGGTCAATGTATATCGGGTCGTACGCTCCGCCCACAGCGCCGACGATAGGTATTCCCTGTAAAAACTTCATATACAGAAGCTCGCCCGACAGTCCCTCGGCGGCGATCTTCACCTCGGTCTTCATCGTTTCCTCGTCAGGCTCTGCGCCGTGCTCAATGAAATAGTTAACTCGCTCGTCGGCGGCTTTCAGCTCGTCTCCGCTGCGGAGAGATGCGCCTATCAGCAGCAGGATGAAATACTTTTCATCCATTCTGTCATAATCATAGCCATAGCTGAGCGCAGTCTCATACAGGCTCTTGAGCAGCATTCCCGTGAAAACCGGGATATCCGGTATGCCGACGCCGATAAGCCCCATGCCGATCCCGGAAACGCCCGATGCGACCGTGTTTTTCAGCTTTTGCGAGTATGAGCCGCGCGAGGCCTCGTTCAGAGCGCGCCCGGACGGATTGTTTTCCGCTATTATGCGCCGCACACGGCTGCTGCGCTCGATATCGCGGCGGTTGTAGGTTTTTTCGATAACTCCCGTTCCCTTTGCGAAGATAAGCTCAAAAGCCTTTGCAAAGCCCGTGTCGAGCGTATCCTTGAGCTTTTCGGGAACCTTGGTCTGCAAAAAGCGGTTCAGGCGGCTGTCGCTGCGCCGCGAGCGCTCATCTATATATTTTTTCTCGGCTGCAAGCTGCTTGCGCCACGCACGTTCAAAATCATCCATAGTCTCAGCTCCTTTGCTGCGATTATACAATAATTCGAGAAAAAATAAAAGACCGGCACGGGCCGGTCTTTTATTTGTCTGTCAGTCTTCCCAGCACTCGGTCTTGCCTTTAAGGCCGATGTTGGAGGATTTAAATACGGGATCCTTCCCCTCTTTGCGCTGGCTCATGTAATCCTTGAGTGCGGCAAGAGCAGGCTTTGCAATGATAATGATAACAGGAACATTTATGATGACCATGAACGCCTGGAGCATATCTGCGGTATCCCATACGATGCCTGCCGAGAGCAGTGCGCCGACAAACACGAGCGCCGTTGCTATCAGGCGGAAGATGAGCATAAACGCCTTGGACGGGGTGCGCTTAAGGATGAACTTCAGGCAGCCCTCGGTGTAATAATAGTTACCGATGAGCGTTGTGAACGCAAACAGGCTCATTGCCACGGCAATGAATATCGGGCCGAAATCGCCCAGGGCAATCTGCATGGACTGCTGAACATATGCAGCTCCGGCAGCGTCGGCAACAAGGCCCTCGGGGTTTGCGCACATGCACATCATTGCGGTCGCGGTACACACGAGCAGCGTGTCGATAAAAACGGACAGCATCTGCACGAGGCCCTGCTTTACGGGGTGCGATACGTCCGCCGACGCGGCGGCGTTGGGAGCCGAGCCCATACCGGCTTCGTTGGAGTAAAGGCCGCGCTTAATGCCCCACATCATGCAGGAGCCTGCAAAGCCGCCGAAGATTGCCTTAAAGTCAAAGGCCGCGACGAATATGTTCTTGAGAACCAGCGGCAGGTTCGTGATGTTCATGATGACTACTATGAGCGATACGACTATGTAAATAAGGCCCATGACCGGAACGAGAATGCCGGTTATATTGGTAAGGCGCTTGCCGCCGCCGAGGACGCACAGTGCAAACAGAACGGCAAGTATTGCGCCGATAATGATCGGAGTCTTGCTCGGGTCATAGAAGCTGAAGGTCTTAAAGGTGTCCTGAGTGTTGAAGGACGCAAGCATATTGTAGCCCACAACATAGGTCAAGATAAGGATAACTGCGAAAATGACGCCGAGCCAGCGCTGTTTGAGCGCATTCTGCATGTAGTAGGACGGGCCGCCGTAGTAAGTTCCGTCAGGGTCCTTGTGCTTGTATATCTGAGCCAGAGTAGACTCAATGAACGCAGACGCTCCGCCGAGGATAGCGGTTATCCACATCCAGAAGATGGCGCCAAATCCGCCGAGGCAGATAGCCGTTGATACGCCGATGATGTTTCCTGTGCCGACGCGCGAAGCAGTCGATACCATCAATGCGCCGAACGAGGATACAGATTTCTTATCTTTCGGCTTTTCGTTTACGACCTTGATTGACTCGCCGAACAGGCGGATCTGCAAAAGTCCGGTGCGGACGGTGAAATAAAGTCCGGCCGCAACAAGGAACAGCGGCACTATGTACGGCTGATATAAAAAGCCGCTTATGGCGTTGATAACGCCGTGAATCGCTTCGATCATTAAACATACCTCTCTCATCTGATATTTTTGTCGAAATTTTCGCGATGTTTACATTATAGACATATTCGTGTGCAATTGCAAGCTTTATCGGCTGTGAAAACCGCGTTTCTGCGCAAATTTAAGTACAGTTTTTTGATATCGCTCTTTTGTACCGCAAAAGCGTATTGTGGTTTTTAGATAATGATGCTATAATTTTAAATCTCAAAACCATGCGAAAGGTCACGAGATTATGAACCTGTCAAGTAAAAAGCTTAATATCGACTATGCGCTTTTGCAAATGTCATACTGGGTAACGAGTGCTGTTTTGTTTTGCTTTACGACCATATTTCTGCAATTTAAAGGTTATTCCAACTATGAGATCGGCATAGTATTTGCTGTCGGCAATATTATCGGATTTATAGCGCAGCCGCTCATTGCCGGGCTTGTTGACAAGAGCCAAAAGCGCATTCTGCTTCGCTGCATATGCATTACATCGATACTCTCGGCGTTGCTTATGCTGGCCGTGTGTCTGCTCCCATCCGGCAGCGTTACGATAATGGGCGCATATGCTCTGCTCATAGCGGGCAGCACGCTGCTCAATCCACTTTGCATATCGCTCAGCTTTTATGTTGAAAGCTGGGGCAGCAGCGTGAATTTCAGCCGTGCGCGGGCAATCGGCTCGTTTTCGTTTGCGGTATGCAACGTAGTTATGGGAATTCTCGTTCAACGGGTCAGCGAAAACGCCGTTCCGGTGTCATTCATAATATTTTCTGCTCTTCTCGGACTTATAACGCTTCTTTTTATCCCCGGGCAGCGTGCGCATCGCTCGGCTAACGCAGAGCATGAGCAGGCAAATATCGCCGAGCCGAGTGCTCTTACCGTATTTGCAAAGGAAAATAAGCGTTTTATGCTGTTCTTGCTCGGAACCGCAGCGCTGTTCTTTACCCACGGCATGATCGGAAACTTCATGATAGAGTTTATCCGAAACATCGGCGGCGGCAGCGAGGACATGGGCAACGTGCTTGCATTCATGACAGTCGCTGAGGTTCCGGTAATGCTGTTGTTCGGCCGGCTCACAAAGCGCTTCAAGTGCTCTTCCCTGCTCAGATTTGCGGTCGTCATGTTTTCTATGAAAGAGCTTATGATATATCTTGCATCGAGCATACCGGCGCTGTACGCCGCTGAGGTCCTGCAGGCATTCTCGTTCGCGATATTCGTCCCTGCGTCCGTGCGGTATGTTGACGAGGTGATCGCTAAGCGTGACGCCGTGCGCGGTCAGGCACTTGTAACGGCGATGATAACCCTCGGCAGCATATTTGCAAGCTACATCGGCGGCCTGCTGCTGGATACCTCAACGCCAAAGTATACACTGCTTATCGGCGTGATAGTATCCATTGTCGGCACGCTCATCATGCTCGGCGCAATACAAACGACAGAGAGTTAAATTCTTTGCATTAAAAAGCCCTTTGAGAAAGTTTTTTCTTCTCTCAAAGGGCTTGGTAAACTGGATTACTAATAGTCAAGTACGATGTCCTCCCGCATCGTGTATTCGTAGGTGTGGTTGAGGATTTCGGGTGGCTCCTGATGCAGCAGCCAGTCCCGATATTTGTCCTGCTCGGCTTTCATTTTCTCATAAAGGCGAGCGTTGTAATCTATTTCGTTCATAGCGAACACCTCCTTCAAAATAGAAATAGCCGCCTGATTTCTTTTGAAAACCAAGCGGCTATGTACGCTATATTCAGTTCGACAAACTGGAATTTGCCTTTTAGTTATCTGCCATTTTCTTTAATTCCGTATGTAATACGCAAGCAAATACTACTTCAATAATACATGCAGCAGCAGCAACCGTCGTGCCATTTAATGTGCATCCTAAAATCAAGGAAATAACCGGAATTGAAATTGCAACAACTGTATATCCCTTTGATTTATACAACCATGAATATGGAAACAAATGTGCTCCAAACACCATGGCGTATACCATAATCATCTTTTCCGGAACCGCACTAAACACCCACATAACGATTAATAAATAAATCATTTGATTTAAGGTAAAAATGAAGCCTAACTGTCCTAACGGATTTTCTTTTGAAAAGATATCCACCTTTATTAGTTTACCAATTATCCAGGACAGCGGTAATAATGGGCATGAACAGCAAAATACCAATAAATTTTTCATATTCATATTGATATCCAAAATTGATACAAGCAATATCAGCAGCCATATAATCACTGATGTCATGATAAACGGTAATCCTTTTTTCTGCTGAATTGCAATTTCTTTTCTTAATTCATTCACAATTTTCTCCTCCACAAATACCGATTTGTCATTCTGATTTAAGAATATTATACTACGATATTGTGACTGCTTTTACCGTCAAGTTCGCAGTATGTATCTGCGGTATGGGGTTGCTCCCATACCGCAGACGGATCATCTTTCCGGCTCGTTTTTGTGCTTTGTACTTCTCTGAGCCGGAATGGAGAGCAGCTCTCGTGTACGCTCGACCAGCTGCTTTTCAATGGCTGTCAGCCGTTCTTCCGGCAAATTGAGGGACGGATGACGGGTGAACTTGAAGTCCACCATTCGCCGCAGCTGCGCTTTCTGCTTTGCACCCATTACCTCTTTACACACATCCTCATAGGAAATGCGGTAGGGATTGGAACGGGTCTTTGCATACGCACTCAGGTTCTTGAAATCATCCGGCATCGCATAGTTGAACAGCGACAAGCCGTTATCGAAGATGGGGGCAGGGGCGATAATTTTGCCCGTGTGATTGTTCCGCAGTAAGCCGAAGTTGCCGAAGTGTCTGTCCTCGTTGTAAATCAGGGCATCGAAAACCAGCATACTGCAAAGCTGCTCGTAGAACTCGTCGCCCAAGGTCTTGTAATAATCAAGGCAGGCTTTCAGCGTCGTCTTGCGGAGAATACGCCCGACAGGAACAAAAGAGGTATCAATATCCGTGAACAGCCGGCACTTGGAGGCAAGGATACCTTTCCAGTTTTCCAAGTCATACTGTACGCAGCCGATACCCATTTTGTCGGCGATCTGGCAGGCATAATATTCGCTGTACGGCTCGTTTCCGGTGTTCGCAGCCCCCTCCGTGCCGCCCTTATACAGATAGATGCCGTCACACTCCACGAACCTCCAAGCCTTCCGCAGCATACCGTTGGTGGTCAGCTCCGGTGAGGTGGAGAAGGCCTCCCGGCTTCCGCCCACGCCGGTATAGGCGACCAAGGACAGCGCCTCGGAGAAGCGGTTTTCATAGAGGTTGTAGTCGGCAAACCTTCCGTCAAAGCCGGCGGGGACGACCCAATAGCTGTCGTTGAGGGACAGGCCCATACAGACGTCGATGATGCCCTTGGTGTTGTTCACGCTCAGTCCCAGCGTTTTGAGAATCTCGTCCACAAACTGCCGGTTCTTCGGGATCACCCGTCTTTCCAGCCACTTCACAACGCCCTCGTTTGTCAGCTCCAAGTCGAGGGGAAACAGCTTTTGCTTTGCCGTTTCGGTGTGAAGAATTGTCGCCTGCAAGCCCTCCAAGCCTCTTTCCTCCAGCGTGAAGGTCAGCAGTGTTTCATCATAAAGGCGCAGGCTATATTCTTTTTCCATTGTGCTGCTCCTTTCCTCAAGCATTACGGACACATCCTTGTCAAGCGCTTCTGCGATCTTGAGCATCAGGTCAAGGGAGAGGTTTTGCGTTCCTTTTTCGATGCGGCAGATGTTGGAACGCTGGGTTCCGATACGCTTTGCAAGCTGCTCCTGCGACAATCCTTTTTCCAGTCTTGCCTGCGTCAGCTTCTGCACGATGCTTTGTCTTGCCGCCAACAGTTCCTTTTCGGTCATACAAAACCCTCCCTTCCGATCCATTATGACGTTATCATATATGATAACGGTTGTCAAGAGGTTCGGCTATCTTTCCAAGTTCCTCGGCTTATTTTCGGGCAGTTCTTCGCCCTCATCGGGTTCACCGCCGACGATTTCGTTCTCAAGCTTATCCACATTGAGCAGGGCGTTGAGTTCGTTCAATCGTGTGGTCTTTGTTTGCAATTCTTCCTCCTGCGGGAACGGTCTTTCCACATCGACCTTGGCAGTTTCAAACTGCTTTTTGAGGTTATCAAGCTCCATTTCGTTCATCTCCAAACGCTTTGGAAGTCCCTCCAGCGCATTATCCAAGCGGGTGATATTACCGAAGATGTCCGTGCCAAGAGTTACGGGATAACCAAGCTCACCCTTGAGCCGCACTTTGTATTCTCTTGCTTCAAAGTACAGCTCCATCGTAAAGCCACGGTACTCACCGAGGGGGATGGGGTCGGGATTCGTCATTGCCTTACACGCCTCCAAGATGGCGTTGCCGGCTTCCGCTTTTTCTGAATAGAAAGCACCTTTGACCGTCATACCAACAAAGGTTTCATCAGACGGCTTCGGGTGCTCTGCTACTCTTTCAATATCGGATTTTAATCCCGCAATTACATATGTATTCGATTTTCAAGGTTCGTGAGGTTTTCGCCCTCACTAACCAATTGGGAAATTTTTTTCGATTTGAACGAACCAAATTTGAATTTTCTCAAAAAAATTTTTTGACCGCCTTTCTGAAACAAAAAAAAGCCCGCTGACCGAAATCAGCGGGCTCAAATCATATGAACTTATCGTGTGCTATCGGAACTTGTCTGAAATCGCAGAATTGGGGACGCATTTTTGGCGTAAGCTCGGAGTAAATTGGCGTAAGTTGTGGCGTAAGCACCACAATTTTGAGACAATCAATAGAGCTTTGAGCCTGCCGGAATGTGAGGATCAACCATCAGCAAATGCAGTTTTTCTTCGCCGTTTTCGTGATGCACGGCGGAGATGAGCATGCCGCAGGAATCGATACCCATCATCGCTCTCGGAGGCAGATTGGTGATGGCGATGCAGGTCTTACCAACCAGTTCTTCCGGCTCATAATATTCGTGAATACCACTCAAAATGACCCTATCTGTGCCGGTTCCGTCGTCCAAAACGAACTTTAAGAGCTTTTTGGACTTCTTCACGGCTTCGCATTCCTTAACCTTCACGGCACGGAAATCGCTCTTGGAGAAGGTGTCAAAATCCACCTGATCCTGGAACAGTGGCTCGATCTGAACATTGGAAAAATCAATTTTTTCTTCGACGATAGGAGCCGCTTCAACGGACTTTTCTTCCGCCTTGGTCTCGGCCTTTTCGGTCTTATCCTTGTCCAAAGGTTTCATTGTCGGGAACAGAATGACGTCGCGAATGGAGCTTGCACCGGTCAGGAGCATTACGCAGCGGTCGATGCCGATACCGAGTCCGCCCGTGGGAGGCATGCCGTACTCAAGCGCGTTTATGAAGTCATCGTCCATCATGCCGGCCTCATCGTCGCCCTTGGCGCGCAGCTCGACCTGCTTGAGGAAGCGCTGCTTCTGGTCAATGGGGTCATTGAGCTCGGAAAACGCATTGCCCATCTCGCTGCGGCAGATAAACAGCTCAAAACGTTCGGTCAGGCGCGGATCCTTGGGTGAGCGCTTTGCAAGCGGAGACACGTCGACCGGGTGCATGGTTATGAACGTAGGCTGGATGAGCTTTTCCTCAACGAGCTGGTCAAAGCTCTCGTACAGGGCGTGACCCCATGTAGGCTCGACCTTGTCCATATCAACGCCTGCTGCCTTTGCGGCGGCTACGGCGGATGCATCGTCCTCTATTGCCATGAAATCAACGCCGACGTATTTCTTGACGGCCTCGGCCATGGTAAGGCGCTCCCAGCCCGGAGTGAGGTCGATCTCTTCGCCCTGCCATGCACACTTATAGGTGCCGAGGATATGCATCGCGGCGCCCGACAGAAGATCCTCGAAAAGATCCATCATGTCGTTAAAATCGGCATATGACTGATAAAGCTCAACGGTGGTGAACTCGGGATTGTGCTTTGTGTCCATGCCCTCGTTGCGGAAGATGCGGCCTATCTCGTACACACGCTCGATGCCGCCGACAATAAGGCGCTTGAGGTTAAGCTCGGTCGCTATACGCAGGAACATGTCTATATCCAGCGTATTGTGATGCGTTATGAACGGACGAGCGGTCGCGCCGCCGGAGATGGTGTTAAGTACGGGAGTTTCAACCTCCATGTAGCCTCTGCCGTCGAGGAACGAGCGGACATAGCTTATAAATTTGGAGCGGATCTCAAAATTGCGGCGGCTGTCATCGCTCATGATGAGGTCAACATAGCGCTGGCGGTATTTAAGCTCGGTGCTGGTCATGCCGTGGAACTTTTCGGGCAGCGGACGCAGGCTCTTGGAAAGCAGCATGACAGACTCAACATGCACGGAAATTTCCTCGGTCTTGGTCTTGAAAACGAAGCCCGTAACGCCGATTATATCGCCGATATCGTACTTGCGGAAGTCTGCAAACTCCTGTTCGGACACCGCGTCCTTGCGGATGTACAGCTGAATCGTGCCGCGGTCATCCTTGATGTGGCAGAATATTGCCTTGCCCATGCCGCGCTTTGACATCATGCGGCCGGCAACTTTGACGGTTTTGCCGTCAAAGGACTCGTAATCGTTCTTGATATCGGTCGAGTACGCGCTTCTGACAAAGCGCGTCTGAGTGAAGGGATCTCTACCTTCATCCTGCAAAGCCTTGAGCTTATCGCGTCTTATTTGCAGCAGCTCGCTGAGCTCCTGCTCGGGAGCTGCATTCTCATTCGTCTTATTCTCACTCATAGATTTCCCTCTTAGCCGTTTTCTACCGAAAGTATCTCAAAGTGCAGCTCACCTGCCGGTGCATCGACGGTGATCTTTTCACCTGCGACGTGACCATAGAGGCCGCGTCCAAAGGGCGAATCGTCGGACACGCGCCCTTCCATGGGGTTTGCCTCCTGCGAGCCGACAATTGTGTAATCCTCTTCGTAGCCATCATCAAGGTCGCGAACCTTGACTCTGCTGCCGAGGGTGACTGCGCCCTTGCGCATGCCGGTATCGACCTTCTCGACGATCTCGGCATTCTCAACAAGGCTCTTGAGCTCGGCAATTCTGGAATAGAGCTTGCCCTGCTCGGTCTTCGCCTCGTCGTATTCACTGTTTTCGGAAAGGTCTCCGAAGCTGCGCGCTTCTTTTATCTGCTCGGCGACTTCCTTAGCCTTATCGGTTTCAAGGTACAGAAGCTCCTTTTTGAGCGCGTCAAGGCGCTCCTGACTCATCTTAAATCTGTTTTCGGTAGCCATACTCAGCTCTCCTTTATTATCCTTATTTATAACTCTCAGCTCAGCGCTTTTATCGCTGCATTGAGCTGGACTGTTGTGTCCTTTTCGGTATTATGCGCCTCGATATCGGGCTTGATGCCGCCGGCTTCTGCAAGGTCAACGCGCTGCGGCGTGAGATACTTCTTTGTCGAAATGTGTATCGCACCGCCGTTTGAAAGCTCTATCGTCACCTGGCTTCTCGCCTTACCTGTTGTGTGCTCGCCGACTATGGTCGCCCAGTCGTACTCCTGAAGAGCGGCCGCGAAAAACTCGGCTGCGCTATAGCTGTTTTCGTTGACGAGAACAGCCATTTTTGCGCTCAGGCATACCTTGTCGGAGGTTTGGACGGTTTCCTTTCCGGCTTTGTCAACGCTGACAAACAGATCGCCGTCTGGCAGCAGATAGTCCAAAAGCGAAACAAGCTCGCTTACAAGGCCGCCGGGATTATCGCGGACATCGAATATGAACGACTTTGCGCCCTCTGCCGTGAGCTTTTCGATAGCGCCGATCGCGCCATCACTGCTTCCGGCTTCAAAGTTTTCGATTTTGATATAGCCGATATTATTCTCCAGCATTTTTGAGGATATCGGATTTTTATAGATAACCTCGCAGGATATCGTGACGCTCGACTCGTTTCCCTTTTCGTCGGCGATCACCATCGGGAAGTTTTTATTGAGCTTCGAGCGGATAAGCTCCTGAAGCTCGGCCGTCGTCATCCCCTCCGTCAGTTGACCGTCAACGGAGACTATGGTCTGTCCGACATTGAGGCCTGCTGTGGCCGCCGGTGTACCGTCCTCGACTGCAAATATCTCAAATTTGCCCTTATCGTTTAGCTTCACACTGACTCCGATGCCGGCATACTCGTTTGCGGAAGAGAGCTTATAGGCCGCATACTCCTCGGGGCTCATGTAATAGCTCCACTTATCGTCAATGCTGCGAACCATTGCTGACGCAGCAGCGTTATACAGCGTGTCGCTGTTGGCATCGCCGATGTAGTTTTCTTCGATGATCCTTTCGACCTCGACATACGCCTTGGCGTCATTATAATATTTCTGCGCGCCGAAGCCGCCGGTCGTTATAAGATAAGTTGCGGCAGCAGTCACGATCATGACCACGAGAGCCACTATTATAAGATGGATGAACTTAAATTTTCTGCCGAAACCGGGGCGTGATCGTTTTTCCATTCAATCTCTCCTTTTTTTACGGCGCTCCGCAGTTCGGAGCCTTCGTCAGCTAAACAGTACGTTTGACTGGCAGCCGCAAGGCCGCCAGTCAAGCTCATATTCTATCAAATATTATTTTCAGCGATACACTGCTGCACGGTCTCCGAGGCTTCGTTGGAAGGAGTCTGCTCGACTCCATCGGCTCTCACAGGGATAACCGTGAGCACAAGGCTGAGTATCATCGTCAGCACAAGGAGCATCGCCAGTATTGATACAACCAATCTTCTGTTCATACCAAAATCCTCACACCTTGAGGTAATTTCTGATCGCGATAACGCCGCCGACTGCGCCGACGAGTACTCCGACCGCGAGGAACGCGACGAGCACGATAACCCACACCTGAGAAAACGGAACTATCTGCACAAAGGATATTGCAAGACTCTGCGAAACTTTAGTCTCCAGTGCCTTATACAAACCCCACTGGGCAAGGAACGCAAGTCCGCCGCCGGCAATGCCGAGCACGAGTCCCTCAATAATAAAGGGGCATCGAATGAAGCTGTTGGATGCGCCGACCATCTTCATTATGGCGATCTCTTCTCTTCTTCCGTAGGTCGCGAGCTTTATGGTATTGCTCATGATAAACAGCGACACAAAGCCGAGTATAGCGATGAGCACAAGCGATACTATGCTTATGACGTTGCGAACGGAGATAAATTTATCCGCAAATTCGGTGGGCGCGTTGACCTTATCGATACCGTCAACATTTTCTATCGCGGTTTTAGTTGCGTCCATTTGGCTGAGGTCAACAAGCTGAATGACAAAGCGATGGCGGAAAACCTCGTCGTTAAGGCCCTCCATATAGCTTTCATCATACTTTTCAAGGAAGTTCTGACGCGCCTCGCTGCGGCTCACAAAGTCCACGCTTGCGACATTGTCGAGCGCCTCGAGCTTTGTCTGTATCTGCGCGGTCGCCTCCTGTGCGGTCATATCCTCGTCAACGTAGGCAAGGATCTGGTTCTGATTTCCGATATCCTCGACTATCTGGTTGACGTTTATATCAAGAAGCGTGAAGCTGCCCATTACAATAAGGCAGGCAATTATTATCGTAACCGAGGCAAAGGACATAAAACCGTGAGTAAAAATATTGCGGAAGCCCTCGCCTATAAGATATCCGTATCTATTCAACTTCATAACTGTAGTACCCGTCCATTCCGTCACTGATAAGGTGGCCGCCGTCGATGGCTATGACGCGCTTTGAGAAAGCATTGACCAGTTCCTTTTCGTGAGTAACCACAAGGATCGTGGTTCCCATTTCGTTGATCTTCTCAAGCAAAAGCATAAGCTCAAGGCTGCGCACGGGGTCAAGGTTGCCGGTCGGCTCGTCGGCGATTATCATGGTCGGATTATTGACCAGAGCGCGCGCTATTGCAACACGCTGCTGCTCGCCGCCGGAAAGCTCCGCCGGGAGGCGCTTTTCGCGTCCCTCAAGGCCGACAAGCTCCAAAACGCGGGGCACACGGTCTTTGATCGCCTTGTTCGTTGCGCCGACAACGCGCATCGCAAATGCCACGTTATCATAAACCGTCATCTTATCAATAAGTCTGAAGTCCTGGAAGATGACGCCGAGCGTTCTTCTCATCTGCGGCATTTTGCGGCGCTTGAGCTTGTTCATATTAAAGCCGTTTACGATGACCTCGCCTTCGGATGCCATAATCTCGCCAGTGAGAAGTTTTATTATCGTCGTCTTGCCCGAGCCGGACGGTCCGACGAGGAAGGCAAACTCACCCTCATTTATAGTTAAGCTGAAATTATCGAGCGCGGCAACATCGCTGTTGTCATAAACCATAGTTACATTGTTCATCTGAACCATGTGTCATTTTCCTCCTGAGGATTTCGGGGACATTCCCCTACGGATTTCAGCGGCCGTTGCTGTTGACAGAGTCAAGATACTGCTTGACCATCATTGCGACCTTGAACACGATGGCGTGGTCAAACTCGCGCAGATCAAGGCCGGTGATCTTCTTGATCTTCTCCAGCCTGTACACGAGCGTGTTGCGGTGAACGTACAGCTTGCGGCTCGTTTCCGAGACGTTGAGGTTATTCTCGAAGAATTTGTTTATCGTTTCAAGCGTGTCCTCGTCAAGAGTTTCAAGCGGATTTTTCTTGAAGACCTCATTGAGGAACATTTCGCAGAGCGTTGTGGGCAGCTGATATATTATACGGCCGATGCCGAGATTTTCATAGCTGATGATCGTCTTTTCCGAATCGAAAACTCTGCCGACATCGATCGCGATCTGGGCTTCCTTATAGCGGTCGGCAAGCTCGCGCAGGTGACGCGCGGTCGTTCCGATGCCGATTATGCATTTGATCTGAAGCTCGTTGCGCAGAACGGTCTCGACGCTTTCGGCAATGGCCTTCACCTCGGCGCTGTTGTCGCCGCCGGGGAGCTCTTTAATAACGACGATATCCGTCTCGTTTATGCTGATGACGAAGTCATGCTGCTTATCGGGGAAAAGCGTCTGCAAGACCTCGACGCTCGCAACGTCCGAGCGCTCGACCTGACGCACGAGCAGCAGCGCACGCGGAACATCGGGGGCAAAGTGCAGCTCCTTTGTTCTTACATAAACGTCGCCGGGAAGAATGTTATCGGAAATTATATTCTTAAGAAAAGCAGCCTTATTGTACTTTTCCTCGTAATTCATCTTCGCCTCGTTAAAGGCGACGGCGGCCATCATGCACGTCATACGCGCCATATCGTCGCAGCCCTCAACAAAAACGGCATAGTCAAACTTGCTGCTGTTATTGCTGAGCACCTTATAGGTACGCACGCCGCTTACAAGCACAGGCTCCGAAAAGTCGTAATTCATGCTCGAAAAATCATCAAGCCTCGAGCCGATCATGGGCAGCTCACTGCATGTGATGACAAAGCCCTGATCATCAATGATGCCGATGCAGCGGTCGGTAGCTTCCTTTATCTGTATTATCACGCTCTGAAAAATTCTGCTGGACATCGTCTTTTTACCTCCAGTGAAGTATATGGGTATTTTAACGATAGATAATATTCAACACTTTCTACATGATAATACTTTTTTGTGCGTTTTTCAATAGAAAATCACATTATTTTTGTGCGTTTTTCAAAAAATCGCATAATTGTTTTGATAAAAGCACCAAATATAGGGCTCATTTTTTGTTATTTTTTCTTATTCACACTGCACAACTCTTTTTCCGTCAATTGACGAAATTGGCCCGGCAGGAGCGATTTATCAAGCTCAAGCGCGCCGATCGAGAGTCTTTTTAGCTCCGTAACCGGCTTTCCGCGTGAGGCGAGCATACGCTTTACCTGATGGTATTTGCCCTCCATAACGCGCACGAGGCAGCTTCCGTCTGGCAGCTTTTCAAGCCCTGCCGGCAGGCACTGTGTTCCGTCGGCAAGCACTATCCCCTGTCTGAACGCTTCAACGTCGGCATCGTCAACCGGGCTTTCTGTGCAGGCACGATAGGTCTTTACTATCTCGGACTTCGGCGAGATCACGCGGTGTGCAAACTCTCCGTCGTTCGTTATTATAAGAAGTCCGGTCGTGTCCTTATCCAGCCTGCCGACCGGGAAAAGATTTTTCTTTCTTAGTTCTGCCGGGAACAGGTCAATCACCGTTTTCTGCTTTTTATCATCGGTTGCCGACAGCAGTCCGGACGGCTTATTTAGCATGTAGTAGCAAAATTTTTCATATCTTACCGGCTTGCCGTCAAGCGTTACCTGCGCCGTGTCGCTGTCAAGCTTCTGCTCCGGAGCAGTTACCGGAACTCCGTCAACACAAACGCTGCCGTTCTTTATTATCTCCCGAAGCCGGCTTCGTGAAAGCGCGGTGCACTCGGACAGGTACTTGTCAAGTCGCATAAGCGGCATAATATCACCATGTTCAGCATAGGATTAGTTAGGAAAAAACTTGAGCTTATTATAACATAAAGTATTGATTTTTTGAATAGGAAAAGGCAAATATACGCATATGTTAACAAAATGTTTAAAGCTGACAAAAACACGCGCAGTTGCGCTTCTGCTCATGCTTGGAGTTATGCTCGCCGCCGCCGTTGTCCTTTGCTCCTCGCCGCGAAGCATTTTCAGCACCGGCGACATGCTCGACGTCTCGCAGCTCAATGGGCGTGAAAAGTATCTCGCGTCATATGGCTGGGTGATCGATCCGGCCAGCGAGACCGAGCGCACTGTTCTGCTGCCGAAGGAATTTGAGGGTGCGTTCAAAGACTATGCCGACATGCAGACGGCTCAGGGCTATGACTTTGCGTTTTATTCGGGGCTTGAATGCAGGCAGTTTACATACGAGGTGATAAATTACGACGGCTGCGACGGCACGGTTTATGCCGTGCTTTACGTCAAGGGCACGCGCGTCATCGGCGGAGATATACACTCTGCCGAGATAAACGGGTTCATGCATGGTATAAGATGAAAAATGCCCCTTGAAGCAGTGCTTCAAGGGGCATAGTTTACGAACTTTTCAGTTCGGTGAGTTTAGAAAATTACTCCTCGACCTCGATAACAACGCCGGAACCGACAGTGCGGCCACCCTCACGGATAGCGAAACGCAGGCCCTTCTCGATTGCGATCGGGGTGATCAGCTCGACCTTCATGTCGACGTTATCGCCGGGCATGCACATCTCGGTGCCTTCGGGCAGGGTGATGACGCCGGTAACGTCGGTGGTACGGAAGTAGAACTGAGGACGGTAGTTGTTGAAGAACGGGGTGTGACGGCCGCCTTCGTCCTTGGACAGAACGTAAACCTGGCCAACGAACTTGGTGTGGGGCTTAATGGAGCCGGGAGCTGCCAGAACCTGGCCACGCTCTACGTCCTTCTTTGCGATACCACGGAGAAGAGTACCGACGTTGTCGCCAGCCTCTGCGTACTCGAGGATCTTGTGGAACATCTCGGTACCGGTGACGGTGGTCTCGGTGATCTCGTCCTTCAGGCCGACGATCTGAACCTTGTCGCCAACCTTAACGCGGCCACGCTCTACACGACCGGTGGTAACGGTGCCACGGCCGGAGATGGTGAATACGTCCTCGATAGGCATAAGGAACGGCTGGTCTGCCTTACGGTCAGGAGTGGGGATCCAGGTATCAACTGCATCCATGAGCTCCTTGATGCAAGCATACTCGGGAGCATTGGGATCGGTGGACTCGCAAACGAGTGCGTTAAGAGCGGAACCGCGGATGATGGGGGTGTCGTCTCCGGGGAAGCCGTAGAAGTCGAGCAGCTCGCGAACTTCCATCTCGACGAGCTCGAGGAGCTCTTCGTCGTCAACCTGATCGCACTTGTTCAGGAATACGAGGACGGAAGGAACGTTAACCTGACGGGCAAGCAGAAGGTGCTCACGAGTCTGAGCCATGGGGCCGTCGGATGCTGCGATAACGAGGATAGCGCCGTCCATCTGAGCTGCGCCGGTGATCATGTTCTTGATATAGTCGGCGTGGCCCGGGCAGTCAACGTGTGCGTAGTGACGATGAGCGGTCTTGTACTCAACGTGTGCGGTGTTGATGGTGATGCCGCGTTCTCTCTCTTCGGGAGCCTTGTCGATGGAAGAGTAATCAGTGTACTCTGCGTCGCCGAACAGAGCAAGGTACTTGGTGATAGCTGCGGTCAGAGTGGTCTTGCCATGGTCGATATGACCGATGGTGCCGATATTGACGTGGGGCAGGGATCTGTCGAATTGCTGCTTTGCCATAATAATAACCTCCGTTAAATTGATACAATGATTTGATTAAACTACTTGCTTATATGGTTTATCAGCCCTTGCGTGTGCCGCGAAGAGTCTCCTGGAGATTCTTCGGAAGCTCGACATAGTGGCTGGGTTCCATGCTGTAGGTCGCGCGTCCCTGAGTTTTGCTTCTCAGGTCGGTAGCGTAGCCAAACATGGATGCAAGAGGCACATGAGCCTCGATGACGGCGGCACCGTTTCTGATGTCCGAGCCGACGATCTGGCCGCGTCTTGCATTTATATCGCCCATAACGTCGCCCATATATTCGTCGGGAGCCGTTACGACGACCTTCATAATAGGTTCAAGCAGAGTGGGGCCTGCCTTCTCGCAGGCTTCCTTGAATGCCATGCTGCCGCAGATCTTAAACGCCATTTCGGACGAGTCTACCTCGTGGTAAGAGCCGTCTATAAGCGTTACCTTCACATCTACGACCTGATAGCCGGCGAGCACACCCGACTGCATTGCGCCCTGGATGCCCTGATCGACACAGGGGATATACTCCTTGGGGATAGCGCCGCCGGTGATCTTGTTGATAAACTCATAGCCCTTGCCGGACTCGTTGGGCTCAACAGTGATCTTACAATGTGCAAACTGGCCCTTACCGCCCGTCTGACGGGCATAGCGGGTATCGACGGTCGCCTCACGCGTGATGGTCTCCTTATAGGAAACCTGCGGCTTGCCGACATTAGCCTCGACCTTGAACTCGCGCAGAAGTCTGTCAACGATGATCTCAAGATGAAGCTCGCCCATACCGGCGATTATGGTCTGGCCCGACTCTTCGTCGGTGTAGGTCTTGAAGGTAGGATCCTCCTCCGCCAGCTTCTGAAGCGCAATAGCCATCTTCTCCTGACCGGCTTTGGTCTTGGGCTCGATAGCAACACGGATAACAGGCTCGGGGAATTCCATGGATTCAAGAATGATCGGATTTTTCTCATCGCAGAGCGTATCGCCGGTCGTGGTATTTTTAAGGCCGACGGCGGCAGCGATATCGCCGGAATAAGCGATGGAAAGATCTTCTCTGTGGTTTGCGTGCATCAGCAGTATTCTGCCGATACGCTCACGCTGACCCTTGGACGAGTTCAAAACCGTTTTGCCGGCTTCAACTGTGCCGGAATAGACACGGAAGAAGCTCAGGCGGCCGACAAAGGGGTCGGTCATGATCTTGAACGCGAGTGCGGAGAACGGTGCATCATCGGATGCCTCACGGGTCTCTTCCTCATCTGTCTTGGGGTTGGTACCGCTTATTGCGGGGATGTCCAGCGGAGAGGGCATGTAATCGACTATAGCGTCGAGCAGCTTCTGCACGCCTTTGTTTTTATACGAAGTGCCGCAGACCACGGGAACCATCTGAACAGCGCATGTGGCCTTTCTGATGGCTGCGCGGATCATATCCTGCGGAACCTCTTCTCCTTCGAGATAAAGCATCATTATCTCGTCGTCGAAATCCGAGATAGCTTCCAGCATCTTTACGCGGTATTCCTCGGCCATATCTCGCATATCCTCGGGTATCTCCTCGGTGCGCATGTCGTTGCCGAGATCATCGTAATAAATGCGGGCATTCATCTCAACCAGATCGATTATGCCACGGAAATCCGCTTCGGCGCCGATCGGGAGCTGGATGGGCACTGCATTGCACTTAAGTCTGTCATGCACCATATCGAGAACATGATAGAAGTCCGCGCCCATGATATCCATCTTGTTTACGTATATCATACGAGGAACATGATAGTGATCGGCCTGTCTCCAAACTGTCTCGGACTGCGGCTCAACGCCGCCCTTGGCACACAATACGGTCACGCAGCCGTCAAGAACGCGCAGCGAACGCTCGACCTCGACGGTGAAGTCAACGTGACCCGGGGTATCAATGATATTGATTCTGGTATCGCGCCAGTGGCAGGTGGTTGCTGCGGAAGTGATGGTTATACCCCTCTCCTGCTCCTGCTCCATCCAGTCCATGGTCGCGGTACCTTCATGGGTCTCGCCGATCTTGTAGTTTACGCCGGTATAGTAAAGAATACGCTCGGTCGTCGTAGTCTTGCCGGCGTCGATGTGAGCCATGATACCGATATTTCTGGTTTTTTCAAGTGAGTACTGTCTTGGCATAATCTTCTCCTGTAAAGATTACCATCTGAAGTGTGCGAAGGCCTTGTTGGAGTCTGCCATCTTGTGGGTATCTTCGCGCTTCTTGACGGATGCGCCGAGGTTGTTGCAGGCATCCATGATCTCGCCTGCAAGGCGCTCCTTCATGGTCTTCTCGCCACGCTTGCGGGCGTAGCCGACCAGCCAACGCAGGCCGAGAGTCTGACGACGTGCAGGTCTTACTTCGATAGGAACCTGGTAAGTTGCACCGCCGACACGGCGAGCCTTAACTTCGAGGCTGGGCATGATATTGTTCATTGCTTCGGTGAAGGCGTCAAGGGGTTCCTTGCCGGTCTTCTCCTTGATGATGTCAAAAGCGTCGTAAACGACCTTCTGAGCAACACCCTTTTTGCCGTCCAGCATGATAGCGTTGATGAGCTTGGTCACCAGAACACTATTGTACATAGGATCGGGTAAAATTTCTCTTTTGGGAACATTACCTCTTCTGGGCACTGTGCTTCCCTCCTTCATTAAAAAATGACTTCACAGGTACTCGGAACGGATTTGCACCATTCCGTCTGCGCCCCGAGGTCTAATAATATATAGTAGACAACAGGGCAAAATTTTGCTTGTTGGAAATTACTTTTTCTTTGCAGCCTTGGGTCTCTTCGCGCCGTACTTGGAGCGAGCCTGCATACGACCGGTAACACCCTGAGCATCGAGGGTGCCGCGAATGATGTGGTAACGAACACCGGGAAGGTCCTTAACACGGCCGCCGCGGATCATAACAACGCTATGCTCCTGAAGGTTATGGCCGACACCGGGAATGTAAGCGGTGACTTCGTAACCGTTGGTCAGACGCACACGGGCGATCTTACGCAGTGCGGAGTTAGGCTTCTTGGGGGTGGAGGTACGAACTGCGGTGCAGACGCCTCTCTTCTGAGGGGAGCTCAGGTCGGTCTCGCAATTTTTCAGGGTGTTGAGACCCTTCTGCATTGCGGGGGAGTTGGACTTATAAGTCGACTTCTCTCTGCCTTTTCTCACCAGCTGGTTAAACGTGGGCAATTTTCATTTCTCCTTTCTTGAAAAATTCCTTGAATTTCAAGGTTTTTGCATGGATTTTATGCTTTTGGGCGCACAAATCCCACACAGACTGAAATTTTAGCATATTACACAAATTCAGTCAAGATTTTTTTACACAAAAATGAGCTGCAATTTTCAAATTTATATGTTGATTTCGCATTTTTCGTATTTAAAAGGCAAAAGTGCAGGTTGCATCTTCGGCATATTTTTATGCTAAAGCTGACGAGAGTCGAACGCATATCGGTTTTGACGGGCAGATTTCCGCCCATGCTGCGTTAAAGCTCTTGACAATACGGCAGTATTCTCTTCAAGCTTTGCCTTGCCTGAGCAAAAATCTGCTCCGGCAAAACTGCAAGGCACCTGTCGGCTGTGCTTTTCGAGATATTTTCGGCTTTCTTTGGCGCAGCTGGGCTGGCGCCCATCAAGTCAAAAAAGGCGAAAATAGCCGGAAGGGCGCGCTGACAGGCGATATGGGTTCAACTCTCGTCAGCTTAAGCTGACGAGAGTCGAACGCATATCGGTTTTGACGGGCAGATTTCCGCCCATGCTGCGTTAAAGCTCTTGACAATACGGCAGTATTCTCTTCAAGCTTTGCCTTGCCTGAGCAAAAATCTGCTCCGGCAAAACTGCAAGGCACCTGTCGGCTGTGCTTTTCGAGATATTTTCGGCTTTCTTTGGCGCAGCTGGGCTGGCGCCCATCAAGTCAAAAAAGGCGAAAATAGCCGGAAGGGCGCGCTGACAGGCGATATGGGTTCAACTCTCGTCAGCTTAAACACTATAATATTGATTTTTGCAGGCGCGTGTGCTATATTATTTGTTATCAATTTAAATACTTTTAAAATTGAAAGGATATTGGCAATGAAACCAAAATTTGACGGCTACGCGGCGCAGTACGACGCATGGTTTATGGAAAATGACAAGCTGTTTGAAAGTGAGCTTCGTCTGTTCAAAAAGGCGCTTGGCGATGTCGAGGGCAAGCGGGTTCTCTCCGTCGGCTGCGGCAGCGGCTTGTTTGAAAGCATGATAGATTTCAGCAACATCGAGGGCATCGAGCCTTCGCGCGACATGGGAGCGATCGCCCAGAAGCGCGGCATAAACGTTGTCCAGTTCGGCGCGATCGAGGATGCCGAATTAGAAGAAAACGCCTACGATGTGATATATCTCAACGGCAGCTCCAGCTATATCGAAGACCTTGCCTACGCCTTTAATATCTGCAAGAAGGCTCTTAAGCCCAACGGGAAGTTTATCTCCCTTGATGTGCCCAAGGAGAGCGCGTTCGGCTTTATGTATCTGCTTGCCAAAAACGTCGGAACGTTTGAGCATCCGTACCTCGAGGGCGTCATGCCCAAGCTTCCGTATCCTCTCGAGCTGTGCTGCGCAGGCGTATGGCATTCCACCGAAGAGAAGATCGACGTACTCAAGTCGCTCGGCTTCCATGACTTTGATTTCTACCAGACACTTCTTAAAAACCCCATGTACACAAACGAAGAGGTCGAAGAGGTCGCATCCGGCTACCGGAGCGGCGGATACGTTGCGATAATCGCGCACAAATAAGTCCGTATGAAGCTTTCAGAAACGCTCTATGCGCAGGTGCAGGACATCTGGCCGCGATATCTGTCCCATCCTTTCGTCACCGAGATGGCACACGGCACTCTGCCTAAGGAAAAGTTCCGCTACTACATGTTACAGGACTATCTGTATTTGCAGGATTACGTTAAGATCTTCGCCGCGATGATCCAAAAGGCCGAGGATTTTGAGCAAATACGTTTTCTGTGCGGCGAAATGTCCGCCACTATCGACGAAACATTCCGCACCCACCTGCCGTACATGAAGCGGCTTGGCATAAGCGAGCAGGAGATCGCCTGCGCGACCGCGCATATCGACAGCAGTGCCTACAGCCACTATATGATCTGCGAGGCGCAGGCCGGCGATGTGCTGACCGGTCTTGTTGCGCTGCTAAACTGCTCGTGGAGCTATGCGTACATTGCCGAGAAAACGGTTGAGGCATATCCCGAGGCCGTCAATGACGAAAGCTACGGCTCGTGGTTTGCAGGCTATGTCTCGCCGGAGTATAAAAAGACAAATCAGGCGCTTATAGACCGAATAGATGCGCTTGCCGAGAACATCGACGAGAAAAAAACTCGTCACCTGTGCGAGATCTTCAAAAAGTGCTGTCTTTTTGATCTTCGCTTCTGGGACATGGTGTACGCCATGGGCAAGTGCTGAGCTTCTCCCCTGCACAAATTATGCAAAATTCCCACGTTCAAGCTACGGACGTGGGAATTTTTTACGGCGCGCGGCCGTTTAGCAAAAACATACAAAGAAGCCGCCCGTTTGGGCGGCTTCCCAGCGTGTCAAAAAAGTCTTTGACTTTTTTGCACGCTTCAAAAACGCCACATTTTTTGTGAAAACAGGTTTTCACGAAAAATCTCGCTACGCTCGTCAAAAAGCCTGATAAATCAGGCGTTTTTGATGGCTATTAATCCAATTTCGAGTGGGGCCTTTGCCCCCTCGAGCTCCCCTGCTGCTCTATTATCTTTCTTTTGCAGCTTAGTTTTTCGACAGCCTGAGAAGCCGCCCGTTTGGGCGGCTTCTTTGTGTATTTAGTTATTACGCATTCGGCTGTCAGATGATTATGCCGCGCTTTTTTGCTTCGAAGCTAAGCTCATCACGGAAATCGGGATGGGCAATAGCAATGAGCTGGCGGGTGCGCTCGCCGAGGCTTCTGCCGCGCATATGGGCAATGCCGTACTCGGTGACTATGTAGTCAACATCGTTTTTCGAGGTCGTGCAGACTGCGCCCGGGGTGAGGATGGGCTTGATCTTGCTTATCGTGCCGCCCTTTGCGGTCGAGGTGAACGCAATGAAGCTCTTGCCGCCCTTGGACTGGCATGCGCCGCGGACGAAGTCGATCTGGCCGCCGGAGCCGGACATGTGCTTTGTGCCGACGGATTCAGCACAGACCTGGCCGAAGAAATCGACCTCGATGGCTGCATTTATGGATATCATGTTATCGTTCTTGCAGATGACCTCGGGATTGTTCACATAGTCAACGGGCAGGATCTCGATCGCCGGGTTATCATCGACATAGTCGTATATCCTCTTGGAGCCGTAAGCAAAGGTGGTAACGCTCTTGCCGCGGTGGATCTGCTTTTTGGAGTTGTTGACGGCGCCGCACTCGATAAGCTCGACCATGGAGTCGGTGAACATTTCGGTGTGTATACCGAGATCGTGCTTGGATTTGAGCGCCATACCGGTAGCATCGGGAATTGCGCCGATGCCGAGCTGGATGCATGCACCGTCGGGGATCTGCTCTGCTATGAGGTTGCCGATGGTCTGGCTGACCTCGTCGATGGCGACGGGAGGCAGAACCGGCAGCTCGTGATTATACTCAACGATAGCATCTACCTGAGAAACATGCAGCTGGGTGCCGCACAGGCATCTGGGCTGATTCTCGTTTACTTCGACGAAAACTCTCTTCGCCTTGTCTATCATCGCTTCGGCGTAGGAGCCGTTGAGCGCGAGGCTGAAGTAACCGTGGCTGTCCATGGGCGAGACCTCGATGCAGAACGCATCGTACTCATACTCAGCGCGGATGTGGCGAGGAATATCGCGGTAGTAGGTCGGCAGAAGATCTGCCCAGCCGCCGTTTATCGCCTTGCGCGCATAGCCGGAGCTGAACCATGAGTAGCCGGTCATTTTGCCGAACATGTCGGAATCGGTGTAAAACTCAAAGGGATATGCGTCAAGAAGGGTCTGAACCTGCACGCCCTTAATGTCGCTGCTCTTGACTCTTGCGGCGATAGCGTTCATAATTGCCGGTGCCTGCGAGGGAGCCGTGTCCATACCGAGGATCCAGCCGGACTCGACCTGCTTTGCAAGCTCCTCTGCACTAATCAGTTTTTTAGCATATAATGCTTTATAATCGGTCATTTTTAACACTCCTGAAACAATTTTGTGTCTAAGCTAGTGATATTATATAATAGTGCGTAATTAAATTCAAGTATTCAGGACGTCTGTTGGGCGTATTCACTATAATTTATTTTGTAACGATCACGGAGGGTAAATATGAGGTTTACGAAAATGCACGGAGCCGGCAACGACTTTGTCGTGATAAATACTATTGAAGAGAATATTTCTCTCTCATCCGCTTCCTGCCTTGCGCGCACGCTGTGCAGCCGCAGGACAGGCATCGGCGCAGACGGGCTTATGCTCGTTGCTCCGGCTGAGGGAAACGCTGACTATCGTCTGCTGTTTTACAACTCCGACGGAAGCCTCGGCGAAATGTGCGGCAACGGAGCGCGGTGCATAGCGCGATATGGCTATGAGCACGGTCTTGCAGGTGAAAGCCAGCGCATTGAGACCACCGCCGGGCTTGTCACCGGCGAGCGGATAAGCCGGACGCTTTACCGTATAAGGCTCAACGATCCGTCGGTCATTGATCTGCACCGTGCAGCCGAGGGCTGCGATTGCGCGTACATTGAGCTTGGCGACCCCGGCATACCGCATGCCGTGCTCATTAAAGACGATTGGGACACGATACCCGAGGACGAACTTCGCACACTCGGCAAAAAACTGCGTCACTCCCCCGCTTTCCCGAAGGGCGCAAACGTAAGCTTTGTGAAGCTTATCGGAGTTGACGAGGTGAAAGCCGTGACATACGAGCGCGGAGTTGAGGACTTCACTCTCGCCTGCGGCACCGGCTGCGGCAGCATTGTGACGGCTCTGACGCTCAAAGGACTTGTTTCGGGCAAAAACGTTAAGGTCTCAATGCCGGGCGGCGAGCTTTTCGTTACGCTTGAGCATGACGGAGAAACGGCGCATGACGTGTACCTCACAGGGCCGACCTGCGTTGTGTTTGAGGGCGAAACAAAAGAAATTTAAAAATTTTATCTTTTCCATGCAATAAAACGGCTCTGCTGTGCATTGTTATGGTGAAAGGATCTTCGGTATGCTTTTTATGACGGTTGCGACAAGTGAATATTCCGAAGCAAAGGTGCTTGAATCGCTGCTTGCGCGCATAGCAAAAGGCGACAAAGAAGCACTGGGTGAGCTTTACGAGCGCACCCGCGCTGCGGTTTTCGGCTTTGCGATGAGCATGGCTTCCACCCCTGCCGATGCGGAAGACGTTCTGCACGACACATATCTTGCCGTTTACTCATCAGCCGAAAGCTACGCTGCCAAGGGAAAGCCGATGGCATGGATCATGACCATAGCCAAAAACCTTGCGAGAATGCGCATGCGCAAGGCGCGGCGGCAGCTTGACATAGCCGACGACGACTGGGGACGCTACCTTGCCGCAAAAAGCGAAGTCAGCTCCGACGAGCGCGTACTGCTTCAAACTGCAATGAAGATACTTTCCGACGACGAGCAGCAGATCGTGATGCTGCACGCAGTTGCCGGCGTCAAGCACCGCGAGATCGCGGCGCTACTTAACATGCCGACTGCGACGGTACTTTCCAAGTACTCACGAGCCATAAAAAAACTAAGGACTGTGATGGAGGCAGATTAAGATGAAAAACGACAAAAGCATCGAAACTAAGCTCCGCTCTGCCGTTTCCCACGCGGTTCCGGACGCTCTGGACGATATCCTCAGCGCGTGTGACCATGAGAAAGGAAAGGTAATTTACATGGAAAAGAAAAGGACTTCTCCCCTGCGCGGCTTCGCCGCGATAGCTGCGGTGCTTGTATTGGTAATTGCAGGCATATTCGCCATAAAAAATCTCGGCGGCAGCTCGGCCGACACTCTGGCAGCTGTCGTATCGCTCGATGTTAACCCCAGCATCGAACTGAACGTTGACAAGGACGAGAACGTGCTCTCTGCCAAGGGGCTCAACTCCGACGGAAAAACCGTTCTCGGAGATATGCAGCTTAAAGGCAGCAAGCTCGATGTTGCCGTAAACGCAATAATCGGCTCAATGCTGCAAAACGGATATCTTGACGATATGGCAAACTCGATCCTGCTGTCGGTTTCAGGCGTTGACGGCTACAATGCCGAAACTCTGCGCTCGAAGCTGGCTTCCGATGTAAACAAGCAGCTTAAAGACTGTGCCGTGCTCAGCCAGGACGTTTCCGGCGCCGACAGCGAAACCGTGAAGCTTGCGGAAAAATACGGCATCACCGTCGGCAAGGCAGCTCTCATCCGCCAGATCGTAAGCGCAGACGCACGCCACAGCTTCGATGAGCTTGCTCCCCTTTCGATAAACGAGCTTAATCTTCTTGCCGACGGCAAGCCGCTCGGCAGCATCGACTCTACCGGCAAAGCAAGCTCCAAGGCATACATCGGCCGCGACGCGGCTCTCGAGGCAGCGCTCAATCACGCGGGCTTAAGCAAAAACGACGTTCGCAATGTCGATATCGAGCTTGACTATGAATACGGCAGCATGGTATACGAGGTCGAGTTTGAGCTTGGAACGACAGAGTACGAATACGACGTAAACGCTGCCACCGGCGAGATCGTATGGTACGAGAAAGACTCCGGCGGTAAGCTTGAGCAGGGCGGCTCGGCCATCGACGGCAAGGACTCCGTCGGCAAAGACAAGGCCGTGCAGACAGCTCTCAAGCACGCAGGTCTCACTTCTTCTCAGGTAACGCAGCTTGAAGCAAAGCTCGACCGCGACGGCGGAAAGCTCGTTTACGAGATAGAGTTTAAATCCGGCGGCTACGAGTACGAATATGAGATAAATGCCTCAAACGGCTCGATCATAAAAAGCGAAAAGGATTTAGACGACTAAACGAAAAACCTCCGGTCAGTGACCGGAGGTTTTTTGCGTTATACATACTGCTTGCGTGGGATCCTGTCGTAATTCCAGAGGAGTATCGGCTCCACGCAGTAGGCAAGGAATTTCATATCAAGGTTAAAGAAATATATTAAAAACGTCACGGCAAAGAAGCCCGCTCCGCCGCCGAGCATTTTAACGGGCAGCATTTTGAGTTTTGACATATCATTTCTCCTTTCTTACCATGCGTGTTCATCCGGCAGGATCTCTATCGTCGGATCTATCGGCTCTTCGCGCATGACGGTTCGCATATATTGATTGAACTGGTCGCGTATAGCCTGACGGGTATAAACTCGCGGATCGGCAAGATCGTGGCATACCCAGACGAGGTGGATACCGCGCTCTCTGGCCTGTTCCTCGAACTGGCCGTGCATTCCGGTCAGCGCCTTGCAGGACATATGCTCCCACATCATGACCATGTCGGCGTTCATCTTCTCGCAGTACTCCCAAAGCTCATCGACGAGGACCTTGTAGCCGCCGTGGGTGTGGTTGCGCATGATCATATTCATCGTCAGCCACGCCATATCGTAGTATGCCTGCTCGCGGTTTTCCGGCGTGTCCTCTTCGGCTATCTCCTCGCTTATGACCATCGAGAGCATATCAGTCAGCGGCACAACGCCCCAGCACTGGATCATCCAATACAGCATGTCGATTATATACTGCGGCTGAACGCCCCAGACAATGCATCTGTGACGATATTCGGAAGCCATCATTGCCTTTCTCTTATAGCCCTGCTGAACGAGCTTCATGATCTTCCTGTCTATCTCGACGAAGGCCGGGTAACGGCCGCAGTTGCCCATGTAGTTTGTGTCGTTATACAGAGAGAACACAGCGCCGACAAACTGCGGATATGGCGTGCTGTTGACCTCCAGCCAGTTTACACGGTTGCGCGTCGTATTGTTAACGCGCTTTGCGCACTCGAAATACGCGTTCCAGTCCCACTTCTCGCCGGTCTGCTCCTCGATAAATTTTATGGCTGCCTTGACATCGTTGGCAGCATACTTCTGAACGTCCTCCTGCTTGTGGCGCATGGGCGCAACAAGCTGGAAGGTCGGTATGCCATACTCTCGCTCAAGGCGCTTGGCAATAAAGCCGTTTCCCATAAGCGAGCCGTCGCAGGTAGTATTCACCTGCACGGCGCACTTGCCGAGCACAGGGAAGTCGTCGTCTATCGAAACTCCAAGCTCTGCCTCCGGCATAGGGCACACGTCGCCGGGGATGCCGAACTCCTGTGCGACATCGAGATAATGCAGGCCCGAGTTCTGATTAAGAAGGTTTGCCGAGAACATCGTGGGTACCTCGCGCAGGATGCAGTTGAGCGTCGGGAAGCCCATCATTACTGCCGTCATTGCGTTTTCGTCCCAAAGGACGCTCTTTTCCGAGTATTTTACGTCGTTGCCCGTTCTGCGGTCGCCCCTTATGCAGTTATCAATGCAGGTTGCAACGTCCTTTACGACGAAATCCATCGCAATGTGGGTGATGCGCAGAGCCTCGTCGCGCAGACCGATGGTGAATTTATCGAGCATGTGCGGCACGGCGAGATAGTTTCCGAACCATCTGTAGCGGAACATCGCCTTGACGTTACGCGGCTTTATAATTACCTTTGCCAGTATCGAGAGAAGGTAGAGCCATCTTGTGTAGTCGTACAGCGTGTCCTTTAATCCGCGCCACTCGCGGCGGCGGCGAACCTTACCATGATCGTACAGAACACCTAACTGTTTTTCGCCCTTGCGTTCTTTATCGTTTACTACTATAGCCATTACTTTGCACCTCCCTGAAGCTTTTTGATTTCAATGCTTTCCACGAACGCCTGAACACGGGTGCGCATCTGGCCGACGGACGAGCTGATGTTATACGGTCTGTCTACTGACAGAACGGGATAATTGTATTCCTCGCGCAGCATTGTAGATCCGAGAAGCCGCTCGTATGCCCATGGGTCACAGAACTTTATCTGCTGATATATGATACCTTCGGCATTGTACTCCCTTGCTATGTCGTTTACATATGCCTTACGGCCATAGACCTTTTCCATGTTGAACATACGTGGACAATGACCGTTATAGACATAGTGGCGGCAGACCTGCGTGAGCGCATCCTCCTCGTCATTCAGTTCTATCTCCATTCTGCCGGGCAGCGAGCCGAAGCAGAACCTGTCGGCGCAGACATAAGCGCCGGTCTCTTCAATAAGCTTTATAAAGCCGCTGTCATCGACCTCGGAGCCGACTACCGCTATCCTCGCGCGGTATTCCCTGTCCTCTGGCTCGCGCGTTTTTATCTCCTCGAGCGTCTCCTCAAGCTTGTCGATTATCAGATACTGCGGCATAACATATGTAGCAAGGGTCAAAACATGGAACTCGTAGCCTGTTATCCTCGGGCGTGCTTCCTTTCGGAAGTTTCCTATCTCGGTTATAACGCGGCAGACGCGGTTATGCTCCTCAACGGCCTTGCGTACAGCAGCATCCGAGACATCGATGCCGTAATTTTCGCTCAGCGGCTTGAGTATGTGGTTTTTGCACTGCAAAACCAGCAGCTCGACGCCATTTTCATCGGCCTTGAGCGGTATCTCCATAAACTCGTGGAAGAATTTATCGTTCCCCTCGCCCATGGTTTTTAAAAGCTCCATATTCTCAACGCAGCGATTTATCATCGTGCAGCCGTCCGGCGCAATGACGCAGTCGGCAAAGTTGAAGCCGCCCTCAATAGCGCGCTCCAAAAGTGCCCTTGACGTTTCGCACAGAAAGCTCGTCATGTAATACGTTGCGATGTCCATTGAGCCGGTGTTCGGAGCGTGCAGGCGAATGCCGAAGGCATTGCCAAGGTTCATAAGCGGCTCCGGCGTGTTCTCGCAGACAAAGGCAACGCATATCTTCCCCTCTTGCTTTGCCTGAGCGATGAGCGCGTTGTTTGCCTCCTGCAGGAGGTTTTCAAACCAGTTCAGATGCTTCAGGTCTCTCATTGTTAAACTCCCCCATTTCATATTAAATTCCGATTGCGATCCTTTCGGATGCTACATGTTAACATTTTATCATTTTTATCATTTATATTCAATATATTTATTCATTTTCTCCGATATGTCCATTAATATAGATATTTTTTGTATATTATAACTACATTTTTACACTGATTGTATGTTTTCGCTCATACTGCCTGTTGAGTTATATACTGTTGCATGACTTTTGTTTAGTTTGAAATGTTTGGGGGGTAAGTGTGAAAATGCTCCCCGATATCTATCCGATATCGGGGAGCATTTTATTGATCATGCTTGCGATGCAGCATCTACAAACACCTTGATTTGTTCGGCTTCTCCTGCATTATTTATCTCTGCCGAGAACACATACCAGTGCACGATGCCAAAAGAATGAGCATTAATGCCGCGATCACCGCGTTTATTATTCTTTTCATTTATTATCTCCATTTTCTCCATAATAACAACGTCATTCTTCAAAACGAATGTGCCGAAAGCATAAATATCGGCTCGCCGACATACACTTGCCTTGTTTAGGTTAATTTTAGCAAAACATATTGCATTTGTCAATTATATTTGTCATTTTGGGATGAATGTATGAATCAATTTTGATACTTGTGTGGATTTTTAACAAAAAAACTCCCCACGAAGGATCGTGGGGAGCTGAGATAAAAAAGAGATTATTTCATTGATCTGAAGATAAAGGTTGCTATCTGTGCGCGGTTGCAAACGCCGTTGGGAACAAACTGAGTGGCGGTGTAGCCCTTGGTGATGCCCTCGTCGAGTGCCCAAAGGACAGCGACGGAGTAGTATGCGCCGGACTGAACGTCCTCAAATGTGTTTGTGCCGCTTGCATCGGGGGATTTCTCGCTGCGCCAGAGGAAGGTCACGATCTGGGCGCGGCTGCAAACGTCATAGGGGCTGAACGTGGTCTCGGTCGTGCCCTTGACAATGCCGTTTTCAACTGCCCAGAGGACTGCCTTCTCGTAGTAGCTGCCGGCAGCTACATCGGTGAAGGAGGTAGTGGTGGCCTTGGGCTCGGGAGAGCCTGCCGCACGCCACAGCATGGTGACTGCCTGTGCGCGGTTGCAGGAAGCGTAAGGCTCGAAGGTGGTTGCGGTGGTGCCCTTGACTATGTTCTTCTCTGCAAGATCCATTACGCTGTCGTAATAGTAGGTTCCCTCTTTGACGTCGCTGAACGGATTTTCGAAGCCCTTGGCCTCGATCTTCCAGGTGGACTTGATCTCGGGGTCGATGGTGCCCTTTGCGGTGATGTAATCTGCAAGAAGGTTACGGGCCTGGCCCTTGTCCTCGCCCTGGATCATATCGTACTGGGTGGAGTAGATAACGCGGCTTTCGTCGTTGGGCTTAAAGTCGCAGCCGTGCTCGTTGATGTAGCTGACGTAGTTACCGCCGCCGTTGAAGCGATAGTTGTTGATAACGATGGTGAAGGTATCGGTATCCTGAACCTCTTTGCCGTTGTAGGTCATGGAGGCTATGCGGCTGCCGGAGGGAGCGCTGGGGTCAATGACATAGCTGAAGCCGTCGCCGTAGATGACATCATAATAGGTAAGGCCGCCTGTGATGCCGTAGGTGCCGTCCTCGTTGGTAACGACCTTGGAGGCGGAGCACTCAAGCCAGGTGCGTACTTCCTTGCCGCTCATGGTGATCTGGTAGAACCAGTTCTCGTAGCGGTAAAGGCGGAACATATCGCCAAGCTTGATATCGCCTGCCGGGATGAGGTTTGCGGCATTGCCGGAGGTAAGAGGAGCGGTGATGGAGAGCTGAGCCGGGGTATCGTCGCTCTTGTCATTGGGGGTGTTTTCGCCGGTGCGGTCGTATGCTCCCCAGATCTGGACCTGGTTTACAAGGTCAACGAATGCCGAAGGAGCGGTGCCGAGGCCGGAGGCGGTGAAGTCGCCGCTTGCCTTGCCGATGGGCTTGAGCATGTAGTCGTTCCAGGTCGCTGTCTCATACGGCTGAAGTGCTGCGGTAATGTCTGCATCCGGCTCGTAGAGTGCCTCCGTAACGCGGCCTTCACGTTTGGTCATAGGCTCGTTTGAAGCCTCAACGGTGTACTCTTTGGTAGCCTTATTGTAGGTGAACAGTGCGCGGCCGACAACGGCTGCCTTGGTGCTCGGGGAGATAACGGGGATCTCCTTGCCATCGGTGTTTGCGATCTTGGTAACACCGTTGCGGTGCTCATGACCGGAGAAAACGAGGTCGATGGAGTTGGTGGTGGAAACAAGCTCACGGATGAAGTCGGAGTTCTCGGGATCGCCGTCGATGCCGCTGTGGCTGACGAGGACGATGAGGTCTGCCTGAGCCTTCATCTCGGCTTCGTAGTGCTTATAGGTCTCGACAACGCCGGCAAAGTAGATGCCCTTCCAGTTTTCAGGAACATCCCAGTTTGCGATGTTGGGGTTGCCTATGCCCATGACTGCGACCTTAACGCCGTCATACTCCTTGATGACGTAAGGAGCATAGCCGTTCCAGGTTTTCCAATCGCGGCTTGTGTCGTTATTGGTGCTTGCATCGAGATAGTTTGCCATGGAAACGCCGACCTGAGATTCGGTCTCCGTGGAAGCGGAGGTCAGGTAGTCAAGCTGGCGCTGAAGAATATCCATGCCGTAGTTAAACTCATGATTGCCCACGACCCACATGTCGTAGTCCATCATACGCATGACCTTCATGGCAGGATCCTGTGCATCCTTCTGATAGAACGCATAGTAATATGTCAGAGGTGTGCCCTGAATAGTGTCGCCCGAGTCGCTCAGGAATACGTTTTTGTACTCTGCGCGCTGCTGCTTGACATATGTGGCAACCCTTGTCATGGCCTGATAATGGGTTCCGGATTTGTCTGCGTCCTGCGTGTAGTCAGTTGCAAACTGCTGTCCATGCACGTCGGATGTGTCGAGGAAGAGTATCTGAACCTCGTTGGAGTCGGCAAATGCAGCCGGCACCATGGTCATTACCATGCACAGTACGAGCATGAATGCCAGAAAGCGTGACAGTCTTTTCTTCATTCAAGTATCTCCTTTGTTTATTTTTTTACACCGAATCAATTTCGATGCTTTCAACAAAACTATACCCCTTCTTCCGTACTAAGTCCAGCGTTCATTTCATTTTTGGCATTAGCACTAATTACGGCGGAAAAATGCTTAAAAATTCTGCAATATTTACATTTCCTTAACGCAGATTTTTCATTTCGCGCCATAATCTGAGATTTGTTGTGCTCACGAGAACTTCACAAAGCCCGTGAGCGTTCCGAGGGGATAGCCGAGCGTCCAGTCGCTGTCGCCGCACTTGGGGCAGACGGTGCCGCGCTCGTGCAGCTCGTCGATGTAAGCCTCGGCGCGCTGGATATACATATTGGTCTTTGCAACGTGCTTGCATTTCGGACAATAGACGAGGTAATTTGCAAAGCTGTCGTATATGCCCTTTTTCCTGTTTTCCTTCTCCTCGTATGACAGCGCTCTCGGGAGGATATTGTGATTTGTATAGCTCATTGTTTTGCCTCCTCAAATCAGGTGCTCGCGCTTCACGCTGTCATAATGCTTATCGAGAAACGGCACGATGACGCTTCGCATAAGGCGCATATCGAGATTAAAGTAATACACCGCAAAGAGCGCGGCAAGCGTAAGGCTGCCCATGCCCATAATTTTAGCCAGAACTTTCATGCTGCTTCTCCTTTCTTACCAGCCCATCTCATCATCGAAATCGACGAGGGTCGGGTCAATGGGCTCTTCGTGCATAACGCTCTGCATATACTGGTTGACTGTCTTGCGCGCCTCGTTCGTGGGAACGATGCGGCAGTCCATAAGAGAATGCGGCATCCAGATGATATTGAATCTGTCGCGGTGCTTATGGAACTCCTCCTCGAGAAGGCCCTGCGCGCCGGCCATGCCCTTGCAGCCGATATCGTCATACATGATGATCGTGTCGCAATTAAACTTTTCCGCAGTCTCCCACATCTGCATGAGGTGGCGGTTGCCGCCGACGGTGTGGGTACGCATGGGCGTTCTTGCATGCCAGTCGGCAATATCGCTCATCATAGTCTCGCGATCGGTGGTGTCAACGATATTGTGGCCGGTAAGCGAGTCCATATTAATGACCGTCATGATGCCCCAGCAGTTATACAGCCACTGCACGCCGTGGGCATAGTAGGTCGAGCCGCATGACCATGCAAGCGCACGGTGACGCGCAAGCGGGAATGGGTGGATGTTCTTGCGCACGCACTTTTCAAATACCTTATTTATCTTTTTGTTGGCCTTCTTGAAATATTTCGTTCCGCCCTGCTGATAGAAATAAATGCGGAACAGGCCCTGAACGACGGAGTTGAGCGCGCCGTTATCGCTCTTGGCGTAGATATCCCAGCGGTTGAGCGAGCCGCGGTTAAATTCGTTGGTGTCCTCGATATGCTCAATAAACGTATCCCAGTTAAACGGAACACCAAACTGCTGCTCGAGGAACTCGATGGCGGAATAAACCTCGTGAACGCCAAGCTCCTTGGTCGTGGGATCATCGTACATAAGAGGCGTTGTGAACGGATGAACCGCTTTTTTGCCGTCGTTTGACAGCGCGCGCCACATAGCCGTATTATCCATCATGTTCGCGTCGCAGGGGTTATTCGTCGTCAGCCAGCAGTTGCCGATATCGGGGTACTCGTTTTCGACGGCGACACCGACCTCAACAAGAGGCAGGGTGCACATATCGCCCGGAATGCCGCAGGCAACGGCCTGATCGACATAGTAGCAGCCGAGCTGCTTGCGCATGAGCGGCAGCATGAACGCCGCATGCTGCTGCATGTTTATCGCATAATATCCGGGGAAGCCGAAAATTATGTGCTTGGGCAAAGTGTAGTCAAACGCAACTGTAACGTCCGACCACTTGGTCTCGCCGAGCCTACGGTCGGCTCGCAGGCTCTTCCACAGGGTGTCGGTCGAGTCGGAGATCATGCAGTCGAGCGCATACAGGTCTGCTCTGAGCGCTTCGCCGCGGTCGCCCTCGATCCACTTATCTACCATCATGGGAGCTGCAAGATATGCCGACAGCCAACGGTATTTCCAAAAAGCCTTTGCTATTCGCACCGGATCATGCATGACGAATATCGCCATCTTGACCCAGGTACACAGCCATTTGTAGAACGCAAACGCCGTGTCCTTGACTCCGCGCCATTCGCGGCGGGCATAGAAGTTCGTGCCTTCGATGTATCTCTGACCTATGTAATGGCAGGGCTCGTCACCTTTGAGGAAATGCTCAAGGGTACCGTACTGCTCTTTGATGCTGATTTTTCTTTTCCACATAGCTGTTCCCCTCCTCGATTATGCGTTAGCCTGGAGCTTTTTGATCTCAAGCGATTCGACGAACGCCTGAAATCTCGTGCGCAGCTGGCCTGTTGCGGCGTTTGCGTAGTCACGCTCTATCTGGCAGGTGGGTATTGCCGACGGAACGTTAAGTCCCTCGGCCAGCCACTTTGCGGCGATGGCGCGCTCATAGCCCCAGTATTCGCAGAACTTCATGTTCTGAAGGATTATGCCGTCGGCCTTGTATTCCTTCGCAATGTCGTACAGATACTGCTTGCGCGCAATGATATTTTCCGTGCCCATCGAGCGCGGGCACTCGTTTATCTTCATGTAATGCTCTGCAAGCGCGTCAAGCGGATGCTGTCCGGGCTGTACGGCTATCTCTTCCCTGCCGGGCAGCGAGCCGAAGCAGTAGCGGTCGGCAACGACACGCGCGCCGCACATCTCGACAAGCTTTGTAAACTCCGGATCGTCGATCTCGCTTCCGACGAGCATGACCTTTGCCCTGTAATCGGGCTTTTCGTCAGGCTCACGGGTCTTAAGCTCCTCGGCCGTCTCGCGCAGCTTATCAACGATAAGATATTTCGGGCACACGAGCGTGACGAGCTGAATAACATGGAATTCATAGCCTGTGATCGTCGGATTATCGAGCTTGCGATAGCTTCCTATCTCGGTTATGAGGCGGCAGATCTCATTATGGCGCTCTATAGCGTCCATGAGCTTTTCCTCGGAGTAGTCAACGCCGTAGGTCTCTTTCATGGGAGTGAGTATTTTCTTTTCGATCTGGCGGCGGAAATATCCTGCATACCAGTCGCCCTTCTTTATCGGCATGTCGATGCATGCCGTAAAGAATTTTTCGTTCGGAATGAGCTTGCAGTATTCAAAATACTGCTCCATGCGGTTCATCGTGGTGCAGCATTCCTGACCTATGAGAGCGGAAATGAAATTGTATCCGCCTTCAAACGCACGCTCAAGTATGCTCTTGGAATAAGGGCAGGAACGATTCGTCATATAATAGGTCGCAAGGTCCGGATTAGTACATCCCGGAGCGCGCAGTCTTACGCCGAAGCAGCCCTCAATATCGAGCAGCGGCTCTGGTATGTAAGAACAGTTGTAGGCAAGTGCAAGCTTGCCCTCGGAACACGCCTGCTTTACAAGCGCGTTGTTCGCCTCCTGAAGGAGACTTTCAAAATAGATCAGATGCTTCAGGTCTCTCATTATGTTCCCCCGTTTCATATGACTGCGACAAATATGCACACGCAGCCTAGATGTTATTATTTTATCACTCATAACGTCAAACTTCAATTTATTTGTACATTTTCGCCATATCGTATAATATCGATGCTATTTTTTGTGCAGTTTAACAACAGTATATGTAAATGCACTATTTTTTTACATCGTTGTGAATTATGCCCCGGAGAAAAAATACAGGAGCCTGCACCTGTGCAGACTCCTGTATTTTTTGATTACTCAGTTACCCTCGCAGTTCGGCAACTGTGTCGGACACGATGCGGATAATTTTCTCTGCCTCGTCTGATGTGTTATACTTCCCGAGGCTGAGTCGCAGTGAGCCGTGAGCCAGCTTATAAGGCAGACCGAGTGCAAGCAGAACATGGCTCGGATCAACGGAGCCGGACGCGCATGCAGAACCGCTCGAAGCTGCAAGGCCTTTCAGATCCAGTTCGAATATGAGCGATTGCCCGTCAATTCCGTCGAATGACATGTTGAGAGTGCCCGGCAGGCGCGGCGCGGTGACGCCATTGACCTGTGATCCCGGTATTTTTAAAAGCCCCGACTGTATCTCGTCGCGCATTGCGCAAAGGCGATCGTCTTTTTCGTTTCTTTCGCTGATTGCCTCGGCAAATGCCGCTGACGCGCCGACAATACCGGCGACGTTCTCCGTTCCGGCCCGGTGGCCGCGCTCCTGCTCGCCGCCGTCAATATACGTTTCGGGTGCGCACCCACGGCGTGCATACATTATTCCGACTCCCTTCGGGCCGTGGAACTTGTGCGCCGACATTGACAAAAGGTCTATGTTCATCTGCTTTACGTCTATAGGCAATATTCCTGCCGCCTGCACGGCATCGCAGTGGAACAGTACTCCTTCCGAGCGGCATATGCTTCCTATCTCTTCAACCGGCTGTATGGTACCCAGCTCGTTATTTGCAAACATCACCGATACCAGCGCCGTATCCGGGCGTATTGCCGCCGCCACATCCTCGGCGCGGACAAGGCCGTTTTTATCGGCTCTTACATATGTCACCTCAAAGCCCTCTCGCTCAAGAGCCTTTGCACTGTTGAGAACCGCGTGGTGCTCTATATTGTCCGTGACTATATGCTTTTTCCCGCTCGCGGCAAGCCGGTGCGCCGTGCCCTTTATCGCCCAGTTATCGCTCTCGGTTCCGCCGGAGGTAAAATATATCTCGGCCGGGAGTGCGTTTATGCCCTTTGCGAAAACGCCGCGAGCGTTTTCAACGGCCTTATGAGCGCTGCGCCCGAGCTTATACAGGGTCGAGGCATTGCCGTATTCTTCAAGCAGAAACGGCTTCATCGCGTCAAACGCCGCATCGGACAATCTGGTAGTTGCCGCGTTGTCGGCATAGATAACACCCATTTTCAGTTCTCCGCTCCGTCCTCAACGAGGACCTTCATCGTACCGCCGCATACCATGCCGTCGGACTCTGCCACCTCGCCGGTGAGGTCAATGTCAACGACCATGTAGCGTCCTGTTCCGATTATGTCAACCGCATCGCGGATGACCGCGCCCTCGCTGCATCCGCCGCCTATGCTGCCGGTGACCTCTCCGCGAGGGCTTACGGCCATCTTCGCTCCGGCTTCACGAGGAGTTGAGCCTTTAGTCTCGATGACCGTAACTATCGCCTTGGGATCGCGGTTTTCTGCAAGATATTTTATGACCGAAAGCTCAACATCGGAATCATTGCAGCAGCGCACTCCGTCCTTACTGTGCTCCGGCAGGCGCTTATAGGCAACGAGCTCTGCAAGGATGGATATTGCGATCTCGCCCGGAGTTACCGCGCCGATATCAAGGCCGATGGGGGTGCATATTCTGTCCATATACTCCTTCGGGCAGCCTTCGGCAAGGAGCATCTCCAGAAGTCCCTTAACGCGGCGGCGCGAACCGATGAGTCCGAGATACGCAGGCTGCGTGCCCTTGAATATCTCGCGCAGGCAGTCGGCGTCATGAGTATGGCCGCGCGTTATGATAACGATATAGTCGTAGGAGGTAATTTTGAGCTGCCTTATGCAGTTTTCAAAGCTGTCGCACAGCACCTGTGCAGCATCGGGGAAGCGTCCCTCATTTGCAAACGAAGGCCTGTCATCGCACACATACACTTCAAATCCGCTTTTTGCCGCAAACTCACACACCGGCAGCGCAATGTGACCGGCTCCGAGCACGATAAGGCGCTCGGGAGGCGAGAACGGCTCGCCGGCGACACTGTGTCCGTCGTCGCTTTCTTCAAACGTGACGTCGGCAAAGCAGCGGCCGCGCATATCCGTATGCGGCTCATACGGCGCAAGCGTTTTCTTAAGGCTTTCCGCCATTATGCCCTCGGAGCCAGTAAACTCCGTTTTCAGCGTAAGTGCCTCATTGTTTTCGACTCTTTTCAGAATTTCTGCATAGATGTTATTCATCGCAGCTCCTCCTCAGTATAGTAATAGTATATTTGCCGGGGCGATGCCGAGCTCCGCCGGGAAGCTCTGCGGTCGCTTATCCTTGCTGAGTCTCCACCATACGCCCTGCGCATCCGCGGCTGCGGTGCGCGGTCTGAACTCTATTATCCACTCAAACGGCTCCTCCATCTCCTCGATGTACTCAACGGCAAATCGATTTGTCGGCGCAGTGGGATTAAAATAGTGCGCGCGTATGCCTATTGCTTTGACATCATCCCCCACGCTCTGCGCAGTCGTCAGCGTCACGCCCCATTCGGGGATGTACACCTCGTGCTCACCGCGCTTTTCGGCGGAGACTATGTTCTTGCAGCCTGTCAGTATGGCCGCCGGAACACTTCCGGGGTCTGCAAACAGTGCTTTTGTCTTGTTCTTTGTAAGGAGCTTTCCGCCGTCCATAACAGCGATCTCGCGGCTCATGTTATATGCCTCGTCGCGGCTGTGCGTCACCATGATGACCTCGCGACCGAAGCGCGCGAGCACATCGCGCATTTCGATCATGAGCTTATCGCGCAAATGCGCATCAAGCGCAGAAAACGGTTCGTCAAGCAGCAGTAGCTTCGGATCGCTGACCATTATTCTCGCAAGTGCCGTGCGCTGCGCCTGGCCGCCGGAAAGCTGCGCAGGGCGGTGGTTTTCAAGGCCCTCGAGTCGGAACATGCTCACATATTTATTAAGCCTTGCTTCCTTTTCTGTCTTGTCCTTTATATGCCGCATGCCGCAAAGTATGTTCTGCCGCACGGTCATATTGGGGAAAAGCGCATAGTTCTGGAACATATATCCGACCCTGCGCTTCTGCGGCGGAAGATTTATGCCCTTTTTGCTGTCGAACAAAACGGTTCCGTCAAGCTCGATGCGCCCTTCATCCGGCTTTTCTATGCCGGCTATGCATTTGAGCGTCATACTCTTACCGCAGCCGGACGGGCCGAGGAGGCACGTCACGCCGTTTTCTGCTTCAAATTTCGTCTCAAGCTCGAATGAGCCGAGTTTTTTCTTTATATCTACTTTCAGGCTCATCTCTTCACTATCCTTTTCTGCCGGCTTTCAAGCAGGTTCACCGAAAGCAGTACGACCGTGCTTATGGCAAGGTTTATCATGACCCAGAACAGCGCGCCGGCGTCGTCGTTAGTGCGCCAGAGCTGATACACCGTTGTGGATATAGTCGCGGTTTTGCCGGGGGTAAAGCCAATGAGCATGCTCGTTGCGCCGTACTCGCCCAGCGCTCGCGCAAAGGCAAGGACTGTGCCTGCCAGTATGCCCTGGCGGCAGGCCGGCATGCGGATGCGCCAGAATATATATGTGTTGCTGAGGCCGAGCGTCTGCCCCGACTGCGCAAGCGAGGGATCAAAGCTCTCGAACGCGCCGCGCGCCGTGCGGTACATCAGCGGAAACGCAACGACAACCGCAGCGAGTATGCCGCCGTACCACGTCATTACGAATTTAATTCCGAACTGCATGAGGAATATACCGACAGGCCGCTTCGTTCCGAAAACGAGCAGAAGAAGATAGCCGCACACCGTCGGAGGAAGCACCATGGGCAATGTGAGGATAACGTCCAGGATGCCCTTTATGGTGCGCGGCAGCTTTGCGGCATAATACGCAAAGAAAATGCCCGTGAAAAATACTATTACACAGCTTATTCCCGCAATTCTCAGCGAGTTTATAAGCGGATACCAATCAATGTTCATACCTTTTATATACCTCGAATTGGCAGCACATTAGATGCGCTGCCAATTCTGCTTGCAACTTATGCTACGCTGGAGAAGCCGACATTTTCAAATACCTTCATTGCGGCGTCGCTCTGGAGGTACTCAAGGAATGCCTTTGCCGCATCTGCGTGCTTTGCGTTCTTCATGACGGCAGCAGGATAGATTACCTGGCCGCACATATCCTTGGTTGCACTGTCAACAACGGTGAGGCCGGCGGAGAATGCGTCGGTGCAGTAGACTATGCCGCAGTCAACGCTGCCCTCAGAAACCTGAGTGGTGACTTCCTTGACGTTGCTGCCGTAGGTGATGGTGCCTGCGTTTGCAAGAGCGGTCTCGTCAAGCTTGTAGTAGGCAAGGATCTTCTGAGTGTACTGGCCTACGGGAACGTCGCTGTTGCCCATTGCCATAAGTACGCTGCCATCGGCAAGCTTTGCGGCGAGGTCGTCAAAGCCCTCGATGCCCTTGGGATTGCCCTCGGGAACAACGAGAACGACCTTGTTCTCAAGAAGGTTTACGCGGCTGTCCGATGCGACAAAGTCGAGGCCTTCGGTGTTGACTTCCTTATCGGCGGTGATGTCAAGCTGGTTCATCTGCTTCTGGCCTGCGGAAATGAACAGGTCGCAGTCTGCGCCTTCCTGGATCTGAGTCTTGAGGGTGCCGGACGAGTCGAAGTTGAAGGTCAGGGTAACGTTGTGATCCTTCTCGTAGGTCTCTTTGATCTGGTTGAGGGTTTCGGTCATGGATGCCGCCGCAAATACAACTACCTCTTCGCGCGCTTCCGGCTCATCATTGGAGCTACAGGCGGCAAGGGCAAAAACCATTGCCATTGCCAGTGCTAGGGACAGTAGCTTCTTTGCTTTCATTTGTTTTCTCCTATTTCAGAAAAATACTTATATAATCGCGACTTAACGCTGCTATATACAGTAAATCAGCTATTCTCTTTATTTTCTTGCGCAGTCGTGGACCTCGTTCCTCAGCAGTCCCATTGCGTGAGGGATAGTGTCCATGAATACGTCCATGTTCTCCATGCAGGCTTTCGGGCTGCCGGGGAGATTGATAATGAGCGTTTTTCCGCGGATGACCGACGCTGCGCGCGAGATCATCGCATGCGGAGTTATTTTCAGCGACGCTGCGCGCATCGCCTCGGCTATGCCGGGTACGTTTCTGTCGGCAACGGCGAGCGTTGCCTCAGGCGTTGTGTCTCTCGGCGAGCAGCCGGTCCCGCCGGTCGTGAGTATGAGGTCTAACTGGCGCTGATCGCACAGGCGCATAAGCTCCTGCTTCAAAACGCGCACGTCATCAGGGATGATCAGCTCTTCGACGACCTCATAGCCGGAGTCGGTAAGGCGCTTTGCTATCGCCGGGCCGCTTTCGTCCTTGCGCTGACCGGCAGCTCCCTTATCGCTGAGCGTTATGACCGCCGCCTGCCAGGGGAAATGCCCCTCGCGCTTTTCGATGACCATCTCGTCGCCGACTGTGATCGTGCCCGGCTCTATTACCCGGGCAAAGACACCCTCGCGCGGCATGATGCAGTCGCCCATCTTCTTATATATCTCGCAGTGACTGTGGCACTGCTTGCCTATCTGGGTCATCTCAAGCAGCACGTCGCCGCATCTGAGCAGAGTTCCGACGGGCAGCGAGCGAAAATCAAAGCCCTCGACCACGAGGTTTTCGCCAAACGCGCCGGGAATAACGTTTGCTCCCTTTTCGTTGAAGGCCGCGATTTTATCGGCGCTCAGCAGGCTTATCTGTCTGTGCCATTTACCGGCGTGTGCATCGCCGTCAATGCCCCATTCGGTTGTAAAGTGTGCGCTTTTTACGTCGCTTTTTTGCAGTCCCTTGCGTTCGCTTGTACACACCGCGATTACTTTTCCCATGTTTATCCTCCTATTTGGCTCATTATGTGCTGTTCGGTTATCTGCGCGCCGTCATCAAAGCAGTGCGCTCTCGGCTTTAGGTAAACTGCGCTTTCAAGCGCCGACTTAAGCTCTGCATCAGTGCATTCAAAACGTATGAGCGCGCGAAGATCCGTCGTATCCGAGTAGCACAGACAAGGCTTCAGCATGCCGGTGCTTGTCAGTCTCACTCTGTTGCACTCCGAGCAAAATTTGTGGCTCACTGCATCAATGAAGCCGATCCTGCCCTTTAACAAGCCGCTTTTATAATATTGTGCAGGTCCGTTGCCGCGCTTTTCGTCTGTTTCGGCAAGATCCGGCCACCTTTCGCGCAAAACAGTGAGGATATCGTCTGTTGATACGCGCTTCATGGTCGTGCCGAATCCAATTGGCATAAGCTCGATAAAGCGCACATCAACGGGCAGCCTTCCGGCTATTTCCGTAAGCTCGGCGGCATCGGTTTCCGTCTGTTCGAGCAGCACGGCGTTTACCTTTGTTTTTATTCCTCTTGCACAGCATTCTTCCAAGACGCTCAGCAGCTTTTCTGTTCCGTTTCCGCTATACCCGGTTATTTCGTTATAGCGGGCGGAATTAAGAGTATCGGCGCTTATATTTATTCCGTCAATGCCGGCAGCGGCAAGCGCCGGGAGCTTATCGGCAAGCAGCAGACCGTTTGTTGTAAGCGTGACCTGATCAACGCCATGTGTGTTTTTAAGGTGGGCAATAAACTCGGTACATTCCTCACGGACTAGCGGTTCGCCTCCGGTTATTTTAAATTTTGTTATCCCTATCTCGATCGCCGCTCGGCATATGCGCAGTATCTCTTCATACCGCAGCACATCGCAGTGGCTGACAGACTCCACTGCTACTGGCATGCAGTACCTGCACCGCAGATTGCAGCGGTCGGTTACGGAAATGCGCATATAATCTATCTTGCGCCCGTATTGGTCGAGCATGCTTTATACTCCTTTTCCGAAGCCGCAGTTGGGGAAATGGCACTCGGGGCAGTTAAGGCACAAGCCGCCGTTGCCCAGTCCCGACAGCCACTTTGCCGTCACGGGCGTATCCGTTACGAGATACGGCAGAACGAGGTCGAATATCGTCCGCTTTGCGTACATTACGCAGCCTGGCAGACCGCAGATCGGCCGACCGTCCGGGTAATAAGATACAAGAAACATTGCCCCTGGGAGCACCGGCGCACCGTAAGAGACGATCTTGGCTCCAGTATTTTTGATCGCCAGCGGCGTTTTATCGTCGGGATCAACGCTCATGCCGCCGGAGCAGAACACCATTTCGCAGCCGTCGTCGAGCATTTTCTTTATGGCAGCAGTTATCTTCTCGTGATCGTCGTTTAAAACGACGTGCTCAGCCATCTCGCAGCCGAACTCGGCAAGCTTTGCCTCAACGACAGGCGTGAACGTATCCTGTATGCGACCGTAAAACACCTCATTGCCGGTGGTGACAAGGCCGTATTTTCTCGGCCTTACCGGCACAAGCCGAATGATTGGCTCGCTGCCGGCCAGCTTTTTTGCCTGCTCCATGCGTTCTTTGGCTATGACGAGCGGTATGACCCTTGTACCGCACAGCTTGTCACCCTTTTTGACCATGAAGCCCGACGGCCGTGTTGCGATCATCATATCGCCGAGGGCATTTATGGCGCGCAGGCGCTCAAGATCAATGAGCAGGAGTCCGTCGGAGTCGGCTATAAGCTCTATCTTGCCCTCTTTGGGTTCGGTGGCGTGCATATTCCCGCTCTGGCATATGCTGCGCAGGATATCCGCGGCCTCATCCTCATGGAGCATATTCTCGTCCTTTTCCCAGACGTAAATATTATCCTTGCCGACGCTCAGGAGCACGGGGACATCCTCCGGAGTTATGATATGACCCTTGCGGAACACTGCGTCCTTGGTAACGCCTTTGATGATCTGAGTAATGTCGTGGCACAATACCTGTCCCACTGCGTCTTCGGTTTTTATCAGTTTCACAGCTGTCCCTCCAAATGATATCTTTCAACTATGCCTCTTACCGCCGCATAGCGTTGACTCCATTTTTTAAGCGCTTCCTCATCCCGGCATTTTGCCCTCGAGCGCTCAAAGCGCTCGTCGATCGATACGCGCTGCGTGCCGGAATAGAGCTTGTCGCTCAGGTACAGCAGCTCCGTCTCTGTAGAGGCGCGGCGCGGAAGATCGTGATGCCCGGCAACTATGCTTGCAAGGGCAGGATATGCGTCCATCGTGAGTATGTGAGCCGCGTTTTCCGGGTGGTTTTTTCCGTCGGTGCGGCACATATCGTGCAGCAGGCATGCCGCACGCAGAAGCTCGCGGTTGCAGCTTATACCGCCCTGCTCGACTATGCGTTCGGCTCCGTGCGCTACCGCGCGGCAGTGCGCGATGACCTCTTCGGGAGTTTTGCAGCGGCGATAGTATTCTTCGATCTCATCGTCGCCGGGCGTGAGCACCGCGCGCGTGCCGGCGATGGCTCGGTTTATCGTATTTCCGTCGCATATGAGCGAGGCTATGCTCGCACAAGGCACGGGGATCGAGAACATATCCTCGTCGTGACCGCCGTAATGGTGCAGCCAGCCGCGTATCACTCCGCTGTGGGATATTATTGCTATATTGCCGTCGTTTGACTCCATGATGCTTTTAAGAGCATCGTCAAAGCGCTCGGACGCGTGAAGAAAGCTCTCGCCTCCCGGCGGCGCGACGCTGCTCATGTTCTCGCCCCTGGCTTCGTACAGCTCCGGCCAGCGCTCGCGTATCTCGGCAAAGCTCAGGCCTTCCCAGCGCCCTACCGACACCTCGCGCAGCGCCTCGTCGGTGATTATCCCGATCTTTCCGCCGGACATCAGCTCTGCGGTCTTTACGCATCTTCCGCTCGGGCTTGCTGCGATCAGGCTTATTCCCCTCTCCTGCGCCCAGCTTCTCAGCTGACGAGCCTGCTTTTCGCCGCGCACACTCAGGGGATATTCTGCGCTGCTGTAGCAGCGTTTTTCGTTTCCCGGCACCTGTACCTCACCGTGCCGAATAAGGTATACATATCTCATAGCTTTTCTTATATTGGCTTGCGCAAAACAGCGCTGCCGTGCATATCGCACACAGGCATCGGAACGATGCGGTTTTCAGAGCAGAAGTCATCTACCGCTCTGCGCACTCCGCGAAACTGCGTGCTGTTATAGTCGTGTATCATGATCGCGCCTCCGGCGGACAATCTGTCCCAGAAAAGGGGCAGCGCCGCGGCAGTCGGCGCATAGAGATCCGCGTCGATCGAAACGAACGCAAAGCGCAGATCTTCGCAGTCTTTGAACGTATCCGGGAAAAATCCCTTGTGGAACACGGCCTTTTCGCGGAAAAACAGGCGCTTATCAACGCCGTCCTTGGCCGTGTCGCCGAAATCGCCGGCTTTGGCTCCGGAATAGGAGTTTTCGCGCTCGGCCGCAATGTCGCGCTCGTCAAAGCCGTCAAAGGTATCAAAAAGGTGCAGCCGCCGCTCGCTGAAAGCGAGGTTTAAAAGCACCGCGAAATCGCCGCGGTAAACGCCAAGCTCGGCAACGTCACCGGGCACGCCTAAAGCATTTATCTGCTCGGCGATAAGGCGCATCGTAGCTGTGCGCGCATCAAAAATTTTAAGACTTGCAGGCGTTATTATCTCGCCGTTAAAGCCGATATCCTCAAGCTGCCGGCGCATCTGCGCCTCGCGCTCGGGATCGAGCACGCACAGGCAGAACGTATCCGGCGCGCTGATAAGGCTGTTTTCGGGTGAAGTCACCGGAATGCCGGCAAGCTCCGTTTCCCATTTTTCCGGGGAATTATCCGCTGCGCAGACGATCATATAATCGGGTCCGAGCAATCTTGCGGTCATTGCTCCGACCTGTCCTGCGCCGAAAAGAACCACTTTTTTCATTGCTCATCCTCCACATTCAGGAATTGCGCTCTCGGCGATTTGCCTCGTCGTTGTATTCCTCGGCCATTTCCTCGACCGTTTTTATGAAAAGCGGCAGCGCCGGGTTCTGATTCTTCGACGAATACAGCCAGGCCGATTCAAACGTCAGCGGCGCTTCAAGCCTGATAAAGCGGAAGTTTTCCGTGTTCATCTGCTCTTTTTCCGAGAGCGGAACTATGTTGCCGCCCATATTTGCAGCCACCATGAATGTTGCAACATCCTGCTCGGGGACATAGATAACGTGCTCCGGCTCTATTCCGGCATCGCGGAAATAGTTAAGATAGAGCTTTGTGATATAATCCTCCACCTTGGGTATACCGCCCCAGAACGTCACATACTCGGAAAGCTCTTTCCTTCCGACGCTCTTTTTTTCGGCAAGCGGATGCTCCTTGTGCACCATAAGGCAATGGTCGTTGCAGATAGAGCCTGCCTTGCGTATCTTGTTGTTGAGAACGAAATACTGCGGCAGGTCGAATACAAAATCGATTTCTCCGCTGCTGAGCTCCTCATACTTCTTATCGCGTTCCACCTGACGTGGGATCACCTGGATATCCGGGTGCTCGGCTGTGAATCTGCGTATAACTGCCGCCTTGTAAGATGTCTGCATGAGACCTTCAATGCCTATGGTGATGAAAAGGCGTTTGCCCTTATGCGTCGAAACGGCACGGTCAAGAGCATCGTCAAATCCGGTAAGCAGCTTTACGCAGTCAACATAAAAGCTCTGACCTGCGTCGGTGAAGGACACCTTCCTTGTGCTTCTCTCGAAAAGCGGAAAGCCCAGCTCATCTTCAAGAGCTTTTATCTGCATGCTGATCGCAGACTGAGCCACGCCGCACTCTTCGGCCGCCTTTGTAAAGCTCATATTTCGCGCAACGGCACAGAATATCTCAATTCGGTCAAGCTTCATTGTAACCTCCCGAGCATTGATTATATAATGCTATAATTATACATGGATTAATATGAAAAGTAAATAGGATTTGACAAAAAAATATCTTATAAACTTTCTGTGAAAGGGTCAGAGTCGAAGGACAGTGACCCTTTTTTGTCGTTTTATTTGAGAAAAACCTTTGCGTCAACGGGGCGAACGGGGGCGCGCTTTGTGTCCGGCAGCAGCTCGCTCACCGGTATTCCGGTCTTTTCGGAAATGATCTGCGCAACAAGGTGCTCGCAGTATTTGCCCTGGCAGCTGCCCATGCCGCTTCCGACGCGCTTTTTAACGCCGGTGACGGAAATCGCACCGTCTTCGATGGCCTTGACGATCTCGCCGTAGGTTATCTCCTGGCAACGGCAGATGATAACATTGTCATCCATTTTTAGACCTCCAATGAAAGGTATTTATAGACTTGACTTTGAATGTGAATTCTTCCGGAAACTCGATTTTTACAACGCTGGTGCTCTGGTGTGCGCTCATGGGCTTTACTTGAAGCACCCTTGCATTGCACACAAATCTGCCCTCGCGGTCCACGGCCGCAACCGTGTCACCGGCTTTCGGCAGCGGAAAGTACTCATAAGGCAGGGATAGCACGGTGGTTGAAGATGCACGATTGCACGCAATGACGGTTATAGCAAGTCCGGGGCATTTGGAAACGCAGGTGCCGCAGCCGACGCACTTATTCGTGTCAAGCACGGGTCTGTTCGATATCTGAGCACCAATGCTTATCGCACCTGTCGGGCAATTTGCTTCGCAGGGGTTACAGGCAATTGTCTGCAAGCACTCGATAAATGCCGTTCCGCCGGGCTTTATCCTGTCGGCTGCCGGTATTCCCGGAGCGTTTTTAAGCTCCTCTTTGTTAGGAACTCCGGTGTATATAATTCCATCGTGCATAGTGGTATACCTCTTACTTTTCGGCTGCTTTGTACAGTTTGAGTTTCCTTACTCTTGCTGCGCTGCGCGCACCGTCGTATTCGCCGCTTTCCAGAACGGCAAGTGCGTCGATATGGCTTGCGCAGCGTGCGCTGCATTCCTCGGCGCTTATATGTCCGCATGCCGAAGCCGCGGCAATGCCTGCAATGCTTCCTTCCTCCATTGCTACGGAGGCTTCCTCTACACCGGCGATATCGCCGGCGGCATAAATTCCGTCAACGCTTGTCTGCATAAATTCATTATGCAAGGGGACATAACCGCCCAGCTCGCCTATGAATTCAAAGCGGCAGCCGATGTTCCACAGAAGCTCGGTGAGCGGAGCCATACCGACAGCCATAATAACAGTATCGGCCGTGTATTTCTGCTCGCTTCCGGCGATCTCGGCACCGTTACCGTCAATCTTGACGGTGGTAACGCCCTCAACGGAGGTCTTGCCGGATGCACATTTAATAACTGTATCGGTGAAAATGGGGACTCCGGCCGTACGCAGTCTTTCTGCATGCACGCCGTAACCGCCTATATGGTCATCCCTCTCGACAACTGCGAGCACCTCGGCACCGGCCTGAAGCATCTGATATGCGACTATAAGGCCTACATTTCCGCTGCCGACAACGACCATACGCTTACCGGGCAGGACACGGTGGATGTTTGCCATGGTCTGTGCCGCACCGGCGAGCATTACGCCGGGAAGAGTCGAGCCGGGGAACGCGGTGGTGTTTTCAATACCGCCTGCGGCGACGATCACCTTTTTTGCCTTGACTATGAAATTATCGCCGTCGCGCACGATGCCTACGCCTTCCTTGAAGATGCCATAAGCGACGGTGTTGAGCCAGAACTCAACGCCAAGCTCTTTTGCTTCCTGCTCGAGCTTGCGTGCTATCTCAAAGCCGCGCATGCCGGCATGGTTGTCGGCCGCGCCGAAGAATTTGTGGATCTGCTTATAGAGCTGACCGCCGATGGTGTCGTGCTCATCGGCAACGGTGACCTTCGCGCCTGCCTTTGCCGCCTCGATGGCAGCGGAGATGCCGGCAGGGCCTGCACCGATTATAAGTATTTCGCGTTCAAGTTCTTTCACGTCAATACCTCCTCATGCCAGACCGTGCTGAACCTGCACTATCATGCCGTCCTTAACGGGTGTGGAGCAGGTTTTCACATCGGGAACTCCGTCAACTATCATACGGCACGAACCGCAGCGGCCCTGGCCGCAGAAAATACCTCTTGGCTTATTCATCTTTTCGGTAACATACAGGGTGCGGATACCTGCGTTGGCCAGAGCGATTGCAATAGGCTCACCTTCGTTTGCCTCGATTGGCGTGCCCTCGTAGTAAATTGTGACTTTTTTCTTCGGATCATCCGCTCCGAGGATGGGATGATCCGTTATTCTCATGGATTGACTCATTTAGACCATTCCTTTCCGTATTCAGGCTTTCCCAACTCTGTCGGGCGAGAAGCGAGAGATATCGCAGTGCTTGGTGTGGCCGTCGATCAGCAGCTCGGCGATAGCTTCGCCGGTCGCAGGCGAAAGTGCAATGCCCTCGCCGCCGTGGCCGCAGCATTCGCAGAAGCCGGGAACGCCGCTTACAAGACCGATGTACGGGTCGCCGTCGGGAGTACCGGGTCGCACACCGGCATAGGTGCGCATGATGCGCAGGGTTCCGAGCTTGGGGATAAACTTGCACGCGGTCTGAATGAGCAGCTCAATGACCTCGGGAATGACGCCGTTATCAAGGCCGGAGTTCATTTCACGTGTGCCGTGGATTATGCACGCGCCGGTAGAGGTCTGCTCGACGGAGAAGCCGAGGTTATATTTTATAGCCGCTGCCGGAAACAGCTCGGGGTGCTGAACTATCGTCTGATACTGCGCGCTGCTGATCGTGGTGTTGCAGAAGTGCTTAACAGGCTCGGTTATCGCAAACTCGCCTCTGATGGGATGTATGGGAGCGGTCGAGCCTGCCATTGCGGAGACCTTCTCCGACCACACGCCGGTGCAGTTGATCGTTGTTCCGGCATACCAGCACTCGCCCTTTGCCTTTGCACCGATAACGCGAGCTCCCTCATGCAGTATCTCCGTTACCTCTGCGCCGTTAACGAACTTTGCGCCGTGCTTCACGGCTGCGTTGCGGTAGGCAAGAGCAAACTTTATGGGGTTGAGATAGTGCACTCTCGGAACATAGATCGAGCCGAGCATGTCCTCGGTGACGCAAGGCTCAAGCAGGTGCGATTCGTAGCTGTCGATGAGCTTTGCCTCAAAGCCGGGGAGCTTGAAGTCGTTTACGAGCTGTGCCGAGGCGTCCCACTCGATCTGATTGGAGATGATCTGCATGTTGTAGCTGTTGTAGTTAAGCTCAAAGTCCGCGCCGAGCTCTTCCTGAAGATGCTCGAGCATATCCTGGCTTCTCATAAACAGCTCCATCTGCGTTTCGCCGCAGGTGATCCAGTTTATAAGTCCGCCCGATGCGCCCGCCGTTCCGAACGCGGTATCACCGCGTTCAAGAACTGTGACGGAAGCGCCGGTTTTGCTGAGAAAGTATGCCACGGAGCAGCCGATAATGCCGCCGCCGAGCACCAGAAAATCCGATTTGTGTTCCATCGATTTTTCTCCTTTTTCTTTATTTACGCTTCTTTTGCTGCTTCCTTATCGCGCAGAGACTGGAGGATCCTTTCGCGAGTCATGGGGATATTGTGGATCTCTGCACCGGTTGCTGCGTAAATTGCGTTTGCAAACGCAGCCATAACGGGGATGAGTGCGACCTCGCCGACGCCCTTTGCGCCGTTCGGGCCGGTCGGGAACGGATCGCCGACAAAGTCAACGTGGAGCTTATCGTTGGTGGGGCTGTCCATAAAGGTGGGGATCTTGTAGTCGCGGTAGTTGCCGTTTATTACGCGTCCCTGATCGTTTATCATGATCTCCTCAAAGATCGCCTGGCCGAGACCCATGGAGAGCGCGCCCTCGATCTGTCCTTCGCAGGTCTTGCGGTTGAGCACGCGGCCTGCATCATAGAAGCCGCCGCAGTTGACAAGCTTGACCTCGCCGGTTTCGATATTGACACCGACTTCCATGCCCCAGGAGCCGATGGAGTAGAACAGCACTGGGTTGCCCTGAGCGTTCTTGGGGTTATTGAGCGCCTGCTCGGGAGAGAAGGTGCCGCGGCCGACGAGCTTGCTTTCGGGCGCCCAGCCGCCGTGCTCGTAAAGGTCATGGAAATACAGGAAATTATCCGGGTTTTCCTTGTCATAGACCTTGCTGTCTGCGGTGGCAAGACGCTCAACGGGAACGCCGAGGCGCTTGGAGGTGCGCTCGAAAAGCTGGCGCTGTGCATCCTCGCACGCAAGGATGATGGCGTTGCCGTTTATATAGGTACCGCGCGAGCAGTAGGTGCCTTCGTCGTAGGGCATGAAATCGCTGTTCTCGTTGCGGATGCGGATCTGACTCATGGGAACGTGGAAGAACTCGGCAACATGCTGGCAGTCAACGGTCAGCGCGCCCTGACCCATTTCAACGTGGGAGACGGCTACCTCGATCTTGTCGTCGTCGAGAATGGTGACGTTTGCCTCGGTGCCGGTCTTGCCGTAAGCGGTGAACTTATTTCCGAGGGAAAGTCCCTTGCCGTATCTCCAGGGGCCTTCGGGAGCGTGAGCGGGCTTATCCCATTCAATGAACTTGGCCGCTGCGGTGATAGCCTCGTCGCTGCCGTTGTTGTAAACGAGCTGGCCGTGGCCGTCGATATCGCTCTTGCGGAGCACGTTTATCTTGCGGATATCGTACTTATCTATGCTCAGTGCTTCCGCTGCAAGGTCGAGGTTACGCTCGATGGCGTAAACAAACAGCTCGCAGCCGAGTGCACGGTAAGGACCGTTATTCTCCGTATTGGTGTAAACGCCGTAAGCATCGACCCAGAGGCAGGGGTTGCGGTAGTTGCCGGAAACACCGTAAACGCTGTGGTCGAGCATGACAAGAGCAGAGGTCGTGTAAGCGCCGCAGTTTATAAATGCAGTCACCTTGCGCGCCGCAAGGGAGCCGTCCTTATTGAATGCGTCCTTGACGTAGATAGCGCCGCCGGGACGGGGAGTGCCGTTGGAGAAGACTTCTTCACGGGTCTGGACTATCTTAACGGGTCTGTGGGACTTGAGTGCAAGCATGATGCAGGGGCCTGTTACAGGGCAATCGTCCTTGCCGCCGAAGCCGCCGCCCATGAACGGAACATGCATGTGGAAGTCCGAGGGCTTGAGGCCGAACGCTGCGGACATGCTGTATTTTACAAGGCGTCCGCCCTGCTCGCTTGCCCAGACCTCGATGCCGCCGTCGGTGAGAGGCTCAACAACGGTGACGTGCGGCTCCATGAAGCAGTGGCTCACTCGGGGGAACTCATAGCGCTGCTCGGGCAGCTTGAGGTATGCGTTCTCGTAAACCTCGTCAAACTTTGCGCCGAAGGCTGCATCGTATTCCTCGGGCGTTGCGTAATCGTCAGGGTTGAGGCCGAACTGGTCGCAGTGGCGAACACGTCTTTTGATGGCCTGGTTGGGGTGCTTGCGGTCAAAGCTGTGAGCTACGCCGTGAAGGTCAAGGCGCTTGTAGCTCTGTACATCATCGTGTACGATTGCCGGGCAGTCCTCCTTGTATGCCTCTTCGGGGTCGAGGACATAGGGCAGCGGCTCGTATTCGACCTTGATGAGCTTGCATGCGGCCTCGGCGATCTGCTCGGAGGTTGCCGCAACTGCCGCAACGGGGTCGCCGACGCAGCGAACCTTATCGCCGACACGGCACATGATGAACTTATCGGTCAGGTAGCCGCCGACGGTCGGATGATCGGGGCCGTCCTCGCCGGTCACGACTGCGACGACGCCGGGGAGCTTCTCTGCCTCGGAGATGTCGATGCTCTTGATTATGCCGTGAGGGATGGGGCTGCCGAGAATTTTGCCGTAGACCATGCCCTTGGGGTGGATATCGGTGGAATAGAGAGCGGCGCCGGTGACTTTAAGCGCAGCGTCCTGGCGGATCTCGCCCTTACCTATGGAATAGTATTCTTTATCTGCCATTGTGCATCCTCCTATCAGCCGCCGCACTGTGCGATGGGACCGGCCTTGTATACGCTTTCGGGCTTAGGGAGCGTCTCCTCATTGATCTCCCCTGCCGCCTGCTTTTTCATAACTTCCTTTGCCTGCATGATCGCGTCGATTATCTTGGTGTAGCCGGTGCAGCGGCAGATGTTGCCGCGCATGATATCGCGAACCTGCTCCTCGGTGGGATCGGGATAGTGGTTGAGCATTGCAACCGCGGCAAGGATCATGCCGGGGGTGCAGAAGCCGCACTGAACGGCAAAGCAGTCGATGAACGCCTTCTGCATCGGGTGCAGAACGCCGTCCTTTGCAAGGCCTTCGATCGTCACGATGTCGTGGCCCTCGGCCTCAACGGCAAGGTATGTGCATGACGCGATCGCGTCACCGTCGAGCAGAACGGTGCATGCGCCGCACTCGCCCTCATCGCAGCTTTTCTTAACGCCCTTGAGGCCGAGATGGTCGCGCAGAGCGTCAACAAGCGTGGTTCTGGTATCAAGCGCTAACTCATAGTCAACGCCGTTAACATGAAGTTTAACTATCTGGGTCATTTCTTATTTATCCTCCTTGATTGCGAGCATAAGGCCGTCGCGCACGGAAAGGCGGACAAGCTCGCGGCGGTAGTCGGCGGAAGCGCGGATGTCGCTTATCGGCGAGCACTCGTGCAGCGAGGCGTGGTTTGCGGCTTCGTTAATAAGCTCCTCGGTGAGCTTCTTGCCCTTGAGCATCTCCTCTGCCTCGTATGCGCGCTTGGGAACGACGGCAACTGCGCTCATGGCAATGCGAACATCCTCAACAACGCCGTTATCGTCGAGAACCGTGTAGGTTGCAACGCCTGCTATTGCGAGGTCAAGCGCCTTGCGGCAGGGGTTTTTATAGTATACGGTAACGGCTCTCGGATCCGGCTGCGGGACGAAGATGTCCGTAACGATCTCGTTTTTTTTGAGCGTTGTGCGGCGAACGCCGGCAAACAGCTCGGTGATGGGAACCTTGCGCTCGCCGTCAACGGACTTGACGCTCAGCTCTGCGTTGAGGGTCAGCAGCGGAGCCGCGGTATCTGCGGAGGGTACTGCGTAGCAGATGTTGCCGGTCACGGTGCTGATATTGTGGATATTGGTGTTGGACATGCCGTGTACGCCCATGTACAGCGAGGGATAAACGCTCTGTACGTTGGGGTCGTACTCGACCTTGGTCAGGGTGCAGCTCGGGCCGATGTGCAGGCCTTCGCCGGGAGTGTATGTGATGTAATCAAACTCGGGAATGTGCTTGAGGGATATGATGTGATCCGGGGTGACTACAAGCGACTTCATGTTGGGAATAACCTCAGAGCCGCCCTCCATCAGAAGGCCGTTTTCCTGATACTTATCTATCAGAACAAGCGCTTCATCAAGAGTTTTCGGCTTATGAAAGCAGAAATCATTGAGAATCTTCTTTTCCATGTTTTGCTCCTTATTGTTTGTGTATTAGCAGACCGGTGTTATAGTGGTCATACTTGGTTTGATAGCATTTTGCGCCGGGGAAAGGACAGTTCCGGCAGTCCTTGAAGCACTCATAATCATCGGTTATGAGCCTGTTGGTGTCTTTTTCGGCGTGATTGTTAGTGTGTTGCTGGGTCATTTTCTGCCGCCCTCCTTTCATGCTGCCGTTGTATACAATTTATTAATAATTTGCATCAAATCCGCCTAAACATCAGCAAATTTGATAAATGTAAGCTTTTTTTACACAGCGTTCCCGGGTATCCCGGGACGCTGTGTATTTGGTTTAGGGAGAGAATTATTCAGCTGCTGCCGATTTTGCCTTATTCTTGCGGATTATGTTGCTGATGAGGATGCCGACAAGAACAACTGCTCCGACGTAGCCGGAAATGCTGTAGATAACATTGATGAGGTCACCGAGACGGAACAGACGAGTGCCGATCATGCCGAGAACGGTCAGAGCAATGATCGCGATCCTGTACTTTGCGGATTTCTCATTGGTAGTGATCTTGCGGCAGAAGCCCCACATCATCGGGCAAGCGGTGGTGTAGATCGCGAGGATGATCATTACAACGAAGATGCCCTGAGCAACAGGTCCGAGCAGGCCGGACAGAGCGAGGTTAGGAACCTGAGCGGTGCCGACGATATCGAGGTTGCCGAATATTGCGAACACGATGATTGCAATTGCTGCGTGGAAGAAGATAACGCCGAATACTGCTGCTGCGGTGGTGGTCTTTTTGTTAATTGCGCTTGCGCCCATGGAAGGAAGAGCCGGGGTAAGGGTCATCATTGCGAAGCAGGGGTATGCGATACCGCACAGCCACCAAGTGGGAGAAGCCTTGCTGAGCTCCATAGTGGGAAGAACAGCGTCAACGTTGCTGAAGTCTGCCTTTGTAAGGGCGACAATGCCGATGATGACAGAGAACAGTGCGATGAAAGGTCCGATAGAGCCGATGATATCGGTGAGCTTGCGCAGGCCGAACCAAACGGTGACGACGGAAGCTGCGGCCATCAGGCATGCGCCGATAAGGGGATCCCAGTCGAGGTACTGGTTAAGAGTGGTGCCTGCGCCGTTGAGCATGATCAGGTAGCAGCCGCCGACGAGAATGGCGCTGAACCAGTCGAAAACTTCACCGGCTACCTTGCCAAAGTAGTAGGCAAGAATGTTGTGCTGGTCGGCTTCGGACACTTCCTGGCCTTTGTTGAACAGCTCTTTGGTGAACAGGAAGTAGATGATCAGCGAAATCGCTATCGCTCCGGCAGCACCGGGGATACCGTGTGCAACGAAGAACGACAGAAATTCCGAGCCTGTTGCAAATCCAGAGCCGATGCAGGTCGCCATGAACGCACCGCCAAGGATTATGGCACGCTTCCAGTCAATTTTGTTGTTTTGCATGTTTACGTCTCCTTTGTGTCTTGCGCTTTTATATCATGCAGATTTTGATGATTACAGAGTTTTTGCGGAACGCGCCTTGATCTTCTTAACGATGTACATGCAGGCAGCAGCACCCGCGAGAAGAACAACAACCGTCATTACAAATATCCACTTGTAACCGCCGAGGCCATAGGCATCAATAAAGTGACCGCAGACTGCGGAGTAGAAGATATCGCTCACAAAGCTGAACATCGAAATAACGCCGATTGCGCTGCCCGTGACAGCCATGGGGATCTCAACCTCGGATACGGGAACAAACTGGAGTGCCCAAGTGGACATGATGCACAGTGCGGAAACCATATAGAACACTATGCACAGGGCAAGGATAAGAGTCTGTGTCGGCATCAGGACGTAGATTATAAAGCAAACCGAAGCAAGGATGAGTGAATAGCCGAGAACCTTGGTTACGGGAATTTTTGCCTTAATAGCAATCCAAGTGATAATAGGAGCCGCGACAAGTGCACAGTTCTTTGCTATAATTGCAAAGACAGAAGAAGTTGCGGCGCTCAGGCCGAATACGTCCGCGAGGTACGGCTGGAGATAGGTCACGCCGGTGCTTGCGGTGTATGCTGCAAAGCCGATCAGACCGATTGCCCATACCTCAGGCATTTTCAGAACCTTGCCATATTCCTTAAGGTTAACGCTCTTTTCCTGAGCTGCCGCAAGCTGGGAGGGAACGGGAGAATAAGTAATGGCTGCAATGATCGCGCAGATTATTGCAAGGCTGCTGTACATGTAAAGTGTAACTTTAAGAGCGGTTGCTTCTTGGAGAAGAGCCAAGAGGCTGCTGCCTGCGAGGGAGATAATGAGTATCGGGAGCGTGCGGCCATAAGCGCGCATTGTCTGGATTTTTGCCTGCTGATCATCTTCGCTTATAAGTCTGAGAACCTTTATCTGCGGGTTCCAAGCAATGAGGATCGCGAATACCGGCCAGATGAAGTAGAGTGCGAGCATGACCGGATAGCTCGGGAACTGGGCAATAATAAAGCCGATTGCGCCTGCACCGATGAGTCCAATGGTCATGAGCTTGATCGGGCTGAACTTGTCCGCCAGATATCCACCGGGAAGATACAGGATGGTTGATGCAATACCGAGAACGGTAAGCAGAAGGCCAAGCTGTGTATTAGTAAAGCCTGTTGCCGTCTGGAATGCGACATAGTAGCTTGTGTACGCATAGATCACTGAGAAGCCGAAGTTTGACGCGGCCGCAATGCAGAAGGCGCACACATAAGCTTTTGTGCCTACTTTTTTGTTCATAGATATCCTCCTATTTTTCCTTTGTATATTTTTAACTCTGTCTTATACTCTGAAGCCGTAGAGCACAGGGTCATCCTCATCGAAAACGAAGTGATTAAAGCCGGTTATATAGGCGGACGCCGTTACCTCGGGAATTATCGCGTCATAATCGCCGACCTTTGTTTTCTCAAGAGGTCTGCCGGAGAATTTTGTGCGAATGATCGATTCATAAACGAATTTATCGCCGATGTTCAGCTCGCCCTTTGCAACGAGCGTCGCCATCTTTGCACATGTGCCAACGCCGCAGGGAGAGCGGTCAATGGAATGTCCAAAGATAACCGCATCCTGATAATCTGCATCCTGAGATTTCGGAGGACCGTAAACCTCAATCATTGCAACTCCACTTACCTCCGGCATTGTAGGATGCTTTACCTCCATATTGGCATCCACCCATTTTTGAATGATGTTTGCCTTTTCAATCAGCACCGAAAGGTTTTCGGGACAGATATCAACGCCGAGGTAATCAGAGTGTATAAGCAGCGCAAAATTGCCGCCGTAAGCTATGTCAAATTTCACTTTACCGAGCTCGGGAATATCGGCTTCAACGTCGCTGCAAAGAAGGAACGACGGAACATTGACTATCGTGACCGACTTTGCTTTGCAGTGATCCACTTCAACGCGAGCTTTGATAAGGCCGACGGGGCACTCAAGCGTGATATCCGTGTACGGCTCTTTCGCCTCGACAAGTCCGGTTTCAACCGCAACGGCACATGCTCCGATAGAACCATGCCCGCACATGTTTACAAAGCCGTCGCCTTCCATGAATACGATACCCAAATCGGCTTCGGGGTCACATGGTGGGAGAATGATCGAGCCGAACATGTCTCTATGGCCGCGAGGCTCAAGCATCAGCGCCGTTCGAATATTGTCGTAGTGCTCTTCAAGATAGTGCTTTTTCTCCATCATGGTGTTGCCGGGCACATTCGGAATGCCGCCGACTACAACGCGAGTGGGCTCACCCATTGTGTGAGAATCAACCGCATAAATGCTTTTTACAAATCTCATTTACTGTTGCCTCCCCTGTTTGTTATTTGCTTGCGTCCAAGTCTTTTTTAGACTTTCTTTTTCTGACGATGTTGCTGATTATCATTCCAACCGAAACAACGGCTCCGACATATCCGGAAATGCCGTACATGAAGTTGATGAGCGTTGACAGCGGGAAAAGATACGAGCATACCATACCGACGATTGTAAGCGCCAGAATGCACACTCTGTACTTGGTGGATTTTTCGTCCTTTGCGATCTTGCCGCAGAAGCCCCATGCCATAGGGCAGGCCGTGGTGTAGATCGCCATGACGATCACTACCATGAACAGCGTCCGCACCGCCGGGCTGAACAATCCGGCAAGCTCGAGGTTCGGCACCTGTGATGTGCCGACAACGGCGAGGTTTCCGAAGATGGCCATTACAACGACTGCAAGCGCCGTGTGGAAAAAGGTTACGCCGAAGGCTGCCGCGAAGGTCGTGGTCTTTTTATTCGGCGCCGTTGCGCCCATCGAGGGCAGCGCCGGAGTCAGGGTCAGCATGCAGAAGCAGGGATAAAGGATGCCTGCGATCCACCATGTGGGCGCTGCCTTGGAAAGATGCAGCTGCTCAAGAGTGGAGGCCGTTACCGAAAAGTCCGCTTTGAAAAGCGCCATTGCACCGATGATGATGGTCAGCGCAGCCATGAACGGAGATATGAAGCCGATCACGGAGGTGAGCTTGCGAAGTCCGAACCAGACCGTCACTATCGCCGCCGCAGCCATTATCGCAGAGCCTGCGACAACGGGGATGCCGAAGTACTGGTGAAGCGTTGTGCCCGCGCCCGAGAGCATTATCAGGTAACAGCCGCCGACGAGGATGGCACAGAACCAGTCGAGTATCGAGCCGACCGTTTTTCCGAAATAATAGGCGAACAGCGACGTGCACTGCTCTTCCGACAGTTCCTGGCCCTTGTTGAACAGTTCCCTCGTGAACAGAAAGTAGATGACGAAGGAAATGATCAGCGCACCGATCGCGCCCTTGATCCCATAGGTTATGAAGAACGACAGACATTCCGAGCCGGTTGCGAAGCCGGAGCCGATGCAGGTGCCCATAAAGGCTCCGCCGAGCTTCAGGGCTGTGGAAAGCTGGATCTTATTTGTTTTTTCCATCGGATCACCTTTTTTCTTTTCTGATTCACAGATGGCCGATCTGAGTGCAGAGAGGGTTAATACTTGCTGCACCCTCCTGCTGACAAGTTAAAAAGTAAACTAACTTTTGAGCAAAGTCAAGGACTAAAAACCGCGAAAAACTCGTGAAATTGGTATTTTTATGGCTGATTCGGACAGGTGCTATTTTGCAATTATTAATCGTTTAAAAATAAACAAATTGTGTCATGCTGATTGATAAATCTCAGTGATTAAACAGGTTCGCCGCTTTTGTCATAAAAACAGCAAAAATCGTGAGGATCGAAAACTTTCGTTCCTCACGATTCTAATATTTCGCGATATAAATTAATTATTTATCAATAATTAATATAAATTGCTGCTCCACTCGTTATATTTTTAAAAACAGAGCGCAGTTTAGGCAGGTAAAGAGTGTAGAAAAATCAGCCGAGTTTTTGTATCTTTTGCATAGTTTCGTCAGAAAAATACTGAGAAAACAGCCATTTACCCAGTTTTTCAGCATCTTTGAGCATTTCGTCGTATTGACGCAAAAAGTACTTCCCAGCCGCAGTCAGCTGCGAGTTGCCTCCGCTTTTGCCGCCAACGGTGCTTTCGATTATGCTAACACCCAGCGCAAGCTCTAGATTTTTGATGCTCTTCCAGCTCTTTGAGTAGGAAATTCCGACGCAGTCGCTCGCCATTTGCAGCGATCCGGTGCTCTCAACGAGGTTTAAAACGCGGCTGAGTTCGGCGTTCATAACGGTAACGCCGAGTGCAAGATTTGCCTCGATCTCGGCATGCAGTCGGCCATCGGTACGGCGTTCGATCTCGTAAGCGGTAAGCTGCTCGATGAACTTATCTCCCCTTGCACGCATGCATATTGCCGGATCTGACACGTCGATGTACGCAATCCCATCCGAATTGTTGGCGACAAAGCCGCGCATACCATTGCTTCCGTCGTAATCGGCAAGGAGCCTGAGCGCCTTGGCCGTGAACATTATCGGGTGGCCGGACAAGCCGTTGTATCTCGGTATAGCGGCGATCGTGCAGTCGGCTTCCAGAAGCGTGCTGCACGTTTTCTCGCTTACAAGCGGCGTGTCGGCCGGCAGAACAAGCAGTCTGTCCGGCTTAATGCCGAGCTTTTCAACGCCGAGCAGGACGGAGTCAAGCATCTCGGTCTCTCTGAAATGCCGGTTTGCCGCAATTGTGACCCTATAGTTCTCAAGGTGCTTCTTGACAACACTGTCCTTATAACCGACTACAACTGCGATCTCGTCTACGGGTACGGCTTTGAGCATCTCAATCTCATAGGCCAACATGCTTTTTCCGCCGATGTGGATAAGCGGCTTCGGAGTTTTTATATCCGAGGGCTTCCCTGCTGCCAGTATTATTGCTGCGGTTTTCATTCTGCCCCTCCTGATAATACGATGTAATACTATAATATACTAAAAAATCAGAGCAAGCAACACCGTGCTTGCTCCGACATGGCACCCCCGGCGAGACTCGAACTCACTACCTTGCGCTTAGGAGTTCAAAAAATCTCGTTTTTAACCGTGTACCTGTGTGTTCTGTAATGTCCGAAAAGCCTTGGAATATCAAGGATTCTGGATGATTTGAGTTCCTTTGAAAATCAGTGCGTTTCCCTCAATATCCTGCTAATTTTCGCGCCATATTGCAAAAGTATTAGCAGAATAATTTGGGGATGGAAAAGCGTTCAACTGAAAATGTGAACCGTGTGTCCTCTTGTGTCCTACCGTAAAACGACCGTCTGTGTAAAAGCAAGCGGTCGTTTTGCTTCTCTACATAGCCGTCTGCGTCGCCGCAGGCGGCTAAATTTATGCAAAGGAGGAAACCCATATGGCAAATTGCAAAGTGATCGCAGTGACGAACCAAAAGGGCGGCGTGGGCAAAACTACGACCACCGCTAACCTCGGCATCGGGCTTGCCCATCAGAACAAGCGGGTGCTGCTTATTGATGCAGATGCGCAAGGCTCTTTGACTCTCTCCCTCGGCTATCCGAAGCCGGATGAGCTGCCCGTTACGCTGGCGGACATCATGCAGAATGTGATCGACGATACCCCCATCCCGGACGGCTGCGGTATTTTGCATCACGGTGAGGGCGTTGACCTGCTCACTGCAAACATTGAGCTGTCCGGCATGGAGATCCGGCTGATCAACGCCATGAGCCGGGAAAGCGTACTGCGGACATATATCAATGCGGTCAAGCCCCATTACGACTATATCCTCGTTGACTGTATGCCGTCGCTTGGTATGATGCCGATCAATTCACTGGCCGCAGCGGACAGCGTGATCATCCCGTCCCAGCCGTCGTATCTCTCGGCCAAAGGGCTTGACCTGCTGATGCAGTCCATCGCAAAGGTCAAGAGGCAGATCAACCCGAAACTGAAAATCGACGGCATCCTGTTCACGATGGTGGACAGCCGTACCAACGAGGCCAAGGAGATCATCGCATCTCTGCGTGCCCACTACGGCGAAAAGATCCGGGTATTCGGGACGGAGATCCCCTTTTCCGTCCGAGCCGCAGAAACCAGCGGCCGGGGCAAGAGCATTTTTGCCCACGACAAGAACGGCAAGGTCGCCGCCGCATACCGCTCGCTGACGAAGGAGGTGTTGGAGCTTGAGCGCAAAACCGAGAGATTTAGGGATGACACCGCTCGATGACCTGTTCTCCACCGACGAGAGCCGTGCGGAAGCGCAGCTTGAAAAGGTCGTTACGCTGAACCCCGCCGACATCTCCGACTTTCCCAACCATCCGTTCAAGGTCAAGCAGGACGAGGCTATGGCGGAGATGGTAGACAGCGTAAAGCAGTACGGCGTGCTGGTGCCTGCCCTTGTCCGCCCCAAAGCGGACGGCGGCTATGAGATGGTCGCCGGTCATAGGCGAAAGTGTGCGGCAACGCTGGCAGGTATCACCGAGATGCCCTGCATCGTCCGCAACCTCACCGATGATGAAGCGACGATCATCATGGTGGACAGCAACTTGCAGCGGGAAACGATCTTACCGTCCGAGAAGGCATTTGCCTACAAGATGAAGCTGGAAGCTATGAAACGGCAAGGTCAGCGGTCGGATTTAACTTCGACACCACTGGTGTCGAAGTCCCGCAGCAACGAGGAATTGGGTCAGAAGAACGGTGATAGCCGAGAACAAGTCAGACGCTTTATCCGCCTGACCGAGCTGATCCCATCGGTGCTTGACATGGTGGACAGCGGCAAGATCGCTTTCCGTCCCGCCGTGGAGCTTTCCTACCTTTCCAAAGAACAGCAACAGAGCCTATACGACACGATGGAGTGTGAGGACTGCACGCCGTCGCTGGCACAGGCCATCAAAATGAAAGAGTTCAGCCGGGATGGGAAACTGACGGAGGAAGTCATCCTCTCTATTATGCAGGAGGAAAAACCGAACCAGCGAGAGCAGTTCAAAATGCCGAAAGAGCGTATCAGCAAGTATTTTGCTCCGGGGACGCCCGCACAGAAAATTGAAGATACCATCATCAAGGCATTGGAATTGTACCGCAGGCGGGAGCGCCAGCGGGATATGGAACGATAGTTACTACCAAGGGGCAGCCATACCCATTTTCAATGGATGTACGGCTGTGTCGGCGTGTTCCCCCTCTCCACACCTCACCCCCTCGAAACTACCTGTACTTCCCGAAAAAAGAGATAGTACAGCGGCGGCAGCTTTGCAGTTTTCGGCAGCGATCCGTACAATGAAAAGGCAAAGGAGGTTTGCGCATATGAAAAACGCAAGGATCATCGCCGTTTTAGTGCTGCTGGCACTTTCTCTTTCGGGCTGTGCAAATGTGGATCGCTCCGAGGTGTCTGCGCCATCTTCGCAGGAAACGGTTATGGCCGAGCCTGCACAAAGCACCGTACCGCAGGAGCAAGCAACGGTTTCTGTTTCGGGAAGTACAGAGGTTCCCGCAGAAATCACAGCAGAACCCGAACCCGTAGAAACAAAGCCGGAGGTTTCAACCCCCCGCCAAAGAGGAAACGCCGCCGACCGTCAGCAGCCCTACAGAAACTACCCCGCCGAAAGCATCCGAACCCGAACCACCGACAGAACCAATGGCAACACAGCCACAGGAGCCTGAATCGCCCGCCGAAGAAGAACCCACAGAGCCGGCATTTGACATTCAGACTTGGATCGACTATGCCAAGGCTTATGCCGAAAGCATAGGGCTGCGGATGGAAAGCTCGGCGGTGGATTGTTGGGACAACCCTATTTCGGTAGGTACGCACTGTTCCTATCTGGAACGGGACATTCAAAGCAGGCTGAACCGATACGCCCGTGACGAGGATATAACCGATGTGTGGATATGGGCGGAGGCACGCTCCGACGGGAAATACGACCTGTATATCGGTTATGCCTGAAAACCAAATATTTACCGAGAAACACGGTGCGTTTTTTCATTTCAAGGAGGTCACTCAATGAAAACGCAGAAATTCAAACGAACGCTGTCGCTGTTTCTTGCGATGCTGATGTGCGTTACCACGCTGTTTGGCATGGGAACGACCGCATTTGCCGCAGAAGAAACCGACGAAGTATATCTTATCTCCTATCCCCGTGACGGCGACGCTAACTACGGCGGCGAATGGGGACACAACAGCCTGAGCTTTATGAACGGCTGGTCTACGGCAACATCCCGTTTTACGACGATCCGAGCAATGGGGTCGTATGAGGGCAATATCTGCTACTGCATCGAACCCGGCGTGCCGCAGCAGACGGGCAACACCTTTACGAAAAAGGGCGAGGATTTCTGGGACGAATACCCGTCGTCCTACAACAGTACCATTTCTCCCGATGATATTAAGCTGTTTATCGGCCGTATCTTTCAGTACGGCTATACGGGAACGATCTCGACCTCTTGGCGCTCACAGAATGAGGGCGGCGACAAGCTGGCTAACGCCGTTGCCACGCAGCTTTTGATTTGGGAAACCGTCGTTGGTGAGCGTGATGCCGATTTCAACAAGGTCGGCACGGGCGGCAAAAGCGCCATCGTGGAGCAGATCAGCACGAACCACCCGCTGTACAGTCGGATCATGGGCTATTACAATTCCATTGCGGCAAGCGTTCAGCGGCATTCCAAGGTGCCGAGCTTTCTTGCGAAGTCTGCGGGAAAAGCTCAGAATATTGAGCTTGAATGGAACGGCGAGGCCTATACCGCCACGCTGGCCGATACCAACGGTGTGCTCTCCGATTATGTGTTCTCCGCAAATGCTTCGGGTATTCGTTTTTCCGTCAGCGGAAACACGCTGACTATCACGGCGGACGATGCGCCGAGCGATACCGTCACCATTACAGCCGAAAAGAAAAATTCGCAGCGGCGCGGTGTTATCACTTGGACGGACGGCGTGTACGGCCCGAACGGAAAGCTGCAAGATACCGTCACCTATGCGCAGACGGTGAACGATCCCGTAAAGGGCTATCTGAACATCAAGGTCAGCTACGGCAGTGCCAAAATCGTCAAGACCAGCGAGGACGGCAAGGTAGAGGGCATTTCCTTTACGATCACCGGCAACGGTGTGAACAAGACCGTTACGACGGGCGCAGGCGGTATCATTCAGATCGACAACCTTGCCCCCGGCGTTTACACCGTCACCGAGCAGAACTACGACAAATATGAACCACAGGAGGTGCGCCGTGTCACCGTCGTCAGCGGTCAGGTGACAACGGTCAATTTCAATAATACCTTGAAGCGCGGCACGCTCATCGTGACCAAGACCTCCGAGGACGGCTTGAACGAGGGCGTGAAATTCCACCTCTACGGCACTTCGCTTTCAGGGCTTGCGGTGGATGAATACGCCGTGACCGACAGCGCAGGCAAAGCCGTATTTTCTGATGTGCTGATCGGCACAGGCTACACGCTGGAGGAAGTTGATACGGCGATCCGCTATGTCGTCCCCGAAAAGCAGACGGCGGCGGTGGAATGGAACACGGTCACGAACAAGAGCTTTACGAACATTCTGAAAAAGTGGAATGTCACCGTTACTAAGAGCGACGCCGAAACGGGTCTGCCGCAGGGCGATGCCACCCTTGCCGGTGCCGTTTACGGTATTTATAAGGGCGACCAGCTTGTGGACACCTACACCACGGATGCCAACGGTCAGTTCACCACGAAATACTATGTCTGCGGCGACGACTGGACCATTCGTGAGATCACGCCCTCCGAGGGCTACCTGCTGGACAACACCGTTTATCCTATCGGCGCAGCGGCGAAGAACTACACCGTGGAATATAACACCACGGCAAGCGATGTGACCGAGCAGATCATCAAGGGCAGAATCGCTATCATCAAACACACCGACGACGGCGAAACCCAACTTGAAACGCCGGAGGTCGGAGCGGAGTTTGCGATTTTCCTGAAAGCCGCAGGCTCTTATGACAACGCCAAGGCATCCGAGCGTGACTATCTGACCTGTGATGAAAACGGCTATGCGGCCACAAAAGACCTGCCCTACGGCATCTACACGGTGCATCAGGCCAAGGGTTGGGACGGCCGTGAGCTGCTTGCCGATTTCGATGTGTATATCGCCAAGGACGGACAGACCTATCGCTACCTTGCCAACAACCGCAATTTCGAGAGCTATATCAAGATCGTCAAGGTGGATGCCGAAACGGGCAAGGTCATTCCGCTGGCAGGCGCAGGCTTCCGGCTCTACCGCCCGGACAGGTCGCTCATTACGCAGACTTTCACCTATCCCGAAGTCACCACCATTGACACCTTTTATACGAACAGCGACGGCTATCTCATTACACCCGAAAAGCTGGAATATGGCACGGGCTATTCGCTGGTGGAGGTTTCCGCCCCCTGCGGCTACACGCTGAACAGTGAGCCAATCTATTTTGATGTGACCGCCGACAACGCCACGGAGGAAAACACCGTTACGGTGGTCGAGGTCACGAAGCCAAACACGGCGCAAAAAGGCGTGATCCGAATCAGCAAGAGCGGAGAGGCCTTTTCTTCCGTCACCGAGGCGGACGGCATCTATCAGCCGGTGTTTGCGGTCAAGGGGCTTGAGGGTGCAGTCTATGAGATCACCGCTGCCGAGGACATCATCACGCCGGACGGCACGCTCCGCTATGCGGCCGGAGCGGTCGTCGATACCGTGACCACCGACGAAACGGGGCTTGCCGAAAGTAAGCCGCTGTATCTCGGCAAATACGAGGTCAAGGAAATCACTGCACCCACCGGCTATGTGCTGAACACCGAAATCCACACGGCAGAGCTTGTCTACGCCGGGCAGGAGGTCGAGATCACCGAAACCGCTGCCGACTTCTGCAACGAGCGGCAGAAAGCCGCCGTTTCTCTGGATAAGGTCTTGGAGCAGGACGAGCGCTTCGGCATCGGCAAAAACGGTGAGCTTTCCGCCGTGACCTTTGGGCTGTTCGCCGCCGAGGAGCTGACCGCCGCTGACGGCAGCATCATTCCTGCCGACGGTCTGCTGGAGATCGTGTCGATGGACGAAAACGGTCACGCTGTCTGCAAGACCGATCTGCCGTTTGGCAGCTATTATCTCAAAGAGTTGTCCACGGACGGACACTATATCCTCTCCGATGAAAAGTACCCCATCGTGTTTGAGTACGCCGGGCAGGACACGGCACTGGTGGAAATCAAGGCAAACGGCGGCGCACCCATCGAAAACAAACTGCTCTACGGCGAGATCCGCGGGCTGAAAAAGAACGAGGGCGGCAGCGGCCTTGCCGGTGCGCTGATCGGGCTGTTCCGTGCGGACTGCACCGAGTTTACGACGGAAAACGCCATTTTGACTGCCACCTCTGCCGAGGACGGCAGTTTTTCTTTTACCCGTGTACCTTATGGCAACTGGATCGTGCGGGAGATCGAAGCCCCGACCGGCTTTGTGCTGTCGGAGAAAGCCTATCCCGTGACCGTCGATGCGGACTGTGCGGTGATCGAGGTGGAGATTGAAAACACCTGCATCCGTGGCACGGTACAGCTCACTAAAACCGACCGGGACTATCCCGACAACAAGCTGACGGGTGCGGAGTTCACCGTTTACCGTGACAGCAATGACAATAAGGAGCTGGATGCCGACGATGAACGGCTTGGCACACTCACCGAAACCGGCATCGGCGTTTATGAAATGTCCGATCTGCTCTACGGTGGCTATTTCGTCAAGGAAACGAAAGCGCCGGCGGGCTTCTATCTGGACGATAACGCCTACTATTTTGAGATCGTCGAGGACGGAAAGACCGTGACGGTGGAGAACGAGGCCGGAAAGGGCTTTGTCAATGCGCCGCAGGTCGGCTCTCTGAAAATCATCAAAACTTCCTCAGACGGCAAAATTGAGGGCTTCTCGTTCCGAGTCACCGGACCGAACGGCTATGTCGGCGTATTCACCACCGACAAAAACGGCGAGATCATCATTGAAAATCTCCGCATCGGTGAATATGTGGTGTCCGAGGTGTCGGACGGCGCATCTTCCGCCTATGTGCTGCCCGCTGACAAGACGGCATCCGTATTTGAAGGTGCGGTGACGCAAGTGGAGATGCACAATGAACTTCGTGACACGCCGAAAACCGGGGATGACAGCAACCCCGCCCTGTGGCTTGCCCTGCTCGGCATTTCCGCTGCGGGCGCTGCTGTGCTGGGCGTAGTCGGATTCAGAAAACGCAGAAAGGAGGGTGCAGAGTAATGGAACTGAAAACCATTCTGGCGATCGGGCTGGTCGTATTCATCGTCGGCGCTTTGATCTTCCTGAAGATCAGAGCCAAGAAGAAGTGAGCCTTGGGGCAGCGGCTTTCGCTGCCCCTTTTACATATCCCGAAAACAAAAAAGGAGGCAAAATTATGGTTCATTTCTTTGATTCGGACATAGCAAAAAAATACGGAGTCAATGCGGCGGTGCTGGCCTGCTTCCTTTGGGATTGTATCGAGCAGAAAAGCACCGAGTCGCCGCAGCTCCACGAGGGTAAGGTCTGGGTGCGCTGTTCGGTGCAGATGATGACCGGCTTTTTCCCGTTCCTGTCCTACGACGAGATCCGCTACGCCCTGAAACGGCTGGTCAAGGGGCGGGTACTCACAAAAGGACGGTTCAACGAAAGCCGCTTCGATCGCACGAACTGGTACGCCTTTACCGAGTTTGGACAATTCCTGATGACGGAAAGTGAGGGACTGACGCAATGAAGGACAGTAGACACATCATTTGGAGCAATGACATTGATTATGACGACTGGCGGGAGGACTTGGAGGAGCAGTACCCCGATCTCTCCGAAGCCGAGCGTATGGAGCTGATGTATGAGCTGAACGGCGACTATCTGGACGACGAGCGCTCCAATCTGGACATCCAGCTCTCCCACCCCATTCTCGTTGTCGGTGATCTGGGGCTTTGGCACGGCCGCCGCATGGGATATAAGGAAATTCCGAGCGGCAACATCCGGGACTGCCTTTACAGCGAACGGGACATGGATTACAGCACTTGGTATGTGGATAAAAACGGCGACTTCCGCTGCGAGGCCATCCATCACGACGGTACGAACCACTATCTTTACCGTGCCTATAAGGACGGTGTGAGCGACACGCAGATCGAGAACCTGAAAGAAAAACTCTACCGGGGCATTGCGACTCGTGCGGACATTACAAGAGTGACCCGCAGGCTGGGCGACGAGATCGCCCATGTTTATGGGTTTCCCATCCCCCGCAGGCAGGCACCGGTGCAGGAGCGATAACGGAGGCAGCTATGATGAATATATCAGATACAAGGGACTGCGCCTTTGAAGCCTTTATTACTAACCTCGGCAAATACAACGAAGGCTTTTTGGTGGGCGAATGGGTGAAGTTTCCCGTAACCAATGAAGAAATGCAGACGGTTTTCCGGCGCATCGGCATCGGGCGGCGCTATGAGGAATGGTTCATCACCGACTATGACTGCCCGGATGCGGCCATCGGCAAGGTGCTCGGAGAATACGAAAGCCTGAGTGAACTGAACTATCTCGCCGGGCAGATCATGGAACTGCGGGAGAGCGACGATTTCTGGCAGGCGGTTTTGGACTTGGGCGAAAATACAGGCAGCGTACATGAACTGATCAACCTGACCGAGAATTTGGACTGCTTTGATTATCTGCCCGGCGTGCAGAATGACTATGACCTCGGCTATTACTGGATCGAGGAAAGCGGCTGCTATGACACGAGCAACCTCGGCGCACTGGCAAACTATATCGACTATGAGGGCTTCGGGCGGGACATTCGGTATGAAGACGGCGGCGTATTCGGAGATAACGGCTATGTGCGGTCAAACGGCGGCCGTTTTGTGGACATCTACGACGGCGACATCGAGAATATCCCCGAAGAATACCGGATCAGTTCACCCGCCGTTCCCGCCCGCTCCGCAGTCCCACGGCAAGCAGAACAGCCGGAACGATAAAATTTGCACCTTTGATATTGTCTTACGGTTTGGGTATAGTATAATAAAAAAATAGATAAGGAAGTGAGCACCGTGAGCAACAGCTATTTTGACCTGCCATCCCGTATTGAGGATGCCTTTGCGGAGATCGACAGTGATATTGTGATGGATCTGCTAAATACCGGCGAGGACTACGCCGAACTTTCCGACCGTATGGATAAGCTGAAAACGCAGTGCCCCGTCATCGGCAAAATGAACGAGGGCAGCGGCGAGATCCGCATGACCGCAGAGGAGCATCGGGCGTATTTGAACTATCTGAACCTTGCCCGCAAATGGAGGACATGGAGCGGCAGCACATCTACTTCCGCGGACATACCGATGCCGTGGCCTACCTCAAGAAAATCAAAGCAATTTGAGTTTGAATACAATAGTTAAAGCGATGCAGAGGTTAAAGCTGCATCGCTTTTTGTTTAATTAGTGCATAAAACTCACATCTGCCGAAAAGTTTTTCTGAAATCTCAGTAAAAACTATTGAACATAATTGCATTTTTGGCTATACTATCAGTGAGGAGGCGATACTATGATCGTTAGGCCCTACTATTTGAATATACTTAAAACTTATCGGAATGTTCCGCTGGTGAAGATCCTTGCCGGTATTCGGCGCTGCGGAAAGTCTACCATTTTGGATATGTTAAAAGACGACCTGCTTGGCAGCGGCATTCCGGCAGACCATATAATTCATCTGCGCTACACTTCGGAAGAGCTGGACGACAGTATGACCGCCAGGCAGATGTACTGTGACATCAAAGAGAAAATGACCGACAATGAACGCTACTATCTTCTGCTGGACGAAGTGCAGGAGGTGGACGGCTGGGAAAAGGCGGTCAACAGTCTGTTGGAGGACGCCAACACAGACATTTATGTGACCGGCTCCAACTCCAAGCTGATGTCCAGTGAGATCTCCACCTATCTGACGGGGCGCTATATCTCCATTCCCGTGTTTACTCTGTCGTTTGCCGAGTATATGGAGTTCAAGAAGGACAGCGGCCGCACGCCGAAAGAGCTTCTGAACGAGTATATACGCAGGGGCGGCTTCCCTATCGTCGCTCTCGGGAACTTCGACGAGCGCTCGTCTTATCAGATAGTTGAGGGAATATATAATTCCGTCATCACCAGCGATATCACAAGACGGCACAACATCACGAACTTCGACCTGTTCAACCGTGTGGTGAAGTATGTTGTTGAAAATGTCGGCAAGACCTTTTCCGCCAATGCCATAGTGAAGTTCATAAAAAGCGAGGGACGCTCCCTCTCGGTAGAAGCAGTCTATAATTATCTTGAGTGGCTGGAAAAGGCTTTTGTGATCTACCGCTGTCAGAGGTACGATATGCAGGGCAAGACTGTTCTCAAAACGCAGGAGAAGTTCTACCTTGCGGACGCTTCGCTCAAATACTGCATGATGGGCTTTAATCCGAAGTCTGTTGCCGCTATGCTGGAGAACATCGTGTACTTTGAGCTTAGGCGGAAAGGCTATGATGTGTATATCGGCAAAAACGCCACCAAGGAGATCGACTTTGTGGCCGTCCGGCGGGATGAGCGCATTTATGTGCAGGTGTGCCGCAATCTGCCGGAGGAATCCGACCGGGAGGTCGCCAACCTGCTGGAGATCAAAGACCATTACCCGAAATATGTGGTGACGCTGGATGAACTGGCCGCAGGCAACATCAACGGTGTCAAGATCGTGCATTTGGCGGACTTTCTGTTAAGTGAAGATTATTAAATTTCAAAGAATTAGGAGATATAATCAAAATGGAGAAAAAAGCGTCAGTAACAAATTTTAGCGAAATAAATTCACCACAAGATTTGATTGCTTATCTCAGCGATAGTGCCAATCGGTTAGAAAATACAAAAAACAAGACCGCTCAATATGTATATCATTATACGAAGTTATCCAATGTCGTATCAATAATTAACAGCAGATCTTGGTGGTTAAATTCCCCTAAGACCATGAATGATGGACTTGAATTTCAAAATATTTCAGAATTTGAACAACGCAGCGCTGTGTTCTTTGCGAGTTTTATGTACGATTCAAATGAGAGCATTGCTATGTGGTCAATGTATGCTCAGCCATGGGAAGATGGTGTGTTTATCCGCATACCCGTCGAGGTGTTCAAGAAATGGATAAGAAACACTAAAACTATTTATCCGGTATTTTGTCCGGAAAATCAAAATCCGGCATTGGATAAATCGGCTATTCCATACGAACAATTATCTGTTGTGCGTGTTGCATATACCAATGCCGATTCTGTGCAATATAAATCAGAGGAAATCCTGATATGTGGAAAAGCAGAGAATAAGCAATTAAAAAACACTCCTCATCTACCCGATTTGGTGGGTTATGTTAAAGACCTAGCTTGGGAATATGAGCATGAAGTTAGAGTGCTTGCTACAATGGACAAAAATATAAGGTGCGATAGATTGGCAATTGGGCTACCAGATGATCTTATAGATTCCATGGAAATTGTGGCTGGTCCACGATTTTCCGGTAATTTATCTGAGAGAATAAGGCAAGAAGTTCATCGACAGTTTACAACAAGCCGAAGCTTGTTCTCAGATAAACTGAATTGGATTCCATGTGATAGTTGTCCCGAAAAAAGTAAATGCGATAACTGTCCCAATTCCAAAATCATCTGATTATATATCCAAAAACTTACATAGCCGAGAGGTTTTCATTTTGAAACCCCCTCGGCTATTTTTATGTCAGAACGGAGGTGAAACATATGCCATATATCCAGCCGGAGGTGGTGGCGAGAGCCCGTGAGATGGATCTGCTGACCTATCTGCGGACTTATGAGCCGCAGGAGTTGGTGCATTTCGGGGGCGGCACCTACTGCACCCGTGAGCACGACAGCCTGAAGATCTCCAACGGCAAATGGTGCTGGTTTTCCCGTGGGATCGGCGGCTATTCTGCGCTGGACTATCTCATTAAGGTCAAAGAGATGCCCTTTACGAAGGCGGTCGAAACCATCATGGGAAATCTTGCGGCGGCACCGCCTGCCTTTGCCCCGTCTCCGAAAGCGTCGAAAGAAAAGGTACTGCTTTTGCCGCGGGCCAACCGCTGTGCCACCCACGCCGTCGAATACCTTCACCGCAGAGGGATCGACTATGAGCTGATCAATTTCTGTATCCAGACCGACCGCCTTTACGAGAGCTACCCCTATCACAATGTAGTGTTCGTCGGCATGGACGCAGGCGGAAAGCCCCGCTACGCCAACCAGCGAGGGATCGGCTCGGACTTCATCGGGGATGCCAACGGCAGCGACAAGCATTATTCCTTTGGAATCCCTGCGGCGGCCGCAAGCGACACGCTCCACCTGTTTGAGTCGGCGGTGGATCTGCTGTCCTACGGGACGCTGCAAAAGCTAGACGGCAAGGACTGGCGCAGCGAAAATCTGCTCTCCCTCGCCGGGGTCTACAAGCCAAGGGCGAAAATTGAGGAAAGCAGTCTGCCCGTCGCGCTGGTGCGGTATCTTTCCGAGCATCCTCATATCCGCCGTGTGGCACTGCGGCTCGACAACGATGCCACGGGACGGATCGCCGCAGAAACCATCAAGACCCTGCTGCCGGGAAAGTATGCGGTCACAGTAGACATCCAGCCGCCCCCGCAGGGCAAGGATTACAACGACTGCCTTTGTATGCGGCTGGGCTTGCCCATCACCAAGCGCAGAGAAAGGGGCAAAGAACGGTGAGTGACTATATGAGTCCGGGACGGCGCATCCGGCACTATCGTATGCAGAGAGGTATGACGCAAAAAACGCTGGGCATCGCCGCAGGCTTTTCGCCCGAAACCGCCGACATCCGCATTGCTCAGTATGAATCCGGCGCAAGGATGCCGAAACACGATTTGCTCTGTACGCTGGCGGAGGCGTTGGGTGTTTCGCCCTCGGCGCTGGACATTCCCCGTATCAAGAGCCGTGAGGTGCTGAACCAACTGCTGCTTGCGCTGGAGGAAGAATATGCTCTGAAGGTCACGATTACGGAAAACAACGGAAGGAGCAAAACCGATGAAAACCTATATGGTTACGATCACCGAAACAATGCAAAAGACGGTCGAGGTTGAAGCCAACTCCCGTGAGGAAGCTGAGAGAATGGTTGAGCAAAGGTGGAACGACAGCGAATATGCTCCCGGTCATCTTGTTAGGGTGGATTTTTCTGCAAGAGCCACTGAGCGCAGCCGTGACCATGAACGATGAAAGGAGTTTTCTATTATGAGTGAAGAAAAGAAAATCAAAGTAGTTCTGCTGGAGCCGGGCAAGCTCGCCCGCACAGCCGAGATTGATGCGTCACTTGCCGGGATGCAGAAAGTGGTGGGCGGTCTGATCGAGCCGTTTTATCCCTTTGAGGAACAGGTCTGCATTGTCTGCAATGAGGAAAGCAAGATCAACGGAATGCGCCCGAACCGCAGCGTGAAGAATGACGACGGCGTGATGGTGGATTTCATCTTCGGCCCCGCTTTCATCTGCGACTGCCGGGGTGAAAATCTGGACAGTCTTTCCGATGAGCAGATCGACCGCTACGGCAAGATGTTCCGCTATCCCGAACACCTTGCGAGGGTAAACGACACACTGCTCGGCATCCCGTACCGCCCGCAACCGGAACGGGAGCGGTGATATTATTTCGGTCGGTGGCAAAATGTTCGGCCTATGGGACGAACGCTATGCACTGTACCAGCAAGCATCGCCGTTGTGATACCACAACGGCACTTGTCAGGGGTAGCCCCTGAAACCCTTTCGTCCCCATCTGACTGGCGGACGATATTTTTATACCCGAAAGGAGGTCACAGCCGGTGAACGAACCCATGACCTTTTTGGACTTTTTCAGCGGTGTCGGCGGTTTCCGCAAGGGCTTTGAGCTTTGCGGCATGATCTGCAAAGGTCACTGCGAGATCGACAAATTCGCAGACCGCAGCTACCGCGCGATCCACGATGTAAAGGAGGATGAATGGTATGGCGAGGACATCACCAAAACCGAGTCCGCCGATCTGCCGAGGGTCAACCTCTGGGCAGGCGGATTCCCGTGTCAGGACATTTCTGTATCTGGCCGGCAGCGAGGGCTTGCAGGCAAGCGAAGCTCTCTCTTTTTTGAAATCGTTAGACTCCTCAAAGGCACGCCTGCCGAGGATCGACCCGAATGGCTTGTCCTTGAAAATGTTAAAAATTTGCTCTCCGTTAATCGAGGATGGGACTTTGCGACCGTTCTCCATTCGTTGGCCGAAATCGGCTATCATATCGAATACGGACTGCTTAATTCACGCTTCCACGGCGTTCCGCAAAACCGGGAACGCATCTACCTTGTCGCTTATCGACATTTTAGAGCCGAGGGTGGACGAAAAATATTTCCTGTCACCGCAGGCGACGGCAAGGCTCTTATACAACTGATCGGCGGCACGCAGGGTAAGCGGGTCTATGATCCTGCGGGCGTGAGCTGTACGCTGATGAGCGAGGGCGGCGGCTTTGCCGGACGCACGGGGATGTACTTCATCGACCTGTGCAAAGGCGAACCGAGGCTGACCGAGCACGCCCGCTGCATCAAAGCAAGGTATGACAGCGGCATTACCAATCACAGCGGCGACAAAAGCGGCGTTCTCTGCATGAGCGGCGAGTGCCCGGACCGCACCGAAGAAACGGCACTCATTCAGCTAAAGCGTGGCGATCCGAAAATTTTGGAGCAGGATCACACCAAATGCCTGATCGCAGGCTATGACAAGATCGGGGTCAGCAACCGGGGCGAAAGCTCCGGCATTTTTTATGGCTGCCGTGCCGTCCTCACCCCTGACCGGGAAAACAAGCGGCAAAACGGACGGCGCTTCAAGGCGTGCGGCGAACCGGCTTTCTGCCTGAATACGCAGGACAAGCACGGCGTTTATCTCTGCGCCTGCGATTCCTGCGAGTTTGCTCTGCCCGTCAAGCGAGCAAAAGAGGCAAATCAGAGCAAACCTGAAAACGGCTCCGCACTTCCGCTCGGCTGCGGGCGCATCCGCAAGCTGACGCCCCGTGAGTGCTGGCGGCTGCAAGGATTTTCGGACGATATGTTTGACCGGGCCGCCGCCGTCAATTCCGATGCCCAGCTTTACAAGCAGGCTGGCAACGGCGTGACGATCCCCGTCGTGTATGCGGTCGGCAAGCGGATCGCCGAAATACAAAACGAATTAGATAAGGAGAGCCTATGAGAAAACGCAATGTTCACATTCAATTCTGGCTGGATAAAAAGGAAGCTGAGGCGTTTCAGAAGAAGGTCAAGAAAAGCGGACTTTCCCGTGAAGCGTATCTCCGGCACTTGGTAAACGGCCTTGAACCGCAGGACGCACCGCCGCCCGACTATTACGCCATGATGCGGGAACTGCATGGGATCGGCAACAACCTCAATCAGATCGCCGCAAAAGCCCATACCCTGAACGCACTGGATGTGCAGCGGTACGACGAGAACTGCCGCAAGCTGGACGAGGCCATCAAGACGATCACCGCAGCGGTCATTCTGCCCCGTCCGATGAAGTGACGCTTATGGCGACGACATCAATTTGGCGGGTAAAAGGCTGGCTCGGCAAGGTGGTGATCTATGCGGAAAATCCCGAAAAGACGGCAAATCCCAAATTCTACGCCGACCGGGAACTGAACGAGCAGGACGGGCAGCAGCTTTCCGATGTGATCCGCTATGCCATAAATTCGGAGAAAACGCAGGAAATGGGCAGCGAGGACGGCGCACCGCTCCACCGCTTTGTGTCGGGCATCAACTGCTCTCCCGCCACCGCCCGTGACGAGATGCTGGCGGTGAAGAAACGGTTCGGCAAGGAGGACGGCACGGTGGCCTATCACGGTTATCAGTCCTTTGCTCCCGGCGAGGCCACGCCAGAACTGGCGCATGAGATCGGCGTAAAGCTGGCGACCCGGTTATGGGGCGACCGCTATCAGGTGATCGTCGCCACCCACCTTGACAAAGAAAATCATCTGCACAATCACTTTGTCGTCAACACCGTATCCTTTGCGGACGGCATCAAATACCACCGTACCCGAAAGGACTATCACGAAATGCAGACGGTTTCCGATGAGCTTTGCCGGGAATACGGACTGTCGGTGATCGAGCAACCGCAGCAAGGCCGGGGCAAGCAATACGGCGAATGGCGTGCCGAGCAGGAACAGCGTCCCACTTGGCGTGGGCTGATCCGTGCAGACATTGACGAGGCGATACGGCAAGCCATGACCGAGCGGCAGTTTTTTGACGCTTTGCGGAAAAAGGGCTATGCGGTGAAGGTCGGCAAAGATATTTCGGTCAGGCCGCCGGGCAAGGAGCGGTTTGTGCGCCTGATGCGTAATTTCGGTGAGGACTACTCACTGGACAGCATCCGCAGACGCATTTTATCCCAGAGCCGCCCCGAACGGAAAAAGCCCGAACAAAAGCTGGAGATCCTGCGGGTCAGACTGATCGGCAATCTGAAAGCCGCCCGAAAACTGACCGGCTTTCGGGCGCTGTATGTTCACTACTGCTATCTGCTGGGCATCTTCCCGAAGAACCGCCCGCAGCAAAGCAGAAAACGGCAGCACTTTCTCTTGCGGGAGGATCTGTTGAAGCTGGACGCCATCACCGCCGAAACAAGGCTGCTTATAGGACATCGGATCGATACCGCCGAGCAGCTTTTTTGCTACCGGGATAAGGTAAGCGAAAAAATCACCGCTCTGACCGAGAAGCGCAAACAGCTTTATAAAGCACAGCGGACGGCAGCGGTGAAGTCTGACCCTGAAAAGACGGCGGAGGTCAAAGCGCAGATCACCGCACTTTCCAAAGAACTTGCCGCACTGCGGAAGGAGGTGGTTCTATGTAACAGCATTGCTGAGCGTTCCGGCGTAATCCAAGAGAAAATCAAAGCCGTCCGTGAGGACGAGCAACCCGAAAGAAAGGAGAAAACCGACCATGTACAATTCCGGTGACGCAGCGGAGCAAGTCGTGCGGATCAGCTTGGAGGGTACGGAAGTTGCCTTGAAGCTGACCGGCTCGGCGGCAAAGAATATCGCCGCCATGCTCTACGCTGTCTGGAAAAACCGAGATAAGAACAAAACCAAAGGCCACCAGCGGCTCTCTGCCATGCTCAAAAGCGGCAAGGAGCTGAAAGTGTTCACCGTCAGCGAAGAGCATCTGAAGCAGTTTGCGACCGAGGCCAAGCGGTACGGCGTTGTCTACTGTGCCCTGCGGGGCAAAGAGCGCTCTGCTGACGGTATGGTAGACATTATGGTGCGTGCCGAGGATGCGTCCAAGATCAACCGCATCGTAGAGCGGTTCAAGCTGGCGACGGTCGATACCGTTTCCATCAAGCGGGACATTGAACAGTCCAAGGCGGACAAAACCGCCTCGTCTGCCCCTGAGCAGGAGAAGCCCGACAAGGCGGCGGATGACCGCCTGCTGGATGACCTGCTGGGCGCACCCGTTCAAAAGGAGGAACACGCATCCCCAAACCCTGCGGCGGCAAAGACGGAGAAATCCCGTCCGTCCGCGCCTACCTCCGAGAAGCAAAGCAGAACCGCCGAGGGTACTGCTAAATCTCCCGAAGAACGCCCCTCTGTCCGTGAGGAATTACGGGAAATCCGGGAGAGCAGGCAGAAAGAGGCGGCAGAGCCGGGCATTTCCGAACCCACCCCGGCAAAAGAACCGAAAAAGCAGCAGACCACCACCCACAAGCAGCCTTCCCGAAAGAAACCGAAGAAAGCAAAGGAGCGATAACCGATGAGCAATTTTGACGATATTTTTGAATCTGCCCCGCAGACCGACGAATTTGACAAGGAGGCGTGGGCGGCAAAGAAAAAGGCGGAGCGTGACGAGGTTTACGCTCTTGCCGATGCCACCGCCGAGGCGGTTTGTGCAGACGGCGGCAAGTTCCGTGACTATCTGGATGTGCAGGCGGCTTTCCGCAACTACTCTGCCACCAACGCCCTGCTGATCCTTGCCACGAAGCCGGATGCCCGCAGACTGGGCGATAAAGATTTCTGGCGGGATCAGGGTGCGTATATCAAGCGGCAGGAGTTTAGCCGTCCCATCAAGATCGTCGAGTCCAACGGCGAATACACCCGTGATGATGGCAGCATCGGCGTGTCCTACAACATCAAGCGGGTCTATGACATTTCACAGACTACCGCCCGAACGAGAGCACCGCAGGCGGTTTCTCATGACGCACGGGCGCTGCTGAATGCTCTGATCTACAAGCGCCCTGCGCCGGTGCAGTCTGTGGACGAGCTGCCGAACGGCATGGATGCCGTGTATGACCGTGAGCAGAACGCCGTTTTTGTCCGCCGTGGGCTGTCGGCAAACGATCTGTTCTGCGGTCTGTCCAAAGCACTGGCGCAGGCGGAGCTTGCCCGGACCGGCGAGGAATACACCGAGGAAAATGCCGGGTTCAAGGCGCAGTGCGTTTCCTATATCCTCGGTAAAGAGTTCGGCGTAGATGTGACCGGCTATGCCTTTGAAGCGCCTGCCGACTTCCTGCGTACCGATGACCCGCAGACGATCCGCACTGAACTGACCGACATCCGGGACACCGCCTATGACATTTCCTCAAGGATGATGCGGTCGCTGGAACAAAGCAAAGCGCCCCGCCAGAGTGAACAGGAGCGATAATGATGGGAAAACAGGAAAAACGGGTATTGACCCTTGACCGCTATGAGCACGGCGTTGTGGTCAATGCCCTCAATGAGATGCGGAACGATCTGCTGGAGGAAGAACGCCCCACCGACATTGTTGACGAGGTTCTTTTGAAGGTGATCGATGCCCCCGCAAAGAAGGTAAGGTGCCGAAGCGATGAAGAAAGAGAATAACCCTCTTATCCTCTGCCTGTTCGGTATTCTCCCCGTGGTGTGGCTGGGGCTGCTGATCGCCCCCGCCGCCCACGGCGGCCTGCCGGAGATTGTCGCCCGGTTTCCTGCGGTAATGAACGACCCGTTTCATATCGAGCTTTGCGGGGACAGCCTGAAAACTGTCATTGTTTTGCTCTGTGCCTACGGGCTTACGGTGGGTGTGATTCTATCTTCCCGCCGCAATTACCGTCGGGGCGAGGAACACGGTTCGGCCAAGTGGGGCTCTGCCCGAACCGTCAACCGAAAATACCGGGCAGCCGCACCAGAGGACAACAAGATCTTCACGCAGAATGTCCGTATGGGTCTGGACGGACGAAAACACCGCCGCAACCTCAACACGTTCGTTGTCGGCGGCAGCGGCGCAGGCAAAACGAGGTTTTACGCCAAACCGAATTTGTGTCAAGCCAACACGAGCTTTACCGTGCTGGACCCGAAGGGCGAGCTGCTGCGCAGCACGGGGCATCTGCTGCGGCTAAAGGGCTATGAGGTGCGGGTGCTGGATCTTCTAAACATGGAGAAAAGCCACTGCTACAACCCGTTTGTTTACCTGCGGGACGACAACGATGTGCAGCGGCTTGTGACCAATCTGTTCAAAAGCACCACGCCGAAAGGCAGCCAGTCCAACGATCCCTTTTGGGACACCGCCGCGTCTATGCTCCTGCTGGCGCTGATCTTCTATCTGAAATACGAAGCGCCACCCGACGAGCAGAACTTTCCAATGGTCATGGAAATGTTGCGTGCGGCGGATGTGCGGGAGGACTGCGACGAATGCACCTCGCCGCTGGACGAGCTGTTTGAACGGCTGGAAATGCGGGATCCCGACCATATTGCCGTGAAGTATTACAAGGACTACCACTCCGGCAGCGCCAAAACACTGAAATCCATTCAGATCACTTTGGCGGCAAGGTTAGAGAAATTCAATCTGTCCTCGTTGGCGGCGCTGACCGCTACGGATGAGCTGGATCTGCCGTCCCTCGGCGAAAAGAAAGTGGCGCTCTTTGCCCTGATCCTCGACAATGATACCAGCTTTAACTTTTTGGTCAGCATTTTGTACACGCAGCTTTTTCAGCAGCTATTCTATCTGGCCGACCACAAATACGGCGGCAGTCTGCCCGTTCCCGTTCACTTCCTAATGGACGAGTTCAGCAATGTCAGCCTGCCGGAGGATTTCTCCAAGATCCTTGCGGTCATGCGCTCCCGCAATGTGTATGTGTCCATCATTCTGCAAAATGTGGCGGCGCTCAAAGCGCTGTTTGAAAAGGAATGGGAGTCGATCCTCGGCAACTGCGACGAGTTCCTTTATCTCGGCGGCAACGAAACATCGACCCACAAGCTGATCTCGGAATCCTACCTCGGCAAATCCACCATCGACACCAACACCTACGGCAAATCATCCGGGCGAAACGGCAATTACAGCACGAACTATCAGATCAGCGGCAGAGAGCTTCTGACGCCGGACGAAGTGCGTATGCTGGACAACCGTTACGCCCTTTTGTTTATCCGTGGTGAGCGTCCAGTGATGGACGAGAAATACGACATTCTGAAACACCCGAACATTGCACTGACCGAGGACGGCGGCGCAGCACCTTATGAACACGGCGGGACGGAAAATGCCATTGCGACGCTCTCGTTTGCAGGCGCTGCCGCCGAAACCGTACCCGCACCCAATGAACCCATACCCGATTATGAGCTTCTTTCCGACGAGGATATAGAAGCTCTTTTTTAATTCAATTCAAGGAGGATAAACCCATGAAGAACACCCAAAAGACTGCAAACAAGCTGCCCATGCCCGGCAAGGTCAGAAAGGGCTTTCGCTTCTACTGCGTCGCTGTGCTGTCGGTTGCCCTTGTGCTCGGCTGCTCCGTCACGGCCTTTGCCGCCAATGACCCGATTGCCGTCGTGAACAACCTGAGCGATTTCATTTTCGGCCTGATCCGTGCGGTCGGACTGATCCTGCTCGGCTGGGGTATCGTGCAGGTGGGACTTTCGTTCCAGTCCCACGATCCCAGCCAGCGCAGCAACGGCTTTCTCACCCTTGCGGGCGGCATCGTCATCACCTTTGCCAAAGAGATCCTGAACCTGATCACGGGCTGAAAGGAGGCCGCAGATGGAAAAGTGCGAGTGCTATATCCACTCTCTGAAACAGGGAGAAACCCATGTGCTCGGTGAGGCGACGATCCTCAAACGCATCGGGGACAACGACTACCTTGCCGAATACAACGGCGTGAAGTGCCACGCCATATTCAATCCCTTTGCCGGGCGCTACTTTGTGGATGATGTGTACGGCGTGATCCGCAGCTCGCCCGACCGGGACAGCAGATAAATGATACGGCGCACGGGGCAGGTCACTTTGGCCTGCCCCTATTTGCCGGAAAGGAGGAAGCTGTGAAGAAATACAGCATTATTTACGCAGACCCGCCTTGGCGGTACAAAGTCTATTCTAAAAAGGGGCTTGGGCGCTCCGCCGAATCCCACTACCCGACAATGGAACTGGAAGATATACGGGCGCTGCCGGTCGGCACGCTTGCCGCTGATGACTGCGTATTGTTTCTATGGACAACGATCCCACTGCTGCACGACTGCTTTTCGGTCATGCGTGCATGGGGCTTTTCGTATAAGACGGTGGCTTTCGTATGGATCAAGCAGAACCGCAAGTCCGACAGCCTGTTTTGGGGCATGGGACACTGGACGAGAGCCAATGCAGAGTTCTGTATGCTTGCCACCAAAGGCCGCCCGAAACGCCGCTCGGCCGGGGTGCATCAAGTCATCCTCTCCCACATCGAGGAACACAGCAAAAAGCCGGACGAAGCAAGGCGGCGCATTGTCGAGCTGATGGGTGATCTGCCCCGCATTGAGCTGTTCGCCCGTCAAAAAACGGACGGCTGGGATGTTTGGGGCAACGAGGTCGTCTGCGATATTGCGCTGACGGGAGGTGAGCCGAATGTCGGATAACTGGATCGTACAGAATTTGGAGAATGCGCTGGAAACTTGGAATGAAAAGCTGGCGGAGATCTGGCAGCTCATTACGCAGTCGCCGGAGCAGTTCAAGGGCGGCACGATCTGGAATGTGATCGTCGGCATCCACGGTGCGGTGCAGGCCATCGGGCTTGCGCTGCTCGTTTTGTTCTTTGTGGTGGGCGTGATGAAAACCTGCGGCAGCTTTGCGGAACTGAAACGGCCGGAGCACGCTCTCAAAGTGTTTATCCGTTTCGCCCTTGCCAAGGCCGCCGTCACATACGGCTTGGAGCTGATGATCGCCCTATTCAACATCGTGCAGGGGCTGATCTCTACTATCATGAACGCCGCAGGCTTTGGGGTGGCGCAGGAAACTGTGCTGCCTGCCGAGATCGTGACCGCCGTAGAGGACTGCGGCTTTTTTGAAAGCATCCCATTGTGGGCAGTGACCTTGATCGGCGGGCTGTTTATCACGGTTTTGTCGTTTATCATGATCATGACCGTGTACGGCAGATTTTTCAAACTCTATCTCTACACGGCCATTGCACCGGTCCCGCTCTCGGCCTTTGCAGGCGAGCCGTCACAGAACATCGGCAAGAGCTTCATCAAAAGTTATTCCGCCGTTTGTTTAGAGGGTGCGATCATCGTACTGGCCTGCATCATCTTCTCTCTGTTTGCATCCAGTCCGCCCGTCGTCGATCCCGACGCTGCGGCGGTAACGCAGGTGTGGTCGTATGTGGGCGAGTTAGTTTTCAATATGCTGGTGCTCGTCGGCGCTGTCAAAATGGCCGACCGTGTTGTGCGTGAAATGATGGGACTGTAAAGGAGGACGAGATTTGGAAGTGAAAATCAATCGGGAGATCCGCAACTATACGGAATCCATGTTTTTCGGACTGTCCATGCGGCAGTTCGTTTTTTCTGTCTTGGCGATCCTTGTCGCCGTGGGACTGTACTTTCTGCTGAAGCCCCACTTCGGGACGGAAACCGTCAGTTGGATGTGTATTCTCGGCGCCGCACCCTTTGCGGCGCTGGGCTTTATCACTTACCACGGTATGACCGCTGAACAATTCCTCTGGGCGTGGCTGCGCTCGGAGCTGTTAGAGCCAAAAGAGCTTCGCTTTGAGGCATCGAACCTCTACTATGAAGCACTCAAAGACAAATTGGAGGAAGGAAAATCATGATCAAAACGCTGAAAACCTGCTGAAACAGGACAAGGAGCGGTACACCGTACCCCGCAAGGTGCAGGATGTGATCCCCGTCCGCCGCATCTGGAAGGACGGTATTTTTCAGGTGGGCGGCCGCTTTTCCAAGACCTATCAGTTCACCGACATCAACTACCTTGTGGCAAGCCGTGAGGACAAGGAGCAGATGTTCCTTGCCTATTCGGAGCTGCTGAACAGTCTGGATTCCGGAGCGACGACGAAAATCACCATCAACAACCGCAGGCTGAACCGGGCGAATTTCGAGCAGTCGATCTTGATGCCCATGCGGGGCGACGCCTGCGATGTGTACCGCCGGGAATACAATCAAATGCTGCTGGACAAGGCCACCGGCGCCAACGGCATCATTCAGGAGAAATATATCACGGTGTCGGTCTGCAAAAAGGACATCGAAGAAGCCCGCACCTACTTTGCCCGGATCGGCGCTGACCTGATCGCCCATTTCGCCGCCCTCGGCTCCAAGTGTACCGAGCTGGACGCCGCCGAAAAGCTGCGGGTGCTCCATGATTTCTACCGTCAGGGCGAAGAAGCGGCGTTTCACTTTGACCCGCAGGATATGATGCGCAAGGGGCACAACTTTAAGGACTATATCTGCCCCGACTCGATGGAGAAAAGCAGCGACTGCCTGAAGCTGGGCGAAAAATACTGCAGGGTCTTGTTTTTGAAGGACTACGCTTCGTATATCAAAGACAGCATGGTCACGGAGCTGACCGATTTCAACCGAAATATGATGCTGTCGATCGATGTTGTGCCGATCCCCACCGACGAGGCCGTGCGGGAGGTGGAAAATCGTCTGCTCGGTATCGAAACCAATATCACCAACTGGCAGCGCAGGCAGAACGCCAACAACAATTTCTCCGCTGTCGTGCCCTATGATATGGAGCTCCAGCGCAAGGAAAGCAAGGAGTTTCTGGACGACCTGACCACGAGAGATCAGCGGATGATGCTTGCCGTTATTACGATGGTCATTACCGCCGACGACAAAAAGCAGCTCGACAGCGATACCGAAACGGTGCTTGCCGTGGCACGAAAGCATATGTGCCAGCTTGCCGTTCTGAAATTCCAGCAGTTCGACGGGCTGAACACCGTTCTTCCCATCGGCGCACGGAGGATCAATGCGTTCCGTACCCTCACCACTGAGAGCCTTGCGGTGTTTATGCCCTTTAAGGTGCAGGAGGTACAGGACAAGGGCGGCATTTATTTCGGAGAGAACGCCATCTCCCACAACCTCATCATGTGCAACAAAGCAAATCTTCTGAACCAGTCGGCGTTTCTGCTGGGCGTGCCCGGTTCGGGCAAATCGTTCAGCGTCAAGGAGCTGATCGCTTTTCTCATTCTCAATACCGCCGATGATGTGTTGATCTGCGATCCGGAAAACGAATTTGGTGCGCTGGCGGCGGCGCTGGGTAAGGAAACGGCGACCGTCATTCATATGGCGGCTGGCGGCAAAGACCGTTTGAACGCCATGTATATGGTGGACGGCTACGGCGAGAACAACCCCATCGTGGAGAAATCGCAGTTCATCATGTCCCTTGTGGAGCAGATCGATAAGGCCGGTGTCGGCCCGCAGCAAAAATCCATCATCGACCGCTGCACGGCGCTGGTGTATCAGGACGCCGAGCGGACGGGTAAGCCCGCTACGCTCTGTGACCTGCGAAACAAGCTGTTGGAACAGCCCGAAGAAAAGGCAAAAGAAATCGCCTTGTCGCTGGAGCTGTTCACCACCGGCTCACTGGATATTTTCGGCCACGAAAGCACCGTCGATCTCGACAAGCGCATCGTCGTATTCGATATTCACGGCCTTGGCGAGCAGTTGAAGCCGACGGGACTGCTGGTGATCACCGACACCATCCTCAACCGTGTCACTCTCAACTGGAAGAAGGGCAAGCGCACCCACATCTTCATCGACGAATTTCATGTCGTTTTTGAAAATGAGCAGAGCGGCATTTTCTTCAATTCCGCATGGCGGCAGTTCCGTAAGCGCAACGGCTATCCCACTGCCATCACGCAGAATGTAGAATACCTGCTGGATTCCGTGCAGGCAAGCACGATGCTCTCCAACTCCGAGTTTGTGGTCATGCTCAATCAGGCGTTTTCCGACCGTGCCAAGCTCTCAAAACTCCTGAACATCTCTGACGAACAGATGAGCTATGTCACCAACGCCGATGCGGGCTGTGGGCTGATCAAGTACGGCTCGGCGCTGGTGCCGTTTATCAACCGTTTCCCCAAAGATACCGAGCTTTACCGCTTGATGACGACACGCCCCGGCGAGGGTGTGTTCGGCAGCGGAAACGCATCTTAAAGGAGGCCATATATGAAAAGCAAATATCTGATGATCGGGGCGGCCGTATGTGCCGCCCTTTTCCTTTTCTCCGGCATCATGCTCTGTCGGCAGTATGCAGACGAAAAACAGAGCACCGAAGCCTTTGAACAGGTCGCCGCACTGGTGGAAACCGAATCGGCACCCGCCGATACACCGCAGGAAACCGAGCCGCTGTCGGAACTGGCGGCATTTGAAAAGTACCGGGCGGTGCAGGAGCAGAACAGCGACTTTGTGGGCTGGCTCTCCATTCCCGGCACGAACATCGACTATCCCGTGATGCAGACCGTGAACGAGCCGAATTTCTATCTGAAACGGGGCTTTGACAAGCAGTACAGCGATTACGGCGTGCCCTATGTGCAGGAAAACTGCGATCTTGCGCTGTCCGACAACTGCGTGATCTACGGCCACCACATGAACAACGGAACGATGTTTGCCGATCTCTGCAAATATGAAAGTGAGGACTTTTATCAGGAGCACAAGACCATTCGCTTCGATACGCTGTCCGGCTTTGGTGAATATGAGATCGTGGCGGTGTTCAAGACCGTTGCCTATTCCGAGCAGGGCTTCAAGTATTACCACTTCACCCGTGCGGAGTCGGCGGAGGACTTTGACGCCTATATCACTCAATGCAAGGCGCTTTCTCTTTACGACACCGGCGTTACGGCAGAATACGACGACAAGCTGATCACGCTCTCCACCTGCGAATACAGTCGCAAAAACGGGCGCATGGTCGTTGTCGCCAAGCGGATCGCCGCACCCTCTGCGGAGGTAGGCAGCGATGAAGCCTGAAAAATATGTGGTGTCGCTTTCGGGCGGCAAAGATTCTACGGCGATGCTCCTGCGCCTACTGGAAGAAAAACGGCCTGTTGATCTGATCCTCTTTTGCGATACGGGGTTAGAATTTCCGCAGATGTACGAGCATCTTGCCCATTTGGAGGCGTATATCGGCAGACCCATTATCCGGCTGAAAGCGGAGCACGATTTTGAATACTACTTTCTGCACTACACGCCGAAACGGAAAAATCCCGCCTTGGAGCAGTACAGCGGCATGAGCTGGGCAGGCCCACGCAACCGCTGGTGTACGGGCATCCTCAAAACCCGTGTGGTGGATGCCTACCTGAAAGAGCTGCGGAAAGATTACACGGTTATTGAATATGTCGGTATTGCAGCCGACGAGCCGAAGCGGATCAAGGACAAAACCTATCCTCTCGCAGAATGGGGTATGACCGAAAAGGACTGTCTGGCCTACTGCTATGAACAGGGCTTTGATTGGGGCGGTCTGTATGAGATCTTTCACCGGGTTTCCTGCTGGTGCTGCCCTCTGCAAAGTCTGGACGAGCTGCGAAAGCTGCACCGGTATTTCCCAGACCTCTGGCGGCAGCTCGAAACTTGGGACGATGCCACTTGGCGCACCTTTATTAAGGGGTATTCCGCCCGTGATCTTGCTGCCCGTTTCGACTTTGAAGAACAGTGGCAAAAAGCCGGTGGAAATATCCGCAGCCGTGCGTTTTATGCGGCGATGCGGGAAGAGATCCAGCGGCGCAGAACGGAGGTGAAACCATGCCCGACATCAAGACGAGAGATGTGGTCAAGGGAACGGTAAAGGTGATCGACAAATCGGCGGTAGCTGCCGAGCGGATGAAGGATGCCTATGTCCGCACCAAGGACAAGGCGGAGCACGGTGTTTTTGCGGCGGAATCCTCTCCCGAAGAATATGCCGCCGACCGCACTTTGACCGGGACGGAAACGGCGGCGCACGAAGCCGCCCACGGGCTGGATAAGGCCGGCCGCAAGGGCGTAAAAACCACCAAGGAGAATATCTCCAAGGCAAAGGACTATTTTCAGCGGAGAAAGGCAGACCTGCCGAAAAAGCAGACGAAGGACGCCATGCGGCGAGTGCGCCGCTCTGCCGATACTACGCAAAAGGCGATCAAGACGGTAGACCGCAGCGGCAAAACCATCAAGCAGACGGCAAAATCCACGGGCAAGGCGGCGGTCAAGACCACGCAGAAAAGCATCAAAACCGCCGAGCAGACCTCCCGGACGGCCATAAAAACGACGCAGGCTGCGGCAAAGACGGCGCAGAAAACCGCGCAGGCCACGGCAAAAGCCGCTAAAACTGCGGCGCAGACTGCCCGTGCAGCGGCAAAGGCAACTGCGGCAGGCATCAAGGCGGCGGTCAAGGCTACTGCTGCCGCTGTCAAAGCCATCGTTGCCGGAACAAAGGCACTGATCGCCGCCATCGCTGCGGGCGGCTGGATCGCCGTTGTCGTGATTATCGTTATCTGTCTGATCGGACTGATCGTCGGCTCTTGCTTCGGCATCTTTTTCTCCGGTGAGGACAGCGGCACGGGACAGACTATGCGGCAGGCCGTGCAGGAGATCAACGCTGATTATCAATCGCAGATCGACACCACAAGGGCAACCATCATCTACGATGAGCTGGAAATGTCCGGCTCCCGTGCCGTCTGGCCGGAGGTGCTGGCGGTGTATGCCGTGAAAACCACCACTGACCCCGATGATCCGCAGGAGGTCGCCACGGTGGACAATGCCAAGAAAGCCATCCTCAAAGATATTTTCTGGCGGATGAACGAGCTATCTTCCCGCACCGAGAGCAAGACCGAAGAAGTCATTACCGAAACCGACGACGGCCACGGGAACATCGTGGAAACTACAACGACGGTCACACGCACCTATCTTTATATCACGGTCAGTCACAAGACCGCCGATGAAATGGCAGACCTATACGGATTTAATGAAGAACAGCGACAGCAGCTATCTGAATTACTTGCCGAGGAAAACAATTCGCTCTGGTCTGCGGTGCTTTACGGCATTTCCGTTGGCGACGGCGAAATCGTAACCGTTGCTTTGTCGCAGGTGGGTAATGTGGGCGGTCAGCCCTATTGGTCTTGGTACGGCTTTGACGGGCGTGTAGAATGGTGTGCCTGCTTTGTAAGTTGGTGTGCGAATGAGTGCGGCTATATCGACAGCGGCGTGATACCGAAATTCGCAGGCTGCGCTAATGGGGTACAATGGTTCAAAGACCGTGGGCAATGGCAGGACGGCAGCTTTAAACCGTCCGCTGGTCAGATCATTTTCTTCGATTGGGACAATAAAGGCAGTTCCGGCCCGCAGGATGGGCAATCCGATCATGTCGGTATCGTGGAGAAATGCGAAAACGGCATTGTCTACACCATCGAGGGCAATTCCGGCGATAGCTGCCGACAGAACCAATATCCCGTGGGACATTATGAGATCCTTGGGTATGGTGTCCCGTCATATTAAAAAATGGCAAAGGAGAAACAGAGGTTTTCTTTCCTCTGTTTGCTCTTTTGCCTTACATAACTATTGTTTCTTTCGTCCATAAGCTCACCACCTTGTGTCTGTAAAATCGTATCCTATATATTTTACAGAAAAGAGGCTTGGCTGTTTAAGCCTCTTTTGAGGAACCTATTGCATTTCCTCTACTCCTATGCTATAATAAAAATACACTCGTAACGCTACGGATGTATTCACAAAGAAAAGGAGTACGGTTATGCCCCGAAGCTATATGTTTACAAAAGAACAGGTGCTTGATGCCGCAATCGAGCTGACACGAGAGAAAGGATTTTCCGCTGTTTCGGCACGGTCGCTCGGTGATAGACTCGGCACGACTTCCCGCCCGATTTTCAGCCATTTTGAGAATATGGCGGATGTGCAGAAAGGAATTATCGGTGCGGCGAATAAACTTTATCAATCCTTTCGGGAAGAAGAAATAAAAAGCGGGAGGTATGTTCCGTATAAAGCGAGCGGAATGGCGTATATCCGCTTTGCAAAAGAAGAAAAAGAGCTGTTCAAGTTGCTCTTTATGCGTGACCGTTCGGGGGAGCAAATCAAAGAAAATCCCGAAGAAATGGAAGCGCTGATCGGGCTGATCGCCAAGCAGGTCAACATCGACAAGGAAGCAGCAAGATTTTTTTATCTTGAAATGTGGGCATACACACACGGCATTGCGTCAATGATCGCAACGGGTTTCTATGAGTGGGATGAGACGCTTGCAAGCCGAGCTTTGACTGATGTGTACGAGGGATTAAAGCATCGTTACGAAAACGGAGGTATCCGCAATGATTGAAGCAAAGGGTGTTACTAAGTCTTACGGCTTTGGTGAAAGCAAAGCCGATATATTGAAAGGCATTGACCTGCAAATTTCGGATGGTGATTTTGCCGTGATTTTAGGGGCGTCGGGGTCTGGAAAATCGACACTGCTGAATTGTCTGTCGGGGCTTGAAAGGGTTGACGGCGGAAGTATTGAATACGACGGCTTGAATATTGCGGAGCTTTCCGATAAAGCGCTGACCAAATTCCGCAAGGAAAATATCGGGTTTATCTTTCAGCAGTATTATCTTCTTCCCGATATGACTGTTGATAAAAATGTCCGTATGGGCGCAGATCTTGCGGGAAACACCGATTACAGAGAAATCATAAAGGCGGTGGGGCTTGAAGCGAAAGCCGCCAAATATCCTTCCGAGCTTTCGGGCGGTGAACAGCAGAGAGTATCGGTCGCCCGTGCGCTTGCCAAAAAGCCGAAGGTTTTGTTTCTGGACGAGCCGACAGGCGCACTCGACGAAAAGACAGGACGGCAGGTACTTGATTATATCTGTAAGTTACATACCGAATACGGTTTTACGATTGTAATGGTAACGCACAACGCCAATATTGCGGAAATGGCAAATACGGTTATCAGAATGAACAGCGGTGAAATTGCTGAAATCTATGTAAACACTGTGCAGAAATCCGCTTATGAGATTGGGTGGTAACGCTATGGTAATTAGATTAAAGGATACTGCTAAGCTGTTCGGGATAACGATTATTGCTTGTTGTGCCGTTTTTGTCTGTACGCTGTTTCTGAGCTACAATATCGACCTTGCGGCAATAAAGGATGTGATAACAACAGAAGCGGGAATGGCGATGTATAACGCACAGGTACTTATGGGCAAAGTGATTGCCGCCGTTTCGGGCGGCTGCCTGATTGCGACCTCGGTTGTTATGCTGCTTTTCTATGTTAAAAACTATATAAGCACACACGGAAAGGAGCTTGGCATTCTCAAAGCACTCGGCTACTCCAATATCAAAATTGCAAGGCATTTTTGGGTATTCGGGCTTTCGGTATTTGTCGGATGCGCCGTGGGATTTGTTATGGGCTATCTTTACCTTCCGACATTTTATCAAAAACAAGCTCCAAATTTACAAACTTTAATTCCGGCACTTAAAGTGCAGTTTCATCCGTTGTTGACATTTGCTTTGGTTGGTGCGCCGACGATTGCCTTTGCCGTAATATCTGTGCTGTTTGCTTATCTGAAGCTGAAAAGTCCCGTGCTTGATCTGCTTCGTGAAAGGCAGAATGTCAAGGTCAGGATCGGCAGGGACGGAAAAGAAAATGTTCCGTTCTTAAAGGATTTACGCGGCGTGACCCTCAGAAGCAAAAAGTCACTGGTTTTCTTTGTGGCGTTTTCGGCGTTCTGCTTTTCGGCAATGGTGCAGATGTCCTTTTCGATGGACGAACTTGCAAGTGAAACCTTTGCCGTGATGGTTTTGTCCATTGGACTGATTCTCGCATTTGTAACGCTGTTCCTTTCTCTTTCAAGCGTTGTCAAGGGTAATACAAAGACGATTGCTATGATGCGGGTGTTCGGTTATGACGATACTACTTGCAGCCGCTGCATATTGGGTGCTTACCGTCCGATTTCCTATATCGGTTTTGCGTTCGGGACTGTATATCAATACGGACTTCTGCGGATGATGGTTTCCGTGGTGTTTGCGGACATCGAAAATATGCCGGAATACGGCTTCGATTTTAAGGCGCTCACTGTCACGCTGATACTGTTCGTGTTGACCTATGAACTGGTTATGTATCTGTATTCCCGCAGCATAAAAAGGCTTTCCGTCAAGAGCGTTATGCTGGAGTAGGAAAATATACGGGGTCTTTGAACTACAAAAAGTGGAACAACGCAATGAACAAGTCGGCAAAAATCCGAAATCTAAGAGCGTTTTGGTAGTTGCAACCGTCGGTTGACATATTGAATGGTCTGGATTGGTGGTTAGCAACTTCGCAAAATGCTAAAATATGAGCACAACAATCAAACGGGCAGGAGGATAAATATGATTTTTGCCGATAAGCTTATACTGCTGCGAAAAAAAGCAGGTTGGTCGCAAGAGGAACTGGCTGATCAAATGAATGTAACACGACAGTCTGTTTCAAAATGGGAGGGAGCACAATCTGTTCCAGACCTCGAAAAAATGTTGCGCCTTTCCGAACTGTTCGGAGTAAGCACCGATTATTTGCTGAAAGACGAAATTGAAGAAGCTGAGCATATAGACTTGTTCGATGATACGCCGTTACTAAGGCGTGTATCTATGGAGGAAGCAAACGCTTTTCTTTCCGTAAAGCTGCGGACGGCTAAAACAATAGCGTATGCCGCCTTTTTGTGTATCGTATCTCCGATTGCCCTTTTGATATTGAGTGCAATCAGCGAGAGTACAGCAGGTGTCTTGAACGAAAATATTGCGAATGGAATCGGAATGATTGTTCTTATCATTCTTGTAGCAATAGCCGCCGTAATGTTTATATCAAGCGGCAGCAAAACCGCCCCATTTGCCTATTTAGAAAAAGAGAAGTTTGAAACCGAGTACGGCGTGAGTGGAATGGTAAAAGAGCGCAAAGCGCAATACAAGGATTTGCACACGAAGCATAATATTGTGGGAACTTGTTTGTGTGTTACTGCCCTAATTCCTCTTTTTATCGGAGCAATAATTAACGATGATAGCGACCTGTTTTTAATAATTATGCTTTCGCTGTCATTTCTCATTGCGGGAGTAGGCGTGATTTGCTTTATCAAGACGGGTATTATATGGGCAAGCTATGAAAAGCTGTTGCAAGAGGGCGAATATTCTAAAGAGAACAAGGAAAAGCCGTCCCTTTCATCTGCTATTTATACAGCGTATTGGGTAATTGCAGCGGCAGTTTATTTAGGATACAGCCTGTCATCAAATAATTGGGGGCAGAGTTGGATAATTTGGGTCGTTGCAGGAGTGATATTTCCTGCTGTCATTGCCATTACTAATGCCTTTGAGAAGAAATCAAAATGAAATTTTAGGAGGACATATTTATGAAGAAATTTAGGACAATCGTATCGCTGATTGCAATGGTACTTGCAGGTGTGGTCGGCTTTTTTCTCGGCTCAGCATTGGAAAATGCTTTCGGCGGTGCAATTCTCTTTTCGCTGATTGTCGGGATCGCTTGTGTGGTTTACACGGTGGACAATCAGAGCGAGTAATCACTTTCAAGTCAGCCTAACATTTGTGATTTTGTTGTGAGCAGACCTTAGTAAACCCAAAGCAGTTAAATACTGTCAGAGTATTGGCAGCAAAGAGTTTGTGAACTTTTTGTTTTCCTCTTGACAAAACGGGTCTACAAGTGTTAGACTATAAGCAAAGGTCTAATGCTTGTAGACCCGCAAGGAGGATTATAATGAAAAATTACAAACTTGGAGATATGGAACTGGAGTTTGCCAACTTAATTTGGGAGAATGAGCCTATTTCCTCTGGAGGCTTGGTTCAGCTTTGTGAGCAGAAATTCTCTTGGAAGAAATCCACCACATATACGATGCTGAAGCGTCTTTGTGATAAGGGCATTTTTCAAAACAATTCGGGCAATGTCGTTTCTGTCCTTTCAAAGCAGGAGTGGTTTACGAAGCAAAGTGAGGGCTTCGTGGAAGAAACATTCAACGGTTCTCTGCCACAATTCTTAGTGGCGTTTACCCGCCGCAAAAAGCTCTCAAAGCAGGAAATCGCTGAGATACAGAAAATCATCGACCAAAATGCAGAGGAATGACTATGAGCGACAAAGTATTTCTCGATATTGTAAATATGAGTATTACGGGCAGCTTTGCTATCTTAATTATTATGTTGGCACGGTTGCTGCTGAAAAAAGCTCCAAAGGTTTTCTCCTACGCATTATGGTTTGTTGCCTTTTTCCGTCTGCTTGTACCCGTTTCCTTTGAAAGCGTTTTGAGCATATTGCCGTTCAACACCACGCCGCTTTCTACGGATATGCTTTATATTGAAACCCCTTATGTGGAAACGGGTATAAAAGCAATAGACAGCGTAATCAACCCTGTTGTAGCAACTGAGGTTTTCGATTCTACCGCAAATGTATATCAGATATTTACCTTTTGGGGGAAGATTATATGGTTCATCGGCGTTTGTGCGTTTTGCCTGTATAGCATACGCTCATATTCCAAACTCAAAAAGAAATTACAGAGTGCCGTCCTTCTTCGGGATAATATTTATATTTCGCAAGTAGTCGGCACGCCCTTTGCGCTTGGATTGCGAAATCCAAAAATATACTTGCCGAGCAATTTGGCTGACGCACAGGAATATGTAATTGCCCACGAACAGACGCATCTCGCTCGGCGTGATAACCTTGCGAAGATATTAGGATATGTTGTTCTTATCCTGCATTGGTTTAACCCTCTTGTGTGGCTTGCGTTCAAGCTGTTCGTTACCGATATGGAAATGTCCTGCGATGAAAGCGTAATCAGAAATTCAAAGGAGGATATTCGCAAAGAATACAGCCGGTCGCTTTTAGAGCTTTCTATTGAAAAAAGCACACTTGGCATACCGATGGCGTTTGCCGAGGGAAATCCCAAAGAAAGGATAAAGAATGTTATGAAATCAAACACGAAAAAAATAATTGGATTTGCAGGTTTAGGGGCGGTAATTTTGATTGTGGTCATTGCAATATGCCTTATTCCTAACCGTCCGCAGTATGCGACGGCAAAGGATGCTATTACGGGCATTCCCGCAATAGCTACGCAGTCCGCAACTCAAGCTGCAATAAAGACTGCCGATGGAAATACAACCATTACAGACAGTGAAGGCTTCAATCAACTGCTGAACTTCATAGAAGGCATTGAGGTCAACACGAAAGAAGTCAAGAGAGGCTCTTGGAATGACAGCGAGGGAAATAATAAAATTACATTTTACCGAGCAGACAATTCTATGGACTCCGTAATCAGCTTCACTTCTGATTATTCTAAAATTTGGATTGAAACAAACGCAACGCTTTCTTTCACATATAGTGTGAAAGATCCAGCAGAAGTGCAAAAGGGACTTGCGGCTTTCCTTGGCAACAATAGCTAAGGCAATCTTGCGTTTATGAGTCGGAGGAAATATGCCTAATGCAAAAAGAAAAGTTTATACTATGCCCCGTCTGCGGCAACAAAACAAGGGTGCAGATACGGGAGGATACAGAGCTAAAGAACTTCCCGCTATTCTGTCCCAAGTGCCATAAGCAGACATTGATAAATGCAAAGCAACTGAATATCACAAAAGCAGAAGTGCCAGACGCTAAGACGCAGAGCCGATAACCCACTTCCCACAATGGGAAGACAAGTTATCGGCTCTGTTTTTATTCCTTTTCTGTTTGGCTTTCCAATGCGGCTTTCACGGTTGCTCTGATGATTTTCAGAGAACGATCATCGCAGCTGTAAAGCATACGAACGAGATCTTCTACTTCCGAATCTTTGACCGGCTTCTCTGGGTATAAGATCAAGTTCCCATCAATGGCTAATTCCCGGACGATTTTCTTGAGAACTTCAAATGTTGGTACTTTGCCCTCGTTCTCGATCCTATATAAGTATCGCTCCGTGATACCAACGCGGTCGGTCAGTTCCTCGACAGTCAAATCGGACTTGTCCCGTGCCGCTTTGATGATCTCACTTGGCGTTTCAAGTTGTTTCTGCACTGTGCGTTCACCTCCATATATAATTATATGGATTTCGTTCATGCTGATAATGGCACAGCCGTTCAATTATTAGCGAACGAACAGTACGGTGAAAACTGAACTAAATAAAGACACCGCCCCGCCAAATAAAAAAACGAGGCTTTGACGGGGTCTAAAAACACGCCCATATCCCTCAAATCCGAGTTTTTGGATTGGAGGGATTTTTTATGCGTTGGACTCGGCGTTTGGCAGCTCTGCCCGTCAGAAGCCACCAATTTGATTCGCCCTCATAACGAATCGTCTACCCGGTGAACCGTCAAAAAAAGCCTGTTTTCGCCATCGGGATATTATGGCTCGGACACTGAACTGACAGACCATTATAATGATGAATTAAACGCACTTGCTTTGCGGCTTTTGCCGCTTTGCAGGTGCGTTTTGCTATATCTGCGCCTTTTGCGTGGCAGCGTAGGCTGCCGCAGCCCTCCGTCCGATTTGGATCATTCAAAAATTCAAATCGAAACGGAGGATAACGCTATGGATGGAAACCATCCGAAACGAAGAAAGGACAAATATAATCCCTATACCATCGGTACGACCGAGGACGGCCGCCATTGGCTGAGCTTTTCGGACGGACAAGGCAATCGGCATCATTTTGAGATCAGTGCTGCCGTGTTTGCGCTGTTTGATTCCTTTGAACTGGACGACCTCTCCTATCTGAATGAGGTGGATCGTCACCACGAACAATCGGAGCTTACGGAGGCATCGTTGTATGACCGGGCCGCGCATCGCCCGGCGACGGTCGAAGAAAGCGCTTTGCAGAGCATGGAATATGCGCAGTTACATAGGGCAATCTCCGAACTGCCCGAAATACAAAAGCGGAGGTTGATCCTCTACTATTTTCAGGGTCTGACCTATGAGCAGATCGCAGAAATGGAGAGCTGCACCAAGCGGGCAGTAAAATTCAGCGTAGACATCGCCGTGGAAAAGCTAAAAAAGTTTTTCAAAAATTTTTGAGTTCAGACTACACAAATAGCCTTTAAGTGAGGAAACAGGTGGAGAGGAACGAAAACTCTCTGCCTGTTTTCCTTTTCGGCAAGCAGGGATGATCTTTGACAACCGAATACCCATTCATCAAGCACATTCCAATTGCCATTGCGAAAGCATGAGCCACATTAGCGGCTGCGCCACGATCCGCACTGCGGGGAGCGATACACAGTCGGCTATCACGGGCGGGTGGCTCCCGCCCCGGCGACGACAGGCAATAGGGCTAACGATACTCCCGTCCAGCCACAGTCCGAGCGTGATAAGCGGCATTTCGACCGTGAAGCTGTCGCAGGCAATGGGGGCGGTTGCGAGAGAACCTCGTGAGGGTGAAATCCCCGTGGAGCCGACAGCCATCGGCCGCTTGATGACTTCCCAATAGAAAATCGGGGCGTCGAGGACAAATAGATTTTCTTCAAAATACTACGGTCAAGCGGCGGAACGGGTCTGACGAAACAGAGAATGTTTTATCTCTCACCGACCTCAATTCTGTTCTGCCGCTTGACCTCTACATAGGCGGAAACGCTTAAATACACAAAGGAGGTCATCACAGAATGAACCACACATATTTGCGCGGCGATATGTATTACGCCGATCTGGGCTGTGGCATCGGCTCTGAGCAGGAGGGCTACCGCCCCGTCGTGATCATCCAGAACAATGTCGGGAACAAACACAGCCCAACGGTCATTATCGCTTCCATTACGAGCAAAACCGGCGTGAAAGCCAAACTTCCCACCCACTACTACATCGACGCCGAGGACGGCTTGGAGCTGCCCTCTATCGTCCTGCTGGAACAGTTGCGAACCGTCGATAAGCGCCGCTTGGGCAACTTCATCGGGCATTTGTCCGAAAAGCACATTTGCGGCATCAACCATGCGTTGGCGGTCAGCATCGGTCTGATCGAAAGCGTCCCGAAAAAACTGATCCTCTGCCTTTGCAGCACCTGCGCCGATAATTTCTACGGCACGGGTGCTTATTATTTGCGCAGGATCGACCCGCACCAAACGGCAAAAGACACCTGCACCTACTGCAACAGCAGAAAAGGGCTGGATTATGAGATTGTCCGCAAATAGCAGATGTTTTATCGTGAAAAACTGAATTTGCACAAGTGACGCTCTGCCTTTCGGGTGATATAATCTTCTTGTCTTACAGGACAAGCAGGTACAATCAAGTCGCTTGTGAGAAAGGAGTTATTTGGTTGGAACAGATTGTACCGAAACACTCTGTCGGAAAGCGGACATACTCTGTCGATGAGATACGCTCCATACTGAATATCGGGCGTAGAAAAGCATATGAACTGTGCAATTCGGGAGAGTTCAAAATCGTCCGTATCGGCAGAACCATAAGAATTTCAAAACTCTCTTTCGATGAGTGGCTTGACAATATCACTGATAACGGAGGTATTTGATATGGCTTCAATCGTAAAGAGAGGTAAAACATATTCTGTCGTTTATTATGAGGGCGAGGGTTCAAATCGTCATCAGGTATGGGAATCGGGGCTGAGCTATTCGGCAGCCAAATCCCGCAAAGCAACGATTGAATATGAGAAAGAACAGAACACCCATGTGGATCACAATGATATTACCGTAAGCGAGTTCTTGTATGAGTTCATCGAAAAATACGGTGAGAAAAAGTGGGTGGCATCAACCTATGACGGAAATGTCGGCTTGCTCGAAAATTATGTCCATCCCTATTGGGGCGACAAAAAACTTCGCAGCATCCGCACCAAGACCGTCGATGACTTTTATCATTTCCTGCTGAACGAAGCAGAGCCGGCAACCAATATGGGCAAACCAAAGCGGGAGCATATCAGCCCCTCAACCATTCATGACATCCACAAGGTTCTGCGATGTGCTTTCAATCAGGCGAAAAAATGGGAGTACATTGCAAAAAATCCGTTTTTGGATGCGACACTGCCGGAGCACAAGGAAGCTAAACGGGATGCATTGACTCCCGAACAACTGCAAAGAGTATTGGACTTTACCGACCGCACCGACATCTACGACTTATATGTGATGCACTGTGCGATACAACTGGCGTTTGCTTGTTGTATGCGCGGCGGCGAGGTCGGTGGAACGCAGTGGGAGCGCTTTAGCCGGAGTGATCAGGTGCTATACATCGACCGTGTGATTGACCGTGTTGATAAGAAACTGATTGAAAAGCTACCCAAAATGGACATCCTTTTCCGCTTTCCAAATCTCTATCCGGGCACACGGACGGTGATTGTCTTAAAGCAGCCGAAAACGGAAGGCAGTATTCGTACCGTCTACATTCCTGAAACCGTTGCAAAGAAGCTCGAAAAGCTCAGAGAGATGCAAATGAAGCTGAAACTGGAGCTTGGCGACGACGGTTATATGGATTATGGCCTGATTATCTGCCAAGCCAACGGCCGCCCGATTATGACGGAGCATCTGAACAAACGGTTCAAAGAAGTCCTTATTGGTCTGAACGACCCGACGATCAATGTCGATAATGTCGTGTTTCACAGCTTACGGCATACGAGTACGGGCGTAAAGCTTCGGCTCTCCAAGGGTGATCTGAAAGCGGTACAGGGTGATGGCGGATGGAACTCTCCCGATATGGTGACCAAGCGCTATGCGCACATTCTTGATGAGGATCGCCGTCGCCTTGCTGATGAGATGGAGCAATCCTTTTACAAAGGCAAGGCAGAAGAAGCACCCGTTGCTGCCGCACCCGCGCTCGATGCAGAAGCTCTTGCGAGCCTGCTTGCCAGCAATCCCGAACTACTCAAAAAGGCTTTGGAGTCTGTCCAGCTTGCTAATAACACCTGATTTTATTAGCAGAGAGCAAATTAGCAAAACGCACCGTATTAGCAAACGGCCTGAAAACCGAATGAAAATGCCGTCGATAATGCGGTGCGTATTAGCAAAATACCAGCCGTAAAAATACGGAAAATGTGATTGGTCTTGAACACGAAATACAAAGTCTGCGATTAGCAATTAGCAAGTAGCCAAACACGGCGAAAAATAAGGAAAGCCGAAAGCCCTTGAAAACAAAGGCTTTCGGCGTTGTTTGTGGCGCGCCAGAAGGAACTCGAATCCCCGACCTTCCGCTTAGGAGTAGACCCGATACGACATCGGGAAGTGGCATCTAATGCTTAAAAATGCTTGGAAATACAAGGTTTTTCAGCATTTCAAATCCCATCTGATACTACGCTGTGATAGCTAATTCAGAGGGATTTTACACCGTCCGATTGGCTCGAAATTAGCAAGTCTTTCGATTTTTGGTGGACGTTGCAAGTGCAAGTAAATGTCACTATGTAACTTCTCGTGATGCGAAATGATAGGAAATCCTATTCATTCTCGTGTGAGGGTGCGGGTGTCCTTAGACACAGATTTCAGTCTGTTTTATATATCATTTCAAAATGAATTTTTCAACCAGAATTATTAAGAATTTCAAAGGTTTTTCAGACTCAATGATTCTATGTAATTTAGACCCGCCGAAGCAGGTCTTTTTTTATTTCAGCATAATCTCTCTATCCTCAGCGCCGAGCATATAAGCACCCTTGGCAAAAGCATCCCTTGCAAGAAGCTCTGCTACATCAACCCTATCGAACAGCATCCATATTTCTTTCTCTTTCGGAGTCAGTTCATGGCTATGGTCAAACAAATGCTCAAGTCCCAATCCTTCAAGCAATGCCGACTTTGCTGCTTTGTATTCCTCAGCTCTGCCAACATATTCGTCGTTCCTTTCCTTGGAAAATGCCTCGATATTGTCAGCTCTCAGATGCTCGTAATACTCGTCCATAAAGATTCTATCCATACTCGTTGACCTCCATAACAAAAAAATAAGGGCAGACCCTTTTACAGCTATTGTAGCTATGTAAAAGGATCTGCCCTTGCAGTTACTATAATGTTTTTGCCAGCGACTTCAGGAGTGCTGCCATTTCCGGATTTTGCAGAAGCTTCAGAAGAAGTTCTTTATCATCAGCGGAGCTTTCCGTTGCGGCTGGTTGAACCGGCTCAGGCGTTGCCTGTCTGCCTGAGTAGAACGCAGCTTCCATTCTTTCAGCGTTCAGTCTGCGGTCATCGTCGATGATATGGGAGTAAACATCCGCTACCATCTTGACCTGTGCATGACCGGAATCGCCTTGAACGGATTTCATATCGCCGCCGTTCAGCTTCAGCTTGTAAGTGATACTGGAATGTCGGAGACTATGGAAAACCACTTTCGGCAGTCCCTTCTCCTCAATCAGCTTATTGAAAGCACGGTTGATAACCTGCCCCTCAATCGGCTTGCCATTGGAAGAACAGAAAACCAGATTGAAGTCTACGAACTCGTCACCGAAAAGGTCTTTCAGTTCTTCGATGTCAGCCTTTCGCTGTACCAACATTTCCGCTACGGTTTTCGGTAAGAACACCTTGCGGACACTTGTTTTGGTCTTAGGAGTTTTGAGAACCAATGCGGTATGCGTACTGGCGAAGGTCGGTGGGAACTTGAACATGATGTCCTTACCGTCCAGATCTGCCATCGCTTCACGATTTACTCTCTGCAACTCCTTTTCAACGAAGATGCTTGCCTGACCAAGTTCAATACTGGTGGGGGAAATGTCAATACAGTCCCAGGTAAGCCCCAGAAGCTCGCCCATTCGCAGGGAACAGGAGAAGGCAAGGTTAATAGCCAGACGAAGAATATCATCGTCACAGGCTTCCAGAGCCTTCTGGAGCACTTCTGCTGTCCAGATATCCCTGGTCTTGTGTTCTTCTTTCGGCAGCGTAGCGTGCTCCACAGGGTTTCTGGTCATCAATTCCCACTTGACCGCTTGATTGAAAGCATTTCGCAATGTCTTGTGAACCTCTCGGACAGTATGCGGAGTCAGATATTCTGTACGGGCTTTTACATACTTAGAAGAAACCGCTTTGACAGAAAGCAAATCTCGGTAATACTTGTCCATGATTCTCGGCGTGACATCCTCCAGCTTCATATCACCGATGAGGGGACGAATATAGTTTGCAATCAGGCTCTTTCTGCTTTCATAGGTAGACATCGCCCAGGTGTTCACACCATAGATTGACATATACTCATCCAAAAGATCATTGACGGTTTTAGCAGAAGGGGGAATAAAGGTTCCGGACTCCTGCTCATATTCAACCTGCAACTTCCTTTTCTTTGCTTCGGCATTCGTTTCAAAGGTTTCCCACTTCTGACGCTTGTTGCCGTTCTCATCGGTGTATGTATAAACCACAGAATACTTCTTTTTTCTCTTAACGATAGATGCCATGTAATCAGCTCCTTTCCTGTCTATCTTCCGCTAACTGGTAGCGGGTCTGATTGTGATACCATTTTTCAAAGCTCTCTTTGGTAGCTCGCTTATACCTGCCAACCTTGATAAGCTCAAAATCTTCATTGGCAACGATATAGTAAATGGTCTGACGATGTACCCCAAGCATTCTTGCCATTTCCGGCAGACCGTAGGTGGATGCCATAATATCTGCATCCAGTTCCTGATCCTCTACCGTGCGGTAATCGGTTTGAGAAGCATACCATCTTTCAAAGCTCTCCTTTGTCACTCTGCGCTTGCCCAGGACATCGACCACATCAAAATGCCCTTTGGCAACCAGTTCGTAAGCAGTCGCTTCTTTCAGCCCAAGGCGCTGTCCAAGCTCCTCCATTGAATATGTAGTTTTCTTCAATTCCTCGCCGGGAGGGGTTCCATCGACCTTCTGGTATTTGAACTGATTGGCATACCATTCTTCAAAGCTGTCGATCATCACCCTCATGGTGTTGCCGACAAGAATGGTTTTGAAGTAATTCTTCTTAATGAGCCAGTATGACTCCGTTTTACCAAGACCGAGCATCCTGCCCATTTCCAGAACAGACATACTCGTGCGTTTTCTCATTTCCGCCATCGTACAACCTCCTATGTAAAAAATGTAGCCATGTGTTTCTTGTCATGGCTACATTTTATCGAACTCTCAATATGTTTTGAAGTTTGTCGCCGGGTTGTACGACGCCCTTGACAAATCTTACATTTGATGATCCAACCACTCATCAAAACTCTTTTTGGAGATTCTGATACTGCCACCGATGCGGACGCTATGGAAAACTTTCTTTTTCACAAGGTTGTATGCGCTGGTTCTGCTGATGCCCAGAATATCCTGAATCTCATCAACCGTATAGGTTCTCTTATCAAACTGAACTGCGTTAGCAGCCATCGCTTCTTCGGTGCGCTGATTCATGGCAGCGATTCTTTCTTCAAACATTTATGTTCACTCCTTCGCTCTCTTTGCTTTATGTTTTGGGGAACGCTTTTTCAGCTGTTCCATTGCCAGGCTGACAGATAAGGCTTTCTCAATCGCTACCATTTCACGGGGCGTTACCTTACCTAAGTAATTATCAATCCTGCTTTTATCAATGGTACGAATCTGTTCCAGCTGAACAACGGACGCTTCTTTGAATGCAGGATTGTCGTAAATAACAAAGTGCGTCGGCATATTCGCTTTCTTATGGATTCTGGTGGTGACCGTTGCCACAATCAATGTGGGAGCGTGTTTATTACCGGTATCGTTCTGAATGACGATAACCGGACGGATGCCGCCTTGTTCCGACCCAACTACCGGGTCCAGCTTGGCGCAATAAATATCACCACGGCAATATACCCAATTTTCTTTCATCATGTGCCATGACCTCCTTTCGTTGGCTATGTAATAACTGACTGCCAGAAAGGAATCAGGCAGTCAGTCCAAAAGTCTATGTGTCCCATATTTGCCACGCACCCCTGGGAAAGAGGGCTTACGCCCTCAGGGAATCACCGAACGACTGATTGCGAATCAGTTCCATAGGAATCTAACCTCTGCCGGGTTCTCCGCCAGCTCCGTAGAGAAGTATCTTTAATCCTGTTGCTTTCATGGCCGTATTGGGAGCAACCCAATATTTACAAGCCAGTATTGATCGCTGGCATCGGGAGAGAGACAAGCGCTTAATTTATAGAAGAAAGTCGTTCTGTTTCTCTATCCGATACGTCTCGGCGTACCGCTGATGTGGCTGATGCTCTCGCACCGGCAACAGGAACGTATTCGATGACTGTGTATTCAGTTTTCAAGGATCAAGCAGCCGATTTTCTTTGGCTGTATCTAAATTGTACCTGTTCCTCATGCAAGTTTTTATTGCCTCGTAGGTATAGTTTTGAGGTTATTCACGACCTAAAAATATGTAATCAAGGGTTGTCTCAAAGCGCACAACCAGTTCGATTGCCAAATCAATAGAGATACCTCTGTTGCCGGTTTCAATTCGTGCAATGGTGTTTGCGGCAACACCTAACTGCTCCGCAAGCTGTTCCTGTGTAAGCCCATGTTCCTTTCTCAAGGCTTTAATTCTTTTTCCGCTTTCAACCAAGTCGTAATACATTTTCGTTCCTCCGTGTTTTTGAATTTGTGAAGTTGCAAAATCAAAAACAGCGGGAGGAGATCGTGCCCGATTCTCAATACCCTTTGCCATCTGCCTGTCCTCCTTGCAGGCATAAAAAAAGAGCCGGAGTAAATTACTCCAAGCTCTCGTTCATGCCTTTGTGTTAATTATGGGGGAAAATAGGCAGGTATAAAAAAAGCCCCGTACCCATTACAGGCACGAGGCGTAACTCTCTCTATTCAATTTTATGCCGCTATCTCCCAGCATAGCCATTTTAACACTGGACAAGTCGGACTTTCAGTAGGGGAACCGTCGTATTTTCATCGGATTTTAGTCGGACTAAAATCCTGTCTTAGCATTCACAATAACACAATGCTTCTTCCTCCCGGGCACTTTCCAGGAAATCTTTCAATTTAGGAATGGCTGTTCCCCAAAGTGACAGACCAAATAACAGTATCGCTTCTTTCTTTCGGTCATAGTAGGTGCTGCGTTCCATATTCAAAACCTCCAGCATTTCTGATTCCCTGTACTTGAAGCGGTTGAGATATGCCTTTGAGATAATCTCACAGTACAGAGCGCCTTTATCTGGATATTCTCTGATTTTCAACATAGCCATATCTACCAGTTCAATGATCCACTTTGTCTCAAATAAGCTGCGAATGCGTTCTTCAAATCGTTCTCTCGCTTCATCCGGAGCAAAGTTCTCCAGATAAATCAATGCACCATCTAAGCTGTCACCGTAAGTACAAATAAGGGTATCACATACATCATTCGCACGATCAATGGTAGACCAGCACACCTCTCGATATATGGATAAAATCAGCTTTGCTCTTTCATACAGAACCTTCTCGTCAATGTTCTGCATCCGGCAAAGCATTCGAATACTGCTTAATACCTGTGTATTATATCTGCTCATTCAGAATCTCCTTTCAGCCTAATCCATAAAATAAGAATTCCTTTCTAACTCCTGTCACTTGGCTAAAGGGAAACAAATACCATGGGACAAGAATGACTATAACTTCCGATATTTGATTAAAATAACAGAAGTGAAATCGGAAGTTCTTGACTTTATAAAAGTTCCGATATATAATTAAGTGGAATTAAAACTTCTGTTATGATTCTTATTATAGCATTTTCCAGAAGTTTGTCAACAAATAATCGGAAGTTACGAATAAATATTTTTTGAAAGGAAGGATACTACCATGACATTTGGAGAAAAAATTAAAGAAGCTCGTTTGGCTATGAACCTATCTCAAACGGAGCTTGCCCAGATGACCGGCATTTCCGAAAGATCCCTTTACACCTATGAGCAGCTCGGAACACTCCCCAGAAAAAGCAACATCAGAAAACTTGCTGAAGCACTGCATATCTCTGTGTCCTATCTTTTGGACGAATCTGAAACGGATAGCCAGAGCCATATAGATCAGGATATGTTTATTTTAGAGGCAAAGGAAAACTTCGGTTCAAAAGGAGCAAAAGAAGCTCAGGAAGTGTTGGGTCGTGTAAATTCTCTGTTTGCCGGTGGAGAATTGGACGAGGACGCAAAAGATGTATTCTTCCAGGCGATTATGTCAGTTTATATGGACTCTAAGAAAACAGCACGGGAAAAGTACACTCCGAAGAAATACAGAAAGCATAAAGATAAAGAGTAAAATCCTCAAGCACAGAATATGTTTTCTGTGTGCGATTCGGAGGTGAAGCAAATGAAAACGGCAGAGCATATCATTGAAACTGTCGATAAGCTTGTGCGAAAATATCACACCAGAGACCCTTACGAGCTATGTCAGCTGTTAGGTATCAAAATCCACTATTACGATTTACAGAAGAAATTGAAGGGCTTCTTCTATTACCAGTCCAGACAAAAGAATATCGTGATAGATCACAATGTGAACGGTATCCTGGAGCGTATATTAGTCGCACATGAATTAGGACACGCTGTCCTGCATACAAAAATCGCTATGATGCACGGCTTTCAAGAAATGGAAGTTTTTGATGATAGATCAATCGAAGAAAATGAAGCAAACTTCTTTGCGGCGGAGCTTCTGTTAGAAGATGGGAAAGTCCTGGAATGCCTTTCGGAACACACATTTTTTGAAACGGCTAAAATGCTCTATGTACCGGCAGCATTATTAGACTACAAATTCAGCCTGCTCCACGAAAAAGGAGAGCTGGTAAATTCGATGTATATTCGTAAAGCAGATTTCCTGAAAGAAGATCTTCATGCCTACGATAACGACATTGGTTATGGCGATATATGAATATCTATTTTTATATCTTTACAGAAAAAGTCCACCAGTACGATGCGTAGTGCATCATGACTGGTGGACTTTTTGCTTCTTAAAGAATCAGTATATTGTGCTGCAAAAAAGAACCCCATAGCAGTTCACTCTGTACCGTCAATGGGCTTCTTTTTCATTATATCAATCAAGCTCCGCTTTTTTTATCATCTCTTGCTGGTCAATCAAGACATCAATCAACTTTCCTACGGTTATCAATGTTGTTACATTACACTTTTTCAGTTTTGCAGCAATCTCATTATCAATGATGCTGTCGCATTTTGCATATGGGGTATCCAGTAAAAAATAGTCAAAGTTCTTTTCCAAGACGAATGCCAGTTTTAGAAGCATTGCCAAAGAAACTTTCGTCTGTCCAACTTCAACATGGCTCATATGATTGTTCGAGCAACCAACCAACGCACCCAAATCAGCCTGACTATAACCCTTTTCCAGTCGGGCAGCTCTAATGCGCTGACCAATCTTAACGTAATCAATTTCCGGTTGCGTTTCAATCACCTCCATGCTGTGTATGATTCTGCTATACATTATAAAATGTACCAAAAATCTCAACAACCAACATCGGGTGCAAGTTGCATTTATAAATGCAATATGATAAAATTTTATAGGCAGATTGCATTAAATGATAGAATGAAAAGAACCCCAAGACGACAATATGAGCTATCTTGAGGTTCTTTAAAATAAAAAATTCGTAGAGTACATTACTCCACGAATCGCATTCTTCTCTGTTTTTTTTAGTTTATATCTTTATTTTACAAATTGTCGCACTGTTTGTCAATATGTTAGGGACATAAAACACGAGGTTTTGCACAAAAATCCATCTTAGAAAGTTCCAAAGTCACAATTTGCCGTCAGAATTATAGTCATATTGAAGGAGGTGTACCTTATGGCACGAAAAGGAGAAAATATTTACAAAAGGAAAGACGGCAGATGGGAAGGAAGATACATTAAGTCCCGATCTTCTACAGGCAAAGCCAATTACGGTTATGTTTATGCAAAGTCATATCGAGAAGTCAAGGCAAAACTTATCAGTCAAAGTTCGTGCACGAGTAATTCTGTCACTGTCGATCCAGAAATTAGCTCAGATCAATTTGAACAGGTTGCTATGGAATGGTTTCAAGCTATATGTCCTAAAGTGAAGGAATCTACAAGCAACAAATATAGGAATCTTCTCAGCTCGTATATACTTCCTGTGTTCGGAAGCAAACAATTGCGTGATATAACACACGAGTTTATTGAAACGCAGTGTAATTTTTTCCTTGTTTCTGGTGGATTAAAGGAGAATGGACTTTCCTCTAAAACTGTTTCAGATATTTTATCTCTAATTCGAAATGTCTTACAATTTGCCACCCGAAACGGGAAAGCCATTTCTTGTGACGCACGATCTATACAGATAAAACGTCAAACGAAGGAAATGAGAGTTTTGAGTCGTGCTGAACAGGAAAAATTATGCCAATACTTGTATTCTAATCTTGATTCCTGCAATATTGGTATATTAGTAGATGCTAAAAATTTGTAATTAAGAAGGAGTGATTACATGAACAAAAATATAAAATATTCTCAAAACTTTTTAACGAGTGAAAAAGTACTCAACCAAATAATAAAACAATTGAATTTAAAAGAAACCGATACCGTTTACGAAATTGGAACAGGTAAAGGGCATTTAACGACGAAACTGGCTAAAATAAGTAAACAGGTAACGTCTATTGAATTAGACAGTCATCTATTCAACTTATCGTCAGAAAAATTAAAACTGAATACTCGTGTCACTTTAATTCACCAAGATATTCTACAGTTTCAATTCCCTAACAAACAGAGGTATAAAATTGTTGGGA
>CEAH01031140.1_pt1 | contig 220735 bp, 207 predicted proteins | sample 557571 | NCBI WGS metagenome assembly CEAH01 (sample SAMEA3182092, study PRJEB8094) | gut metagenome | biome: human; feature: gut; material: Stool; isolation source: human stools | place: Canada | collected 2013-11-25
AAAAAACAGCCGCCACACTGTGACGACTGTTCATATTGGTCCGAGTGACTGGAGTTGAACCAGCGGCCTCTTGAACCCCATTCAAGCGCGCTACCATCTGCGCTACACCCGGATTTCCAACGCCCGATTATATTAACACATTTGATCGACAATTGCAATACCTATTTTAAAATATTTATAAAATTCCTCAAAATCCGTGTGAAAACGGCTGTATCCGCTTTCCTGCCGCACGAGCCGTGCTGTGTGCAAATTTGTACATAAAATACGACTTAGCTATTGCTTAGAGGTTCTGTTTGGGCTATAATAGTTATGGTAACAAACCCAAAGAGGAATCAAGAGTAAGATTTAGGAGGAATTGAACATGAAATGCCCTCGCTGCGGACATGAAATGACCCTCGATACCCATCGCAAGTACGCTCTGAACATGTGCTACGAGTGCGGCTATATCGAAGGCAGACTCAACGACGGCCCCGGTGCCGGCGCAAGCAACTACGCTCGGCTCAGAGCAATGAACTTTAACGAAGCTGTCGCATTTATCTCCGGAGGTCTCGGTATCGAAGAAGCAAAGGTTGCCGACTGGCTCGACAACAAGGAATAAGTCAGACATTCGGACAGCACCCCGTACTCACGGTACGAGGTGCTGTTTTTTCATATTCATGCGTCGGCTTTTGCGTCGGAGCCGGCCTTTGCCCGGCACTGCATGCCGGTGTTGTCGATAGTATAGTCGCCTGTCAGCAATATCTGCGAAACAGGTACGATCTTATATCCGTCGGCAATAAGCCCCTCGATTATGCCGGGAAGTGCCTCGGGAGTATTCTCGGCGGCGTTATGAAAAAGGACTATGCTGCCGCTTTTCACGTTTTTCAGCACGCGACCGGATATATCGCTTGCCGATATCCCCTTCCAGTCGAGGCTGTCAACGTCCCACTGGATTGCGCTCATGCCCATGGAGTTTACGGTGCTTATGACAGTGTCGTTATACTCGCCGTAAGGACAACGGAACAGCGTCGGCTCTGTTCCGGTTATTTTCTTGATCTTTTCGTTGGATGCCGTGATGTTTGACTTTATCTCATCTGCCGAGAGCTGAGCAAAGTGCGCGTGGTCATCGGAGTGGCTCATCACCTCGTTGCCGGCATCGTGCAGAGCTTTGACCGACTCCGGGTACTTATCTGCCCACTGGCCGACGACAAAAAAAGTTGCATTTATGTTGTACTTATTTAATATGTCTATCAGTTCCTGTGTATCCTCATTGCCCCAGGCCGCGTCAAATGACAGGGCGACCGTTTTGTCGTCGCGCTGCACACAGTAGATCGGAAGCTGTCTGTCGCTTGCGGCAACGCCTACCACCGTTGGGCTGTTGGTAGTCCAGAATATCACCGCCGTGAGCACAACGAGGGCAACAGCCGATGCCGCAGCCTTTCGATTTTTTATTCTGCCTAATAATTTTTTCAAAAAAGATCCCTCCCGTAAAGGCTTTGTACATTACTATGCCTGTTCGGGAGGGTTTATGTCAGCAGAATACAAGCTGATATGTCACGCCGAATGCTTCGCGGATAAAGTAGTTAACCATGATCGGCAAATAGGTCGTGTGCGCCGCAACGGAGCCGACACTAACATCCAGCGACTGCGCAAGAAGCTTTGTGCGATATATGTGATATTCGCTTGTGACCACCGCGCAGCTGTCGTTCGGATCATCGCCGCGCTGACGGATAATATTGAAGCTGTTTTCAAGGTTTTCAAGCGTTGAGGTCGCCTTATCCTCAGCGATTATGCGGCTTTTGTCTATGCCCTTATCCGTAAGCCACGCAGTCATCGCCTCGGCCTCGCTTATATTCTCATCGCTGCCCTGTCCGCCGCTGACTATGGCGATCGTTTGCGGATGAGTCTGCATATAATCACGTGCGGCGCTCATACGCTCAACGAGCGACAGCGACGGCGTATCACCATGCACGGCAGCACCCAGAACGATGATGTAGTCATATTCCCTGTCACCGTCGCCGGAGGCTGCGCCTACTATCGGCACCTCAATTGCTATGAGGTAGACAAGTCCAAGCGCCGTGATGATGCATACCGTGCGCTTTATCCACGCTCTTTTGCAAAACCGCATTATTGCAATAAGCGCCGCGGCAAAAAACATTGCGTAGGCAATGTATCCCACGCCGGTGAAGAAAAATCGCAGCACAAGGCCCGAAAGCACAAGCGCGCCGGGCAGCATAAGTCTTTTACTCATCGGACAGTTCCTCCCACTTATCATACAGTTCAAGCAGCTGCGCATTTATCTCTTCTTTCTGCGCGCCAAGCTCCATGAGCTTCTGATAGTCGCTCGCGTGCTCCTGCTCGGCTTCTTCAAGCGCTGCTATCTGCTTTTCCATAGCTGCGATATCACGCTCTATCTTTGCTATGCGCTTTTCCTTATTGGGCGAGGACTTCTTCGCCGGCTTATCCGGTTTTGTCGCCTTGGCCTCGGCCTTTGCCGTACGAGTGAAAACCTCCTGACGCTTGAGATATTCGCGCATCTGCTCGTACGTTCCGCGGTAATCGAGCAGCTTTCCGCCGTCAAGGTACCATATACGCGTTGCAAATTTTTCGATAAAATATCTGTCGTGCGAAACGAACAGCAGCGCCTCGGAATAATCCGACACGGCGTCCTCCATCCACTCGCGGCTGGCAATGTCCAAATGGTTTGTCGGCTCGTCGAGGATCAGAAGATTTATATCACTGCCCATGAGCATACATAGCCTGAGACGGCTCTTCTCGCCGCCGGAGAGTGCTCCGACGGGAGTGAACACATCCTCGCCGCGAAAGCCGAATGCAGCGAGTCTGTCGCGCGCCTCCTGCGGCTGACAGCGGCAGTCATACAGCATCGTATCGAGCAGCGAGCGCTCCTCATTTGAAAAATGTATTATCTGCGGCAGGTATGCCGGGCGCACGGACGGCCCGAACTTTATGTATCCTTCATCCGGCGTTTCCTGCTGCATTATCATTTTAATAAGCGTGCTCTTGCCGGTTCCGTTATCGCCGATGAGCGCTATGCGCTCGCCGCCGGAAACATTAAGCTCAAGCCCGGCAAAAAGCTTCTTATCGCCGAACGCCTTGGAAACGTTATGGCACACGAGCACCTCGTCGCCGTAGAAATCCGATGACGAGAATTTTGCAGAAAGCTTTTTTGCCTCGGTCGGCTTTGCGGTCTGCTCAAGCTTTGCTATGCGCTTTTCCATTGAAAACGCGCGCTTGTGCAACTTATCGTTGCCCATGAACGCCCAAAGGTGCATCTGCTCGGCAGCTCGTGTGAGCTGCTCGATCTTGGCCTGATCCTTTTCGTATTTTCTGAGCTTTTCCTCAAAGCGCTTCTGCCGCTCGACGACATAAAAGCTGTATCCGCCGCTGTAAAACTCCGCCTTGCCGTCGCTTATATCAATGCAGCGCTGGGCGATCTTGTCGATAAAATATCGGTCATGGCTTATAAGCAGAACGGTTCCCTTGAAGTGCTGGAGATAATCCTCGAGCCACTCGGTCGCGCGCAGATCAAGGTGGTTTGTCGGCTCGTCAAGCAGGAGTATGTCCGTTTTTTCGAGTATAAGGCGCGCAAGGTTCACCCTCGTCCGCTCGCCGCCGGAGAGCAGGTCAAAGGGCTGCTCGCGCATGCTCTGAGGAATATCAAGGCCATTTGCGACGCGGCTGCGGTCAGTGTCCATATCATAGCCGCCGAGGCGGGCAAAATCGGCCGAGAGCCTGTCGTATTCCGACAAGAGCTTATCCGACTGGTCGTGCTCCATTTCATGCGCAAGCTCGTCAAGGCGCGCGCTTATGGCATAAAGCTCGCGGTGAGCGTCCCTGAGAACGTCCTCGGTCGTCCATCCGTCCGGGTAGACGGGTATCTGCGAAATAAGCCCCAGGCGCTTGCCGGAGGCTATGGCCACCGCGCCCTCGTCGTAGTCTATCTCGCCGGTTAATATGCGGAAGAGCGTGGTCTTTCCGCAGCCGTTATGGCCGAGAATGCCGACGCGCTCACCCTCGGCAATGTCGAAGCTGAGCCCGTCAAGTATGTTTTTACCCAATTCAAAGGACTTTACAAGTCCGTTGACGGATATGTCTGTCATTATATTTCTCCTAATCTATTTTGCTACCGCTGCCTGGAGCACGGTGTTTATGACGCTGCCGGCAGCACCAAGTCCGCTGCCGCCGTTTTCGACAAGGCAGACAAAGGCGTAGGGGTGCGCTTCGTCGTTTAAAAATCCGACGAACCAGCCGTGCGCGGCCTTTCCGTCGCCAACCTCGGCGGTGCCGGTCTTTGCAGAGATGTTAAGTCCCGGGAAGCGATCCTGGCCGTAATGATATACGACGTTGTAATTCATCATCGACGCTATCTTCTGCGCCGTATCGGCCAACACGAGCTGCGTTGTTTTGCTCGATTGGCCGAGCAGCGACGGCTCAACGACTGTGCCGCCGTTTGCGTAGGCTCCGGCAAGGCGCATCATCGCGTAGGGGCATACAAGGTCGTTATACTGGCCGATGCCCGACCACGCCATGGACGCGCTCATCGAGCTGTCCTTATCGTAATTGCCGGCCTGAGTGGATATGCTGTCGAGCGTAAGCGACGTGGTTATGCCGAGCTTTTCGGCGTATTGGGCGATAATATCCGGGCCAAGCTCAAGCGATATCTCCGCAAAGGCGCAGTTGCAGGAATTTGAAAGCGCCTGCTCGATGGTCTGCTGGCCGTGTACGCCGGTACAGTTTATCTGCACGCCCTTTACATCGACCGAGCCTGCGCAGTTGAAGGTGCGGTGGTAGATATCGTCGATATTCTCAAGAGCCGCATTGAGCGTTACGAGCTTGAATATGGAGCCCGGAGTAAACGATGCGCTCAGGCAGCGGTTGATATACGCGCCGTCCGGCAGCGTCTCGGGCGGATTGAGCGGATCTATCGACGGCGAGGATACCATGCAGAGCACTTCTCCGGTTTTGTAGTTATAAACCATCACAGCGCCCTTGCGGCCGTTTAACGCCTCATAGGCCTTAAGGTTTAAGTCCGCGTCGATGGTGAGCTGGAGGTTCACGTCGTCCTGCTCCTCGATACCGGTTATAAGGCTGAAGCCGGAGAGCTTGCTCTTAAACGAACTGAGCGCGCCGGTGCCGACATTTCCGGTATAGTCGCCTGTAACGTGGTAGCAGGCAATGCGGGTGTTTGCGTTTTCGGCATAGCTCTTTTCGCCGCCGCCCATTTTTGCAAGCAGCGTTCCGTTGCGGTCTGTGAGCGTATATTCGCTGCTCGATGTGGACTGGTCAAAATACAACGCCCACATTTCTCCGTCCTTTATATATCTGCCGACATAAACGCCAAGGCCGATAATGATGAGAAACGCCATGAGTATTGCCGAAAATGCACGAAGGGATACTTTTTTCATGCCGTCTCCTTCCTTTCTTCGGCGCTTTCACGCTGCTTTTTGGTTTTTGCCTCGGGTGGGCGCACGACAAAGCTTGCGCCCTTACGCGTGTCGCCTGCTTTTATAAACGCAAGCAGCATCCAGCATGCGAGCACCGACGTGCCGCCGCGCGACACGAACGGGAATGTTACGCCCGTAAACGGCAGTATATCGACCGAACCGAACACGTTGAGCGCGATCTGAACCATAAACATGCTCGCCGTTGCGCAGGCGGCTATCGAATAGTAGGCGCTGCGGCCGTGGCCGGAGTTGCGCACGGCGAAAAAGGCAAGCGCAAGTATAGCCAGCACGGCGCATATGGCAATGATAAGCCCCAGCTCCTCGCACATGACGCCGAACACGGTGTCCGTATTGCCGGCAAAGGTGTTTTTAAGCCAGCCGTTTCCGGCTCCCTTGCCGAAAAGGCCGCCCGATGCGCCGGCGGAAAGGGCGTGCGTCTGCTGATAGCCGCCGTCCCAGATGTTCTCGGCGTCCCATATATGCCCCCAGGTTGCAAATCTGCGCGCAACGTGGTCTTTCATCTTGAGCATAAGGAAGCCTGCCATGCCCGCTCCCGTTATTGCGAGCGCTACCGTTGCTATTGAGCCGGAGCGCATGAAGGATATGACAAGGAAGGTGACAAAGAAAATAAGCGCCGTGCCGAAATCGCTGCTGAACGCAAGGCATATGACGCACAAAGCGGAAAACACGATGAACAGTATGAGGTTCTTGGTGCTGAACAGTCTGTCAAGCGTCGCGGCGCCGACGTAGATAAACGCGACCTTTACAAATTCCGAGGGCTGGATCGACATGCTGCCTATGAATATCCAGTTTTTCGCGCCGTACTGCTCCCTGCCGATAACGAGCACCGCGCCGAGGATGAGGACCGACAGTATCGCGAGCGGCAGGCGCATGGTCTTTGTCCTGTCAAGATCGCGAAGCCACCAGCCGAGAACAAAAAACGCAACGACGCCGGCAAAGACTATTATCATCTGCCTGAACATCTCATCGGGCACCGACGAGGCTATGATCGAAAGGCCGATCGACGAGAGGAAAAACGCAAGCGTTTCGACCTCAAAGCCCGTTCGGCGTATGCTGCGCATGGCAAAATAGCAAAACCACTCAAGCAGGGCGAGCAGAACAAAGCCGAGCATTATGCCGGCAAGATACTCGCTCTCCGCCGTGCACATATGCTCAAGAAGCAGTATTGTCTGAAAGATCGTCAGGAAAAACAGCGTTACCGCCGGGTGGACGCGCTTCCAGCTCTGCGTTCTGCGCGCCTCGATCGCGTCGCGCTGCTTTTCGCTGATATCGCGGAAGCGAACGCTGTTTCCGGCAAGGTTCAAAACATCACCGTCGCGAACAACGGTGCCTGTTGCCTGCACCTTTTCGCCGTTGACCCAAACTCCGCCCTTGGAGAAGATGTCGAAAATGCGCCATACTCCCTTGGGGCTTCGGATGAGTACCGCGTGCACTCGGCTGACCGATGCATACGGCAGACAGATATCCGCCGATTTTGAGCGGCCGATGAGATTTTCCCAATGGTTTATAAGCGCAACGCCGTCATCTTTATGGATATATCCCCATATTTCGGTCTGCGTTTTGTTGCCGAGCATGCTGCGCATGCACCGTATCAAAACGATTATTGCAAACAGCGGCAGTATATATGAAGCTATAGTGACCAATGTGTCAGGCAAGCGGTTCACCTCATTTTAAGCAAATTATTATTAAGTAATAATATCATAAATGTATCGCATTGACAAGCAAGCCGGATTTATTTACAATAGGTTCATGAATATTAAAAGCACGAAAACATGGATAATTATTTTCGCCGCGGTGCTTATTATATGCACCGCCGCTTTCCTGCTGCTGAAGCATTCCGGCGTTCAGGGCACGACGGCTGTCATACGCGTAAACGGCGAGGTTTACGAAAAAATCGACTTAAATGCGGTCGCTGTTGCATATGACATGGAAATACGCACCGAGTTCGGGTATAATAAGCTGCACATAGAGCACGATGGGATAAGCGTCATAGATGCCGATTGCCGCGACCATATTTGCATGTCGCAGGGCAAGGTCAGCAAAGCCGGAGTCCCGATAGTATGTCTGCCCCACAAGCTTACCGTTGAGATCGAAGGGGGCGACATAGATGCCTAAAACGAGAAAGCTTGCGCTCATGGCCATGTTCACCGCCGCCTCGCTGATCGTGTTTGTCATCGAAGCGCAGATACCGGCCCCGATCCCGGTTCCCGGCGTCAAGCTCGGGCTTGCCAATATTGTCACGCTTATAGCGATGGTCATGCTCGGCCGGCGCGAAGCAGGGCTTATTCTGCTTGTACGCATAGCCATGGGCAGCATGTTCACAGGCGGCGTTTCGGCGTTTATATTCAGCATTGCCGGCGGAGCGCTGGCTTATGCCGTCATGTGCCTTACGCTCAAGCCGTTTTCGGGTAAGCTGCTGTGGGTCGTCAGCGTTCTCGGCGCTATTGCGCATAATTTAGGGCAGCTCATCGCCGCAATTATCATAACAAAAACCGGCTCGCTTATGCTGTATGCCCCTGTTCTTCTTGCCTCGGCGGTTGTAACGGGTGCGTTTACTGGTCTTGCCGCCATGTATCTCACTCAACGGCTGGACAAAAGAGTCGGTTAGTGTTAGTATGGTGTTAGATAACAATATTTGATATTAGGAGTATTACAAAATGAGCGAATGTACACACGATTGTTCGACCTGTCAGGAAAACTGCGGCGAACGCCAGGAGCAGGATCTTCGCGCAAAGCTCAATCCTGCGGCAAGCGTTAAAAAGGTCATTGCCGTCGTCAGCGGCAAGGGCGGCGTTGGCAAGAGCCTCGTTACCGGCCTTCTTGCAAGCAAGATGCAGAGCCGCGGATATCAGGCGGCTGTGCTTGATGCGGATATCACCGGCCCCTCCATCCCTAAGTCATTTGGCATCCATGAGCATGCGCGCGGCACCGAGGATATGCTCATCCCCTGCTATTCAAACAAGGGCACGCAGATCATGTCCGTTAACCTTATTCTCGACAACGAGACCGACCCCGTCGTTTGGCGCGGTCCTGTCATTGCAGGCGTTGTTACTCAGTTCTGGAGCGACGTGCTGTGGGATGATGTTGACTACATGTTTGTCGATATGCCTCCCGGAACAGGCGACGTTCCTCTGACGGTTTTCCAGTCGCTGCCCATTGACGGCATAGTTATAGTCACGTCACCGCAGGAGCTTGTTTCCATGATCGTTGCAAAGGCCGTCAACATGGCAAAGCTCATGAACATCCCCGTGCTCGGCATAGTCGAGAACATGAGCTATTTCAAGTGCCCCGACTGCGGCAAGGAGCACGAGATTTTCGGCTCAAGCAAGGTCGAGCAGGTAGCAAAGGAATACGGCATTGAGCACACCGCGCGCCTTCCTATCGATCCCGTTATATCAACCATGGTCGATGCCGGAGAAATTGAAAGTATAGACGCCGACGCTCTCAATGAGCTGGCTGACTTTATTGAAAAAGGAGAAAACTCATGATAATTGCAGTATCGTACAAGGACAACGAAATTTTCGAGCACTTCGGCCATGCCGAAATGTTCGCCATTTACAAAACCAATGACGACAACACAGAGATCCTCTCCAAGGAGATCGTCGAAGTCAAGGAGACCGGTCACCAGGCGGTTGCCGATCTTATGGACAGCCTTAATGTTGACGCCGTTATCGTCGGCAACATCGGCGTTCACGCAAGGGCGGCTCTTGCCGCATACGGCATTGTTGCGTTTGCAGGCTTCTGCGGAAATTCCGACGATGCCGCAGAGCTTCTCATGCACGGTCAGCTTCCATTCCTTTCCGATGAGGGCGGCTGCGGCGGCGGTTGCTCCGGCTGCTCGGGCGGCTGCGGCGATCACGACCACGACGATGGTGACTGCGGCTGCGGCGGCAGCTGCGGATGCCACTGATAACAGGGTATACAAAAACTCCGTATCTGAAAATTCAGATACGGAGTTTTTATCATATTCAGGCTTCAATTTTCCAGCTTTCGCTTTCGGTTTGAAGCTTTACCATGTGGGCAAACGTTCCGTTTTTCTTATAAAGCTCCTCGGGCGAGCCCTGCTCGGAAACAAGGCCGTCCTTTAAAACAACGATCTTATCCGCGCCGGAGACGGTGCGCATGCGGTGGGCAATTATAAGCACCGTTTTGTTCTTAATAAGGCGAGATAGCGCGGTTTGGATGGCCGTTTCGTTTTCAACGTCAAGGCTTGCAGTTGCCTCGTCAAGCAGTATTATCGGCGCATCCTTGAGGAAGGCGCGCGCAATGGATATGCGCTGGCGCTCGCCGCCGGACAGCTCGCAGCCGTTCTCGCCAATATTCGAGTTCCACTTATCCGGCAGCTTCTCGACAAACTCGGCAACGTTTGCAAGGCGCGCCGCCGCCATGACCTCGGCCTCGCTCGCGTCCTTTTTGCCGATGCGGATATTCTCCATAACAGTGTTGTCAAACAGCGTTACATCCTGAAACACAATGGAATACAAGCTCATGAGCGTTTCGGGGTCTATATTTGACACATCCATTCCGCCGACCTTTATGCTGCCGCGGCCGACATCCCAAAAGCGCGCAGCAAGGCGCGAAACGGTGGTCTTGCCGCCGCCGGACGGGCCGACGAGCGCCGTGACCTCGCCCTGCTTTGCGGTAAACGACACATCGCGCAGCACGGTCTCGCCGCCGTCATAGGCAAAGCCGACGTGATCGAACACGATATCGCAGCCGTCGTTTGTGAGCTTATCCTCGCCCTCCTGAACGGGGTGGTCAAGTATTTCGTTCATGCGCTTGATATTCGTGCTCGTTGAAATTATAGCGGCAAGGTTTTGCAGCGAGCCTTCAAGCGGATCATAAAGGCGCGAAACCACCAGCAGGAACATGAAAAACGTTATTATATCAAGCTCGCCGGCAACGAGAAGATACGAACCGACAAGCGCCGTTGTGGCTATTCCGAGGCGCAGCACGAGGCTTGCGGTAACAACAAACACCGCCGTTCCAAGCTCGGACTTTGTAAGGCGGCCTTCAAATGCGCGCAGCTTTTTGTTAAGTCCGTCAAGATAGCGCCTTTCGGCGTTGTTCGCACGCAGATCGGGCATGGACTCCATACACTCCTGAATGCCGTCCTCGCAGCTGAGCCTTGCGGCCATGGATTTTGCCGAGAGCTTTTTCTGCACTCCGGCAGCAAGGCCGACTATGCAGAATGCAACCGGCAGCACCCACACGGACGCAAGCGCCATGCGCCAGTTGAATATAAACAGCGAAAGCGCAATAAGCGTTGTTGATATTATCGCGCCGATGAGCGGACAGATATGGTGCGACTGGCTCGTTTCGAGCACCGCGCAGTCGTTCATGATAGCCGAGGTGAGGTCTGCAAGATCCTTCTTTCCGAAAAACGAAAGCGGTATCCTGCGCAGCTTTTCGGCAAGGCCTATCCTGCGCACGCCGGTTTCGATATACGTTGCGAGGAATGTGCTGTTATACTGAAGATATGTACACACGAGGATCACTGCGGCGCATATAACCGTGCCGGCGGCGTAAAACGGGATGCGCGAGGCCGTGAGCGCGCCGCCGAGCATATCCGACACAAGGCAATACAGCATATACACCGGCAGCATGAATGATATGTTTTGCAGTGCGCACAGCAGGCTGCCCTTTATCGTGTCCACAGCGCCCTTGCGTGAGAGCGCAAAGCGCCTTTGAAGTTTTTCTACCATGTCTTACGCCTCCTTTGCAACTTTCCACTGCACCGACTTCTGATAATCGCTCCACATGTCGGCAAACAGTCCGTTTTGGGCCTTCAGCTCGTCAAACCTTCCGTCCTCGATCACCTTGCCGTCGCGCAGGACGAAGATACGGTCGGCATTTGCGACGGTTGACAGGCGGTGGGCTATCATAATGACGGTTTTGCCGCGCGCAAGCTCGCCGAGCGCCTGCTGCACTTTGACCTCGTTATCCGGGTCTGCAAAGGCGGTTGCCTCGTCAAGGATGAGCACCGGCGCGTTTTTGAGCATTGCGCGAGCAATGGCAATGCGCTGCATCTCACCGCCGGAGAGATAAATTCCCTCGCTTCCGATGACTGTGTTCACGCCCTGCGGGAATTTTTCGATTATATCCATGCACTGTGCGGCCCTGAGCGCCGCCATGACCTCGGTCTCGCTCGCCTCGGGCTTGCTGAGACGTACATTGTCAAGTATGCTGCCCTTGATGAGCCTGCTGTTCTGGAACACGAAGGATACCGTGTTCATAAGCTTGTCTTTGGGGATCTGCCTGACGTCGGCTCCTCCTATCCTGACGCTGCCCGATTGCGGATCGAAAAATCTGGCGATGATGCTCGCGAGGGTCGATTTTCCGCCGCCTGACGGGCCGACAAACGCAACTGTCTGTCCATCGGCGATTTTCAGCGAAACATTATCCACGGCATTTTTGCTGCCGTCATAGGAAAAGCTCACGTTTTCAAGCTCAACCGAACCGTCCGCCGGATGCTGCACATTATCCGATGTGCTAAGCTCAGAGAGCTTAAGAACACGGTCAACGCGCTCTATCGCATCGGCAACGATCATATTGTTTTCGCTCATATACATGAGGCTTGTCATAGTAAGCGTTATAACGGGCGTTATGATGATATAAAACAGCACGTCAAGCAGCAGCTTCGGAGTCACCGTGCCGTGCGAGAACCAGAAAGCCCCGACGATCAGAAATGCGAAAACGCTGTTTATCGCCAGCGTATACAGCATCATCGGTCCGCGCATATCGAGCGTATACGACGTCGTCCACTTCTCGTAATTATCGATCGTTCCCTTGAATTTTTTAAACGAGAATACGGTCTGGCCGAAGGTTTTCACGACCGGGATGCCGCGGACATACTCAACTGCCTCGTTTGACATATCCGCCAGCGCATTCTGATACTCGGTCATCTTGCGCTGCATGTTTTTGCCCGTCATGCCGCTCATGCAGATAAACGCAAGCAGCACCGGCGCAAGGCTCAAAAGTCCGAGACGCCAGTCGAACACGGCAAGCAAAGCGAGCATGCCGACTATGTTTGCTATTGCCTTGGCCTTATCCGGCAGCTGATGGGCAAGATACGCCTCGGTCGCGCCGGTCGTTTCGGATATCGTGCGGCGCAGCTTGCCGCTGCCGAACTGCTCGATAACGCCGAGCGGAAGCTTTGAGATATGCTCGGTCATTTCTATGCGCATGTTCGTTGCTATGCGGAACGCCGCCATGTGCGAGCACATAAGCCCCGTTATATACACCAAAACGGCGGCGACGGCAAACAGCACGGCCATCCAGCCGTAGTGCGTTATGTTAACCGCTTCGCCGAAATTCGGCGCGACCTCTATCACTTCCTTGAGTATTCGCCATATGTACCAGAACGGCACGAGCGCTATGAGCGCGCTCACGGCGGCAAACACCCACGAAAGATACGAGAGTATCTTTCTGCTGCCGGCATAACTCAGCAGCCGGCCGAGATTTGATTGCTTTTTCAAATGGACTGCCTCCCTGTTTAAAATTTAGCTCCGGAAAGCAATGCTTCCCGATACTTGATCCGCCTCGAGTTAGCAAAGGCTAACTCGAGGTCAAAAAATTAAACGATTTACTGACCCATAATTTTCAGCCAGCCTGCCGTGTAAAATTCGGCAAGCTCGTCAAGATATCTGCCTGCATCGGCCTGCGGCATATCGTGAACTATCATCTCGAAAACGGCATTCATCATGCCGGTCACAAGGATATGCTCAAGATGCTCGTCGATATGCGGCACGGTATTTCCAAGCTGCCAGAGCACTTCATAGTAATTGTGCGTACCCTCGACCTCAAGCTCAACAAGCTCGTCGATCATGCCGGAATACTTTGTGCCCTCCGAGCGGCGGAGAATGAGAAACAGCGCGTCGTGATGGTCGAAGGAATACTCAAGCAGTTTTACCATGCACGCATGCCCGGCCTTGCCCATATGCTCGGGCTTCTGCTCTATTGGAAGCTGCTCAAATTCGGTGAGAGCATCCTTATATGCGCCGATTATGTACTGATACTCCTCGTCCACAAGCGCGGCAAACAGCTCCTGCTTGCCGGCATAATAGCCGTAAAACGCCCCGGTCGTGACTCCGGCGGCTTTAACTATGCTGCGAAGAGAGGACGAGCGATAGCCCTTTTCCATAAACTCGGCCTTTGCCGCACTGTGTATGCGCGCAAGCGTCGATATATCGTCAATGGACATTATGCTCTCCCCCTTTCATATAACATAGTTATATAACGCTGTTATATTAATATTCATTTCCTATTTTGTCAATAGGAAAATGCGCTATAAGCACAAAAATCTCCCGGCCTTAGGCCGGGAGAGAGATTTGATTTACATTATGACAGGGACCTTGAGGACAAACTGGTTGCAGTAGCGCGAGAGTATCGCGGCTATCTGGGCGCGGGTCGCGGTTCCCTGCGGAGTGAGCGTTGTGCTGGAGGTTCCTGTTATTATTCCTGCGCCGATCGCCCACTGGAAGGGCTGTGTCATGCCTTTGGATATCTTCAGCACATCGGAGTAGCCGAGGATATTGGTCGTGTCATACTTGGACACATCGTCGCCGGCATAATTCTTTGCGTAGCGGAACAGCATCGTAACAAGCTGCTCGCGCGTAAGCTTTCCGTTCGGAACGAAGCTCGTTTCGGAAAATCCGTTAATTATGCCGTTTGCAACGCCCCAGCGGACGGCCTCGTAATAATAATTGCTCTTGCTGATATCCGTGAACTTGCATCCGTCTCCGGGTACGGTCGGACTGCCGGACATGCGCCACAAAACGGTTATAAACTGCGACCTGACGGTTGGGTCATCGGGAGAGAACGTTGTTGCCGTCGTGCCCTGCATAAGTCCCATCGTGTAGGCAAACCGAATATTGTTATAGCACCAATCGCTTGGCTTAACGTCGGTAAAGCGGTTTACATAACTATTATAGTCCGTGTTTGTGTATCTGGCAAACATGGCCGTTATGCTGTGATCCTCGCCGACGCTTATGAACTGATATTCGCCGTTATCGTCAAGAGTCGCGCTCACGCCGTCAACAAGCACATTTTTGATGTAGTAGCCCTCGGAGGCTTCGACCTTGAATTTGAGCGTTTCGCCGCGCGCGACATTTATCGTCTCGGGGCTTATCTTTCCTCCCTCGGCCTGAATGACGTGGATCTTGAACTCATACACAAGTTCGCCGTCATCGGTGTAGCTGTCGTCGCCGGGATAGGGATCGAGCCTGTCGCCGATCGCCCAGCTTGCGGTGAAGGTGGTCTCTGTCGGCACCTCAACGCTGCTGCCGGCAGCATACAGCTCGTCGTTAGCAGACCAGCCGCGCAGATGATATCCTTCGTAGTAGATAAACGGCAGAGTCACGGTTCCGCTCTTGTCTTCAAGAACGCCGACTATGCGGCTTCCCTTGTTGCGGTCAAGCGTCGCGTTACCGATCTTTATGGTGCCGTAGTCAAATATCTGAGCACCTCCGGTCGTGCGTATGCGGGCGTTGCGCTCGACATTAAGCGTGGCCCTTTCCTTGATCGTAAGCTTGCTGCCGCCGGGTATCTTATGAGGATTGCCGGAATCGAGAGCCGCGTTTACGATAAATTCGCCGCTGTAGAAGGTAAGGTCATATGCGGTGGAATCCTCGGTCGCGACGGTCTGGATGGTCAGGCTTTCCTTTGAATAGAACGCGCTGTTGCACGAATCGTCGGCCTTCGGCTGCGAGTAAATGAACTTATCCCCATTGAGGTTTATAAGTCCGCCCCTTTTTATTATGAACGTGCCGAGGAGCTGGTTCATGCTCTTTACAGAGACATTGGACATTATAATGAGCGAAAAATCTGCGGTGTTGAGCGTAACATCATCGTCAAAGACTATATCCTCGCGGTTTTTTAGCTGAGCGTTTATAAGCAGCGTCACGACGCCGCCGCCCTCGGCAGCGTTTGCGTCCTTGAGAGCCGCCAAAACGGAGAAATACTTTTTGTCCTTGAACTCGGCCTGATACCGCTTGTAGTCATGATCACCCTTTGTGTCGGACGCGGAGATGAGCACCGGGAAGCCGGTGACGCCCTGGAGGTAATACTCCTCGGAGTCGCCTATGCCCCAGTAGCAGTAGTTGATCTCGGGATGGGCATCGACGTACATTTTGAGCGCCGAGGACACGTTCTTGGTGCGCGTTCCCTCAACAGTCACATACTCTGCGAGTATGCATGCAGCGCCGGTTCCGTTGAAGCTCTGCACCGTGGGATACAAAACGCCCTTATCCGAAGGATAGCCCTGCTGGCAGGTACCGTAGAGATAATAGCAGTATTTGAGCACCGTGCCGACCGGAGCGCCGGCAATTGCGCCGTAGGTCGATGCGCCGTTTACTGCGCCGTAGCTTGTGCAGTTAATGACGGTGCCCATATTGCCGCCGCCGATAATGCCGCCGGAGTTTGCCGCGCCTGCAACATTGCAGCTCGACCAGCAGTTTGCTATCGTGCCGAAATTGAAATCTGCGCATATGGCCGCAGAGTTTACGCCCTTGGACGTTACCGAGCCGCTGATGCCGAGGTTTTTAACTACGGCGCTGTTGCCCGTCACCTGGCCGAAGAATCCCTGATCGTCGGCCGTGCTGTTTATGTACAGATACTTGAGCGTATAGCCCTGACCGTCGAATATTCCCTTGAACGGCTCCTTCACCGTGCCGACCGGAGTCCACGAGGTTCCGCTTGCGGCCGAGTAGCTTAAGGACATGTCGATATCATGCGTCATGAAGAAGATTATGTCCTTGGTCTTGTAGCCTTCGTTGACATATTTTCTGAACGCAACGAGATCATCCATATTGCTTATGCTGTAGCAGCCGCCCTCGACGCCGTCGGAGCGTGTGCTGTACAGTGCGCGCATGGTGTTTGTCGCCTCATAGTCGCCGCAGTAGCCGTCGTCCGCGCCGGTGCCGCTCAGCTTGGGGTTTACGAGAACCGGGAAATAGCCGTTTGCGCCGGGTATCTCGTTTATGGACGAGGCGGTGTGCCACGAGCAGTAAAGCTCGCTGTCCTGCTTATAGACCCAGGCGTTGAGCGCCTCGAGCATATCGTCGCCGGTGTAGCTGTCGATGGTGACGGCCCGCTTGAGGGTGCATTTCTGCGTTCCGTCAACATCGTACTTGAAGTACATGCAGTCGTTAAAAACGCTGTCTTTATCGGTCTTATTGTAGAAATCGTCGATAAGGCCGTAGAGATAGTAGCAGTTATTGAAGGTCGAGCCGTTTGACCGCCCGACAAAGCCGGACTTCTCGCCCTCGTCGCTGGTGGTGTACAGCGGTCCGTAGGCCGCGCAGTTATTTATGGTGGAGTTGTGCGCATAGCCAACTATGCCGCCGACCTCTGTAGAGGCCTGAATGATAACGGACGACCAGCAGTTTTCGATAATGCAGTCGTTTGCTCTGCCGACTATGCCGCCGACCTCGTCATCGGCAAGCATCTCGCCGGCAACGCCGACGTTTCTTATGGTGCTGCCCCAGCACTGGCCGAAAAGTCCGGCCATGTCGATGAAGTCGGATACGATATACAGTCCAGATACAGTGTATCCGCAGCCGTCAAAATTTCCGCGGAAATATGTAATGGTGGATATGCCCTGGTGGTTGTTGAGCGTCGTTCCTATGGGGACCCAGCCCGCACCCTCGACGTCGATGCCCTGAGTAGTGATATTGACGTTATCGGTCAGGTAGAAGTTTGCATCCTTTGTGGAGTAGCCCTCCTGAACGTACTTCGACAAAAGTCCGAGCTCGTCGCCGGTGGATATGCTGTAGTTTCCTCCGGCCAGAGCATCCGTTTTGCTGTCGTAAAGCTCGGTCATGGTTGCCGTGCATTTATAGATCACATTATACGGATTATCCGTGCGATCGACTTCCTCCGGCTGCTCGCTTATATATTCAAGGCTCGAGGGATCGTTAAAATATATATGCGCCGGGAAGCTTCCGCGCAGACGGGCAATGCTGGCAGGAGACATGTCCTGCTTCCAGTGGCGCATGTTCTGGCTTGCGCCGAGCGTATCGACCCAATAGTTGAGCGCGTTGAGAACCTTGAGCGTTTTCTGCCCGTTTATGTTCACACTGTGCGTGAGAGTATAGTCTCCGTTTGTGATCTTAAAGGGAACGTTTATGCTGTAGTTTCCGACGCTCGGCGTTCCGGAGACGTCGGAGTTGTCATTGCTGTAGTAGCAATACTGCACGGTGCTGTTTACGGTCGATTCACCGACTATCGCGCCGTACTTATGGTTATCTGTAGCCGTACCGTAGGCCGCGCAGTTATATATGCGCGCATTGTCCATATATCCGACTATCTCGCCTGTTGCCTTATCGCCGTTTACGTTCATGCCCACCCAGCAGTTTGACACCGTGCCGGCACGCAGGAAGCCGACAATGCCGCCGGCATAGTCGTTTGCGGTTACGCCGCCGCCGACGCCGACGTTTTTGATGACGGCATTGGTGCTGTTGACATAGCCAAACAGACCGGCAGGATCGTTGCACTTATTTATAATAAGCTCGTTTATGACAAAGCCCTGGCCGTCGAACACGCCCTTGAAGCTGTTTGTCTCGCTGTTGCCGATGGGCACCCAGCTCTCGCCCTTATAAAACGAGCCGTTTATTACTATGCTGAGGTCGCCTGTGAGGAAGAAGGTCGCGCCCTCGGTATTGTGACCCTCGTTTACGAATTTTGCGAGCATCTCAAGCTCTTTTACGTCGCCTATACTGTAGCATATGCCGGGCTGCGCATCCGACTGCGACTCATAGAGCGTTTCCATGGGGACACTGTCTTTATACACAGGCGTTTCGGCCGAATAGCCGGGGTAAGCCTGAGAGGGATTGGGATACTTTCCGCCAGTGCGTTCTATGCCTTCGGCGGTCGTGTCCAAAACCCACTTGCGCCATTTCGCGCCGCCGTCGGCCGACGTCCATGCGTTGAGAAGCTCAACAAGATCATCGCTCGTTACGCTGCCAACGGTTTTTTCCTTCTCCGTCAGGCAGACGGTAGGACTGGATGAGAAACGGAGCGCGTCAATGCTGCTGGCGGCATCCCTTCTGCCGACGCTGTCATTGTTGTCCGCGCTGTTGTATGTATAATAGGCGCACTCGATCTGCGCATTGGCAACCCTGCCGGCGATAGCGCCGACATTGCCGGTTCCGCTTACGCTGCCGTAGTTTGCGCTGTTAATGATCTTACCGCCCGTGACGATCGCGGCAAGTCCGCCGTTATTTCCCGTTCCGCCAACCTTAACGGCGCTCCAGCAGTTTACGATCTTGCCGGACAGCGTTGATGCTATGCCGGCCGCGTTTGCGCCGTTTGAAACGCCGTTAACGCCGAGGTTCATGATAACGGCATTTGAACCCGCGTTTTTGAAAAGATATGTTATCAGACCCACGACCGCGTATCCGCAGCCGTCGAGCGTGCCTTCAAAGGCGTACTTATCCGTGCCGATACCGTTCCATGTATTGCGGCGCATATCGACATCGGCCTTCAAATAGAATGTAACACCCTTGGTGTTTCTGCCGGCTGCAACATAGTCGGCAAGCGCTATGACATCGTCGTTATTGACGATCCTGTAGCACTGACCGGCAACAGCATCGCTGCTTGCCCTCAGAAGCTGCTCGACAGAGCCTGTGCATTCATAGCCGCTGCTGTCAACAAGCGCCGAGGCTTCCGGAGCATAGCAAAACAGCCCCAGAACCATGGTGAGGCACAAAAGCATGCTCAGCGCCCGTTTGAATCCGTTCTTCATCTTCCGTCCTCCTTGAGGATGTTATTGTATAGATATAAATATCCATAATCATTTTACACTTGAAAAATGAGAAAATAATGAGAAAATTATTAGAGAAGGATTAGAGGGCATTGACAATATAATTAATCGCAAATAGAATAAGGAAAAAACGGGAGGATGAGAGATATGAGAACGCTTGTTGTTGAAGATGAAAAGCACCTTAACAGGATGATATCCGAGGCAATACTCGACGAGGGGTACAGCGTTGACTCCTGCTTCAACGGTCTTGAGGCGCTGGAGCTTTGCGAATGCGCGGAATACGACGTTATCGTGCTCGATATAATGATGCCGAAGATGGACGGCTTCGAGCTTGTGCGCAGGCTGCGCGCTGACGGCTGCAAAACGCCGGTGGTGTACCTTACATCGCGCGACAGCGTTTCCGACAAGGTGCGCGGACTTGAATCCGGCGGCGATTACTACATGGTAAAGCCCTTTGACTTTCGCGAGCTTATAGCCGTTATACATGTTATGGCGCGCAAAAGCGGCGACAATCACTCAAACATATACAAGCTTGCAGATCTCACTCTCGACATTGCGGCAAAGCAGGTCACGCGCGGCGGAAAAGTTATTGACCTGACCGCGAAGGAGTATGCGCTTCTTGAATTTATGATGCGCAACAAGGGCATGGTCCTCTCTCGTGAACAGATCGAGAACAATCTCTGGAACTACAAATACGAGGGTGGCTCGAACGTCGTCAACGTATACATCGGCTACCTGCGTAAAAAAATCGACGAGGGCTTTGACAAGAAGCTTATACACACCGTTTGGGGCATCGGCTGGGTGCTCAGGGAGGACTGAGGATGTCTGCAAAGCTCAGGCTGACGGTTTGGATAGCAGCAATGATGCTGATCCTGTGTGCCATCATGCTGTTTTTCATCATCTGGGTCGATCGCACAGGGCTTGTAAACGATTCGCCCGAGCGGCTTGTTGAAACGGTCTCTCACAACGAGGAAAAATTTGAGGCCGAGCACAGCGATATTGCCTGGGACGACGTTGATTTTTATATCCGCGGAGTTTACTGCGCGTTTTACGACGAAACGGGAAAGCTTCTTCGCGGCGTCACGGTCGATGGGCTTAATCCCTCGGATATTCCGTTTGACGAATACGTAGTCCAAAGCATTCCGCTTGACGGCGACGAGTTTTTTGTATACGATGCGCAGCTTGTGACCCGTGACGGGCAGCCGATCTGGATACGCGGCATTGCCCCCGGAACCGACGACTACGGCGCGGCGCACACCGTCATTATAATGACCGCCATGCTGCTGCCGGTGATACTTATAATCAGCATAATCGGCGGCTGGATAATCTCAAAGCAGGCCTTTGCGCCGGTCGTGAAAATAACTCAGACGGCAAACTCGATAAGCGACGGCAACGACCTCACCGAGCGCATAGCGCTGCACAGCGGCCCATCGGAGCTTATCGCGCTTTCAAACACCTTTGACGGCATGTTTGACAGGCTCGAGCGCTCGTTTTCCGCGGAAAAGCAGTTTACCTCCGACGCTTCTCACGAGCTGAGGACACCGATAACCGTCATAAGAGCAAGCTGCGACCGAGCAAAGCGCAAGGACGTAACGCGCGAGGATTTCCTGCGAACGCTTGATGTTATCGACGAGCAGGCAGACAACATGTCCTTGCTCGTAAACCATCTGCTGAGCCTTACACGGCTCCAGCAGGGTACGGAGCGCTATCCCCTTGCCGAGGGCGACGTGTCGGAGCTTGTGTGCGAGGTATGCGAGGACTATATGCCCGAGGACAGGCGCGGCATAAGCCTGCACACGGATATCGCGGACGGAATATGCGCGCGCTACAATGCGCAGCTGTTTGCAAGCCTTGTGCAGAACCTTTTGCAGAACGCATACCGCTACGGCAACGAGGGCGGCAACATATGGCTTACGCTTCGGCGCGCAGACGGCAGGATGAAACTCACCGTGCGCGACGACGGCATAGGCATTGCTCCCGATGAGCAGGATAAGATATGGCAGCGCTTCTGGCAGGCCGACGCTTCGCGGAGTGAAAACTCCGGCAGCGGTCTCGGACTTCCGCTCGTAAAGGAAATTGCCGAGCTGCACGGCGGCTCGGTTAGCGTTGAATCCGCTCCAGGCTCGGGCAGCTGCTTCACGGTAATAATTTGATAAAATACAAAGACAGAGAATAGCCAATTTGGACTATTCTCTGTCTTCGTTTTCCTTGTTCTTCTGGTTCCTGATCTCATTCACGATTACCTGCGCCGCACCAACGATAACTCCGGTCAGCACGATTATCGCGCCATAGATAGGATAAATGTAGCTCTGTTCAACACCGCCGCCAAGCGCATGGGTAAACAGCATGCTCACGAGTCCACCGCCGCCTATAAGAAATATTGCCATCAGCAGCATTGCTATCAGCGCCTTTTTCATGTTGCCCTCCTTATAATGCATATATATTTCCTGCACTTTGCATTAATATTTTATCACTCATACGTTCAACAAGAAATTATGAGATATTTAAAATTTTAGCTCTCAGATTTGTGGATAATATACGATTTTTTAAATATACCACGCTCTGCTGTCGTACGGGCAGAAGCGATACGCAAGGCCGGGGGCGAGCTTATCGCCGTTGCGGCACAGCAGCTCGTCAACGCGGACAAATTCAAAGCCCTGCTCTGTAAGCGTGTCGATCGCGCGCAAAACTGCCGGTACAGTAGCGTCCTTGGTGTCGTGCAGGAGGATTATATCTCCGTCGCGCGCATGGTCGAGAAACCAGTTGTAGATATACTCCTCGTCGATATGCACCCAGTCGCGCGGCGAGGCAGACCATAGAATGGCAATGCTGTCGATCTTATTGAGCATGGCACCTGTGTAATAGCCGTATGGCGGACGCAGAAATCGTGGATACTCACCCGTTATGCTCTCTATAAGCTTATTCGTGCGGTCGATCTCCTCGGCTATCTCTTCGTCGGTGTGCTCAAAAAAGCTTATGTGCGACCATGTGTGGCAGCCGATGAGGTGGCCGTCGTCATGCATGGTCTTGACTATCTCCGGGCGCTTTTCGACCTTGCTGCCCATAAGAAAGAAGCTGGCTTTCACATTGCGCTCGCGCAGTCCGTCAAGAAGCTGCTGCGTGTGCTTGCCGGGGCCGTCGTCAAAAGTGAGCGCTATCTGCTTTTTCGACTGCGAAACGTGCTCTGCCGAATAGGTCTTTGCATAGGGTGTAAGCAGAAACGACACAAGGCCGAAAACAAGAATAACTGCTATTATGCCTGCCGACGCGCCGAAAAGACGCTTTTTCATATTCTTGCGACTCCGCTTTTTATCGCGGCGGCCTTGACGGCGGCGGCAACGGTCTCGCCCACGCCCTCGTCAAATGCCTGCGGCAGGATATTATCGCAGGAGAGCTTATCCTCGCCTACCATACCTGCAAGAGCATGCGCAGCGGCGATCTTCATCTCGTCGTTTATATCAGATGCACGGGCATCCAGCGCACCGCGGAATATGCCGGGGAACGCAAGGACGTTGTTGATCTGATTTGGATAATCGCTGCGGCCCGTGCTGACAATTGCGGCGCCGGCGCGCTTTGCTTCATCGGGGAATATCTCCGGCGTGGGGTTTGCGCAGGCAAACACTATCGCGTCGTGTGCCATAGTCCGCACCATATCGGAGGTCAAGACTCCGGGGGCGGATACTCCGATGAACACGTCCGCGCCCTTGATAACGTCGGCAAGACTTTCCTTTTCACAGGCGCGGTTCGTCGTTTCCGCTATCTCCTGCTTCGCAGGGTTAAGGCCGGGGCGGCCGTTATATATGGCGCCGGTTCTGTCGGTCATGACTACATTTCCCGCACCGACGGAAACGAGCAGCTTTATTATCGCAATTCCGGCAGCTCCTGCGCCGGAGGTTACGATCTTCACGTCCTCAAGACGCTTGCCGACGACCTTCAGCGCGTTCATAAGTCCGGCCAGCATTATGACCGCCGTTCCGTGCTGGTCATCGTGGAAAACGGGGATATCGCAGCGCTCCTTGAGCTTGCGCTCTATCTCAAAGCAGCGCGGCGCGGAGATATCCTCAAGGTTCACGCCGCCAAACGAGCCTGCAAGCAGCGCGACGGTGTTTACGATCTCGTCAACATCCTTGCTGCGGATGCACAGCGGAATGGCATCGACGCCGCCGAATTCCTTAAACAGCAGGCACTTTCCCTCCATGACCGGCATTCCGGCCTCGGGGCCTATATCACCGAGGCCGAGAACGGCCGTTCCGTCGGTGACAACGGCGACGGTATTCCAGCGTCGCGTAAGCTCATAGCTTTTGTTTACATCCTTTTGTATCTCAAGGCAGGGTGCGGCAACGCCGGGTGTGTAGGCAAGGCTGAGCGACTGGCGATCATTTGCCTTCGTACGCGAGGCGACCTCGATCTTGCCCTTGAGCTGATAGTGCAATTCAAGCGATTTCTTTGCGTAGTCCATTATTTTTCTACCTCTTTTAAATACTGCGCTCTTCCGAGCTTATACAAATCGTTGCCCTGACTGTCGATGGCGACGGTAAGCGGCATATCCTTTACCGTGAGTCTGCGCACAGCCTCGCAGCCGAGATCTTCCCAGCAAACGAGCTCGGCCTGCTCAATGGACGCTGCCATGAGCGCCCCTGCTCCGCCGATCGCCGCAAGGTACACGGCTCCGTTTTTGATCATTGAATTTACCACCTCATCGCTGCGATTGCCCTTGCCGATCATTATCTTAAGCCCGGCATCCAGCAGGCGCGGCGCATACGCATCCATCCTTCCGGATGTTGTCGGCCCTGCCGAACCGATGCAGCAGCCGTCGTGCTCCGGGGTCGGGCCGACATAGTATATCGCGCTGCCTTTTAGCTCAAACGGCGCAGGCTCTCCGTTATCAAAGCACTCGCATATGCGCTTGTGGGCCGCGTCGCGCGCGGTGTACACCGTGCCTGACAGCAGAACGCTGTCGCCGGCGCGAAGCTTTTTCAGTTCCTCCTCTGAGGCCGGAACGCTTATTCTGTATTCCATCATGCACCTCACAGACTTGCGCTTGCACGCCGCGTCGCGTGGCAGCTTATATTCACCGCCACCGGAAGTCCGGCAACGTGGGTAGGCATTGCTTCTATGAGCACCGCAAGCGCCGTTGTTTTTCCTCCAAAGCCCTGCGGTCCTATGCCGAGGGCATTAATTTTGTCCAAAAGCTCACTCTCGAGCGCAGCATAGTATTCATCGGGGTTCGGCTCGTCAACCGGGCGCAGCAGCGCATGCTTTGCAAGGCAGGCTGCCTTATCAAAGCTTCCGCCGATGCCGACGCCGACGATTATCGGCGGACAGGGGTTTGCTCCGGCCTTCTCAACCGTTTCAAGCACAAAATTTTTCACACCCTCAACGCCGTCGGCAGGCTTTAGCATTTTAAGCGCGCTCATATTCTCGCTTCCGAAGCCCTTGGGCATGACGGTTATGCGCATTTTATCGCCGCGCGTTAGCTTAACTGTCACAAGCGCAGGGGCGTTATCGCCGGTATTTACCCTGCGCAGCGGATCGCACACGACGCTTTTGCGCAGATAGCCCTCACCGTAACCGCGGCGCACGCCGTTATTGACGGCCTGTTCAAAATTGCCCTCAATGTGTACGTCCTGCCCCAGCTCAACGAACACGCAGGCCATGCCGGTATCCTGGCAGACCGGCAGCGTTTTTTCGGATGCTATTCGTACATTGTCGCCCAGCAGCGAGAGGATGCGCTTGGCTCCGTCCCACGGCTCTGCCTTTTCGGCCCTTTCTATTGCGTTTATAACGTCGGGCGGAAGCCGGAGGTTTGCCTCGATGCACAGCCTCGCGACGGTGTCTTCGATCACTTTTGAGTCAATACTTCTCATATCATTCTCCATGTTTTTATCTCACGGCAATTATAAGCAAAAATAAAGCGAGCGTCAACCGACTCTCGCTTTATTTTCCTCTTGCGCCGAAAGTATTTTGCCGGGCGGAGTGCTCAATTCCTCCCTGCTCAGTGCCTTCGGTGCTCGCTATTGAGTTTCGCAGATGACGCCGCGGACAGTCTGCGTCAGTCCCCCCGCATCAATTCCGAAACTGACTTTGCCAGGCATATTTTGCGGTTTCCCCGGGATCGGGAAGCAGATACTCCGATGTGGGCTTCGTCGTATCACGATCCGAAGAGCGCCGCAAGCGTGCATAGCGGCTATCTCAATAATAGGTCAGGCTCGCACCCTCCCAATAAATGAAATACAGTATCAGTGCTCGGCGCACCATTTGACGATATCGTCAACGCACCAGCAGGGCGGCTCGCCAACACCTGTGGATGCCATCTTGTAAGTAGCCTTCTGCGCATCGCTGAGGTTTTCCTTGCCCTCGAAGCGAGCCGCTATCTCTTTGTTCTTTATCTTCATTATAAATCTGAAGTGCGGCGGAAGCTTATTGATATTGAATGCACCCTGGCGCGTAAATACGGGAACATCCGCGCATACCGCGTTTTTCTCGCGGCAAACTTCCTCGCTCTTTGCGGAAACGGGGCTCATGCCGACCTGGACGACGGCGCCGATATCATACTTCTTTGCAGCCTTGTCATAGCCCATGATCTTGCCTGCAAACAGCCAGCCGACATAAATTATCTTCGTATCGGCAGGAATATACTCTTTGCCGAGAGGGAATGCCGGAATATGCAGGCGTGCCGAGAGAAGGTCTGCGTATTTTTTGCAGGAACCGGTCGTCGATTTGTAAACTATTGCGCTGAACATAAAACTATACCCCCTGTATTGTTTTTTTAATTTGTATATAGAATAGCACAAGTGTTTGTCAATTTCAAGACTCACAGGGCCGCGAAAGTGTCAATTTGGTAAAATTTTTTCTTTTAGAATAAGTACGCTCACTTCGCAGATAATAATAACGAACATTTTTATTTGGAGGTTCAATAAATGACACCTAAAGAATTATTGTATATTGAAGACGCGCTCGGTCACACGAAATTTCTTATGACGCAGTGCAGTCTCGCGGCAAACCAGCTGACCGATCCTCAGCTGAAACGTCAGGCTCAGCAGCTTATAAACGAAAACCAAAAGCTTTTCACGAAGTTTTTCAATCTAGTCTGAGGAGGACAAAATATGAACGATCGAGATATAATGGAGAACCTGCTTCTAACCACTAAGGGCGTGTGTGACCTTTTCATGCACGGTGCGATAGAATCAAGCACCGACAATGTTCATCAGACCTTCTGCACCGCACTTGGCAACAGTCTGAGCATGCAGGACAGCATTTATAAAGAGATGTCAAGTCATGGCTGGTATTCCTCCGAGCAGGCCCAGCAGCAGCGTATAGATCAGGTAAAGCAGAAGTTTTCCGCACCGCAGGCATAAGCTGACCGCAGGCATTTGCCTGCGGTTTACATAACATTGTCGTATCACTGTTTTTTGATCCTGCCGGGGCTTACGCGAAACGTCTTGGTGAAGGCTCTGTGGAACGCCGAGTAATCAACAAAACCGCATTCGGCAGCGGCCGCCGAGGCGCTCATCCCCTCGCGGATGAGCCGCGCAGCCAGCACAAGTCGCTTTTGCCGTATGTAATTGTGCACCGTGCAGCCTGTCTGAGCCTTGAAAAGGCGCATGAAGTGATAGCGGCTCAAATAGCACAGCGCCGCCATATCGTCAATATTAAGCTCGTTTGTCAGGTTCTCGTTTATATAAGACAGCGCCGGGGCTATCTTACCTCCCGAATCCGCCGAAACATCCTCATGGCTTTTATCACTGAGCATAATGCGGTTTAGCAAAACCAGAAGCTGTACGAGCATGGTGCCGCGCAGAAGCTGCGCGCCGAAAAGCTCTTCGTTCTGAGTATCCTCAAGCCGCTTGAGTGCATCCTTCAGCATGCCGACGCTTCCTTCATCCGGGCGCATGAGGCAATAGCCGCGCTTTTCGGCCGAGGCAAAGCAGTCCATCAGTCCTGCGTTCGGCGCAAATCGCTCAACATAAGCGGAATCGAGATATATTATTATCCTCTCATACGGTACCGAAAGGTCGATCGCCGCCTTATGGATCATATGATGGCGCACGAGCAGGATATCCCACGGCTCAAGCTTGTATGCTGTGCCCTCAACGGTGTAATCGACCTTGCCGGATATGAGGATGACGATCTTATCAAACTCATGAAAATGGAAATCCTTTTCCTGCCCGGAGCTGTCCTTTAAGTGAAAAAGTCTGAAATTCTCGTTCAGATAGCCGTCATTGCTGTATTTATACCGTTCTGTCATCACAATGCTCCCAAAATGTTCTCGCAAATGATTATATAGCACTATTTGCAATGTTTCAAGCACTATCGTCAATTTACTTTGCAAATACATGCGAATATAATTTTCACAGAAAAACTTTTAAGGAGTGCAATCATGGCAAAGAAGAAATCTTTCTTTAAAACCTACGGTTTTATAGTATTCATGCTCGCCGGTATCGTCGGCGGCTGTATCGTCGGTGCGCTCAACCCCGTCGTCAAGGACGCATCGGGCGAGATCATCGACAAGGGCGCAACCGTTCTCGAACCTATCGGCACGGTTTTCATAAACCTCATGTTCTGCGTCGTCGTCCCCATGGTGTTTTGTTCGATAGCATCGGCTATCGCAAACATGTCCAGCGCAAAGCGCGCAGGCAAGGTCATGGGTCTGACTGTCGGCACATTCTTCGTCACCGCTGCAATTGCGGCCGTTATCATGTACGTCATCGTACGTCTGTGCCCCGTTGTCACCGGCGACTATACCATAGTCGAGGGTGAAGTCAGCTCAACGCTGAGCGTGACCGACATGATCATAAACTTCTTCACCAAGCCCGACTTCGGCGAGCTGTGGAGCCGCAAGGCTATCCTTCCGCTTATTATCGCTGCTGTTTTCTTCGGCTTCGGCATCCAGATGACCGGCGGCAAGGACAGCATGGTCGCAAGGTTTTTGGATAACCTCACTGCCGTTCTCATGAACGTCGTAAAGATCATTACCTATTATGCTCCCATCGGCTTCTTCGGCTTCTTTGCATATCTCGTTGCCACCTACGGTCCCGACCTCATCGGCGACTACAGCCGCACGCTTATCATCTACTACGTTCTGTGCTTTGCCTACATGTTCGTATTCTTCCCGATCTACGCGCGCTTCGGCGGCGGCAAGGGCGGCGCAAAGGTCATGTGGAAGCATCTGTTCCGCCCGGCGGCAGTGTCCTTCGGCACCTGCTCGTCTGTAGCAACCATCCCCACCAACCTTGAGGTCGCCGAAGAGACCGGCATCTCGAAGGAGGTTTCTAACATCGTCGTTCCGCTCGGTGCAACGATGCACATGGACGGCTCGGCAATGAGCGCGATCATAAAGGTTGCATTCCTGTTCGGCATATTCGGCATGGACTTCGGCACAGGTCAGGCGATACTGGCAATTATCGTTGCGGTTTTCTCCTCCGTTGCAATGAGCGGTATCCCCGGCGGCGGCGGTACGGGCGAGCTTGTTCTATGCACTCTGTTCTTCCCCGATCAGCTTGCGGTCGCCTTCCCTATCGCGCTTGCTATCGGCAACCTCGTCGATCCTCCTGCAACCATGGTAAACGCAGCCGGCGACTATGTTGTTTCCTTCATCGTTGAGCGCTTTGTAAACGGTAAGGATTGGCTCCAGAAGAAGCTTGCAAAAGACAGCGAAAAGAAAATAGGCGCATAACGCATCTCTCTGAATACCAAAAGCCACGCAGAAATTCTGCGTGGCTTTTCCTAATCACATTGCCGAATCAACGTCGGCTTTGAACTGCTCCCATGCATCCTCGTGACGGACAAAGTACAGTGGGCATTCCTTGCCGCAGGTGTCATAATGGCGTATCACATGCTCTGCGGACAATCCGTATGTATCGCACAGCCACGCCGTCAGTCTGACAAGCGACCGATATGTTGAATCGTTAAATTTGCCGCTCTCGTCCGGGTGGCAGACCTCTATGGATATCGTATCGCGGTTGCGCTCGCTCGTTGCCGATGATTTCTCGTCGAGCGGGACGCACTGTATCACCTCGCCGTCGAGCCCTATGACAAAATGCGAGCTGACCTCGCTGTCGGGGTTATTGAAATAATTTCGGTTCTGCTGCGCGGTAGTGCCGGGATTTCCGACATAGTGGACAACGATGTCGTTTATCTCTTCAAGTTTCACGCCGCGGCGCGAGGCTCCGTCAATATCAATGAGCTGAACATCCACCCAATCCGGCACAGGTTCATCGCGCACGGTGTTTTTTCGCTCGAACAGGCCTATCTTCATTGCCGCCGCAGCAATTACGGCAAGAACGACTAAGACGGCAATCGCCGTCAGCGCGCGGCTCTTTCTTTTCTTCATAATATTCCTCCGTCGTTGAATGTGTACGCCATGCTGTTTACGCGCAGCGTAAGCGAGTTGACCGCATTCTGCTCAGCCTCGGAGTTTTCTGCAAACGCCGTAGTATCCAGTCCTCCGGGAAACATCAGATCTATGCCGAATTCGTTGAAGTTTGACTCGTTGTCATTTGTGTTCTCCCAAATTTCGAGTACTTCGGCACCGTACATTTGCGCAAATTGACTCACGATGTCCGACAGCTTGTTCGCATCGATCTCCGTTTTTGTACCTGTCTCCCAGCCCGTGCGGTCGCGGTCAATATACAAAAGCGACAGCAGCGCCCCCGTTTCGTCGTCTATTAGGAAATTCATGCTCCCTGCCCTGTCACTTACGCAAACGCTCCATGCAATCAGCGACGGAGCGCGGCTGTTAGCTTCGGACATCATAAGCTGCGGCGTCTGATAGGCAATATAGTACTCGCCGTCATTCATCGTTCCGACGCGGTTTACATCGTATTTATTCAAAATTTCAATATATTCGAGCGCCTTTTCGCCGGCCTGCTCAGATGTCATGTACCTGCCATCCGAAAGCTCCGTAACGCTGAGCCGCTGAGTGCTCATGAGCCAATACTTCTGCGCAAGGCTCACGCTGCCGCGAGTGTTCAGCCCCAAAGTTGCATCGGCATCGGGAATACTCTCGCTTTTATTCAAAATCGCCCTGTCCTGAACGGCCGATGCACCGAGCGGAATCCCGAGTCCTATGCACACGGCAAGCAATAAAAGAGCCGCCACGGCTGCATTTTTCCTCATTTTGCACCTCCGTTTAAGTACACCGTCACGCATGTTCCGGTCTCCCTGCTGCTTTCAAACTCAATGCTTCCGTTGTGGAGCCGGGCAATATCGCTGCAAAGCGCAAGCCCGAGTCCCGCTCCGCCCTGAGCACGCGAGCGCGACTTATCGACTCTGTAAAAGGCCTCTGTCAGGTGCGCTATGGCTTCGGGCGGTATGCCGGGGCCGTTATCGCGCACGCGGATGATGCAGCCCGTGCCTGTCAGCTGCGACGATATGCGGATAAGTCCGCCGTGACCGAGCGCCTTGCGTGCGTTGTCAATAAGATTTATCAGCAGCGATTTGAAAAGCTCCGGCTCAAGCAGACACTCTCCCTCGTCGCCGCTGCACTCGATGCCGATATCGTTCTTTGCATACACCGGCCGCAGATGATCGGCCGTCTGCGAAATGAGCTGAGCGGGTGAAGCGCTTTTAAGCTCGATCTCGGTATTTTTCAAAACGATTATCTCCAGCAGCTTGAGCGACAGGCTCTCGAGCCGCTTGCCCTCGGAAAAAATATAGTTCACGGCGGCCGTCTGCTCATCGGAGCTGAGCGTCTGCGTGCGCATGAGGTCTGCATAGCCTATGATCGAGGTCATGGGCGTTTTCATCTCGTGCGCGAAGCTGCCCATAAACTCCTCCTGGCGGCGCATTGCGTCCTGAAGCTGCTCGACATTCTCCTCAAGCTTCTGCGCCATGGCGTCAAAGCTTTCCGACAGCTGGCCTATCTCATCGCCGGTGCGGATATCGGCTCTGTACGACAGCTCGCCCTCGGCGAGCTTTTTTGTCGCCTTTGTGAGCTTATCCAGCGGCTTTGTCAGCCATAGCGAGATGAAATACGACAGCACGGCGCACACGGCAATGGTCGCCGCAAACACGACGGCATACGTTTTAAACTGCCCGTCGCGCATCGCGAAAACCGATGAAATATCGTAAAAGGCGATGAACGCGAGCGTGTCGGCCTCGGTGCCGACGGTGCCGCTGAGCTTATAATAATGTGCTCCGTCCGGCGCCGTTTCGATCACGATGCCGCTTTCGGTATAGTCCGACGAAAGCTCGATGTTTCCCGACGTGTATTCAGTCACGCCGCCGGATAGAAGCCTTATCGCCGAAAAGTTTGTTATGCCCATGCCGTCCATCTTCTTTAAAACTCCGGCAATATCCGAGGTGTTGGGCAGCGTGTTTATGCTGTTTACCATCTCGATCGTGCGCACAAGGAAGCGATACGAGTCCTCGGCGGTCTGCTTTTCCTGCGCAAGAGCCGAACTGAACGAGCCCCATATCATAACGCTTCCGCCGATGCCGAAGGCAAGCGACAGCAGCCATATCATGCACAGCATGATTTTGAGCCGAAATTTCATTCTAAACCTCCAGACGGTAGCCGACCTTGTTTACGGCCACAAGCTTGTGCTCCCAGCCGACTTTTTTGCGCATACGCTGAACGTGGATATCAACCGTTTTTGATCCGCATATATAGTCTCCGCCCCACACGCGCTCGTATATGGTCTCGCGATACATCGCAGTACCGGGATTGCGCGCAAAAAGCAGCAGAAGATCATACTCCTTGCGCGTGAGCGGCACTGCTTCGCCCGAGCGGATCACCTGCATTGCGTCGGTATCTATCGTAAGGTCTCCGATGCTGATAACGCTTTCTGTTTTGCTATACCGGCGAAGGACAACATCAACGCGCGCCTGAAGCTCAAGCACCTCAAACGGCTTTACTATATAGTCCTCCGCACCCATGCGCAGGCCGCGCACGCGATCGTTAACAGAGCCCTTGGCCGTTATGAATATGACCGGTATGCACAGCGGCTTTATATACTCCAAAAGCTCAAAGCCGTCGACCTCGGGCAGCATGATATCAAGCAGCACAAGGTCGTAAATATTTTCGTCGAGCATATCAGCCGCGCTCATGCCGTCAAAGGCACAGTCGCAGTCATAGCCCGATTTGCCGAGGCTCAGCCTGATAAGGTCGGATATCGGTTTTTCGTCTTCAACAATGAGAATTTTTATCATGATCATCACCTACCGTGTGCAGGATAATTTAATATTGCATCAAAACGGCAAAAAGCGCAAGCTCATCTGAGCCTGCGCTTTAAAAATATTATTAATTTTTGTCACGAGTGCGGCTTTTGAAGGAATTTGAGCTTTGTTTCACTCGTGATTATTGCAATAAATATCAGGCAGAAGCCGAAAGCGATATTGAATGTGAGCACCTCTTCGCCGAGGATGACGGATATTGCCGTTCCGAACACGGACTCAAGCGTCAGTATAACGGCGGCCTGTGCCGGCGGCGTGTACTTCTGGCCGATGGTCTGAAGGAAGAAGCACAGCCCCGTGCAGATAAAGGTCATATAGGCAATGCTCAGCCATGTTTCCGATGACAGATCATGCGGTGCAGGCTCGAAAATCGCAGCTCCGACAAGGCAGATAACAGCACCCGTTGCAAACTGGAGCATCGTCAAAATAAGCGGATCGCGATCTTCGACAGAGCGCGCCGTTACGATAATATGCAGGCCGTAAAACAGGCCGCAGCAGATCGTGAGAATATCGCCGATATTAACGCTCAGGTCATCGTTAAGGCACACAAAGCCCATGCCGACAAGGCACACGAAGGCTGCGATCACATTATATCTGTCCGGCTTTTTATGCACTATCGCCCAATAAAGGAACGGAACAAGGATGCAATATGTTGCAGTGAGAAAGGCGTTCTTGCCGGGGGTGGTGTACACAAGGCCATAGGTCTGCACGATATATGCCGCCGAAAGGCATATACCCATTAAAGCTCCGCCCTTGATGTACTGCTTATCTATCTTTTTTATGCGCGGCAGGCAGGCGATAAACATCATTATCGCTGCGCCGCCGAAGCGGATAGCAAGCACCCACATCGGCGTGATGCTGTCAAGCGCATTCTTTAAAATAACAAATGAGCTGCCCCATATAAGCGTCGTGCATATGAGACAGATGCGCCCGAGGGCGGCTTTGTTCTGGTTTTTCATTATTTATATTTTCACCATATGCAATGCGGCAGCGCGGAGCATGAGCTTTTTCACCGTGCCGCTGTCAAATTCGATCTCTATCAGATAGTCGTTGCCCATCGGGGTCATTTTCACGAGCTTGCCATCACCGAAGGCTTTATGGCGCACTCTGTCGCCGACGGAAAACTGCGGTTTTTCGGCCGCCTTTGGCTTAGGCGCGGACGGCGGCGCAACGGGCTTTTTGAGGCTCTGCTGCGACGGAGCGCGGAAGGCAAACTCCTTCTGCACCTGCGATTTTTCAGAATATCCGTAGCCTCTGGGGATATTGCGCTTTTCAAGATGCTCCTCGGGTATCTCGTCGATAAAGCGAGAAACGCGGTTTGCCGTTGTGCGGCCAAAGAGCATTCTTTGCCGCGCGCAGGACAGGAACAGGCGCTTTTTTGCGCGCGTTATCGCAACATAGCAAAGTCTGCGCTCTTCCTCCATCTCATCGGCTTCACCGATGGCTTTTATGCCGGGGAAAATGCCCTCCTCACAGCCGACGACAAAGACGTTCGGGAATTCCAGTCCCTTTGCCGAATGCATGGTCATCATAACTACGCAGTCGGCGCTGTCATCGTAGTTGTCCATATCTGTATACAGGGCAACGTCGGCAAGGTAGCCCTCGAGAGTGGGATTATCCGTCTCACCTTTATAGTTAATGATGCTCGATTTAAGTTCTTTTATGTTCTGAGCGCGCGCATCATCCTCAACGGTGTGCTTTTCTTCCAGCATACGCAGATAGCCGGTGCGCTCAACAAGCTGATCGTACAAAAGGTCCGGCGCAAGCTCGTCTTTCTGAGCCATAAGCTCGTTTATCATCCCGGCAAACAGCAGCATTCGCGGTGCAGCGCGGCTCAGATCCGGGTATAGATCCGCTTTACTGATGACGGAAAACAGCGAGCAGTTATTCTCGTGCGCTATCGCTGCGGCGGTCTCTATGCTTTTCGCTCCAATGCCGCGCGGCGGATTGTTTATTATCCTGCCAAGGCGCAGATCGTCATCCGGCGAGGCTATGACGCACAGATATGCAAGCATGTCCTTTATCTCGGCGCGGTCGAAGAAGCCCGTGCCGCCGAATATCTTATACGGAATGCCGTTGCGCTTGAACGCCTGCTCTATCTGGTGCGACTGCGCGTTCATGCGGTAAAGCACCGCGTTATCGCCCCAGGACGCGCCTTTGCCGTACAGTCCGAGAATCTGGGACGCAACAAAGCGCGCCTCATCGTGCTCGTTATCGGCAACATAAAGCTCGGGCTTTTCGCCCATGTCACCCTTTGTCCACAGCTCCTTGCCCTTACGGCCGAGGTTGTTTTTGATAACGGCGTTTGCCGCGCCGAGGATATGTCCCGTGCTGCGGTAGTTCTGCTCAAGGCGGATGACGCGGCAGCCCTTATATTCGTCCTCGAACGAAAGTATGTTCTCGATCGTTGCGCCGCGGAATTTGTAAATGCTCTGGTCATCGTCGCCGACGACGCATATATTGCCCCAGCCCTCTGCAAGCTTTGACGCGAGCATATACTGGAGCTTGTTTGTATCCTGATACTCGTCGATGAGTATGTACTTAAACCGCTTCTGCCAATATTGGCACACGTCCTCGTTTTCATTGAGAAGCTTCACGGTGTAGTAAATAAGATCGTCGAAATCCATTGCGCCGGCTGCGAACGCGCGGCGAGAGTATTCGGCATAGATCTCTGCGATCTTAACTCTGCGCGCGTCGCCGGTCGCCTTGGCTCGGGCATAGTACTGCTCGGGCGAGTAGCAATCGTCCTTTGCGCGGCTTATCTCCGAAAGGAGCATGCGCGGCGGATATTTTTTATCGTCAAGGTCAAAATCGCGCAGAATGTGCTTTATAAGGCTCTGACTGTCGGAGCTGTCATAGATAGTGAAGCTCGACGTAAAGCCCAGGCGGTCGGCGTCGCGGCGCAGTATGCGCACGCAGGCCGAGTGGAAGGTGGACGCCCACACATCGGCTCCGGCCTCGCCGAGCATTTTTGAAAGCCTTGTTTTCAGCTCGTCGGCGGCCTTATTCGTAAACGTTATTGCGAGGATGCGCCACGGCTCGACAGGCTCAAAGGCCGCGGTGCGCCTTGCCTCATCGTCAAGCCGTGCCATTGCGTCGATATCCTCAATGCCTGCATTTTCGGGTATCTCCTCGCTGTCACCGGCTTTGCCGTAACGCATGAGATTTGCAATTCTGTTTATGAGCACCGTCGTTTTGCCGCTGCCTGCGCCCGCAAGGATAAGCAGCGCGCCCTCAGTCGCCATGACAGCCTTTCTCTGCATGGGATTAAGCCCGGCAAAATCGGTCTCTATTACTTTTCTTCTCGCTTCGAGATATCTTTTGTTAAAATCATTATTCATAGCGTGTTATTTTACCACGTTCGACCGACTCTTTCAAGAGTCAAGAACCACATGGTCATAGCGCTTTGACGGACGCGTTATAATAAGCGCGCAGAAAATGAGAACCATGTTTATCGCAAGGCTTATGGGATACACCTGCATGATCGTTTCAAAGGTCTGCGACATGGGGAACACCATGTAAATCCATATTATTCTCGTTCCGCACACGCCGAATATCGTAAGCAGCGCAGGAGTCAGCGAAATGCCGAAGCCGCGCATGTAGCCGGACATGCAGTCATATATCGTTGAAAAAATATAAGACATAAAAATGAATTTCAATCTTACCATGCCGAGGCGGATGACCTCGGGATCGTTATTGAACAGCGCGATAAGGTATTTACCGGAGGCAAGAGCCATTGCGACTGCACAGGCGGTTGCTATAACGCTTTCTATAAGGCAGAGCTTGAGCGCCTTGCGGCAGCGGTCTATCTGACCGGCGCCGTAGTTCTGGCCGACGAAGGTAGTGCAGGCCTGTCCGAAGGAGTTGAGGATATAATACGCCATGATCTCAACATTGAACGCAGCCGAGGACGCCGCCATCGTCACCTTGCCGAGGCTGTTTATCGCAGACTGGACTACGATATTTGAAAGCGAGAACACAGCTCCCTGTATACCTGCCGGAACGCCGATCTTGAGTATGCGCCAGAGTATTTTCCAGTCGATGCGCAGATTCTTAAACTCAACATGGATAAAAAGCTCGCTTCTTAAAAGCCTGCGCAGAAGAACAACGGAGCTTACGACATTTGCAAGCACCGTCGCTATCGCAACGCCGTCAACGGTTTTGTTCAGAACTACGACGAAAAACAGGTTGAGTATTACATTCAGAACGCCGGACAGGGCAAGCGCCACAAGCGGCGTTTTCGTATCGCCTGCGCTGCGGAATATGGCCGCTTCAAAGTTATAAAGGAAAATTACCGGCAGGCCGAGAAGATAAATGCGCATATATTTAAGCGCAAGGGGAAAAACATCCTCCGGCACCTGAAGCATTGACAGCACAGGCTCGGCAAGCAGTTGCCCGAGCAGGCCGACAATAATGCCGCCCAATACGGCGGCTACAATCGATGTATGTACGGCGCGCGATACCGTTTCCTTATCTCCTCTGCCGATGGCATTTGCTATGACGACGTTTGCGCCCAGAGCGATGCCGATGAAGATATTAAGCAGCAGGCCGATGACCGGTCCGTTTGCGCCGACGGCTGCGACCGCCGCGACCGTATCGCCCTCGGCAAAATTACCGACGATAGCTATATCCGAGGCATTAAACAGCTGCCCGAGTATGCCGGTGGCGGCAACAGGCAGCGCATAACGCAGTATTTTATCCCACATTGGGCCGTTAAGAATATCGATCGCAAGGCTTCTCTTTCTTTTTTCCATACAAACACCTCACATTCTGCAAAACACCAATAAAACTCCAACAAAACACCATGATATTTTAACGCAGTCTTTACGTTTTTCAAGTGTTCTTACATTATTTAATAAATTCTTAATAAGTTTTTGGCAGAATGCATTATTTCAAAGCAAAGAAAAATGCTCACACGCTCAAATTGCGTGTAAGCATTCAGTCACGACAGCATTTCGCGAAGCTGTGCTATCGCTTTGCGCTCAAGGCGCGATATCTGGACCTGCGACACTCCCAGCACCTTGGCCGTTTTTTCCTGAGTAAAGCCGTGATAATAGCGCAGATACAGGGTCTTCCGCTCCTTCTCGGGAAGCTCCTCAATGGCGCAGCGCAGCGCTACATGCTCGATCATGCGCTCCTCGCCCTCGGTGTCGCACAGAACGTGCTCAAGCGTGAAGCCGTCTTCGCCCGTCTCGCGCTGCAGGCTTTCGGCCGGATTTGCCGCCGTTTCTGCAAAAGCGATGTCCTCGGGTGTCAGCCCGGTTTCGGCCGCAAGTTCAGAGATCAGCGGCACACGGCCGAGGCGCTGCTCAAGCGCGCACCGCGCGTTTTTTATATGAAGCGCACGCTCTTTGATCCCCCGGCTGACCTTCACTGTTCCGTCATCACGCAGAAACCTGCGTATCTCGCCTGCTATCTTCGGCACGGCATAGGTCGAAAACTGCGTTCCGAACCCGGGATCGAAGCCCGCAACGGCTTTAAGGAAGCCGAGGCAGCCGAGCTGATACAAATCGTCCGGCTCAACGCCGCGGCCGAAAAAGCGCCGCGCAACGCTCCAGATAAGCCCCGAATTATCCTCAACGAGCCGCTCGGACGCCGCCTTGTCCCCCTTCTTCGCAAGGCACAGATCGTTGAGCATGCACTCGGTCATCGAAAGCCTCTGCGCTGGCGGATCGTTCTCAGCATCGTCACCGTAGTGCCCTTGCCCGGCGTACTTTTGACCTTCAGCTTGTCCATAAAGCTTTCCATAATGGTAAAGCCCATACCGCTGCGCTCCTCGCCGCCGGTGGTGTACATCGGCAGCATCGCCTGCTGAAGATCGGCTATGCCGCGCCCTTTATCTCGGATGACGATCTCGAGCTTTTCTCCGTCAAGGATGCGAAGGCGCATACTTATCGTCCCGATGCTGTCCGGATACGCGTGGACGATGCAGTTTGTTACCGCCTCGCTGACCGAGGTTTTGATATCGCCCAGCTCATCGAGCGTCGGGTCAAGTTGCGCGGCAAAGCCGGCCGCGGCCGCGCGCGCAAAGCTCTCGTTCGAGCTGAAGCTTGGAAATTCAAGCTTTATGTAGTTTGTCACCGTCATGTCGTTACCTCCCTTTTTGCGGCGATCGGTATCATTCTGTCGATGCCCGAGGCATCGAGCACTTTAAGCGGCTGTTTCTGGGGATTTTCAATGTACATCCGACCCCCGGCGCTGCGCATCTTCTTATAGCTCCGTACTATGACCGCAATGCCGGACGAGTCCATGAAGCCAAGCTGCGTCAGGTCGAGCACGAGGTCGCGCGGAAGATATCTGTCAATGCTGTCGGCAATGCCGTCAACAGCCGTTTTTGCGCCGTGATGGTCTAACTCGCCTGCTAAAAACACCGTTAGCCTGCCGTCGGAATATTCCGATGCGATCTTCATTTTTCCTCACTCCAATGCAATAAAAATATAAAAAAACTGATGCCGAGCTATGCTCAGCATCAGTTTAAATGTTTATATATGCGGATTTTGCAAAAAACGGTCGGGCTTATCCGAGATTTTTGAGGCTTTCCTCAAGATTTTCGATGAGCGCCTCGAGCTTTTCCTTCTTTTCGCGCTCGGCGTTAACGACCTTTTCCGGCGCGCGGGAAACGAAGTTTTCGTTTGCAAGCTTTGCGTTCTGCCCGTCGAGCTGCTTTTTGGCGTTTGCAAGCTCTTTTTCCATGCGTGCGCGCTCTTTTTCAAGATCAACAAGCTCTGCCATGGGCATGAACATGCGCGCGTTATCGGTTATGACGGACACCATACCGTCGGCGCTCTCGGGAAGCTCCGCTCTGACCTCAACGCCGGAGGCATAGGCCAGCTTGCAGATAAACTTCTCGCCGTCGGTGAATGCCTTTGCCTTGTCGGTGACGATGATAAGGTGGCTCTTTCTGGACGGGGGTACGTTCATTTCGGATCTGCGCGCGCGGACGGCCTTGATGGCATCCATGACCATGCCGAAGTTTGCCTCGTCCTCGGGGAAGTTGAGCTTTTCGCTGTACTCGGGGTAAGACTGCATCATGAGCGCATCGCCCTCGTGAGGCAGCGCCTGCCATATTTCCTCGGTGATAAACGGCATGAACGGGTGCAGGAGCTTGAGTATCTCAACAAGGACATACAGAAGCACGCGCTGGGCGCTCTCCTTTGCCGCTTCGTTATCTCCGTTCAGGCGCGGCTTTGTCAGTTCAATGTACCAGTCGCAGTAATCATCCCAGATGAAATCGTATATCTTGCCTGCCGCAACGCCCAGCTCAAAGCTGTCCATATTATCGCAGACCTCTTTGACGACGCGGTTGAGCTTGGAGAGGATCCACTTATCCTCGGTCTCAAGCGTCTCGGGCAGATGATTATCCTCAACGGTGAGGTTCATCATGACAAAGCGCGATGCGTTCCAGATCTTATTGCAGAAGTTGCGCATCGCCTCGCACTTTTCAACGTAGAAGCGCATGTCATTGCCGGGACTGTTGCCGGTTATGAGGTTAAAGCGCAGCGCGTCCGCGCCGTACTTTTCGGCCATCTCCAGCGGATCAATGCCGTTGCCGAGGCTCTTTGACATTTTTCTGCCCTGACTGTCGCGTACAAGGCCGTGGATGAACACTGTGTGGAACGGCTCCTTTTTCATCTGCTCCATGCCGGAGAAGATCATTCGCGCGACCCAGAAGAAGATGATATCATAACCCGTTACCATGACCGAGGTCGGATACCAGTAGTCAAGCTCGGGGGTCTTGTCCGGCCAGCCCATGGTCGAGAACGGCCAGAGTGCTGAACTGAACCATGTATCGAGAACGTCCTCTTCCTGATGGATATTCTTGCTGTGGCAATGTTCACACTCACAGGGATCGGTGCGAGACACGGTTATCTTGCCGCAATCGTCGCAGTACCATGCCGGTATTCTGTGCCCCCACCAGAGTTGACGGGAGATGCACCAGTCGTGGACATTTTCCATCCAGTTCATATAGGTTTTTGTAAAGCGCTCGGGAACGAATTTTATTCTGCCGTCCTTAACGACCTCGATCGCCGCCTCGGCCAGAGGCTTCATCTTGACAAACCACTGGGGGCTTGTGAGCGGCTCGACGACGGTGCCGCAGCGGTAGCAGCAGCCGACGTTGTGGTTATACGGCTCGACCTTAACGAGATAGCCCTGCTCCTCGAGGTCGGCCACGATGGCCTTGCGCGCCTCGTAACGATCCATGCCGTTGTACTTTCCGCCGTTTATTATTTTCGCGTCCTCGTCGATGCAGAGTATCTGCTCGAGATCATGTCTGAGGCCGACCTCATAGTCATTGGGGTCATGGCAGGGCGTCATTTTGACAGCGCCCGTGCCGAAGCCAAGCTCAACATACTCGTCGGCAACGATGGGGAGCTTTCTGCCGACCAGCGGCAGGATGGCGTTCTTGCCGACAAGGTGCTTATAGCGCTCGTCATCGGGGTGAACGGCAACGCCGGAGTCGCCGAGCATGGTCTCGGGACGTGTGGTCGCGATGATGAACTCCTCGTCAGAATCCTCTATGGGGTATCTTATGTGCCAGAAGGAGCCGGGCATATCCTTGTACTCGACCTCGGCGTCGGAAAGCGCCGTGCGGCACTTAGGGCACCAGTTGATGATGCGGCTGCCCTTATAGATAAGTCCCTTTTCGTACAGCTCGCAGAATGTTTCGCGCACGCTCTTTGCGCGTGTCTCGTCCATCGTGAACGCGCTTCTGTCCCAATCGCAGGATGCGCCGAGCACCTTCTGCTGCTCAACGATGCGGTCGCCGTATTTGTTCTTCCATTCCCAAACGCGGTCGAGGAATTTCTCGCGGCCGAGGTCATAACGGGTAAGGCCTTCCTTAACGCGCAGCTCCTCTTCGACCTTTATCTGGGTCGCAATGCCTGCATGATCTGTGCCGGGGAGCCAGAGTGCGGCATAGCCCTGCATGCGCTTATAGCGCGTCAGTATATCCTGCAATGTTGAGTCAAGCGCGTGACCCATGTGCAGCTGACCTGTCACGTTGGGGGGCGGCATAACTATTGAAAACGGCTTTTTGTCGGGGTCTATGACGCCCTTGAAGCAGCCGTGCGACTGCCACATTTCATATATTCTTTTTTCAACCGTACCGGGGTCATACACCTTCGGCAGCTCTTTCATATCTGATCCTCCTTAACAAATAAAAAAACTGCGCCCCGACATTCATCAGGGCGCAGTATTACGCGGTACCACCTGAATTCCGCGCAATACGCGGCACTCATCGCTCTGTAACGGGAGCGCCCGTCCGGCCTACTTGGATTTCGGCACGGCTGCTCGGGACCGACCTTCGGCGGCACACTTTAGGAACTTTCACCGTCCGTTCCCTCTCTGAAAAGCATGCTTGGCTTACTCCTGTCCGTCATTGCCTTTAGTAAAATATATTATATGCACTTTTTACCCAAAAAGTCAAGCCGGGATTTTCAGCTCATGCGATAGTACTGCCAGCAGTGCAGCTTATCTATCATCGGCTGCTCGGCGTCGCTGTTCACTCCGGTCTTTATAACGGGGATCTCGCGGCGCAGGTCGTAAAGGAAGCTGAAAAACGGCTCGCTCTTTGCGCAGCCTGCAAGCTCAAGGGTAACTTCGCCGAGGAAGCTTGCGCTTATATATCCGTCCTCGGGCAGATCCAGCGAAGCAAAGCGCTCTGCGAAATCTGCCGTCTGTGCATATGCGTCGTTTGCCCAAATAACAAACGGAGCCGAGCAGTTTGCAACAACGTCATCGGCAATATCCATGCCGATCTCGTTATACGCAAGATAGTCCGCGCCGAGATTCGGCCTGTGATCTCCGAAAAACACGAGCACATACGGATCATCAAGGCCGTTTAAGTACTCCGTCAGCTCAAGCAGCATATCCGAAGAGCACTTCACGCCGTAGGCATACACCGACAAAAGCTCCTCGGCATAGTCGCTCAGCTGAACACTGGTCTGCACCTTGGGGACCTCAAAATCGTACTTGGAATAAGTATACGCCTGATGGTTCTGAATGGTCGTTGCGTAGGTGAACAGTCTTTCGCCGTTTTGCGTGCGCTCGGCGACAAGCGACTTGAGGTTTTTCAGGAAGGCTGTTTCCATTTTGGATTTATCCTCAAGATCCTCAACAAACACGCGCTCATCAATGCCCAGAAAGCTCAGCGCCGAATCGCGATTGTAAAACCAGCTGTTGCCGGGATGGAAATAGAGGCTCGAATATCCCTGGTCGCCAAGAAGCGTTGCCATTGACGGAACAGAGTGGTGGAACGATCTCATAGCCGAATTTGATGTTGCGCTTATGAGATTTGTCTGCATGCCGGTGAGCACGTCAAACTCCGTATTCGCGGTTCCCGCTCCGAAATTGGGCACAACGATGTGGCCGCTGATACTGTTCGGACTTGATGCGACCTCATAAAAGCCGCGCATGGGATCATCCTCTTCGGAATATGTGAAAGCGTCGGCATCGGTGACATCGTTAAACGCCTCGCACATTATCATGATCATCTGCGGCTTTACGCCCTCAGGCTCTTCGGTTTTCTGCTCTGAAATATAGCTTTCTACGGTTTTTTCGGAATATCCGTCGGGCTTATCCACCGTATAAAGGTTAAAGTTATATAAGAAGCAATAGTTAAGTCCAAGCTCGTTGAATATCGATGTCACGTTATATTCCGAGCTCACCGGGAACGAGGCATAAAGCTCCCTGTCGCGATAAAGGCCGAAGAATGCGCCTGCGAAAACAGCTATGCTCAGCACGATGCCGACTATACGCGGCACGGCAGGGCGCTTCCTCGTTCTGCCAAGCACGATCGCAAGGGCTATAAAAACGGCTGTCGATAAAACGATCACCGCTATGACCGCCGGGTGAAGATCAAGCCTGTAATCGCCGGAGGCCTGAAGCGCCTCACGCAGCAGAAGTATATCCGCCGGTACAAGCGGATCGTCGCGTCCGTCTATCTTGAGCAGGTTTGCATACGACAGCAGCCCGAACACAAAGTTCGCGGCCGCTCCGGCGGCAAAGCTGTTTGAGCATGCAAAATATATCACCAGCAGCACGACCGCTGTCGGAAGAGCATTGAGCAATATCAGCAGCGGATTTCTGAGCATAAAGCCTACCGTGTGCCTGAAGGAGCCCGGTGATATGTATATGCACATAAGGAATATCCAGCCCGTGAGCAGCAGAAGCTCAAGCCATGTAAACCTGCTGTGAATATCTTTCAGCTTAGAAAACTTACCGTTCATTATCCATCATTCGCCGCGCTCAGCGCCCCAGAAGAACAGCGCAACGGTGCCGGGGCCGGTGTGGCTGCCGATGGTCGTGCCGACATAGTTTATCTCGACCTTGCCGTTGAGCTTGGGGAAGCGTTCCTCAACAAGCGCGGCAACTTCCTTTGCATCCTCAACGCAGCCGGACTGTGAGATATAGCACTTGCCGGAATAATCAAGGCCGTCGTTTGCGCATTGCTCCATACGCTCGACGATCGTCTTTATGACCTTTTTCTTCGTGCGGATCTTTTCCCTGGGAATAAGTCTGCCGAGGTTATCCATGTTAAGCAGAGGACATATATTGAGCATCGTTCCGAAGAAGCCTGCCGCCTTTGAAATTCTGCCGCCCTTGACATAGAAGCTGAGGTCTGTTGAGAAGAACCAGTGGTGCAGATGAAGCTTGTTTGTCTCAATCCAATCATGCGCCTCGTCAATGCTCATGCCCTCGTCGCGCTTATCTGCCAAAGCGTCCATGAGCAGGCCGTAGCCCGAGGATGCTCCGAGAGAATCGACTATGTAAATCTTGCGTTCGGGATACTCGTCTGCAAGCATGGCAGCCGCGTTGCGCGCGGAGTTCACCGTTCCGGAAATGCCGCTGGAGAGCGTGACATGCAGAATGTCCTTCCCCTCTTTGAGGAAGGGTGTGAAATAGTCGATATACTCGGCAACGTTTACCTGACTTGTCTTGGTATCGGCACCTTCGGCCATTTTCTTGTAAAACTCTTCAAACGGCATGCTTTGGCCGAGATCGTCCATGTAATCTTCGCCGTCGAGCATATAGTGGAAGCAGACATATTTTATATCGCGTGCTTCAAAGTGTTCCTTCGTAAGGTCTGCCGTCGAGCAGCAGCTAATTATATAGTCAGACATTTTTTCCTCCCGAATTAAAAATTCCGCCCGTATACAGCGGATACTCCATTATATACGGGCGGAATTTGAAATGCAATAAATATTGCAATAAATTTTTTAAGTTATCAGCCGAACATGGTCATAAGCTCTTCGCAGCTTGTAACGCCGACTTCCTTGCTGAGCTGCTTGCCGTCCTTGAAGGCGATAAGCGTCGGGATGCTCATAACGCCGAAGCGCTGAGCTATGGCCGGTACCTCGTCAACATCGAGCTTGCAGACCCGGACTCTCCCCTCCATCTGCTTATCAAACTCCTCGAGTATCGGAGCCTGCATGCGGCAGGGGCCGCACCATGTTGCCCAGAAATCGACCAGCACGAGGCCGGAGGAGGTGATCGAATCGAAGTTATCCTTTGTAAGATGCATAATAGACATTTTTCATATCTCCTTTTCTGTGTTTATATATTCGCATGCCGACAGGGCGGCGATGTTGCCGTCGCCCACGGCCTTTGCTATCTGATACGGTGCGCCGGTGCAGTCTCCGGCGGCAAAAACGCCCTTGATGTTGGTTTTGCAGCTGCGGTCGGTTTTGATTATGCCGCGCTCGGATTCAATGCCGGAAACAAGGCTTTCGGCCGTGAGGGTGTCCTTGAGGATGAACACGCAATCGACGGCGTATTCCGTTCCGTCGGCAACAAGGGTATCGGCCTTCATGCCGCCGCGGATATCAAACTTCTCCCTGCCGGAAAAGCTCAGCACCTTACAGCCGATATCGCTCAGAAACTGCGCATCGTGCCGTGCCTCCTCGCTGTCGCCGATAACGGCAACCGTTTTTCCCTTATAGAGCATGCCGTCGCAGGTCGCGCAGTAGCTCACTCCCCTGCCGAGAAACTCGGTCTCGCCCGGGCATATCGGGCGGCGGCTTATGCCGGCTGCAACGATAACGGCGCTTGATTCATAAAACTCCCTGCCGACGGCAACCCCTATCGTTTTGCCCAGCGGCACAACGCTCAGCGCGCGGCCTTGTATCACCTCGGCGTCGCTTTCCTCAAGCTGGCGGCGCATTGCTTTGACAATGTCGCTGCCTGTGCCGGACATGCCGGGATAATTGCTCACGCTTTCGGCAAGACAGAGCTTGCTGCTCTCCGGCGGATTTGAGATAACGCCCGTTTTTTTGCCTCGGTTGCAGGCCGTCAGCGCCGCCGAAACTCCGGCAGGGCCTGCGCCGATGATGAGTATATCAAATTTTTCGCTCATATTTATCACCTATGATCATATTATCACAGTTTTGGCTTTTTCTCAATCGTATATGCAACAGCAGTGCAAAATTTAAGTTTTATTATTGTAATTGCGCCGAATATCGTTTATAATTTTACTACCTATTTTAACAGGAGTACAAACATGGAAGAGATAAGCAAGAATTTTATTGAAAACTTTATCGACGAGGACCTTGCCGAGGGCGGCAGATTCGCCGGAATGCAGGTGCACACACGTTTTCCTCCCGAACCGAACGGTTATCTGCACATAGGCCACTGCAAGGCGCTTATCATAGATTTCGGCACCGCCGAGAAATACGGCGGCATATGCAACCTGCGCATGGACGACACGAATCCGGCCAAGGAGGACACCGAGTATGTCGATGCCATTCAGGAGGATATCCACTGGCTCGGCTTTGACTGGGGCGACCGCTTTTTCTACGGCTCGGATTACTTTGAAAAGACCTATGAATACGCCGTCGAGCTTATAAAAAAGGGTCTTGCTTACGTCTGCGAGCTTACGCCCGAGCAGTTCAAGGAGTATCGCGGCGATACGAGCAAGCCTGCCGTAAGCCCTTACAGAGACAGACCCGTTGAGGAAAACCTCGACCTGTTCGAGCGCATGAAAAACGGCGAATTTCCCGAGGGAAAATACACTCTGCGCGCAAAGATCGACCTTGCCTCCGGCAACTTCAACATGCGCGATCCCGTGCTCTACCGCATCAGATACATCGAGCATCACCGTCAGGGCACGAAGTGGTGCATCTTCCCCATGTACGACTTTGCTCACCCCATTCAGGACGCGCTCGAGGGCATAACCCACTCGCTGTGCTCGCTTGAGTATGAAGACCACCGTCCGCTGTACGACTGGGTGATAAACAACGTCTCCGTGCCGTCAAAGCCGCGTCAGATCGAGTTTGCGCGCCTTGGCATAAACTACACCGTTCTGAGCAAGCGCAAGCTCAGAAGGCTTGTCGAGGAAGGGCTCGTCTCCGGCTGGGACGATCCGCGCATGCCGACGCTGTGCGGTCTGCGCCGCCGCGGATACACGCCGCAGTCGATCCGCAATTTCTGCGAGAGGATCGGCGTTGCAAAGGTTCCGAGCACTGTCGAGTTTTCCTTCCTTGAGCACTGCCTGCGCGAGGATCTGAACGATCACGCTCAGCGCGCGATGGCGGTCCTCCGCCCGATAAAGCTCACGATAACGAACTATCCCGAGGGGCAGAGCGAGGAGCTTGATGTTGAGAATAACCCCAACGATCCGGAGGCCGGAACTAGAAAGGTCACCTTCTCGCGCGATCTGTGGATCGAATCCGAGGATTTTCTTGAAGTTCCCGTTCCAAAGTATAAAAGGCTTTATCCGGACGGCCCCGAGTGCCGCCTGAAGGGTGCATATCTCATCACCTGCACCGGTTGCGTGAAAGACGCCGACGGCAATGTCACCGAGGTTCTCGCGACCTACGATCCCGAAAGCCGCGGAGGCGATCCTGCCGACGGCCGCAAGGTCAAGGGCGCAACGATACACTGGGTCGATGCAAACAACTGCGCCGACGCGGAGGTCAGGCTGTACAGCAATCTGTTCTCCGATCCCGATCCGGACGCTGCGGACAAGGATTATATAAGCTGCCTCAACCCCGACTCGCTCGAGGTTCTCACAGGCTGCAAGCTTGAAAAGATGCTTGAGGGCGCTGCCGCTCCGGCTCAGTTCCAGTTCCTGCGCATGGGCTACTTCTGCGTTGACAGCAAGGATTCGTCCCCGGAACACCTCGTATTCAATCGCGCGGTTGCGCTTAAAGACAGCTTCAGGAAATAAGGAGGGTCACATGGACTACAAAGCTGCGGTTATCACGGTTAGCGACAGATGCTCGACAGGCGAAAAGGTCGATAAAAGCGGCCCTGCCGTCGCTCAGATGCTCGAGGAGGCAGGCTTCCCCGTTATCTACAGAGGGCTTGTTCCCGACGAGCGGCACGAGATATCTGCCGAGTTTATAAAATGCGCATACGAGCTTGGCGCAGATCTCATAGTTTCAACAGGCGGAACCGGCTTCGGCAAGCGCGACATCACCCCCGAGGCTACGCGCGACGTTATCTCGCGAGAGATACCGGCCATTCCCCAGGCGATGCTGCATTACAGCCTCGTCCTTACTCCGCGCGCAATGCTCACAAGGGGCGTCGCCGGAATACGCGGCAAAAGCCTCATTCTCAACCTCCCCGGCAACGAGGGCGGCGCAAAACAGAATTTGAGCGCGGTGCTCGGTGTTCTCGAGCATGCGCTGCAAATGATCTCAAAGGACGAATAAACGATACAAAATTAAAAACCACTGCTAAAGCTTTAGCTGTGGTTTTTAATTTCATCAAGCGTCATTATCTGCGCGCCTATGCGCTGCATATCCTCGAGGTTTGCGCGCTGCACCTGCGGCGTTACGGACGACGTGCAGTCGCTGAGCACAACAACGTCATAGTCGAGCGACAGAGCGTCGTAGCAGGTCGTGCGGATGCAGTTTGGCGTTGTGGTTCCGGCAAGCACGACCGTCTGCACACCGAGCCTGCGCAGGACAAGGTCAAGGCTCGTTGCGAAAAACGCCGAGAAGCGCGGCTTTATCATGATCCGGTCGCTGTCAATGACCTCAAATTCCTCGGGAAACGCATCGGACATGCTCTCATCGCAAGCCTCCGACAGCGGCTTTCCCCCGTCTGCCCACACCTTGGCGCGCGCTTTCTCAACGTCACTGCCGTCGGCGCGATAGTGCCGCACGGCGTAAAACACCGGGAGCTCAGCTTCGTGGAAAAAACGTATCGCCTCGGCGCATGCAGGCACCGTTCCGGCAGCCCCGGCTATGCAGATCGGCGAGGACGGGTCGATAAAGCCTCGCTGCATGTCGATCATTATAAGTGCTGTTTTGTTCATGCTCTCCTCCTGAACTGCTGCTGACAATATGATAACGCCAACAGGGCAAAAAGTAAAGGGGCGCGAATGCGCCACTCAGTGTGTCAAAAAAGTCTGTTACTTTTTGCACGCTTCATAAACGCCGCATTTTTCGTGAAAATAACCACCCGACTTTTTCAGCCGGGTGGTTTTGTTATTATTACGTTATCAAAGTGCGTTGGTCTTGCCGACGAGTGCGGACAGGTCAACGTACTGAGCAGGATCGTCGGTAACGGTATCATCGGTCTGCTCCTTGAAGTCGCGGTACATGGAAAGTCCTGTGCCGGCCGGGATAAGCTTGCCGATGATGACGTTTTCCTTCAGGCCGACAAGGTGATCGACCTTGCCCTTGATAGCCGCCTCGGTAAGAACCTTGGTGGTCTCCTGGAAGGATGCTGCCGACAGGAAGCTTTCCGTTGCCAGAGAAGCCTTGGTGATACCCATGAGAAGCTGGGTGTAGGTCGCCTTGCTGAGGCCCTCCTCGCCTGCTTCGATGCGCTCTTCGATCTTGCGGTTTGCTGCCTTGAGCTCGCCGATATCGACAGTCGAGCCGGAGAGCAGATCGGTGCTTCCGGAATCCTCGATCTTGACCTTGCGCATCATCTGGCGAACGATGATCTCGATATGCTTATCGTTGATATCAACGCCCTGCTGACGGTAAACCTTCTGGACCTCCTGAATGATATAGGTGCGAACGCCGGGACGGCCGAACTCATCATCGTCGATGCCGCGGATGCGCAGAACATCGTGCGGGCTGAGTGCGCCGCTGGTCAGCTCCTGACCCTTATCGACATGGTCGCCGTTCTTGACGAGAATACCTGCCGAGTGAGGAACGGTGTAGACCTTTGTTTCACCCTCTTCCTCGCTGGTGACGCTTATTGCAAACAGCGCGCCCTTCTTAGTCTCCTCGATGGAAACCGTGCCGGAAACCTCGGCAAGGACAGCCATCTTCTTGGGCTTGCGCGCCTCGAACAGCTCTTCAACACGGGGAAGACCCTGAGTGATATCGTCGCCTGCGATACCGCCGGTGTGGAAGGTACGCATGGTAAGCTGAGTACCGGGTTCGCCGATGGACTGAGCCGCGATAACGCCGACGGCTTCGCCTGCGCTGACGGGCTGGCCGATCGCAAGGTTGATGCCGTAGCACTTTGCGCACACGCCGGTGCGAGCCTCGCAGGACAGAACGCTGCGGATGAGCACTCGCTCGATGCCGTGCGCCTCAAGGATCTCTGCGTCCGCAGGCATAAGCATATGATCGGTATCAAACAGCACCTCGCCGGTCTGCGGATCGCAGACGGGAACTGCCGGGAATCTGCCGTGGATGCTGGTGCCGAAGGACTGGACGAGCTGGCCCTTGTCGTAGATGGCAGCTGCCCATACGCCGTCATGCGTGCCGCAGTCGGGCTCGCGGATGATAACATCCTGGCAGACATCGACCATTCGACGGGTAAGGTAACCGGAGTCGGCGGTACGAAGTGCGGTATCGGCAAGGCCTTTACGGGCGCCTCGGGAGGAGATGAAGTACTCCAGAACGCTGAGGCCTTCACGGAAGTTTGCCTTGATGGGGATCTCGATGGTCTTACCGGAGGTGTTAGCCATAAGGCCGCGCATACCGGCAAGCTGACGGATCTGGTTCATGGAGCCACGAGCACCGGAGTTTGCCATCATGTAGATAGGATTGTAGGTATCCAGGCAGTTCTGCAGTGCGCTGGTGACGTCCTTGGTGGTCTGCTCCCACTCGGAAACGACCAGACGATAGCGCTCGTCATCGGTGATGAAGCCGCGCTTGAACTGACGCTCGATTGCGAGGACCTTGTTCTCGGTCTCGCTGATGAGGGTCTTTTTCGCTTCGGGGACGGTCATATCGGCGATGGAGATCGTGATAGCGCCCACGGTCGAATACTTATAGCCCATTGCCTTGATGCCGTCAAGCACCTCGGCGGAAATGGTGAAATCGTGGATCTTGATGCAGCGGTCGATGATATCGCCGAGCTGCTTCTTGCCGACCTGGAAGCCGATCTCATGGTCAAAGGCATGCTCCGGATCGCTTCTGTCAACATAGCCGAGATCCTGGGGGATCTTCTCGTTGAAGATTATTCTGCCGACGGTGCTCTCTATGACCTTGGACTTCTCAACGCCGTCAAAGCTCTTGGTAACACGAACGAGGATAGGAGCGTGCAGGCCGACCTCGCCCTGACTGTACGCCATGACAGCCTCGTTGGGGTCACGGTATATAAGCAGGGGCTTGTAAGACGGAGCCTTGCCGCCCTCTGCGGCTGCCTTTTCCTCGGCCGCGACGAAGTCATCGCCGTCAACGATCTCGTTTGCCGGCAGATCGGTGTCGCCGGGGTCGGTGACGAACACATGCTCTGCGCCCTTTTCGGCCTTGCCTATACGCTTCATTGTCAGGTAGTAGGAGCCGAGGATCATATCCTGAGTAGGAACGGTTACGGGGTGGCCGTCCTGCGGACGCAGGAGGTTGTTTGCCGAGAGCATGAGTATTCTCGCCTCGGCCTGCGCTTCGGCGGACAGAGGAACGTGGATAGCCATCTGGTCGCCGTCGAAGTCGGCGTTGTATGCTGTACATACCAGAGGATGCAGCTTGAGCGCGCGGCCCTCAACGAGGATAGGCTCGAACGCCTGAATGCCGAGTCGGTGCAGAGTAGGTGCGCGGTTGAGCAGCACGGGGTGCTCCTTGATGACGACCTCGAGCGCGTCCCAAACCTCGGTGCGCTGCTTATCGACCATCTTCTTTGCGGACTTGATGTTGTTTGCAACGCCGTCCTCAACGAGCTTCTTCATAACGAAGGGACGGAACAGCTCAATGGCCATTTCCTTGGGAACGCCGCACTGATAGATCTTAAGATCAGGGCCGACAACGATAACGCTACGGCCGGAGTAGTCAACGCGCTTGCCCAGCAGGTTCTGACGGAAACGTCCCTGCTTGCCCTTGAGCATATCCGACAGCGACTTGAGCGCACGGGAGTTTGCGCCGGTCACGGCTCTGCCGCGGCGGCCGTTGTCGATAAGTGCGTCAACGGCTTCCTGAAGCATGCGCTTCTCGTTGCGCACGATGATGTCGGGCGCGTTGAGCTGGATAAGTCTCTTAAGACGGTTATTGCGGTTAATGACGCGGCGGTACAGATCGTTGAGGTCGCTTGTTGCAAAGCGGCCGCCGTCGAGCTGGACCATGGGGCGGATCTCGGGAGGGATGACCGGCAAAATGTCGATTATCATCCACTCGGGCTTGTTGCCGCTCTGGCGGAATGCCTCGACGACCTCAAGTCGCTTGACGAGCTTTGCCTTCTTCTGGCCGGAGGCGTTTGCCAGTTCTTCTCTGAGCTGAGCGGAAAGCTGCTCGCAGTCGATCTGCTGGAGGAGCTTCTTTATTGCCTCGGCGCCCATGCCGGCATCAAAGTCGTCCTCGTACTTCTCGCGCATGTCGCGATACTCTTTTTCGGTGAGTATCTGGCACTTTTCCAGCGGAGTGAAGCCGGGGTCTGTGACTATATAGTTTGCAAAGTACAGGACCTTCTCAAGCACTCTCGGAGTGAGGTCGAGCAGCAGGCCCATGCGGCTGGGTATGCCCTTGAAGTACCAGATATGAGATACGGGGGCGGCAAGCTCTATGTGACCCATGCGCTCGCGGCGAACCTTGCTCTTTGTGACTTCAACGCCGCAGCGGTCGCAGATCTTGCCCTTGTAGCTGATCTTCTTGTACTTGCCGCAGTGGCACTCCCAGTCCTTGGTCGGTCCGAAAATGCGCTCGCAGAACAGGCCGTCGCGCTCGGGCTTGAGGGTGCGGTAGTTGATGGTCTCGGGCTTGGTGACCTCGCCGGAGGACCAGGAAAGGATCATTTCAGGGGAGGCAATGCCTATTTTTATGGCGTCAAACGGTGTAAAACTCATTATTATTCATCCTCCTCACTGTAGTCATCATCGGACATGAAACCGAAATCATCATCGTCGGTCTCGGGAACGTCCTCAATCGTATAGCCCTCGGCCTCGATATCGTCGTCATCGGACATGGTATCGTACATCTCGTCCTTCATCTTGGGAACGAAATCGTCATCGTCATCATCCTTGAGTTCGATCTCCTGGCCGTCCTTATCCAGAACGCGGATATCAAGACACAGAGACTGAAGCTCCTTGACCAGGACCTTGAACGATTCGGGTACGCCGGGCTGCGGAATATTGTCGCCCTTTACGATGCTCTCATAGGTGCGTACACGGCCTGTGACATCGTCGGACTTGACAGTGAGTATCTCCTGCAGGGTGTACGCCGCACCGTAAGCCTCGAGGGCCCAAACTTCCATTTCGCCGAAGCGCTGGCCGCCGAACTGAGCCTTGCCGCCGAGAGGCTGCTGGGTAACGAGGCTGTAGGGGCCGGTGCTGCGAGCATGGATCTTATCATCGACCAGGTGGTGCAGCTTGAGGAAGTAGACCCAGCCGACGGTTACGTCGTTATCAAATTTTTCGCCGGTGCGGCCGTCGTACAGGACGCTCTTGCCGTCCTCGCGCAGGCCGGCCTGACGCAGGGTATCGCGGATGGTGGATTCGTTCGCGCCGTTGAAGATAGGCGTTGCGACCTTCCAGCCGAGTGCCTGAGCCGCATAGCCGAGGTGAACCTCGAGGACCTGACCGATATTCATACGGGAAGGAACGCCCAGGGGGTTAAGGACTATATCAAGCGGAGTGCCGTCGGGCAGATAAGGCATATCCTCACGCGGAAGTATGCGCGAGACAACGCCCTTGTTGCCGTGGCGGCCGGCCATCTTATCGCCGACGGAGATCTTACGCTTCTGAGCGATGTATACGCGCACGACCTGATTTACGCCGGGGCTCATCTCATCGCCGTTTTCGCGGGTAAACACCTTGACGTCAACGATTATGCCGCTCTCGCCGTGGGGAACCTTGAGCGAGGTATCGCGAACCTCTCTTGCCTTTTCGCCGAAGATGGCGCGGAGCAGTCTCTCCTCTGCGGTGAGGTCTGTCTCGCCCTTCGGGGTCACCTTACCGACGAGGATATCGCCGGCACGGACCTCTGCGCCGACAGTGATTATGCCGCGCTCATCAAGGTACTTGAGTGCATCGTCACCCACACCGGGGATATCACGGGTGATCTCCTCGGGTCCGAGCTTGGTATCGCGTGCGTCGCACTCGTATTCCTCAACATGGATAGAGGTGAACACATCTTCCATGACAAGGCGCTCGTTAAGCAGGATAGCGTCCTCGTAGTTGTAGCCTTCCCAGGTCATGAAGCCGACGAGGATGTTCTTGCCGAGGGATATCTCGCCGTCCTTGGTGCTCGGGCCGTCTGCAATGACGTCGCCCTCGTGAACGCGCTCGCCGAGAGAAACAATGGGTCTCTGGTTTACACAGGTGCCCTGGTTGGAGCGTGCAAACTTTATGAGCTTATAGTTCTTTATATCTCCGGAATCGTATTTGATGGAGATGTTCTGCGCATCGGCGCGGACGACCTCGCCGTCGCCTTCCGCGAGAACGACAACACCGGAGTCAACTGCGCACTTGTGCTCGATGCCGGTTGCGACGATAGGCGCCTGGGTTGTCATAAGAGGCACTGCCTGGCGCTGCATGTTCGCGCCCATCAGTGCGCGGTTTGCGTCGTCGTTTTCGAGGAACGGGATCATCGCGGTAGCGATGGATACCATCATACGGGGGCTTATATCAATGTAGTCAACTCTCTCGCGGTCGACCTCGACGATCTCGTCGCGGTGGCGGCAGGTTATACGCTTATTGATAAGGCAGCCGTTTTCGTCGCGAGGCTCGGTCGCAGGAGCGACGATGTAGTTATCCTCCATGTCGGCCGTCAGGTAATCGACCTGATCGGTGACACGGCAGGTGCCCTTCTCGACCTTCTGGAAAGGTGCGACGAGGAAGCCGTACTCGTTTGCTCTTGCGTAGGAAGCAAGGTAAGATATAAGTCCGATGTTCGGGCCTTCGGGAGTCTCTATGGGGCACAGGCGGCCATAGTGGCTGTAGTGAACGTCGCGGACGTCGAAGGAGGCTCTCTCACGGCTCAGGCCGCCGGGGCCGAGTGCCGACATACGGCGCTTGTGAGTAAGCTCGGACAGGGGGTTTGTCTGATCCATGAACTGCGACAGGGGGCTGGAGCCGAAGAACTCTTTGATCGCCGCGGTCACGGGGCGGATATTGATAAGGCTCTGAGGAGTTACGATGTCAAGATCCTGCAGGGTCATACGCTCGCGGATAACACGCTCCATACGGGAGAAGCCGATGCGGAACTGGTTCTGCAGCAGCTCGCCGACGCAGCGGACGCGGCGGTTGCCGAGGTGGTCGATATCGTCCTTCTCGCCGATGCCGTAAGCAAGGCAGTTGAGGTAGTTGACGGATGCAAACATGTCGTCAACAACGATGTGCTTCGGAATAAGTACATCTATATTTTCAAGGATCGCTTCCTTGAGAGCGTCGCCGGAGTACTGCTCCATGAGGCTCTTGAGGACGATGCCGCGAACCTTTTCCTTTATGCCGAGCTCCTCGGGGTCGATATCGACCATGCTCTGCAGGGGAACCATGCCGTTGGAGAATACCTTGACGGTCTTTCCGTCAACATCGAGCCAGACCTCAACGACGCCGGCAGCGTCGATCTTCTCGGCCATGTCGCGCGAGATGACCTCGCCTGCGTCGGCAATTATCTCGCCGGTCGAGGGGTCTGCAACGGGCATTGCCAGCGTAAAGCCGTTTATTCTGCCGCGCAGAGCCAGCTTCTTGTTGAACTTATAGCGGCCGACATTGGAGATGTCGTAGCGGCGGCGGTCAAAGAACAGTCCGTCGAGCAGGGACTCGGCGCTTTCGACAGTGGGAGGATCGCCGGGGCGCAGCTTGCGGTAGATCTCCATAAGGCACTCGTCACGGCTGGTGGTGGTGTCCTTATCAATGGTTACGGCTATGCGCTCGTCATCGCCGAAGATCTCCTTCAGGCGCTCGTTTGTGGTCGCTCCGACGATGGGATCGGGAGTGCAGGAAAGCCATGTTTCGGGCTTTGTCTCGTCATACTTGCCCATTGCCTTGAGAAACCAGGTAATGGGAAGCTTTCGGTTTTTATCTATACGGACATAGAAGGTGTTGTTCGCGTCGGTCTCGTACTCAAGCCATGCGCCGTGATACGGGATAACGGTCGCCGCGTAAATGCTCGTCATGCTGCGGTCGGTGGTCTTATCGTAGTACACACCGGGGCTGCGGACGATCTGGGAGACGATAACACGCTCGGCGCCGTTGATTATAAATGTGCCGCCGGCTGTCATGAGCGGAAAATCGCCCATGAAGATCTCCTGCTCCTTGATCTCTTCGGTTTCGAGGTTGCGCAGACGCACGCTTACCTTCAGCGGCGCCGCATACGTTGCATCGCGTGCCTTGCACTCTTCTTCCGTATACTTGGGCTTTTCGTCCATGGAATAATCCACAAAGCTCAGCTCAAGATTGCCGGAATAGTCGGTCACGGCGTCGGTATCTCTAAACACTTCGCGCAGACCGGTCTCGAGAAACCACTTGTAGCTCTTCTTCTGAATCTCCAAAAGGTTGGGCATGTCCTGGATTTCTTCGTACCGTGCAAAGCTCTTTCTGAGAGTTTTGCCGTAGAGAACGTCTTTTGGCATTCGTACACACTCCTTAATCGTAATCGAGAACGCCCGGGTGAGTTGTTTATTTTGCTCACTTCGGTGTTGTATTTACGTTTGGTTGATGGTATATTGTGATTGTAAACACTGGGGTGCCAGTCGTTTCACCACATGATAACATAGCAAGTTATTCTATCATTGTATATATAGCTATGTCAAGAAATATTTTGTGAAAAATGAATTTTTCGTCGGCTGCTATAACTGGCAGCCGCTTTTTTTGTACGAAATGGAGTGAAAATGGAGCTTTTTAACCTCATATCGCTTGCCGTGATCTTCGGCGTGGCCATGCTGCTGCTTTACCGGCAGGGAATTTTTCGCGATAAGGCTCTGCTCGTGTGCGCCCTTGTGCTCACGGCGGTAGCCATGCTCATCCGCGGATTTTATTTTGATGTGCAAAGCGATGATTACACGACCTTTCTTGCGCCGTGGACGCAGTTTTTCCGCGATAACGGCGGTTTTAAGGCGCTCGCCTTCTTCCCCGGCAACTATAATCCGCCGTATATGTACTTTCTCGCGGCGTTTTCGTATTTCGGCGTATCGGAGCTGTATCTTATAAAGCTGCTGTCTGTTCTGTTTGACGTTTTGCTCGCGTACGGCTGCATGAAGCTTCTGTCTCTGTACACCGGCTCGAAGGCAAAGCAGCTCGGCGTTTTTCTTGCCGTTCTGTATCTTCCGACGGTCGTCACAAACGGCGCATACTGGGCGCAGTGCGACAGCATATATGCATTTTTCGGCATATTCGCGCTGTATCTCGGACTCAGCGAAAAAGGTGTCGGCGCAATGATATCGCTTGCCGCCTGCCTTGCCTTTAAATTGCAGGCCGTGTTCATTATCCCGGCGTTTTTCGTTCTGCTGCTTGCCAAAAAGCTACGCTGGACGCAGCTGCTCGTCTTCCCTGCCGCGTATGTCGTTTTCATGCTGCCTGCCGTCATTGCCGGAGCGCCGCTGTGGGATACGCTGACGCTGTATTTTTCGCAGGCCGGTACTGTCGGCGACGCAATGAACTACAACGCACCGTCGCTCACCAGCATGTTCTCGTGGTCGGGAGATACGACGCAGAGCGCAAGGGCGCTTATCATTGCCGCATTTCTGCTCGTTGCGGCGGTTTATGCTGCGGCGATCCTTCTGCGCAAAAAGCTGTCCGACCGCGTTATACTCGGCTTTGCGCTTATCCTTGCAATGGGCATCCCCTATCTGCTGCCGCATATGCACGACCGGTATTTCTTCATTCCCGGCGTTCTGGCGCTGGTGCTCGCGGCGTCCGACCTGCACTTTGCACCCGTACCGATTTTCGCGGAGCTTGCTTCATTGCATTGCTACTATGCGTATTTCAACCGCTATTACCTTGTTCAGCCGCGCATCGGCGGCGAGCTTATGCTTGCCGCGCTGCTGCTGTGCATAGCCTATACAGTTGTGTATGTCAGAAAGGCAAGAAATTTTGAAATTAGTCCTTGACATTCTCATTTTCTCTGTTATAATAACTCTTGCCTTTGAAAAAAAGCAATTCGCGAGAGTGCTGGAACAGGTAGACAGGCACGTTTGAGGGGCGTGTGTCAACCGACGTGGGAGTTCAAGTCTCCTCTCTCGCACCAAATAAGTTGCCTGATTTGTCTACCGGATAAATCAGGCAATTTTCTTGCTTTTAGGGCGAAAATAGCCCAAAATACTGTAAAATCAACGAAAACCGGCTCTGTCGTGGTCGATCTGACCGCAGCGGAGCCGGTTTTTCTCATTTTCAGGGCAAAAATCCCACGCACCTTTTGGGGCAAATGCACGAAGCAAAGTAGTCGGAAAAAGGCGGCGGTAGGTGGATTTGAACCGCAAGATTGATTTAGCTTACCCGGACGAAGCAGAGAATAAATGGCCAAAGAACCACACAAAAGATTGACCCACAGGCTCGCATGCTTCTTTCCCTCCTTTTCTGCATAGAAATGGAGCTGTAGCAAATTTTTCATTTTGCTACAGCTCCTGAGTATACTTGCCTGTTTAGTATCAGTGGATGGTCTTCTGCTCCTTGACTATATCCCAGAGGATGGCATCGACCTTGTTGTGCAGAACGTCATGCTGCAGACGGTAGATGTTCTCGAGAGTGACCTTCAGGTCGTCGTGGACAAAGCCCTCGACGTTGGTGGCACGGATGCCCTTTTCCGCCATCATCATGGCCTCAAGAGCACCGAAGAGAGCAACGAACATGCGGAATGCGCAGGACGGCTTTGCACCGTCGCAGACGACGCCGCACATCTGTACCTGAGAGGTGCAGAGCATGTCGTTGATCTGCTGAGGAGTCAGGCCGTGCAGGAATGCCACGCCTGCGGCAGCGGCCGGTGCAGAGGTGGTCGCACAGGAGCAGGTGGGCGGCATGTATACGTATTCCTTGGACAGATACTTCATGTAGGTGTTCATGAGCAGAGCGAATGCAACTGCGCGGTAGCCGTCCTCATCGCTCATCTTGCGGTACTTGGCACTTGCCCAGGGACCCATGACGACCATCAGACCCTGATTGCCGCTTGCGGTGCTGACCATCGTGGGATAGTCGCTGCCGCCCATACGGGCATCGGCACCGGCGGTACCCCAGATGAGGACCTCTGTGATCTCATCGTCAGCAACAAAGCCGCTCTTTACGTTGTCCTGCAGGACCTTTGCGGTCTGTATGCCCATGCCGCGGGGATTTTCCAGACCGTCCTTAGCGACGATGTAGTTCATCTCGACTGCTTCCTTTGCGCGGCCGAACTCGCTTATGGGAGCGGTCTTGCACCAGTTGTAAGCATTCTCAATCGTGAACTCGTTCCAGTCTATGTCGTTTGCGGGAATGAGCATTTCACCGACGGGTCTGCGGTTATCGACCACGACCTCACCGTCTACCTCGAGATAGGTCCAGGTGTGGTGCTCGTCCTCAAAGATAACGGTGGCAACGTGCTGATCGGTGGTCAGGGTGAGCTTGAAGTATACCTGCTTGCCGGTGCTGTTGTCCATGTCGAGGGTAAAGGTGGCGGACTTTACTAGCTCCTCAGCGGACTTTACGTCCTCGGGCGTGACATTGCGAAGGACTTCCTTGCAGGCATCGACATCACCGTTGACTATACCGACAGCGGCGGCCAGAAATGCGCCTGTCTTGCCGCCGGTCTTGGGGATGCCGACAGCCTGAACACCGGTGACCATGAGACCGCAGCCGACCATATCGACTCTCAGTACCTTGCCGGGTGCATATTTACGGGTGATGGCGCCGCCCAAGGCGAACATCATAGGCTCGGTGCAGCCAAGTGCGGGGGATGCTTCCTTGTCCAGAAGCTCTCTGAATAAACTCTTGCTCATGTTTGCTGTTCCTTTCTTTTTTTAATTATCAGATATATCAGTTTATAAGTTTTTTTGTTATCAGAACCTGCCGGTCTTCGCGTAGCGGCTGATCTCCTCGATGGTCTTGCCGGAAAGTCCGAGCTTTTCGGCGGTGCGGCCGTTTACAAACCAGTCCGTATCGTGTGCAACACCGATGAGCGTTATCACCGCGTCCATGATCGGCGTCTCAATGCCGAGCTGGTCAGCGATGGATGCCCAGCAGACGAGGGCGATGGGAATGTCCTCGGTGAGATAGCGGTAGTTTATATCGTTCGGGCCAGCAATGGAGGTCAGCGCATGGCAGCCGTGTCCCATGGCGTACATGGGCTCCCAGGAGTCGATGGTATCCACGCCGGCGAAATCCTCGAGTGCGTGGATCTTGTAGCCGAAGGCCTCACCGATCCTGAGCCTCTCCTTGTTCAGAAGCACGTCGATCTTGAGTCCGGAGGGCTGGAAGCCGTGCTCATACAGGAAGAAGGTGAAATCGGGCTTCTCGATATTGCTCAGATTGACAAGGCAGGGACCGGGGTGTACCGTCGGGTTGACGAGACTCAGACCGCACTCCAGAACGTCCTCGAACTTGCCGGGGAACTCGTAAATGTCAGCGATGATCCGGTCGTAATATTTGTCCGCTGCCGACGCAGGGAAGAATGCGATCGGTGCCAGATGGCGCTCAAACATGCGAACCTTACCCGGCTCCACTCTTCTGGTGCTGAACGGAGGTATCGTTGACTCTACGAAAACGGGACAGGTATCGTCGTCGCCCCAGACGTTTTTGTAGATGAGAGACGCCATGCAGCCGTTGAAGGTGATAACGATCTGATCCGCAGTCGTATGTCCCTTGAGAAGCTTTGCGTATTCCTCGTGGCGATTGCCCGGTACGCATATGAAGATGTAGTCCGCGCCGCGGACAGCCTCGTCGATGTCGGAGGTGACGACATCAATAGTCTCCTTTGCCTCAAATGCACCGGTGCATTCTATCTCGTGAGTTTCAGCAATGAAGCGTATACGAGAGAAAAGGTACTGCGGAGCAAACAGGCGAACCTCGTGCCCACGGGCCTTCATATCGACGGAGATCGTCTGAGCTATGTTACCCGTGCCTAAAACCGCTATAGTCTTCAAGATATCACTCTCCTTATTATTTTTCAGATACCGTCTGAAAGATTGACCGGCTGTCTGCTCCGGATCACTGCGGCGGAAGACGGGCAGGCTCTTGCCGAGGCAGGAAGGGGAGACCCGCAGACCGGTATTTCGTGTAAGCCGAGCAAAGGATAATGCAGCCAATATAGTGGACAAATTTCGACCGAATTCTCCTATGTGAGTCCATATTATCACTGTCTCTTGTTATTGTCAACAGAAAATTTACTATATGAGAAAAATAATCTGTGCAATCTCAAATAAGAGATTGCACAGATGTACTTTAAATATTAACCTGTTTAAGAAATGCGCCTCAGATCAGGAGAAAACAGACGAGAGCGTCGCTCTGACCGTTGTTGATGTAGCCGTGCTCCTCATGCGAATCAAAATCTATACCGCAGCCTGCCTCCATGTGATATGTGTTCGAGCCTATAACGACATCCAGCTCACCCTCGAAAACGATGCAGTATTCCTTTCTTGCGCTCTCATGGATAAACATGGACGGCTGGTAATGGTAGCCGGCGTTGAAGCGGCCGTAGAAGACCTGAATACCGTCAAGAGGGGAGAAGGGGAAGATATTGTAGAGCTGAAAGCGTCCGTCGGTATCTATCAGGGGGGTCATTTCGGCGATGCTTTTTACGGCATATCCGCTTTCTGCATCACCTGAGAGCGCGTTGAGAGTTATCTTCAGACCGTTTGCTATCTTCCAGACGGTGGTGATGGTCGGCACGGATTCGCCTCTTTCTATCTTACTGATCATCGCCTTGCTGATACCGGTGAGCTCGGATACATCGCTCAGATTTAAGTTACGGCTGTCCCTTATTGCCTTCAGGCGTTCGCCAAGTGCGGAAAAATCATTCATTGGTATACCTCTTAAAGAATAGATGTGCTCTGACTGCGGCTGGATCGGCTGATCGCACTGCATTATCATATATGAACGTTATTTGTTACTTTTTCCATTATATTAGATTTCCGATTTTTATGCAAGCAGAATGTTTAATAAAAACTATCTAAAAAATGCGATCTGATACCGGCGTGATTTATAACAATTACAGATTTTTTCCTGAATTAAAACGGTTTTTCTGTTGACAGAAGAAGACTAATAGTATATGATAGATTTATCAAGCCGAAATTACACTATAGTGGACTAATCACTGAGTTCTCTTTTCAGTCATTCATCTTCGCAGGGGCAAGCGGGGATGGAGCCGGTCTTCCTATTATTAATGATTGGAGAAGGAATTCTAATGGAAAACAAAAAAATGCGCCCCGGTCTTCTTATAACCTTTGCAGGTGCTCTGCTGGCTTATCTCATAGGCTCGGGAACGGCGAGCGGACAGGAGTCCGTTCAGTATTTTTCGAGCTGGGGCTCCGTCGGCGGGACGATCACCGTGGCTGTTGTAAACTTCGTGGTCATGTTCTGCTGCTTTATGGCTTACACCTATGCCGGACGCCACGGAACGACAGACCTTGCCAGTGTGTGTGAATTCTATTGCGGAAAGGTCGTCGGCAAGATATTCACTGCTTTCGCATGGATATTTAATGCATGCTGCTTCTTCTTTATGATCTCCGGCTTCGGCAACACTCTTTTCCAGCAGTGGGGACTTCCGCTCTGGATAGGCTACGCCATTGCGATCGTGCTTGCAGTCGGAACTGCGGTGCTTGGTCTGCAGGGCATCGTGAACATCATCGGCAAGATAGGTCCCGTGGTCGTGACCTTCCTCTTTATACTCGGCGTCATTTCAGCCTTTACGTATTTCCCCAGCATTTCCAACGGCGTCGAGCTGATCCGCTCCGGTGAGGTCAGCGTTCTTCAGGCGGGTGCAAACCCCGTGCTGGCGGGTCTCTCCTTCGGCGGATGCTCTATCCTCCTTGTTGCCGCATATATGTCGAGCATCGGCAAGGAGCTGAGCGGCTATAAGAAAAAATACACCACCGTCATCTGCATCATCGGCGCAGCCGCCATCTCAGTGACCGTCAGCATCCTCGGCCTGTGCCATCTCGGAAACATTGCAGAGTCATCTCAGGCAGCCATCCCCAACCTCCTTATCGCAAATCAGGTCTTCGGCTCCGCTTCCGGCATCCTCGGCGCAGTCTTTGCCGTGATCATTCTCCTCTCGATCTACAGCACCTTCTGCCCCATGCTCTGGACCTGTGTTTCCACCTTTATTAAAGACGAGAAATCCGTAAAGTATAAGCTCGCCTGTGTTCTTGCCGGCATCGGCGTGTTTATAGTGGATATGTTCATCCCCTACGCCACCCTTGTCAACATCATCATGACCTACTGCGGCTATACCGGCGGCATCGTATTCCTCGTGCTCACCGTCAGATGGCTCATGGTGAGAAATCAGGACAAGAAAAAGATGGTGTCAGAGTAAGCTCCCGAACGCGACATCCTTTGTTTCAGAAAAGAGCTCATCCTTTCAGATGAGCTCTTTTTTCCAGCTATCCTTTACAGTCCCCAGCCTTCCTCGCGTGATCGGTGGATTGTGGCGTTACCCTGAGTGTTTAGACGAATGAGAGAGCAGCCCGCTGGTGTACTTTTGGGGCAAATACCCTGCCTCTACGCACCGTTTGGGGCAAATCAGGCAATTTTCTTGTTTTCAGGGCAAAAACGGCCCAAAATACTGTATAATCAGAGAAAACCGGCTTCGGAATGGCAATCATAGCCAGACCGGGGCCGGTTTTTTACGTTTTCGGACCAAAAATCTCGCGCACCTTTTGGGGCAAATGCACGGAGCAAAGTAGTCGGAAAAAGTTAGCGGTGGGTGGATTTGAACCAGAAAAGGTTCGACTCCTGTACCCTGCTCCACTAAAGGCCTCACTTTTGTCTACCACGATAAAAGTGAGGTTTTTGCAATATTTCATACAAAATGAGCGAAAATCAAGCAAAATACGGGTAATTCAGGGTCTCGGAGTGGTCAATTGGACTGCACCGAGGCCCTTTTTTCGCTTTCAGAGCCGAAAAATAGCTAAAAATGCTGGTTGGGGTTGCTGCAATAGGATAAACAATGATCGAGCAGTATGCGACAGTCATCATGTCAACGAAGATGTGTTAGAGGCAGCTTACCTCACCGCAATGCGAAGGCTCGTCGATAGCGCTGAAGAAGTAGTGGAGGCGGTGAGGGACGGCGCTGAGCTCGCATTGGAACCGGAAAACAAAGCAGCTATGGATAGGATCGATGAAGAAACCATTTAGCTGCAAGAAGCCGCGCTCGCACTGCACAAAGCAAAGCAGCAGATGGAAATCGGGTCGGTAGAATATGCATCACGGGTCAAAGAGTACAGTGAGCGGATGAAGGAACTGGAGGCAGAGCGCAACGAGCTGCAAGGAACGGCAGCCAAATATGCTGAGGTCAGGCTGTGGCTCGATACATTCATAGAGCAAACGATGCAAAGTGATACGCTCACCACGGTTGATGGCACAACCATGAAAATGCTTGTGGACAGGATACACGTCAGGAACGACGGCGTTGTGGTAGAATTCAAATGCGGCGTGGCAATCGAGCAGGAATACGTGAAATGAGAAAACGAACCGCCAGTGTGAAAAGCACAACCCGCTGGCGGTTATCATTTTGGCGTTTTTCCATAGGTTTTCGTATCATTACGGTGCTCTTTCACAAAAAGCAGTCCGTCAGGATGGGCTGTTTTTTTATAAAAAAAGGAGACTTGAACTCCCGAGGGCACTTGGAAAGGTCCCGGCGGAAAAGCGGCATGCTGCTTATCTTATTGTACCTTATCGCAAGTTATTGCACCTAATCGATTTTGGAAAAAAGACTTCAGCCAGGTGAAGCAAAAGAAGAAAATGAGGTAAGTCTTACATCTTAAGACCTACCTCAAATCTATCGTCTTCTCTACAATTTCATAGCTAAAAAATCAGCTATGATTCCTGTCAAAATAACTTTTTCTGAACTTACTTGGAGATTCGCCAACTTCATTCTCAAAAATTTTGCTAAAATGAGACGCGCTTTTGACACCTACCTTTTCCGCAACTTCTGCAATGCTCATATCCGAACTCTGAAGAAGAGATTTTGCATAAAAAATACGCATGGATCTTATATATTGCACAATGTTAATCCCCATATATGTTTTGAAGTATCGGCTCAGGTAGGATGGATTTACCCAGAAACGTTCGGCTATAGAGGATAGTGTTAAGCTACTGTTCTGATAATTTGAATTAATATATTCAAGTATATTTTTCAGCATGTAAGGGATATCTTTAAAAACGTCATTATATACTGCATTTCTAACTATCTCAGGATAAATACTGCCGCAATATCGTCCGATTTCAAGAACTATCAGTTCAGAAATATCAGCAATAAAAACATCTTGAAAATTCTGCTTATTCTCACTCTCCGCCACTAGCATGTACATCATCTGTTCTAACCGTTCAAGATGCTTCCCGTGGAAATGAAGCACCGGCATCAAGAGATTTTTTTCGAAAAGGACAAGAGGATTCCAATTAATATCTCTATACTGTAAATAGTCAGAAAACTTTTCGGACATAACAATGGATATCAGCTTAAATTCCTCCGGTCCTTTTGGCTCTACCCTATGTGGCTGATTTGGTTTGATAACAAGTACATCACCTTTTGTTAGTGAATATGTAGTTTCTCCGAGACTTACGCAAAATTCTCCGGAAAAGTCCAGCATAAATTCATAATAAGAATGGCTTGACCAGGCTGCATTATATTTCCCGTTTATTGTTTCAATATATACGGAAAAGAACTCTGCTTTCTGTAAAAATGATTGCTGAACTTTCATTTCTATCTTCACTCCAAATCAGCATGCGGTTATCCTATCGGTTCTATCAACAGTAGCCAAACAGTCTCGGCAGGAACAGGCTCAAATCGGGTACATATGTAGTAATTATCAGAGTCGGCAGCCATGCAAACAAGATAAGTCTCATGGTATGCGGCAGCATTTCCTTTACTTCTGCACCTGAAATTTTACCGCCCAAGTAAAGAAGCGGAGCCGTCGGAGGGGTAATATTGCCCATGCCGAGGTTTACGCCGACTATTGCAGCAAATTGGATTGGGCTGACTCCAAGTTCAGTTACAATCGGGAGAAGTATCGGTGTAGCAAGAAGCACGCCGCTTGTATCATCCATCAGCATTCCCAAAAGAATCATAAACAGATTTATCATTATCATGATAACAGCGGGGCTATCAGATATAGAAGTCAGCATTTTCAAAAGCATTTGAGGAACATTGTTCATGGTATACAGTCTGCTGAGAATCATCACGGAAAAAAGCATCATCATTATAACGCCGGTAGTTTTACCTGCGCTGATAAGAGAATCTCTTAAATCGCCCATGCTCATTTCTCTGTAATAGAGCATAGCAACAGGAATCGCATAGATGACCGACAGCGCCGCAGCTTCAGTGGTGGTCATGACGCCACCATATATAGCGCCCAAAATAACAAATGGCATGAGCAATGCGGGGATGGAGCTCTTCTTTTTCCCCTGCGTCGAAGCAACAGGCTTACTGTCGACAGACTTTACAATATTTTTGTTTTTGGCGGCGTAAAAAAGATTTACCGTACTAAACAAGATTACAAGAATGATACCCGGAATTATGGTTGCAAGGAAGCAGGCTAAAACGGATTGCCCTCCTACCCAGCCATACAGTATCATAGACATGCTTGGCGGTATCAGCAGGCCCAAAACCGCACAGCTTGAAATGAGAGAACCTATAAATCCTTTTTCATATCCGTTTTCTTCAAGCCTCGGAGACATTATAGAGCCTATACACGCAATAGTAGCGCCGGCACTTCCGGATATAGCACCGAATACTGCGCTGGATATGGCAGTAACAATGCCAAGCCCGCCTTTAATTTTGCCGAAGCCCAGTTTTTCAACAGAATTAATCAGTCTTCGGCCTATTCCGCCATGATCAATAACAGCCCCGGCAAGCACGAACAGCGGAATTGTAAGGAGCAGAACATTGTTTATTTGGCTTCCTCCATACGACAGTAAAAACATTGGATCGGAGCCCGAACAATATACTATTATTGCAGCTGCACCGAGAAAAGTCAATGGGATAGATATACCAAGCACAAGGAAGACAATAACGGAAAGAAAGGCTATTACCAGTATCATCAGTTTTCACCGCCCTTCAATATAGCGACACTTCTTATCAGATGAATTAGAACATAAATACTCATCAATATAAACGAAATTATTATTGACAGTCTGGATAAGGCCAGAGGAAGCTTGTAAATAGGAGTGGTCGGCCAAAGCTCAAAGCTCCAGCTGACAAATTGAAACGCCCAAGCCGTTGCAACAATTGCGATAACCATACTTACTGCATACTTTACAACAGCCATTCGCTTTTTCGCTTTTTCACTCTTAAAAAGCAGAGAGGTCATATCTGCATTAATATGCGCATCATCACGGTATGCAAGAGAACTTCCTGTAAAATAAAACCAAAACGCCGCAAATAACACAAGCTCCTCGGATCCACCAAAGTTGATACCGAGTATATACCTCATTATTGCGGCTATAACAATTAAAGAAGTAATCAGCACACTTGTTATTATACAAATATATTCCTGTATCTTGAAGATGACATGATCGGCTCTTTTTAAGAAAACAATCATCAAATTCACCCTTTCTTATTGAGTCCGTAAAAAGGGCCTATCGGCCCTTTTTACGGATATTTGTGCAAAACATCAATGTTACTTATACAGCTTCAGAAGCTCGTTGATAAAATCTTCACCATAGGTTTTGGCAAGATTGGGCCAAACATTCGTGCGGACGGCTTCTGCGAACATTTCGATTTCTTCGTCAGAGAAGCGGACAATCTTAATACCGTTATCCTCCATCAGCTTCAGATATTTCTCGTCCTCTTCCTTTGCATAGTTTACGCTGTTGGCGCACTCCTGACGGCAAATATCCACGATGGTTTTCTGATCTTCGGGAGAAAGCTTTGCAAGTGTTTTTTCACTTATCATGATCTGTGTTACTTCCGGGCTCATCTGATATACATAGTAGTAATCAATGATGTCACGATAGTTAAGATATGCACCTGCAGGAGTGGAGCCTGCAAGGCCCTCAACGACGCCGGTCTGCAGAGCCGCAAAGGTGTCGGAAGAAGCAATGCTTGTTGTGTCGAAGCCCATATATTCGCAGGGGAGAATATAGCAGTCCATAGCGGCAGTGCGGATAACGGTATTCTTACTATCCAGAGTGTTAGGATTCGAGACTTCCTTTGTAGTACCTATACCAGCAATGCCTTCAACAAAGAATCCGCAGAACTCAATACCGTTCTTTGCCTGAATCTCTTTCATCATATTGTCAAGAGTGGTGCCTTCTGCAAATATTTCCGCAAGCTGATCATAGCTGCTCGAAAGGTAAGGGAAATAGCCGACAGCAGTTCTTGCGTCATAGGTCTCGGGAACAGATGAGTGTGCCATATCAATGCTGCCCATCATAAGCTCGTCATAAACCTGAGACCAGTCACCCAACTGGTTTGCGGGATAGATGTCTATGAGAACTCTTCCCTCGGTCTTCTCTTCCACAGCCTGCTTGATATTAAGAGCAACCTGATATGAGATATGATCCTTATTCTGCATAGTCGAATATCTGAGAGTAATGGGTTCGCTGTTGTCTTTTGCTGAATCTTTATCCTTACCGCATCCTGTAAGTGCAATCATAAGAACTACTAAGGATAATAATAATAGATATAGTTTTTTCATTTTTTCCTCCTGTTTTTTTCATTAAAGATGAACTGGTCTGCTTTCAAAAACGCTGTATTCTGCTGCATCCTCCTTCTTGCTTTTACTTATTTATTGTAACTGTAAATAACCTCCTCCTGTTGCTGACCTTCCCGAACGTAGATGTGAGGGAATGAATGGAAGCTCAAACTACACCAGAATTCAATTACGGATATTCCGAGTCGTTCACAGTATTCCTGAACTTCAATCCGGCTCTCTCCGTTTTGACCTAAAAGAGTCACTACATCTCCTATCTCAGCGTCCGAAGCATCAGAGATATCCAATACAGTATGCTCAAGACAAACTGCGAGTATCTTGCATCTGACACCGTTAAGGAGAACCTCTCCGCCTGCGTTCCTCGTTGAAAATCCGTCGCAGCTTCCAAACGGTATAACGCCTATCACACGATCATTTTCCATGAGCATATTCAGGCATCTGCTGCCGGCCTTGAGAGTTTTCTTGCTTATAAGACGCGAATGTATTCCCTTCAGGCAATCCTTAAGTTTAAGTCCGCATGATTCCTTTTGAGGCTTGGCGTTTGCAAACACTCCGGTTCCGATACAAACGGTGTTATACCATGCTTTCTCATACCTTTGCGTAGCATATGTACTTGCAAGCTGGTATCTGGGAATTTCGAATCCGGCCGCTTCTATGTCAGCTATTATCTTGTTGAAGCACGATATCTGACCCTCGTTGTACTCATCCTTTTTCGGATTCTTGTCAGAATCTGTTGGGCCGATATGACTGTACAGGCCTTCAATCTTGAACGAAGTTTCATTTCTGATGTACTCCAGCTCGTGAAGCACTTCTTCAGGCAGCAAGCCCAAACGTCCGAGGCCCGTATCACACTTCACCCAAACCTTAAGGGCAACATCCTTTCCGAGCGCATCCGCGAAGGATTTTGCATCTCCGGGCTTTACAAAGGAAGGCATCAAATCATATTTTACGAGCAGATCCGCGGTCTCAGGGAAATTATGAGCGAAAAGCTGTATAGGCTTGTCTATTCCATGCTTTCGCATTTCAATTGCCTCATACATATTGCCGGTTGCAAATCCGTATATATCCAGCTCATTTATAGCCCTAACAATCGGCAGCATACCATGACCGTAACCGTTACCCTTCGCTGCGACAATTATCTCTGCCTTATCTCCCAATATCTTTTTGTATTCGTTGATATTATTAAGAATCGCATCAATATCTATTTCCGCCCAGGTAGGTCTGGGCAGGTGTTTATAATCAACCGATGAATTAATCAAAGCGATAACTCCTCTATTAGCAAATTAGAATTGCTCTTCTATTGTTTCAAATATTATACGTCCGGCTTCCGCGCCGCCGTCAATGCTGCCAAGAGTCTTCTCTCCAAAGTAGGCAGCACGTCCATGTTTTGCTACCATATCTCTGGTGCTTTCTACTCCATTACGGGCAGCCTCTGCCGCATTTTTTAGCCTCTGCTTATCTGATACCACGCCCTCCTCACAGAGTGCCTTCGCAGCAGGAACAACAGCGTCAAAAAACGTCTTCTCTCCTAGCTTCGAATCCAGTTTTTCCATAATAGAGCTCATGGACTTATGTATTATATTCCCGAAATCTGCAAGTGCAATTACTTCTGTTCCTTTTAGCTGTTTTGCGGCATCTATAAGCAACATTGATACGATCGTACCCAAAGATGACGGTGCCGCTTCATTGAAGCTCTTTCCTGCAAGAAATAACAGTTTGCCTATGTCTGCGGTATCGGCATTAGCGCAGCACACATCGGCAGCGGCTTTGAATCCGTTATCCATTGAGATACCGAGATCTCCATCTCCGATTTGCTGATCAATTGAAATCAGATGCATCCTGTTTTCACTCATTTTTTTACTTATCGCATCAAATCCAATAGTCAGCACCTTTGCATCAATCATTTGGAACACCCTCCTTTACTTATTTACATTCGTATAGAATGGCGTAATGGCTTCATCCGCCAACAGACCTTCAAGCTCTTCATCCAACTTAAAAATGCTTATAGACATGCCGGCCATCTCCATGGATGTCGAATATTCTCCCACATGCGGCATTACTATGCTTACACCAATACCACTTAGCTTCTTTTGCACTGCCCTATAAACTATATATAGTTCCTCCAGTGATGTTGCGCCTAAACCGTTTATCATAACGGAAACCCGATCACGCTCTGCTAACGGCATATCATCAAGTAGCTTTTTCATAAGCATATCAACGAGCTCGTCTGCGGGCATCCTGTCAGATAACATGATTCCGGGTTCTCCATGTATACCCATACCGATTTCAATTTTCCCGTCCGGGATTGAAAAACCGGGTTTGCCGACTTCGGGTATAATGCAGGGAGTCAGGGCAACGCCCATGCTTCTGATGTTATCATTGGCTTTATTGGCTACGCGTTCAACATCCTCCAATGAGTACATTCTGTCTGCCGCTGCGCCGGCAACCTTAAACGCAAATACCATGCCGGCAACTCCTCTTCGCAAGTTCTTGTTTTTAGAGGAGGCCACGTCATCCGTAACACGCACTGCCGCTGTATTTATGCCGTCAAATTCAACTTCTTCCCTGGCCATTGTAAAATTCATATGGTCCCCACCATAATTTCCGTACAGGCACAGCACACCGCTGCCTTTGTCACAGGCTCTTATAGTGTCCGCCATCTTAGATGCCGAAGGTGATGCAAACACATTTCCGACAGTGCAGCCGTCAAGCATACCTTTGCCGACATACCCTAGGAACGTCGGAAGATGTCCGCTTCCGCCGGCAGTAACTATCCCGACCTTGTTCGGTTTGCATGGGTAGTTTGATACTATAACTCTGTTATCTTTATCCATGCTCAAAAGCTTCTGATTGCTTGCAAGAAGAATTCCTTCCAGCGTTTCAGAAACAAAGTTCTCCGGAACATTCAATATCTTGTTCATTTTATGCTGATCCCTCTTTTCTTTAAATAGAGTAAAAAGCTTTATTAAAGTTGGAATTCCCTTTAATTAATTTAATATTATTCTGTACATAGTTTTTGTCAATAAAATCGGAAAAACACACAAAGAATTTTGAAGTTTGAGTAAAAAATGAGCGAAAATCACCTACATTCAGAGGACTGGCGTAGTAGTTCAACGAAGCTGTTCCGTCAATAATTATGCGCAAAATTGCTTACATACTTTGGTTATATATTGTCAGCCGTCAATAGAGGCGTCGTCCAGAACCACCTCCATGATGAAGTAATGTAAAAGTATGATGTGACAATCGCGGCCAATGGATACCTGCTGCAACATACCGTGGATGCCCCATTATTCACAAGAACCACTGTTTTCAAAAAGTGAAAACAGTGGTTCTTTAGCTGGCTGACAGCGCATCCGGCGGATGGGCTGTATTTTGTCGGACGGGTAGTTTAAGGCTGAACGCACGATATATGCCGAAAATAATACTTGACTTGAATTTATATATTATTTAAGGCAAATATCCGCCTATATTACTCACATTGGGCAAAAATCGTTATTAATTTGACTGTTTATGCAAATTTGCCTCTTATGTCAATTTTTCATCACACTATTACCTAATTTCAGAAACCCATATACACACATCCCCCATAAGCAGAAAGACTCGGCTCGTCCTTTTGGACGGGTCGAGTCGATGTCGAGTCGATTTTATACCTCACGCGCCGAAGTAAGTGAACATTATTACAAGATACGCTATATACAGCACGCCGATGAGCACGCCGATCCAGCGCTTGAACTTGCCGCACACGAGCGCCGGGATCATGGCTGCGGCACTGACGACGAGGCAGGCCGGAACATCCAGCAGCATGCCCTGATCTTCAACGGCCAGGGGCTTGCCCTGCAAAAGCGCACACAGCGGCATGATAAGCGTCAGATCCATGATATTCGCGCCGATGATATTGCCGACCGACAGCGAGGACTGCTTTTTGCGGATCGCCGTGATGGTCGTGACAAGCTCAGGCAGCGAGGTGCCGATAGCTATCATGGTCGCTGCGATCACGGAGTCGGGAACGCCGATCATGACAGCCAGCGCCGAACCGTTATCGATAAGCAGCTGCGCGCCGAGGACGATGGCGGCAGCGCCGAGGATGAACTTGCCGATGTTTATCGCAACGCTCTTGCCGTCGGTACTCGGGCGCTCGTCGGTCGCCTCGCTTCCCTGCTCGCGCTTTGCGGCAAGGATGCTCTCGACCATAAAGCCGACGAAAACGAGCATGATAATAATGCTCTCGGAAACCGACAGCGCACTGTCGCGCGTGAAGGCAAACAGCAGCACGACCGCCGCAAGCAGCAGACCGGCCTTGACGCCGAACTGCTTTCGCGTCATATAGCAGCTCATGCACACAAGCGACAGGCACATTATAAGTCCCGTGTTCGCCGTGACCGAGCCGACGGCGTTGCCGACGGCGATATCGGCGTTGCCCTCGAATGCAGAGAACACGGAAACGAGCATTTCGGGCATGGTCGTTGCGAAGCTCACCACCGTTGCGCCTATGATGAACTTGGGTATGCTGGAGGCCTCGGCGATCCACGTTGCCGCATCAACGAAAAGGTCGCCGCCCTTGATAATGCATATAAGGCCGACGGCGAATAGCACGATAACAAGTGCGAGCGTGCTTCCCGTAAAGTCAATTCCCATTTTGATAACTCCCTTATTATCTTCTTAGCACATAAAAAAATAAGACTTTTTACACGGGCACACTTTTGCCGTGCTAAAAGTCTCATCGCCTGCAAGCAGGTGCATGACCACCGGCGCGCTGCCGGGGGTATGTTGGCCATGCTTTATAATTACTCCCTTTTAACGAGGGATTATGTTAGCATAAACTGACCGGCTTGTCAATCGGTTTTTGATTTTCCAAACCCTGCGTCTAATACTATACACGCAGTCTGCATCTGTCAAGAAACTTGCTACATTATATACATTATTTTCGCACATTTCAAGTGCTTTTTTCGCGCATTTTTGAGCAATTCTCAATTTTTGTTGAATTTTCAACGCTTTTTCGGGATAGTACTTTTTGTCATGACAAATGCATGTAAAATGCTAAATATTTGATTGCAATTTTGTAAACATTTTGTTATTATGCCATTGTAATAGGTGGGTAATCTTAGCGTTTTCTTAACACCCTACTATGGAAATTTATATTATATTTGGAGGCATAGCATGAAGAAAAACAATCTGAAGCGTTTTCTTGCTTCGCTGCTTGCTGTTCTGATGCTTTCGCAGGTAACAGGCGTCGCACCCGGCGTATTTGCGGAGGATGTGGGCAGCACCCCCCTACCTCAGGAAGAAACTGTTAAACCTGCACTTAAGGATAAATCCGGCGAGGTTCTCATCAAGTCGAGCATGTCCGATGATGAGGTTTCAAAGCTTATCAGCAAGGCTCTCATCAGCAATTACGATCAGCTTGATGATACGACCAAAGCATCTTTGCAGTGGGAATATAAGTGTGAGGGCATAGAAGTTAAGTATGGGATTTTGAAGCAGGATGCATGGGGTTCAATAAATGGATTTGAATCATATGTTTATTACAAGTACGATGGAATTGGACACAAGAAGGGTGATGTCGAACGTACTTATAGCCACCCCGCACTCAAATTAAACAGTGCTGGCAACTATCAGGTACGCCTTGCAGGTACAACTGCCGAAGCTACGCTCGTAAAGGTTGACAAGTACAGCAGCAAAATAGTTCTCAAGACCGATGCATCCATTACTTATAACATGGAATCGGATGTCATGAAGCAGGCCATCCTCGATAACGTCATCGACTGGGAAGCCAGCGACCTTCCCGCAAAGGAAACTCTCAGCATTAATGATTTCAAGTTTGAGTGGAAAACTCTTCCTGAATTCACCGATAAGCTCCCCCTCGATAAGGACAAGCTTGAAAGTTTAAAGCAATTTGCACCTATTGAGGGCGGCAAGCGTGATACTTGGCTTGATCCTCTTGATTACCCCATGATGGGCGCAGGTGATCAGACCATTCTGATAAAGTTTAATGGCAACAGCGAATTTAAGCCCAGCGATAAAGAAGGCGCACTGAAAGTCGAAAAGGCAAATGTAACCGTTACCATCAAGGATCCGATCAAGATCATGAAGGCCGGTGAAGAAATTGATGTCAAAGACTATGTAAGCACTGACCCTGCCGATCCTGCACTTGATATTTATATTGTCTATGTCGGCGTAAACACTAACAAGGAAAGCACTATATATCTCCAGGTATCCGGCGAGAAGCAGAATTTCATTGACGGTATCAGCGATTTCCAGAAAAAATACCTCAAGTATGAAGAAGAGAACACCCTCAGAGGTAAACTCAAAGACGGAATCACTGTCGGCGAATTTAAAGAAATGCTTAAAGGCATTCTTTCTTATGTTGACAATGAATTCACAAAGTTCCTTGTAAACATAGCGCTTAACAAGTACGGTCTGACTTACGACAATCTTAAGGATCTTCTTGGAGCACTCGATAAGGTAAGCGGCATTGCCAATAACCTTAGACTTGCAATCGGCTCACCTGCTCATGCCGGTCAGTATTTCGCAGTCGCAATTGCTGTAAATGACAACTACAACACCGGTGTAAGCCTCCCCGGCTCCGTAACCGTGCTCAAGAACTGGAAGGGCGTAAAGCTTGAGAAGAACCCCCTGTTCGATGCAAAGAACAACACCATCACTGCAAAGAACAACACAATCACTGTCTCTCAGGCCGAAGATATCGCAAACAGCGTTTGCATTCTGACCAAGGACGATAAAGAGCTTGATAACTCTCAGACTTCCGTCCACTACTGGTTCACCGGCGTGGGCAAAATCTACGCAAAGAGCACCATGCCCACTGCTCCCGGTAAGTACATCGTAACGGCAACCGTCCGCGGCGGCGACTTCTTCGCATTCCCCAAGACCTTCGCTTTCACCGTCGTAGACGATAGCACCCCTAACACCTAATTAAACACAGCACAGCCGGTCGGGTTTTCCCGACCGGTTTTTTTAGTGGCGATTTGCCGCACCTACGGATACAGTTATTGCGGTTGCCCGACCGGTGGATGCGGTGGAAACCGTGTGTGCCGCGCCATAATTAGTGCGCTGCTGAGTTTTGTGGCTCTACCCGTAGGGAACGGATTTATCCGTTCCGCTTGTTGCATCTACTGCCGCCGTTAATACAACGGTATGCAGCAGAGGTTTTGCCTTTTGTCTTCCCCTTGCGGAGCTTGAGGGGAAGGCAATGGGGAGCGGTGCAAAATACTCAGCATCGCACTAATGGGTGGCGAGGCAACCACGGTTTCCTCCATTGTTTTGATACCGGGATACCGCAATACGCGTATCCGCAGATGCGTTAATGCGCCTCTAAAAATGAATAATAATATAAAAAACTCACAAAATACCTCCGTAGAAAATTTTACGGAGGTATTTCTTATGCGCAAATATATTGCAGCCGTGCTGGCGTGCCTTTCGCTGTGCGCGCTTATGCTTCCGGCTCTGGCCGACAGCTCCGCGCCGGTTGCGGAAAACTTCGAGTTCGAGACCTACCGCGGCGTGTCCTTCGGCGGTCGGCTCGCCGCCGTCGATCCCGAGGGCGACGCGGTGAGCTTCGAGATCACCACCCAGCCCAAAAAGGGCAGCATCGAGCTTAGCGACGACGGCAGCTTCGTCTATTCCCCCATCGACGGCAAGCGCGGCCGCGACTACTTCGGCTATAAGGCCATCGACGCCGACGGCAACCGCTCGCAGGAGGCGACGGTCATAATCAGGCTCGTCAAAAACAAAAGCGTCAGCTATGTCGATATGGGCGGCAACGCAAGCTATTGCAGCGCCGTGCGCCTTGCCGAGTGCGGCGCGTTTATCGGCAAGCAGATCGGCGGCGACTATTACTTCGAGCCGCAGAAAACGCTCAGCCGCGGCGAGTTCACCGCAATGTGCCTGAACGTCGCCGGCGAAAACGTGCTGCGCGGTGTCGTCAGCACCGGGTTTACCGACGACGGCAGCATCCCCGACTGGCAGCGCGCCTATGTTGCGAGCGCGGTAAAGGGCGGCGTTGTCAAGGGGCGCGAGGGCGCTGTGTTCGACGCCGGTGCCGATATCAGCCGCGCCGAGGCCGCCGTTATGCTCGACCGGCTGCTCAGCCTTGCCGACGTGAGCTGCGCGGATACCGCCGCCGTGCCGACCTGGGCCGCACAGTCGGCAGCCAACCTCGACGCATGCGGAATCGCAAGCCTTGAAAGCGTCGATTCCTCTCCCCTCACCCACGCCGAGGCCGCCGACATGCTCGCCGCAGCCATGGACGTTCTCGCCCGGCGCTGAGGCTTGCGCCGGCGCGCGCAGCGGTGTATAATGCCTCTTTGCAAAGGAGGCATTAAAATGAAGCAATATGTTGTTGACGCGTTCACCGACAAGGTCTTTGCCGGAAATCCGGCCGCGGTGTGCGTTATGGATAAGTGGCTCAGCGATGAGCTGATGATGAAGATAACCGTCGAAAACAACCTCTCCGAGACCGCGTTCTGCGTCAAGGAGGGCAAAAATTATCATCTGCGCTGGTTCACCCCCGGCGGCGAGATCGACCTGTGCGGCCACGCGACGCTCGCTACGGCGTATGTGATCCTGCACTTTGTCGAGCCGGAGCTGACTCAAGTGCGCTTTGACACGCTCAGCGGCGAGCTTATCGTTACGAAAAACGGCGAGCTGCTCGAAATGGTATTCCCGGCCTACAAGCTCAAGCCCGTCGAGGTCACGGACGCGATGACCGAGGTCATCGGCGCAAGACCCACGGCGGCGTTCATGGGGCGCGATCTGCTGTGCGTCGTGGACAGCGAGGACGTTGTGCGCGGCTGCGCACCGGATATGGCGAAGGTCATGCAGCTTGACGGTCTGCTGCTGCACGTCACCGCAAAGGGCAAGGATTTTGACTGCGTTTCGCGCAGCTTTGCACCCAAGTGCAACGTGCCGGAGGATCCCGTGTGCGGCTCGGGTCACTGCCACATCATCCCCTACTGGGCAAAGGAGCTTGGCAAAGCCGAGCTTACCGCCTATCAGGCCTCGCGCCGCGGCGGCGTTCTGTACACCCGGCTCGACGGTGACAAGGTCATCCTCGCCGGTAAGGCCGCGCTGTTCAGCCAGGCGGAGATATATATCGACTGATCTTAACCGGTTGCTCCAAAAAGAAGCAACCGGTTAAGCATGTCAAAGAATCGGAAGGGATAATCCTTCCGGTTTTTCACTTATCAATATATTCGGCAATATCCTCAAGGCCGCAATTCAATATTCTGCATAGCTGATCAAGCGTGTATGTGTTTACATTCTCGTTTTTCCTGAGCCTGTCAAGCTGTCCTGTGCTTATCTTGTATTCTTTTATCAGCTTATACTGCGATAATCCGCGTTCTTTCATGGTTTTCCACAGACGGTCAAAAACTATCATAGCACACCTCTTTTTAGTTTATGCTACAATCGTATTTTGTTGCTTAGATGAAAATGAATGCAAAGAGAATTATCGCCTTATTATTGGCACTGGTGATGGTATTTGCGCTTGCAGCATGCGGCAAAGATGATGGTAGTTCCGAAACGGGGTCTGACAGCGTCCCCGGCACCGCTGATTTAACTCAAGCGGATGCAGAACAATTAGCAAAAGAATACGTTACCAGTGGGGACGGCGCATACAAAATTTTAGATAAAGTAGAATCAGACGCACCAAGAACGAATAAAATAAGCGTTCCAAGAATAGGCAGCGTTGATATTGCAAACGACACTGTTGAGAAATCCGGTTCAACATGCTACAGGATTACCGTGAAAGGCACTACTAATGCCTATGATGAATACGGGCAGTATTTAGAGTCTTTTAAATACAAATACGAATTATATATAAAAACTCAAGTCGTTGGTGAACCTACAGTTACAAACGCAATAATCGGCAGCACTGATGAATGGGTTTGGGTTAATCCGCAATGATTGCTATAAATAAACCTGTTGCAGAGCATAGACTCCGCAGCAGGTTTTATTTCACTCTCAAATTTTCGGCAAGCACTTCATCCGCCGAGACGGAGACGGTACTGTAATCTGTGTATATCACCTTGCCAGGCAGCGAACCGGAGGGCTTGCGCACGTTGCGCACCATGGTGTAATCGACCTGAGTTTTGCCGCCCTCGCGCGCCTGCGAATAGAAAACGGCAAGGCTTGCGGCTTCCTCTATCGTTTTCTCCGGCGGAGTAAGGCCGTCGCATGATATGATAACGTGGCTGCCGTGGACGGTTTTCGTGTGCAGCCAGATATCCGTGCGCCGCGCGGTTTTCGTCGTCAGCTCATCGTTTTGCGCATTGCTGCGGCCGACAAGGATCTCAAAGCCATCGGACGAGGCAAAGCGCATGGGTCCTTGCTTTTTATGCTTGCGCTCTTTTGTGCCGCGCTGCTTTTTGATATAGCCCGTGCCGACAAGCTCGGCTTTGATCTCGGCAAGATCGTCCTCGGTTTCGGCGCGCTCGGTTTCGTCAAGGACGCTGTTTAAATACTCAAGCTGCTTTTCGCCGTCGGCTATGAGCGCCGTGAGGTGCGTCTGCGCGGTTTTGAGCTTATTGTACTCCTTGAACATTGCCGCGGCGTTACTCTGCGGCGTTTTGAGGACATCGAGCTTTATCGTGCGCTGAGGGCAATCCGGCTCGTAATAATCCTCAACGGTCACCGAGCTGTCGCCTTTTTTTACGCGATAGAGATTTGCCGTCAGAAGCTCTGCGTTGCGGCGGATCTCATCACGCTCGGAGCACTTCTGAAGCTCGGTTTTCTGCACTGCCAGCTTTCGGGCAATGCGGTCGCGCGCGGTTTTGACGTGGTGGCTAAGCTCCTTAGAGCGTCTGCGGCGGCTCTCAAGAATGTCGCGCTTTGAGTAGTATGCGTCAAGAAGCTCCGAGAAGGTTTCAAACTCGCACATGTCATACACGCCGGCATACTGCTTGAGCTGCATGAAGGAATACTCCTTCGGCTTTCCTTCCTCGGTGAGCAAGGTCGGCGCAAGCTCCCCTGCCCTGACGCTTTCAAGAAACGCGCCGATCGCCTCGGGCAGGAACGCGGCATTATCTCCGCTGCGGCAGGCAAGCTCGCGGCACACAAGCGGCGAGAGTCCGGAAAAGCTGTCCATTATGCGCTTGTCCGTGCTTTTGCCGGCGTCGGACTGCGCAAGCGTCTGCGCTATCTCTTCCTGCGACAGGTCAAAAATGAGCGGCTTGCGCTGCTTCGGCGGCAGGCGATATATCATGCCCGGCAGCAGTCTTCGCTCGGCGTCGCCGCCGTAGTCCATGCGGCGCAGACAGTCGATTATTCGCCCGTCCGAGCCTATGAGCACGAGGTTTGAGCTTCTTCCCATCAGTTCCACGGCAAGGCGCAGATCAACGTTGTCTCCAAGCTCGTTGCGCGATGTTATGTTAACCATTGCAAGGCGCTCCCAGTTTGGCTGCTCTATCGCCTCTATCCTGCCGCCGGTGAGATACTTGCGCAGCAGCATGCAGAACATTGGCGGCTCGGCCGGATTTTCAAAGCTCATTTTCGTCTGCTGCAATCTGCCGCTGCCGGCTCCTGCGTCAATGAGCAGACGCATGTTTTCGCCGCCGCGAACGGAGAGGACGATCTTATCGCGCTCCGGCTGCTGGACCTTGTCGATCCTCGCGCCGATGATCTTCGGCCGCAGCTCGGCTATTATTCCTGATAACAGTATTGCATCAAGCGCCATGGTGCCCCTCCACGCAAACCGCGTACAGCTCGTTTATCCGCTGCGTTTTTCCCTGAAGATACAGCCAGCCGAACAGCGCCTCAAGCCCGGTGGCGGCGTGATACTGCGCAATGTCGGCCTTATGCGGCACGGAATTTACCTTTGCGTTGCGGCCGCGTTTGTAGACATACATTTCGTCTTCGTCAAGCAGCGGCAGAAGCCTTTCGGCAGCCTCGGCCTGAGCCGGAGCGTTGACTATCGCGACCGTTTTTTTGTGCAGCTCGGTCACTTTTTTGTTTCCGTCGGCGCACAGCATGGTGCGCGTCAAAAGCTCATACACTCCGTCGCCGATGTGCGCAAGGCCGAGCATGCTTATGTTGTTTATATCGCTTTTCTCCATCCGAGGGCAGAAATAATCGTTCATATCAGTCTCCAAATCAAGCAAGGGCGGTCACATTATGTTAACCGCCCTTGTGTTTTACATATCGTCGATCTCGTCGGCAAACTCCGTCTGAATTTGCAGCGTTTCGGTAGGTGCCGTGCCCTGAGTGGTCTGCATTTCGAGCCACTGGTCGCGCGTTATGAGTATCTGGCGCGGCTTTGAGCCTTCAAACGGGCCGATGATGCCCATTTCCTCCATCTGATCTACTATGCGCGCAGCGCGCGAATAGCCGAGCTTCAGTCGGCGCTGAAGCATCGAGACCGAGGCCTGCTTTGTGTCGAAAATGACATCGACCGCCTGCGGCAGCAGCTCGTCATATTCGGGCTTGCCCGACGGCTCGTCATCGTCACCGCGGCCCTTGCCGTTTGCGCCCTTATCCTCGGCGGCTTTTTCGATCTGCGCCATGACGTCCTCGCTGTACTGCGCGGTGGACTGGCGCTTTATAAACTGAACGATCGAGTCGCGCTCATCGTCGCTGACGAATGCGCCCTGCACGCGCAGAGGCTTGCCGCAGCCTATGGGGGCATACAGCATATCGCCCATGCCGATAAGCTTCTCCGCTCCGGCATTATCGAGGATAATGCGGCTTTCAAGCGCGGAGGACACGGCAAACGCAATGCGGCTCGGGATATTGGCCTTCATAAGGCCGGTGATAACGTCGGCCGATGGACGCTGAGTTGCGATAACAAGGTGCATACCGGCAGCACGGCCCATCTGGGCGACGCGGCAGATGCTCTCTTCAACGTCCTTAGACGCAACGAGCATGAGGTCTGCAAGCTCGTCGATGACAATAACGATGCTCGGCATCTTCGGCTGCCCGTTTTCGGCAAGGTGCTCGTTATATGCCTCAAGGCTTCTTACGCCAAGCTCGGAGAACAGCCTGTATCGCTTCAGCATCTCCGTAACCGCCCACTGGAGCGCACCGGCTGCCTTCTTCGGGTCGGTGACAACAGGTATATACAGGTGCGGAATGCCGTTATAAACGCCAAGCTCGACCATTTTGGGGTCGATCATGATGAGCTTGACCTCATCGGGATCGGATTTATACAGAAGGCTTATTATAAGCGAGTTCATGCACACCGATTTGCCCGAGCCGGTAGTGCCTGCAATGAGTAGGTGCGGAAGCTTTGCTATGTTGCCGACTACCGCCTGACCGGCAATGTCCTTGCCGATGGCAAAGCTGAGCTTTGACTTGGACGAGGCAAAGCGCGGCGAGTCGATTATATCGCGCAGGTAAACGGTGCTTATGATCTTATTCGGCACTTCGATGCCGACGGTGGATATCTTATCGGGTATCGGCGCAATGCGCACGCTCACAACGCCGAGGGCAAGCGCGATATCGCCGGCAAGGTTTGTGAGCCTGCTGAGCTTCACGCCCTGGTCAAGCTCAAGATCATAGCGCGTGACCGTGGGACCTCGGGTCGTGTCAACTATTCTTGCCGACACGCCGAAGCTCTTTATCGTATTTTCAAGGCGCTCGCGGTTCGTGCGCAGCTCCTCATCGGAGTTTGCCGCGACCGCATGACCCTTTTTGAGCAGGAATATCGGCGGCTTTTCGTACTCGCCGTCGCTCGTTGCCGACTCAATGGCGTTGCGTATAGCTTCCGTCTCGGCCGCGACCTCGGCTGCCGACGCCTTTTTCGGCGGATCGGACACGGATGCAGTTTTTACTACGCCCTCATCTGTCATTTTCACTGCTGAAATACCCGTCAGCGCCTCGACCTCCTCAATGGTCATAGGCTCAACGTCGGCAGAGGCCTTTGCCGGCTTTGCCTTCGCGCTTTTTTTGCCGAACAGGCCGCCGTCCTTTTTCGGTGCAGGCTCTTCCTTAACCGTAGGCTCCTCGGAGGCTGCCGATTTTTTTGCAAACGCAGGCTCATCGTCAAGCGGAATATCTATCGCGCGGCGACGGGCTTTTTTAGCCTGCTCGGCCTCCGGCTGCACGTCCTGCTCGGGGGCAGGCTCGGCAATGGCGGCAGCCGACTTTGCCTTTTTATCCGGCTTTTCGGCCGGGTCTGCGCGGAAGAACTCAAAAAGCTTTTTCGGCGTTATGCTGAGCGCCGACAGCGCAAAGAATATGAACGCCAGCAGGAGCACGATAGCCGCGCCGTATATGCTGAACGCCTTTTCCAGCGCAAAGGCTATGAGCGTTCCGAGGACGCCGGCGCACAGCATTTTCTTGCCGCCGGAATAGAGAGTTCCGAACAGCTCGCCGACGCCGCTGAGGTTATCGACAACGACCTGCGACAGCAGAAGGTTTACAAGCGCGCCTGCCAAAAGAGGCAGAAGCAGAGTCGCCGTCATGCGCCATGTGCACGGTCTTTCCCTGTTAAATGCCAGAATATACGCTGCAAGCAGAAACACCGGTGCACAGATCCAGAAGCCATAGCCGAAAAGGCCCTTTAAAAGCGAGCACAGCCAGCCGACAACAACACCGTCATGCGCAAATATGCCTATAACGACGAGAACGGCAGCAAACAGAAAGCACGCAGCGGCTATTATTCTCCGGGCAGGGTTAGTCGCAGGCTCGGTACTGTTCGGCTTTTTTGCCGGCTGCGAGGACTGGTTTTTGCCGGAACTATTGGATTTTTTCTTTGTAGCGGTTTGCGCCATTATTCAGCTTACCTGCCTTTATCAGAATATAAGTGAAAGTATTATCGTCAGAACGCCGACTACCCAGCAGTAGTAGGAAAATCCGCCGAAGCGCGTCTTGCGCGCGATCATTTTCAGAAGTCCGATGGACAAAACGCCGGAGACCATGGCGGCGATCATTCCGAAAAGATACGCCGGAATAAGAGATACGTCGATACCGGCCTTGAACGCGTCAACAAGCTCCAGAAGCGTTGCGCCGAGCACCGCCGGAATGCTCATAAGAAGCGAAAATTTCACGGCATAGCTGCGGTCGTGACCCGTTGCGATACCGGCAGTTATCGTTGTTCCCGAGCGCGACAGGCCGGGCAGCGTTGCAACGCACTGGCACAGGCCGACGATGAGCGCATCGGTGAAAAGCATGTTTTTCTCGGTCTTGCTGCCCTTGGCCATTTTGTCCGAAACGAGCAGCATGCAGCCGGTGAGGATGAGCGCTATGCCGACATACACCGTTGAGTTTGAAAGCGCTTCAATGTATTTGTGCACCGGGAGAATAAGCACCAAGGGCAGCGTCGCGACAATGATAAGCATAAAAAGCCGCGCCTCGGGAAATCTCCTGCGCCGGCCGTTTTCGTCAACCGTTCTGCCGGAAAGCATGTCGATAGTCTGGGTAAACATCGCTTTAATGTCGCTCCAGTACATAAAGCAGATAGCGATAAGCGTGCCGAAGTGCAGCAGAACGTCAAAGAACATGTGATTGCTGCCGAGGTCGGACATATTAAAAAGATTGTGCAAAATCGCAAGGTGTCCCGAGCTTGAAATGGGCAAAAACTCCGCAACGCCCTGAACAATGCCGAGGATTATGGCATCCAAAATGCTCATGTATTTATCTCCTATGTAGGTGTTATGTATACTTAACTGAGTTATTTTATCATATAATGTATTAAAAAGCAAGCACACATCAGTGTGCCTGCTTTTCGATCTCATTGTGCAGATAGTCAAGCGCATCCGAGAGATCGCCGATGCTGTCGATAAGTCCGCAGGCGACCGCCTCCTGCCCGTATATCACGCTGCCGACATCGTTGGCAAGCTCGTCGGTCGCCATCATCAGTTTGTTATACTTCTCGCGGCTTATATTCGAATGGCTTGTCACAAAGCCTACTATGCGCTCCTGAATGCGCGCAAAATAGTTATATGTCTGCGGAACACCGATGACAACGCCGTTCAGGCGCACCGGATGGATAGTCATTGCCGCCGACGGCGCAATGAAGCTGCGCGACGCGGCAACGGCAAGCGGCACGCCTATCGAGTGTCCTCCGCCGAGCACGAGCGATACCGTTGGCTTTTTCATTCCGGCAATTATCTCGGCTATGCCGAGCCCGGCCTCAACGTCGCCGCCGACGGTGTTTAGAAGTATCAGCAGTCCTTTTATCTCCTCGGACTCCTCGACCGCCGCGAGCAGCGGCATGACATGCTCATATTTTGTGGTTTTGTTATCCTCGGGCAATATCTGATGTCCCTCGACCTGACCGACGATGGTCAGACAGTGTATCATTCCTGCCCTGCCCTGCGGCTGAGCGCTGCCCAGCTCTTTAAGCTCCTCCAAAAAAATCACCTCATACCTATTTTGTCAGGTATGAGGCGGTTTTATTATGCTTTGTATGCGGCAAGCACGCCAAGGTAGGTCATGAAGCAGTCAAACTTAGCAACGACCTCAAACGGAGCATGCATGCTCATGACGGGAACGCCTGCGTCGATCGTGTCGATATTGCGGTTTGCCATGTACTTTGCTATGGTGCCGCCGCCGCCCTGATCGACCTTGCCAAGCTCGCTCATCTGCCAGACAACGCCTGCATCGGCGAATATTCTGCGCAGGTAGCCGACGATCTCGGCCGAAGCGTCGCTCGTTCCGCTCTTGCCTCGAGCGCCGGTGAACTTACAGATGCCCATGCCGTAGTTGAGCTTTGCATCGTTGCGCTTTTCGCTGACCTCGGGGAAATTCGGATCAAACGCCGCTGTGACATCCGCCGACAGGCAGAAGCTGTTTTTAAAGCAGCGGCGCAGAGGAACGTTCTGACCGGCGCACAGCTCTTCCATGAAGCACTCGAATGCGCTGCTCTGCATGCCGCTGACGCCGTCCGACCCTGTCTCTTCCTTATCCGCGAGGATGCAGACTGCCGTCTTTTCGGGCGCCTCGTCAAGGTCGAGTATCGCCTTTAGCTCTGCGTATGCGCACACGCGGTCATCGTGGCCGTAGCCGCCGATGAGCGAGCGGTCAAGGCCGATCTCGCGAACTTCAAACGCAGGAACGGCGGTCAGCTCAGCTGAGAGGAAGTCCTCCTCGACGATGCCGTAGCGGTCGTTGAGGATGCTCATGACGGCAAGCTTAACTCTGTCGCTGCCCTCGTCGGCGTAGGGGATGCTGCCGATGAGGATATTGAGGCCCTCGCCGGTGATACCCTCTTCCATGGTCTTTCTCATCTGCTCCTTGCCGAGATGCGGCAGGAGGTCGGTTATGACAAACTGCGGATCGGAAGGATCGTGGCCGATGCTCACGTCGATCGTCTCGCCGTTTTTGAGCGCGACCACGCCGTGCAGCTCGAGAGGAATGGTGACCCACTGGTATTTCTTTATGCCGCCGTAGTAATGGGTCTTGAAATATGCAAGCTCGTCGCTTTCGTAAAGCGGATTCTGCTTGAGGTCGATGCGCGGCGAATCGACATGCGCGCCGGCGATAACGCAGCCTTCCTCAAGGCTTTTCTTGCCGATGACGGCGAGCATAAGAGCCTTTGAGCGATTGTTGCAGTAGACCTTATCGCCCGGGGAAAGCTTCATGCCGTCAACATACTCGACAAAGCCCTTATCCTCGGCCATCTCTATTGCGATCTTCACCGCCTCGCGCTCGGTGCGCGCCTCGTTCAAAAACGCCATATAGCCGCGGCAGTAATCCTCCATATCGATGCGCTGCTGCGTGCTCATCGTATCATAACCGTTTTTCTGCTTGTAAAATAGTTCGTCTCTGATCTCAGCCATTTTTCAATACTTCCTTAAATAAATTTTTGCATTCTTTTCTGAATTTGTCCTCGCTGCCGTCATTGTGCAGCACATATTCGCATTTCTGCTCGAAATACTCGTTCGGATACTGGGCGTTCACACGCATCATGGCATACTCATAGCTTATGCCGTCGCGCTTCATTATACGTTCGATGCGCGTCGTTTTCTCGGCAACTATTCCGACCACGGCGCAGCATTTTTCGCCAAGTCCGCTTTCAAGAAGCGCTATCGCGTCGATGGCCGCTATCTTTCCGCCGCTCATCGCCCACTCCCGGAGCTTTCTGCTGACCTCAAGGCCGATGTAGTGATGCGTTATCGCGTTAAGATCAACAAGCGCCGCTTCGTTTGAAAACACCGTTGCACCCAGCGCCTTGCGGTCAAGCACACCATCCGTTACCGTGCCGGGGAACGAGCGCTCGATATCGCCGAGCATCTGCGCATTTGTTCTGAGCATGTCGTGATACAGCGCGTCGCAGTCTATTATGAGCGCTCCCAGCTTTTCAAGCTCGCGCAGAGCCGTTGTCTTTCCGCAGCCCGTGCCGCCGGTTATGCCGACGACCCTGAGGCTTTCGGCAAGAGCCGAGGCAATCTCCTCCTCGGGCAGCGCGCCGCGGCGCAATATCTTATAGGGAGCCGCGCTCATGTCGATTATGGTTGACTCTTTTCCGAGGCCGCATCTTCCTCCGTCCACGACGGCGGCAATTTTGCCGTCGAAGTATCCGAGCACCTCCTGCGCCGTAACGGGACTTTTCTCGCCCGAGGGATTTGCCGAGGGAGCGGCAAACGGCAGGCGCGCTTTTTTCAGCATTGTCTGCGTCATCGGGTGGTCGGGGCACCTTAGCGCGACCGTATCGCCGCCTGCGCGGACGATATCGGGAACTATGTCCTTTGACTTTAAAACTATCGTCAAGGGTCCCGGCCAGAACTTATCCATAAGCACGCGCGCCTGCTTGGGAACATTTGCGCAGTACCTGGTCACGGCAGCGCCCTTGTGCAGCATCAGCGACAGGGGCTTTACCTCGGGTCTGCCCTTGACCTCATACACCTGCTCGACCGCGTCGGCGTCAAGGCCGCTGCACGCAAGGCCGTAAACCGTTTCCGTAGGAACGGCAACGAGCTGCCCTGCGACTATGAGCGCAGCCGCTGTGTTCAGATCATCTTTTCCGATTATCTTAGTTTCCATCAGCTCTCCGCCTGCCTTTTGAGCTTTTCCGCCTGATCTGCGGTTATCAGCGCATCTATTATCGGGTCAAGGTCGCCGTTTAACACGCTTTGAATATTGAAATTGCGCACATCACCCACAAGTCTGTGGTCGGTGACTCGGTTTTGGGGAAAGTTATAGGTGCGTATCCTGTCCGACCTGTCGCCCGAACCGACCTGGCTTTTGCGCTCGGCAGCTATGGCTGCGGCCTGCTTCTGCTGCTCGGCCTCATACAGCTTTGAGCGCAGGATCTTCATCGCTCTGTCCTTGTTTTTATACTGGCTGCGCTCGTCCTGACATTCGACCACGACGCCGGTGGGCAGATGCGTTATTCGTATGGCGCTTTCGGTCTTATTTACATGCTGACCGCCGGCTCCCGACGAACGGTAGGTGTCGATCTGAAGATCGGCAGGGTTAATTTCAAACTCGACCTCTTCAGCCTCGGGAAGAACCGCAACGGTTGCCGCCGAGGTATGTATCCTTCCTCCGGACTCGGTTTCGGGCACGCGCTGAACACGATGGCCGCCGGCTTCAAACTTAAGGCGTGAATATGCTCCCTGCCCTTCGACGACAAAGCTCATTTCCTTTATGCCGCCAAGCTCCGTTTCGTTAATATTGACAATATCGATCTTCCAGCCCTTACTCTCTGCATACATGGAATACATGCGGAAAAGATCATGCGCAAAAAGCGAGCTTTCCTCTCCGCCGACGCCGGAGCGGATCTCCATAATGACGTTGCGCTCATCGTTCGGGTCTTTTGGCAGGAGCAGTATCTTAAGCTGCTCGCCAAGCTCGCCGAGGCGTTGCTTTGCATCGTTATATTCCTCCTGCGCAAGCTCCTTGAACTCGGGGTCGGACATCAGCTCCTCGGCATCATGCATGGCCTTTTCGCATTTGACATACTCCCTGTACGCCGTGACTATCGGCTCAAGCTCTTTCATTTCCCGTGCGCATTTGGTGTATGCTGTCGGGTCTGCATATATCTCGCCGTTTTCCATCCGCTGGCCGAGCTCGGAATATCTGTTATCAAGCTGTTTAAGTTTATCCAGCATCGTTTTCTCCTGATATTTTAATAATAAAATATCATAACACATTTGCTCCGTTCTGTAAATGAAAAAGCCGGCCTTTCGGTCGGCTTTGAAAGCTTATATAAGTCCCTGGACGAGGATTATGAGTATAAGTATCGGCAGTATCCACTGGAAATACGGCTTGAGCTTGGGCGAAAGACGGATGCCGGTACCCTTATTGACCTCGGCAATATACTTATCAAAGCCCCAGCCCCACTTGCTGACGCAAAACAGCAGATAGACAAGAGAGCCGATAGGCAGAAGCAGGTTCGACACGAGGAAGTCCTCGGTATCGAGCACATCCCTGCCGCCGATAAGATGCAGATCGCTCCAGATATTATAGCCGAATACGCACGGCAGGCTCAGCAGCGCAAGAAGAATGAAGTTTATTGCAACGGCCTTCTTGCGGCTCAGCCCGAAGGTATCCATGCATACGGCAATGATATTCTCGAAAACCGCAAGCACCGTGGAAAAGCTTGCAAAGATCATGAACAGGAAGAACAGCGCGCCCCAGAAGCGGCCGCCGGCCATGTTGACAAACACCTGCGGCAGAGTAACAAATATCAGCGACGGTCCCTGCTCGGGCGACACGCCGAACGAGAAGCAGGCCGGGAAGATGATCGTTCCCGCCATGAGCGCAACGAAGGTATCCAGCGCGCAGATGCGTGCGGCCTCACCCGTGAGCGTGTGCTTATCGCTCATATAGCTGCCGAATATCTCCATTGCCGCAATGCCGAGGCTGAGGGTGAAAAACGCCTGGTTCATTGCGTCGGTGATGAGGCTTCCGAAGCCGTTTTTGCGGATGGTATCAATGGACGGGAGCAGATAGAATTTCATGCCTTCTGCCGCGCCGGAAAGCGTCAGACTGTGAACAGCCAGCACTATTATCAGCGCAAGCAGCGCGAGCATCATGAATTTTGATATGCGCTCAAGTCCTTTTTTAAGGCCGAAGCTGCACACGATAAAGCCTACAACGACAACTATCTCGGTCCATATCGCCATCTCGCCGGGAGACGCCAGAAGGTTGCCGAACACGGCGCTCGTTGCATCGGCCGACATACCGGAGTGGAACACGCCGGTCAGGAATTTTCCGAAATAGCTTGCCATCCAGCCTGCAACGGTCGTATAGTACATCATCAGCAGATAGCAGCCGATAAGGCAGAACCAGCCGTGGATGTGCCACTTGCTGCCGGGTTTTTCAAGCGCCTTGTAGCCCAGAACGGCGCTCTGCCGGCTCGCACGGCCGACGGCAAGCTCCATCGTCAGCACGGGGATTCCCATGACAACAAGGCAGATAAGGTAAAACAGGACGAAATAGCCGCCGCCGTTTTGACCCGTTATGTAAGGAAAGCGCCAGACGTTTCCGATGCCGATAGCGCAGCCTGCGCTGACAAGCAGAAATCCGAGTCTGGAGCCGAATGATTCTCTCTTCATACGAATACCTCTCTCATAAAAGCTGTTGCTTATTTTAGCCAAAAATTCAGCAGTTTACAAGGGCTGTTTCCGTATGCTAAAATAAGAAAAACTTATTTTGAGGCATATGATGAACAGAAATCAGCTTAAATACTTCATTGCGGCCGCCGAAAGCCGCAGCTTCACAAAGGCCGCCGAGCAGTTTTATATATCCCAAACGGCAATCACGCAGCAGATGCAGCTGCTGGAGGAGTCGCTCGGCTGCACGCTGTTTGACCGCTCTACGCGCCCTGTGTCGCTCACTCCGGCAGGCAAAATTTTTCTGGGCGAGGCTCGCGCCATACTTGACAGAATGAGCAGCGCCGTCGAGCGCGTCCACGATGCGTCCTCCGGACTTACCGGAACGCTGCGCGTGGGCTTTGTCCGCGGCTACGAGCGCAGCGATCTTTCGGTGCTCATGCGCTCGTTTCATCTGCAAAACCAAAACGCGCTTATAAGCTTTTACCGCTGCTCGACCGATGTTCTGGCAGCCGGGCTTATGCAGCAGGAGTATGACATTATCTTCACCTGGGACAGCACGAACCTAAAAGCTCAGGCGGACGTGGAATACATCGGCGTTGAAAGCGCGCGGCTCGTTGTTGCCCTGTATGACGAGCACCCCCTTGCCGGCAGGCGGAGACTAAGCCGCGCCGATCTTAAGGGCGAAAGCATACTGTACATGTCGCCCGACGCTTCGAACGATTCCTACGGCGACGCATTCTTCATGCAGCTTTACAAGGACGCAGGCTACAAGCCGAATATTCTCTTCCGCTCGTGCGACGCCGAGTGCATCCTCATGATGGTCGCCGCTCAGGAGGGCATTTCGATACTGCCGGATTATTTCACCGACAAGCTGTACGATGCGGATAACCTTGTTTTTGTTCCGCTCGTCGGAGAGTGCGAGAAGGAGGATATAATCGCCGCGTGGCAAAGCTCGAACTCAAACCCCGTTCTAAAGCAGTTTCTATCCGTGCTCGGCAGCTCGGTGCCGCTGCGCAAATAATGGTTTACAATGGAGGATATAGCATGAGTATAGGTGCGGTAATAGTAGCAGCCGGCATGTCGTCGCGCATGGGGGATTTCAAGCCCATGCTCAGCATCGGTTCGCAGTCCATAGCCCGGCGCATAGTCTCAACGCTCCGGCAGGCAGGAGCCGAGGAGATCGTTATGATAACCGGGCATAATGCCGACGCTTTGGAGCGGCATCTTGAGGGTTGCGGCCTGACGTTCATCCGAAACGAGCGCTATGCGACAACGCAGATGTTCGACTCGGCTGCATTGGGGCTTGATTATTTGAAGGATAAGTGCGGCAGGATACTTTTCACACCCGTTGACGTTCCGCTGTTTGAAGCTTCGACCGCGCGCGCCCTCATCGATTCCGGAGCAGAGCTTGCCTGCCCCGTTTGCGACGGCAAGCGAGGACATCCGATACTGATCGCAGCAAGGCTCGTTGACGGAATTTTAGCGTATAGCGGCGACGGCGGCCTCGGAAAAGCAATGGCCGCGTGCGGAGAAACGATGCTCGAGATCCCCGTCAACGACCCAGGCTCTCTTCGCGACGCCGACACACCGGAGGATTATAAGGCCCTGCTCGGGATGTACGAAAAGCGGTGAAGAAAAATGGATCAGAACAATAGATATGACAGGCAGATCCGTCTGCCATATATCGACCACGCGGGGCAGGAAAAGCTCGGCCGCGCACACGTTGCCATAGTCGGGCAGGGCGCGCTCGGTACGGCGGCTTCGTCGTATCTTGCACGCGCCGGAGTCGGGCATATACTCATCATCGACAACGACATCGTAGAGCTGAGCAATCTTCAGCGTCAAACGCTTTTTGATGAGAGCGATGTCGGGCGCAGCAAGGCCGATGCAGCCTGCGAGCATCTCGGAAAAATAAACAGCGATATTTCGATCGCATCGTCGCGCGAACGGCTCACGGAGGACAATGCCCCTGCCCTGCTCGGCGGAGCCGATATCGTCATTGACGCAAGCGATAATTTTGAGGCACGCAAGATAATTAATAACTGCTGCGTACCGCGCGGTATTCCGTGGATATACGGCGGAGTTGTGCAGAGTCAGGGCATGACGATGAATATCGTGCCGGGCGGACCGTGCTTTGCCTGTCTGATGCCCGGCGAAACGCCGGAGCGCGGCACATATCCGATAGCTGGCACGCATGGTATACTCAGCACCGCCGCACCGTTTATCGCTGCCGTTCAGGCGACCGAAGCGATAAAGATAATAACGCACGGCTTTGCAAGCAGCTCCGTGCGCAAAACGCTTCTGTACGTTGACCTGTGGGACAACATGTTTCAGGAGCACGGCATCGTAAAGCTCCCCGGCTGCCCTGTGTGCGGCGTAAAGGATCAACATGGCAACAGATAAATCGAAAATCGGCAGCGGCGTTTTGCTGCGAGCCGACAGTACGGAAATGTCCGCTTCTCCGGTCGCGGAGAGCAGCATGAAGGACGAGGGCGGATATGTATTTCTCCGACTTGCAATCCTTGTCGAGCGCGACATTATAAGTCAATGCGGCTTCTACTCCGCTCCGGAAATTCCGGGCTGCATAGTCGACGCAATGTCCGCAATTGCGGCAGCTGCCGAGGGAAAAGCCATTATGGCCGCAGCCCTCATAAGCGGCGAGAGGATCAAAAGTGCCCTGTCCAAGCTGAATTTATCGGACAGCGAGCTAAAAAAGTCCGCCGATATTGCCGCGCTCATGCTGCACGAATGTCTGAGAAACTACTCCATGAAATACAATCAGGCAAGGCAAGAGCGCCTTAGCAAAGCAAAAAGCGGGCAGTAAAAAGCGATAAAAACAGCCAGTGTCAAAATGCTGCAAAGCATTGATAACACTGGCTTTTTAATATGGTACGCCCGACGGGATTCGAACCCACGACCTTCAGAGTCGGAGTTTTGATTTTGGCGTTTTTCATCGTTGTGTAATGTGGCGCAAAGCATTGAAAAATCAAGGTTTTTTGAATTTAGCGTTTTTTATCGTTTTGCAGAATAATTCAACTTTTCGCAATGGAGTTGAACTAAAGTTGAATTATTTTTGTGCCATATATTAGTTGATTTTGGAGCGGGTGCTTGCATTGTGTCGGCATATGTGATACTCTGTCGATGCACCCCCAAAGGTGCGGGCGCTGCACAACGGCAGGCGGTTAGCTACATCTCCGCAGAGGAGGTGAGGCAATGCGACTTACGATAACCCTATCACTGCGAAAGCTGATAGTCCAGTTTATCATAAAAAGCAAAAACCGCCACTCGGCCAAGTGACGGTCTTTGACGGCTTTTATAGCTGCTTTTACCTAAACATACCGAGCTAACCGCGTGTCGCAGCGCTCTTTCTGCGTCTATTATAGCGCCTGCCTCGATTTATGTCAAGGCGGGCATTTTATTTATCTTCCCCGTCGCGCTTGATCGTCTCGTCTACGGCGCGGTTTATGAAGCTGTTGACGCTCTCGCCCCTGCTTTCGGCATGGGCTTTTATTATGTCCTTTTTGCCTTTGGGCATAGTCAAATTTATTCTGTCAAGCTTCTCTGATATCCACTTATTCTTATATTCGTTGTTACCGGCCATGTTGTACCTCCTGTTGTTATCGGGTGCGCGGCGTTTTAACGCCCCCCCTCCCATTGTAGCCTTATTATATCACAAATATCAATCTTGCGCAATATACATAATAGCCAAACATCTTGCGCAATATTTATGTATTCTGTCAATTGATATCTTGCGCAAGATATGATATATTATAATCACAACAGGGAAACAAAGCCCAGCGCGAAGGTGGACGGAGTAGGCGAAAGCCGAAACAAGAGCGCCACATAAGAGCGGGACCGGATAAGGGAGATTGAGATTGCAGAGGGCATAGATGCTTAATGCCACCCGCCGCCGGGCTTCCTGGACAAACAGAAAGGAGATAACAAAATGAACATGCAGGACATCGAAAGGAAAATCAGGCTCATGCGCGAGATGCAGCGCATGGCAGAGGAAGCGCAGGCAGAGGCCGACAGCATCAAGGACGAAATCAAGGCCTATATGGGCGCGTCTGAGGCGCTTTCAGTCGGGGAATATAAAATCACATACAAGACTGTGAAAGGCAACAGGCTCGATTCAGCGGCGCTCAGAGCGGCAATGCCGGAAATATACGCCGCATTCTGCAAGCAGACGGAAACTCGCCGTTTCTGTGTGGCGTAAGGAGGCATACGATGACTGACCGCGAGATACTGCTTAACGAGATCAAGCGCCTGCTGGAGGACGCAAGCAACCATGAATTGGATTTTGTATATGTTATGCTGCTTAACATGAGGAGGGACACACAATGACAGCACGTGAGGAACGCGAGATACTGATAAAAGAGCTCAAGCGAGTTATGAACACAGCAAGCAACTACGAGCTGCGTTGCGCATACACTTTTCTACTGGCAATGCAGCGATACGATTAAAACAAGACCGGCCTTTATTGGTCGGTCTCTTTTTTATGTGTACATTTTTGCACATTTTCCGCAAAAATCAAATAGCTCTCCTGTACGCTTGCGCCGGTGCGCCTGAACGAGCTAAGGCCTGTACCGCTGTAGCAATTAAAGTCTCGCAGCCGGGTATTGCGCTGCATAGCCCGCAGGCCTCTGTATTCCCTGCTTTTTATCTCGTTAGGCGTGGTCTGCCGCTCGGACGCGATGCTCTTTATGGTCTGACCGTCAAAGTATCGCCTGCGTATAACGTCGCTGCATTCGCCAGGTATGGCCGCCATAGCCTCGCACAGCGCGTCGTGCAGCTGCTGCCGGTATACATCGTCCTCAACGCGCTCGAAGCTCTCAGCGCCGTTAGGGTCGGGTACAGCATCCTCAAGCGTTATGTCCTCGTCTATGGGCGTTGACAGGCTGACGGCATTGTTTAACGGGTCGTTCGCCGCTCTGCGCGTCCTGAGGCCGTACAGCGCCGCATAAGCCGTTTTAAGGTGATAGCTATACCACGTCGTAAAAGCTCCGCGTTCGGCCTTGTAGGTCGATGCAGCCTCGCACATGGCTATGTAGGCCGCGCTCATGAGATCGTCAAACTCAACGTCGCATCGGAGCGGGAACGCCCTTAGCCACCGGTTTGCCGTCTTCATCGCATAGCGCTTTATCCGCTCCCATAGCTCAAGCTGCCTCTCCCCGTTGCCGTCATGGATAAGCTGGGCTAATTCTTCATTCGACATTTCCGCTATAAAGCCTCATCCAGTCTGTAAGGCGCATCGTGACCAGCCATTGCTGTCTATTACGGCGATGAAACAGCGCCTGTACACCGTCGTTAAACCGCTCTGAGTCGGCTATGGACTGCTGCATTGCCGCAGGCACGTTGAGCTTTTCAACGCGCTTGCATTCGATATGTACGCCCGGCAGGCCGACAAGATCGGGTACAGTTCCGAATGACAGAGAGCCTCCGCGCCGTATCTCGTAGCCGTATTTACGCAGCTCCGATGCAAGCTCCCGCTCGCCGTCAGCGCCTTTGCGTTGTGATCTATTGCTCATCAATCATTCTCCGTGTGATCGCATCTGCATACATCTGCATACAGATGCATGCATGTGATATCATATGCTTTCAAAAAGCGGTGGCTTTTTTGGGTTTTTAGAAAAAGCATTAGGTTTTGTTAACAAGTGTCCGTTTTGATAACAAGTGTGGCATTTGTTATCAAGTGTCTGTTTTGCTTTCGTTTGCTTTTGGTCGGTTAAATTCGGTTTCGGTCGGTTAAATTCGGTTTTATCCGCTTTTTAATGATATCCGAAAAACTCATGAGGCCACCGCACACACACGTGCACGCGCGCGTTGTTTGCGCGCTTGCGCGCTCTGTGTCTGTTTCTTTTTCTTCTTCTATTTCTTCTTCTATTTCTTTTTCTCTAAGGTACCCTATAGGTGACCATAGGGTACCTATAGGGGGGCTATTCTTCATCGTTCCAGCGCTTACGAGCTCCGCTGCGTCCGGCCTGTACTTGCTTTTCGTAATCGTCAAATGCCTCGTCAATATACGGTTTCATCGTGCAGAACACAACATTTGCAAGCGGATCAAGTTCAGGGAATGAACCGTCATCAAAATACGCAAAAGCAGCCTTTAACCCCTTGCCGACATCCTCGTCAGGGATCGAGTCTATAGTTGCCTTGCTGCTCAAAAAGCACTTAAACCAAGTAGGGCGTTTACTCATTTGTTTCTACCTCTCATAACTCCAGTATTTCTTGTCCGTTCTCCTGCGCCTCAAGCTCCTTAAGCCTGTCCTTCATGGCACGGAGCGTTTTCCTGTTGGTGACCATTCGGGCGTCTGCCCGGTGTATGTATCTGCATATCTCGTACCGCTCGCAATCGGGCGACGGCAAAAAGTACCCATTGTCCGACGAAAGGATCATTGAGCCATTTCTTCGCTCGCGTTCTATGATCTTTCGCACCTGTCGTTCGCTCACGCCGACGAGCCGCGCAAGCTCGCACATGGGCATTGCGTTAGCCTCGCCCTCAAGCAAAAAGGCTTGAACTCCGCGACGTTTGATGTTAGACTGATTAATGAAAGTTGCGTCGGTCGATGCTCTTTCGTTTGCCTGTTCGGGTGTGCCAGCATCCGAGCGGGCTTTTTCATTTTCTGTCACTGTGCCATACCTCCGTTTACCGCGCTCATCGCGTCGAGCTTGTCTATCAGCATGGGAACGTTGACTTTATAGGTCTTGCCGCTGTAGAAGCCAGGCAGCTCGCCCGCTCTGAGCATTTTTCTGAGCTGAAACTCGGTTATTATCCCGCGTTCAGCCGTCTGTCTGATTGTTAGATATTTGTCGTAATCTTTCATGTGATTACCCTCCTGATTAATCTATTTCATTTGCCGTGCAGTATCATACCACAGATTATAGGCTGATTTTTTGCACTTTTTTTGCATCTTTTTATGCTTCTGCGTATATTATACGATATTGTTTTTGCGCTTAGCAACTTCAAATTGTGTACACGCCATTCTTAAAGTTTTTTCTTGCTTTTTAGTGTGGTATATTCTATTATTAGATTAATCTTTAAATTACGAATAGTCAAACAACTTTTTACAATCATTAATGTTAAGTTTAAACGCACAGGAGGCGGTAAAATGCCAAAATCAAAGACCGAAATTAACCCTGTCAGCATTGAAAGAGTTAAACAGGTCATAAACGAAAGCGGAATGACCCAAAAAGACTTTGCGAAAAAGGTGTTATTTTATGAGCAGCAAACGCTAAGCAAAATCGTAAACGGCAAAGCACCTCTCACGAGGGAAAGCGCCGCAAGGATAGCACAGTATTTTAAGGACATAAACGCCGCTTGGCTGATGGGCGAAAGCGACTACAAGTCAAAAGGAGAATATTCTTTTTATAACGACATAATAGTGGCGGTACAAAAAGAAAACGACGCATTGGAAGCACTTCTCGATTGCTCTACTTTTCCTGATGACTTCTATATAAACGCATTTAAGCTATTCCTCCATAGCATGGGGCTTACTTCAAAATATGTACCTCTTGAAGACCCCTCCAAAGAAAATCCATTTTCGACAGTCCAAGCCTTATGTATAACCGATGAATACGGAAACATCTGTGCGGTATTTGCCGAGCAAGAAGAATATAAAATAGCTAGAGAGATCGCCGACTTTGCAGAATTCAAAATCAAGAAACTCATAGAAGGGAGCAAAGCAGATGGCTAACATACAAGCCCGGCGCGACAAAAGCGGCAAGCTGATATCCTACTCTGTCCGCGTGCATCGCGGCATAGGCGTGGACGGAAAGCCGCTCAAGCCCTACACGGCCACCTTTAAAGTGTCGCCGACGTGGACGGAGAAAAGCGCACGAAAAAAGGCCGAAGCTTTCGCCGCGACCTTTGAAAAGGAATGCCGTGAAGGGGTGACCTCCGACAGCCGTATGAAGTTTGAGGAATACTGCGAATATGTGCTTGAGCTTAAAGAGAGGCGCGGAGATAAGCACTCGACCATTGTGGACTACAGAAGCATGACGCCGCGCATCTACCCCGCCATAGGGCATATAAAGCTCCGTGAGCTGCGTCCTGACCATCTGAACGCGTTTTATTCACAGCTGGCGCAAAGCGGCTCAAACAGGCGCACAGGTGGCACCCTCAGCAACTGCACGATACGCAGATACCACCGTTTCATTTCGATAGTCCTGTCTCAGGCCGTCAAAGAGGGACTTATACCCATGAACGTCGCCGCAAGGGCGGAGCCGCCTAAGGTCGAGAAGCACGAGCCTAATTATTTGCAGCCTGAAACGATCCCGCTCATGCTGGACGCTTTGGAGCGGGAGCCTTTAAAATGGCGTATGCTTGTTCATCTCATGCTTGTTACCGGCGCACGTCGCGGGGAGATACTCGGCCTTAAATGGGAAAATGTCGATTTTGATAATTCACGCATATACATATGCCGGTCGATATCCTACACGCCTGATCGCGGAGTTTATGAGAGCACCCCGAAAACCGCAAGCAGCAAGCGCTATGTATCGCTGCCGCAGGAGACTATGCAGATGCTTAAGCAGTACAGAACATGGCAGAGCGGAGAGATACTGCGTCTCGGCGAGTATTACCGCAGACAGGGTTTTGTATTCTCGCAGGATAACGGCGCTCCCATGCACCCGGACAGCGTGACAACATGGCTTGACCGCTTCAGCAGGCGTTGCAGTCTGCCGCATATCACGCCTCACGCCCTCAGGCACACCATGACGAGCCTTTTGATATTCAACGGCGTTGATATTGTCAGCACAGCTAAACGGCTAGGACACTCTCAGGTGTCAACTACCAGCGATATATACGCGCATGTTATCGAGCAGGCCGACAAGAAAAACGCGGATATACTCGGTGATATTCTCTTGAAAAAGGCTTGAATTTTTAAAGCGAGTTGAATTAAAGTTGAATTATCACCCGATTTAAGCCCTTAAAAAGCATAAAAAAAGCCGGTGTAAAAATGCCTGAAAGCATTGATAACACTGGCTTTTCTTAATGGTACGCCCGACGGGATTCGAACCCACGACCTTCAGAGTCGGAGTCTGACACTCTATCCAGCTGAGCTACGGGCGCATTTATAACGCCCAAATATTATAGCAAATCGCGCAGCCGATGTAAAGCAGTTATTTTCGACCGAACGCGACATTCTCTTGACGCGGCGGCGAAAAAATGCTACTGTGTTCCGGGTGATAATTATGGAAACATGGGACGCATACGACGTTGACAGAATACCGACCGGAAAAAGCGTTATCCGCGGCGCAAAGCACCCGGAGGGGCTTTACCACATGGTCGTGCATATCGCAATTTTCAGCACTGACGGCAGGCTGCTCATCCAGCAGCGCTGCACACAAAAGGCCACATTTCCCGAGAAATGGGACGTCACCGTCGGAGGCAGCGCGCTTTCCGGCGAGACGAGCCGCCAGGCGATGCACCGTGAGCTGTGCGAGGAGCTTGGGATAGACATCGACTTTTCCGACATTCGGCCGCGGCTGACGGCAAACTTTGAGGACGGCTTCGACGACTACTACATCATCGTGAAAGACATTGCGCTTTCCTCGCTGCGCTTTCAGGCTGAGGAGGTCGTGGACGCGCGCTGGGCGACGCTCGACGAGGTCATGTCGATGATCGATTCGGGCGAGTTTATCCCGTACATGAAAAGCTTCATCGCATTTTTGTTCGAGATGCGAAACGGAGTCGATAACCTGAACATATAAAGTTGCACCGCACGGGGGATAACCGTGCGGTGCATTGTGTATTTTGCGGGGCATATTCTCCCAAATTGAAGGTCACAACTCGGCACTTTCGCGCCGGCAGGGTGGGACAGCGACCGTCAATTGCCCTCTTCGATATGTATTATAACACATCTTGCTCTTTTCTTAAATAGTAATAGTAAATAAATAGTTATTACGCCGCTTGTGCATTTTGCCGCACAAAAACTCCCGACCGAATCGGTCGGGAGTTTTCACTTTGGTTTACATTTTTGATCTACATTGCTTCGATCTCTTTTATGATGTATTCGTTGCCGGTGACGAGATATGTGTTCTCGCTCTGGCAATACGGACACACCTTCGCGTATTTCACCGTCGGATAGGTCTGTTTGCAGTCCTCGCAGAAGGTGACCGCCTCGAGCTTTTCGACCTTCAGCTCGGCCTCCTTCATATATTTGGACTCCTTTACGGCCCAGTTCCAGCAATCGACGATATATTCCGGAATGATACCGCTGACCTCGCCTATCTGAAGCGTGACGCTTCCGACCTTGGTCAGATCATTCTCGTCGCAGAGCTTTTCCACTTCCTTGATAACGTAAAATACAGTTCCAAGCTCATGCATGGGGCATTTCCTCCGATGTTATCACTTTGCGAGTTTTTCTTTCAGATCCTTGATCTTTATCTTAACTGCGCGCTTTGCGGCATATGCTGCCAGAGGCGGGATCTTGTCGTCGGTAGTGACCATCTTGCTCGCCTCGGGGTGATCGCGATGCAGGTGGATCGCGTCAAACTCGCAGCGGGTCGTGCACAGGCCGCAGCCGATGCACTTGTTCTGATCGACGACGCTGACGCCGCAGCCCAGGCAGCGGCTTGCTTCCGCCTTTACCTGCTCCTCGGTGAAGGTGACGCGGTCGTTCTTCATGGTCTTTGCCTTGCGCGGATCGTGCTTGACTTCCTGGCGCACGGGCGCGTCGAAGCAGTTGATGTCGATAACGACGTTGTCCTTATCCAGCTCGTAGAAATCGCGCGGATTACGGGCAAGGGTAAGGCTCTGGCCGGGCTGAACGTAGCGGTGCAGGCTGATAGCTCCCTCACGGCCGGCGGCTATCGCGTCGATAGCGAACTTCGGGCCGGTGTAGCAGTCGCCGCCGACGAAGATATCCTCCTGTGCGGTCTGGAGAGTTACGGGATCTGCCATTGCAACTCCCTTTGTGGCGGTCTTGAGCGCGCCGACATCCAGCTCGCCCCAGTCAATGGTCTGGCCGATAGCGCCGATGACGGAATTGACCTTGATGGTCTTGAACTTGCCGGTGCCGACAGGCTTTCTTCTGCCCTTCTCGTCAGGCTCGCCAAGCTCCATGATCTCGACCTTCAGGCCGTTGACCTTGCCTGCCGCGGTGCCGGTGATCTCAACGGGAGCATTGAGGTAGCAGAACTTCACGCCCTCTGCCATTGCTTCGGCGACCTCTTCCTTGTCTGCCGGCATCTCGTCCTCGCTGCGGCGATAGACTATGTAAGCCTCCTCGGCGCCGAGGCGGACAGCCGTGCGGACAACGTCCATTGCGACGTTGCCGCCGCCGATAACGGCGACCTTCTTGCCGATCTCGACCTTGTTTCCGAGGTTGACGTCGCGCAGGAAATCAACGCCGCCGTAAACACCCTTGAGGTCTTCACCGGCTATGCCGAGCTTTGCCGAATTCTGCGCGCCGATGGCGACGAAGAAGCCCTTATAGCCCTGCTTGCGCAGCTCGTCGATGGTGATATCCTTGCCGACCTCGACGCCGCACTTGAACTTGACGCCCATTTTCTTAAGCACGTCGATCTCGGCGTTTATGACCTTGCGCTCAAGGCGGAAGGACGGGATACCGAGGGTGAGCATGCCGCCGGGAACCGGGTTGCGGTCGAAAACGGTGACGTTTGCGTAACCCATCTCGGCCAGGTAATAAGCGCAGCTCATGCCGGCAGGGCCTGCGCCGATCACTGCGATCTTCTCGACATAATCGGTGTCGGGAGTCTTATGACGGCGCTTTTCGGGGATGTAGCGAGTTTTTTCGCTCAGCTCCTTCTCGGCGATGAACTTCTTGATCTCGTCGATGGCAACCGCACGGTCAAGTTGACCGCGGGTGCATGCGTCCTCGCATCTTCTGTTGCAGATGCTGCCGCAGACCGCCGGGAACGGGTTATCCTGCTTTATAAGCTTGAGAGCATCAAGATATCTGCCCTCGCCTGCCATTTTGATATAACCCTGAACGGCGATATGTGCCGGGCAAGCTGCCTTACAGGGAGCGGTGCCGCTCTCGTGGCAGTTTTTCTGGTTGTTGTTCTTGTAGTCCATGTCCCACATATGCTCGCCCCAGTGGTTGTCATCGGGCAGAGGCTGCTTGGGATATACAACAGGGCCGTCTTTGGTGCAGAGCTTCTGGCCGAGCTTTGCCGCGCCTGCAGGACAGACCTCAACACACTTACCGCAGGCAACGCACTTTTCCTTATCGACGTGCGCGCGATACGCGGAAGCGGACATATTGGGGGTATTGAAAAGCTGGGAGGTGCGCAGAGCAAAGCAGGAGCCGAGCGCACAGTTGCAGATGGCGAAGATCTTGTTCTCGCCGTCGATATTGGTTATCTGATGCACATAGCCGTTTTCCTCGGAGCGCTTGAGGATGCGCAGCGCCTCTTCGTGGGTGATATAGCGGCCCTTGCCTGTCTCGACGCAGTATCTTGCAAAGGTGCCGACCGCTATACACAGCTCCTCCTGAAGCTCGCCGCAGCCCTCGCCCATAAGGCGCATTGCATTACGGCAGGAGCAGTAGCCGACGCCGAGCTGTCCCTCATACTTCTTGAGCCAGTGGGAGATATGCTCAATGCTCACAGACTCGTTGGTCGCCGGGATGGCCTTTTCGACAGGGATAACGTGCATGCCTATGCCGTTGCCTCCGGGAGGTACCATAGGAGTGATCTTGGTCAGCGGCAGAAACGCCATACGCTCGAAGAATTTTGCTATCTGGGGGTACTTCTCGACCTGCTCGAGATTCATATTCATAAGCTCGGCAGCGCCGGGAACGAAGATGGGCAGAACATACTGACGGCTGCCGTCGGGAGTATCGTAGTTGTACTCCAGAACGCCCTTGGCGGACAGATCGTCCATGATCTTCTGAACGTAGGAAACGGGCTTGCCCATTTTCTTTGCGATCTTCTCGGGAGTTGTGGGCTTGCGGAGATCCATTGCCAGTGCAACGTCGGCCTCATCGTCGGTCACGACGCACTCAAGGCCGTAATACTCGGGATCGGACTCTGTGAGCTTCTCAAGTCCGAGCTTGTAGGGTATGCGGTCGGTCATTTTCTTGCCGAGCGCAATGATTTTTTCTCTTGCCATATGTAGCTCCTTCCTTATTCCTTATACTCTTACTATGAAAAATTTTAGGTCTTTTTATCAGTATAACACACAAGTCCGCATTAACACAACAAGCAATTGTCAGATATTTTGCAATTGAATGAGATCACAGATAAAACTTAGGCTCCTTGCGCTCGGAGCACAGCTTCTTGAGCGTAAGATGCGCGGCAAGGCGCATAGGTGCCGGGACCTTGCGCGACTCGGTCGAGCACATGCTCACGCAGCGCATACAGCTTATGCACTTTGTGGGAACGGTGCGCATATGCTTGCCCTTTATCGCGCCTGCCGGGCAGTATTTTTCGCAGATACCGCAGCCGATGCACTCCTTGGAGGCCATGGGGTACAGCGGAAGCGCCGCGCTTTTTTTCTTGGCATAGCCGGGATCGCCGGGCATTTTGACGGCGCTGAAGCTCTCGGCAGCCTTGAGCTTTTCGAGAAAATCATGCAGCTTTGCCTTATCGCTTGCGTCGGGGCGGCCTGCACCGAACTGCGGATCGATCGAGTGCGGAGCTACCATCTCACAGCCGGCAACGGTCACAAAACCGCATTTTTCGGCAAGCTCGCTCATCTCGAGCAGCGCATCGTCAACGGCACGGTTGCCGAAAACGGCAACGGGAACGCAGGGCGTTTTATCGCCGCTTATGATCTTCATGCGGTCGTACATGGGCTTGGGTATCCTGCCGCCGTAAACCGGGAAGCAGAAGAACGTGAGCGTATCATGGTCGATTGCCGTGTTCATGCTCGGAGTGGTCAGCTCCTGCATGGGAGCGTCGCCCAGCTCCTTGCTGATGATGTCCGCAACGGATTTTGTTCCGCCGCAGGGGCTGAAGTAAAAAATCGCGTATTTCATTGTCTTTTTCCCTTCCTTTTTCCTTTTACCTCTATATGTACAAATTAACCCACCTGTATGCAATATGTGCGCATTGCGCGCGTTCCGACGACAGCATAGTTGCCGTACATTGCCGGTGAAGCCTCGATATTGCCGCCGAGGTTCATATAGTCAAGCTGTTCGCCTGTTTTTCCGTCGATCAGGAACATATTAAAGCCCGAGTTGCAGTAGAGCAGATAGCCGTTGCCGTCGGCATCATAGAAATCGACGGGGCTGCTCCAGCTGTACATTGACGTTTCCTTTTCCCAGACGACCTCGCCGGTGTCCTTTTTGAGCGCCGCGAGCGTGCCGGAGCTTGCGCCCGGAGTGCGCGCAACGGGAACAAATATCATATCCGAGAGCTTATTTTTGCCGACTGCGATGGTGCCCTGAACGCCGCCGGAGAGATCCTGCACGGTGTAGCAGGTGTAATCCGTGCGCCAGACTATCTCGCCGGTTTCGGCATCTATCTTGAAAATGGGTATCTCCGCCGTTGAGTACGAGCGCCATCCGTAGTGGAACGAGGTGCTGATGTAAATATACGGGTGGCCGTCCTCAACATCGACAACAGGCGAGCAGTTTGTGTCGTCGAGCACATCCTGCACCCATACGAGCTTCAGTGTGTTCAGATCAAGGCACATGAGGTTGCCGCCGTTATCGGCAAGGAAAATGTAGTTATTGATTATCGCCGCCGATGACTCAACGCCAAGCCAGTACCGGCTGCCGCTGCGCACACCGTTATACTTCCATTTGACTATATTGTCCGGATCAACGGACAGCTCACCTGTCTGCTCGTTGTATTTTGTATTCAAATGAATGATGTAGAGTATTCCGTTTTCACCCGGATAGATGAGCTGGTCGGTCTCCGCGCTCACGAGGGGCGAGGAGTCGAACATATGCCAGCCGCGGTTTGCAAAGGTCTCATTGTGGCCGAACTCGAACATAACGCTGTTGTCAATAAGGTTTACGACCTTGACGCGGGATCTTCCGTTTACGCTGTCAACGCCCGAGCCGACATAGAGTATAGGATATCCGCGCGGATCGAGCGCACCCGCTCCCTTGTAGTTAAAGCCGAGGTTGAGCGGCTCGCGCGTGTATTCGCCGCTTGTAAGCTCATAGAAATACACATGCCCGTCAAGCGTTGCGTATATGACCTCGACAAGGCCTTCCTTTTCGCGCGCCCAGTCGTACATTGCGCTTATGTTCTTGCGTGTTGCCTCGGGCCACTTGACGATGAGCGGCTGACCCGTCCAGCCGCTGCCGGACCAATAGATGCCGTCGGAATCGCTCAGGCCGCTTGTCGATTTCGACCAGGCCTTCGTGAGCGTTTTGCTGCTGACCGCCGCCGTACCGTAGGCTGCGCCGCTGCGGAAGTTATCGCCGCGGAAGGTGACGATGCCCTCAAGCTCTGTGTATCTCTCCGGCAGGTCGAAGTTTATCTCGTAATCGCTTTCGTACTGCTCGACGACCTCGCCGTCAACCATGATCGCCGTGCTGGAAATGAGTCTCTCCGGCTCGGTTCCGTCAACGGAATGCGGCTTAAAGTCCGGCAGGCCCACCGGTGTCGGCGTAGGCTCGGGAGTCGGGGTCGGCGTCGGCTGCACCGTTACGGCCGGACTTTCCGCTGTTTCCTCAAGCGCCTTGTTTGCCGCAATGCCGCGCATCACGACCATGACAAGCACTGCAATGAGCGCAACAAATATCACTATGCCAACGACTGTCTTGGCCGTTATTTTCTTCTCTTCCATATCCTTATCCACCCTGTTTTATTATTCAGTGAAATGAACGTGGTTGTTTATATGGTCCTGACAGAAGCAGTGGTAGCCTGCGCATTTTGAGCAGTAACGAAATTCAAGATTGGGAAAATCCACGTCTGTTCTGCCGCAGACACTGCACTTATAGGTGTAGTTCTTCTGGCGCTGCTCGTATTTGATCTTCTGCTTTTCGCGGTTGAAGTTGACCGTTGTTTTGCTGTAGTGCACGCGCTTCGACCGCAGCTCCGATATGAGATCCGCGCCGAAGAATATGAAGTAGTTGAACATTGCGATAAGCGGCAGCAGATTGAACGGGAACGGTGTTGCTATCATTTCAAAGATGAAGAACGCAGCGTCGATATACGCAAGCCACTTGATCTTGACCGGAATAATGAACATGAAAAGAACCTGGGTATCCGGATAAAGCGTAGCAAAGGAGAAAAACATCGAAAGATAGATGTAGTACGTTCCGATGCTTGCCGACTGCTTGGTGATAAGATAGATCACCATGCCGTAGATGATGGTGAGCAGAACACCGGAGAAGATGAATATATTAAATCGCGCCGTGCCCCACTCGCGTTCGAGCGTGCTGCCTATCCAGTAATAAAAATAGAAAAACAGCAGCGCCCACATGCTCGTATCCTGCGGAATGAACATAAACGTGATAAGGCGCCATACCTGTCCTTTTAAAATAAGCTCGGGCGAAAATGCGAAGTAGCTCATCAGCGTCCTGCTGCTGTCCATAATGCTCAGCAGCCAGACAGCAAGGCTTATAACGACAATGTACAGCATGAGGTTCGGAACACCGAATCTCGGGTGCCTGTAACAGAACATGTCGATCTTATTATTGAGTTTTTTCATATTGCTTTCCTTTCGCAGGATATAATTACACTAATTTTATATTACAGTATGCTACCTTGCATCTTACAACCAAATTGTGATAATGTCCACAAAAAAATTGTCGCAGGGAAAAACTTTTCCCTTTAAACTTTTGCAAGCATATGTTAATATGTATTTTGTATTATTATCTGCAAATGTGAGCACGGGTGAAGAAATGCAAAACAAAGAAAACAATTTTGAGATCAAAAACGATATAATCGAGGGCAGAAATGCCGTTGTCGAGGCTCTGCGCGTAGGCCGCAGCATAGATAAGATATTTATCGCCAAGGGCGAGACGGACAAGACCCTCGGCCATATCGCGTCGAAAGCGCGCGAGGCCGGAATAGTCGTTGTCGATGCCGACCGCCGGAAGCTTGACAACATGTCGGTCACGAAGGCGCATCAGGGCGTTATCGCCCTTGTAGGCGTTAACGAATACTGCGAGGTGTCTGACATCCTTGCTCTTGCGCGCGAAAGAGGCGAGCAGCCTTTTATCATCGTCTGCGACGAGGTAAGCGATCCGCGAAATTTAGGTGCGATAATCCGCAGCGCGGAATGTGCCGGCGCGCACGGAGTTATAATCCCCAAGCGCCGCAGTGCAGGGCTTACCGCCATCGTCGGCAAGGCTTCGGCAGGTGCTGCAGAGCACATGAAGATAGCCCGCGTTCCGAACATTCCCTCCGTTCTCAAGGAACTTAAGGATGAGGGCGTTTGGGTCTACGGCGCGGCAGCCGGCGGCAGCAGTGAGCTTTGGAGCACGGATTTCACAGGCTCCTGCGCGATCGTTATAGGCTCCGAGGGCGACGGTATGGGCAGGCTCGTGCGCGAAAGCTGCGACTTTATCGTGAGCATCCCCATGGCAGGCAAGATAAACTCTCTGAACGCTTCCGCCGCCGCCTCAATAATCATGTACGAAGTCCTGCGCCAGCGCAGAGGCTGACAGAGGTTAATTTATGAGTTCATCTTCAAATGACAAAAACTCTGTCAATTTCGACTTTGATCTTGACAGTATATTGAGTGAGTTCGGAGCGCTTGACGAGGAGCCGATATCCGAAAAGCCCTTTTTTGAGCCGGGCGCGCCGGTCGCGGACACCTCGAAAAAGTCCGACCCGGTGTTTTCGGCAGTCGTAAACGACGGCTTCAAAACTGCGGCACCGCAGGACGAGTTTGACTTTGACGCAACGCAGATCATCGAGGAGTTTGAAGCGGAAGACGGCGCCACGGAGAGCACGTCAAAGCTCGATCCCGAGCGGATACGGCATGAGTTTGAGTCCGACGACGCACCTGTTGAAATAAACGCGGCAAAGTCCGAATCTGTCGAGCCTGCCGGCTCCGCAATGCCGGATAGCGGCTCGGAGCTTGATGAGGTCGAGCGCATAATTGCCGAGTTTAAGCACTCTCCCCGGCCGCAGGGTCGCATTATAGAGCCGGAGCCTGTACGGGAACCGGCGCAGTCCGAGCCGGAACCTACAAAGCAGCGTGATCCCGACGCTTCGATCTCCGCCAAGACCTTCGAGCCGCCCGTATCTGCCGCAGAGCAGACAAAGCTGCGCGACGAGGCTTCCGACGAGCAGGAGCAGGAAGCGGAGCAAGAGCTTTACGAAGGCTCGGGCATAAACGAGGATACCGGCGATAAATACGCCGCCGACGCAGATTACACCGTCATCGAACCCGAGCCGCCGAAAAATGAGAAGACGCGCAGAGAGCCCAAATCGTTCCGCGAATCCGTCGCCGTGCCGGTGATAAGCGCGCTTGCGTTTATCGCAATGAAGATAAAGCAGAGCCAGGTCACCCTCGGCGAAACGAGCTACGAGTCGGAGGATCTCGGCGAGGAGATGCAGCCGGACAAGGCCGCAAGGTTTTACGACAAGCACATTGCCGGGCTGAGGCTCAGAACGCGGATAGCATTTGTGCTTTGCGTTTTGATGGCTTACATATCCTACGGGCTTCCGGTTCCCGGTGCGCTTGCCGATGCCGGCGTAAAAAGCGCCGTGTGCCTTATCATGATGATATCCGTAATGTTCTGCGGACTTGATATAATAACGACCGGCATCATGAGCATAGTTCGGTTCAAGCTGCACGCCAGCGCGCTGATCGTCGTCTCGTGCCTGCTTTGCATGATCGACGCTTTTCTTTCGGCGGCAAGCGTGAGCGAAAAGGTGGTTCCCTTCTGCGTCATTCCTGCGCTGACGATAGCTTTTACGCTGCTCGGAAGCGTCATGAACGCGCGCAGCAACAAAATAATCCTAAACACCGCAGCCGTTTCAAAGCACCCTTATGTCGTGACGGCCGAATCGGAGCTTTCCGGCGGAGACATCACCCTCGTCAAGGGCAGAAAGCCCATTGACGGCATTGTTCGCCGCACGGAGGAGGACGGGCCGGACGAGTCGGTTTTCGGCGTGCTCACTCCGTATTTTGTCGTTGCAGCGCTCGTTTTGAGCATCATTGCAGCCGTAATAAGCAAGAGCTTTTCATCGTTTGCGCATATTCTCTCCGGTATTTTCGTGTGCGCAGCGCCCATAGCCATGCTCTTAACCTTCCCACTGCCGTTTTTCATTTCGATAAAAAGCCTTATTCGAAGCGGCTCGACAATAGCCGGCTGGTCTGGGCTTTATGACATCGGCAAGGCAAAGCACCTTATCGTCACCGACAGCGACCTGTTCCCCAAGGGCTGCGTAAAAATAAGCCGCACGCGCGTTTTCGCCGGAATGGAGCCAGAAAGGATCATTTCCTTTGCCGGCAGCATAATCTCCGCCTCGGGAAGCGCCATGGTGCATCCGTTTGCAGAGCTCATGCGCAAGGCGGGCGGAGGTCTTATGCCTGTCGAGGCCTTCTCCGTTCACGAAAGCGGCGGCCTTACCGCAATGATCGACGGCGAGGACGTTTACTGCGGAAATGCCGCGTTCATGCGCCTTATGGGAGTTATTCTTCCGGAAAAGTACGTTCTGAACAACGGCGTTTACATAGCCGTTGCCGGCGTAATCTGCGGCGTGTTCGAAATGGAGTACATAACCTCGGATGCCGTAAAGAGCGCACTTGAGGAGCTTGTCGGCTCGGACAGGCATGCCATATTCGCAGTGCGCGATTTCAACATCACGCCCTCGATGCTCTCGGTGAAGTTCGACATGCCTACCGACGGCTTTGACTTCCCACCGTATTCCGAACGTTATGCGATATCCGGCGCAGAGCCCTCCGAGGCCAGCAAGCCTGCCGCACTTATTTCGCGCGAGGGCCTGAGCGCACTTGTCAGCCTTGCAGATCACGGCAAAATGCTGTTTAGTCGCATAAGGCTCAGCGTTATGCTCAGCGTCGTCAGTGCCGTTATCGGCATGCTCGTCATGTTTATCCTCAGCCTCAGCGCTCTGCCGAGTGTCGTAACGGCGCTCAGCTATCTGCTGGCATGGCTGCTTATCACGGTCATACTCGGCTTTTCGATAGGCACTCCATAAAAAAATATTGCCATTAAATATTTAATAGTGTATAATAAATCGATTGCGTTTTATACGAAATTAAATTTTTAATATATCTTTCAAGAGAGGAAGCAACACATGAGCTACGAAACCAAAAACATCCGCAACATCTGCTTCATGGGTCACGGCAACAGCGGTAAGACCAGCCTTGCTGAGAGCATGCTGTTCACGACCGGCGCTATCGACCGTATGGGCAAGGTCACCGACGGAAATACCGTCTGCGACTATGACGCCGAAGAAATCAAGCGTCAGATCACAATTGCAACTTCCGTCGCTCCCGTAAACTTCGGCGGCTGCAAGATCAATGTTCTCGACTGCCCGGGTTACTTTGACTTCGTCGGCGACGTTCTCGCCGCTATCCGCGTTGTTGAGACCGGCATCATCTTCTGCTCGGCTAAGGACGGCATCACCGTTGGAGCGGAAAGAAGCTGGAAATACCTCAAGGCCGCAGGCGTTCCCGCAATGTTCTACATCTCCAAGATCGACGAAGAGCACGGCGATTTCTACGCTGTCCTTTCGGCACTTAAAGAGAAATACGGCGCAGCCATCTGCCCGGTCATGATCCCCTTGTCTGACGGCACCGGCGTTATCGACCTCGTTCACAGCACCGCTTACCAGACCAAGGGCGGCAAGACCGCAAAGGTCGCTATCCCTGCTGCCGACGCAGACAAGGTCGAAGAGATGCGCATGGAGCTTATGGAGGCAGCTGCCGTTACCGAAGAGCTTATGGAAAAGTTCCTCGACACCATGGAGCTTACCGACGAAGAGATCGTTGTCGGTCTTAAGGCCGGCCTTGCAGAGCGCAGCGTAGTTCCCGTTGTCTGCGGCGCAGCAATGGCAAACGTCGGCACCGAGGCTGTCCTGCAGGCAGTCTGCGATTACGTTCCGGCTCCGGAGGATAAGTCCGCAGAGCCCGTTTGCGGCTTTGTTTTCAAGACCGTTTCCGATCAGTTCGGCAAATACAGCTTTGTAAAGGTCGTTTCCGGCAAGATCACCGCCGACCTCTCGCTGCGCAACGTCCGTGCTTCCAGCACCGACAAGCTCGGCAGACTCTACACCATCTGCGGCAAGAAGACCACCGAGGTCAAGGAAGCCTGCTGCGGCGATATCGTTGCCGTCGGCAAGATGGAATGGAAGACCGGCGATACCGTATGCGATCCCAAGAACGAGGTCGAGCTTCCTGCACTTGAGATGCCCGATCCCTGCTACTCCATGGCTATCTCCCCCAAGACCAAGGGTCAGGACGACAAGGTCGCCGGCGGTCTTGCAAGACTTAACGAAGAAGACGTCTCCTTTACCCTCGTCAACAACGCAGAGACCCATCAGATGGTCATCTCCGGCGCAGGCGACATTCAGGTTGACGTTCTGTGCGCAAAGCTCAAGAGCCGCTTCGGCGTCGAGACCGAGCTTAAGCCCGCTCGCGTTGCTTATCGCGAGAAGATCAAGGGCAAGGTAGAGGCTCACGGCCGTCACAAGAAGCAATCCGGCGGTTCCGGCCAGTTCGGTGACGTTTGGATCCGCTTCGAGCCGCAGGATGAGCAGGACGACATGATCTTCGCTGAGGAAGTATTCGGCGGCTCCGTCCCCAAGAACTTCTTCCCCTCCGTTGAAAAGGGTCTGCGCAACGCAGTTCAGAAGGGTGTTCTCGCAGGTTACCCGCTGGTCGGCCTGAAGGCAACTCTGTACGACGGCTCCTACCACCCCGTTGACTCCAACGATATGGCTTTCCAGACCGCTGCACGTCTTGCATATCAGGACGGCATCCCCAAGGCAAAGCCCACCATCCTTGAGCCTATCGGCCTGCTCCAGGTAACCATCCCCGACGCGAACCTCGGCGATATCATGTCCGATATCTCCTCCAAGCGCCGCGGCACCGTTCTGGGCATGAACGCCGAGGACGGCATGCAGACCGTCGAGGCTGAGGTCCCCATGGCAGAGATGAGCTCTTACACCATCGACCTGCGCTCCATGACTCAGGGTCGCGGTTCGTTCACCTGCAAGTTCATTCGCTATGAGGAAGCTCCCGGCAATGTTCAGCAGAAGGTCATCGAAGAGGCTAAGGCTCTGGCCGAGGCTGAGTAATCGACAAATCAAAACGGTGGGCGCAACGCCCACCGTTTTTCAGGTAACGCTATGAAGTTCAAGATACCCGAAATAAAAATACCGAAGGTCAGCATTCCGAAGCTGCACCGCAAGGCTGAGGATGACGAGCAGATCTCTTACGAGGAAGTCGATCCCGAGCAGAACGGCGAAGGCGTTGACGACAGCAACGCTGCCGATAACGAAGTGTTCGACGAGCTTGACTCCGCCGAGGCTCCTGAGGAAGCTCCGGCCGCAGAGCCGCAGCCGCAAAATAAGCCCAAAAGCTACGGCATGGTGATATCCGAGGATCAGCTGCGCATGGTTTGGGCAGGCGAGATCGGATTTTCGCTGCTTATAGTTCTCGCTTCGGTGCTTATTGCGATCGCAAGTTAAAAAAACTCAGGTCTGAGACCTGAGTTTTTTTGTTATCTGACTATGCCCTTTATAAATGCAGGTTTTTCAACGGAGTCGGGTACGATGGTATAGCAGGCGTTGAGCATTTCAGCGGCTTTCTTTGCCGCTTCAACGCTCTGCGCGTGGATGGTTCCAAGGCTCTCCCCTGCCGTGACCGCATCGCCGACCTTCTTCTTGAGGATAAGGCCGACGGAAAGGTCGATGACGCTCTCCTTCGTGGCTCTGCCGCCGCCGAGATGCATGGAGACAAGACCGACCTCGTCGGCACAGATGTGCTTTACATAGCCTGTGCGGTCGCACACGGCCTCAAGCTGAACAGGCGCCATGGGCAGAAGCGAGGTATCGAACACCGCGCGTCTGTCACCCTCCTGTCCCTCGACAAGCTCGGCAAGCTTTTCGAGCGCGGAGCCGTCCTCAATGCCCTTTTCGAGCATCTTGCGCGCCGCAGCATCGTTTTCGGCAATGCCGGCCTCTGTGAGGATGCAGGCTCCGAGCGTGAGGCACAACTCCAGAAGCTCGCCCTTTTTCTCACCGTGCAGCACCTCGATCGCCTCTTTCACCTCAAGCGCATTGCCGACGGCGTTGCCCAGAGGCTCGTCCATATCCGTTATAACGGCAACGGTCTTTTTTCCGGCAAGCTTGCCTACCGCCGTGAGGTTTTCGGCAAGCTCGCGCGCATCGTCGGCCGTTTTCATAAACGAGCCGCTGCCGGACTTAACGTCGAGGACGATCACATCCGCGCCTGCGGCAAGCTTTTTGCTCATGATGGAGCTTACGATAAGCGGTATGCTCGGCACGGTGCCCGTAACGTCGCGCAGAGCGTACATTTTCTTGTCGGCAGGGTCGAGGTCGGCGGTCTGGCCGGCAATGGCGATACCGAAGCTGTTTACGTTTTCGATGAACTTTTCCTCGGAAATACCGGTGTTGAAGCCGGGGAAGCTTTCCAGCTTGTCTATCGTACCGCCCGTATGCCCAAGGCCGCGGCCGGACATTTTCGCGATCTTTACGCCCTGAGCGGCCACCATCGGGCAGAGTATGAGCGAGGTCTTGTCGCCGACGCCGCCGGTTGAGTGCTTATCGGCCTTAACGCCTTTAATTGCGCTGAGGTCAAGCGTTTCGCCCGAGTCGCGCATGGCCATGGTAAGCTCCAGCGTCTCCTCCCTGTCCATGCCCCGAAGCAGGATCGCCATCAAAAGCGCCGACATCTGATAATCCGGTATCTCGCCCTTCGTATAGCCGTCAACTACGAATTTTATCTCCTCCGCGCTGAGCTTTTCGCCCTCGCGCTTTTTTACGATAACATCAGTCATCAGCATAGCTGACACCTCCATAGTTTTGTGTATTATGCTATCATGTTAACACACACGGCGCCATTTTTCCACATATATCACAGATTTCTTTCGAAAATTAAATACATCCGTCCTTCTATGCTGCGCAGCTTATCCGAAACAAGGCCGAGCCTGTCAGGCTGCGCCGGTATCGCGATAAGCTCATCCGAAACAAGGCACCCCATTTTACCTCTGCGCCATAAGGTATCGGAGGTGCTTTGCTCGCCTACCGGTCTGTCGGCTGCGTATTCGATATTCTCCGGCAGCTTTTTAAGCTCTGCGCGCGAAAATCGCCGCGTTATGACAAGGCAGTCGCCGTCCGGCTGCATGGTTCCCAAAAGCGCGCTTTTTCCGCCGCCGAATACATAAAGACGCACGATCCTGCCCGGCCGGGCGCTGCATCGGGCGCTCAGCACGGTCATGAGGCCGTCGGTGCGTTTGCTTATGCTTCCGCATTTTTCTCCGTCTATGTAAACAGGCAGGCTGTGCATGTCCCCCGTCCTCCCCTGTGAGTGCTCCCCGGGTTTCTGCCCGGGGAGCAAGATATATTATTACAGACCGAAGCTCACCGCTATGGCGTTATCGACCTTGGTCATGGTCGTATCGTCGAGCTTGCCCATGCGCTCGCGCAGACGCGATTTGTCAATGGTGCGTACCTGCTCGAGCAGTATCACGCTGTCGCGCGAAAGCCCCACGCTTTGGGCGTTAAGCTCAATATGCGTCGGCAGACGCGCCTTGCCTGTCTGGCTGGTGATCGCCGCCGCTATGACCGTCGGGCTGTGCTTATTGCCGGTGTCGTTCTGGACGATGAGCACCGGGCGCATGCCGCCCTGCTCCGAGCCGACGACGGGGCTTAGGTCTGCGTAAAAAATATCTCCACGTTTGACTATACTCAATTTAATTCACACTCCGAATTATAGTCGCCCGCTACATCTTATGTAGGGTGCTGACTATATTCTCCCACGGCAGCGTGAATTTTATACTTAAGCTGACGAGAGTCAAAACCGATATGGCTTAGGTTCTCGTCAGCTTACCTTACGGCGAAACGGTCCAGTCCGATATCTCGACGAGCACGACCGTGTTCTCCTTATAGCTTATCTCGGCGCTCCTCGGCGTGAGGGATGAGTCGATCCACAGCGTCACAACATAATCGTCGGCCGGGATGATGCGCGCTGCGAGCATATCGTCCTCGACCCAGCTTATTTCGAGATGTCCGTTTCGCATCGCCTGCACGATAAGCGGCAGCGAGGACATGGGGCTAAGCTCGGCATCGTCGAGCGTTCCGATATCGAGTATCGCGCCGTCATACTCAAGGCTGAGGTTTTTTCCCGTGACATTTGCCTTTATGCCGCGAAGCATCTCAGGCTCTATGACCGATACGCTCGCTCCGTCGGCAGTCTGCTCGTAGCCGAGGGTAAACTGCGCCGTTTTGTCGCTGTACTGCGCCGATACCTTTGCCGAAAACGATATGTTCTCCGCCGACGAGACCACATTTACAAACTCCAAAAACTGCGACTTTCCGTCGTCGGCGCAGCCGCACAGCAGGATAAGGCACAGCACAAACGGCAATACTCTTTTCATGTTTCATCCTCCGAAAGCTTTTCTCAATTAATTCTATTACCCGGCTGTGCCAAACATTATTCAAATTTTTCTTGACATTTATTTAAATGTGGGCTTTAATACTATAGTAACAATAATGTTATTGCTTTGATCGGGAAGATAATATCGCGGCATTACTCAGAGAACGGCGGTCACCGGCTGCAAGCCGCCCGTGATGCGGATATTCGGTTCGCCCGTGAGCTCCGGCTAATCCCCGGCGGCGGCTCCGTTAAAGCCACTTGAGTGCGATGAACATCGAATAAGGGTGGTACCGCGGAGGTTAAGTCTTTCGTCCCAATGAGGACGCAAGGCTATTTTTTTGTTTATTTTTAGTTCTAAAGATAAGGAGAGACACGATGAAAGCATTGATGAATCAGCTCAGAGAAAGCGCCGTAAAGGCAATTCTCAACGCTGACAGTCCCGAAAATCTTGAAGCGCTGAGAGTTAAGTATCTCGGCAAAAAGGGTGAGCTTACCGCCATACTCAAGCAGATGGGCAAGCTCTCGGCAGAGGAGCGCCCCGTTATGGGGCAGCTTGCAAACCAGATCCGCGCAGAGCTTGAAAGCGCAATAGACGAAACGCGCAAAAAGCTCGAAGCCGCAGCACTTGAGGCGCGCCTTGAGCTTGAAACGGTCGATGTCACCGTTCCCGGCGAGGATATCAGATTCGGCCACAAGCACCCGATGTACAAGGCGCTTGACGAAATTAAGGAGATATTCGTCGGCATGGGCTTTACCGTGCTCGACGGCCCCGAGGTCGAGCTTGCAACATATAACTTCGATAAGCTCAACGCCGAGGAAGGCCACCCCTCCCGTGACTGGTCGGATACGTTTTATTTTGATAAAGACAGCCGCGTTATGCTCCGCTCGCAGACCAGCCCCATGCAGGTGCGTGCAATGGAAACAATGAAGCTGCCCATCCGCATCGTCGCTCCCGGCAGAGTTTACCGTAAGGATGAGGTCGATGCGACTCACTCCCCGATGTTCCACCAGGTCGAGGGCATGGTCATCGACAAGAACGTTACCATGGCAGACCTCAAGGGCACGCTGAACCTCGTCATGCAGGAGCTGTTCGGCGAAGGCACCGTCACGAGATTCAGACCGCACCACTTCCCGTTCACCGAGCCGAGCTGCGAGATGGACGTTCAGTGCCACAAGTGCGGCGGCAAGGGCTGCCCCACCTGCAAGGGCGAGGGTTGGATCGAGGTTCTCGGCGCAGGCATGATCCACCCGAAGGTTCTTGAGATGAGCGGCATCGACAGCGAGGAATACACCGGCTGGGCGTTCGGCATGGGTCTTGAGCGCCTTGCAATGCGCAGATTCAAGATATCCGACCTGCGTCTGATATTTGAAAACGACGTCCGCTTCCTGGAACAGTTCTGATGGGAGGAGAAATGATATGAATTTAAGCAGAAAATGGCTCACTGAGTTTGTTGACGGCGTTTCCGTCAGCGATATAGACGACCGCGAGTTTTCCGAGGCTATGACTCTCTCCGGCTCTAAGGTCGAGACCTATGAGGATATGGGCGCCGAGATAAATAACGTTCTCGTCGGCAAGATCCTCTCCATGGAAAAGCACCCCGACTCCGACCATATGTGGGTCTGCCTGATCGACGTCGGTCAGGAAGAGCCTGTGCAGATAGTTACCGGCGCATGGAACATCCATGCCGGCGACCTTGTTCCGGCCGCGCTGCACAATTCGCTGCTGCCCGGCGGCAAGAAGATAACAAAGGGCAAGCTCAGAGGCGTGCTCTCAAACGGCATGCTCTGCTCGCTCAAGGAGCTTGATCTTGACGAGCGCGACTTCCCCTACGGCGTTATAAGCGCCGCCGCGCTTTTGAACGACTATCATCCGCTGGACAAGGATAAGCCCTCTATCCCTGCCGACATCAAGGCCGGCGACAAGGTTTTCGGACCGGTCGTAGCAGCAGCCGTGGCCGCCGTTGAGAACGCCGGAATTAACCTCTGGAGCTGCACCCTGAACACCGGCGACGGCAGCGCTGTTGTCGTGACTTCTTGCCAGAATATCCACGTCGGCGACATGGTCGCGTACAACACAAAGAGCGAAAGCATCTGCACTCTCGATGACCTTCACGCACAGCAGACCGAATTCCCCCACTGCATCCCCGACGGTATATTCGTCCTGCACGAGGACGGCATAAAGCCCGGTGACGACATCAAGCCCATCATCGGCGCGGACGATCACGTCGTTGAGTTTGAGATCACCCCCAACCGTCCCGACTGCCTGTCGGTCATCGGCCTTGCACGCGAGGCCGCCGCGACCTTCGGCAAAGAGCTTAAAACACACGAGCCGGTCGTCAAGGGCGGCGCAGAAGGCGTTCTCACCGAGCTTCTTTCTGTTGAAACTCCGGCCGCCGATCTCTGCCCGAGATACACCGCGCGCATGGTGCGCAACGTTAAGATCGCTCCCTCCCCGAAGTGGATGCGCGAGAGACTGCGCGCAATGGGCGTAAGGCCGATAAACAACATCGTTGATATCACAAACTACGTCATGATGGAATACGGCCAGCCGATGCACGCATTCGACTATCGCTACGTCAAGGGCGGCAGGATCATCGTGCGCCGCGCCGCCGAGGGCGAGGAGCTTACAACGCTCGACGGAAACGTCAGGAAGCTCAACCCCAACATTCTCGTTATCGCGGACGATACGCGCGCGGTCGGCCTTGCTGGCATCATGGGCGGCGAGAACAGCGAGATCGTTTCCGACACGGTTGACGTTGTTTTCGAGTCGGCAAACTTTGACGGGACCTGCATCCGCAAGGGCGCTCTGTCGCTCGGCATGCGCACAGAAGCTTCGGCAAAGTTTGAAAAGGGTCTTGACCCCCTGAACACTCTGCCGGCAGTAAACAGAGCCTGCGAGCTGGTCGAGATGCTCGGCGCAGGCGAGGTAGTTGACGGCGTTATCGATATAGTAAACAGCATTCCCGAACCGACGGTGCTTGCACTGCGCCCGGACAAGATAAACGCTCTACTCGGCACCGACGTTTCCACCGAGACGATGCAGGATATACTGCGCAGCCTCCAATTCGGCGTTGACGGCGAGACGATAAGCGTTCCCTCGTGGAGAGGCGACGTCGGCCACTACTCCGACCTTGCCGAAGAGGTCGCGCGCTTCTACGGCTACAACAACATCCCCTGCACGCTGGTTTCCGGCGAAAGCACCCTCGGCGGCTACTCGGAAGAGCAGCTTCTTGAGCAGCGCCTCGGCTCGCTGTGCCGCGCGGCTGGCTATGACGAGATAATCACCTACTCGTTCATCTCTCCGACATATTACGACAAGATCCGCATGCCGGTCGATTCGCCAGAGCGCGAGAGCTTCAAGATACTCAATCCTCTCGGCGAGGATACCTCCATCATGCGCACGACCACACTGCCGTCCATGCTCGAAATACTCACACGCAACTACAACTTCCGCAACAAGGAAGTCAGGCTCTATGAGCTGGGCAGAACCTACCACCTCGGCGGTAAGGACGGCCTTGCGATCGAGAAAAAGTACCTCACCCTCGGCACCTACGGCGCGAAGGTCAACTTCTTCACCGTAAAGGGTCTTGTTGAGGCAATAATGAAGGATCTGCGCGTCGAAAACGTCCGCTTTGAGGCATGCACAGACAATCCCTCATACCACCCCGGCCGCTGCGCAAGCGTTTGGGCAGGCGATGAGTGCATCGGCGTATTCGGCCAGATCCATCCGCTGGTCGCCGCAAACTACGGTGTTGACACCGAGCTTTACTGCGCCGAGCTTTCGCTGGAAAAGCTGCTGAATGCCTGCGGCCCCGATCCGATATACACGCCGCTGCCGAAGTTCCCCGCCGTCACGCGTGATATCGCAGTTGTTTGTGATAAGTCTATCCCCGTTGCAAAGCTCATCGACTGCATAAGCAAGGCCGGAGGCAAGTATCTCAAGGGCTGCTCGCTGTTTGATATCTACACAGGCTCGCACATTGCCGACGGCAAGAAGTCCGTTGCCTTCTCGCTGACGCTCAGAGCCGACGATCAGACCCTCACCGACGACCATGCCGAGGAGACCATGAAGGCCGTTCTCGACGCTCTGGAGCGCGATTTCGGCGCATCGATGCGATAATTCGCCGCTTTTCGGGCTTTGACCGCAATATTTTCCGCATATTTGCTTTACAATTGAGAATAAACTGGTTATAATAGCAGCAAGAAATTTTTTGACCGAGGAGTGATAATTATGGAAGACATCACGAGAAAATTTGCTATCGTTGACAGCAAGACCGAAATGCGCGAGATCCTGTCATCCGTATACAATTCGCTTAAGGTTAAAGGCTACGATCCTATTAACCAGCTTGTCGGATATATCCTCTCCGAGGATCCGACGTACATCACTAACTACAATAACGCAAGAAGCCTTATATGCAGGATAGACAGAGACGAGCTTATGCACGAGCTGCTGACAAATTATCTCGGCGGCGATTGATTTACGGACAGAACGCGCCGGCGGAAAATTCCGCCGGCGCGTTTTTTGATCATGACGCGACAAAGTTTGCGATTAAATACGGAGCATTTCCCCTGCGTGTAACGGCAATTTTGCTTTTGATTTTATACACATTAGAATATATGTAAGTATTTTGGACTTTTTTGGTTAAACGGCCGTTTTTGCCTTATATTGCCTTGATTTTCACATTTTGCGCAGTTATAATGTAGAAGCTTTTTTAGCAGTGCGCAAAAAACGGCGCAACATTTAAGGAGGAATAATTATGGCAAAAGCTGTTAACCAAGAATGGTTCGAGAAACTGGGCGCAGATGTTCTGCCCAAGTTCTCCGAGAAGAAACCCGGCAAGCTCAACACCTTCACCTACACCGAGATCTGGACCGACAATCCCGACGGCAGCACCTTCTGGTTCTACGTTGATGTTCAGGACAACGTATGCGTTGACCACAAGTGCGGCTTCGGCGAGGACACTGCTCCCGACGCAAGCTTCACCGTTATCGGACCTTACGAGAACTTTGCGAAGGTCATCACCGGCGAGTGGGACTCCAAGACTCCCCTCGTAAAGGGCAAATTCAAGCTCAAAGGAAACCTGCTTGCAGCAGTCGCTCACCTTGGCGTATACCAGAGCCTTATCGATTCCAAGAAGGCTGTTGACTGGGACTACGGCATGTAAGGCTACAAACAAAAAACTCCGACCGGCGGTCGGAGTTTTTTTGTTTATAGCTTTTATTTTGCCTTTATTGCCGCCTCAATGGCTGCTGCCTTATCCGCCGGGACAAGGCCTTTGCCGGTTACAAGATCAAATATCTCGCCGCATGTCTTTTTATAAAACAGCTTGATGGGGTATTTAAGAAGATTGGGGGCGTACTGCTCGCACAGCTCTCTGCCGCCGTTGACTTCAAAGAAGTCCTTAACTGTCATGCTCTTGAAATCCATTGTGTTCCTCCCTATCTGGCTTTATTCAATCTTTTAAAAAGGCCCTGCCAAATGGCAGGGCCTGATATGACAATTACTTATTTGTCTGCGTAGCGCTCGTTGAATGCCTTCTCGAGTGCTGCGGCTTCGTCTGCGGTGCAGCGGCCGAGCTTAATGCAGGTGTCAACAACGTCGCCGGCCTTCTTATTGTAATAGGGTTTGTACATCAGCTTGGGGAGCTTTGCTATGCCGGGAGTGAACTCCTTGAAAAGCTCTACGCCGTTATACTTCTCCAGAAAATCCTTGCCGAGAGTGTCCTTAAATACTGCCATGATAATTCTCCTTTTATTATTTATACGCGAACCTTCCCTGTGTCCGCTTTGATGATATGCTCATGTTACAACATCTATGTGCGTTTTGTCAAGACCTTGACGTATGCATTGGACATTTTCGACATATTAGACAAATTGGGGCTTAAAATTTCTCAACTATTTTTTTGCATGGAAGTCGCCTTCGGTTCCGCTTATGAGGCGGCGGATGTTACTGCGGTGCATAAAAATAACAAGCAGCGCGGAGAAGACGCACATTGAAAGCATTGGCGCATCAACGTTTGCGAGCCATGCGGAGATAGGAAGTGCTGCCGCAGCGCAGATCGAACCGAGCGATACCTTATGCGTTGAAAGACTCACCGCGAAAAACACGGCAATTATTACGGCGAAAACGGGAAGCCCCGTCATCAAGCCGAGCGCCGCCCCAACGGACACTCCCTTTCCTCCTCGGAACGAGAAGTATACCGGCCAGCAATGGCCGACTATGCACGCCGCGCCGGCAAGCGCCTTGCCGGCCTCACCGCCTATGGCCGCACCGATCAGCATTGCGGCTGCGGTTTTCACCGCGTCGAGCATAAATGTTGCAATTCCGGCCTTCATGCCGTAAACGCGCGCCATATTTGTCGCGCCGGCATTGCCGCTGCCCTTTTCGCGCACATCTCCGCCGTAAACACGCTTTGACAGCGGGATCGACGCACAGAATGAGCCGAGCAGATACGCAATGAGCACAATTATTATATATGTCATGGTTGAAACCTCAATGTTTCAGAATTTTTAAGTATATTATATCAAAATTTTGAAGTGTTTCAATATCAAAAATGCACAGTTTTATACTGTGCATTTTGTTGACATTCTATAAATTTACTGTATTGAAAGCACGGTCAGCTCATCTCCGGACACGCGGAATTTCACCTCATGCCCGGCATACTGCATTCCGTAGACGCGCTCGGGGTCGTCGTGGTATCTCGGGCGCGGATCGTTCGAGAGAACATCGACAAGACCTTCGGGCAAAGCGTCCGAAACACCATCGGGAAGCGTTACGCGCAGTTTTTTAAATGTTGCCGCGCCCAGGAAGCCGCTCAGTGCATCCGGATGTGAGTCGGCATAGGCGACATAGGGCTTAATATCGAATATTGGCGTTCCGTCCATGAGGTCTGCACCTCGTACATGCAGCACAGGGCCGCGATCGGATGTAAGCTCGATTTTTTCAAGCTCTACAGACGAAAGCCCGATCGGGTTCGGTCTGAACGGCGAGCGCGTTGCAAAAACGCCCATGCGCACGTTTCCGCCGAGACGCGGCGGACGCACCGTAGGCGACCATTTATCCGTCACAGATTCTGAAAAGCACCATATCAGCCAAATGTGCGAAAAGCCCTCGAGTCCGCGCACAGCCTCCTGCTCGCGGTATTCCGGCTCAAACACTATCTCGCCCTTTACGTCGGCTGCAACTCCGCTCTGACGCGGTATACCGAACTTAGTATTAAAAGGCGTGTGTATTCGTGCGATTATTTTCATTTCCGGCATATGTTTCACCTGCACTTGTTGATTTTTTCCGTTTGTTATTATATTATATAGTATAGATTATATAGTTTATAAACTAAATGTCAATTCACCCGGAGGCGAATTATTTGGAATATGTTTTGCGTACACAAAATCTGACCAAGCAGTTTGGCGAAAAAACGGCCGTCAAAAATGTAAGCATGCAGATAAAAAAGGGCGAGATCTACGGCTTCATCGGCAAAAACGGCGCCGGCAAAACAACGCTCATGCGCCTTGTCCTGGGCGCGGCAATGCCGACGGGCGGCAGCATTGAGCTGTTCGGCGGCGAGGAGAGCGAGAACGAGGCCCGTCACCGCATCGGCGCGCTGCTTGAGTATCCGTGCATATATAAAAACTGCACGGCGCTTGAAAACCTGCGCCGCTTCGCGATACTCACCGGCGCCGATACCGACGAGCTTGAGGATATTCTCGACCTTGTCGGCCTGAAGGGCGTGGGCAGAAAAAAAGCCGGGCAGTTTTCGCTCGGCATGAAGCAGCGCCTTGCCATAGGCATCGCCCTGCTCGGTCATCCGGAGTTTCTGGTGCTCGACGAGCCGATAAACGGCCTCGACCCTGCCGGAATAAAGGAGATACGCGACGTTATACTTGCGCTTAATCAGAAAAAGGGCGTTACGTTTTTGGTATCGAGCCACCTGCTCGACGAGCTGTCGAAGATCGTAACGACCTACGGCATAATAAAAGACGGCGTTCTTATCGAGCAGATAACGGCGAAGGAGCTTGAGGGGCGCTGCCGCCATCATCTGAAGCTCAGGGTAGATAACATACCCAAGGCGCAGGCGCTTTTGGAATGCATTGCAGACCCCAAGGCCGTCAAAATTCAGGACGACTGCATTTACTTATTCGAGCTGCTCGATAAAAGCGACAAGGTAAACCGCCTTCTCGTGCGCCACGGAATAAAGGTCAGCGAGCTGTCGGTGCAGACGGCAAGCCTTGAGGAATACTTTCTTGAAAGGATGGGCAAGTGATATGGCTAAGCTTCTGCACTTTGAATTTCATAAGCTCATCCGCCAAAAGAGCTTTTATATCTGCCTGGCAGTTGCCGTTGCGATGCTCGTTGTTTCGACCTACACAACTTATCTATTGAACAAAGACGTTATGGACACGGCCGAAATGGGCATAGACGCAATGAACGTCATGATCGGCTCTGCATCCGGCGGCGTTCTGAGCATGGTGATCGGCGTGTTCATTCCCCTTTTCGCCTGCGAGGACTACGTTTCCGGCACGATACGCAACATCGTAACGCGCGGCTACTCGCGCCTCGGTATCTTTTCGGCAAAGCTTATAGCCGTAATGCTTGCGACCGCCGTAATGACGATAGCATGCATGGCCGCAGGGTACCTGATCGGTCTTATATTCTCCGGCTCAGGCGTTGAGCCTTTCGACGCAAACACGGTGAAGATACTTCTGTGCCAGCTTGCCGTGATGCTGGCCGAGGGTGCGCTGTTTTATGCCATAAGCACCGTTTTGCAGAAAACCGGCGGCTCCATCGCCGTGTGCCTAGTTCTTCCGATGGTGCTGACCATTGTCCTCACTCTTGCAGACACCGCTCTGGCCGAAAAGGACATCTCGCTCTCTGCCTACTGGCTCGAGCGCATTTCCGGCACGCTTTCGTCATTTGACGTTAAAAGCGCCGACATGAAAAAAGCGCTGCTCACGGCGCTGGGCTATTTTGTCGTAACGAGCGCCGGCTCGTTCCTCGCCGTCATGAAAAGAGAATACTGAAAAAGACAGGATCGTTTGATCCTGTCTTCAGTTTGTCGAAAAAGCCCAGCCGTTGCTGGGCTTTTTCGACAAACTGAAGAGCCCGCCAAAGGCGGACTCTTGAAGTTTATGTCTTATTTCTTTACGTTTTCGAGCGTTTCGCTGTTTCCGGCTTTGGCGCTTGCCGCGACCAGACCGCCGAGGGCGAGCAGTGCGATAACGTTCGGGATGACCATGAGCTGGTTGAACATATCCGTCAGCTCCCACACGAGGTCGTTGGACAGGATCGAGCCGAGGAAGATGAAGACTATAGCTATGATCGAATACGGCAGAACAGCCTTCTTGCCGAACAGATACTCAATGTTGATACGGCCGAAGAGATTCCAGCCGATGATGGTCGTGAATGCGAAGAACAGCAGGCATATCGCGACGAATGCGCTGCCAAAGCTTTCGCCAAACACACTGCCGAACGCGAGCTGAGCAAGATTCGTCTTTGCAACGCCCAGTGCGTCAAGATTCTCGGAGCTTGTCATGACGCCGGAGAGTATGCCGTCACCGGTGTACAGAGTTGAGATAACGACAAGTGCGGTCATGGTGAGAACAACGAAAGTATCGATAAACACGCCGATCATTGCAACAACGCCCTGCTCGTGGGGGCACTTGACCTTTGCCTGAGCGTGTGCGTGAGGAGTCGAGCCCATACCGGCTTCGTTGGAGAACAGGCCGCGCTTAACGCCCTGGGAGATTGCCTGTTTGATGGCAAAGCCGATCGAGCCGCCGATGACTGCGGTGGGGTTGAACGCGCACTTGAAGATTAGCCCGAAGGTCTCGGGAACATATTGAATGCGGCAGATAATAACAACAAGTCCGCCGAGTACATACAGGATCGCCATGATGGGCACGAGCTTCTCGGCAACTGCCGCAACGCGGTGAGCGCCGCCGATGAAGATAAACGCGCAGATAACAGCAATTATTGCACCCATGACCCATGACGGGATGCCGAATGCGTTCTGGCAGCTCTCGCCGATGGAGTTGGACTGAACCATTGCGCCCATGAAGCCGAGCGCGAGGATGATAGCGACTGCGAAGAAGCCTGCCATGAACTTGCCGAAGGCGTTATTGAAGGCTTTCTTAATATAGTAAACAGGGCCGCCGGCGACGGTGCCGTTGGGATTGACAACGCGTGTTTTCTGAGCAAGGACAGCCTCGGCGTAGATCGTGCTCATGCCGAAGAAGGCGATTATCCACATCCAGAAGATAGCGCCCGGGCCGCCGACGAGGATCGCGCCGCATGCGCCGACGATGTTGCCGGTACCGACCTGCGCAGCTATTGCCGTTGCAAGGGCCTGAAACGAGCTCATACCGCCCTCATGCTTGCCGCCGTGAAGCGAAAAGTTGCCGAAAACCTTGCGCCAGCCTTCGCCGAAGCAGCGAACCTGAACGAACTTGGTCTTGAAGCTGAAATACAGGCCGCAGCCGATCAGCATGATTATAAGGATATAATCCGACAGGTACATGTTCACGGTCTGAACGATTTTTAATACTGCATCCATTTTCTTTTTTCCTCCTTGTTGAGCAACAAAAAAACTGCTGAAAAAATCAGCAGCTCCGGAGACATATTAGAAAACATATAAAAATTAAATTTATGCTTTCCTCTGTCCTTTGGCCTGAGAGATTCGGCGCGCAGCGCCTTACACCTTCGGCACCCTTTCGGGATTCTCCAGAGCATCCTCCGCCTCCAGTCTCTTGCGATTCTTGAGGTTTCACAGGATTTATGAGCGTATGTTAGCACATTGTTCACAGTATGTCAACAACTTTAAATCGTTAAATTATTATTTATCTAACTGCACAATTAATAGTTAATTAACAGAGTGCAAATTAGAAAAATGTCATACTTATGGGAAGAACACATTGCAGATATCCCCCGTTTTTTACTGTTATACTGCGGCAGATGTACTTAGATTTTAATTTAAAAACATACAAAATCGCCTCCGGAGGAAGTGATTGAACTCCGGAGGCACCAATTTATTCGATTTTTATCAGCTTCTGCGGCTTTTCGGGATCCTTATTTTTTGACGTAAGCTCGGCAGCGCAATTCATGATTTCTGTAAATTTATCAAGATACTCATCGGGGACATCTTTCAGCTTTTCAAAAAGTCGTTCGAAAGCGATATCATATGCAAATCTCGTATACTCCTCATAGGCCTTCCTGCCGTATTCGGACACACGAAGTATGATATTCTTTCGATTGCCCTCAGCCTTATATTTTTCAAGAAGCCCCTTCTCAACCATCTTTTTCACATTTTTTGATAGTGCGGCCTTTGATATCCCTATCATATCGGCTATTCCGGCCATATTCACTGTCTCTTCCTCATGCTCAAGGACATATTCCAACACATGAACCTCAGAAGGTGTGAACTTGGTATCGGTGCTGTAGCTGTGCTCGTATCGGGCGCTGTTTGCATATGCATTGCCAAAACGAACAATACTGCCTACGACCTGCCTATATTTACCCAGCCACTCTAACTGCATATTACCTTCTCCTACAGTTTTTCATCAGTATATCAGATTGCCGCGCTGAAATCAAGCGACCGAACTATGCTCTGACTTAAAGCCACGAAGAGGTATTTGCGCAGGTAATAAACGAGACCATCAGTGCATTTATCACTGCCGCAATATATGGATTCCTGCTTTCTCTGTATATCCATCGACTTATTGCTACGGCGGCAGGTATCAGAAGCAGCATCGGGAAGAGCCACAATATCATAGAGTGCGCGCTGCTGCCGTTATACACGCCAAACAGCACCGAACCCGTTGAAAACAGACAGACATACTGTAAAACAACGATGATGAGTGCCGGAAATACCGCAATAAGTATATTGGCAAGCATATTTGTGCCCTGCTTTTCTCTGTCGCAATATGCAAACCCGTTAACCATAGCAGAGCTTGCAAGGTAATAAATGAGGAATAAAAACACATTCGGAAGCAGCGAAATGAGGAATATCTTGCCTGCCATTGTCTTCGCCGCCATGAACCAGATTCTGAAATCTGTCTTAAATAGGACATCGGCAAGAACAACAAACAGATATGACAGCGCAACTACCACAACACCGAGCAGCACCGACAGTCCGAGTTTCTTTGCGCTAATTGATATCCCCATATCGCGCAGCGTCAGACCATCCCCTCGATTTGCCAGCTGGATCGCGACCATGCACAGTATGAGCAGCAATCCGCTTACTGCAACCCAAGCACCTATTGCAAATGTGGAAGCCTGTGAGAATATAACTTTGCCTGTTGTATCACCCTTTATACCAGTGGTAATCGGGATATACAAAGCTGCACTGAGAATGGAGGCTACGCCTGCGGCTATATAGTTCCAGCGCTTTCGTTTCACTGTGATCTTGCGTGCCGGAGCCTCAGTTCTGAGCGCTGTAAACGGCTTCAGGCCGAGCAGAAGCACTGCAACGTTCGCCGCAAACACAGCAAGACCTACGAGACCTATAAAGTTAAAAAACTCCTTCCACTGCCAAACCTGATTGACGGAGCTTATATTCACGGGACTGCCAAGCGCCTCATCGAAAAAGTCAATTGTCACCGCTGCTCCGTACTTTGAAAAGTGCGACCACGGATGGTTGTAGGACGGCGTATAAATCACGCGCATAGCCTCCCGGCCATCATACTCCTTGTAGTAGACGGTATCGGCTTGCCTCTGCTCGCACTCTTCCAGCGGTGCCCCAAAGTTGAGAAACGACTGCGCTTTGTCGGATTTTATATAATCGCGGGGTTTAAGTGCAGTACCATCAGAATTGACTTCGTTAAAAAGGAACTCATCATATTTATCGGCAATTATACCGACATCGGTCGCTCCATATAGATCAGTATAATTACCGCTTTCATCTGTATAGGTTGCAAAGCAGCAATTAAGCAGCAGTGCTTTGACGAGCGAATTTCCGTTTTCATCGACGCATAGCTGCGTTGCAAGATCGCAGTTTAGACCGCCCATGGAATGGCCGGTCATGCCGATTTTCGATGTATCAACATACGGCAGACCGAGCATGTACTGAAGCCCTGCCATTCCGCTCATTGGCAGATTGTCGGCCGTTTCAAGCAGATCAGAATCTCCGTGAGAAAACATATCTATCGCCATAACTACATAGCCTCGCCGCGACAGCTCAACAAGATTGCTGTCCTGCATTTCCTTGTTGTTATACATTCCGTGTACGCATACTATACCGGGCGCGGGGTTTTCCTCGGTAGCAGTCTTGGGTCGATATATAAGTGCACTCATCTTAGCACCGAAATCGGTATCAAAGCATACCTCTGTGACCTCTACCTTGCCGCCTGAGCTCTGCACCAATGATGCACCTATCATACTGATGAGCATCAGTATAGCAGCAACAATTGTAAGTATTTTTGTTTTTGCGGACGTTTTTTGCATTTTTCTTCTCCTTATTTCATAAGTTTTCTCGTGCTTCGGCCAACAGCATAGTTTCTTATATTCACTATATCGTTAACCAAAGAAACTTATTTCAGTATATAACAACACTTTGCCCATGTCAACAATTCAGCGTCTCGTAATAATGATATGCGGTCAAGAAATACATATTTAAAAATCCGCAATATGTTGAGCAATCGTACTGTTTCTTTTTAAGCATCAGTAACGGCTTGAGTTTACTGCTCTTTCCTATATTGAATTTAATCTGCACAATTAATAGATCGTTAACACAAACGAAGTTTACATATACTACAATACCATCGGTTGACGAGGTTGCCTAAAATGCATGCATGCCCTTGTTAACCGATGGTAGATTGACTTCCGTGAAAGGACAATTTAAACATGAAAAAAGTAATTTCTCTTATTCTCTGCGTGCTTATGCTCGGCAGCTGCTTTGCCTTTGCCGACACCATTGAGGGCAGCCGCACCGTTATCGGAGCGGATCTTGACGCAGACGAAGTGGCATCTGTTTATAAAGAATTCGGCATTTCTCAGGGCGACGTCAAGGAGCTTACGGTAACAAACGCAGAAGAGCGCGAATACCTCAAGGGTCTTGTCGATGAAAGCCTCATCGGCACAAAGTCCATCTCCTGCGTATACATTGAGGCGCTCGGCGAAGGCAAGGGACTTGACGTAACGGTCAAGAACATTACCTGGTGCACTCCGGACATGTACATGAACGCAATGGTGACCGCCGGCATAACCGACGCAAATGTCAAAATCGTCGCCCCCTTCAACGTCTCGGGTACGGCAGCTCTCACCGGAATATACAAAGCATACGAGGATATAACAGGCAAGAAGCTCGATAACGACGCAAAGCTTGTCGGCACTCAGGAGCTCACCGTTACGGCAGAGCTTGCCGACGAGATCGGCAGCGCAGACTCCACCGCTATCGTCAATCAGCTCAAGCTTATCCTCGACCAGACCAAGGACATGACCGACGATCAGCTGCGCGAGGAGATAAAAAAGATCGCGGCCGAATACGACGTAAGCCTCACCGACAGCCAGATAGACAGCCTCGTTTCCCTGTGCCGTTCGATGGAAAAGCTCGATACCGCCGCGCTCAAGGAAAAGGTCGAGCAGGTGCAGAAGTATCTGAAGGATATCGTCAGTAAGCAGGGCGAGATAAAGCAGTTTCTCTCAAACGTTGCCGACACTGTAACTGAGTTTGTAAATAAGGTCGTAGATTTCATCCGCGGCATCTTCGGGTGATAAAAAACGTTCTCTCATCAGGCCAGCCTAATGAGAGAACGTTTTTTATGCCAATCTCAGGCCGATGACGCCGAGGAGGACCATAGCCATGAAGAAGAGTTTTTTGGGGCTTTTGCTCTCTTTAAAAACTATTATGCCAAACAGAACATTGAACAGCGTTCCCAATCCTGTCCACACAGCGTAGGATACCCCGAGCGGCAGAGTTTTTGTCGCAACAGACAGCAAGCCGATGCTCGCGCAGGAGCTTATGACCGTCAGCACGGTAAATTTCACGTTTTTCAAACCGTTTGAGAGCTTCATACACACAGTGAACGCCAGTTCAAAAAAGCTTGCGCAGATAAGAACGAGCCACATCATTTTGCTTCTCCCTCCTTATCGCAGAGCTTGAGTCCGAGTATTCCGATGATGAGAACGCCGAGCGAAAGCATTTTAAGCAGGCTCGCGCCTTCTTTGAGGACAAATATGCTTATCAGCGTCGTTCCGACGACGCCGATGCCGGTGAATACTGCGTAGCTCAGCCCGATGCCGAGCGTATTTACCGCCTTGGCAAGCAGGAAAAAGCTTATTATTAGTATCGCTATGGTTATCACGCTCGGCCAGAGCACCGTAAACCCATGGCTGAGCTTCATCGTATATGCCCAAACTATCTCCATAAGCCCGGAGACAACGAGCAGTATCCATGCCGTGTTTTTTTCTTTCATAGTTCCTCCTTATAATTAAAACGACAAAAAACCGGGAGAGGTATTGCTTTGCCAATACTTCTCCCGGGCTTTTATCCCTCCGTGCAGCGCCGAAAGCGCCGTTTTATCTCGGTCCAGTCGCAGTTAATGCCGGAACCCTATAAAACATTATATATCGTCTTCAATTTTCAAGCGCGTCGATATAACGGCACGCGGCAAGCGCTGCGGCAGAGCCGTCGGCGGCCGCCGTTGTGAGCTGGCGGACAGTCTTTTTGCGGCAGTCGCCGGCGACGAACACGCCCGGCGTTTTGGTGCGGCAGCTCTCGTCGGAGTCGGCATAGCCGCCGTCATCAAGGTCAATAAGCTGCGAGAATATGCCGTTATCGGGTGCGTGGCCTATCGCGACGAAAAGCCCGTCAACGGCGATCTCGCGCTCGTTGCCGTCGGCATTGGCAACTCTTATGCCGCACAGCTCGTCCTGCCCGAGCAGCGCGGTTATGCTGCTGCCGAGCACAAACTCGACGTTATCCCTCGCTCGCAGTGCTTCGACAAGCTTTGCTTCGCCGCGGAATGTATCTCTGCGATGGATAAGATATACCTTTGAGCAGGTATCACTAAGAAGCAGCGCATCCTGCAGGGCAGAGTTTCCGCCGCCGTTTACGGCAACCTCCCTTCCCTTGTAAAACGCGCCGTCGCACACCGCGCAGAAGCAGACTCCGGCGCCCATCAGCTCTTCCTCGCCGGGAATGCCGAGAGTGCGCGGTCTTGCGCCGGAGGCAATGATGAGCGCTTTTGCCTCAAACGTGCCGCCAAAATCGGTCTTAACGCGCTTTATATCCCCGTCAAGCTCGACCGAGGTAACTTCGTCAAGCTCAAGCTCAGCGCCCTGATCGAGCGCCTGTGCGGTGAACTTATCGCCAAGCTCGGCACCCGATACGGACGGTATACCGGGAAAATTTTCGACCTTGGGCGACCATGTGATCTGACCGCCGAAGGTGCTTTTTTCTATTACGAGAACGCTTTTTCCCGCTCTCAAGGCGTAGAGGGCGGCAGTTAATCCTGCCGGCCCTCCGCCGATGACTATAATATCATGCATCATTTTGACTTCGTTTACTTGAAAAGATAGTTCTTTATCGCGCCGGCACCGGCAAATTTCTCGACATGCTCGCCGTCAACGATGACAAGCGTCGGAGCCTGCTTTACGCCATAGGACAGTGCAAGGTCAACATTTTCTTCTGCCATGATCTTCTCGCAGTCAAAGCCTGCCTTGTCCAGATAGCTGTACACTATGCGGCAGTTGGGGCAGTTTTCGCGTGTAAAGAGGATCTTGCGCTTGCCGGTGGAGTTTTCGCAGAGCTCCTCCTCAACGGCAGGCTCCTGCTCGGGCTTTGCCTCGGGGTGCAGGGGGCCTTTGTGCTTGAGGACGGAGGTTCCGATGTTATACTCCTTGCGCTCCTTATACTCCTGAGTTTTGCCTGCGTTCCAGTTCTGCACGGGGCGGTAGTAGCCGGTTATACGGCTGTAAACTTCGGCGCTCTCACCGCACTCGGGACAGGTAAACTGCTCGCCGGTGAGGTAGCCGTGATTTTTGCATACGGAGTAGGTCGGGCTTATGGTGTAGTAAGGCAGCTTGTAATTCTCGGCTATCTTGCGGACAAGGTTTGCGGCTGCTTCCCAATCGGGCAGCTTCTCGCCGAGGAATGCGTGGAATACAGTGCCGGATGTGTAAAGCGTCTGGAGCTCGTCCTGAATATCGAGGGCTGAGAAGATATCGTCGGTGTAGCTTACGGGCAGGTGGCTGGAGTTTGTGTAGTACGGAGTGTCGCCCTGAGAGGCGGTGATGATATCGGGATACTGCTCGACATCGTGTTTTGCAAGGCGGTAAGAGGTGCTCTCTGCCGGAGTGGCTTCGAGGTTGTACAGATCGCCGTACTGCTCCTGATAATCCGACAGGCGCTCGCGCATGTGGTTGAGTACCTTCTTTGTGAACTCCTGGCACTTTTCGGTGGTCATATCGGCGCGGATCCAGTTTGCGTTGAGTCCGGCCTCGTTCATGCCGACAAGGCCGATGGTCGAGAAGTGGTTATCGAAATTTCCGAGGTAATACTTGGTGTAGGGGTAAAGTCCCTCGTTGAGGAGCTTTGTTATAACATTGCGCTTTACCTTCAAAGAGCGCGCGGCTATGTCCATCATCTTATCAAGGCGCTTGAAGAAGTCGGCCTCGTCGGTCGCAAGATACGCAATGCGCGGCATATTGATGGTGACAACGCCGATAGAACCCGTGCTCTCGCCGGAGCCGAAGTAGCCGCCGGACTTCTTGCGAAGCTCGCGCAGGTCAAGGCGCAGGCGGCAGCACATGCTGCGGACGTCTGAAGGCTCCATATCGGAGTTTATGTAGTTGGAGAAGTACGGAGTACCGTACTTTGCGGTCATTTCAAACAGGAGCTTATTGTTCTCGGTGGGAGACCAGTCGAAGTCACGGGTGATGGAGTAGGTCGGGATCGGGTACTGGAAGCCGCGGCCGTTTGCGTCGCCCTCGATCATGATGTCGATAAACGCTTTATTTACCATTGCCATTTCCTCGACGCAGTCGCCATAGGTGAAGTCCTGCTCCTTGCCGCCGACTATGGCAGGCATGTCCTTGAGGTCGGCGGGAACCGTCCAGTCAAGGGTGATGTTTGAAAACGGAGCCTGTGTGCCCCAGCGCGACGGAGTGTTTACGCCGAAGATGAACGACTGGATGCACTGCTTGACCTCTTTGTAGGTGAGGTGGTCTATCTTGACAAACGGCGCAAGGTAGGTATCGAAGCTCGAAAACGCCTGAGCACCGGCCCACTCGTTCTGCATGATGCCGAGGAAGTTTACCATCTGATTGCACAGAGTGCTCAGGTGACTTGCCGGGGAGGAATTGATCTTGCCAGGAATACCGAGGCCCTGCTGGATCAGCTGCTTGAGGCTCCAGCCGGCACAGTAGCCGGTGAGCATGCTCAGATCGTGCAGGTGCAGGTCGCAGTTGCGGTGGGCATTGCCGATCTCCTCGTCGTAGATCTCGCTGAGCCAGTAGTTTGCGGTGATGGCTCCGGAGTTAGAAAGGATAAGGCCTCCGACCGAATAGGTGACGGTGGAGTTTTCCTTGACGCGCCAGTCAAGAACGTTTACATAGCTGTTGACGGTCTCTTTATAGTCAAGGTAGGTGTTTTTCATATTGCGCAGCTTCTCGCGCTGCTTACGATAAAGTATATATGCCTTTGCAACACCCTCATAGCCGCCGCGCGACAGGACCGCCTCGACGCTGTCCTGAATATCCTCGACCGCAACATAGCCGTCTTTTATCTTCGGCAGGAAGTCAGCCGAGACCTTGAGCGCGATGAAATCAATGATATCATCGGTGTACTCGGTGTCGGTGGCCTCAAACGCCTTTTTAATGGCGTTTGCGATCTTGGTGATGTCAAAATCTACGATTTTTCCGTCTCTCTTAATGATCTTGTACATTTGTTTCCTCCATATTTCTCTCAAACGCCTCTTACCTCCACCGTCGGAACATAGTCCCTGACGGCATCGGCCAGTGCGTGCATCTGCTTTTCGTCGTATGCTGAAAGTCCGTCCGGCAGGATGAGATTGCCGGAGTCTTTAAACTGCTGCAAATAATATTCCTTTGCGCCTTCTATCCACTTGGCTGCGCCTATGAGGCTTTCCTTCGTGTGGATCCCCTTTACGACCGTCGTTCTGAACTCATAGTCGATATCGCCTCTCAGGAGCATTTCCTTTGATCTTTCGACAGGGGCAATGTCAAAAGACTTAAGTCCTATCGTCCTCGCATACTCCGCCGGTGCGTTTTTAATGTCCATAGCGACACGGTCAACGAGCTTATTTTTCACTATCTCGGAAAGAAGCTCCGGGTTTGAGCCGTTGGTGTCGAGCTTTATCTTATACCCCAGCTCCTTCACGCGAGCCAAAAACTCGGGCATGTCCGCATGCAGCAGCGGCTCGCCGCCCGTGACGGCAACACCGTCGAGCACTCCCCTGCGCTTTTTCAGAAAGCCGAACACCTCGTCATCCGTGAGGCACTCATCATCTATCTGCTCGGGAAGAACGAGCATGGCATTGTGGCAGAACGGACATCTGAAATTGCAGCCTGCTGTGAACACGGTGCATGCGACCACTCCGGGATAGTCAAGAAGCGTTAATTTCTGAATACCTGTAACCTTCATGTCTGTCTCCTTAATTCAGCAGTCTAAACAATAGCATAAGCGAGTTGCCATGTCAATAGAAAAACACAAAATGTAGTTATTTTTACCGCTTTGTAACCCCCTGCACCACAAAATATTGTGGTGCGTATCTTTACGGAGAGTTATTTTTTCGCGGCATTTTATGGCTTTGAAACTTTTTCATCACGCCAAAAATGCTGATTATGCAATGCTTAGCGCCGTTTTTGCTTGCTTTGAATCTCATAATCAAAATGTAATTGCAAGTTTTGCTGCAACACAAGATTTTGTGCTTGTGTTCTTATGTTAACACAAGTTATGTCACCAATGTTGTGGCGCAGGCCGCAAAAATGCCGAAACAGCAAAAAAACTGTTTCAGCATTTGTTTTCACATCTTCACAGCGATTCTATTACCGCTTCGGCGCATTTCATGCCGTCAACGGCGGCAGAGGTTATGCCTCCGGCATAGCCTGCGCCCTCGCCGCAGGGGTAAAGGCCGCGTATCTGCGATTGGCGGCGCTCATCCCGCAATATGCGCACCGGCGATGACGAGCGCGTTTCCGGCGCCGTGAGCACGGCGTCCGGCGCGTCAAAGCCGTTAAGCTTTCTTCCCAACTCGGGCAATGCGTTTTCAAGCACCGACGTTATCCTCTCCGGCAGAACATCGTGCAGGTCGCACCAAAGAACTCCAGGCTTATAGCTCGGATCAACTTCACCGCAGCGCTCGCTTTTTTTATGTGTGAGAAAGTCGCCGACGGTCTGTGCCGGTGCATGGTAGCTTCCCGATGCTTTGAACGCTGCACGCTCGATATCACGCTGCCAGTACATACCTCCGAGCGGCCCGTCATACGGGAAATCCTCGGGAGAAAGCGTCACGAGCAGTGCGCTGTTTGCGTTCTCTCCGTTGCGGCGAGAGTTGCTCATGCCGTTTGTACACACGCCGCCGGGTTCAGATGCCGCGGCAATGACCTCGCCTCCGGGGCACATACAGAAGGTATACGCGCTCATTCCGTCCGGCAAATGAACATTGAGCGAATAGTCGGCTGCCGGCAGGGACTCGTTATCCTCGCCGTACTGCGAGATGTTTATCATTTTCTGCTTATGCTCTATGCGCGCGCCCATTGAAAACGGCTTTGCCTCCATGGGAACGCCCGTTTTTTCGAGCATCTCGAACGTATCGCGCGCCGAGTGGCCTACGGCGAGAACGAGCCTTTCACAGGGCAGCTCGTACTCACCCGTTTCGTCCGTCACCCAAACCGCGCGCAGCGTGTTATTTTCCGTAACAAGCCCGGTGAGCTTTGAGTTAAAGCGCACCTCGCCGCCGTGAGCGATGACGGCTTTTCGTATGCTCTGCACTACATTTATAAGTATATCCGTTCCGATATGCGGCTTTGCGTCATAGAGTATGCTCTCGGGCGCGCCGTGCTCGTAAAACGTGCGCAGTATCCAGCGGATGCGCATATCGCGTATGCCTGTACCGAGCTTGCCGTCGGAAAACGTTCCGGCTCCGCCCTCGCCGAACTGGACGTTGCATTCGGGGTCAAGCTCACCGCCTGCACGGAAGGCTTCGACCTTTTTTCTGCGTGCTTCGGCATCGGCGCCGCGCTCGAGCACAACAGGCTTTAGTCCCGCCATGCTCAGAACAAGCGCCGCGAACATTCCGCCCGGCCCGAAGCCGGCAACAACGGGACGAATTTCGGCGCTTGCCTGCGGCACGGTGTACTCCGGCGCTTCATACGCGGCAACGTTTTTGCTTTTGCATTTTGCCAGCAGCTTTTCCTCATTATCGACCGAAACGGCGACGGAATACAGCCAGTGTATATCGTTTTTTCTGCGCGCGTCGAGCGAGCGCTTTGTTATCTTAACATCCTTTATCGCCCAAGTCGGGAGCTTCAGCTCGCGCGCGGCCTTGACTTTCAGCCGATCGCTGCTCTGCCCGATATCGAGGCGCAGATTTCTCACCAGTATCATTTGCCGAGCCTCCCTGCGGCCACGCCGCTTGCCCACGCCCACTGGAGATTATAGCCTCCGCAGTCGGCGTCAACGTCCAGAAGCTCGCCCGTTATGAAAAGATGCGGAACGAACCAGCTCTCAAGCGTTTCGGGGTTTACGCCGGTGGTCTTGATGCCGCCGGCCGTGACCTGAGCATGGTCAAAATCCTCAACGCCGCGCAGCTCGATGCAAAAATCGCGGCAGGCAGCGGCTATCGCGGCGATCTGCGGCTGTTCGAGCCTCTCGAGCGGAGTCTGCCCCGGAACACCGGCGTATTTAACTACCATTCTGCCGAGTCGGTTGTGCAAAACTCCGGTGAGCGCATCGTCTGCGCATAAGCTTGGATTTGCCTTTATCCTTGCGCGCAGCTTAGCCTCTACATCCTCATTCCCCGACAGGTCTATGTGCACCTTTCCTTTGCCGGTCTGAGCCGCGGCGCGCGAAATATCAAACGCCGCCGGGCCGGACAGGCCGGTTTCGGTAAATTGCAGCTCGCCGGAGCTTTCGGCAATTATCTCTCCGTCCTTTTCAAGGCGCAGCCTTGCCATTACCCTCACGCCCTTGAGCGCGCGCGGATAATTCGGATCGGTCACAAGCTGCACGAGCGAGGGCAGCAGGGCCGTGCTCTTATGCCCCAGCGGCTTTAAAAGCTCGTATCCGTCGTGCACTCCGCCGACCTTGGCTCCGGCAGCTCCGCCGCAGGAAACTATGACGAAATCAGCGTTAATTTTCCCCTCATCGGTCAGAACCGAAAAGCCCTCGCCGCGTCTTTCTATCTTCCGCGCAGGGCACGAGGTTTTGACCGTTATGTTATCGCGCATGAGCGCAAAGCGCAGAACATCCACCACGCTGTTTGCCGAGTTTGACTGCGGATACACTCTGCCGCCGTACTCGCAGCTCACGGCAAGGCCGAGAGAATCGAAAAACCGCAGCGTGTCCTCAGGCGTAAAGCGCGAGAGCACCTCGTCGGGAAAGCCCGGCTGCGCGCCGTGGTAGTGCTCGGGCACAGCGCCCGTGTTTGTGAGATTGCATCTGCCGTTTCCGGTGCTGAGGAGCTTTTTGCCGACGCGCTGCTGGCGCTCGAGCAGTATTACATTATTATTCTTATCATTCGAGGCCGTTATCGCGGCCGCCATTCCGGACGCGCCGCCGCCTATGATCACAACCGTATTCATATCATTCACCGCAGTGGTAGAGTATATCGTGCGCAACAGGCTCATAAAACGCGCGGCGTATCTCGTCGGAGTCCTTTGTCGAGCCGAGGATGCACATTATCTTCGCAAGCGCGGATTCCGTCGTCATGTCATACGCTTCGAGCACGTTCCGCCAGCCCTTGAGTCTGTGGCCGACGTTGTACACCGCAAGGTCCGAGCCTTCATTCTGCACCTGAGTGGTCATGATCATGACCTTGCCGCGGCCGATGGCGTTTATTACTATATCCAGAAACTTATCGTCACCGTAGCTCGGCAGACCGCCGACGCCGAAGGACTCGATAATAACGGCGTCCTTGCGCTCTGCAAGGAATTCAAAAAGCTCAAAATCAATGCCGGGGATCATTTTTATAAGTCCGACATTGGTGTTAAGCTCGGTGCAGAACTGCGGTTTTTCAAGGCCTTCGGGTTTTATATACTGCATGAGCACCCCATCCTGAAGCGTCGCTATATAGGGGTAGTTTATGCTCGAGAATGCGGCGTAGGACTTCGACCTTGTTTTTCGCGCACGGGTGCCGAGTATAACGCGGCCGTTAAAAACAATGTTCACGCCGCACATATCGTCAGAGCAGGCGCAGGTGAAAGCGTCGAGCAGGTTCACCTTTGAGTCCGTGGATTCAAAATTTATAGGTTTCTGCGCGCCGGTGAGGATAACGGGCTTTTTAGAGCCGCGGATCATGTAGCTGAGCGCCGCGGCCGTGTACGCCATTGTATCGGTTCCGTGACTTATGACAAAGCCGTCGTATTTATCGTAATTGTCGCGCACGCACTTTGTTATCTGCACCCAATGCGCCGGAGTCATGCTCGTGCTGTCCACATTAAAAAGCGAGACGCACTCGACCTCGCAGAGCTTTGATATTGCAGGAACGAGCGCCAGAAGCTCATCGGGCCGCAGCTGCGGCGAAAGCGCGTCGCCGCTTATCTGCGACGCTATCGTGCCGCCGGTTCCGATCATGAGTATTCTTTTCATTTGCGCTCGAACACCCCACTCTTGCCGCCGGTCTTTTTAAGAAGGCGGATATCCGTTATCTCAATATCACGCTGCACGGCCTTGCACATGTCATACACCGTAAGCGCCGCAACGCTCACCGCGGTGAGCGCTTCCATCTCAACGCCCGTTGCGCCGGTGCATTTTGTTGTTGCGACTATCTCAACGCTGTGCCTTTCCTCGCACAGCGAGATGTCGATATCCACGCCGGATATCATGATCGGGTGGCACATCGGAATAATGTCCGACGTGCGCTTTGCGCCCATGATCCCGCCGACCTGCGCGACATTGAGCACGTCGCCCTTTTTCATGCCGCCGGTTTTTATAAGCTCGAAGGTCTCGGCATTGACAAGCACTCTGCCTGCCGCAACAGCCGTGCGCACGGTGTCCGCCTTTTCGGACACGTCCACCATTTTGGCTCTGCCGTTTTCGTTAAAATGAGTAAAATCAGCCATAACAGTCTCTCCTGAGTAATCGTTTCGTTTATTTTATCGCTTGGCCAAGGCAATGTCAACAATATCGGCAGTCCGTACCGTCAGGCTTCGCAGGCATCTTTTTTCAAATTTTGCTTTTTATTGCGGAACATTTTTACTTTCGGCGCGTCTCATAGTTAAAACACAGGGAAAATGTATTAAGGAGGTAGCACTTTGAAAAAGAACACGAAAATTTTCGTCGGAGTTTTAGCTGCGGTACTTTTATTATCTGCATCCGTTGCATATCATAGAGCCGGTTAAAATCTACTGCTTCATCTATTTTTCGCAACAGATGCCCCTTGGGAACCAAGCTCTCTGTATCGACAATCTCTATGACACCACGATCCAGTTTTCCGCGTTCCAGCATCTTTCATCACCCAGAACCATTTTATCATATAAACGCAAAAAAGCCCAGCCGTTGCTGGACTTTTTCGACAGACTGTAATTCCACAGCAATAATATGCTGTGGGAATCACTTTACATTATGAAATACATTATTGCTGCCGCCGCACCGCTGCCGATGAGCGTTGACAGTGCCGCGACAAGCGCCGTCGGGATCTTTTCGCTGCGCTGCATCGATCCGGTGTAGCTACCGGCTGCCCTGCGCGCCTCGCTCAGGAGCTGCGAGCGCGTCACTCCGGCAGTTTTCATATAGTCCTCGCGGACGATGAATATTGCCTCCTCGAACACCTTCGGATCCGGCGATTTTACGACGATCACGCGCTTTGCGACTCCCTTTACCACCTCGGCTGCCTCCCTGTTGTCGGTTTTCTGTTTGTAGTTTAACCGTCTGAGCATTATTTTATACCCTAAGCGCGCTCTTCGACGCGCACGGCAAGGACTGTCATGTCGTCGGAATATGTGCTGCTGTGCTCAGCTGCCTTGAGCGCATCGCGCGCAAGCTGCTTCATATCGTCGCCGCAGGAGGTCAGTATATCGCGCAGCCATGCATCGTCGTCATCTCCGACGACGCCGTCCGAGGCTATTATGGCAGTGTTTCCGGGCTTGAGCCGCATGCGCACGATATCCGGCTCGGCGCCGGCCGTTCCGCTTAGGCCCGGAGCGAAGCTTTCGCACTTTATCCTGCGTATGCCGCGGCTTGCACTGACGTAGCTTGGCGCAGCACCGTATTTATAAAAGCATGTTTCGCCGGAGAAAAGGTCTACACACATCAGATCAACAGTTGCAAAGCCCCAGTTATCGCCGCATTTGAGCAGCATGACCGAGTTGAGCGTTTTCATAGCTACGGCAGGGTCAACGCCTGCACGCAGGAAGCTTTCGAGTATCTCTATCACTCGGCGGCTTTCACTTGCCGCGGCCTCTCCGCAGCCCATTCCGTCGGAGAGAATAACGCACAAAACCCCTGCGTCGGTCTTGAAATAGGTTCCCCTGTCGCCGCTGACCTTCTCGCCTTTTTTCTTGAGCGCCGCAATGCCGACCGACACGGCAAGCGGCTCGGCTTCCATGAGCACGAGCTTTGCCTCGCTGTCGTTTTGACTTTTGAGCCTGCACAGACGAACGCCGAGCACACCCGACAGGCGTTCGAGGTAATCGTCCTGCTTTGTAAGGCGCGCAAGCGCTCCGCTTTCGATAACGGCGCGCAGCCTGCCGCGCGCATCTCGGTATACCGCCGCGTCCGCATCAATATCCAGCGACAGCAGATAGCGGATGAGCCGTCTCTCGGCAAGGTGGTCTGCGCCGTTTGTTCCGGCAAGCTCCTTTGACACCGAGCCGAGGATCTCCGCCATGTCCGAATACTGCCCCCACGCGGTATTGCGGCTCTCGCGCAGAGTTTCGGCAAACTGGCGGCGATATGCGGCCGCACGCAGCTCCGCGTTGACCGCCGTTACAAAGGCTTCCGGCGTTTTGCACTTTTCCGTGAAGCGGCGCGGAATATCGCCTATCTCCAGCGTGCCGCGGTCGAGCATCTTCGGCGTTGCGTCGTTCAGCGCGGACAGCGTATCGATGTAATCCCGGTTCCAGCAGCGGTTTTTTTCCTTACATTTAAGGCACACGCTGTCTGCCGCGCGGTCGAACACCTTTGCAGGGTCTGCGTCGTTATACTGCTCCTCAACATTGCGTCGGACGATATCGTAAAGGCTGCCGTAAGCGTCGCTCAGGCTCATCACCTTGCGCGCAACGTATCGGCGCAAGCCCGATTCCCCGCTGCCTCCTATGACCGGCTGCACCATGGAGCCTGCCCGGCTTAAAAATCCTGAGGGCAGCAGCAGGAATATGACCGACGCTGCGAACACCTCGAACAGCGCGCCTGTCTCCTGCCTGAACGCCCACGCACATGCGACCGCAGCTGCATTTGCTATGATAAACGATAGTAAAAACAGCAGTCTCCCGTGGCGGTTGAACATGCCCGACAGCAGCCCGGCAAAGGCATAGGCCATTGTGTAAAACGGCATTCCGCCGGCCGTGAGATCCATAGCTATGCCGAACGCCGTTCCGATTGTGCAGCCCGTCATTATGCCGCAGCGCAGAGTGCAGGTCATGACGATAAGGACCGCAACAAGCCTCCCAAGTGATATTGCACCGAATATCTCGATCTGCGACACAGCCATGAGCAAAACCGCAGCGGTTATAAGCACGCTTCCGGCATAGCGCAGCTCCTCGGACTCGGTCGTGCGCTCCCTGCCGCTCATCGCCTCACGGAAAAACCAGCATCCGCCGAACGAAAACACGGTTTCGATGAGCACGACAGCAGCCGCCGGCGCCTGAGTGAACACCGAGGTAAAGCTTGAAAGTATGCCGGTTGACAGCGCGGAAACGGCCGCCGTTGCAGGCGCGAACACACTTTTTGACGCAAGCTTTGTGTCCTGAAATGCAAAGCATATCGTGTAAACAAGCACGATCGCGGCAAGATAGCGTATGCTGCCTGCAAGGCCGCAACTGATTATGTAGCCGATCGCCGCGCCGATGAGGGCTGCAACGCCGTTCAGCCCTGCACCCGACGCCGCCACCGCCGCCATGCCGAACGGCCCGGCCGCGCCGAGAAGGCGCGCCGACGCAAGCAGTACGCCTCCGATAAGATACACAACGGCGTATGCCGCACTTATCACCTCCGGCGAGGTGCGCTCGGCCGTGCTTTTCGTTATCGCGTCCTTGATAGCCGCGATTGATCCTTTCATGTCCATTTTTATCCTCCGCAGTTTACATAAAGTAATAATAATTATACTTATGTAATTCTCCGAAGCGTGTCACTCGGTGCTGTTGAGAAATGTTATTTGCGCATGGGAAATGCGCGAAAATGATTTCGGTTAAAAAAACAGGTACGGTCTTTCGATCGTACCTGTTTTGTATATTAAGCTTGGATCACTGCTTTGCAGCGTCTTCCTTGCCGGCCTGAAGAGCCTTCATGTTGCCGGGCAGGAACTTTGCCTTGCGCTCGCCGAGCTCGATGCGGATTGCCTCGCTCATCTTCTCGTCGTCAACGACGGGAGCCTTCTGAAGCAGTGCGCCGAGGATAGCAACGTTTGCACCCTTGGGGTTGCCAACGCTTTCAGCAATGCGGTTTGCGTCACAGTAGACGACCTGGATGTCGGTGCGCTCTGCCTTGCGGTCGATCAGAGAGCTGTTGATAACCAGAACGCCGCCGGGCTTAACGTGAGCCTCGAACTTGTCCAGAGAAGGACGGTTCATGGCGACAACGACGTCTGCCATGTCAACCAGAGGAGAAGCAACGGGATCGTCGGAAACGATAACCGAGCAGTTTGCGGTACCACCGCGCATCTCAGGGCCGTAGGAAGGCAGCCAGGAGACATGCTTGCCGTCGAGCATGCAAGCCATTGCAAGGAACTTACCGATCAGGAGCATGCCCTGACCGCCGAAACCGGCGAATATAAACTCTTTTTTCATATTATTCGGCCTCCTTGTCTTTCTTAACACCGAGAGGATAGTAAGGAATCATATTCTCTTCGAGCCACTTCATAGCCTCGATCGGGCTGAGACCCCAGTTGGTGGGGCAGGTGGAAAGAACCTCTATCAGGCAGAAGCCCTTGCCCTGCATCTGATAGGTGAATGCCTTTTTGATGGCCTTCTTGGTCTTCATGATGTTTGCGTTGTTGTTGACAGCGCAGCGCTCGATGTAGTAAGCGCCGGGGATGGTCGAGAGCATCTCTGCAACGCGGATAGGTGCGCCGCACCATGCCTCGTCACGACCCTTGGGGGAAGTGGTGGTCTTCTGGCCAACGAGGGTGGTAGGAGCCATCTGGCCGCCGGTCATGCCGTAAATAGCATTGTTGACGAAAATGGTGCAGATGTGCTCGCCGCGGTGTGCAGCGTGGACGATCTCAGCAGTACCGATTGAAGCGAGGTCGCCGTCGCCCTGGTATGTGAATACGAGGGTATCCTTGCCGACAACGCGCTTTGCGCCGGTTGCAACTGCGGGTGCGCGGCCGTGTGCGGCTTCGTACATATCGCAGTTAAAGTAATCATATGCAAATACGGAGCAGCCGACAGGTGCTACGCCGATGACCTTACCTTCTTCGATAACGCCTTCCTTTTCGAGCTCCTCAATGGACTCTGCTACCAGGCGGTGGATAATGCCGTGGTTGCAGCCGGGGCAGTAATGGAAAGTCTTATCGGTAAGGAGTTTAGTTCTCTCAAATACTACGGACATTTATTTACCCTCCTTCATGCTCTTGATCTTTGCAACGATCTCGTCGGTGGTGGGCATCTGGGAGCCGCAATGGCCGAAGAAATCAATGGGCTTTGCGCCGTTGACAGCGATCTTAACGTCTTCGATCATCTGGCCTTCGTTCAGCTCTACGTCGAGAACTGCTTTTACGCCGTCAGCATTGGCTGCTTCTGCAACAGCCTCGTACGGGAACGGCCATACGGTGATGGGACGTACCAGACCGACGTTGATGCCTTCTGCCTTGAGCTGATCAATAGCAGACTTTGCGATACGAGCAACAGTGCCGAATGCGGTGATAATGTACTCTGCGCCTTCGCAGTTGTAGTTTTCCCACATTTTCTCGTTCTTGGTGACCTCAGCGTACATTGCCTGCAGGACTGCGTTGTGCTCGGAAAGGGACTCGGTGTCGATGTAAATGGAGTTGATGACGCCGCGCTTCTCGGGATCGTCGCCGGGCTTCCAACCGGTGCAGGCCCAAGGCTTCTTCTCGGGATCGATCTTGAACTCGACCATCTCGGGCATCTCAACAGGCTCCATCATCTGAGCGATGATGCCGTCTGCGATGAACAGTACGGGGATACGGTACTGCTCTGCCTTGTCGTATGCGAACATCATGATGTCAACTGCTTCCTGAACGGAAGAGGGTGCGTAGGTCAGCAGGTGGTAGTCACCGTTGCCGCCGCCCTTGACAGCCTGGAAGTAGTCGCCCTGGGAAGCCTGAATGTTGCCGAGGCCGGGGCCGCCGCGCATTACGTTCAGGATAACGCAGGGAAGCATTGCGCCTGCGCAGTAGGAAATGCCTTCCTGCTTCAGGGATATACCGGGGCTGGAGGAGGAAGTGATCGCACGGGCGCCGGTGCCGGCTGCGCCGTAGATCATGTTGATTGCCGCGACTTCGGACTCTGCCTGCAGGAAGCAGCCGTTTACATCGGGATCAAACATACGAGCGGACATGTATTCAGGAATCTCAGTCTGCGGGGTGATGGGATAGCCGAAGAAATAACGAGCACCAGCTCTGATGGCTGCCTCTGCAATAGCTTCGCTACCCTTCATAAGAGTTTTTGCCATTATAATTTCCTCCTTAATCCTTCTCGATGTGGATTACCACGTCGGGGCAAGTGCGTGCGCAGGATGCGCAGCCGATGCACTCTTCAGGTTTTACAACCTCTGCCGGGTGATAGCCTTTTGCGTTGATTTTTGCCTTGGAAAGTTCAATGCAACCCTTGGGGCAAGCTCTTGCACAGAGACCGCAGCCCTTGCACAGGTTCTCATTGATGGTTACCTTTACCATTTTGCTACCTCTTTTCTTTATTTTTGCTTTTTGCTAATTTATTTAAATCCGCATAAAGCGGGGTCGCGCAAATCAATGCTTGAAATTTTTCTGCGGATCGACCGTGTGCAGTCCGTATTTAATATACGAATCCCAATCACGGTGCATGTACACATCTATGGGAATGGGCTTGCCGATATACTTCGGATCGTGCCCTTCGGAAAGGAACTGTTCAAGCAGATCCTTTTTGCCTGTCGTATATGCCACGGGGATACCCGTCCTGTCGGAGACTTCCTTGAGCATCTTGTATCCGTCGCGCAGCTCCTCGACGCTTGTTTCCGTTGCAAGGTTTGCGTTGTTGATCATGCCTGTTATCTGGAGTCTTGAATGTGCCTGCATTCCCTCCTGAAGTCTTATGAGCTTCTCAACCGTGCCGGAAAGCGGTCTGCGGATATTGACGACGTTGAGCACCTCGAGCGAGCCCGGCTCAAGATCGACGAAATCCTGATGATATCTGCCGAGCGCCGTTGCGCCGACATCATCTCCGCCGACGTCGAACACTACCGTGTCCCATTCAAGGACGAATGCCGAAGCGACCTCCGCCGGAAGCGAGAGCGTTTCGATACCCGAGCATGCATAGTTAGGAGAGACAAGCCTTATCTCCTTCTGCTCGACCATCTTGCCGCGCTCGGTAAGTCTGAAATATGTGTTGACCATATCAAGGTCTATAAGTTCTGTCCTGTCTCCGCGTGCGGCGGCCTGCATTGCGAAGTTGAGCGCAAGCTCGCTTTTGCCGCTGCCGTAGTTGCCGATGAGGACTTTAACGTTTTTCATCGCCGGTAACCTCCGTTCATTATATGAACGCATTCAATTATTTATATTGTAGCATCATGCAATTTTTCCGTCAACAATTCTGCTTGTTAATTTCAAGATAATCGTACTTAATAATCCACAAAAATTGAGCATATTTTTTGTGGATTTAGTCAAATGAAATATTTTCTTAAAAGTTTTGAGCTGAAATCAGTGCATTTTTTGCTTCCAGCTTGCTTTTTTGCATCGGCAAGCGCGAAAATGCAATTTTGGCATGCTTTCAGATATTTTGATGCTTAAAATGTGCAGACACAGTTTTGTCTGTATCTGCACATTTTATCGTCGAATGCACTATTGAAGCATTCCGTATTTAATTTTAATGCGCCTGAGTTTGGAAAGCACGGGCTTTTGCAGCAAAAGCAGGAACACAACGGTTCCCGATGCATGGATAAGATTGAACGTAAATCCGGAGGCATACATTGCAAGCAGCGCCTTCCAGCTCATCTCCTGCGAGTACATAAGAAGCGAGCCTGTGTCAAGCAAAACGCCGTAGATAATAAGCACGGAGAAGAAACCGTATATCAGCAGCGGAGCCGTTTTCACTTCCCTGTCGCCGAACAAAACGCCGGCAAAAAAGCCGACGAGCCCGAAGCCGAACATCTGCCACGGCGTCCACGGCCCCTGGCCGAAAAACATATTTGATATAAGCCCTGCCGCGGCGCCGGTGATAAATCCGGCCTCGGCATTGAACGCAACGGCCGTGAGTATGACAATGGCGCACACGGGCTTAAACTGCGGTGCCCAATAGAAAGCCACTCTTCCTGCCACAGCAAACGCCGTCATGACCGCAAGCAGCACTATCTCGCTCACCTGCGGCCTGCGTACTTCAAACCGGGCGAAAAACGGCAGCATTGCAAGCAGTATGATGATAACCGACGTTAGGTAGTATTTTCGGCTGCTCCACAGCCATGTTTCGACCGCGATTGCGGCGGCCGAAAGCACGATTACCGTAAGCGTCACGGTCACGCGGCTTTTTTTCACTGTTTGAGGCATTCGATCACCTCCCCGGTGAGGACCGCGTTTTCAATCATGCCGCGGCTGAGCCTGGCAGCCGCCGTAGTGTAAAAGAAATTGCCGGAGAAAAACTTGCGCGGTGCGCTCCTGCAGACAATTTCACCGCGAAACAGCAGGGCGCAGCGATCGGCGCATTGCGCGCAGAACTCGATGTCGTGGCTTACGAGGAATATGGTTTTGCCCTCGGCCTTGAGACGGGACAGAAGCTCGCCGAAGCGGCGCTTAAACTCACCGTCCATTCCCTTTGTCGGCTCGTCAAGAAGCAGCACATCGGGCGCGGTAAGCAGCACTTTTCCGAGTGCAAGGCGCTGCTGCTCGCCGCCGGATATATCAAACGGGTGGCGCGAAAGCACGCCTTCAAGCTCCAAAAGCTCCGTGATATGCAAAAGCAGCGCCTCGTCGGGATCAAGCTCTTTTAGCTCGTCGAGCACCGTGTCCTTAACGAAAAGCTCGCGCGGATCCTGCGGCAGCGCCGCCACATGCGCACCATAGGTCTTTACCTTGCCGCGATATGGTTTTAGCCTTCCCGACAGCAGACCGGCAGTTGTGCTTTTCCCAGAGCCGTTGCCGCCGAGGAGCGCAAAAATTTCGCCCTTATTAAGTGTGAGGCTCAGTCCGCGCAGAATATCCGGTGCGTTTTTTTCATATCTGAACCAGCAATTTTTCAGCTCCGCCGCCAACTCCGGGTTAGGCTCGGCAGACGGCTGAGCCGCTTTTACGGAAGCGTGCGTGCGCGATGCGATAAACGCCCTTGCATCGCTCACGGTGAGCGGTGCGTCGCCCTCGCCGTCAACGGCCGCAAATATCTGCACAGCAGCCGGCATAGACTCGAAAACAGCTCTGTTTTTCACCTGCATTACCGTTTTTTTCGGTTCGCCGAAGGCTATGAGCCGCCCCTCGTCGAGCACGGCGAGCATGTCCGCCATCGGCAGCGCTTCCTCAAGGCGATGCTCGGTCAAAATAACCGTCAGGCCGAGATCCTCGCTCATTTTGCGAAGAGTGCCGAGAAAGTCGGCCGCCGCAATGGGGTCGAGCTGACTTGTCGGCTCATCTAAGATGAGCACATCCGGTCGCAGCACAGCAGCGGACGCCAGGTTTATAAGCTGCTTCTGACCTCCGGATAGCTCCGCGACGTTTTTTTCAAACAGCTCGTCCAATCCGAAATAGCTTGCCATTTCGGCAACCGCAAGGCGCATTCTTGCCTGATCCCAGCCGAGACTTTCGGGGCCGAAGGCAAGCTCGTGGAACACCTTGTCGGTGACTATCTGATCATCCGGGTGCTGAAAAACAAAGCCTATTCTCCGCGCCTGCTCGGCCTGGCCGACAGCGTCGAGCGCTTTGCCGAAAAACAGCACCTCGCCCTCGGCCTTGCCGTGGTCGGCAAGGCAGGTCTTGAGCCTGCGCAGGAGCGTGCTTTTACCGCTGCCGCTGGCTCCGCAGATAAGCGTGATCCTGCCCTCGGGTATCGACAGCGTTATACTGTCGAGCGCAGGCTTATTCTCGTTTGGATATGTAAAGCTCAGATCGCGGATCTCAAACGCCGCCATACTAGGGCCTCCTTTGCATCAAAAAGCTGCGGCAAAAAGCACAGAAGCGCAAACGCCGCCATCCCGAGCGCCGGTATGCCGCCGAAGCCGCTTATTATTACCGACGGGAAATAGCGCGCGTATATGCCGCCGCTGACGACGCACGCTGCCGTCACGCCGACGGCGAAAGCGCACAAAACCATCGTCACAGCGTCGCGCGCCGTGAATCTGTACAGCGAAAAGCTCGTGCGCCGGGCAGCGCCGTAGCCGCGGCTTTTCATTGAGTTTGCCGCGGTAAGCGAGCTTTCAAGCGCCCATGTCAGCGTGACCGACAAAACCTTCATGCTGTTTTTTACGCGGCGGATAAATCCGCCCTGAGCGCTGCCCTGCCCTATCTGCGCACGGGCAGCATCAATGCTGCGTATCTTCCGGCCGAACTTCGGCACGAACCGCAGCGCCATCGACAGCAGCAGCGAAACCGATGGGCTGAGTCTGCCGAACAGGCACAGGAGCTTATCCGACGTCATGACGACGTTAAAGCACTCAAACCACAGTATCACCGCGCTGAACATCACCGAGGCGTAAAAGCCGAAGGTCAGAGACTCTTTCGTTACGGCGTTGCCGTTTGACAGATAAAAAAGCGGCGTTACTCCGGCGTGATTAAAAAGCGCATTGAGCGCCGACATGAAAAGGAGAAACGGCACCAGATAGATAAGCGTTTTTCCAAAATGCCGCGCGCCTTTGAGGATGCAGACATAGCCTGCCGCGGCGGCAAGACTAATTATTAGCAGCACCGGATGCATATAAAGCATTGTCAGCGTGATCACGGCGGCGAAAAAGACAAAGCTTGCCGCCGGGTGGAGCTGCGAAAATGCGTCGTTCATGCTCAGGCCACCATGCTTCCGCCGACGTCCGCGCCGAGGTCGCAGGTATAGCGCCACCTGATCACGTCGCCGTCCTGCACCGCATAGCGGCTGCATCCGTAGTTTGGAAACCATCCGTTGACGCTGTACATCCACCCGGAAAGCTCGCCGCAGTCAAACTCATACAGATTGTGTATGCCCTCGACATAGGCGCTGTTATAACCCGGAGTGAACGTTGCTTCAAGGTGGATATTATTTTCTCGGCAGACGCGCTGCAAAACGTCGAACACCGACTCGCCCTCGGAAAACTCAACTGTGACGGCGCCGAGCACAACTCCGTCCGTCGGAAGCACATCAAGCTTTGCCGGGTCAAGGTCGGAGAGATTGTTAAGTATCGTTGCGCAGTCGATCGATATCGTGCAGTGCAGCTTTTTAGTCGTATCAACATTCGATTTGTCGGGCTCGACCGGCTCGGGCTTGCCTGCAGGCACCGGGTCGGTACCGTACTTGTCCTTCTCGGTTCGGCTTCCGTCGGAGAGATTTGCTGTATTGCTCGGTTCGGGTGTCGGCTCGACCTCATCGGCGCGGATGATGTACGAAAAAACGTCCGCGCTGATCTTGAAGCTCAGCGTGGTTTTATCGCCGCCGGTAACGGACGCAGCGCACAGCTTTTTGCCGTCTGCGTCATAAACGCTCGCGGAAATAGCATCCCATTTATTTTTGAGCGTGACCGAAAGCGTCGGCAGAAAGCCGAAGCTTTTGTCGCTTTTAAGCGTGATCTCAACGCTGCCGTCGGTTTTTTCCGTTATCGCCACAGCCATGCACAGATCCTGCGGATTCGTTACCTCAGTGCCGGGAACCGTCCATTTATAGCTTATCTCGCCGCTTTTTCCGCATATTGAAGCGATCTCGCCGCTGTCACGCAGCTGCGAAAAAACATCTTTTGTTATAACGCCGTCTTCGCCGAGGTCAATGTCCCCGGCGAAGTTTACGGCTTCCGCGTTCTTCATGCAGCCTGCAAGCAGGCTGCATATCATAAGAACGAGAAGGATAAGTGCAATTGATCTTTTTTTCATTTTTACGCCGCTGCGCGGTAGATAAACGTCACGATCTCGGCACGGGTGCACACTGAGCCGGGACGGAAGCTTCCGTCGGCAAAGCCAAGCGTAACGCCGTTATCGGCAGCCCACATGACTGCATCGTAATAGAATGCGCCGGTGTTGGTGACGTCTGTGAAGCCGTGTGCCTGATCGGCCTTCGGAGTGTCCATATAGCGGTGCAGGAAGGTAACTGCCTGTGCGCGGGTGCAGGTCGCATTCGGAGAGAACGTGGTTTCGGTCGTACCCTTTGTTACGCCCTCTTCGGCAGCCCAAGTGATAGCATCGATATAATTCTTATCGGTGACGTCCGCAAACTTGCAGCTACCGCTTACCTCGGGACTTCCGGCAAGTCGGTAAAGGAAGGTTACTATCTGCGCGCGGGTGCAGGGCACATTGGGAGCAAACTCGTCCGCACTGAAGCCGCGCACGATATTATTTGCGCTGCCCCACAGGGTCGCTTCGTAGTAATAGTCCGTTTCTTTCACGTCGGCAAAGCCATTTGCAGCCCTTACGCTTACCTTGCATACGGCAGGAATTATTGCGTTATTCTCTGCCGTAGCGACAACGCAGTAATCCCCTGCCTTTGCAAAGCTGATGCTGTACTCGCCGTTTCCTTTTGATACTGCCTTGAAGCCCTCTGCCTCGGTCTTGAGATCGGCCGTGTATGCCTTGAGCTGAGCTTTGTCATAGCCTTCAAACTTCGGGCTCCAGTTTTCGTCATAGCCGTTCTGAGCTATGAGCTTTACGGAAGCTGCGGCATAGGTCTCGCAATCGAAGGCCGGTGTTTCAAAAAATGCGTATGCGTCGTTATTGGGATAGGAATTTGCGTTTATGTAGGCATAGACGTGCTGGCCCCTGCCGACCTTGTCGCCGAGGCCCATTGCCATCTTGTCATCGACAAAATAGCCGAAGTTGCCGCTCTCGTCGCCCCAGAGCTTGGTGATGTATGCGCCGTAGTCGCCGGTTGCGGATGCATAGCCGGCCGCCGCGCCGCCTTCATAATACTGCTCGTGCGTGGCGTACATGACCTCGTCGATGTCGATCGAGCCGTCATTATTGCGATCGTATGCGTTTACGGCAGCGTAGCTAAGCTCAACGCTGCCCTTGTCGGCAATGCTGACAAGCACATCCTCGCTCGTGCGAGTGGAAAGGCAGAAGATATTGCCGCTGTCGTTTTTATAATAGAGATTGCCGTTATCGTCGGCAACGAGGCTTGCAATGCAGTACTGCTCATAGCCTTTTGCGTCGTAAAGCTCTGTAAGCTCGGTCTTGCTGACATCGTCGGCCTTGACCTTTATGAGCGAAACGCCGCCGGGATCCATATTGTAGGTGCTGTAGAAATACAGATAGCCGGTGCTCTTGAGATATGCCGTTGACAGGAGCATCTCGCACTGGGGATAGCCGAGCATGTCAACGTGGTTTACGACCTCAAGGGTGTTCTTATCGGCAATGACGAAGCTGCCCTTGGAGCCGCTGTCGGATATGCCGCTGCCTGCGCCGAAGTAGACATAGTTGCCAAACACAACGGGAGTAGACGTGCTCTGAGCGTTGAACGAAACGGTTTTAAGATCGCTTATCGCGCCGCTTTCGGCATTCACCGACGCGCTGCACAGATAGCCGCCCTTGGTGGTGAAATAAACCTTGCCGCCGTCAACGGTGATGCTGCTGCGCGCATCGCCGCAGCCTGCAAGCTCGACAGAGGAAACGGGCTTAACTTCCTCGTTTTCCGCATAGGTCTTTTTGAACACGAGCAGCGAGCTTGTGCCCTTGGTTCCGTTTTCGCCGTCGTCGGTGGCTACGACTACATAGCTTCCGACCTCGGCTGCGCCTGCCCAGTAGAAGCCGCCCTTAACGGTGTAGCTCCACAGGAGCTTTCCGGTTGCGGTATCGACGCAGACGAAGTTTGCGTCCTTTGCCTCGCCGTTCCAGAAGCCGGTGTACGCCTTACCGTCGGCGCAGAGAACGGGCGAAAGCGCCTGACCGGCCAGCTCGTCGCTCACGCTCCACTTGCTCTCAAGCGTTTTCGCGTCGAAGGCCTCGAGCGTGCCCTTGCCGAGCGGCGCGATTATCTTGTCGCCGTTAACGACGGCAGGAGTATAGCCGTAGCTGGGAGATGAGCTCATATTTCCGCTTGCGATGATCTCGCCGTTTTCAAAGCTGAGCTTATTGATGGTCGTTCCGACCATGACGATAACACCGTCGTCGGCAACAGTCGGAACGCTGGGAGCGTTCATCCAGTCCGTGCCAAGCTTATTTGTCCACTTGAGCACGGTGTCGGAAGCGTCGGCCGGGGTCTCTGCGGACACGGTGTCGGCAAACGCGGCAGTGCCGGGCATAACGAGGCTCAGCACCATTAAAAGAGCCAGAAGCAGGCTCAGTGATCTTTTCTTCATAGTTATCCTCCAAGTAAGTTTAGTTTATCGTCTTTCGCAGCCGCCCTACTCGTAGGTAATGTTGAGCGTCCATGCGTCCTCGCGCATATATCCCACCTCCTTTGGATTTCAAATGCGCTTTTGCGGCAAGTCTTCCGGCTCATGGGTCAATCTCGGGCGCGCCTTCCCATAAAAACAGTGGCATCTGCGCCCTCGTCGCCATTCACGGCAGCGGGACTGCTTCGGATTTGCACCGAATTCCTTGTTAGGCCGCGTCGAGCGGCACCGCAAGGTACACTTGATTTAACCATATTATTATATCAGCATTATCGTTTCCGCACAACAGAAAACGCCCTTTTTCGCCAAGGAAAAAGGGCGCAAAATTCAGTTTTGATCGTCGGCAAATTTTCCCGTGTTGATCTCTCCGCCGTTTTTGACCGTCTCGGTCAATTCGGCGTCGGGGATAATGCCGAAGAATATTTTTTCCGCCTCATCGGGGCTTACATTGCTGCAAAACAGATTGAAAAAATACTCGTTATCCGTCCACAAAAACTCGATCTCGCCGTCCTCGTGAGTTATCCTGACAACCTTATATCCGTTAAGCTCGATATGCTCAAGCGTTGAGCGCTCCGAATCCGACAGGCCGCCGAGCGTGTTGCGCGGATTGCCCGTTACAAGCTCCTGATCAAGCCAAATAATATCGCTGTTTTCGTTCATGTAGTTGAAAGAAACATATTTATTGCAAACGCATTCGGCAATTGCGTCGTACCCATCCGGCAGATACCCAAGAGTATATACGGTTTCTATTTCCTCCGGCGCGTTTTGGATCACATCCCGGTCAACCGTGAAGAAATACATGCTGCCGTTATCATGGATAAAGAATTTAATAAGCCCCTCTCTCAGCGCCGGGACGGCGAGAACCGTTCCTGTGAGCAGAGCCGCGATTATTGCCGCTATCAGCAGCCTTTTGGCCGCCGTGTTCACGCAGTGCCACGCATTCGAGCCGCTTTTTTTGATCAGCTTTTGTGCTTTCAGCTCAAACTCCGGCGAAAACTCATGCCCTATGCTCTCCGAGGGCGGAACATCGTCAAAGTCGCTCAAGACGCTGTCCAAAATAGCATTTTCAAACGCCGGCCTTGTTTTTTCCATGTTCAAACACCACCCCATCTTCCGCGCAGAACCTCACGAGCAGCTTGCGCGCCCGGCCAAGCTGCTTATCGACCGTAGTCTTTTTCCGGCCGAGAATATCCGCCGTCTGCCCGACCTTAAGGCCGCATACGCAGTGCAGGAGCAGAACATCCCTGTATATATCCGGCATGCGGCTCATCGCGCGCGAGAGCATTTCAACATCCTCCGACGCCGCGATGCGGTCGAACGCACTTTCGTCATACGACGCATTGTGCTCGTCAACGGTGTCAATATGCAGCATTTTATCTCGCCGCTGCTTTTCGGGCAGCATGTTCAGCGCCGCATTTTTTGCCGCTGTGAGCGTATACGCGCGCACAAGGCAAGCGTCGTCATCCGGCAGCGTCCTTATGCTGCGCGCTATCCCCAGCAGTGCATTCTGCACCGCATCCTCTGCCTCGTATGAATCGCGCAGTATTTTATTTGCGACAAAAAACATCTGCTCGCGATATTCGTAATATATCTTTTCGAACTTCTTTATATCCTCCGCATCGTCAATAACGGCGGCATAAAGCATAAGCAAGGCTGCTCCCCACTGTCAATTTCAGTGTATATGATTCTTCCTCTTTTTTCAACCCCCGAAAAAATTTTAAAATTTTTTCGAAAAATGTGTCCTGTATTTTCGTTTTTTCCTGTCTATATAAGCAGAGGGCAAAAAACAAGAAAGAAAGGAGGGATAACAGATGCACAGTGTAAAAACTCAGCTTCAGGGGCTTTTGGCCGACGGCATCTTATGCCTGATATATTGGCTGATCCCGTATGTTTTTGACGTTGGATGCAGCGCAATGGAGTTTTATTACAAGTACATGGAGTTTCCGATTGCCGCCGCTATTGCTGTAATAATTTTCAGCGCTGCGGCTTTATCCAGGCTTTGCAAGAGTGCAAAGAGCAGCGGCACATAAGGTATAGCCGGGGAGAAATTTTCTCCCCGGAGCACACCGTCGAAATTGCCGATTTTTTGCATTGCAAATTGTGCAAAGCGCAGAAAATTGGCGCAAGATGGCAATCGAGCGCATACAGCATTGAAAATGTCTCGTTTACCAGGTATAGTAAAACAGTAAGCACAGAATATCACTGGGCAGCAAAGGAGGCCGCTATGTCAAAATATTCTCAGCTCATAAAAAACGTATGTTGTTTTCGAGCGGTCGAAAGGAGAGTAAGCGAAATGAAAAAGAAAACCGCAATAATACTATGTTCCGTTTTGGCGCTTATAATAGTCTGCTCGATATGCGTTGTTTCGTTCGGTGACGAGATATCGTTCCTTAAGTCACTGGGCATAAGCTCAAAGCAGAGCGACGACACGGTGCTTGCCGAGTACAAGGGCTTCAAGGTAACGCAGGGCATGGTGAACTTCCAAAAGAGAGCCGCAAATCTTGCCGGAGACAACCCGAACGTCGAGGCAAGCGATTACACGAAGGACGCCATAACAGATCGTCTGCTGACAGGGCGGATGCTCGTCGAGGAAGCGGAAAGCCGCGGCGTTGCAGCAACCAAGGCCGAGATGGAAGAGAACCTCAGCTCGCTCAAGGCAAGCTACAACGATTATCCCGAGGTCAAAAAGCAGGTCGATGAGTATTGCTCCGGCGCAGGGCTGAGCATAGACGAATACTGGACGCAGGTTTATGACCAGTCGTATGATCAGATATCAAGAACAAATCTCCGCATCCAGCTCGGAAAGGATTTTTGCAGCGAAACCGGCTATAACGGCAGCGTTGACGATGCGCTGATGACCGATGAGTTTGACCAATACTATAACGACCACCGCGCGCAGCTTTTAAAGGAGCATCAAAGCGACGTGAAGTATTACAGCTGACCGGGTTGCAGCGGCATGTACGGTTTGATATAATACAAGAAAACAAGGAGGTATCGCCATGAGTAAAATATGCCCGTACTGCGGCGGTGAGCTGCTGACAGGATACATTCAAAGCCGCGACGGCGTTTGCTGGAGCGAAAAGAAAAAGCTTGTGTCCGCTCTGCCGGGGCTTGCAAAGGATGAGCTGTATCTTCCCGATGGGCACATCGGAAAAGAGGTCACGGCGTTAAACTGCCCGAAATGCCGCGTTATACTTATAAATTACGAGGATTATCCCTATGACCACCCGATATTTCACAAGGATGATAAGGCATAAAAAATCCGCCCCGTGGGGCGGATTTTTCATACCTAAAATTATTCTATGCCGGTCACGGTATAGCCCTGATCGACAACGGCCTGCTTCAAAGCACTGTCTGCGACCGCTTTTTCCAGAGTTACCACTGCGGTTCCTGCGGTGTGGCTGACCTCGGCAGACTTTACGCCGTCGAGCGCTTCAAGAGCCTTTTTAACGTGCATCTCGCAATGATTACACATCATACCGTCGATCTTAATGGTCTTTTCCATTTGTTTTGTCTCCTTTTCACTTGTTGTTTTTAATTTTTTGCGGAGCTTGTGATCTCTGCTCGGGTCGTGCATTTTGAAAAAATTCAGGCGCAGCGCGTTTGTCACTACGCTGAAGCTTGAAAGACTCATTGCTGCCGCGGCAAACATCGGGTTGAGCTGCCAGCCGAGCACACTTATAAACACGCCGGCGGCCAGCGGAATGCCGATGATGTTATAGATAAACGCCCAGAACAGGTTTTCGTGGATGTTCCGCAGCGTTGCGCGGCTGAGGCGGATAGCGGCCGGAACATCGGACAGGCGGCTTTTCATCAGGACAACATCCGCAGCGTCTATCGCGACATCCGCTCCTGCGCCGATGGCAATTCCTATGTCCGCGCTTGTGAGCGCCGGAGCGTCGTTCACGCCGTCGCCGACCATGATGACTTTTCCCTTTTCCTTGAGTCTGCGGATGACGCTCTCCTTGCCGTCGGGAAGTACGCCGGCAATGACCTCGTCCACGCCGGCTTTTGCGCCAATAGCCTTTGCCGTGCGCTCGTTATCGCCGGTGAGCATAACAACGTGTATGCCCATGTTCCGCATCTGCTCTATGGCCTGCGGACTGTCGTCCTTTATGACGTCGGCAACGGCGATTATGCCGATAAGCGCTCCGCCGCGTGCAAAAAGCAGCGGAGTTTTCCCTTCCTCGGACAGGCGCTCAGCTCTTTTTGCCGTTTCATCGGATACTGCTATCTGTCCGCTTATGAATTTGAAGCTGCCGCCGAGAAGCTCCGCTCCGTCAAGCGACGCGGTAAGGCCGTTTCCGGGCAAGGCTTCAAAGCGCTCGACCTCAAAAGCCGTGAGCTTTTCCTGCTCTGCCCTTTGAGTTATCGCGCGAGCTAAGGGATGCTCGCTTTTTTTCTCGAGCGCGTAGGCTGCGGACAAAAGCTCGGTTTCGCTTATGCCGCCTGCCGGGATAATATCCGTAACGCGCGGCTCGCCGCGGGTTATGGTACCCGTCTTATCAAGCGCAACGATCTGCGCCTTTCCCGTTTCCTCAAGCGATACCGCCGTTTTGAACAGAACGCCGTTTTTTGCGCCCATTCCGTTGCCGACCATGATGGCGACCGGCGTTGCAAGGCCGAGCGCGCAGGGACAGCTTATAACGAGCACCGATATGCCGCGCGCCAGCGCAAAGCCCACAGTTTCGCCTGCTATGAGCCATGCGGCAACGGTTATCGCAGCGATCGTAATGACCGCCGGCACAAATACGCCCGAGACCTTGTCGGCGACCTTTGCGATCGGCGCTTTAGTTGCGGCAGCGTCGCTCACCATGCGGATGATCTGAGAAAGCGTCGTATCCTCGCCGACGCGCGTCGCCTTGCAGCGGATAAAGCCCGAGCGATTCATCGTTCCGGCCGAGACCTGACTTCCGGCCGCTTTGTCAACGGGGATGCTCTCGCCGGTGAGCGTCGATTCATCGACGGCACTGCTGCCGTCGATCACCATACCGTCAACCGGGATGCTCTCGCCGGGGCGCACGAGGAACACGTCGTCCTTTGCGACCTGCTCGATCGGCACGGTCATTTCCGCGCCGTTTCTTTCGACCGTTGCGGTTTTTGGCGCAAGCTTCATTAAGCTTTTGAGCGCATCGGTAGTCTTGCCCTTTGAGCGCGCTTCAAGCATTTTGCCGAGCGTTATAAGCGCAAGGATCATGGCCGCCGACTCAAAGTAAAACTCGTGCATATAGCTCATAACTGCCGCCGCATCGCCCCGCACCTGAGCATCGGTCATGGCAAACAGCGCAAACGTGCTGTAGCCGAAGGCCGCCGTTGCACCCAGCGCGACAAGAGCATCCATATTAGGCGCACGGTGCCACAGGCTTTTGAAGCCGCTGATGAAAAACTTCTGGTTTATGACCATTATTACGATCGTAAGCAGCATCTGCAAAAGCCCCATAGCCACATGGTTTCCGTCAAAAAAGCCCGGCAGAGGCCAGCCCCACATCATGTGCCCCATGGAAACATACATGAGCACGATCAAAAAGCCGAGCGACGCTATAAGCCGCTTTTTCAGAACCGGCGTTTCTCTGTCCCGAAGCGCATCCTCATCGGCAGACTTTCTTGCGCTCGGCTCCTGCCTGCCCTTAGGCGAGGCATCGTATCCTGCCGCGCGGACTGCCGCAATTATATCATCGGCGGAGGCCGTGCCCTCAACGCCCATGGAATTTGTCAGTAGGCTGACCGAGCAGGAGCTTACGCCCTTAACGCCCGACACCGCCTTTTCAACTCTCGCCGAGCAGGCGGCGCAGCTCATGCCGGTAACTGTGTATTGCTCCATTGTTTTTATAACACCTTCTTTTATTTCATAAGCTTCTGCAATGTCGCAACAAGCTCGTCTATGACCTCATCCTTGCCCTCGCGGATATCTCTTGCGACGCAGCCCCGTATATGGCTGGCCAGCAGCTCCTTGTTAAAGGCATTGACAGCGGCGTTCACCGCAGCAGACTGCGTCAGAATATCCGCGCAGTAAGCGTCCTTTTCGAGCATTCCGCGAATTCCGCGGATCTGCCCCTCGATACGGTTAAGTCTGTGTATCAGTTTTTTTCGCTCTTCCTCCGAGCGCTTTGTCGTTTTGCCGCAGCATGCACACATTTCTTTATCAGGCATTGTTAAGCCTCCTTCTATACCCCGTGGGGGTATTATATACCCTATAGGGGTATATGTCAACAGTACCATCGGTTAACAAGGGCAAATACGCCTGACAGCGTGCCTTTTCGGCGCTTTTTGTCCTTTTCGCCTTGACGGGCGCCAGCCCGCCTGCACCTCAAAAAAAACAAAAATCACTCGAAAATTCATCGCTGGCAGGTGCAAGGCAGTTTTGCCGGAGCTCCAAATGCGGACAGACAAGGAAAGACCCGAAGAGAATACTTGCCGTATTGTCGAGGGACATCGCGGTATGGGCGTATTTCTGCCCGTCAAAACCGTGTCTGTCCTTGTCAACCGATGGTACGATCAAAAAAACATGAAAACGGTGCAGCCCGTATGGACTGCACCGCAAAAATACGATCTATTCAATTTATATTCTGCGCGGAAAGCGAAAATATATTTGCTTTACTGCTTCCACCTTTTGCAGCGGTTTGCTATGCGCTTTTTCCGTCTGGCATTGTGGATAACAAAATACGCGGCCAGCAGCACAACAACGGCGCACATGCAGACGATCGCATAGGTGTCAACTCCGCCCTGAGTTTTCACCTGGAGCCAGAGCGAATCGGTAAAGCGGCTGGTATCCTCGGAAAGATTAATGAACGCGCGGCCGTTTGCAAGCGTTTCCTCCGTAGGGTACGCGATCTCGCTTGAGGCGGTCTCCGGATCCATATACTGCTTTGCTTCGGATATCGGCGTTGAGTAGCCGAGATAGTCAAGGTTTTCGCCCGATATCTCGGGATCGCACAGGAAGTTTATATATGCCTCGGCTGCGGCCTTGTTCTGGCAGCCCTTGGGGATGCAGGCAGCGTCGATAAAGAGGTTAAAGCCCTCCTTCGGGAAATAGAAGCCGAGGTCGGGATTTTCCTGCTGCATGAGCAGATAGTCGCCCGCGTAGTACGGCGCTATCCACGCCTCCTCACGCTCCATCTTGCTGAAGATCTGATCCATGACATAGTCCTGCACGAGCGGCTTCTGCTCGATGAGCTTATATGTCGCCGAGCGTAGCTCATCCTGATCCTCGCTGTTTATATCAATGCCCAGCAGCAGCTCAGCTATCGCAAATGCGTCGCGCGGATTATCGAACATGAGTATCTTGCCGGAATACTTTTCGTTCCACAGCAGATCCCATGAGCCGATATCGCTCTCGGAAACGTACTTTTTGTTGTAGATAACGCCGACCGTGCCCCAAGTGTACGGCACGGAGTATTTATTCTCCGGATCGTAGGACGTGTTTTTATAAGCCTCGTCCACAAGTGCGTAGTTCGGGATATTCGAATAGTCAAGCTCTTCGAGCATATCCTCGGCGATAAGGCGCGCTATCATATAGTCCGAGGGGATGATAACGTCATAGGTACTGCCGCCGGTCTTGAGCTTGGTGTACATGGTCTCGTTTGAATCGAAGGTCATGTAGTTTACCTTTATGCCGGTTTTTTCGGTGAAGGCCTTGTTGACGTCAATATATCCGTCGGTCCCGTCGGATATGTACTGGCCCCAGTTATAGACGTTTATCGTCACGTCGTCGGCCTTTGCCTGAACGGGCAGCATTGTGAAGATCATGATCGCGCACAGCAGCAACGGTACTATTCTTTTCATGCGCCCACCTTCTTTCCGCGGCGGAACGCACGGCGATTTTCGCGCGAGCGCTTTGCATCCCGCTCCTGCAGGAGATTCATGAGCACCATGACTATGAGTATCGCGGCAAACAGCAGCGTAAACAGAGCGTAGATCTTCGGCTGGAGCGGCTTTTTGGTGTAGTTATATATCTCCACCGGCAGCGTGACAAATCGCGGACCGTAAACAAAATAGCTGATGACAAAATCGTCAAGGCTCATGGTGAAGGCCATGAGAGCGCCGGAAACGATGCCCGGCGTTATCTCGTGGATAACGACCTTATAAAACGCCTGCCACGGCGTACAGCCGAGGTCGAGCGCCGCCTCGCGCAGGTTCGGATCCATCTGCTTGAGCTTCGGCATGACCGAAAGTATGACATACGGCAGATTGAAGGTTATGTGCGCAATAAGCAGCGTTGCAAAGCCGAGGATGTTGTTTATCTTCATCATCGTTCCGACGAAGGCAAACAGCAGCGCGAGCGATACGCCGGTGACGATCTCGGGGTTAGTCAGCGGAATATTCGTAACGCCCATCGTGAAGCGGCGAAGACGCGGCCCCATCGAGTGAATGCCGAGGGCTGCGCAGGTGCCGAGGATGGTTGCGAATATCGAGGACAAAAGCGCAACGATAACGGAGTTTAACAGCAGCGGCAAAAGAACGCTGTCGCGGAAAAGCTCCTTGTAGTTATCAAAGGTGAAGCTCTTGAAAACGGCAATATCCATGCCGCTGTTAAACGAGCCTACTGCAAGAACTATCATCGGGATGTACAGGAACAGCAGCACGATGACAGTAAAGACCTTGTTGAAATTCTTCACAGCGTCACGACCTCCTCTTCCTCATCGCCGAAGCGGTTCATGACCCCGATGCAGATGAATATCATCACCATGAGGATGAGGCTCAGTGCAGCGCCGAGGTTCGGGTTGTAAGCGGTCTTGAACTGGCTCTCGATAACGTCGCCGATGAGCGTCGTTCCGGAGGAGCCGAGCTTCTGGGAAATGTAAAACGTCGATACCGCCGGAACGAACACCATCGTAAAGCCCGAGATTATTCCGGGCACCGAAAGCGGAAGTATCACGCGTTTAAAGACGTTCACGCTGTTGCAGCCGAGATCCTGCGCGGCCTCGATAAGGCGGCGGTCGATCTTCATTATCACGGTGTACAGCGGCATTATCATGTACGGCAGATAGTTATAGACCATGCCAAGCACAACAGCGCCGTTATTGCGGATAAGCGGCAGCGGCTGAAGGCCGATAGCGGTTATGAAATTATTGATAATTCCGGTATCCTCCGTGAGCGCTACCCACGCGAGGGTGCGCAGAAGGAAGCTTATGCACATCGGCAGCATAACGAGCATGTACAGAAAGCGCTGAGTCGTCTCCTTGCAGTTTGCGATAAAATACGCAACGGGGTAGCCGATGACGATGCATATAAGCGAGGAGATAAGCGCGAGCCAAATGCTCTTTATCAGTATCGGCATGTAATTGCCGAGGTTTGCGATGTTTGCAAAGGTAAATTCGCCGGTGGCTGCGTCTGTAAACGCATAGTAGGCGACGATTGCAAGCGGCACTATCGTAAACAGTGCCATCCAGACAAGATAGGGTGCGGCAAGAGCTTTATTCTTCATCTTTGCCGCCCTCCGAGGCCTCCTCGCTCTCTTCGGCGTCTTCCGGATAGAGGTCGGGGTCGTCCATCTCATCGTACTCGGCGGAATAGGAGCTGTAGTCTCCGAACATGCCGGAGTACTCGCTCTTGTGCATAATGTGGATATCCTCAGGCTCAAGGCGGATACCGATATACGAGCCGACCTCGTAGAAGTCGGTCGTCTGGATGAGCCACTTGAAGCCCTTGAAATCAACTATCGTATCATAATGCACGCCCTTGAACGTTACCGAGGTGACGGTTCCGCAAAGGTGGCCGTCGTCCGGTGCGACAATGTCGATATCCTCGGGGCGGATAACAACATCGACAGGCTCGTTCTTTTCAAAGCCGAAGTCCACGCACTTGAATTTGCGGCCGAAGAATTTGACCAGTCTGTCCTCAAGCATAATACCGTCGAGGATATTGCTCTCGCCGATGAAGTCGGCAACAAATGCGTTCTTCGGCTCGTTATAAATATCCTCGGGCGTGCCGATCTGCTGGATGCGGCCCTTATCCATGACAACAACGGTGTCGGACATGGAAAGCGCCTCCTCCTGATCGTGGGTAACATATATAAAAGTGATGCCCATCGCCTGCTGAATGCGCTTTAGCTCGTTCTGCATATCCTTGCGCAGGCGCAGATCGAGTGCGCCGAGCGGTTCGTCAAGAAGCAGGACCTTGGGACGGTTAACAAGAGCGCGCGCAATGGCAACACGCTGCTGCTGACCGCCGGAAAGCTGCGATACCTTGCGGTTTTCAAAGCCCTTGAGGCTTACGATCTCGAGCATTTCGGTAACGCGCTCGTCGATCTCTTCCTCGGACAGCTTTGCAAGGCGAAGGCCGAACGCGACGTTTTCATAAACATCAAGATGCGGAAACAGCGCATACTTCTGAAACACCGTGTTGACCTTACGTTTGTGAGGCGGGACATCATTGATCCTCACGCCGTCAAAAAGCACGTCGCCGCCTGTGGGCTTTATAAAACCGCCGATTATTCTGAGCGTGGTGGTTTTTCCGCAGCCGGAGGGGCCGAGCAGCGTAAGGAATTCCTTATCATTAAAATACAGGTTAATATCGTCTAAAACGATCTCGTCGTCAAACGCCATTTGACAATTCACAAGGCGAATGAGTTCTTTGGACATTTATCCTCCCCCATTTCATAAAAAATACGAGAAAGGGCACTGCGGACCTGCGTCCGGCGTGCCCTTTGCATCGTGAACAATATACATAATAAATCCCTGAAAGTCAACAGCTTTCCCGATATTTTTCGATAATTTTTCAAATACCGTCAAGGCTTGCGATACCAAAGTATTTTTCTGCAAATTCAACGCCTTGCACAGTGAAGCATTTGCCCCTCAAGTACTCGAGAATACCGGCGTCGGTCGGGAATGCAAACTCGAGCTTATACGAGTAAAGCGCCTGCCCTTTTTCGCCGAAATTCTTATTGAACCGCTCGCTGCCGTACTTTCCGTCGCCCAGAAGCGGCATGCCTGCATGAGCCATCTGCGCGCGTATCTGATGCGTGCGCCCGGTGAGCAGTCGGCACTCCACGAGCGAGAGCGCGCCCGAGGTTTTGATGAGCCTGTACTCCGTAACGGCTGTCTTTGCGCCGGGCTCCGGACGATTTTTGACATAGACCTGATTTTTCGCGGCGTCCTTGAACAGATAGTTCTCCAGTCTGCCGCGCGGCTGCTTCGGCTTTCCCTGCACGGCGCAGAGATAGTATTTTTCTATCTCCCTGTCGCGGATCTTGTCGTTTAATATTCTCAGCGCCTCGGCATTTTTCGCCGCGATGACTATGCCGCCTGTGTTTCGGTCGATGCGGTTGCACAAGGCCGGTGCAAAGGAGTTCTCCCCTTTCGGATCCCACTCGCCCTTCTGCGCAAGATACGCCTGAATGTTCGCAATGAGCGTGTTATAGTCCCACGCTCCCGCGCTGTGGCACAAAACGCCCGGCTTTTTGTCGGCAAGAATGATGTTCTCATCCTCATAGACGATGTTTATCCGCGGTTTTCCGACCTTGAGGTAGGCGTTTTCCTCGCGCGGCTTTTCAAAAAACTCATCGTTTATGTAAAGGCTCAAAACATCGCCCTCGGAAAGGCGCGTGTCGCGCTTTGCGCCCTTGCCGTTTAATTTTATGCGCTTAATTCTTATATACTTTTGCAGCAGCGTTTCCGGCAGCAGCGGCACAGCCTTGCCGACAAAGCGGTCAAGCCGCTGACCTGCGTCGTTTCGCCTTACAGTCAGTTCTTTCATACGCGCTATTATACACGCCGAAGGCGAAAAAAATCAAGTCCCCGGAAAGGCCGGCTGACACAAGAAAACACACGCCAAAAAAAGGCGGAGCAAGCACGAATGCCTTCGTTGCGACGGCTTGGTATACACAAAGTATGCCTGCGCCGCCGCGCCTTGACCTCGCACTTGCTCCGTCATTTTTGGTGCTTTGCAGTTTTGAAACTGAGATTTTTTGTTCCTGCAAGGACAAAGTTGCAGAGCATACTGTCGTATTCTCAAGACTTTGGACACCGCAGGGGCGAAAAAGATCGTTTCAAAACCGTTTGTTTTCTTATGTCAGTCGGCCTAACATCCGAGGACTTGATCACTTATATTTTATACTCATTAAGCCTTCTGCATGCCTCTGACGGTCATCCAAACCATGCCTGCGAGATATGCTGCTCCGAAAATACCGATACCTGCTACCATTGTTGTGCGCTCCTTTCAAATTTTAGGCCTTGAGTTGATTTCTCTTTGCATGTTTCATTATAGCTATTCCGTCGAGAAAATCAACTGTTTTCTACAAAAACGAGTTTCGCATTTTGTGCATGTTGCACAGTTTTTCTTGTTTTGCAGCCGCAATTTGAAAACTTGCAGAATTGCTTTTGCAGGCATTTTGCAGTTTGCATAATGCAAGGCTTCATTATTCGTTTTGGCTCCGTGTCGGCATGCGAAGCCCCTCCTTTTTGCAAGTTTTTGTGTGAGTACTATGCAAAATAGTGCTGCAAGAAGAAAATCGGCTTGCATTTTCCTGCGATTTTGACCGGCAAAGCATGCATTTTTGTTCCCGACTGCAAGCCGTGCGTGCAAGAACGCGGCGGTGAAAACCGCCGCGAAAATTAAGATGTATTAAGAATTTCGTTAAAACAGCACAGCCGCCGGAGATATCTGCGCACAAATAAGTGCAGAAACGAGCATGCCCGATCTCAAGCCCTGCACGACTCGCCGCCCGATTCTGCATTTTGCCGCTTTGGCGGCGCTCTGAAAATCCAAAGTGCTGCTCCGATGGGAGCATATATCCAGGGGAAGCTGACATCTGCGGTCAGTATGGCTCGGTACATCCAATAAAATATCGTGTTCTGAGAAAGCGGTATCGCCTGATTGCCGCCTTCCGCCGCAAGCAGCCACATTTCGCACGGTATGACGATCACATAGCTTGCAAGCAGCAGAAATATTATAGCAGTTCTTGCGATGCGCGACTTGCGAGTAAAAAGAGGCTTAACCTTGGTAAAGTGCGATATGAGCAGCATAACGCACCACCCGGCAAATATTATTATCGGTGGGCACAGCAAAGCAATAAGCACTTCAACAGATCGTGCATGGTACGTCTCATACATGACGGTCTGTGCTGCTTGCAGTACCATTGCAAAAGCCACGGTACATACCGCCGTTATGCTTACTCTCACAATTGTTTTCAAAGCATTTTGTTTTCTCTTGTCTGCCGGAAGTCCGTAGAACACCGTGTTCGCGTCTGTCTCCAGAACATTGGCAATGCTAACGATCATATCAACATCCGGTCGAGTCCTGCCGGTTTCATAATTTGAAACGGTCTGACGGGTGACGAACAGCTTTTCGGCAAGCTGATCCTGTGTCAGGCCCTTACTCTCACGCAGATAGCGTATATTCTTCCCGATGTCTCTCATATCATCACCTCGACATAAGCCGGCGAAAATCGAACGCGTATCGGCTTTCGTCAGATTAAGCATACCACGGCACCTTGCTTTTGTCACGCAAGGATGCTTTTACATAAGAAAAATCAGCCGCAAAGCGGCTGATTAGTTACTTTCTTCTTCGGGAACGGCCGCGGTCGGCATACATGCGATTGTCCGCAATACGGCTGTCGGAATCCTTCATAAACTGCTTGAGCTTATCCTCAAACGCCTGATCCTCCGTGGGCGCTGCGACCTGCCCGGACGGCTGCTGCGGCTGCTTGGGCGGCCTGCTCTGCTGCTCGGAGCGCTGCTGCGGCGCGCGGCGGCGCGGAGCCTCCTTCGATTCCTCGGCGCGCTTTATTGAGAGATTTATCTTATCTCCGTTTATGCCGATGACCTTGACCTTGACAGTCTGACCGACGCTGACATACTGCGCAACGTCGCTTACAAAAGTGTTTGCGATCTCTGAAATATGCACGAGACCGCTCTTGTCTCCGGGCAGATTTACAAAAGCGCCGAATTTTGTTACGCCGCTTACCTTGCCTTCGAGCACCGCTCCCACTTCAGGCTGCATATTTTATCCCCTTATATCTCTAAATATCTTTTCGTCCGAGCCGATCAGTCTCAGCCGGTATTTTGCCAGACTTTCTATTCCCTCGTCGGTATTGAGGGCCTGCATTTTCTCCTCAAGCTCCGCGCCTTCTGCCTGAGCCTGCTGAATTTCCGCCTGAAGCGCGCTTGTCTGCTCCATTGCGTCGGCAAGATCGCGCTTGAGACTTACCAAGTTCAGAATAGCATATACGGCAAGCATCGTCAATGCCAGACCGACGATCGTCGTCGATTTTTTCATTCTGCTCTCCGGTTCTCCTTTTCCTGCTTTGTTTTCTTATTGTATACCAGTTTAAGGCTTTTGAAAAGCATTTTTTGGCGCAGCTTGCAAATTTATTTATTAACTTGCATATCGGAGACGCGGCTTTGGCGGCAAAGGCGGTGATTTTCTCAAAAAGCGGCAGCAGAGCACCGCTCAGCAGTGACATATACACCGCGCATCCGGCAGCGGCGGCGCAGAACATGAACACATGCACCCCTCCCTGCCCGATATCCATGCCGAGCGTAAACAACGCAAGCAGCAGCACCGCACAATACAGCGCATCGAGCGCGGCATTGATTTTAAACACCCTTCGCATGGCGCGCAGAACGTCATACAAAACGCCGAGCGCAAAGCCCGTCAGCACCGACACTGCCAGCTGCGCGAGCTGGAGCGAAACGTCAACGTGCATTCATCCGAAAAGCTTCTGCCAGAAGCCGCCCGAGGGCGCTTTGTCCTCGTAGCTCAGTTCGCTTATACTGCCCTCGACGCTGAGCTGGCCGACATCGAGACTTATCCTGCCTATATGAAGCCCCGTTCCGCGCACGATGAGGTCGCCCTGACTTGTGTTCATGATGATCGCGTTTTCGTCAAAGCTCTCTACATCCTCGACGCCGGTGACATTGAGCTTTGTTCTGTTTTCCATGCTTATACTGTGCGTCTTTGCCGACGGCTGCTGTTTTTCCTCGTATGACATATGCCTGCCTCCTTTTTTTGTACAAGCATATGAGCCGAAAATATGAAAAATGCACCTCTTTCAAAGAAGTGCATTTTCGTCTGTAACTATTACGCCGTGCTTTTTCAAAAGCTCGGCCGTGACTCCGTCGCCGGGAACGAGTGTGCCGGTAAACGAACCGTCGTATATCGTCCCGCTGCCGCAGGATGGGCTGTTCGCCTTGAGTATGGCAGTTTTTATGCCGAAGTGCCGCGCAAGACCGAGCGCTGCCCGAGCGCCTTTATTAAACTGCTCGGACACATCCGCTCCGGTTTTTGAAACGACCCTGTCTCCAAGGCGCTCGGACGGTGTGCGCGGCGTTGGAAGTCCGCCGCAGCACTCGGGACACACGGGTATAAGCTCGAACCTTTCGCGCAGCGCCTCTATATCGGTATCCGCCATGCGGTTATTGCCGCCGTCATACTTGCAGTCAAAGCCAAGCAGGCATGCGGATATAAGAATTTTCTCTTTCATCGTCTTCTAAGCCCCAGCACCGCTCCGCAGACGCCGCCGATTATATGCGTAAGCTGCGAAACATTGTCTTTAAGCATCACGCCGTCCACTATCTCGCTGCCGAGGTAAAGGATGAGCACGAGGATAAGCGTTATCGGGATGCATCCGTCGCGCATACCGGCAAGCGAGGCCATGACTATCATCATAAACACTATGCCCGACGCGCCCATTAGCATCGATCCGGGAAACAGGAACCAGTACACAAGCCCCGAGACGAGTGCCGTTATGACGATCGCGCTCAAAAGATTGCGGCTGCCGTACTTTTCCTCAAGCCCCGGGCCGACGACAAGGATCATCATCATATTGCCTATGTAATGGTCGTAATCAACATGGCCGAGAACATGCAGGAAAAAGCGCGGATATGTGAGTATATCCGACAGCGACGAGTGCCAGACGCTGAAAAGATATGTATCGGTCCAACCGTTTGTGAGCTTTCCGAGCAGCAGCGCCGCGAGAGACACGAGCGCAAAGGTCAGAGTGACGGGAGCGTTATATTGAAGTCTGAACAGTCTCTTCATTTAAGCTTCTCCAGCGCCTTTTCGTAAAACCCCTTAGTGCGCTCATCAAAGCACACCATGCGCACGCGCTCGATCTCCGGGTGCTCAAAAAGATATTCGGAGATCGTTTTTATCGCTATCTCGGATGCCTTTTCAAGCGGGAAATGATAAACGCCCGTGGATATGGACGGGAAATCGACCGTTTTGCAGCCGTTATCCGATGCCAGCACAAGGCAATTGCGATAGCACGAGCGCAGCTTGTCCGCCTCGCCGTTATTTCCGCCGTGCCACACCGGACCGGGCGTATGGATAACGAACCTTGCCGGCAGCTTATAGCCCTTTGTGATTTTCGCCTCGCCCGTTTTGCAGCCGCCGAGGGTCCTGCACTCGGAAAGAAGCTCCGGACCTGCCGCTCTGTGTATCGCGCCGTCCACTCCGCCGCCGCCGAGCAGAGAGCAGTTTGCGGCGTTAACGATGGCATCGACCGTCTGCTTTGTGATATCGCCTTGGATTATCTCTATTTTACCCATAGCACACCTCAGAAGTTCTTAATATCGGCAATGAGCGCATCAACGTCGCTCTCCTTGCTTGCCCAGCTCGTGCAGAAGCGAACTACCGCGCCGCCGTCGGGCAGCAGAGACTGCACGGAAAAGCTGTATTTTTTGCGCAGAGCGTCAAGCTGCGGCTTGCTCAGTATCGGAAACAGCTGATTTGTCGGCGAGGGGTAGGCAAACTCAATGCCCTTTGCCTCGAATGCGGCGCGCAGCTTCGCAGTCTGCGCGACCTCGCGCCTGCCGATTTTATAATACAGTCCGTCCGTAAACAGCGTGTCAAATTGCAGACCTAAAAGCCTGCCCTTGGCGAACATGCCGCCGTGCTGCTTTATGATATAGCGAAAGTCCTTTTTTATCGCATCGTTTTTTATGACGACTGCCTCGCCGAAGAGAGCACCGTGCTTTGTTCCGCCGATGTAGAACACGTCGCACAGCCGCGCAAGATCGCGCAGCGTGGGCGTTCCCTCGCAGGCAAGCGCGCAGGATAGGCGCGCACCGTCTGCAAACAGGATAAGCCCCAGCTCGCGGCACACGGAGCTAAGCTCCTCAAGCTCCGGCAGCGAATACACCGTGCCGGTCTCGGTCGGCTGAGAGATATACACCATCGCCGGCTGGACGATATGCTCAAACGATTCATCTGCTCTGTGGCGCAGGACATAATTCTTCACGTCGGCAGCGTTTATCTTACCGTCTGTTGTCGGCAGGGTTATGACCTTGTGACCGGTCGCTTCTATTGCGCCGGTCTCGTGTGCCTCGATATGCGCGGTTTCGGCCGCCATGACGCCCTGATGAGGACGCAGCGCAGCTGCAATGACCGTAAGATTTGCCTGAGTTCCGCCGACGAGGAAATGTATATCCGCGTCAAAGGCATTGCACTCGAGCTTTATCTTTTCGCGCGCCGCGCGGCAATACGGGTCAACACCATAGCCTGCGGTCTGCTCATAGTTTGTTTCAATAAGGCGGCTCATTATCTCCGGCACCGCGCCTTCAAGATAGTCGCTTTCAAACCTTATCATTCGCCGACCTCCACAATAACGCCGTTATCATCGGCGGAAACGGAGATATGTCCCGCATTCTCGCCGCGGCAGTCGATTATCTTCTGCGCTATCGCGTCCTCGACGTCCTTCTGGATCGTGCGGCGCAGATTACGCGCACCGTAAGTGACGGAATAGCTCTTGCGAACAAGATAATCGATAAGCGCAGTGTTCCATGTCATGCTTATGCCGCGCTCGGCTATGGCATCGCGCGTTTCCTCGAGCATTAGCTTGGCTATGCTGCGGAAGTTTTCCTCCGTAAGACTGTTGAAATACACGATCTCGTCAACGCGGTTTATAAACTCCGGCCGCAGGAACTCGCCCAGTGCCTTGAGCGCACGCTCGCGCCCCATATCGTTTACCGTACCGCCAAAGCCCATCGCGCCGCCCTTTCTGTTGGAGCCTGCGTTCGTGGTCATAACGATGACGGTGTTTTCAAAGTTTACGGTTCTGCCCTGAGCATCGGTTATTCTGCCGTCATCAAGGATCTGGAGAAGAATATTCAGAACGTCGGGATGAGCCTTTTCTATCTCGTCAAACAGAACGACCGAATATGGCTTGCGGCGGATTTTCTCGGTGAGCTGGCCTGCTTCGTCATAGCCGACATAGCCCGGAGGCGAGCCGATAATGCGCGATACGCTGAACTTTTCCATAAACTCGGACATATCGAGTCTTATAAGCGACTCGGGCGAGTCGAAAAGATCGGCTGCAAGGCGCTTTACAAGCTCGGTTTTGCCAACGCCTGTTCCGCCGACAAAGATAAAGCTTGTCGGCTTGCGCTTTGCCTTGAGGCCTACGCGCGAGCGCTTTATTGCCGCGCACACGGCATTTACCGCCTCGTCCTGACCGACGATATGCGCTTTCAGGCGCTTATCAAGCTCGGCAAGGCGCTCAAACTCATCCTCGCGGATAGACGATGCCGGGATCTTCGTCCACAGCTCGATTATGCGAGCAAGGTTATCTATCGTAAGCTCGGGAACGCCCTCAAGCTCAAGCGATGCAAGCTCCTGCTCGCGCTGCATCTCCTTGCTGCGAAGCTCGGCTATGCGCTCGTAGCGCTTATCGAGCGCTTCGTCAGTAAGCTCCTCACCATTGGGCGCGTCGGCGCTCATGAGCGTTTCGCGCTCGAACTTAAGATCGTCCAGATCCTTCTGAAGCTCGGCGCGGCGCACGATATTCTTATCCTTGAGGTTTACATCCGAGCACGCCTCGTCGATAAGGTCTATGGCCTTATCCGGCAGGAAACGGTCGGTTATATAGCGCTCGGACATTTTCACCGCCTCGGCGCACATTTCGTCGGATATCTTAACGCCGTGATAGTCCTCATAATAGCGGCGGATCCCCTTGAGTATCTCAATACTGTCGGCAACGGACGGCTCGTTTATGGTGACCGGCTGGAACCTGCGCTCGAGCGCGGAGTCCTTTTCGATATGCTTGCGGTACTCGGTGAAAGTAGTTGCGCCGATGACCTGTATCTCGCCTCTTGAGAGCGCCGGCTTGAGGATGTTTGCGGCATTCATGCTGCCCTCGGCGTCGCCTGCGCCGACGATGTTATGCACCTCGTCGATAACGAGGATTATATTGCCCTGCTTGCGTATCTCCTCGATAAGTCCCTTCATGCGGCTTTCAAACTGGCCTCTGAACTGCGTTCCGGCAACCAGCGCCGTCAGGTCAAGAAGATAGACCTCCTTACCGCGAAGCTTATAGGGCACCTGATCGAGCGCTATGCGCTGAGCAAGCCCCTCGGCAACGGCGGTCTTGCCGACGCCCGGCTCGCCGATAAGGCAGGGATTGTTCTTCTGGCGGCGGTTGAGGATCTGGATAACGCGCTCAAGCTCCTCCTCGCGGCCTACCATATTGTCGAGCTTTCCGGCTCTGGCTCTGTCGGTAAGATTTATGCAGTAATTATCCAAGAACTTGCGCTTCGGCGGCTTTCCGCCCTCCTTGGGCGGCTGCTGCGCGGCTGCATTGTTACTCTCGGCAGGCGTGTTATTGCCGTTTCCGAACAGTCTGTTGAGAAACGGGAATGTTGCGGTCTTACCGTCATCATCGGAATCGTCATTTGCATCATTGTCGGGGTCGATGCTCATATCCATAAGGCTTTCGACTCCGTTGAGAGCGTTCATCATCTCGCCGCTGAGGTTATCGAGATCCTCATCGGATATGCCCATTTTTTCGATCATATCGTCAACGGGCTTTATGTGAAGCTCCCTTGCGCATTTAAGGCACAGTCCCTCATTTTTCTGAACTCCGCCCTCAAGCTTCGTAATAAACACCACTGCGACGTTTTTGCCGCAGCGTGAGCACATTTTTGCCTGCATTTTTTATCCCCCAATCATTAAAATAGTTTGTCGGCCGCATTGCTCAGCAGGAGGAAAAATCTACTGAACAGGCCATCGTCCAATGTTGTTTTACCTATCATATTTCCGCAGAAGCTCAGCAGCCAGCACAGGCATATGCAATATATGCAGCCGCGCGCAAAGCCGAATGCGGCGCCTCCGTAGAGGTCGGCGTCCACGTTGTCCGTTATCCGGAAGCGCAGACCGAATATCTGTTTTATAAGCGATATGAAAAGCATTATCAGCAAAAAGAATATCACCGAGCATATCGCGTAGGCGACAGCCTCGCTCCCGGCGTGAGCCGCGGCGGTAGTCGCGTCTATCTCGTATGACGAATACACCTTCTGCGCGTTTGCGCAATAGCTTTCCGCGCGTCTTTCATTAAAGCCGAGGCTTTCAAGGCAGCTTTCGGCATACGGCATCAAAAGCTCCGGCTTTTCCCTTATCGTATCCTCGATGCGCGTTTCGTCGATCCCGGCGCTGCGCGCGGCCTCGGCCTCGAGCTGCGAATCCAAATACCCGGCAAGAAGCGGCCTCAGCGGATACGCCGCTGACGGCGCCGCCGACGAGGATATCGCAAGTCCGCCGGTCACGGCAATTATCACGGCAAGCAGGCTTATCGCGGCGTTGACCGCTCCGCGCCTGTAGCCGCGCCATGTACAATAAAATATTATTAGCAGCAGACTCAGTTCAATTACAAATCTCATCCGTTCTTCATTTCTCTGTTACCCATGCGCTGCCGCCTCCCACGGCGATGATCTCGCCGCTGTCGGTCAACAGGGCTTCTTCGGCTCCCTGAGCTTTTCTGCAGGCCAAAAGCTTTGCCCCGTGATATACGCTCACACCGTTTTGCGTGAGCACGGCTGTTTTTCCGTTTCGGCAGTCGAGGCTCCATACCTCACCATCGACGGATATTCTGTCCTTGACCTTCAGGTCGTCATCGAGGATATACACCTCTCCCGATCCTCCGGAAGCGTGCTCCCTCACCTCTATTATGAGCTTTTTGTCAAGTACCCCGAATTTGCCGAGCGTTTTGCCGTCAAATTCAAGCTTGCCGGCACTTTTGCCCTTATCATTACACACATAGACTGCGCTATTGCCTATGCCGCACACCCTGTCGCCAAGCCATGTGATCGCGCGCAGCCCCTGCGCCGAAAACGATGCTCGCTCTTTTTCGCTGTCGAGCGAAAACAGGCGTATCCCCTCGTCGGTGAGCACCGCAAGATACTTTCCGTCCGGCGAGACGGCGGCGGAAATGAGTCTTTGGCTTGCGCAATACCATTTGTACACGCGCTCACGCTCGGGCGAATAAACCGTCACGCTGCCCATGTATCCGGGCTGCTGTGTGCACACGGCAAGGTATCCGCCGTCTGAGAGCTGCACATCCCTTATACCGTTATCCGTTTCGATAACACCGCTGTCAGGAAAAACTATGCTCGTGCCGCCATAGGCATAAGCTGCGGCGCTCAGGCCGTTTTTTGCAATGCGCGCCGGCTTTACTTCAAGCTCGCGATCAAGTGTCTGCTCTCCTGCGCCGTCAAAGCATTTCACGCTGCCGGCACTTGCCGTCAGCAGGCCTTCTTCGCACACGGCATAGGCCTCGGCCTCGCCGCAGATAAACGAGTCGGAAAACTCCGTTTTCCCTGTGCAGGCGCAAAGGAATGCACACAGGATAAGCACTAAGCTCAGGGTTCTTTTCATTTAGTAATCAGTCCTTCAGCATCATGATACCGGCCGGACCTTCATACCACACTCTGTTAAGATACAAGCCCTGCGGCGGCATCGTCGGCCCTGTGAGCCTTCGGTCGCCAAGTTCCAGGAGCTTGGGGATGTCCTCGGGTTCTATCTTCCCGTAGGACGCGTACACCAGTGTTCCGACTATTGCGCGGCACATGTTGTACAAAAAGCCGTTTGCGCAGACGGACACGGTTATAAGGTCATCCGTTTTTTCCGCCGTGCAGCTGTACACCGTTCTGACGGTCGTCTTTGTCTGCGTCCCGAGCGAGCGCACGGCGGCAAAATCATGCGTTCCCTCAAATGCGGCGGATGCCGCCTGCATTCTTTCCATGTCAAGCTCCTGCGGATAAAAGCAGGCGCGCTTTTCAAGAAACGGGTCGCGGATATTCGAGTTGTGTATTTTATAAATATACTCTTTTTTTATGCAGGAGGATATCGAGTTGAACCTCTCATCGACCTCGACCGCGTCAACGACTGCGATATCGTCCGGCAGGCGCGAGTTTGCGGCCAGCGCAAATCTGTCGATCGGGATGCGGCAGTCGGTGCGGAAGTTTGCACAGTATCGCAGCGCATGAACTCCGGCGTCGGTGCGGCCGCAGCCTGTTAGCTTCACGGGGTGCTCGCAGATCTTGGCGAGCGCATCCTGAACCGTGCTGCACACGGAAACGTCGTTTTTCTGCACCTGCCAGCCGTGATAGCGGCTGCCGTCATAGCGCAGGCGCAAGGCTATGTTTCTCATATCCTTTCCTCAAAGTCCGAAGCGCTTCATGACGAAGATCACCGCGAGGAACGCAGCGCCAAGCAGCAGCGCCCATGCGTCTATTCCCTGCATTCTCAGCTGCTTCATGCGTGTTCTGCCCTCGCCGCCGTGATAGCAGCGGCTTTCCATGGCGACGGCAAGCTCGTCTGCGCGGCGGAATGCCGAAACGAACAGCGGTACGAGTATCGGCAGCAGCGCCTTTGCGCGCTGAAACAGATTGCCGCTGTCAAAATCCGCGCCGCGCGCTTTCTGCGCGGACATTATCTTGTCCGTTTCCTCAATGAGCGTCGGGATGAATCTGAGAGCCATGCTCATCATCATGCTCATCTCGTGAACCGGGATCTTGATCTTTTTGAGCGGATTGAGCATTATCTCAAGTCCGTCGGTGAGCGCGATGGGGCTTGTCGTATACGTCAGCATAAACGTTCCGACGATCAGGAGGATAATGCGCAGCGACATCATAACGGCGCGCTCGATGCCCTCCCATGTTATGATCCATCCCTCGATTATAGGCGTTCCGCCGGTGTAGAAAATATTCAGCACCGCGGTGAGGATGATTATTATGACAAGCGGCTTTAAGCCCTTGAGCGCGGACTTTGGCTTTATCTTCGATATCGCCATGCTAAGCGCCGTTATCAGAATGACAAACGCATAGCTTGCCCAGCCGACGGCATTGAAAAGCCCTACTATATATATTATAACAAGCAGGAGCTTGGTGCGCGGGTCGAGTCTGTGCGCAACGGTGTCGCCAGGGAAATACTGGCCGAGGGTTATGTCTTTAAGCATTGCGTCCGACCTCCTTTTTCAGCTTCAGGAGTGCGGCAAGCAGCTGCTCGGTGGTGTAGACAGAGCCTTCTATCTCAACGCCCTGCTCGCGCAGCGCGGATGCTATCTGCGTCGGCGCCGGGACGGAAAGGCCGATATCCGAAAGCTCCTTCGGGTTTGAAAACACCTCTTCCGGCGTTCCGTCAAAGCGGATGCTGCCGTGGTTAAAGACAATGAGCCTGTCGGCTATGCGTGCAACGTCATCCATGCTGTGGCTGACGATGACAACGGTCGAGCCGGTCTTTTCTCTGTAGTCGCAGATCGTTTCGAGTATTCTCCGGCAGCCGGCAGGGTCAAGTCCGGCCGTCGGCTCATCAAGGATGAGCACGCCCGGGCGCATGGCGATAACGCCGGCTATGGCAACTCTGCGCTTCTGACCGCCTGACAGCTCCAGCGGTGAGCGCTCGAAAAGCTCCTCGCCAACGCCGACAAGCGCCGCGGCTTCGCGCACGCGCTCGTCGATCTCGCTTTCGCTAAGCTTCATGTTCTTCGGGCCGAAGGCGATATCGGCATACACTGTCTCCTCAAAAAGCTGATACTCCGGGTATTGGAAAACAAGGCCGACCTTGAAGCGCACATCGCGCGCGGCTGCTTTATCGCCGTTTATATTCACGCTGTCAACGAGCACCGTGCCCGAGCTTGGAACGAGCAGGCCGTTTAAATGCTGAATAAACGTACTCTTGCCTGAGCCTGTGTGGCCGATAAGTCCGACGAGCTGCCCGTGCGGTATTTCGACATTGACATTGTCTATCGCTATTTTTTCAAAGGGCGTGTCCGCGCTGTAAACATGGCTCAGGCCGCTTACTTTTATCTCTGACATATTACTTTAATTCCTTTGCGATTTCCTTTGCGCATTCGGAAACTCCGAGCGCGGTCAGCGGCAGATCCCAGCCGTTTTTGTTAAGCTCAAACATAAGCTCCGTCGTTGCCGGAACGGTCAGCCCCTCGCTCTTCATAAGCTCGACCTGCGAAAAAACGTTCTCAGGGCTGTCATCTGCGATCACATTGCCGTTTGACATGACTATAACTCTGTCGGCTCCGATACACTCGGACATATGATGCGTTATGAGGACGACCGTTATGCCCTTTTCGCGGCAAAGCTTTGTTACTGTGCTTATGACCTCTGCCCTGCCCTTCGGGTCGAGCATCGCAGTGGGCTCATCGAGCACGATGACCTCCGGCTCCATTGCGATAACACCGGCTATTGCAACGCGCTGCTTCTGACCGCCGGAGAGCAGGTGCGGCGCATGCTGCCGGAACTCGTACATATCCACCTGCTTGAGCGCATTGTCCACGCGGCGGCGTATCTCCTTAGGCTCGACGCCGAGATTTTCCGGTGCGAAAGCAACATCATCCTCAACGACGTTTGCGACGATCTGGTTATCGGGATTTTGAAAAACCATGCCGACGGTACGGCGGATATCAAGGAGCCTGTCCTCATCGGAGGTTCTTATTCCGTCAACAAGCACCTCGCCCTCCGTCGGGGTAAGGATGGCGTTTAAATGCTTTGCAAGCGTGCTTTTGCCCGAGCCGTTATGGCCGAGCACCGCAACAAAGCTGCCCTTTTCAATTTCAAGACTAACTCCGCAAAGGCTTTCCGCTTCATCTCCTGGGTAGGTATAGTGCAAGTTTTTAATGCTGATTATGCTGCTCATCGTCAGTCCCTTTCCCACCGGCAGGTTGCGCCGCAGGGCAGCACAAGGCCGGAATCGGTAACAGGCAGGCCAAGCTCTCGGCTTTCCGAGCGGCCTCCGAATTTTTTGGTGAATATGCTCTCGGTCACATACGACAGCACCGAGGGCGACAGACCCGTGGTGTAGGAATTTATTATCACAAACAGCGGATCATCCGACAGGACGCCCGCGCACAGCGATACGAACGGCCACAAATTTTGTTCGAGCTTCCAGACCTCTCCGCCGGGACCTCTTCCGTATGACGGCGGATCCATGATGATTGCATCATATCGGCGGCCGCGGCGTATCTCGCGCTCGACGAACTTTGCGCAGTCATCGACTATCCATCGTATCGGCGCATCGCCGAGGCCGGAGGCGGCTGCGTTTTCCCTGCCCCACGCGACCATGCCCTTTGCAGCGTCAACATGGCACACGCTCGCTCCGGCCTTCGCGCAGGCGACGGTGGCTGCACCCGTGTATGCAAAAAGGTTTAGCACGTTTATAGGCCGACCTGCCGAGCGGATCTTGCGCATGGCGTAATCCCAGTTGCACGCCTGCTCGGGGAAAAGCCCGGTGTGTTTAAAATTCATGGGCTTTACATTGAAGGTAAGCTCGCCGTAATTTATCTTCCAGCTTGCCGGAAGGCCGCCCTTATCCCACGCTCCGCCGCCGGTCTGGCTTCTGCGGTAGCGCGCGTCGCGCATGTTCCAGCGCGCGTCGCTGCGCGGCGTATCCCATATCGCCTGCGGATCGGGACGAACAAGATAAAACCTGCCCCAACGCTCAAGCTTTTCGCCTTTCGAGCAGTCAATAAGCTCAAAGTCCTGCCATTTATCAGATATCCACATATGCATACCTTACCTATTGTATATAATATAGCATAATATTTTAGCATTTTTCCGCTGCATACGCAAGAAAAATACATTCACAATTTAAAGTCTGCATTCAGTCCATTTTTTAGGCATTTTTAAGTGGATAATTAAAATTTTCTTGACAAGTGTTTATTTAGTGTGTATCCTAAGTGTATGAGAACAAACCACACAGTTGCATGGAGGGATCAAAAGTGATCAGCATAAACTTCCGTGATCCGCGCCCTATATACGAACAGATCAAGGACGGGATGCGTCGCCTGATCGTTTCCGGAGCTTTGCCGGCAGGCAGTAAAATAAGCTCGGTGCGCGAGATGGCGACAGGACTTGCCATAAACCCGAGCACGATCCAGCGCGCGTATCGCGAGCTTGAAGCCGAGGGATACATCTGTTCCGTCCCCGGAAAAGGAAGCTTTGTCTGCTCGAATGACGAGGCCGAGGCTCTGCGCCGTTCCGAGCTTCTCTGGAAATTCGACGAGCTTGTTACGGAGCTTGACTACATCGGCGTTACAAAGCAGATGCTTTCGCAGCGCCTGAAAGGAGAGCTGAAAAATGATTGAGATAAGAAACGTCGTCAAGGAGTTTGACGGCTTCCGCGCGCTCGACGGGCTGAACATGACCGTGCCCGACGGAGCGGTTTACGGCCTTGTCGGCCCGAACGGAGCCGGCAAAAGCACGATCATACGCCACCTGACCGGAATATACAGGCAGGATTCCGGCGATGTGCTCGTCGACGGTGAGCAGGTGTTTGAAAACCCGGCGGTGAAAAACCGCATAGCGTATATCCCCGACGACATATTTTATTTTTCCAACGCAAGAATCGGCGAAATGGCCAGCTTTTACCGCAGCATCTATCCGCAGTTTGACTCCGGGCGCTTTAAAAAGCTCGGCGAGGTATTTGACCTTGATCCGAAGCGGCAGATGCGCAAGCTGTCCAAGGGCATGCAGAAGCAGGCCGCGTTTTGGATGATGATGTCGCTGCGGCCCGATATACTCGTACTCGATGAGCCTGTTGACGGACTTGACCCCGTGATGCGCCGCCAGATATGGAGCATTGTTATGTCCGACGTTGCGGAAAACGGAACAAGCGTGCTCATCTCGTCGCACAATCTGCGCGAGCTTGAGGACGTGTGCGATCACGTCGGTATAATGAACAGGGGCAAGATCATGATAGAGCGCACGCTCAGTGATCTGCAGGAGGGTATCGTCAAGATGCAGCTTGCTCTGCCCGACGGTGAGACTCTGCCCGACGGACTTGACATTCTGCACGCTTCATCGACCGGCAGACTGCAAACACTTATCCTGCACGGCACATCGGCAGAGCTTGAAGAGAGGTTTGCTCAGCGCAATCCTCTGTTTATGGATTTTGTTCCGCTGACCCTTGAGGAGATATTTATTTATGAGCTGGGAGGTGCAGACTATGAAGTCAAAGATATCGTTCTTTAACGCAGGTCTTTTCAGGAGCACGCTCCGTCGCTTCTGGCCGCTGTGGACAATTCATTTTGCAGGCTGGCTGCTGTTCCTGCCGGTTCTCACGCTTATGAACAACTTAGGCCCGAACAAATCCACGAAATTTATCTTCACCATATGCGAAAGCGCGGTTTTCGCCTCGTCGGTCGTTGCGTTCATAATGGCGATACTCGCCGCTATGGCGGTGTTCAGCTTCATGTATAGCAGCCGCAGCACAGGGCTTATCGCCTCTCTGCCGGTTCGCCGCGAGGCGATATTCGGCTCTGCGTGGCTCGGCGGCGTGTTTGCTGTGCTGGCGTCAAACCTCGTCATTGCGCTGCTGACATTTCTGTTCTCTCTCGGCGCGACCATAAACACAGCCCTTGCGTTCAAGGCGGCATTCACATGGCTGGGCGTTTATTCAATGCAGTTTATCCTCTTCTACGGCATCGCTTCGCTTACGGCCGTCATGACCGGAAGCATCGCCGTGCTCCCGATACTTTACATCATATTCAATTTCCTTGCAGTCGGCATGGAGACTATAATCCGCCTCGACTTTTCCTGCCTCATCTGGGGTATGTCGAACGTTTCGTTTGACTGTGTGCTCGACTTCCTGTCGCCGCTGGTGTATATGCTCGAGAATTTCACACCGGTGTTAAAGTATAATACGCCTTATGCCTACGATACCTATGGTCTTGCTCTCCAGACAAGCGAGTGCATTTCGTTCACCTTCAATCACTGGCTGCCGTCCGCTATCTACTGCGTTGTCGGGCTCGTCTTCTCCGCTGCGGCGCTCATGATATTCAGAAGGCGCAGAATGGAATCGGCAGGCGACGTTGTCGCAGTGCGCTGCATGCGCCCTGTTTTCAAATACGGAGTGACCGTATGCTCCGCGCTGTGCGGTGGTCTGCTGCTGTACACGGTTCTGTTTGCCCTGTTCGAAAGCCGCTCGGCGAGCGTGTTTATCATGATACTGAGCATGATAATATTTGCCTTCATCGGCTATTTCGGCGCAAAAATGCTGCTTGAAAAAAGCTTCCACGTTTTCCGCGGCAGCTGGGTTGGATTTATAGTCGTATGCTGCCTGTGCGCAGTGTTCACGCTCTGCTGCGATCTCGATGTTTTAGGCATAGGAAGCTATGTCCCCAAGGTGAGCAGTGTCAAGAGTCTAAACGTGAACTACGCCGGCAGGATAGTTGACCCAAGCGTCATCGAAGACTACATCCAGCTTCACAAGGATATAGTCAGTAAGAAAGACAGGTACGAGAATATCAGCTACGCAGATAGCTATGAGTATGTTACATTTAACTACACGCTCAAGGACGACCGAACAATTTCTCGTGCATATAGGCTGCCGTTCGACGACGAAAACGCCGCAAGGTACTATGGGCTTTCAAACTCAGTCTCCATTCTGCTCGATCGCTTTTCGCCTTCGATCCCCGCCGATGAAGAGCACTGTTCTCAAGCTATACTGTACATCGGAGACAATCAGAGAATAGACCTTACCCCGGCGCAGGCAATCGATTTTTATCGTAACGCTCTTTTGCCGGATATAAAAGCCGGGCACAAGGTCATCAGCCGTACCAACGACGACATCATCGCAACGATGTACATAACCTTTGAGCAGGAAATCGACAATAGCCGTTATTATGACAGTCAGGAAATCGTTGTTGAAATAACAACAGACTGCACCGAGTGCATCTCCTGGATCAAAGATAATCTCGGCATTGACATCGAAGAAGATACTCAATATTACGACTGACAAATACACGAAAAAACTCCCGATCGTTTGATCGGGAGATTTTTTGCATATACACTTGTTTTACTTGCTTTTATTCATATATGCGGGTTTTTTGTTGCCGCAGACAGTGCAGTAGTCGATATCCTTTTCGTAGAAATGGCGCTTTGCTTCAATATGCTGCTTCATTTTAACAAAGCGTTCTCTCTCCTGCTTAGTGAGCTTACCGCGATATGTGCGGTTTTTATAGTCACGCATAATGATCACGCTGACACCGAGGAATATCACGGCGAAAACGATGAAAATGATCACCGCGACCCACAGCACGCCCTGCGATACCTCCCCGATCGCCGGTCCGTTTAAAAACGGTCTGAAATACACGGCGCACACTATAGCTATTATCGTCAGAACGGCATAAACGCCGAACTGAGGCCACAGTGTCGGCGGCAGCTTGCCGCAGTGGGGGCATATTTTCATTCCGTCCGGTATATAATTTCCGCATTTTTCACATTCACGCATGTTATTTCTCCTTTATGCGATATGTTCTGATTATACCACACTCTGCGGATTTTTCAACAATGTGATACAAAAAGGAGCAGCGAACGCTGCTCCTTAAATGTTATGTTGCTTAGCTTTATCAGCCGAAGTAGCTGATGATCTGTGCGTACAGAACGAAGGCCATGCCGATCGGGGTGATGATCTTGTAGCAGATATCGAAGAAGGTACGGCCCCAGAACTTGTGTCCGGACGCTTCGCACTCTTCAACGACTATGTCGATCTTCCAGATCCAGCCGATGGCAAACGCCATTACCATTGCGCCGAGCGGCATCATAATACCTTCGGAAAGCATGTCGTAGAAGTCAAGCCAGTCACCGTTCCACGTCTTTGCGGTGTTCAGGTAATAGGTCTCGGATGCATCGAATGCAGCAGCATCCTTATCAACCTTGGAGTAGATGCCGTCATCACCCTTCACATAGTAATTGGTGCCGTCGGCAAACTCGCTGATATCGCCGGCCTCTTCCCACTGCATGCCGAGGATCTCGGCCGGGTTGCCGATGGTTGCGCCGCCATTCACGCCGGAGCCCAGACCGTCAAGTGCTACGGGCAGGCAGAATACTAAGATCAGGATAGCGGTGATGATCGCATACTTCTTGCGGCCGGGAGCCTTGCCCTTCTCAACGTTCTGGTCAACCTTGAAGGAGGTGATGACTTCGAGCAGGGAGAAGGAAGAAGAAATTGCTGCGATGAAAACAAGGGCGTAGAACAGGAAGCCCATGATGTTGCCGACATAGCCCATCTTTTCGAAAACGATCTGCATGGACAGGAACAGGAGTCCCGGGCCGGAGCTGGTCTCGCCGCCGAGGAATGCGTAGCATGCGGGCATAACGATCATGCCGGCCATGATCGCAACGAGGGTATCGCAGACGATGATGACAACTGCGTTCTTCTGGACGCTCTCCTTCTTCTGAAGGTAAGAGCCGTAGGTTATCATGATGCCCATGCCGAGGGACAGGGAGAAGAACATCTGGCCCGCTGCCGCTTTAAGAACATCAAGGAAGCCCTCCTTCAGCGGCTCAATGTTCCAGCCGAACATGAACTTGTAGCCGCCCATTGCGCCGGGCTGGATTGCAACGTAGACGATAACTACGATGAGCATTACGAACAGAGCGGGCATGCCGATCTTACAGAACTTCTCGATGCCTTCAGCAACACCGGCTGCAACAACGAATACGTTGATGGCTATGAAAATCGCAGTCCAGAGGATCATCTGACCGCCGTTAAGAATGAATGTGCCGAAGAACTCGGAGATATCAGCAACGTTCCAGGTGTCCCAACCGAAGATAGCGGTCAGGTAGCCGAGAGCGTAGCGCATGACCATGCCGCCGAGGACGAAGTAGAAGCAGAGGATGAGGAAGGGCACCAGAACTGCCATATAGCCCATCCAGGTGAACTTCTTGCTGAGCTTACGGTAAGCCGCAACAGGGCTCAGGCCGGTCTTACGGCCGATTGCCAGCTCGCCGATCATAACGGCGAAACCGACGAAGATTGCAAGGACGATGTAAATGAGAAGGAAGGCGAAGCCGCCGTTCATACCCATCTTGTACGGGAAGCCCCAGATGTTGCCCAGACCGACTGCCGAACCGACAGCTGCCATCAGGAAACCAAAGTTGGAGCCAAACGAAGCGCGATTGTTTTCCATAACTTTCTCTCCTTTATTTTCCTTTACCGCAAATCGCACGCGGTCTAAAACCGGCGACATGTTAACTCCTCATTAACTGCTCGCCAAATTTATAAGCAGACTTTACACTATATTCACACATTTTTCAATACTTTTTTGCTGTTTAAATATTAACTTTCGCTTTTACTCGCTAAAGTTTTGTGCAACTTCCACAATGTATGAGATTTATTCATAGCCGATATTACTAAAATTCACTTTATATCACAAATGTCGATTTTTTGACAGTCGCGTCTGTGTTAACGATTCTTAACACAGACGTTAGCTCTCTTCACACTCGCGTGTAAACTCACATGTAAACATCAATAAATATTCTGCAAGAAAAAAATCCGCTTTGCTCTTGATTTTTTGAATATATACTGTAAAATATTAATGTTATAGATTACGGCGACCGGCGGCCGATAACTGCGGAATGCTGTTTTCAGCAGAATGGAGACATGAAATGACTTACGAAATGGACATTGCCGGCTTAAAACGCGAGCTGCCCCTATGCAAGGTCACCGACGACCTCTACATAGGCGCATTTGTCATGTTCGGCGATGTTGAGCTGACCGTCCACTGCGCAGCCGAGCTGCTCAAGAGAGCTCCCGAATATGATTATCTTATTGCTCCGGAGGCAAAGGCCATTCCTCTTCTCTACGAAATGGCGCGTCAGAGCGGCGCGGAGAAATATTTTCTCGCCAGAAAAGGCCCCAAGGCTTACATGAGCGGGGTATTTGAAGTCCACGTCAAGTCCATCACCACAATGGACGTGCAGCGCCTTGTTATCGACACGGCCGATGCCGAGCTTATCAAGGGTAAGCGCATCCTCATCGTTGATGATGTTATATCTACCGGCGAAAGCCTCCGAGCAATGGAAGAGCTCGTCACCCGTGCAGGCGGCAGCATAGTCGGCAGAATGGCCGTTCTGGCCGAGGGCGCGGCTCAGAAGCGCGATGATATCATCGTGCTGGGCGATCTTCCCCTGTTTAATCCCGACGGCACCGTCAAAGCCTAATTTACGCATAAAAAAGCTCCCGCATCGCAGGATGTGGGAGCTTTTAGTTTATCTTGCTTTTTTGAAAAATTCCTTCAGCAGCCTTGCCGACTCCTCGGCTCTAACTCCGCCGTAGATTGCCGGCTTGTGTCCGTATCGCTCTTCAAACAGATTGATCACGCTGCCGCACGAGCCGGTGTTTTCGTCCTTTGCGCCGAAAACGACCGTTGGGATACGCGAATTTATTATCGCCCCGGCGCACATCGGGCAAGGCTCAAGCGTGACATATATCGTGCAGCCGCCCAGCCGCCAATCGCCGATCGAGCCGCACGCTTCGCGTATGGCCTCGATCTCGGCATGATGCGTTGCGTCGTGGCTCTCCTCGCGCTTGTTTCGGCCTCGTCCGATTATATTTCCGTCCGCATCTGCTATGACGCAGCCGACGGGTATCTCCCCTTCTTCGGCCGCGCGAGATGCAAGCGCAAGTGCGTACTCCATGTATTTTTCTCTGTCCATATACCTCACCAGCTATGCCGTTTTTTCATATTATATAATTATTTTTAACGTTTTACAAGCAGCAGCGCTTGTGCTACCATATCACGCTGGGGGTGATAAAGATGCACCTGGCTGCATTCGGCCTGTTTGCCGCGGCGCTCATAGTCTGCGTCATACTTAACGTTTCGGTAATTTACGCGCTGCTGGCCGGACTCTTGATATTCTCTCTGTGCGCATTCAAAATGGGGTATGGAGCTAAAAGCATATTCAAAATGATGCTCGACGGCATTAAAACCGCCAAAAACGTCATTTTAAGTCTTATTCTTATAGGTATGCTCACTGCGCTCTGGCGCGCTGCCGGAACGATACCGGCCATCATCAGCTATGCAGCATCGCTTATACATCCCAAAACCGTGGTGCTCATGAGCTTTATACTAAACTGCGGTGTTTCACTGCTGACCGGCACGGCCTTCGGCACAGCTGCAACCATGGGCGTTATCAGCATGACTATGGGTATCGCTATGGGCGCAGACCCGGTGCTTCTCGGCGGTGCGATAGTGTCGGGTGCATATTTCGGCGACAGGGCATCGCCCATGTCAACAAGCGCGCTGCTTGTCAGCGAGCTTACGGAGACCAATGTTTTCTCGAATATCCGCGGCATGCTGCGCCGCTCCTTGATTCCGTTTATCGTCTGCTGTGTGCTTTACACTCTGGCCGGGATCAGTTTACACTCAGGCGGAGATGTTCCGGATCTGAGCGACCTGTTTTCGCAGGAGCTGCAGCTGCACTGGCTCTGCCTGATACCGGCAGTCTTGGTCATAGTGATGTCTGTTTTTAAGATCCGTGTGCAGATAACCATGACGGTGAGCATAATCTCAGCCGCCGTCCTGTGCTCCGCAATTCAAAAATTCACGGCAACCAATATACTCGGCATAGCCGCAGCCGGCTTTCACGCGCAGAGCTCTCAGGTGGCTGCGCTGCTTGACGGCGGCGGTATAGCTTCGATGCTGCGCAGCATTGCGATAATTATCGTTTCGTCCACATACGCCGGTATTTTTTCCGGCACGGGGATGCTCGGCGAGATACGCGAGCGCATCCAAGCCCTCAGCAGAAAGATCAGTGCTTTCGGCGCCGTCCTCGTGACATCCGCAATGGCATCAGTTATAAGCTGCAACCAAACGCTTGCCATCATGCTCACACATCAGCTTTGCCGCAACACGGAAAACGACAGGCAGCGCCTCGCCCTTTACATTGAAGACACTGCTATCGTGCTTCCGGCGCTCATCCCATGGTCGATAGCAGCTTCTGTCCCTCTCGATTCTATAGGCGCGCCTATATCCGGCCTGTTGGCTGCAAGTTTTCTGTACATTCTGCCTTTTTACAGCATGCTGAAAGCAGTCAAAGAAAATAAGCATGAAAAAATGCCGCTCTGATGGGGGAGCCTTTTTTGTCATATGTATTCTCTTTGGGTGATCCGTTTTATGATCGCCCGAGCCAGAAGTCCGGCGACGCCTATCTTTTTTGCAACATGCTTCTTGCCGTGCAGATAGAGTGCCTTGACCTCGATGCCCGCTATATCCTCCGCGGTGAGCGGATCATCGCCGAGAACGACGAAATCGGCAATCATACCGGGTGCAAGAGTGCCGCGTTTATTCTCCTCATGGCTCATATACGCGGGATTTGCCGTTATCATGCGCAGCGCGTCGAGACGCGATATGCGCTCGTCCGGATTGGGATGATTTACGGAGCACGCCATACCGTACAGGGGCTTTGGACGCGTGCACGGTCCGTCGGAGCCGTCGCCTACGACAAGTCCGAGGCGGTGCATCGTTCCCAGCGCGTTTAGTCTGTCAGTGCGCTCTCTGCCGAGCACCGCGCACAGATACTCGTCCGGCTCCTGCTTCCAATATATAAACGGCGACTGCGCGGCTATGCACAGCTTTATCTTTGCCGCGCGCTTTAGCTGCTCCTCGCTTGCAAGGCAGACATGGATCATCACATGGCGCGCATCGTCCCACGGCTTATCGGCATAAGCCGCCTCATATGCCGTTATGCACTGCTCCACCGCCGCATCGCCTATGGCGTGCATGGTTATCTGCCAGCCCTCGCGGTTTGCGCCGATGGCGAACTCGTTCACGCGCTCCTGCGGATAATTCAAAACGCCGTAGTTGTTCGGATCGTTCGCGTACGGCTCCTTGAGCGCCGCGTCCTCTGAGCCGAAGCAGCCGTCGAGGGCAAGCTTGAAGCAGCCGCCGACGCGCTTGAAGCCGTGCTTTTTCACGGCCTTGAGGTCCATGGTCTGGAAGAATATGCGGAACGCCTGCGGCAGGCCGGGTGCGAGTATTTTTATCATGTCTATATCCAGATCGTTTGCAAAGCCCACGCCCTCAACGGTGTGCACGAGCCCGATGCCGACCGACGCAAGGTACTCCGCGCCTCCGGAGAGACCGCGTATAATATCCATCGTGGGGATATACGCCGTCGCCTCGTTCACGCCGTTATAAAACGCCGACTGGTACAGCCATCCGGTCTCGGTATTGCAGCCGGGATCGGATTTCACCTTATCCGACAGCAGTGCCAGCATTGCGCTGTTGCACACGGCAGCATGACCGTCGTACTTCATGACCATGAGCGGACGCTCCGTCCAGTCGTCAAGATCGCGCTTTTCGGGCAGCCGATGCTCGGCAACGGTGTTCGCGGTGCAGCCGTAGCCCATGAGCACCTTGTTTTTCCGGTGACTGTCGGCATAGCGCCTGACCGCCGCCTTTGCTTCGGCAAAATTTTTGACATCCATGAGATAGAATGTGTTCTCGAAAACGCACAGCGAGCCGAAATGCATATGCGTGTCGCCGAACGCGGGCGTTACCGTCGCGCCGCCGAGATCGACCCGTTTTGCCTTGCCGTAGCGCGGAGGGATGCTGCTTTCATCGCCGAGCCACACGATGTGACCGCCCTTTACCGCCATCGCGGTGTAAATGCGGTTTTCCTTTTCGCAGGAGATGAATCTGGCGTTCGTATAAAGCTCCATAACCTCATTCCTTTCACTTATAAAATGGGCTCCATGTAGACATGGAGCACTACAGCCTGTTTCGTAAAGACAAGTGTACAGCGGGGGAGCGCGAGGGGGGGTAAGCCCCCGCTCGCAATTGGATCATAGCCATCAAAAACGACTGAAAAACTGATTGATCAGTTTTATCAGGCTTTTTGACGAGCGCAGCGAGATTTTTTATGAAAACCTGTTTTCACAAAAAATGTGGCGTTTTTGAAGCGTGCAAAAAAGTCAAAGACTTTTTTGACACGCTGAATGCCGCTCTGACGAGCGGCATTTTCAATGCTGTATGTATTACTTGAGCGCTGCGGTGATGATGGACATCTGGTAGACTTCCTCTGCGTTGCAGCCGCGGGACAGGTCGTTGATAGGAGCGTTCAGGCCCTGAAGGATGGGGCCGTATGCCGCAAAGCCGCCGAGGCGTGCTGCGATCTTATAGCCGATATTGCCGGACTGGATCTCGGGGAAGATGAAGGTGTTTGCATAGCCTGCAACGGGAGAGCCGGGGAACTTGAGCTGGCCGACAACGGGGGAAACGGCTGCGTCAAACTGCATCTCGCCGTCGAGCTTCAGCTCCGGAGCGAGCTTCTTTGCTTCCTCGGTAGCATTGCGCACGAGGTCAACATTGGGGCCCTTGCCGCTGCCCTTGGTGGAGTAAGACAGCATTGCGACCTTCGGGTCGATGCCGAATACCTTCGCGGTCTCTGCGGTTGCGACGGCGACCTCTGCCAGCTTCTGAGCTGCGGTGAAGGTGACGTTGCCTTCCTTATCGACGGTATCCTGATAGTCGATGTTGATCGCGCAGTCGCCCATTGCGAGAGTCTCGTCGCCGCGGATCATGATAAAGCAGGAGGACACGAGGTGTGCGCCCTTCTTGGTCTTAACGAGCTGGAGTGCCGGACGGACAGTGTCTGCGGTTGAGTAGGTCGCGCCGCCGAGCAGGCAGTCTGCAACGCCCATCTTGACGAGCATGGTGCCGAAGTAGTTGCCCTTGGAAAGAGCCGCGCGGCAGTCCTCTGCGCTCATCTTGCCCTTGCGCAGTGCGACCATCTCATCGACCATTGCGTCCATGCCTTCGTAGGTTGCAGGATCGAGGATCTCAAGACCTTCGATATCAAAGCCGCCCTTTGCAGCCGCTGCCTTGACCTCATCGACGTTGCCGACGAGGATCGGGGTCAGGAAGCCGTCCTTTTTCAGACGGGCTGCCGACTCGAGGATGCGAGCGTCGCTGCCTTCGGTGTAGACGATCTTTCTCGGATCGTTCTTGAGAACTTCAATAAGATTTTCAAACATTTTATTTTCCTCCATTAATGCGGCATTTTGGCCGTAAAAAATTCCGAATACCACTTTATCACTACCGCGAATATTTTTCAAGTATTTAGCTCGATTTCTATTTACAAACCGCGATCTCGCATGTATAATATACAAACTGTAATCATTTGGGGAGAGAAATATATATAATGTACGAATACGATAAAAAAAGCTTCGCACAGATACTTTCCGAGCTGCGCCGCACGGCCGGCCTGAGCCAGCGCAAGGCCGCCGCCGACCTGAACATCAGTCAGGCGCTTTTGAGCCACTATGAAAACGGCGCGCGCGAGCCGGGACTTAACTTTGTATGCCGCGTGTGCGATTATTATAATGTAACGGCCGATTATCTTCTCGGCCGCTCGCCTAATCCCGACGGAGTTGACCGCGGCGCGGACATCGCGCGCGTGTTCATCGCGGAAATGCGCAGCCTTGCGAACAAGACCGAGGCCGCTTTGGAGGAACTGACATGATACCGCAGGATCACATAAGAAACTTTTCGATAATCGCTCACATTGACCACGGCAAGAGCACGCTTTCCGACAGGCTGATAGAAATATGCGGAGCTGTCGAGGAGCGCATAATGGAGGATCAGATCCTCGATAATATGGATCTTGAGCGCGAGCGCGGCATTACCATCAAGGCGCGCGCAGTCGGCTTAAACTACAAGGCCGAAAACGGCGAGACCTATGTTTTGAACCTCATCGACACGCCGGGACACGTTGACTTCAACTACGAGGTCAGCCGCTCGCTGGCAGCCTGCGAGGGCGCGGTGCTGGTCGTTGACGCTTCTCAGGGTGTTGAGGCGCAGACGCTTGCCAACACATATCTTGCACTCGATGCAGAGCTTGAGATACTGCCCGTTATAAACAAGATCGACCTCCCTGCCGCCGATCCTCAGCGCGTAAAGCACGAGATCGAGGATATCATCGGCATCCTCGCCATGGACGCGCCGGAGATAAGCGCGAAAAACGGCATAAACGTCGAATCCGTTCTCGAGGATATCGTCGCAAACGTTCCTGCGCCGACGGGCGACGTAAACGCGCCGCTCAAGGCTCTTATCTTCGACAGCCAGTATGACAGCTACCGCGGCGTTATCGTTTTCATGCGCGTTTTTGACGGCCGCATCGCCAAGGGCACCGAGGTGCTGCTGCACTCGACCGGCGCAAAATACAGCGTTCTCGAGGTCGGCCACATGCGTCCGATCGGCCTTGAGCCGTGCTCGGAGCTTACGGCCGGCGACGTCGGATACTTCACCGCTTCCATCAAAAACGTTGCCGACACCCAGGTGGGCGACACGGTCACGACCGCAGCCAACCCCTGCGCCGAGGCTCTGCCCGGCTATCGCCCGGCGCGCGCAATGGTCTATTGCGGCATATACACCGAGGACGGCAGCAAGTACCCCGATCTGCGCGACGCGCTGGAAAAGCTTCAGCTCAACGACGCATCCCTGTCCTTCGAGCCTGAAAGCTCGGCCGCGCTCGGCTTCGGCTTCCGCTGCGGATTTTTGGGCATGCTGCACATGGAGGTCATTCAGGAGCGCCTTGAGCGCGAATTTGACCTTGACCTCGTTACGACTCTGCCGAGCGTTATATATAAGGTCGTCAAAACCGACGGTGGCATTGTCATGGTCGATAATCCGCATAATTACCCCGACCCCGGCGTTATTGAGCACGCCGAGGAGCCGTATGTCAAGGTGTCGATCATAACGCCGAACGACTATGTCGGCAACATCATGCCCCTTTGCCAGGACAGGCGCGGAGAATATAAGGACATGCAGTACCTCGACTCGCACCTTGTCGAGCTTCGCTACGAGATGCCGCTCAACGAGATAATCTACGACTTTTTCGACACGCTCAAGGCGCGCACGAAGGGCTACGCCTCGCTCGACTATGAGCTGAGCGAATACAAGCCCTCGGAGCTTGTCAAGGTCGATATGCTCCTAAACGGCGATCAGGTCGATGCGCTCAGCTTCATTGCGCACAAGGACAAGGCCTATCCCAGAGCGAGGAAGCTGTGCGAAAAGCTCAAGGACAATATCCCCCGTCAGCTTTTCGAGATACCCATTCAGGCTGCCATCGGCGGCAAGATCATCGCTCGCGAGACCGTCAAGGCCATGCGCAAGGACGTTCTTGCAAAGTGCTACGGCGGCGATATCACGCGAAAGAAAAAGCTGCTTGAAAAGCAGAAGGAAGGCAAAAAGAAAATGCGCCAGCTCGGAACCGTTCAGATACCGACCGAGGCTTTCCTTGCAGTACTCAAGCTTGATGAATAGCGAAAAAACAGCCTCTGCATTTAACCTGCTGCGGCTGTTTTTTTATATGCAACTGTCGGTTGCTTGCGCCGCAGATATTCATCGGTTATACTCAAGGCACTGGGAGGCGATCATATGGACACGAAAAAGATAATATACGAGCTGCGCACGAAAAACGGAATGTCGCAGGATGAGCTTGCTGAAAAAGTATTTGTCACAAGGCAGGCCGTTTCGCGCTGGGAAAACGGCGAGACCGTTCCGAACACGGAAACGCTCAAGCTGCTCTCCAGGCTCTTTGACGTTTCGATCAACACGCTCCTCGGCTCACCGAGGCAGCTTATCTGCCAGTGCTGCGGCATGCCGCTTGAGGATGACTCGATCATCGGGCGAGACAATGACGGCTCGCTCAACGAAAGCTACTGCAAATGGTGCTACGCCGACGGGACCTACACCTACAGCGACATGGACGAGCTTATCGACGTCTGCGTGAAAAATATGTCCGGCGAAGACTTCACCGAGGAGCAGGCGCGCTCATACATGCAACAGCTGCTGCCGACGCTCGATTACTGGAAAAGCCGCGAAAGCCTCGGCGACAACGGGCAGTTCGAGGAATTTAAAAAGCAGCTTATAGCCGAGTTCAACGCGCTTGACATTGCCGGAATGCCGGAGGTGCAGAGATTAAACGCGCTCGTTGGGAAATACGTTAATCTTGAGTATACGCTCCCGAACGGGCAGCACGCAAAATTCCTGGACGACGGCAAAACATATCTCGGCAATCAGCTTGAAAGCAAGCTCGATAAGGGAACCTGCTTCGGCATCATCGCGAATGTCGATTTTCTGCTCGTTTGCACCTACAAGCAAGACGGCGCGGATCCGGAGCTCATTCTGTATAAAAAACGATAGCTTTAAGGCGTGGCCAAATCGGTCACGCCTTTTAAATATCGCATTTTTAATCTGTATTTAATAGCTCTTTGTGCCGGTATAGTACAGATTTACGGTGAACATTATTCTTTCTCCTGTATCTCGCCCGAGCGGTAGGCCGCAAGCAGGCTTTCAAGCGCCTGTATCCTGCGGCGAAGCTGCACGCCGCTGTCGCAATCGTCAATATAGCGCCGGCGCTCAAAACGCTCGACCTGCACGGCCTCGGACTCGATATCCGCGTTATCGTCTATTGCCGCAGCAACGCCCTCAAACGGCTTATGTGCCTTGATCTTCAGACCGTGGGAATTGAAAACGAGCGTATAGCCTGCGATGCCGGTCGTTTTCTGATAGGCCTCGCAGAAGCCGCCGTCGATGATAAACAGCTTCCCGCCGGCCTTTACGGGGCTTTCGCCCTTCTTTGCTTTGACGGGGGTATGGCCGTTTATGATATGTCCGTTTTCCGAATCAAGGCCGAACTCGGACAGGATCATGCCAACGACCTTCTCATCCTCCCAAAAGCTGAAATAGGGGTTTTTCGGCTCTGCCCATGTGCTCTCGTCATCGACAACGCCGCGTTCAAAGGTGTGGAACACGCGACCGGAGAACGGACTGTCGTTGCCGCACCAGAGGTACCACATCATGTCCAGCGCCGACTCATCGTGCTTTGCCCAGGCGTTTTTCACGACCATGTCCGAATAGTCCATGAGACTCTTGCCGGAGTACCACACTCCGCCGTGGCGCACGCGCGCAAATTCGCCGTCCTCGGTCATCGGTATGCAGCCGTGGTACAGGAGATTTCCGTTGCAGCACAGGTATGTGCTGCCGACGCGGTAGATAAAATCCATATGGCGGTGCAGCGACTGACTGTCGCGGAAAAGGTTTATGTACTCGTTTACCAGATCAACCTCATCATCGTTCAGGCTGTACGGATCGTTTCTGTCAATAGTCGGCCACTTATCCGTGTTAAGGGGATACACTCCATCATCGAGTATGACCGTGTTGTTTTCAAAATCGCATCGGTTGAGCATCAGGCGAGAGTTCATTCCGTAGCCGGGGTGGCGAAGGATGACCCTGCCTTCGAGCTTGAAGCCGATGGTGTTCAACGCGATACTGACGTTTTTCTTCGTTGCCTCACCGTAGTATTTGCGCGTGAAGTCATAAAGCGGCTGGAGCGATATTCCGTAGCGACGCTCGAGCAGGTTTGCGTTGCCGTAGTCGAGCGATATTCTCAGCACCGTGAATATACATGCCGGGCTTCCCGACGCGGCGCCAAGCCACAGAATATCGTGGTTGCCCCACTGAATGTCGATATTCGGATGCTCCATGAGCGCATCGAGCAGCCGCGCAGGCTCGGGGCCTCGGTCGAAAATATCGCCGACTATGTGCAGCTTATCAACGGCAAGACGCTTAATTATATCCGAAAGCGCGGTGATAACATCGTCGGCAGCGCCGGTGGATATGATAGACTCAAGTATCGCGTCATGATAGCGCACCTGGTTTGAATACTCATCACGCTGCATATGCAGAAGCTCATCGAGCACAAAGCTCCACTTGGGCGGCATCTGCTTGCGCACATAGCTGCGAGTGTATTTGCTCGAAAGCGTTTCGGCAAGCGTGCGCAGCATGGTAAGCACGCTTTTGAGCCTGTCGTGCGTATACTCGCCGGCGTCGCGCATCGCGCTGAGCTTTTCGTGCGGATAGTAAATGAGCGTGCACAGGCTTCGGCAGCGCTCCTCCCCTATCTCGGCCTCGAAAAGGCGCAAGACCTTTTCCAATATAACGCCGGAGCAGTTGTTGAGTATATGCCGCACGGCGGCGTATTCACCGTGCAGATCGCTGATAAAATGCTCGGTGCCCATGGGCAGGGCAAGTATCGCGCGCAGATTAATTATCTCCGAGCAAACGGCCGCCTCGTCGGGATATTTTTCCGCCAGCAGCTCAAGATACTCTCTCGAAAACTCACTCATATGTATGACCTCTAGTATAATTCGTTTTATATTTAGATGATATCATTTTAATTAACAATTTACAACTTGAAATCGTGTAAAATGTTTGTATAATGGCATCAGTTTATTGAAAAGGGTGATATTTTTGCACAACACTTTAAAGCAAAAGCTCGAAAACGGCCAGCAGCCGATCGGCATATTTTTCGACACCGCAAGCGAATATCTCATGGAATGCACCGGGCGCACCGGAATAGACTTTGTTATCATCGACAATGAGCACTCCCCAATTGAGGCCGAAACCAGCGCGAGGCTCATAAGAGCCGCGGAAAACGCAGGCGTAACGCCGCTGTGCCGTGTGCGTGAGATAAGCCGCCCGGCGATACTCAAGCTTCTCGATGTCGGTGCACAGGGTCTTATCATTCCGAACGTGCATAGCGTGCAGCAGGTCAAGGACATAATATCCTATGCCAGATACTATCCTATCGGCCAGCGCGGCTTCTGCCCCTCGCGCAAGGACGGCTGGGGCTTTGACGGCCTTGGCAGCGTGCCTGACACGATGGCGCATTTTAACGCCGAAACGCTCATAATCCCCCAGTGCGAGACCGTCGGCGCGCTCGAATCCATCGAGGAGATCGCCGCACTCGACGGAGTTGACGGCATATTCGTCGGCCCGTTCGACCTGTCTATTTCCATGGAAATGCCGGGCGATTTTTCAAACCCCGTATTTCAGGCTGCGATCGACCGCATAATAAAAGCCTGCCACGAGGCAGGCAAGAAGTGCATTTTCTTCACCGGCACCGTCGAAGGGATCGCCGCCGGCTTTGACCGCGGCTTCGACGGCATGGCGTACAGCCTTGACGCCGCGATCTTCATCGAGGCTCTGCGCGAGCGCGTTGAGAAAGCACGTCAGCTAAGCAAATAAATTCCCATGTTCAGATATCCGGCGAAAGTCGTCCACAGGAGATACGGCAGCATCAGCCATCCGGCCGCATTGTCCGTCTTCCAAAACCGGACAGTCGCCAGAAGCGTGAATATCCACATCAGGCACAGCCAGATAAACGCCGCCAGATATTTTTCCGCATTGAAAAATATTATCGGCCAGCCGAAATTGAAAACGAGCGACAGGGCGTAGTAAACGCCGGCCGTTTGCTTCTGAGACTTTTGGGCGTCGGATGTCCACACTCTGTATGACGCAAGTCCCATGAGGATATAAAGTATAGTCCACGCGACCGGGAACAGCCACCCCGGCGGCGCAAGCGGCGGCTTTTCGATCACCTCGAACATCAACATATTATCTTTTGTAATAAGCGCGGCCAGTCCGCCAACGGCGAGCGGTGCGGCAAGGCTCACGGCAAGCTTTTTCCATTCGATCTTCACATTCATCACCGCTTTTAATATATGAAGGCCCGGCCGGGCTTATTCGTTTTTGAACAATGGACAGAAAACATCTCAGCAAAAAGCAGCAAAAATACGTCGGCATAGCGGCGATAGCCATCGCCGTTATCGCAATAGCACTGATAATATGGCTTGCAGGCGTTCCGCTTGTCAGATTTGCATCGGAGCCTGAAAAATTCCGTCAATGGGTGGACAATAACGGCATATGGAGCCGCTTTGCCTACATGGGCATGGTCATTCTTCAGGTCGTGATCGCCGTTTTACCCGGCGAACCGTTCGAGATCGCCGCCGGCTACGCCTTTGGCGCCGTTGAAGGATCTATTCTGTGCATAGCGGCATCCACCCTCGGCAGTATCACGGTCTTTCTGCTCGTCAGATATTTCGGTGTTCCGCTCGTCGAGGTTTTCTTTTCAGAGGAAAAGCTCAGGCGCATAAAGTTTTTGAAGACCACCCCTAAGCGCGACTTCATATTTTTTATCATATTTATGATACCCGGAACGCCAAAGGATCTGCTGTGCTATTTTGCCGGGCTCACCGATATCCGTCTTTCATTGTGGCTGCTGATATGCTCGCTCGGCAGACTTCCGTCGATCGTGACCTCCACCGTCGGCGGCGACGCGCTCGGCACGTCAAACTACTTGTTTGCCGCCGCTGTTTTCGCCATAACGCTTGTAATAAGCCTCGTTGGACTGCTCTTTTACAAAAAAATTTGCAACAGGCACGAAAAATGAGTATAATAGAGATATACTTAAAAAGCTTGATATATTTATGACACAACCAACATTTTGTAAAAATATTTTTCTCGTTTTTGTATTGACATTAGCGAAAAGCGTGCTATAATATGTCGCGTGGGATAATAATGCGCGCAGCTGCAGGTGCTGCGCAGCAAGACTCTCATTAAAGTATGTTCGTTATGCCCTATTACAAATGCCATCCAAGTTGTTCAGTAACTATACATGTCGTTTAAGTAATTCTCCCTTCCTTCCTATTTCCATCAGCTAACGAGCATATTCTACACCCCCCTTCAAAGCGGCCGGAGACAGAGCAGTCCCCGGCCGTAATAAATTTACCGCTTAATATGCAAAAAGCCCCGACAGACTTCTGTCTGGGCTCAGTTTGTCGAAAAACTATGCTGCAAAAGAAAGATAATAGAGCAGCAGGGGAGCTCGAGGGGGCAAAGGCCCCACTCGAAATTGGATTAATAGCCATCAAAAACGCCTGATTTATCAGGCTTTTTGACGAGCGTAGCGAGATTTTTCGTGAAAACCTGTTTTCACAAAAAATGTGGCGTTTTTGAAGCGTGCAAAAAAGTCAAAGACTTTTTTGACACGCTGAAGCCCCGACAGACTTCTGTCGGGGCTTGCATTGAATTTTGCACTGTTTTTAAGATTAAAGCTGACGAGCGTCGGGATAAAAAAACACCGCAACACAAGTTGCGGTGTTTTTTGGTGGAGATAAGCGGGATCGAACCGCTGACCTCTTGAATGCCATTCAAGCGCTCTCCCAGCTGAGCTATACCCCCAGACGCATTGGTTATTTTAACAGACCGAGAGCATATTGTCAACTGAAAATTCAAATTAATTTTGCCCGCTGCCGTAATCGTCATCGAACATATACGTCACATCCTCTTTATAGCGGAACTTTTTCTCCTTGCCCTTTATAAGGCGCGGAATGCTTCGGCGATACTCGACGAAAACCAAAAGCCCGGTGAGCAGATATATGTTTCTGACGATCGTATCGTCAACGCTCATGATCGCAACAAGGCACATGACAAGCATCGCACCAAGCGCAGATAGCGATATGTATCGCGAGAATATATACACAACGACAAACACTATTATGCCGGCAAAGGCGACCTCGCCGCTGACAAAGAACGTTCCGACCGCGACGGCGAGCAGACTGTGCTCACCGTGGAAGCGATAAAGTATCGGAAAATTCGTGCCGAGGACAACGCAGAACAGCGCAAACGCGCTGCCGATTTTCGACTGGTCAACGATGAGCATGAGCAGGCTGCCCAGCAGCACCGGAACAATGACCTTTATCGCCTCGATGAGCACAATGACGCCGACGCCTTTCCCTCCATGGCGCTTCAAAAAACGCGTTATTCCGGCGTTATCGCGACTGTAATTGAGAACATTCTCGTGAAAATAAATATGCGAGGACAGGATCGGTGTGCTGAGGCTGCCGAAGGAATAAGCGATTATCGCCGTAACGGCAAGCAGTAAGGGAGTCATTGCTTATCCCCCTTCTGGCGTATGACCATGCGTATAGGCGTGCCCTCAAGTCCAAACACCGCGCGTATCTGATTTTCTATATAGCGCTGGTACGAGAAATGGAACAGTTCACGGCTGTTGCAGAAAATGACGAAATTGGGCGGCTTGATTCCGGTCTGCGTCATGTAATATATCTTGAGCCTTCTGCCCTTATCCGTGGGCGGCTGGACGCGCGCCTGAGCGTCGGCAAGAACGTCGTTGAGCATACCTGTAGTTATACGCATGTTGCTCTGGTCGTTTACGAAATTGACAAGCTCGAATATCCTGTCGGTGCGCTGGCCGGTTTTTGCCGAGATAAACAGCACAGGCGCATAGCTCATGAAGCTTAAGTCGCGCATGACCTCCTTGCGCATTTTTTCCATGGTGCCGGTTTCTTTCTCGACAAGATCCCACTTGTTGACGACAACTATGCTGGCCTTGCCCGATTCATGCGCAAGACCGGCAATTTTGGTGTCCTGCTCGGTCACGCCCTCGCGCGCATCGATCATTATTATGCACACGTCGGCGCGCTCGATGGCCATCTGTGCGCGCATGACCGAAAACTTCTCAACACGCTCGTCCACCTTGCTCTTGCGGCGAATGCCGGCAGTGTCGATAAAAACATATTTTCCGTACTTATTATCTATCTCGGAGTCAACCGCGTCGCGCGTCGTGCCGGCAATATTGCTGACAATAACTCGCTGCTCACCGAGGATATGGTTAACGAGCGAGGACTTGCCGACATTCGGCTTGCCGATGACGGCAACCTTTATGCGGTCATCTTCCTCCTCGTCCTCTTCCTCGGGCGGAAAGTACTTCATGCATTCGTCAAGCAGATCGCCCGTGCCGTGGCCGTGAACGGCCGAGACCGCGATGGGATCTCCGAGGCCAAGCTCGTAAAATTCGTATATGGCAGGGTCCGTTCTGCCGGTCGAGTCCATTTTGTTGACCGCAAGCACCGTCGGCTTTTTCGAGCGCAGCAGCATGTTGGCAACGTCCTTGTCCGCCGCCGTCACGCCCGTGCGCACATCGGTGACAAGCACAATGACATCCGCCGAGTTTATCGCAATGTTTGCCTGCTCGCGCATGAACATGAGGATTTCGTTATCCGTTGTCGGCTCAATGCCGCCGGTGTCAACGATGTTGAATTTTCTTCCGAGCCATTCGCATTCGGCATACAGTCTGTCGCGTGTAACGCCGGGCGTATCCTCAACTATGGACAGTCTGCGTCCGCAAAGCTTATTGAAAAGCATGCTCTTTCCCACATTGGGTCTGCCGACTATGGCTATGAGAGGCTTTGACATAAAGATAACCTCCGTTCCGATTAGTTCTGATTATATTTATAGTACTGCTGCCGCTCGGGCGAGCGGACGGGTATTTTGACCTCGGGCAGGTTATCGCCGCTTATGGCATCCCAGAGGGCAAATCCGTCCGATTCTATAGGGTATATCTTAACGCCGAGGGCATCTATGGCCTGCTCGAGCGTAATATCGTCGAGAAAATCAAGCTCGTCGCGGCGCAGCATATTCTGCGAAACGAAAAGGCGCTCGCCCAAGTCTTTTCCGCGCAGCTGAGCAATGAGATCCTGCCCCGTTATGAGGCCGGAAACGTTTACTCCGTGGCCGAAAAAGTCATTTTGAACGGCGTAGACCTTACCATTTATATTATCATACTTTTCCGCTGCAATACAAATAAGTTTTTCAAAATACGGCGCTACCGACACTCCGCAGGCTATGGAAAACGGCACTCCGTCAGGCTTTTCCGAAAGGCTGAGCGCGCCGCGGAACTCGCGCTCGAGCAGGCGTATCATTCCGACGCCGTTTTCAAGCTGCGTGTGCTCCTCGTAGAAATCGTCGTCCGGCAGCTCTCGCTGCGCGCAGATATACATTTCGTCCGAGCAGAAAAATATCCTCGTGCCGTATTTTTTTACGCACTCGTCGCCGAATGCCGTGACCATATCTATCGTCTCTCCCGAGTGCTCGGGCGTAAACGACTTGAGCGGATACAGACCCTCGCGGTATTTCGTAAGTCCGACCGGGACGATCGACACGCTGTGCACCGCAGGATACATGGCCGCAAGATCCTGCATGGTCTGCATGAGCGCCTTTCCGTCGTTAAGTCCGGGGCAGCAGACGATCTGGCAGTTCATGACGATGCCGCCGCCGGCAAAGCGGCGCATTATATCGACGCATTTGCCCGCGTTTTTATTGCGCAGGAGCTTCACCCTAAGCTCGGGATCGGTCGCGTGAACGGAGATGTTCACAGGGCTTATGTGCAGGTCGATTATGCGCTGTATCTCGCGCTCGGACAGATTGGTCAGCGTAATGTAGTTTCCCAGCAAAAAGCTCAGGCGCGCGTCATCGTCTTTAAAGTACATAGTCTTGCGCATGCCCTTCGGAAGCTGGTCGATGAAGCAGAAAACGCAGTTATTGGCGCAGCTTCGGGGATTATCCATCAGATACTCGGCAAACTCAAGGCCGAGGTCACGCCCCTCGGGCTTTTCGACACGCACGATATGCTCGGTTCCGTCCTTGCGGCGAAGCTTTATATGCAGCACCGGCTCATAGGAGAAGTATTTATAGTCGAGAACATCGTGGATCACGTTTCCGTTTATGCTGACTATCTCATCGCCTATATGCGCCTTGTGCAGCAGAGGACTGTCGTTATCGATTTTTGAAATAACGTCGTTTTTCATACACTTTAATAAGCAAAAGGAGGAAGGGGTACCTGTACCCATTCCTCCTTGAGCTTAGCATTTTAATTACTTCTCATCAACGGTGAGAACCTTGCGGCCGTTGTACATACCGCATGCCTTGCACGCACGGTGGGGCATTTTGAACTCGCCGCAGTTGGGGCACTTTACGATGCCGGGAGCCTCGAGCTTCCAGTGAGACGAACGTCTCTTATCACGTCTCTGTCTTGATACTTTTCCCTTAGGGACTGCCATGGTGACACCTCCTGAATAATAGCTGCATGTCAGCGTAAATATTATTGATCACTATCCAACAGTTGCTGCAAAACAGCAAGTCTTGGATCGACTTCTTTCCCGCACGCGCAGGGGCCAAGGTTTAGATCGGCTCCGCACCGGGAGCAAAGGCCTTTACAATCCTCCGAGCACAGAAACTTCGTTTCCATGTCAAGGACGAAAAGGGTCGAGAGCGTTTCATCGAGATCAAGATTGTCCCCGTCGAGAACAAAGACCTCGGGATCTTCAGACTCTCTGTCGGATATGAAGGCGTGGAGGTCCATCACCTTGCTGCTGTCAAACAGTTTACCACATCTGTCGCAGACGCAAGTCATTTCGGCTGTCAGGGTACCCTCGAGTGTCAGGATACCTGCCTCATTAAACACTCTGCCTTCTGCCGTGGGCGGGGTCTTATACTCTTTGATCGAGTCAAATTCCAATCCCTCCGTGTTCAGCTCACATTTGAACGGAACACTCTTTCCGGGAACTTCAATTATCTGTCTCAAATCAAGCAGCATAGTGCACCTCTCCACAGTCGCTTGAATATTATAGTGGAATTACCCCGGCTTGTCAACCGAAAAAATTCGCTTTTCGGACAAAAACTCGAAAAAACAGGCATATTGCTAAACGGCAGGAAAAATGCTATAATCGTTTATCATATTTTAACGGAGAACGACATGAAAAAGAGTGTAAAGATCCTTATAATCTGCGTACTTATTGCGGCGCTTATCGCCGGCGGAGTTATATATCTCATCTTCCAGACTCGCGACGATGATCTTCTAATCGGCGAGGAACGCGCGCAGCAGATAGCCCTTAATGACGCAGGGCTTGCGGCAAACCAGGTCTCACGGCTCAAAGCAAGGATCAAGCTTGATGACGGCGTGTGGTGCTATAAGGTCACATTCCGCACCATTGCGATCGAGTATGAGTACGAGATCGAGGCGTATTCCGGCGCAATACTTGAAAAGGACATGGACGACTGAAAAATATCGGGGGTTCTTTCGAAGCCTCGATATTTTTATATAAACTGCACAAAAACGCTTGCGCCGATAACGGTGAACACTCCCGACACAGCGATCGACAAGCCGCTCATGGCTCCTTCGATCTCTCCCATCTCCAAAGCTTTTGCAGTTCCAATAGCACTTACGCCCTTGCATTTCCACTGTTTTTAAAAGCACTTTATATTTCGCGCGTTTCGTGATATAATCTCAAAAAACATCCTTTCGAAAGGACTTAAAAGCAGCATGAAACGAACATTTGGCATAATAGCGGCGCTTATTCTTGCGCTTTGCCTTTGCGCCTGCACAAAAAGCGGCGAGAGCACGACTCAGCCGACCGAGACGCAGCCTTCATCCACGCAGGATCTTTCCGTATACGAAAAAAGCGAGGGACTTCTCTCGCAGGAGGTATGGTACAACGAAAACGGTCTTAAATTCAGCACTGTCAAGTACGAGTACGACGCTGTCGGCCGTCTTTTAAAGGAAACGACCCTCGGCATAAACGACGCGCCGGTAGGATACAAGGAATACGTTCTCAACGCTGACGGGCTGCCGGAGACAATGATAAACTATATCGCAGACGGCCCGGAGGAATACTCCGAGGAGTACCGCGTTTTGTTTGAGTACAACGACACAGGCCTTAAGATGAAAGAAACGAGCATGATCGGCGACACGGCCGCATCGGTCACGACCTATGCCTACGAGGGCAGCGATCTTGTCAATGAAAAATACTATGAAGGCTCGGAGCTTATAAGCGAAATTGCTTATGAATACGATGAGGCCGGCAGGCTCACAAAGCTTGTGCGCCGCGATATGCTCGAGGACAGCGAGACTTCGGAGACCTGCACCTATTACGAAAACGGACTTCTCGCCTCGCGCGAGGTAAGCGGCAGCGACGGCATTGAAAGCCGCACCGAATACAGCTATGACGAGCACGGAAACGAGCTTTCCGTCAGCATTTACGGCCCCGACGGCGATACAATAAGCATCACGAAGAACGAATATGAATACGACGAGCCGGGCAATATAGTCAAATGCACGCGCACTCAGGGTGACGGCGAGCAGAGCACGGTCATTGAATACAGCTGGAGCTACGTCAAAGGCTGACGAATTAACAATTAATTTATATATTCGGGCATTTGCTGTGATAATATGTATTATTGAAATATTATCAATCAGGTGACTTTTCCATGAGAGAAAAATTTGCGCGCTTTATGGCAGGACGCTGCGGAATAGACCAGCTCAACAGATTCCTGTCGATATTGAGCCTTGTGCTCATGATCGTGGCTGTGGTGTTCAACGGAACACGGTTTTCAAGACCCATTTGGCTTATCGCGTTCATCCTGCTCATACTTGTCTACGCGCGTATGCTGTCGAGAAATCTTTATAAGCGCAGCGCCGAAAATACGCGCTATCTTCGGCTGCGCATGAGCGTTAGCGGAAAGTTCGAGATGATCAAGGTCCGCTGGACGCAGCGCAAGGACTATAAGTTCTTCACATGCCCCGCTTGCCGCACGACGCTCAGAGTTCCCCGTCACAAGGGGAAAATAAACATCGTCTGCAAGAAATGCGGCAACTCGTTCACGGGCAAGACCTGATATGTTCGGCTTTGTAACGGCGGATCTTGCCGGGCTCAATGAACAACAGCGAAAGCGATATAAAGCCTACTACTGCGGCCTGTGCCGCAGTCTGAGCGAGCGTCACGGCTCGTTTGCGCGCTTTACGCTGACCTACGACATGACGTTTCTGGTCATGGTGCTCAGCGGTCTGTATGAGCCGTTTGACCTGAGCGGCGAGGCTCCATGCCCTGCGCATCCGCTCGGCAAGCGCGCGTTTTTGCAGTCGGAGATCAGCGACTATGCCGCCGACATGAATGTTGCGCTGGCATACCTCAACTGCCTTGACGATTGGCACGATGAGCTAAACGCCGCGGCGCTTGCCTCGGCAGGAGTGCTCAAGCAGTCATACGAAAAGGTATGCGTCGAATATCCGCGCCAGTGCGCTGTCATAAAGCAGTCGATGGAAGAGCTTAAGAAGATCGAGGATCGCAGAGACAGCTCGACCGACGCCGCGGCCGCAGCGTTCGGCCGGCTTATGGCGGAGCTTTTCGTCATGCGCGAGGATCACTGGCAAAGCGATCTGCGCGCTTTCGGCATGGCGCTCGGGCAATTTGTTTATGTCATGGACGCCTGCATTGATTTAAAAGGCGACAAAAGAGCATATAAGTACAACCCCTTCGTTTACCTGTACGGCAGGCTTGACGAGCAGGAGCGCTTCAAGGCGATACTCGAGCTTCTGCTTGCCGACTGCGTGAGAAGCTTTGAGCGGCTGCCTATAATTCAGGATGCGGACATAATAAAAAATATACTGTGCAGCGGCGTGTGGATAAAATTCAATCAACACTACGGAATAAGCACTAAGTAAGGAGCAGTACCGAATGGCACGGGACCCCTATGAAGTCCTCGGCGTTTCAAGAAATGCAACGGACGAGGAAATAAAAAAAGCTTACAGAGAGCTTGCGAAGAAATATCATCCGGACCGCAACCCCGGCGATGCAGCCGCGGCGGCGAAGATGAACGAGATAAACGCCGCATACGACCAGATCAAAAACGGTCAGACCGGCCCCTCCGGCGGCTATGGCGGAGGATACGGCAGCGGTTACGGCGGCAGCTATGGCGGATTCGGTGGCTTCGGCGGATATGGCGCGTATGAGCAGCCGCAGGAGCGCGCAGAGTGCCGCGCGGCGGTCAACTACATACGCAACGGCAGATACAACGAAGCTCTCACCGCGCTCTCGCAGGTTCCGCTTTCCGAGCGTGACGGGCGCTGGTACTATCTGAGCGCCGTTGCCAATATGTATCTCGGCAACAAGATAAACGCCCTTGAGGACGCAAAGCGCGCCGTCGAGATCGATCCGGATAACCCGAACTATCGCCAGCTTCTCAACAGGCTGCAAAACAACGGCCAGTATTATCAGGATTACAGCGGAAACTACAACAGCTCCTGCTGCATCTGCGACGACTGCTGCACCTCGTATCTGTGCTGCTCGTGCCTGACCCCGTGGGGCGGCATGTGCTGCTAAACAGAACAGTTTCGGCTGAGGCAAACGCCTCAGCCGTTTTACTATGCAAAAAGCTTTTTTATAGTCTCATCGGTGAAGGCGTCGAGCGCGTCGAAATCTACATGCGGATTATACGCGCGCTCAAGCTCGTCGTGATACTCCTTTGCCCGTGCAAGCCAGTGCACCGCCTCGCCTGTAAGCTCGCGCACGAGCTTATCGCGGCGCTTCAGCTCGCCCCGTGCCTCTTGCATGGTCTCGGTCTGTATCAGCGCATCGAGCCGCACATGGCGATAAGGCTCTGCTATATCCATTGCCGAGGCGGACACAAAGCCCACTCCTCGCTCCGGCAGCAGCAGCGCATCAAATCTATCCGGGCACAGCGGCGATAAGCACGATATGCTTCCCATGCCGCGTTCTTTTGCCTCGGCGTGCAGCTGCTTGAGATAAATATCGGCAAGGCCGCAGCGGTCGTCAAGGAGATATATTCGTTTACATAACTTTTTAATATCGTCTGCAAGCACAAGCTCTCCCTTGCAGCTTATGCATCGCATAAAGCAGCGCCGCTCCTGTGCTGCGGCACATGCTTCATTTACCCTGCCCAGCTCTCGCGCAGCGGCGCTCTGCGCGCGTTTTTTCACTTTTTCAAGCGTTTCTTCGCTTATCAAACCCGGAATCTCGGCATTTGCGACGCTGCCTGCCGCGGCAAGGTAGGCATACGCCGTTTTATACATTGAGCGATATTCATCCGTCAATCGCGGAATAATCGGATCGCTTATCTGTCCGCAAAAGCGTCCTAAGTTAACATAATCTGAATTGTGCGCAAAATTTGCAGGCTCGCATGCGTGCGGCGCTGTTGCATCCATGAACCCGACGTGCAGTTCGGGTATGTACACCCCATCGAGCGAGTCCGGGTCGCCCGAGCAAAGAACGCACTCGGTATCATATCCGTGATCGGCCGCTGCCTGCGCAATACGCCGCATGAAGCCCGATTTTCCGCCGCCCGGCCCTGCCTTTATCAGATGCATAAAGTCGCCCTCGCCGCTGCAAAAGCCGCCGTAAAGCGAGAAAAACCCGCCTGCGGAATTTGCGCCGAGGAAACAGTTTACATTCAATTAGCCTCACCTCCCTGCATTTTATGCCGCATGGGATGTTCGCGGTGCCCTAAACAATTGACATTTTTGCGGCGCAATGCTAAAATAATCAGGTATTTGCCGGTGTGGTGGAATGGTAGACACGGCGGACTTAAAATCCTCTGATGCTTGCGTCGTGCCGGTTCGAGTCCGGCCACCGGCACCAAAAAAGCGTCAAGCTTCTGCGAAGCTTGGCGCTTTTTACTTATTCACTATTAACTCTTCACTAAAATCGAGTGGGGCAAAAGGCTGCGGTTCTTTGCGCTTTTTTATCGCCAAAATGCATTTTTATGCACATTGGCGCTTGACAAAGCGCAAAATTTGTGTTTTAATTCATCCTGCAAACATAATATTCGCTTCCGTCACCACCGGGTGATGGATCAAAAGCGCACGGGACTTTTCCGTAGGTACGACGTGGAAACACGTTATAAGGAAGAGCCTCGGGCGTTTTATTGTTTTTTAGGAGGTATAAAGATGAAGATCAAGCCTTTTGAAGTCGAAGAATGGATGAACGCCTATGAAACAGGCGCAAAGTATAACATTGCCGAGACCTGCGTAAATTCCGTCTCAATAGATGAGCTTTTTGAGCTGACAGGAGCTGACAAGCAGGCATTCTTGAGCTCCATGTGCTCGCAGCGCCTGACATACGGCTATATTGAGGGCGCGCCGGAGCTTAAAAGCGGCATTTGCAAGCTTTACAAGACCCTCAAGCCCGAGGAGATAGTCACCACTCACGGCGCATCGGGCGCAAACCACCACATTTTCTACTCGCTCGTTGAGCCGGGCGACCGCGTTATCAGCATCATGCCGACCTATCAGCAACTTTACTTCATCCCGGAATCCTTCGGCGCCGATCTCAAGCTTCTGCACCTGAGCGAGAAAAACGGTTTTCTGCCCGATCTTGACGATCTGCGTGCTCTTGCCGTTCCCGGAACCAAAATGATCTGCATAAATAATCCCAACAACCCCACGGGCGCTTTGATGACAAAGGATATGCTCATGCAGATAGTCGAGATCGCAAAAAGCGTCGGCGCATACGTCATGTGCGACGAGGTCTACCGCCACCTGACGCAGGACGATGTATGGAGCGAGTCGATAGTCGATCTGTACGACAAGGGCATATCCGTCAGCAGCATGTCCAAGGTATTCTCTCTTGCCGGAATACGCCTCGGCTGGATAGCAACCCACGACAAGTCCGTTATAAAAAGTTGCCTCTCGCACAGGGACTATAACCTTGTAAGCTGCGGCATATTCAAGATATGCGGACTTGAAAAAAGCGTAGATGGTGCTATAATACAGGCAAAGATATTTTTGGAGGGGTTTTTATGAAAAAGATCGCAAAGCGCAGCGTTGAGGTCGAGGTTCAGCCCGGGGATATAAGCCCTCTGGAGCTTTTGCAGCCCGGCAAGCTCAACAAGCGCACGGTTATGCACCTTTTACGCAAGGTCAATGTAAAAAAAGTCGGCATTGCAGCCGGCGGCGCGGCAGTCGTTTTGTCGGCAGTGAGCCTTACGGGGCGCTATACGTTCTATAAAGGCATCGTTTCCGGCGAGCTTAAGCGTCAGCTTGCGCCGGTGAACAAAAAGCTCGACGAGCTGAAGGCTCAGAACGCAGAGCTTAAGGCCGAGGTCGAACGCCTGAACGCGCAGTGCGAGGACGAAAAAGAGGACTGAGCAAAAAACAATATCGGCATAGTCGCATAAACGACTATGCCGTTTTTTATATGCCGGCGAGCTTCATTCCTCGTCAGGCTTGTATTCCAATATATCTCCCGGCTGGCAGTTGAGAACATCGCAGATGGCCGCCAGGGTGGAAAAGCGGATGGCGCTGATATGTCCATTCTTCATTTTTGATAAATTCACGTTGGCCACGCCGACTCTTGCCGATAGCTCGTTGAGGCTCATCTTCCTGTCGGCCATGACACGATCCAGCCGCAAAATGATCTGTCCCATTCTTCCGCCTCCTTACAGGGTCTCATCCGATTCCTTTTGCAGGCAAACACCGTATCTGAAAACAGCCACCAGAGCCATGGTTACAACAAACGCTATCAAAATGCCCCACTGAACGCTGACATTGGTGCTTTTTCCTGCGGTGAAAAAGCTCTCCAGCATCGTTTCGGCGGCAGAAGCAAAAACGGCAACCGGAAGAAGTGAAAAGCCAAAGCCGCGCATCTTGGCCACAACTTCATTGCAGAACGGAGACTCGCACTTGGTGAGCACGGAAAACATCCCTCTGAGCAGCCAAAGCGCAACGGTTGCGGACGCTGCAAACAGCGCGGCAAAAATAAACACTTTCGTAAGATCGCTTGCGTTATATTCGGCCGGGGAGGCCTCGGCCTGCATGACCTTCGTGTTTCCGTCGGAGTGGATCTCGGCAGAGTCATATGAACGGTTAAAAAGCTTAAGCTCAGTTTTAAACTGCTGATCCTCAGGCGGTGTGACCTTACCTGCGCCCTCCCCGAGCATATACTCCGGACTGCTTTCGCCGGAATAGCTGAAGTTTCCTCCGATTATATTCCACAATGTATCAAAGCCTTCCGCATTGAAGCGCAGCTCGGTGTTTTCAACAACGCGCACCGTCAGTGCGTTATCCGGCAAAGCCGCCACGAAAGCGGCCGCAATGCAGCATGAGATCGTTATGATCGCCGCTATAACGGCCAAAACCGTCATGACTATCTTTCCTGCCTTGCCAAACAGACGGAATTTTGAAATAGTATCGGAATTCATGTGTGCTATTCCTTTCTGCGAAAGCGCTCTGCCCGAGCGTCCGATAGCTGTATTATAGCATTCTTTTGCGCGCAATGCACCAAAAATTAAGAGCGCTGTGCAGCTTTAGAGAGTTCTGCCTCTCAGCACTGTCCAAGCTGCGATCCCGGCCGTCAGCAGGACGGTGATCGCCGCCGTCAAAAGCCGCGTCTGCCGTTTTCTCTGCATTCCGAGAACAGTTACGGCAACGATCGCCGCGCATGATACCACCGTCAGCAAATGCCGTGGAAACGAGCCGAGCATTTGCCGAAAATAGCTTACTCCCATCAGGGCAACTATTGTATTTCCGACGCCCAGTATCGCTGCGCCCAAGGCATTCTGGCGCTTTGCAAGGAACGCGATTGCTCCACCGGGGAGGGTCAGCAGCGAAACGGGCAGCCAAATGCTCGTGTAATAGTAAAGCGCCTTGTCCAAGCCGATCGCAGGCAGCTCAACGAGGTAAATTACCGGCTGGCTTATGAGGAAAAACACAAGGCATTTGAGTCCGGCCTCACGGGCGCTTTTGCAGTTTGACACGATCAAAACCGCAAACAGCACCCACCACTCGAGCGTGACTGCAACGTCCTGAAACGAAGTGTCGTGCAGGATCGGTATCTGATTTATTACGCCGACATAGATACCGATGATCACCGCAAAGCCGCAGACTATCGGCCATGTCATCGGCAGGCCGCCGAACGCAGCGGATATCTTCTTCATTTCTCAGCCCCCGACCGAGGATATCGTGCCGTCGGCATTGAAGCCGACTGTCACCGTATAGTCCTTGATAGCGAACGGCATATCACCCAAGGTTTTTGAGAAAGTGAGCTTTACATCCTCCGTACCCACACCCACATGGGAAAACTCAAACACATAGGTGCTGCCGTTTTCGCGGCTGTCATTGAGCGCCAGCGACTCGGGATCGGAGCTTTCAAGCTCATACTTTTCGCCGACGGCATACGGGAGCAGAATGCCGAGCTTCGGCAAGCCGCCCTTAAAGCCGAAATTGCACTTTCCGCGGAAGAAGATCGGCAATATCAGCATCAGCAGGCCGACTATGATAAGCCTTGAAATATCGTCGTTTATCTGATACAGAAACGACTCCTCACCGCCCATTGATTCAAACATCCGCCCTGTCAAAACGGCGATCGTATCGCGCAGGACAAAAAAGGCCAGCGGAACAATCAGCGCCGTAAACAGCGCGTTATTTAAAAATCTGTGCTTCACGGTTTTCTCCATAAAGGCCACCTCCGACTGTGATCAACGTAAATTATTTAACGTAAAACGTTAAATCGATAGCATCACCGGCTCGAAGGTATGTCAAGTGATTTTTAATGTTTATCATTAAAAATTTGACGTTTTGCATGGGTAAACCGTATAAAAAAGCTCCCGTATCACAGGATACGAGAGCTTTGCGTCCTTATTTTGATTTCGGTTCGGGTTTTTCTCCGGCAAGAGGCTTGCCGTTTACGGCGTTGCGCGCAACGACATACAGCACCGAGCACAGCGGAACGCTGATGAGCATTCCGACAACTCCCATTGCATTGCCTCCGATCGTAACAGCAACGAGAACCCATATACCGGGCAGGCCGACGGATTTGCCGACGACCTTGGGGTAGATGAGGTTGCCCTCAAACTGCTGAAGGACGATGATAAACACAACAAACCACACGGCCTGGATAGGCTTTACGAGCAGGATCAGGAACGCACCGATAGCGGTTCCTATAAACGCACCGAACACGGGGATCAGCGCCGTGAAGCCGACGAGCACGGATATCGCCGGGGCATACGGCATGCGGAATATCGACATGCCGATAAAGCACAAAGCGCCGATGATGACAGCCTCGGTGAGCTGGCCGGTTATGAAGTTTGTAAACGTGCGGTTTATAAGGTCGAGCATATCGAGAAGCTTCTGCATCTTCTCGGGCTTCATGAGCTTTGCAAGCACCTTTTTCGACTGCCGCTTGAGCGTTTCCTTCTGAGCAAGAACATAGATGGAAAACGCAAGCGCCAGCACGATGTTTATGACCGCCGTTACGATCGACGTCGTTGCCGACAGGGTGGTGTTCAAAACAGCTGTTCCGCCGTCCTTGAGGATCTGAATAAACTTATCCGTATCAAAGCTGAATTGCGGCAGCTCGACGCCGTACTTATCCAGGCGCAGCGCAAGAGCTTCCCACCAGCTTTCCACCTCGGATACATACGAGGGCACCATGCTCACAAGCGAGGACACGGAGTCGCTCAGCTCCGGCATGATGATGAATATGACGGCAAGAATAATGCCGATGACCAGCAGTATGCTCAGCAGCAGGCATATCGGGCGCTTCATTTTTTCGACCCATTTGCCCTTGCATTTGCTCAAAAGCTTCATCCACAGCCGCTCGATCGGCCGCATGATGACATTGACCACATACGCTATGCACAGGCCGATCACAAACGGCGAAATGAGCGAATACAGCTCGCCAATGTATTTAAGCAGCAGCTTGTGATTATATATCGCCCATATGAGAAGCACCGTGAACGTTATGATGAGCAATATTCGTTTTACGGTTTTTTTACTGAGTTCCAATGCTAAACCCCCTTCTCCCGCTCTTACTGCACGCTGAACAGGATATCGCCGTAGGTCGGATACGGCCAGAACTGCTTTGCCGTATTGACTTCAAGCTCGTCAACACTTGCTCTGAGCGCTTCCTGCGCAGGAAGCACCTTGTCGCGGAAAACGGATGCTCTTGTGTAGTTATCCGAATACTCGTCGGCAGACTCGGCCGCGTCGGCCAATATCTGCGCATTTTTGACCGTTTCGCTCATAATGGTGCTTATCTTGGCTGCCTGATCCTTTTCAAAGCTATTGTCGATGCCGAGCTGCGCTTTAACTATGGCAGTATCGCTCAGCTGCTTTGAGTAAGCGCTTGCCGCCGGGAGAATATCCTGCCAGACCATCTCCTGCATGGTCTGCGCCTCGATGCGGATAACCTTGCAATAGTTGTCAAGCTTCATCTTATAGCGCGCTGCAAGCTCGATCTCGGAATACACTCTGTGGCGCGCGAAAAGATCGACGTTCTTTATGTCGAGATAATACGGCACGCAGTCCACCGTCGTGCGGAAATTTTTAAGTCCGCGCGCGGCCGCTTCCTTGAGCCACTCTTCGCCGTAGCCGTTTCCGTTGAATATGATGCGCTTATGCTTTTTTATAACGCTGCGGATAAGCTCGTGCAGACTCGTTTCAAAATTATCGGCATTCTCCAAAATGTCGGCATATTTGCGCAGCGACTCGGCAACGGCGGTGTTCAGAACGACGTTTGCGCCGGATATGGACGTTGATGAGCCGAGCATGCGGAACTCAAACTTATTGCCGGTGAAGGCAAACGGAGATGTGCGGTTGCGGTCGGTAGTGTCGCGCGCAAACTTGGGCAGAACATGGACGCCGACCTTTATCTGCTCCTTTTCCTTGCCGCCGTAGGGCGTGTCGTTTTCTATCGCCTCGAGTATCTCCTCAAGCTCCTCGCCGAGGAACACCGAGATTATCGCCGGGGGCGCTTCGGCAGCGCCGAGGCGGTGGTCGTTTGCAGCGCTCGCAACGGATATGCGCAGCATATCCTGATAATCATCGACAGCCTGCAAGACCGCACACAACATCAGCAGAAACTGAGCGTTTTCATACGGAGTCTCGCCCGGCTCGAGAAGGTTTAACCCCGTGTCGGTCGTCATAGACCAGTTATTGTGCTTGCCCGAGCCGTTAACGCCGGCAAAGGGCTTTTCGTGCAGCAGGCACACCATGTCGTACTTACGGGCAAGCTTTTGCATAAGCTCCATCGTTATCTGGTTGTGGTCTGCCGCGATATTGGTCGTTGTGTAGATCGGCGCAAGCTCGTGCTGGGCAGGCGCGACCTCGTTATGCTCGGTTTTCGCAAGAACGCCGAGCTTCCACAGCTCCTCGTCAAGCTCTTCCATGAACGCGGCGACACGAGGCTTTATCGTCCCGTAATAATGATCATCCAGCTCCTGACCCTTGGGTGGCTGCGCGCCGAAGAGCGTTCTGCCGGTGTACATTACATCCTTGCGTTTTTCATAAACGCTTTTGTCGATGAGAAAATACTCCTGCTCCGGGCCGACGGTCGTCTTTACGGCCGTGACGTCGTTATTTCCGAACAGACGGAGCACGCGCAGTCCTTGACGGTTGAGAGCCTCCATAGAGCGCAAAAGCGGCGTTTTCTTATCCAGTGCTTCGCCGCCGTAAGAGCAGAACGCCGTCGGTATGCAAAGGACATTATCCTTGATAAACGCATACGAGGTCGGATCCCACGCCGTGTAGCCGCGCGCTTCAAACGTTGCGCGCAGTCCGCCGGTCGGGAAGCTTGATGCATCCGGCTCGCCCTGGATAAGCTCCTTGCCGGAAAACTCCATGATTATTCTGCCGTTATCGCTGGGTGAAATAAAGCTGTCGTGCTTTTCGGCGGTGATGCCGGTCATCGGCTGGAACCAGTGCGTAAAGTGCGTTGCGCCCTTTTCTATCGCCCAGTCCTTCATCGCGTTTGCAACTATCTCGGCCGTTTCGCCGTCAAGCCGCTCGCCGAGCTTTATTGAGCGTTGGACCTGCTTATATGCCTGTTTTGGCAGCCGCGCCTGCATGACGCAGTCGTTAAACACCATAGAGCCAAACAATTCAATTACATTTTTCATTAGCAGATCCGCCTTTCGTGCATTGGGGTATAACATTGCCCTAATAGAGGAATTATATTACCCGATGCTCATTTTTGTCAACGCTTATATGTAAAAGCGTTGACAAACATATCACAGGCGTGTATACTAACTGTACTAATAAAACCCATACAGTTGTTCGATCTGCTGCTTGGATTTGTGAAAGAAAAGCTCATGAAAAATACGCTTAAAAACAATCTGCTGTGGATAGCTCTTTTGGCTGCCATATCGGCAATAACGATAAAGATCGTCACATCCTGCTCAAAAGGCTTTTCGTGGGGACGTTTTGTATGCTTTTTAAAGGGTGCTGATCCTGTGTGGATAATGCTTGCCGTGCTGTGCGCATTTGGCTTTATCTACTTTGAGGGACTCGGTCTGCAATGCACCTGCCGATTCTTCGGGCATGGTTTTCCAGCCGGAAAGGGCATTATTTTTTCCGCCTCCGATATTTTCTTTTCCGCGATCACGCCATCTGCGACCGGCGGCCAGCCGGCAGCGCTTATTTTAATGCTCAAGCACGGAACTCCGGCTGCGGTGTCAGCTATCGCATTGCTTTTGAACCTTGTGATGTACACGGTTGCCATACTTACTATAAGTGCTGTGTGCTGCCTTGTTTATCCGGGCATTCTTTGCCGCATGAGCCTTGTTCCGAAGCTTTTCATTGCCTTCGGCGTCATTGTTCAGACAGCGTTTATCGCACTGTTTCTCATGTGCATTTTCAATGAAAAGCTCATCCTCAAGGTTTGCCGCTGGGGGCTGAGGCTGCTGTGCAAAATACATGTTTATAAGGACTATGACGTGCAGTATGAAAAGCTGCTTGCAATGATAAAGCAGTATAAGGAATGCGGCGCACTGCTGAAAAAGGAAACCGGGCTGCTAATAAAGGTGTTCCTGTGCAATCTTGCGCAGCGTCTGTCAGTGATACTTGTTTCGGTTTGTGTGTTTCTTGCGGTCGGCGGCGAGGCAAAGTGCGCGTTCAAGGCGTTTTCCGTGCAGACGCTTGCCGTGCTCGGCTCGAATGCGGTTCCCATCCCCGGAGCGGTCGGTGTTGCGGATTTCATCCTGCTCAGCGGATTCAGGCAGATCGTACACGAGCCTGTGAGCGTTGAGCTTTTAAGCCGCGGCATAAGCTTCTATGCAACGATAGTGTTCTGCGGTGTTCTTTTGCTCTGCGTACTTATAAAAAGAAAGCTTAAAAACGGTGATAAGATATGACTTCAAAGAAAATGGCCGTCGGCCTTACCTGCTGCTACTTCAAGCATCTCGGCTGGCCGGCACGTCAGATAATGACTAACCCGATACTTACTGCAATCATCGGCGCTTATATGGACACGAAGCTCTCGACCCGGCGCATCAGCGGCTTTATCCGCGCGAACGCGCTCAATATGAGCGACTATATAAAGCAGGATTACCGCTGCTTCAACGACTTTTTCACCCGGCAGGTCAAGGCCGGCGCGCGTCCGATAAACACCGACCGTGACACGCTCATCTCCCCCTGCGACGGATACATGTCGGCCTATAAAATAAGCAGCGACTCCGAGTTTTCGATAAAAAACAGCTATTACAACGTCGAGGATCTCGTAGGCGGTGCGGATATCGCAGACGATTACATAAACGGCACCTGCCTCGTACTGCGGCTTGGCGTTGAGAATTACCACCGCTATTGCTACATCGACGACGGCTTCAAAAGCCGCAACTGGCACATTCAGGGGCGCTATCATCCCGTGCAGCCGATAGTAGTGCGCAAAAGGCCCGTGTTTATGCAGAACACTCGTGAATACTGCATGCTGTACACCGAAAATTTCGGCACCGTTGTGCAGATCGAGGTCGGCGCATGTCTCGTCGGCAAGATCGAAAACTACCGTCAGGCAGGCGTTATCCATCGCGGCGAGGAGAAAGGTCTGTTCCGCTTCGGCGGCTCGACGATCGTCCTGCTGTTCAAGGAAGGCGTGCTCGATCTTCCGCAGGAAATTTTCGAGCAGACCCTGCACGGCAGGGAAAAGCCTGTGATATTCGGAAGCGCAATATGCAAAAAGGCGGATCATTAAAGAATCACAAAAAATACTATTGCATAGCAAAAAGCCTGTCCTCCCGGACGGGCTTTTTGAATTCTTAATTCATTTACCTCAAAGTGCGTGGATCCTGCGTTGGTGCAGAAGCTGTCTATCCTGCAAAACTAAGAAACAGAATAAGCCGGAGGATATCGTGAAGCTTTGCATACGCATAGCCGTCGGCGCAGCCTCCCGGTGGTGCGTTTCCGTCGGCGGCTTTGGTCTGCGCGAGGTTGCGATAAGCGAGCACGAATCAATATTCGACGTTCCGGCCGAGTTTCGTCGGGAAACGACATACATATGATTGTATAATCGTCATGTCAGTGCAAATTATGCACAATTATTTTCTTATATAACTGGCTATTTCGCTGTTTTTAAACTTTTTGTATGAATACCGTTGCAAGTGATGTAATAATTCTGTATAATATTTGTCGTATGTTGACACTATGACTTTTGCAAATGGAGCAAGGAGGAAAAAATGAGAACACGAATTATCAGTCTGGTAATGGTTCTGGCACTCGTATTCACGCTGCTGCCCGTTTATGCCATTGCCGATACCGTATCCGTCACAGGGAACGACGATACAACGGACAGTCAGAGTATAGATATTCAGGATATCGTCGGGAAAATACAAGCCCTGATCAAAGGCGGCGACCCCAACGGTGAGCTTGAGAAGCTTCTGAAAGGGCTTGATATCGACACGATCGTCCAAATTCTCGAAAAGCTCGGCCTTGACAGCGATACCGCCAAGCAGCTCCTTGAGAAGCTCAAGGATATGGATATGAACGCGCTTTACGATACCTTAAAGAAGCTTCTTGAAGACGGCAGCTTCAACAGCAAGGATATTATTGATATCCTCAGGGGCTTGTTCGGTGATAGCAACGGCAATATCGACACCGATAAGATTATTGAGATCCTCAAGGGACTCATCGGCGGCAACGGCAATATCGACACCGATAAGATTATTGAGATCCTCAAGGGACTCATCGGCGGCGACGGCGATATCGGCGGAATTCTCGGGCAGCTTGATGCATACACTCTTCTCAAGGCTATCGCCGGACTTATCGGCAGCAAGCTTGATGTTACCGGCCCCAAAGACGTTACCGTGAATGAAGGCGAAACCGCGACCTTCAATGTCAAGGTCAACAGTAAGGCATCCGGCCTCAAGTACATGTGGATCGAGCCTTCCGTCGTCAAGGGTCTTGACCTCGGCGGCATCGACCTTTCCGGCAGCAAGCTTGAGATCGCAATGAAGCTCTTCCAGGCTCTGAGCAAGGTTTCCCTCAGCACCACTGACACTCTTGCGCTTAAGAACACCGCAGCCGCGGATAACGGCCGCACCTTCGCATGCGTGATCTATAACATCGCACTTAAGGACATCACCCTGTTCGTGACCGACGAGGCAAAGCTCACCGTTACCCCGGTCGTCCCCTGCCAGCACGTCAAGGTCATTGACACTCCGGCCATCGCAGCCACCTGCACCACCGACGGCCGCACCGAAGGCAGCCACTGCAGCGTGTGCAATGAAGTTCTCAGCGTATCCGAGGTCATCAAGGCCACCGGCCACGATTTCAGCGACCTCGACGGTATCCGCTGCAAGAACTGCGGCGAATACGTTCCCTTCCCCTTCACCGATGTTCCCAAGACCGCTTGGTGCCGCAGTGATGTTGAGTATGTATGGCAGCACGGCATCATGAAGGGCATTTCCGCCACCAAGTTCGGCCCGGACACCAAGATGACGCGCGCAATGTTCGTCACCGTCCTCTATCGTATGGAGGGCTCGCCTTCCGTCGAAGGCATGCAGATCCCTGCATTCACCGATATCGGCGCAAAGTGGTGCTACGACGCGATCATCTGGGCATATAACGCCGGAGTCACCCTCGGCAAGACCGCCACGACGTTCGCTCCCAACGACAGCATAACGCGCGCTGAGATCGTCACCATGGTCTATCGCTACTCCGGTTCTCCGACCGTCAGCGGCGTTCCCAACTTCACCGACGCGGCCAGCGTAGGTGCATGGGCGCGCGACGCGATCATCTGGGCAACCTCTGTTGGTGTTGTCAACGGCTACACCGATGGCAGCTTCGGCCCCAACAAGACCGCTCTCCGCTCCGAGATGGCAGCAATGCTCCATCGCTACATGGAGTTTGTCAAGGCATTCTGATATCTAAACTGAAAAGCTCCTGCAAGATCATCTTGCAGGAGCTTTTCTCTTATATGTGTAGTTAGCCTATCGCGACTCACAGGGCGATATAAGCCTTGACGAGCTGCGCAGTGCCATGCTCTTTAAGATGATATAGCAAAAGCTTCGGATGGCAGAACGATTCTGTATACCACAATGGGCAAAATAAAAAAAGTTGGAAACGCTGAAGTGCACTCTCTGGAAATCAGAGGCGCGGAGCAGAATTCCAACTTCGACGAAAGTATAACCGATTAAAGTAAAAATGTCAATAGCTACTCCCGAGAGCCGGAGAGCATTACTGAGCTGCGGCGGCAGAATGAACGCCTACATATTGACGCGGAAAAAGCCGCTGCTTTATATTCGGGAGCAAGGGTCATAGTGCCCAAGATGCCAAACAAAAGCAACGGCTATATACAGCGCGAATTTGAAAAATGCACAGATAGAATGGCAGGCGCACCGTACCGCCTACTAAAGCAGTGAGCAGCAGAAGTGGTGCGCCTACTTCTGCTAACAGTTTACCCACCTCAAGCGAAAATGTCAACAAACATTATGCTGATCAATCAAAAAAGCTTGCGTGAAATGAATCCCAACAGATCGCGCACTTAAATCATTACGCAAATATTTGATAAAAATATGGTTCAAAAAAGTGTATTGAAACCTCATTATCACAAGACTACAAGACGCACAAATGAAAAAGTAGACCCTACACCGGCAGAGGCAGCGCCGAACGCTGAAAGCTCGCCCATCAGGTCTACAAAAGCATCATAATTCAAATCAAGATATAAGTCAAGGAATACGTAAAAAACACCGGACAAATTGTCCGGTGTTTGGCAGGGGAAGAAGGCTTCGAACCCTCGGCCTACGGTTTTGGAGACCGCCGCTCTACCAGCTGAGCTATTCCCCTATAAAATTGGTGGGCCTTCAGGGACTCGAACCCCAGACCGACCGGTTATGAGCCGGTTGCTCTAACCAACTGAGCTAAAGGCCCTAATATCAGTATTGCCGTCACTAATGTGGCGGCAATACCCTTGGCGCCCCCTGTAGGATTCGAACCTACGACCCTGCGGTTAACAGCCGCATGCTCTACCTGTTGAGCTAAGGAGGCAAAAGCAAAGGGCTTGACTTGCGCCAAACCCTTCGATGTTGGCATTGACCTATCTTCCCGGTCCGTCTCCAGACAAGTATTGTCGGCACTGGTGAGCTTAACTTCCGTGTTCGGAATGGGAACGGGTGGACCCTCACCGTTAAAAACACCAACTGCATTTGGAACACACCAAATACTACACTATTACGCTCTCATTGTCAAGAGCTTTTTCAAGGGGAAGAGGATTTCTTCCCCTTGTGGTACACCATCAGGGACTCGAACCCTGGACACCCTGATTAAGAGTCAGGTGCTCTACCAACTGAGCTAATGGTGCATATGGTGACCCGTAGGAGAGTCGAACTCCTGATTCAGGCGTGAGAGGCCTACGTCTTAACCACTTGACCAACGGGCCATATTGATCTTAAGGGGTTCATTACACCCTCAAAACTGAACAGAAAAGGAAGGAAGAAACAAGGCTGCCTGCATAACTGTAGGTCAAGCCCTCGGGCTATTAGTACCGGTAGGCTGAACACATTACTGCGCTTACACCGCCGGCCTATCAACCATGTAGTCTACATGGACCCTTACTCCATAAAGGATGGGAGATCTTATCTTAGGGGGAGTTTCACGCTTAGATGC